>Ga0272443_10000015_pt1 | contig 417927 bp, 348 predicted proteins | sample SSMAcet12_FD_193581 | JGI IMG/M metagenome (GOLD analysis project Ga0272443, IMG submission 193581) | Marine sediment archaeal communities from Little Sippewissett salt marsh, Falmouth, MA, United States - SSM-Acet-12 | ecosystem: Environmental > Aquatic > Marine > Wetlands > Sediment ... | reverse complement strand
TCGGGGGTGAATTAAATATCGGGTAAGGTGCAATGAATTTCAATGTCAATTTTGAATTAAGAAGGGCACATTCCTCTTTGTCATGCGAACGTACACTACGAGGCCCCCTATATCCCCCCACGGGGGACAAAAAATACATATAAATGAAATATTCAGGTGCAGATATTTAATATAATGAGTCAGGAGTCCCCCTTGGGGGGATATAGGGGGCTGATAGACTGATTATATCATGGGTCACATGTATATACCCGGAATTTAAGTCACTCCCACTATATCTTCAATGTAGTTTGCTGCGTTATGATCATTTTAATGAAAGTAGCATCTGTTTTCGCAGATGGCGGTGGTGTGGATGATGGTGGCTTAATTGGAGTTGCGGTTAAATCGGATACGGCTTTTGTCGTAGAAAAGCCTATGGTGATTCTACTTCTTTAACAGCCGTAGACAAAAAGTTCAAAAATCAGAAAGAACCTTTCCAGGAATCCGGAAGGATTGATATAATAGTATATTTACCCACACATGAAAAATCGTTGACCCCCCATCAAAAATGCTGTACTGGTTCATTCTACCGACAAAGAAACCGGAGAGAACCCATGATGAAACGAATATTACCTGTACTCACAATACTTGCCATTGGCATACCCCTGTACGCGGAAACCAGTTCCTGGGTTGATTCGGTAATAGCGGGACTTCCGTCATGGAGCAGGGAACCCTATTTCGTTCTCAGTGCCTGGCAGTGGATAGGTCTGGGTGGAGCCATCCTGGCGGGTTTCATAATACGAAAATTTGTAAGCCTTCTCATGAAAGCGGCCCACAGGATCGCAAGCAGCAGAAGTAAAACCAGGTGGGACGATCTGATCATAGAGGCATTCACCGGTCCAACCGGAACACTGGCAGCGCTGGGTGTCTGGTACGTGAGTATCCGTGTATTGGATTTTGGCAAGAATACCACTGATATCCTCATTACACTGCTGCAGGTAATATTGAGCATTTCACTTATCATTTTATTCTACAGGCTCACCAATGTACTCATGGTATTTCTCACCGATATCAGCAGCCGTACCGATACCGACCTCGATGACCAGATTATGCCTATCGTGGAAAAGACGCTGAAGATACTCGTGGTTACCCTGGGCTCACTGGTAGCGTTACAGAACCTGGGCATTAACGTGGTGTCCGCCCTTGCGGGTCTTGGCCTTGGCGGACTGGCGTTTGCACTGGCTGCCCGTGACACCGCCGCCAACATGTTCGGCTCATTCACCATCTTCATGGATCAGCCCTTCAAAATGGGTGACTGGGTAAGGATCAACGATACCCACGAGGGTATAATCGAGTCCATAGGACTCAGGACAACCCGCATACGCACTTTCAAGAAAACCGAGATATCACTTCCCAATTCAGTGGTGGCCAACACCTCCATAGAGAATATAAGCCGAAGGCCCTATCGCCGTGTCTATACCACCATCGGTATCACCTACGGCAGCCCTGCTGAAAAGGTAGAGCAACTGGTAGAGCAGATACGCGACATCATTCGCAATAATAATCACGCGGTGGAGGAGGGGATGCAGGTGAGTTTTGTTGACTACGCCGCGTCAAGCCTCAACATCATGGTGTATTTCTTCGTGAACGTGAACGACTGGACACAGGAACTGCAGGCAAAGCAGAAGGTTTACCTGGATATAATGAAGGCGGTAGAGAACCTCGGCCTGGAATTTGCCTTCCCCACACAGACCATTCACCTGGAGAGCATGCCCGGCAGGGAGTAAAACGTGTCTTTGCGGCAAACCCCTGTTGCGCTATGTGCAACTTATCGCATATGGTTGGCCTGGGACAGGCCATGAAGTGAAATAATTCTTGCAGGTTTTATTGTAATACAATAACATCGAATCTTGTAAGTAAAACTTTCTACTTTCAACTGGAGCCATCACATGGATACACCAAAAAAAAGATCCATCGTGTCACTGGCCATTGCAATTATACCCGCCGTCATACTTGTTACCGCCTTTGCCATACCCCTAGACCCGGGAGCGCCGCCGCTGGGCAGGTTGCTGTTCCCCGGAAGTGGCATCTGGAAGGTACCGGATAAATACCCGGGGTCAGAGCATCACCGGGTACAGGACGTGAAAACCGGCGTCACCATCATCCGTGACGACCGCGGCATACCCCACATCTATGCCGAAAACAACGACGACATCGCCTTCGGCCTTGGCTACGTGCATGCACAGGACAGGCTTTTCTTCATGGACCTTGCCCGTCGTTTCGCCAGGGGGCAGCTCTCCGAGGTGCTTGGCAAACAGGCACTTGGTGCCGACATGGTAAGCAAGACCAAGCTCCTGGAGTACCATGCCCGGAAAACCTGGAAAGAACTGAAAGAGTCGAAAGAAGATAAATACCAAAAGGTGGTGTGCTACTTCGAGAATTATGTTCGGGGCGTCAACCACTACGTGGAAACTCATCCCGGCGATCTGCCAGTGGAGTTTCATCTGCTTGATTACAATTTCAAACCCTGGACCGGCGAGGACTGCATGTCCATCGCATACTTCATGCTTGAGGGCGGCCCCTGGGGTTACTGGGATCTCGACCGCTTCGTGGTGCTCAACGCCTTCATAGAGGAATTTGGCCCCCGCAGGGGACACCGCTACTTCATCGACCTTTTCGGAAATCCTGCCAAGGGTAAGGTGAGCCCCTACCAGGTTCCCGTCAACCCGGGATATGGTGATTACCCCGACATCAGGGTGCAGGGCAACAAGGTAATGAAACTTTCAGGGGTGCAGGACGTGACCGCCCACCTTCCGCGGGTTGCCGATGCATGCGGCAAAATGCTTGAGAATATACAGGTACACCCCGTCGAACGATACAGGATGTTACTTGATAACATGGGAGGATCCAATAGTTGGGCGGTGCACGGCAACAAAACAGCATCGGGCAAGCCGCTGGCATGCGCGGATTCCCATGAGCCCTGGCAGCTCCCCAATATTTACTACGAGGCCCACGTGGTGAACACGAAGGATGACTACAACTTCTACGGCTACTACGTGGCCGGCGGTGCCGGGATACCCGTAGATGGTCATAACAGCCACATCACCTGGGGAATGACGGTGTGTCAGTGGGACCAGTTGGACTGGTATTACTACGACAGGGTAGATGAGAACCACTATATCCTGGACGGAAAGAAGAAACAATTCGAGGAACCAATAACCTTCAAGATAAAAGTAAAAGGACAGGACGCCGTTGAGTACACGGTGAATCGGACGGTGCATGGCCCTGTCTTTTCAGACCTGGGAAAACATGCACCGAAGGCATTCAAAAACCTTCCCGAATCCATGGACAACCTGGTCATCGCCGCACGCTGGCTGTCCCATACATCGCCGAAAGTGAAAGACGTGGGGCCTTGCCTGCTTGGCATGAGCATGGCTCGGGACATAGACGAGTTCAGGGAGGCTATGAAAAACTTCGAGGCCCCGCCAAACCACATCACCTACGCGGATGACAGGGGCAACATATTCGTTTACTCCATGGGAGGTTTTCCCGTTCGTGATAACAGCGGTCTGCCATGGTGGCACCTGGGTAACGGCATCTTCCCCTATAACGGCTCAAAAGGGGAAGGTGAGTGGACAAAGGTGGTTGGATACGACGAGGTTCCCCGTACCATCAATCCTGACCGGGGCTTCGTGGTGGGAGCCAACCAGGTTGCCGCCGGCCCGGAGTATTTTAAAAAGTATGCCGCACAGTACCGCTATCGACCCTCTTACAGGGCACGGCGCATCAACGAGGTGCTGGCGGCGGGAAGGGGCCTGAAGGTTTCTGACATGAAGGCGCTGCATACCGACATTCTCAGCATCAAGGCCCGTGACCTCACTCCGCATTTTCTGGATGCCATGGCAAAGGTAAAGAACAAGACTGACAGGCAGAAAGAGGTGGAACAGCTGCTTTCCTCATGGAATTTCCGCATGGATAAAGACCAGTCGGCGCCATCCATTTTTACCGCGTGGAGGGAGTACACCTACCATGGCACATTCGGTGATCAGTGGGCAAAGATGAAGCTCTCTGACAGGCTTCAGCCCATGGACTCAATGCTTGAAAAGCTGATACGAACGGAACCCCACTCACAGTGGTTTGATGACGTGAATACACCGGCGAAAAGGGAGACGTCTAATGACGTCATGCTGTCCTCCCTTGAGAAGGCCCTTGCCTCGCTTGAAGACTTTTTCGGCACCAGTGACATGACAGCCTGGAAGTGGGGCAGCCTGCATAAGCTGGAATTTGTGCACATGACCGAGATAAAAGCATTCAACTACGGTCCCGTCCCCATAAGCGGTGCGCTTGACACGGTATGGGCACCGAAGAATGAACTGCTGCAGAATGGTACCTTCGATCCAACCAATGCCACCAGGGGAGCGCATCACCGTATGATCGTGGATTTCGGCAACCTGGCAAACTGCCTCTCGGTGCTGCCGGGCGGAAACAGTGGTTCTACCACCAGCCAGGCGCCGTTTAACCAGTTTGACCTGTATATCGGGGGAGAATACCACTCCGAGTACTTTACGGCTCTTACCCCCGACCAGCTGAATAAACAATGCGACGATGTGACGTCCACCATAACCATCATGCCGGAGGAGGAATAACATGCTGAATGAAGAAACGAGGAAAATACTTATTAAACCTACTGCTGCATGCTTCGCGGCGGCGCTGGTATTCGCCTTTATCCCCTTCTGGCCCCTGGTGCTGGTTGCCGGCCTGGTCGGCGGATGGCTTGCCGCAAGCCGATGGCAGGCAGCAGCTTCCGGCTTCACGGGGGTAGTGGCCGCATGGCTGATATACATGGTGATACAGTGGCAGTGGACACTTGTTGCCCAGATGGCCGGCGTCATCATCGGTGACAAGGGGCTTGGCCCCGTGATGGTGGTGATTATACTGCTGTGCGGCGGTATCCTGGGACTGCTGGGGGGTATTGCCGGCAGGAGCGCCAGAACGCTGGTATCAGCGTAGTCCCGGCTTTCAGCAAATCGTCTTTAGTATGCTCTGATCCCACCAACTCAGCCCGCCCCCGGCCCGGAATGACCGGGAGTGGATGTCACCGGTTTACGCCAGCTTTTTAGAGCCTGAATACACCTCATCAACCGTTAATGCGGCTGCAGCATGTCCCGGGTGCTTTTCCGGGTTCCATCGCTTCATGTCATCGTAGATGGGTCCATCGGTGTGAAATTCTATTATTCCCTTTACCTGGTATGATGTCTTGTCCTCGGTGATGAAAAGTATGGAAGCTTTGCTGCCTGAAAGGATGTTCTTTCGAGTCTTGTCGAAGTAATTGTCAGCAACAACAAGGGTGCTGTCATCGAACATGCCCACGCACGTGGCATAGATGGCGTTGGGTGTGCCGCTCTTGTCAACGGTGGTAAGTACAACAGGTCCGCTGTGCTGCTCCCATGCTTTTTTTGCTTCTTCCGGTAAAACGGCCATAATTCCTCCTTAAAAGTAATATAAATATGTTGTTATACTTATAGAGTAATGTTATACATGTCAAACATTTTAAATGCAAATTAATATATTGACAGCATAAAGGCAGGCGGTTGATCATGGGGCTGTTGATAAGATATTACTTAACGGTCTCACACAGAGGCACAGATACACAGAGACACGGAGAAAAATTTGTGACGGGTGACGAGTAACGGGTAACGGGTGTTGACACATCATAAGTTACAACAACTTGAGAAATGGTTCATTGAATATGCTGATTCGTGCATACATGAACATCCCGGTGCGGCAGATGAGCTTATTCTCAAGAAAGACCATACATTACAGGTGCAGGACGTGGTACGCATCATTGCGGCGGAACTCCGGTGTGATGAGGCTCTGACCCTCATGGCACTTGCGGCAGCGCTGCTGCATGACGTGGGACGGTTTCGGCAGTTCATCGACTATGGCACCTTCGCTGATTCCCGCTCGGAGGATCATGCCGAACTGGGATTGAAGGTGATCCATGAATACAACCTGCTTGATGATTGTGAGCCTCAGTATGCTGAAATGCTGGAATTTGCCATACGGCATCACAATAAGCTGGCAATACCGGTGGAAGGCGACGAAGAGGCTATTTACCTGGCAAAGATGCTGCGTGATGCTGACAAGCTGGATATATTCAGGGTGGTCACCGGCTATTATCATGATAACGACTCGGAGGCAATATCCGCCATGCTGGGCCTGCCCGACAACCATACCATCTCCGAAAAGATATGCAAAGAGATACTGGAAGGCCGCATCCCCCGCATGGAGCACCTTGCCAGCTGTAACGACCTGAAACTGATGCAAATGAGCTGGATATACGACATCAACTTCCCCGTCACCCTCCGCATGATACACCAAAGGGGTTACCTCGAAATGCTCTCCCGATCACTCCCCGACCTGCCCGAAATAATAAAAATCTATAATACAATTGACCAGTACATAAAAAGAACAGTTTGATCGACCAAAACCATCCCCCGTTACCTGTCTCCTGCACATAATATCATTGACATATCATGAATATCTAATTAATATACTTAAACAAACCGTAGCCCACCGTACCGTTACTCATCATTATTCTAACCACGTTCAGCGAGGTCTATTATGAAAATGCCATTCAGCCTTCCTGGTGTATGCCTTGCGTTGTTAATTATGCTGTGTATTTCATGCGGCACCGGTACACAAAAGACTGTTCAATCCGGCAATGTTACCGGGCTGAACATACCTGATAGCCAGAAAAAGGTGATCTCTGTTATGAAGTTCGAGGATCGCTCTATCGGCACGGATATGTATAGACCATGGCGAATGGGAATACCTGACATGGTTATGGAGTCACTGGGGGCTATACCCTTCTACAAGGTTATCTCCCGCGAGTACATGACAAAGCAGGTATTACGGGAACAGGAATTCCAGCTTCTTGGTGCAACTGATACCGGGAGTGCGGTACAGCTGGGGAAACTCCTGAATGCCCAGTATATCATTGTCGGTTCTTACCAGGTATTCAAAGATACCCTGCAGATCAATGCCAAGGTGATGTCGGTGCAGACAGGAGAGATCGTTCACCAGTCAAGGTGCCGCGGTACGCTGGATGATTTTTATACTCTACAGAATGAAATAGCTATAAAAATTTCCGATGGAATGAAACTTGCAATATCCCCCGAAGCAAAAAAGAAGCTTCGAAAGAAATACGAGACGAAAGTGGTGAAAGCCTCCCTGGCCAATTACAGCGGCGAGGAAAAGGTTGAAGAAATAGCCGTGCTTGAAAAGAAAGGAAAGAAGGAAGAAGTAAAAAAGGTGAAGGAAGAGGCGAAGAAAGACTTTAAAAAGGCCCTGCAGTATGACAGTGATTATGAGAAAGCCAGGAAAAATCTTTCCAGGCTTGCCCTCGGCGTCCCCATGACCCTCTGAGAAAGATTTGCTCCTGGAATGTTGAAATAACTTCTGAAAGGAGATCTGCCATGAAAAGAACAATACGTATTATATGTGTGTTACTGTTTGTAATGTCTTTCGTTGTGATGGCGTATCCCACCGGGGGACACGCGGGAACCTTCATGATCGGCGCCAAGTCATGGTTCGCGGTCTGGGACTCGGCCATTGACCAGGAGCTGGCTAATCTTGCCAGCGAAGAAATTGAAGCAAGCTTATTACTTGATACGGGGGATCCACATAAAATTGAAACTGATGTTAAGCAGGGTTATGGATTTATTGCAGGACCTCTGCTGGGTTACCAGAGTGATGATGGCTTATGGTCTTTCAGTGGTGCAATAATGATATTGAATTCATTTACGCAGGAAACTGACGGTACTGTAACAAATCTAAATACAAGTACTGAATATAATGGTAAATATGAACTTGAATTGAACAGGAGTGAAATAGACCTGGCGGTGACAAGGGCTCTTGGATCAAATTTTAAAGTATTTGCAGGGTATAAGCATTTAACACTTGAAAATAAGTTTTCTGGCAAGATAGAAGGTATTCCAGGATATGATAGTGATATATACAAGGTTGATATTACTATACAGATCCCAACAATAGGAGTAGGTTATGTATATCCTTTTACTGATAAAGTAATATTTGGACTGCAACTGGGAATACTATACGCAATGCCTGACGTAGAATACAAGGATTACCTGTATGGTGAATCCGGTGACGTAGATGTAGAGAATACTCTTGGTTATACAGGAGAAGTAAACCTTTCATTCCTGGCATCAGAACAGTTTCTATTGCAGGCAGGTTACCGTTATCAGGCAATCAAGTTTACAACCGATTCTTCAGAAGATGCTGATATAGATGCATGGGACCAGTTTCACGGGGTGAGCAGGTCACTCTTCACTCCTCACTTCTCACTGATGCCCCGCAACATAAGCTCTATCATCTGATCCACAAGTTCATCAATCTTTACACCGGTGAAGCCGGTACTGTGTTTCACCTCCAGGATAAGCACCCCGTCAATCATTCCCCAGAGGGTGACCGCGGTCTTCCAGGGGTCTACCTGTGTGAATTCGCCGGTTTTTATGCCTTCACTGATAATTGTCGCCATTACCGACAGCAGTGTTTTGGTGCGCTCTTCCAGTTCCGGCACCATGGAGAGATCGGCGAAGAACTCCCGGTGGCCCAGGTGCAGAATGGCGGTGATATCGTAGTATTCACGCTCTTGTATGAAGAACCTGAAGTAGGCGCCGGCAATGGCCCTGATCTTTGCATTGCTGCCTGCAGGTGCCGCTGTCAATGCATCGGTGATCATGGTCTGGAGAATATCGATGCCCATGTTGTTGAGAGTACGATACATCTCAAGTTTGCTGCCAAAGTAGAGGTAGAACGAAGCGGGACTCAGGCCGGCGTCGTCGGTGATCATGCCGATTGTGGTACCCCTGTAACCATGGAAGGAGAAAAGCTTTTTGGCGGATTCCTGCAGCTTTTCCTTCCTGTATTGTTTCTCACTGTCCGAGCGTGCCCGTTGTTTTTTCATATAACTCACTAAAATATAACACTCAAATTTTTAACCGCAGATGCACGCAGATAAACACAGATGATAGTATTGATTATCGAATATTAACGATAATCAGCGTTAATCTGCATGTATCTAGCGAAGCTGGCGGTTTCATATTTAAACCACATGATAGCATGAGCATTCTCACATATTTTATAGTCAAATAAATATTTATAATAGTTTTCAATCATTCCGAAATTAGACGATTTTTTCAAATATTGATTTGACAAAATAAGTAAATACCCATTTAGTTATTTATATCGAAGTTACCGAATGTGACAAGAAGATTTTTAAGAATAATAAAATTTATGGAGGGAATATAGATGGGCTTTGTAGAGAAGTATACGTTTAAAAAACGGCACGTGCTGTACGCACTGATAGTTATTGGTATTGCCTGGTACGTTATTGCCACGGTCCCCTTTGGTACATACGTGTACACGGCTGCTGATACCACTCCGGTGAAGGATGGGAAATACCAGTATGATATTCCCCTTGATCCTGAAAGCCCGTGGCCGAAGTTCAGGGCAAACGCCCTGCAGAACGGGCGCAGTCCCGTTGAGCCAATGGTAAATGCATCGTTATGTCCATGGACATTTGAGACGGGGAAGGGAATTTTCAGCTCACCCGTTGTTGACGCCAGCGGCACGGTGTATATCGGGTCGGCGGATCACGTCTTCTATTCCATAGCCGAGAACGGCAGGGTAAAATGGAAGTTCAAGACGGGTGAGATAATCGATTCATCAGCCCTGCTGGACGACCGGGGACACGTGTATTTTGGTTCCGGTGACGGTTTCGTATACGGCCTGGACAGGACAAGCGGAAAGCTGCTCTGGAAATGCGCCGCACACAGCGTTGACCAGGTGCAGGAACAATTTGACCTGAAAACCTACAACGTGAACTGGTTCGAGGGCAATATCGGCATGCTTGAGGACGGCACACTCATTGCCCCCAACGACAATTACCTCGTGTACGAGATAGACAGGGAAAAGGGCGAACGGAAGACCCAGTACATTGCCAACGAGATGATCTGGTCACTTCCCGCTTTGAATGTGGCTACCAACAGGATATTCTTTGGTACCCAGTACATGGCACTCACCAACGTCTATTGCTATAACACCGAAAACGGTGACCAGGAATGGACTAATGGCGGCCTGGGTTCCAATGCTGCCTCATCACTCCTCACATCAAAAGCCGAAAACGGTGCGGTCATCATAGGCGGATACGATGGCTACGTACGTGCCTACGCGCAGGACAGCGGTAAGGAACTGTGGAAACGGGGAGTGCGGGGTCATATTTACTCAAGTCCGGGCCAGTTGTCAGACGGAACCATTATACAGCCATCAGCAGATGGTACGGTTTACGCCCTTAACCCGGCAACCGGTGAAGTGAAATGGGCCTACGATACCCTTGAGCCCATCAGGTCATCACCGGCCATCGACGCAAAGGACCGCATTTACGTGGGCTCCGGTGAAGGAAGACTTTTCTGCATCAACCCGGACGGGAGCCTCAGGTGGGCATACCTCTGTATTGACGAGGACAGGAACGATCTCAACAGCTCCCCGGCGCTGGGCAGAAAGGGTGTCTATATCGCCGGTGAGAACGGTGGCATATTCTTCGTGCCATACGACTATCCCCTTACGGCTGCAGGTAAAAGGGATCCAAGGTGTACACAGGGGCCGGGCGAGAAGCTTCCGCCTGAAGGTATCTTCATGGTATACACGGAACGTTTTGGCGGGTTGCCGGTTGACGCACCGGATGTTATTGATGCCAACCAGCCCCTCACCTTTACCCTGTTCGTTCGCAGGGAAGGGGACACCATAAAGTCTGCCATTGACCGTGACAGCCTCGATGTTACCGTCAGCGGTGACCCGGATTTCAGGGTTGACGTGTCTGCAAACAAGCAGTTCGTGATGATCACCCCGCAGGAGACCTGGACGGGACCTGAAGGAGGGACGATCACTGTACAGCTGAAGGGAGAGTTCATCGAGAACATGAGCAGGTTTGGCCTGAAGTTCTTTGGAGGCGATACCGGTGGAACTTATGAGAAAGAATATACCTTTACAATACCGTCCCGGCGAGGGACTGCTGTGCCTTACAGGATACCTTCTAAGCCGGGAGAACCTTCAACAGTGTTCGAGTTTAGCAGGCTTGCGGCTCCCAATCCAACCATGCTGCCGTCGTGGAACCAGATCGGTTTTGACTCGCTGCATTATCTTGGAGGGGTTGTTGAAGGAAGCGGTGATACCATGCTGGTATGGGTGATCGGAGGCAAACTTGACAACGGCAAGACCGTGGTTGATCCATCCCTTGAAGTGAGATACCCGCTGAACCTGGAATACGACAGGGGGCTTGTAACCCTCTATAATTACGAGGGCTTCAAGATTAACTTCATCGGTTCATGGGACATGCCCTTTGGCCTGTACCGGCTGGCAACGAAGGCCAACCCGATAAGCGGCAAAATACTTCGATCACCCGCATTCAGCGCTATTGCCCTGGGTGACGAGATCGAGTTCTATGGCAAGTTCCTCAAGCTCATGGGCATGACCGAGTTCGATACCGGACACATGGCGGTATTCGGCGGCATGAACATGGAACTGTACGGCAAAGGATATGCCACCATGCCCGCGGGTGTGGGCAAAGTTACCTTTAGTGCCGGTGAAACAAAAGCAACCGTGAAGCTTGAAGGAAGCCGGTTAAAGAAGGGTGCCCATGTATACAGCCTTCTACTGGTTGATGAAAAGACAGGAAAAGCCCTGCCATTGTACTATACCAAGAAGACGGTCGTAACGGCATCGGATGATGGTAACATCACAGCAGTCTCGGTTTCATATGAAGATGGCCAGGTTGAGGGTGCAGTGAAGGCTTACCTCATGGTTGATACCTACCCGGCAGTGGTTGGGAAAATAGAAGTGAAGTAAAAGTATTTACTTGTAAGGTATTTCCGTGTATGATGCCAAGGTAGAAAAAAAGCATCATGCACGGAAGTCCATATGAAAAAACTATTCGTATTAATAACATTCCTGGCGATAACCTTCCTGGTGTCCTGCAGCAATGACAGTGCCATGGTTACGTCTGAAAACGGTCTGCATTTCAGGGAAAAACCCGACGTAAAATCTTCTATTATATGTACAATACCAGAAAAGGGTATAGTGGAGGTGTTGTACGAAGAAGGCCCTGTTGAAACCATTAAGGGAACAGAGGGTAGGTGGCGTCACGTAAAGTTCGGAGAAGAGAAGGGCTGGGTGTTCGGTCCATACCTTTCTAAAGAGATACCCGGAGGTATGAAGGCCGAGGTCTCGTATTTCTCAATCGCAAACAGTACCGCCTTTATCTACCTGCACTTGAAAGAGAATAACGATTTCTATCTCTACATGGAGAACCTGCTTTCAAAAAAAAGAGAGAAGGTGCTTTTCCCCGGTACATGGATCATGAAGAAGGGAGCATATTATCTGAAATTCAGGTGCAGTGATCCTGAAAATATCTCCGCACTATTCTTTCAGGATGGTGAACAGGGATGGGATCCAAACATCACAATGGAGAACAGGTGCACCTACGCCTTTGACGCAGACCTTGACAGGATAACCATATGGGGGGTGGTTTGCCAGGTAGAGTAACGGTTGCTGTCAATATACTGCCGCGCTCTTCTCTGGTAATTTCGACATGGCCCTGAGTCCCTTATCCATTGACAGCAGGTTGGCACCTGTGGCCCCGGTGGTGCATGCCCGAACACAGTTGTAGCAAAGCAGGCAGTCGTTGCCATGCAGTACCTGTTTCTCCTGTATGGTTATGTTCCCTGTGGGGCAGCTCTTCACGCAATCGCTGCAGAGATTACAGCTTTCGGATGTCACTTTAATGGCCGGCATAAACCTCCTGGCGATCCCGGGTGGTGCCATGAATGAAAAGTACTTCATGATACCGGGGATATGCTGTATGCCGTTGCCAGAAGGATTCGCCCTTTCCATGCAGCGGCCAACGAACTCTTTTATATACGAGGTGTCAGTATCCAGGGGTTTCCCCTTCGCCAGTGGATTGTTAGACTGGAACATCATTGCATGTTCGCCCTCAAGCTGCAGGGCTCCCACCACTTTTCCCTTTTTCCCGCGTATTTTCCGGGCCATGTACGAGAGGTTTGAACCCACGGTTACTTTCCCAAATGTGACGAACAGCCCCACGGGCAGGTTATCAAGTGTGCCAATAGCGTTGAGAAATTCAATTACCACGGGTGGAGTATGCCACATGTAAGTGGGAGTACCTATGATGAGAAGATCGGTGTCCAGCATCTCCGGGGGAATGGCGTTCCTGCATTCCGGTATTTTGTAGAAACTCGTTTGTATGTTGTTGGCTGACAGTTCATCGGCTATCCAGCCCGCAACCCTGCGGGTGTTGCCCGACGCGCTGTAACAGGCAATTGAGGCATGTTTCATCGGTTGTATCTCCTGTATTGTTACTGTACTTTTTTTGACAGCTGGTTCGCAGCCGTCAACAGCGGGTCCCACACGGGGCTGAAGGGCGGTGCGTACGCCAGGTCACATTGCCAGAAGTCGGCAACTGTCATGCCGGCATGCAGGGCCACTGCAACGGCGTGTATGCGATGGGCTACCCCTTCGTGTCCTGCCATTTGAGCGCCCAGCAGGCGGCCGGTCTTTTTGTCCCCAACCATGGCAACGTGTATGGTGGTGTTGCCGGGATGGGCGTGGGCGCGGCTGCGTGATTCTATGGTTATCTCCACCGGGTCAAATCCGTGTTCACGTGCTTCATCGGGATTTAACCCTGACCGTGCCACCTCAAGGCCGAACACCCTGAACATGGCTGAGCCGGCAATACCCTGCAGTTCGAGTCCTTCACCGAAAAGATTATCTGCAACGGCCCGGCCCGCCCGGTTGGCCTGTACGGCAAGGGGTACCCACGTTTTTGTACCGGTAACCACGTGATAGGCGTCGGCGCAGTCACCGGCGGAGTAGATATTAGGGTCACTGGTGCGGGTGTGCCTGTCCACGGAAATGGCGTCGTGTATACTGGTCTCCAGTCCCGCTTCCTTTGCAAGTTCACTGTTGGGTTTTACCCCGATGGCAGGAAGCACCAGCTCACACTGCATATCATGATCATCGCAATGTACGGTCAGGCCGGCAGGGGTTTGACTGATGGATTCAATGGTATGTCCTGAATGGACATCAACTCCGTTTTGTACCAGTTCTTCATGAACCACGTCTGACAGCTTTTCATTCAGCCAGGGGAGCAGGCGTTTACGGGGTTTCACCATGGTGACCTCGATTCCGCGGCTTCGCAGTGAATCTGCCATTTCAAGGGCGATGTACCCCATGCCGATTATTACCGCCTTTGTGACCTTATGAGATGCAAGATGCTCTTTCAGTTTACGGCCGTCATCAAGTTTTTTCAGTGGCAGCACCCCTTTGCTCTCAATACCAGGAATACCTGGAATGATGGGGGAGGCGCCCGTAGCGATAAGCAGTGCATCGTAGTTGCATTCGAAGGTGTTACCATCCACGGTTTCACCCTTTACTATCTTCTTGTCCCTGTCGATTGCTGTTGCCCTGTGACCCGTGCGCAGGTCAACGCCCTGCTTTTCCCTGAATACTTTTGCGCTTCGTACAACAAGGTCTTCAACAGGTGCGTCAGGATTGGCTATGTTGTAGGGCATGCCGCAGGCGCTGTAGGACACGTCTTCGGTCTGCTCAAATACGATGATCTCTGTACCAGGTTGCAGCCTGCCCGCCCTGCTGGCGGCACTCATTCCAGCGGCATCACCGCCGATTATCACGAATCTCATATTTTGCTTTCCTCCTAAAGATTGCTCCAGCACATTTTTATATCCAGAACCGGGGTGCCGTTTACCGCGTCAAGCCCTTCAACATAGATGGTAGTACCCTCGATATGATCGATCCGTACATCCTGTATGGCAAGACGTGAAAGACGATCAGGTGTCCGTGAGGCGAATACTCCCACCTTCTTGCTGTCAAGTCCCCTGTTAAAAACAGATTTCACCGGGCGGGATCTGTGCAGGTAGTATATGACGGTTATATTCTTTTCGTCCTCCAGCCTGTACATAAAGGGCTTCTGGGATTCAAGAAGCTGGATCCTAGATGTCCTGTCTTTCGATTCAAGGCCGAACCCTGTGGATGCCCGTTCCTGGCTGTTCACCACGAACCCTATGGGGTAGATCAGTACGGGCTGTATACCATTATACATGCAGCTTGTACAGATATTTTTCCCGTCTACAATACATAGTGCATCAGGTGGGCAGGTGTTTCCGCATTTTACGCATGTTGTAGTCATAGATCGTTCAGAAAACTCCTGTAATTTTACTTGACAATAAAACTGAGTATTATCATATTGAAAATGATAATCATTGTCAACAAGAAGATTGTCAACATAATTTTGGCAAAAAGAAAGAGGGCATAAAATGCGGGAACAACCCTGGTGGTACAACCGGTTGAAAGAATCAGGTGCACGTTTAACGGAGCCAAGAGAAGTAGTGTTAAAAATACTGCATGATTCAAATGACCACCTCTCTGCAACTGATATTTACGTGCAGGCCCACCGGTTGAATCCTTCTATCGGGCTTACCACCGTATACCGAACCCTGGACATGTTTGCCCAGCTGGGTATCGTTCAGAAATTTGAATTCGGTGAAGGGAAGGCGCGTTTTGAATTAATGGATAGTCCTGGTGGGAAGGGGCACCATCATCACCTGGTATGCCTGAAGTGTAAAAAAATTATCGATTACAGTGATATGATGGATGATGAAAAAGAATTTCTTTCCAAGATTGAAGGGCAGCTTGAAATTAAGCATAATTTTAAGATACTTGACCACTTGATACGTTTTTATGGCGTATGTAATGAGTGCAAGGTAGAATAAAAAAATTTTCTCTATTAGTGAAAATGATTATCATTATCAAATAGTATGGTCAGGAGGAATACAATGATACTATGTATAACATCAACGGGAAAGGATCTTGATGCACAGGTAGACCCCCGTTTCGGACGTTGCGGGTTTTTCATATTTGTAAATACTGATACCATGGAATACGAGGCATTTGACAACAGTGCCGCCGGGGCCACGGGTGGAGCGGGCATCCAGTCTGCCAGGTTTGTGGCTGACCGGGGTGCTTCCGCGGTACTCACGGGAAACCTGGGCCCAAATGCCACACAGGCCCTGCAGGCGGCAGGGATTCAGATGCTGCTTGGCGCGGGCGGTGTCACCGTAAGGCAGGCAGTTGAAGGTTTTAAGAAGGGTGTGTACACAGAAGCAAACGCCCCGTCGGTGGAATCTCACTTTGGAATGGGTGCTGGTGCAGGAATGGGTGCCGGCCGAGGAATGGGTTCAGGCCGCGGCATGGGCCAGGGCATGGGTTCCGGCCGCGGTATGGGCGGAGGATCAGGCACCGGTCGCGGTATGGGCCGCGGCCAGGGTATGGCTGCCGGTGCCGGTATGGGTGGCGGTGGTGGTGCAGCAAATGGAAGGGGGCAGAGCCTCGGCCAGTCAGCCGGCACCACCAGCCAGGGTGCTGAACTGGAGTCTCTCAGGGAGCAGGCCAGGCAGATGGAAGATCAGCTTGCCGCAATTCAGAACCGGATACAGGACATTGCTGAAAAAGATCAGGTGAAGCCAGGGGTCAGAGCCCCGGTTGTCGTTGACGAGGAATTATGTACCGGCTGCGGACTCTGTGCCGACGTGTGCCCGCGAAACGCTATAACCATCAAAAACGCTGCCGAGATAGACCCAGCACTGTGCACCGGGTGCGGTATATGCGTGCGGGAATGTCCCGTGCAGGCGTTACAGTTGGTTTAGTTTACTATAGTCATCCCTGAGATGGGATTTCGCTCGATACACGCAGATGTACACAGATAATCAGTGAATAGTGATTGGTGAATAGTGAAAAGTATTAACATTCCTGCCTGATCATACTTCACTTCTCACTTTTTACTTAAATCTGTGTCTAATAACCCGCTAATAATTATTAAGGAGTAACATAAGATAATGAAAGATACTGTAAAGATCGCCATATCAAGCGGCAAAGGGGGGACGGGAAAGACCTTCATCGCCACCAACGTGGCCCGTGTCCTTGCAAAAAACGGGCGGCAGGTGCGTTACCTGGACTGTGACGTGGAAGAGCCAAACGGGCACCTCTTTTTGAATCCTGTAATTAATCAACAGGAAGATGCCATAGTGTATTCTCCCACGGGAATTGAGAATGAAAAATGTACTGGATGCGGCTTATGCGAGGAGAACTGCATGTATAACGCCATAGCCGTGATCAACAACAAGGCATTGCTGTTTCAGGATCTCTGTCACATCTGTGGCGCTTGTACGCTGGTTTGTCCCGAGAATGCCATAATTGAGAAGGACAGGATTATCGGTACCCTGCTGCATGGAACCAGTGATACCATTGATGTGCATTACGGTTTACTGAAAACAGGGGAGGGGGGCATGTCCCCCCGTCTTATCAAAAAAGTAAAACAGTATATAGGGAAGGGGGTGAACATACTCGATTCTGCTCCCGGAACATCATGCCCGGTTGTTGAAACTGTGAGTGACGTTGATCTTTGTGTTTTAGTAACCGACCCCACACCCTTTGGTATTAACGACCTGAAGCTTTCCGTTGACATGTGCAGGGAAATCGGCATGGAACCGGTGGTGCTTGTAAACAGGGCTGAGGAGCTGAATAACGCCTTGCGTGATTACTGCGCGGAAGAAGACCTTGAGGTAATTGGTGAAGTGCCTGATGACAGGGCAATCGCCGAATGCTACTCGGGTGGAGATCTTGCCGTGGATAAGCTGCCTGAATATGCCGATGTCATTGCTGAAATAGCAGAGAAAATCATGAAACTGGCACAACAGCCCCGTAAACCGGCAAAGAAGAAAGAACGCGTTGAAGCCCATGTCGGTGACAACCTGATGCAGGTGGCCACTAAAAATGCATCTCCCGAACATAATTCTAAAGAGATAGTCGTAATAAGCGGCAAGGGGGGGACGGGAAAGACCTCCATCGCGGCGGCTTTTTGTGCTCTCGAGAAAAACCTGGTAATCGCCGACTGCGACGTGGACGCTGCAGACCTGCACCTTGTACTTTCACCAGAAGTTGTGGAGAAGGGTGCCTTTAGTGGCGGATTGATGGCAGGCATTGATCCGGAAATGTGTACTGGATGCGGAGAATGTTTTGATCATTGCCGCTTTGACGCAATTAAAGAAGTTGAACATGAAGGTAAAACCGTATACCAGGTTGACGAGATATCCTGCGAAGGATGCGGTGTATGCAGGATAGTGTGTAACTATGACGCGGTAAACCTGGATGTTTCTATCAACGGCGAATGGTACGTGTCATCTACCCGTTTTGGCCCTATGAGCCACGCGAAGCTTGGTGTTGCCGAGGAAAATTCGGGTAAACTGGTAAGCCTTGTACGCAACAAGAAGGATGAGATTGCCGGAAAGTGTGGTCAGCACAGGGCTCTTATAGACGGATCACCCGGAACTGGCTGCCCGGTTATCGCCTCAATTACCGGTACCGATTATGCCCTGGTGGTAACAGAACCAACAGTGTCGGGTGTGCACGACCTTCGCCGTGTAATGGATGTAATCAACTTTTTTAATGTAAAGTCGGGTATCATCGTCAACAAGTACGATCTAAACCCGGAAAAGACAGATGAGATAAAGACAATAGCAGAGATGAGTAACAGCCAGTTTCTTGGGGTTATTCCATATGATAAATCAATAACCAGGGCACAGCTTGAAGGTCTCTCTGTGGTAGAATATACGGACAACGAAACTACGGAGAAGATCAGACATATATGGGAAAAAATTTCAAGCACGATATACGAGAAGGAAACCACATGATATCATTCGGCCCGGTACCATCAAGACGCCTGGGCCAGAGCCTTGGTGTGAATAACATTCCCCCAAAGGTTTGCAGTTACGCCTGCGTATACTGTCAGCTTGGAAAAGCCATGAAGATGCAGGTGAACAGGGAAGAGTTTTACTCCACTGGCCTGATCCAGAAGGATGTAGAGAAGAGAATTCATGAAGCCCGTTCGCGAAACGAAAAAATTGACTATCTCTGCATCGTACCTGATGGTGAGCCCACACTTGATGTACATCTTGGTGATACTATTGACGTTCTTAATAATACGGGAATAAAAACCGCTGTTATCAGTAATGCTTCCCTGGTTGACCGTCAGGATGTACGTGATGATCTGGCAAAGGCCAGCTGGGTATCCCTGAAAGTTGACGCGGTGAGCATGGATACCTGGAAGAAAATCAACAGGCCCCACCGGGCACTTGAACTTGACCGTATGATGGATGGAATAAAGGAATTTGCCGCCTCGTACAAGGGTGTTCTGGCTACCGAGACCATGCTGGTAAAAGGGATAAACGATGATGTGGACGAGCTGCAGAAGGTGGCTGCATTCATTGGCTCATTTCAGCCAGACGTGGCATACGTTTCTATTTCCACCAGGCCACCGGCGGAAAAATCAGTGGAACTGCCGGACGAGGATACAATTAACAGGGCTTTCCAGGTGTTAAACGGCAGCATTAATCACGTGGAATATCTCATCGGCTACGAGGGTAACACTTTTGCTTTCACCGGAAATGTTGAAGAAGATATTTTGAGTATCACTTCTGTACATCCAATGCGACAGGATGCGGTAGAAGAGTTTCTGGAAAAATCCAAAAGCAACTGGCACGTTATACGAAAAATGATAGAGGATGAGAGGCTAATTGAAACGGAATATGGCGGGAAAAGGTTCTATATGCGGAAGCTGTAACAAGATGTTGATCGATGTTTTTATGTGAATTTGCATATTCAAAAATAAAACACTGGGAAGGGGTGGTTCCGGTTGTTATACAGGATAAATTACACTGGACATTTTTTGACCTGGTAAATGGGAAATGGGTGCCGTTTGAGGACTACCGTGATGATGTTACTGTGCAATATGCCGGTCGTGGCTCATCATTGGCCTCGAAGCAGGTGGAAAGCCTGGTGAAGAAATTTAAATCATCAAAAGATGAGTAATAGTAAAATGAATATTTGACAAAGGAGTGAGTAATATGCCCTGGATTGATCAAAGTAAATGTACATTATGCGGTACCTGTATGGATGAATGCGTAGTGGATGCTATAATAGTTGAAAATGATAATACAATTATTGATATGAATGGATGCATTCGATGTGGTACCTGCCACAGCATCTGTCCAGAAGGGGCGGTACGGCATGACGCGGAAATGATACCGCAAATGATTGAGGATAACCTTTCAATGACCCGTAAGAACATGGATTTGTGCGTACAATACCTGGGTGATGAGGGTGAAAAAGAGAAATGTCTTCAAAGGATGATAAAGCATTTTAACAAGGAAAAAATAGTAGCCGAAAGGACACTTGAAGAGCTTGGTAAAATGATGGAAGCAAAATAATTACTAAGTTTTCAATAATGTACGGCCAAAGTTGTTTACATGATATAATTCATAAGGTAATATATCATGATGAACAGAGTATCGGTCCAGATCATAATTCTTGCCATCATAGTTTTACTGGCATCAATGGTTTCCTGTTACAGTCCGTGGTTCTCGTCGGTGAATGAAAAACGGTATGCTGTAAATGGAGAAATGAATCTTGCAGACTATCATTTTAGCCCACATGTACTGGTAAAGCTTGACGGGCAATGGGACTTTTACTGGAAAAAGCTGCTTGAACCTTCAGATTTCGATACTTCATCTCCTGATAATATAACCGGAAGGCTTACATTTCCCGGGTTTTGGAACGGTTATAATCTCAATGGGATAACCCTGAAAGAAGACGGGTATGCCACTTTCCGGTTAATTATAACTGTACCTGATGCAGACAGGCGTTACGGGTTAAAGTTTACCGAAATGGAAACCGCATACAGGTTATGGGTGAACGGAAAACCTGCAATACAATGTGGCAGGGTAGGGAAGAGCAGGGAGGAGATGATCCCCTCCTGGAAACGATACGAGTATTACTTCCAGCCTGGATCAAAAAGGGTTGAGCTGGTGTTGCAGATGTCTAATTACTATCACCGGCGTGGCGGTCCTGAAGAAAGTATCATATTTGGCCCCGAGGAGACAGTGCGTAACTACAAGATGCGGAAAGTTGCCATGGAACTTTTTCTGCTTGGAAGCATTCTTATCATGGCAATTTACCATGTTATTCTGTATCTCTTCAGGGCCAGGGAGGTTGCCCCATTTTTCTTCGGATTCTTGTGTATAGTGGTAGGATTGCGCATACCACTATCCGGTGAAAAACTGGTATATGAAGTTTTTCCTTCCATCCCCTGGGTACTGGCCACGAAGATCGAATATTTAGACCTGGTACTTATTATCCCATTTGTGGCAATGTTTTTTTACCGATTATACCATGAGTACATGTCCGGAGTTTTTATAAAAATTTTAAATGGTATTTCCATTATACTTTTCATATTAATACTGTTTACCAGGGCAAAAGTGTATACGTATATGGCTTATCCAATTGAAATTGCTCTTGTTGTGGTAGGATTATATGTTACGTTTATACTTGTAAAGGCAATGCTGGATAAACAAAAGGAAGCAGTGATTGTGCTGGTGGGAATGTTGTTTTTCTTCCTTTTCGGCCTGAATGATATACTCTACAATAACCTTATTATTAATACCGGGTACCTTGCCCCGGTTGGTCTTTTTCTTATGTTGTTCTCACAGGCAGTATTACTATCACTGCGTTTCACCAGGGCCATGGAAACCACTGAAATATTATCCCGTGATCTTGAAAAACAGGTGAGGGATAGAACCAGGGAGCTTTCATCTGAAAGGGAAAAACTGGAAAAACTGGCAAGAGAAGATTCTCTAACCGGCATTTACAATAGAAGATATATCATGGAAGTTCTTGATAATGAGATAAACAGGTACAATCGTCACAGAATCAGTTTTTCATTATTAATGATTGATCTTGATCATTTTAAGCAGATCAACGATACATGGGGACATCCCGCTGGCGATCGAGTGCTGCACTCTGTAGGGGATGCGTTGAGAACCGGGTTACGTTCCACTGACATAGTTGGTAGAATCGGGGGAGAGGAATTCATGGTAATTTTGCCCTATACTAATGGAGAATGTGCCATGATTGTTGCAGAAAAGATCAGAAATGACATGAAAAAATTAGTATTTTCCGAAGGTGATGAAAATTATACAATCACTGCCAGTATTGGAGTTGCAAACGTGAACGAAAATGACATAGATTCAGCACGCATCATTTTCAGGGCTGATAAGGCACTTTACAGTGCCAAGGATAAGGGGAGAGACCGCGTTGAACCATGGTGGGAATCAGAATAAAAAAGGTGTCACGTTTATTATGCATATGCGTCTATTCCAGGTACTGTCAATTGAGATTTTGCAATCCTTTCTCGATCATCAGTTCAAAACGGTTTTTTTCTGAGAATGAAATGGATGTGAACTGTTTGTACATGGGCAGCTCAGCATATAACAGGTTTATATCGGTCAGGTAATATATGTATCCCTTGACGCTGTCCATTAAAACCTTAATCTCTTTTGTTACATCTACCACGTCAGATCGGTCAAATATATCGGTATATCCACCATCGGGGAGGGTAAATCGATAACCAAAATCACCGTTTTCCAGTAAATGAAGTGAAAGCTTAAATGGTACCAAAGACTTTCTTGTTTTAAATACTGCTGTTTCCATTTCAGGATTGATTTCCTCAATTGAAACATTATGGTGAATATCCCTTTTCATCTCGTAAAGCTTGATCCTTGTCTCTACCCTGGCAAGTATTGAGTTTGGGTTATTTTCTATTACTTTCTGTACCACACCTTCTGCAAAATTGTATAATCTGCCAAGGTATTCTGAATGGAAATGTGCATTCTTGCGATAAAAGATCAATGATCCCCGTTCATCAGACACGAAGTAATAACAGTATTTCGTGCCTACCTGGTAATAGAGTTGTACAACGTTTTCAATATCATTTTCTATAATTGTTCGCAGGTAGTTAAGTTCAGGAACCGAATCATCGATTTTGATTCGTGTCTTTATTCCCCTGTTATACGCTATGCTGTAAAGTAGTTTTATCTCTGATTCACATGGCTTATATCCAACGGTGACGCTGTTCTCGTCTTTTTTGTTTGAAAAGACGTAATACATCCCGCCAATCATAGTGATATAGCGTTTTTTTGCCGTATGCTGTTCATTCACAAAAAAGGTGTATATGTCCCTGAAAAGTGTTTTAAGGCGTCTGAATTCTCTTGTAGAGGCGAAAGGGTCAGAAGCAGTTATACGATTGTACGAGTCGTAATCATTTCCGGTTTTCAGACCACCATTCACGATATTTGTAATAAGCCCCGCAAGGTCAGATTCGTTGTGTAACTCTTCAAACCTGGTTTCCCCCCAGCTGTTATGATACAGGAAAAAGATATTATCAATGCCCGGCTTTTGTTTTGAATAGAAATTGATGATGACATGGCTCATCATGGGAAAAGGTTCCTGTAAGAAATAACGGTTATGAAGATTAATATTCTTTATGGAAAAGCTTGTACTCAGCTCGGTTAAAAGATTCTGTATAAAGCTGTGGTTGATTGAGAAATATCCGGACTGTATATTCAGCCTGGTATAATCTTTCTGAAAGAGTCCGTGCAGGCTGACCCAGACAACGAGGCTGAGAAGATCACCCGTTTTATACATGATTGACCTGTATGAACCTGATCCGGTGATTTTTGTCTTTCCCAGTATCCAGAATTCTTTACCATCTTTATCCTTAACGAATTCCATGGACAGAAGCTTTTCAGGCTGGAATGCTTTTATATTCAGGGTATTGTCTACCTTGTGCTTTTCAGGGGCAAAATGAGAATAAATTTTTCTTGATATACCTTTAAGGGTATCCTGGTGAAGCCTGGTGGATGTATCACCGGTTTCTAGGTTCCCAAGAATATTTTTGTATCCCTGAAGTATATACTTCTTAATACTTACCATCAGTTTGCTGGTTTCTTCTATATCCCAGTTCTCAAAGTCATCAATACGTTCTACGGTGCCCTGGGTCCACCCCCATTCTTTCACAAGGGTGTTCATTATCCTGCTTCTTTCGGGGATTCTATCCTGTTGGAGCCGGTCAGAGTATAATGACACCATTGGATCGATTTTCAGATAGAAACATGTCTTCATTATACTTGAAGCGGTCTTGTCCGCCCGTATGGAATTGTAATAATCATACACATGGTTAAACATGACAATATAGGCGTCGGTATTGCTGGTGGTAATATTGCCTGCCTGAACGTCCCGCTTTATCTGGTTGCTTATATATGGATTTCTATCAATATCGTTGATATATCGTTCCAGCAGTCCCAGCTTAATCAGGGATTTAAACGGGTTACCAAGTGATTTCAGGATCTGAAAGAGGGCGGCAATAAGAAAATCATTTTTCCTGGCTGAATAAAGATTTCCCAGGTCAATGTAGTCCCTCTCGAACCCATTTTTTTTCATGATATTCAGCCATTGTGTGTAAATATCATCAGGGCAGTTGGGTGGTACAACCCACCAGAAAGGGATTTTGCCGTGTATAACAATGGAACTTCGGAAAAACTCTTCTTTTAGAAGATAACCAAGTGAGATTCCGGAAAGACCTTCTTCGTCCTCGTCATCAAATATGTTGTTTCGAACATCGGTAATGTCATTGAGAAAAAAGTGAACTTCCTTGTTGTAATGTTCGGCATAATATTTCTCTATCAGTTTGCATTTAGCCCTGAAATTACGAATGGCCTCGGGAGAGTATTCGCTGGTATCCGCGCATACCCAGAAGTCAAAATCAGACTGTTTGTTGAAGGCAATGGTACCACCGCTTCCCATCAGGGCAAACATTTGTATAAATGGTTTGGTGTTATCCCTGGGAAGAGCAACAGATGGATGTCTTGCCCGTATATAGTTCATTGTAGGTGTTGAGGGTTTGTAATCATAAATACCGGAAGGCATATTTTCGGTCTTTATATAACCCGGAAATTCTGGCTGATTTACATGTAGCAAAAAAGGGATCAGGTCAAATATATGACTATCCTCTTTCTTCTCGAAGGAGTCGTATAAATGCTGCAACTTGGTGGAGTTAAATGATTGAAACAGTTTTTTATTCTGCTTTACGCGTTCAACTATTTCGGTATGATTTTCATTTGTCATGTTAGTATTGAATATATCAGTATCTATTCGGTTTCACTGCTTTTTTTTCGCTCAAATACATTTGAAATATAACTGCCGTAGTCTTTCAGCATATCAACTGATATATTTCTTTTAAGGTTTTGAAGCTGACTGTTTTTTACTATCCGAACCCTGGGATTTAATGGTGACAACTTGCTCAATTCTTCAACCAGGGCCACCTCGCCGGTATTTAATCTTACCACGTCTCCACGGGAAAGAAAAAACTTGCCATTATTGACTGTAAACCCCAGTCCCCTTATGAAATCCCGGAAATCTTCCGGTAAAAACCTGAATACCTTCTTGTATGGAGCATATACCAGGTTAAGCATTGACCGAAGGGCTCCCTGGCTGTTCATCGGCTTCGAATCCGGCATGGTGAACACCAGTGAAACATAGGTGTCGATCAATGACATTAGGCGCACCTCTTTTGGGATCTGTTCCCTGTAATGGTCCATCTCAAACCCATACGGAAATCCCCTTCCATCTGCCTTCTCATGATGCAGCAGGATTATTCTTTTCTCCAGTTCGTGCATGTACTGATGTTTTTCAACAAGTTTATATCCAACATGTGGATGCAGGTTTATCTTGTTAATTTCTTCCTGGGTTTTTTTCAGTTTGTGCAAAATATCCTTTGAGACTGATGTCATGCCGATATCATGAAACAACCCCCCAACTCCCATGGCAGTTCGCACGTCCTGTTGAAGTTCAAGCTTTGTGCCCAGAAGGGCCCCGAGTACTGATACATTGGTTGAATGTACGTAATAAAAATCATCAAGGGTTTTCAGTTTTGTCATGGCAGAGAAAACCCCATCTTCATTTTCGTTTATCTCTCCCAGTAGCGAATCAATCATTGAACGTGTGGAATATACGTGGTCTTTTGAAATCGCTATGGCTGGTGATATATTCAGGTTAGCACGGATTTCATCAAACAATGAACGTGTATGATCTACCACCTCTTCTCGAGTGTTCTCACTGATTACCGGTTTCCCGGTATCTACATCACCTTCGTTATCCTTCTTCCTCGTGGCACTGGCAGGGTCATAATACAGTGCTTCGATGTTATTTGAAAGCAGGTGGTTGATCAATGTCTGGGTAATAGGGGTATGTGCGTCAAGTATCCTGTTCCCGTATTCATCGTATACATTATAAGAATACCTGTTTCCCGGACGCAGTGTTCGTGTAGGAATTCGTACCTGTGTGATTGATTTTTTAGTTTCGTTAGTATCTGCCATGGTATTTGCTCACAGGTAAATTGTACATCATCTGTTTCTGACTAGCAACTGTTAATTGTAGTTTTACATGTTTTCCGCATGGTAAAGTGAAATTGAATATTTACCTTTTTAAGGTAAAGTATAAAAATTAAAGCATTATTGCAATAAGAAAACTATTTTTATGTTGAAATGTATTCATATTTTATTATTAAGTTCAGTCATGCTGCCGCAGTGATGATTGTATGGGTTGTTTACAGGGTGTAATAGATATTAACTGGAAAACGTAATGGAATTAACAATAGGATTAAACCAGGTAGTATATATAATTGGAATTGTGAACTGTATCTTTCTTGGGTTGATATTACTGAGATCAACAAGTGGCAATTCCCCTGCCAACCGGTTGCTTGCGGTTCTTTTCATCGTATGGGCATATGGTTTTTTCTATACCTTCTACATAACAAGCGGGATGTATCGGGCTTATCCGCATATTATTATGGTAGGGGCTGGAATAACTTTTCTGAATGGTCCATTGTTATACCTGTATATAAGGACCATGGTAAGGCCCGGTTTTGTTTTTACAGTTAAACACCTGCTTCATTTTTTACCTTTTTTGATAAATACAGTGTACCTGGTACCCTTTTATTTCAAAACCGCAGAATACAAGATGGCCTATCTTGAATATTTGCATGATTATTCATCCCCATTTTTTCTTATTGTATATGCTCAATTACTACACCTGGCTATATACCTGGCTCTTGGCGTAATTGAAATTCATCAACACCGGAAGATGATAAGGGAGCGATTTTCAAGCATCGAGAAAATTACCCTTACATGGCTTCGAAATCTTTTAATAGGGGTATTGTTTGCACTGGTGTCGTATGTGAGTATACTTGTCTATTACAGTATAGCTACCATTGACCCTGTCTATATAAACAAGTTCAGCGACATCCTTATTGTTGTAATTATACATTACATTGGTTACAGCGCAGTGGTACAACCACAAATCTATACCTCGGGAAGCCATGATACTGGATCTGTTAAGAAATACGAAAAGTCTTTTCTGGACGAAAATGCAATCAACGAAATTGCAGGGCAGCTTGAAAAACTGATGAAAGATGACAAGCCATACCTGGGGTCAGAGCTTACCCTTGCAAAGTTGGCATCCATGCTTTCAGTGAGCCCGAACCATCTTTCACAGGTTATTAACCGGCAATATCGTATGAACTTTTACGATTATGTAAACAGTTACCGGGTTGAAGAAGCCAAGAAGATATTACAGGAAGACATATCGGGTAACAAAAAGATACTGGAAATAGCCTACGATGCAGGTTTCAAGTCCAAGTCCACGTTCAATACCATCTTCAGGGAAGTAACTGCAACAACACCTACCCAGTTCAGGCAAACTATCAAAGTGCCCTGTAAAAAAAATTAAAATTAAGTCCATCCCTGAAGGGCCGGACGATAGATTCTCATAATGATGATACATTTTCGCCATCACGGTAAAGGAGGTATTATCAATGAGTATTACAGGCTCTGGCATCAGGGTATTTTTTCTGTGTAGTATTCTGTTGATGATGATGTGTGGTGACAGGGGTCAGAGCCTTCTCCGGGGTCAGAGCATGGATCAGTATAAAAGGGAAGGGTGGTATCCGGCTGGTCTTCCACTTGTGAACTTTAACTCTGATGAAGGGCTGGGATATGGTCTTAAGCTGGCATTGTTTGATAATGGGAGCAGGGAAGACCCGTTTTTCCAGGAATCCCCTTATTTTCATAACGTGTCCCTGCTGTTTTTCCAGACAACCGGTGGTTCCCGCACGTTTCTGCTGGAATCTGACAATCCATATGTGGGTGGAACCAGGTTCAGGTTGAAAGGGCAATTGCTCTGGAACCAGATGCTGAATGCCAGTTACTACGGTATAGGCCCGGCTGATACGAACAGGTTAACCGATCGTGCGGGTAAAGAATATAATACCATGGATGAGTATACCCGTGATTTTCTTACCGGCGACGTCCGTAATTACAAGTATGACCGGTATTCAATTGTCTCACCAGAGGCAAACGTGGATCTTTATTATGATATATCGAGGTATTTTCGCATACGGTCTGGAGTGGCTCTGACCCTGGCAAAAATTGATCCATGGGGCGGAAGAAGTTTTGACATTGACGATGGTAAGCTTGATGTTCATGAAAATAACGTGGTCTCTCTCCCCACTAGACTGGAGGAGGATGGACAGGATGACGAAGAAGGTCTGGTCAGCAGGATCATCATCGGAGCAGGTTTCGATTCCAGGGATCAAGAATCAGATCCCAGGAAAGGATTTTTACTTGATTACACTATTGAGGTATCTTCACCGGTAACGGGTTCTGAATATACCTACATCCGTCATACAGCAGAGTCGCGGGCATATTTTACACCTTTCCAGCGACTAACAATGGCTTTTCGCGCGGCGTATACCACCACGGGCCATGACACCCCGTTTCACATGCTGAATACCTTCAATTTTCTCATGGAGACCCAGAGAGGCCTTGGAAACAACCGCACCCTTCGTGGATATGCAGCAGATCGTTTCATCGGGTATACCATGACCTGTGCCAATGCCGAAGCAAGAATTCGTGTCATAGAGGGTAATCCATTTAACCAACAGCTTGAATTCCAACTGGTAGGATTCATTGATACGGGCAGTGTATATAATCATCCCGAAGATCCATTACATGAATTTGATTATTACCATACCGGATACGGTGGTGGGGTTACTGTTATATGGAACAGAAATTTTGTTATTCATGGATATTACGGCATCAGCCGTGAGGCAACAACCATGTCACTGGATTTCGGGCATGCATTTTAACAGAAGAGGCTCTGACCCCTTTTGTAAAAAGGAGACATCGTTATGGAAACAATACCATCTAGAATTAGAAAGTACTTTTTAATAACATTTGCATGGACCTGGAGTATCTGGTGTATTCCCGGGTTAATGGGTATGAGTATAAATGAGAGTCCAACCATGATCTTTTTGGCGCTGGGTGGATTTGCACCCTCACTGGTTGGTACCATTATGGCATATAAAACAGGAGACAGCAAGTACTGGAAAGATTACCTTAAACGTATTATTGATTATAAACGGATAACACCGGCCTGGTTACTGGTTATTCTGTTAACTATACCGGTATCTGCAATTTTGTCATCAGGAATATATTGGGGGTGGACGGGGAATGTTCCCGAGTTCTCACGTATTCACGAAATGCTGAAAAACCCGGTAAGCCTGGTTATGTTTGCACTGTTCATGATGCTTTTTGGTCCCATTCCGGAAGAAATTGGCTGGAGGGGTTTTGCTCTGGATCATTTGAATGTGTGTTATACCAGGGTCAGAGCCAGTATCATCCTGGGAGCATTCTGGGCATTATGGCATGTTCCACTCTTTTTCATTGGAGATACGTACCAGCAGGGATTGTATAACCAGTCTTTTATTCTAGTGGTAGATTATCTTTTACAGTTTTTCGTACTCAGTATAATAATGGACTGGATTTATCACAATACAGGCAAAAGTATTCTTTCGGGTGTATTATTTCACTTCTGTATAAACTTCTTTGGGGAGCTGTTTGAGCTTCCTGCTGCTGTTATAGTGAGTAGAACACTGGTGCAACTGGTTTTTGCTCTTGGTATTCTCTATTTTTGGAGAGGAAATGACAGAACTGATATAGCTTTACTGGCTCAAAAATGAGATATGAGGGTTGCCGCTACTTGAATTAAGAACAGGGGGCGGTTTTCAATTATAAAAGAGAGAGAACGGTTCTATTATTTTTTGATTGCTATTATATTGATTCAATGCTCTGGTAATCGCAGTTGTGATCTTTATAATCTTTATGTGATGGAGGTGTCCCGTGTATTACCATCTCATCCCTGTTCCTTTTGCAGTTGCCGGCATAATAATATACTGGTTTGCCAGACAGACCAACGATCTTACCACCGTATCTATTGTACAACCGGTAATTACCATTCTTTGTGTAATCATTGCATTACTTTCTCTGACACGAAAAAATACTGACAAAAGATTAACAGCCTGGATTGTAGCTGGATTGGTTATTGCATTGCTTGGTGATTTTCTGAACCTGGACATGACAGATCCATTTGTGGTTATAAGAGGACTGATTATTGCCGTTGTGGCATATTTAACATATGCTGTCGGATTAACCCGGCTTAATGGATTTCATCGAAAAGATATTTACGTAGGTATTGTGGCAATTTTTTTGTATGGGGTACTTATGAATTATCTATGGCCATTTTTGGGTGATATGAAAATACCGGGGATGATATATGGACTGGTGCTTCCCTTCGTGGTTACCCGTGCCATTTCAACATTCTTTGGAGATACTTTTTCCACAACTCAGGCGGTTCTTTTAACTGCCGGTACTGCTATGCTATATATAGGTGATTTGGAATTTGCTCTGCATACATACCCGAAAATTATGCCCATGCTTTTTGGTCCTTTCCTATATTCAGGTGGACAATTGTTGATTGCCCTAAGCCCTTCATACGGCAAAAGGTAGTATTCAACTAATACTAATCTAATAGTGCTCTGACCCCCTTTTGTTTCAGTTCAAGTTTATTGTATCCCTTTTTAGTATGTTTTGACCATTTTCGCACTGATTTCCTGTCTTTTTGTAATTATTTTGCTTTATTTTGCTCTGACCCCTGGTTTTTTTGAACTTTTTTTTTAATTCCGAGTCATTTTTTACGTATAAAAGGGTAGAGACTTACGAATAAACCGGAGGTTCTACCCATGCCACGACCACAACGAAGTAAAATACAGGGCATTACCCATCATGTCTATTCACGATGTATTGAGAAAAAGACACTTCTTTTAAGCCACGGTGCGGCTTCCATGCTGGAGCAGGTCATTATAGACACCCAGGAGAAGTATGACTTTGATCTGACTGCCTACCAGATCATGGACAATCATTTCCATTTTATCATCAAGACCAAAAAAGGCGAGGCTTCCATATCCCGTATTATGCAGTTTATTAAAGCCAGGTTTGCTGAAAGATACAATAGTCTGCATAATCGCACTGGCCCTTTCTGGAATGAGCGTTTCAAGGACCAGGTAATTGAATTTTCAGATAACCAGTTGATGTATCTTATATGGTTAATATGCTATCTCGCGTATAATCCTGTTGTAAAAGGATTGGTCAAAGATCCCAGGGATTGGCGTTGGGGTAGTTTTAATTTCTACATGGATGAAAGATACGAAGGCCGGGTAAAAGTGGTGGTACATGAGTATCTTTTCATCCTGGGTGGAGATACCTTTGAGGAGAGGAGAAAACAAATGCTTTACTATGAGGATATGTACCGGAAGCGAAGGGGAATTCTTTTTTAAGTAAGAGGGACACATGTTCTGAAAAAGGGGTCAGAGCCTTGGAAGAGCCTTGGAAGGCTTGATGGGTAAATTGATATATATAATAATAGAGCAGAGTTTGATATTATATTTCCTGTCTAAATTCAGAAATTATTATACCGAATACCTTTCCCTGAGATATTTTATAAACGGTTCTGCGCTTATAGACTGGCCGGACACAGTATGTACCAGGTCTTCAAATGGAAGCAGGCTAGCCTTTTCATATATTCTTTCCTTCAACCAGTCAACTATACCCGCAAACCGACCCTGCTGGATGTCTATACTTGTAGTACTGTATTCTTGATTCAGATCAACAAAAAGCTGTGATGCCAATACCGCACCAAGGGTGTAACACGGGAAATAACCGAACGCACCATGTGACCAGTGAATATCCTGCAGGCATCCCTTCGCGTTACCTGGAGGCCGGATCCCGAGGTAATCATTCATCCTGTCATCCCATGCCTCGGGTACATCTTCAACCTTAAGTCTGTCTTCAAGTAGCAGTTGTTCAAGCTCATATCGTAAAATAACGTGCAACGGGTAGGTAACCTCGTCCGCTTCAATACGAATATACCCTGGCTGCACCTGCCTGGTAAACTGGTAGAGATGTTCAAATGAGAGTTCGGTGAAGTCCCCGAAAACTTTCTGCATTACGGGTGTGATGAATTGGATGAACTCAGGGGTCAGAGCCACCATTTTTTCCATGAAAAGTGACATTGCCTCGTGTACAACCATGCCACGGGCATACCCAACAGGCTGCAGACGCCATTCCAGAGGACGATTGAGCTCGTAGAGGGCATGACCGGTTTCGTGGATTGTGGCGGTGAGAGCAAAAAGCGGATCATGCTCCCTGTAGGTGGTGGTAATTCTAGTGTCAAGCGGATGTCCTGTCGTAAAGGGGTGGGCGCTGATATCCAGGCGGCCACGGTTAAAGTCAAAACCCATGATATCCATGATTCTTAATGAGAGTTCTTCCTGTTTTTTTTCGCTGTATCTTTTTTTAAAAGGAATGTCATCTTTTGGAATGTTTTGTGCGTATTGTACTTCTACAAGAAATCCCGGTAGAAAATCTTTTAAACTGTCAAATACCAGGTCGATTGTATGGGTGGTGAGACCGGGTTGAAACTGGTCAACAAGTGCATTGTAGGGGGTGGTGTCCAGAGCATCAGCTTTCAGAAAAGCAGTTTCACGTGTCAATTCAAGAATTTTTTTCAGATGAGTGACGAAAATGCTGAAATCATCCTCTTCTCTTGCATTTCGCCACGCGACTTCTCCCCTCGAAGTAGCGAGGGTCAGAGCCTCAACCAGCTTTCCAGGAAGTGTGGCAGCGTGAATCCATTCCCGGCGGGCTTCCCTGAGGTTTGCCTGCTGCCAGGGGGTAAGCGAATCACTGTGTGTGTCTGCCTCCCCAAGCAGATCCTCCCAGTCGGGACGGGTCAGCAATTCATGGGCCCTGCCGCTGAGCCAGGCAAGCTGTGCTGCACGCGACTCCACGGAACCTTCTGCCATGTAGACCTCCTGGTCCCACGAAAGAGCTTCAATTATTTCACCCATGAGGGATATTTCCCTGAAACGGTTTTCAATAGTTTCATATGCTGATGATGACATTAAAGATCCTTTTAATCGTTATTTGGCTTACAATGCGAACAGGGGTCAGAGCCCTGGTTGTTGTTACAGGTCAAATGTATACACAGCAGACAGAGTCACCCCGTAAATGTGGTTATGCGCTTCATATTCAAAGCTTTCGCTGTTATCGTGTTTTAAATAGAAATACTGGTACCTTCCCCCCAGGTTAATTGATGTTGACGCAGAAGCTATGTACCATGCAAGTGTTAAGGTGCCGTTGCCGCCATATGCAGAAGAAAGGGTTTCCTTGTCGTTACCTGTGTCTGAATTCATGGTGTTCTTACCCCTGGCGTAGAGTCCTGAAATATTGGTAAGTGCGTACAGGTTCGTTGTCAAGGGAATGGTGAATCCAATTCCAATAGCGGGGCCCACATTATAACTTAGTCCATCATCGGTTTCTGATAGGGTAGAAAGTTTCCATTTGTATCCCATTATCTTCGCGCCGGCAAATACTTTAACAAGGCTTGCCAGCCTGTAATTAAGAACCAGGTCAGAATCAAAACGGTAGACGTCTTCATTTGAGTCATGTGGTAATTGTAATTCGTAATGTCCGTACAGAAACACCCCGGAAACACTCCACTTATCGGAAAAACTGAAAGAAAACAGTGGACCATATAAGAGGGTGGAGTCATCACCATCTGAACCACCCTTTATATTATCCAGTTTCCACCATGAATACCAGGTTGCCCCACCAACACTGAGATCATAGGCGTGTGCTATCGTTGCCGGCATTACGGCTGTCAACAGGAAAAGAATTACTAATAATACGACACCTGATTTTTTCATCATAAACTCCAATTAACTTCAATAAGATAAATTCAATCAGAAGAACATCGATGCAGACAGAAAGAAACCCAAAAAATTCCAGTTGCTTGAAATAAGTGCCAACCCTGTATCCCTCATCAGGGCGTACAACTGTGTCGATAGTGGTGTTTGAAAATGGCATTCTTTTGTTCTGTTTACTTGTTTCTTTTGTAAAGGCAGGTGATTGCAAAAAAATAAGCACAGAAGAAACGAAGAGACAGAGAAATAGTCATCGCATTATAAGCCAGATCCTGCAATGGATAATGATTAATACATTACCTCATGTTTTATTGTTACTTAATCTCCGTATACACCGCCTTGCTCTTCTTATCCTCAGAATCTTCACCTTCCGGTGGGAATATTTGGTACAAAAGATTATTTTGATACATGGTAATGCCTGGAAACAGGTTTTCGATCTTGCCGGTTATGGCTTCTGCTTCTTTCTGGAGCACCTCTTCAGACTTCTCGTAGAGTGTACTGCGGTACTTGATAACGGGAATGAGGTCTTTCTGGACAAAGACGGACCCGATAGTATATATTTTTGGCTTTGATTCGATAGATGTCATTTCAATGGGAAAAGAATGTGTATCATCAATCTTCTTTGTAAGTTTCTTGCGATATTCCATTATTTTCTCTTCATTGGGATAAGTTGCGAATGGAGATGGTTTTAAATACGCGTCAATGTTTGACAACCACAGCAGGGCCATTACGGTGTGCCCCTTCTTTTCCAGAATCTGGGCCCTCTTGTAGAGATCAGTTGCATTCTGATCAAGAAGCTTGTAGGGTCCCAGCCTGAAGGCATATAATTTCCAGTTACCATCAGTCTTTCCATATACAATTGTGATATGAAACTGGTTGTTTTCATGCTTGAATGTATACAATGAGATCACGGTTTCTGTATACAGGGCGGGAAATGTTACCTGGTAATTACCGGTATATTTAACAGGAATTGTAAAGTTACCGCTTCCTGTTTCCCCTTTCACTTTCACGTAAAAGTTTTTAACAAGGGTGATCTCGTTTTCCCGTATCACTTTCCCGTAATTGGTATAAAAATTCTCAAATAATTCCATGCCCTGTTGTTGAGCCTGCTCAATTGACATGTCATACATTATCCGGGGTTTGTTCATCTGTATACTGTCAAAAATTTTACTGTTCAATGATTCTATTTCTTTTAAAGAGGGTGTATCAAATTGAGCAGCGGCGTGTATGGAATATTCAACCTGGCTTTTTTTAACTTCCAGTTGAAGGTCTTCTGCTAACGCGGTTATTGAACCCAGGAACAGCATGCAAACAGAAAGTATAAGACTGACTTTAATTAGCTTCATGAAATCTCCGGAATTATACAGGTTGTGTACTGAATAGGAGAATACTATATCGTATGGTAAATATTTCAAGGAATTTTATCATCATTGGCTTTTCGTAAGATTAGAACTGAACAGGGGTTCACACAGAGACGCAGAGACACGGAGTACACTGAGATTTTCGTTCAATATTGTTATTCCGTCAGGATATAATATCATTTCAATCTTTTAGAGTTTTTACAGTTAAGGGATATTTATAGCTTCTGATTTGAGTTGATATATTTCTTAGCCTGTAAAATCTATACCCTGTATCAAACTTTACAACAATTGTGTACTATACTGATAAAACGAAACATACCTGTATTGACCAACTCTCCGTGTGCCCCGTGTCTCTGTGTCTCTGTGTGAACCCCCGTTGAGTATCATGCCATACAGAGGTCCGCGAAGAGAGTCATTTTTTTATTGGTTCTGTTGTATATTGCTGATAGTATAAAAACAGACATGAGTTCAAAGAGGGCAGGCACATCGATTCAAATATCCACATACAACCGGTAGATTTTTCATCTATTCATTACTACGATGAATTGTTTCAGAGCGGATTCTGGGGTTATTTCAAGGCCTATATGGAACGTGATGCCCGGTCCTTCATGGTTAGATATGGGCAGGTTACCTTTCCCCTGGTGACCATCGAGCGCAGGATAGGGGGGGAGCTCGTGTATGTGTATTGTCCCAGGGCTCCGCAAATCGCGTTGTCCGAAGAAGACCAGGGCCCATTCATGGAGGCGCTTGCCCGGCAGCTGAAACCACACCTGCCCGATGAAACCGTGTTTGTGCGATTTGATACGGTTTGGGATAACCCTTATGATACATCGTCACATTATACTGAAACAGGGTTCTGGCAGGGGCCTCCCCGCCATGAAGTACGAGAGATTCGAATGAATTATTTTACCCGTGAGAAGAACCTTCGAAAATCTCCCGATGACCTTTTGCCGCCGGATACGGTGGAAATAGCATTGCACCAGGACGAAGACGACCTTTTCATGGACATGCGTCAGAATACCAGGAACTGTATCCGCCGTTCATTAAAGAAGGGGGTTACCGTGCAGGACGCTTCTTTAAAATATCTTGCAGACTGGTACCGGTTGTATCATGATACGGCATCACGGAAAGGGTTTAAAGCGGAAAAACTTGAGTATTTTCAAAATTTATTTCAGTCTGCCGATTCTTTTCAGGAAAAAACGGGTGATTCACGTATTGTTCCTTCATTTCGACTGCTCATTGCTACAAAGGGCAAAGAAATCCTGGCGGGTATGATACTGGGGTTATATGGGAACATGGGGTATTATCTATTCGCGGGTTCTTCCCCGAATTGGTGTGACCATATGCCAAATTACCTGCTGCAGTGGGAGGCCATCAAAATGGCACGGTCGGCCTGTTGTCACAGGTATGACCTGTTTGGAATTCCCCCGAATAATGACCCCGTCCACCCCCAAAATGGACTGTATACTTTTAAAAAAGGATTTGGCGGCAAGGTAGTGCATAACCGCGGCTGCTGGGATTATCCTGTTGATGAACAGGGATACATGATGGTGAGGAACATAAAAGCAGCCATATGAAATCTGCTGGAAGCTTTCCTCATGACTTGCACACCCCCCTGCAACTATTGATTTACACCGGAATATATACTACAATATAGGTGAAACTTAATAGTTACTATATAACACGATGAAACTGGATATAATAGAAGACAATCTCGGCAGGCTTTACAAAGATGCGTACAAAAAGCAAATCGATGATACAGACCGTATCGTTATTATGAGCGATCTGCATCTTGGTGATGGTGGCAAACGTGATGCCTTCCTGATAAATGCTGATCTGGTGGAACATGTATTACGGGACTATTACCTGGAGAACAGGTTTACGCTGGTATTAAACGGGGATATAGAGGAGCTACACCGATTCGATCTTGATCCTGTAATGAAACGATGGAAACACATGTATACGCTTTTTAACCGTTTTGCACATTGCTGCGGGCTGTATAAAATAATTGGTAATCATGATTACCTGCTGCATTACAGGAAAATGCCCGAACTGGAAGGACATTTGCTGCATGCGTTGCGGCTTGAATACAGGGATAATACTTTGTTCGTGTTTCACGGACACCAGGCAACCGGGTTTACCGAGAAAGGTAACCGGCTGGCACGATTTGTCCTTCGTTACCTGGCAAACCCGTTGAGAATAAAGGCACGAACAGCTGCACGTAACCCGGAAAAAAGAATACGTGTAGAAAAACGTGCCTACGAATTTTCACGATCCCGCAAAATTGTATCCATTATAGGTCACACCCATCGGCCATTGTTCGAGTCACTTTCTAAAACTGATTCACTAAAATTTAGAATCGAACAGCTGATCCGTGAGTACATACGTTCCGGTGAAGAAGAGAAAATACAGATGGAAGATAAGATCCGTTCATACCGCCAGGAACTTGCCCGGCTTCAGCAGAAAAACCGGCGTAAAGAGGATATAACGGGGCTTTACGATTCACTTATCCTGGTTCCCTCTCTTTTTAACAGCGGGTGTACTATCAAGTGGGGGGGCATTACCACGCTGGAGATTGAAAAAGGTAGAATATCCCTGGTGTACTGGTTTAACAGGAACATAAGCCAGAGATACATGACTGCTGAAGGAAAAAAGCCTGTGCAGCTTGGTAATACTGATTATTATCGCACCGTGTTGAAAACTGACAGGCTTGAATATATTTTCTCCCGGGTTAAGCTGTTATCCTAGATCGCTCAAGATGAAATAAAGGTTGTTTTCTTATCAGGCCGGGGTGCCTTGATCACCATGAATGTGAGGGGCTCATCACCCTTATTGTACCAGCAATGAACTATGTCTTTCGGACTTTCAACAAGGGACCTGGCAGATACTTCTTTTTTTTCGTCACCGATCTCAACAGTGCCCCGTCCTTCAAGAACATAGAAGGCCACATCAACAGGGGTGATATGTCTTTTCAGGGATTGACCGGGTTGAAGTTTAATAACTGTAACCATGGCATCTTCGGTATTGTAAAGATTTCGCGCGTCAACGTTATGCGCATTTTCCATAACTGGTGTTTCATCTAGATTCTTAATGATCATATAAACCTCTCGTAATATAATAGTAAGGAATGCTAACAATATAGCATAAAAACCTGAAGGCGTCAAGAAATGCATGACTGGAACATGACACCAAAAGAAGCGGTACAACTGCAGCGTCAACTGGCAGGGAAGATCATCACTGGTGGTCAACCTGAAAAAATGGATACCATAGCCGGCATCGATATATCCATGCGGCTTTTCGGTAAGACTGGCTATGCCGGGGTAATCGTGTTTTCATACCCGGGGCTTGAAATTATCGAGGAAGCATTTGCGTGGGGCCCAATCCCATTTCCCTATGTCCCCGGTCTTCTCACATTTCGTGAGGGGCCGTTGATAGAAGACGCCATGATCAAACTGAAAGCACGTCCGGATCTTCTCATTTTTGACGGACAGGGAATTGCCCATCCCCGGCAAATGGGCATTGCCGCCCATATGGGCCTGAAGCTGAACATTCCTTCCATCGGTTGTGCCAAGTCGAGACTTTACGGTGAATACACTGAACCCCCGCCAGCCAGGGGCTCATCAACCCCACTGACGGACGGGGAAGGCCGCCAGATCGGCGTGGTGCTTCGTACAAGGGACAACGTGAAGCCCGTATTCGTATCACCGGGACACATGGTGGGAATTGAAGAGTCGGCCCGTATCATCATGTCCTGTACGGGGAAGTACCGCATTCCCGTACCAACCAGGGAGGCCCATATACGGGTGGGAGCCTACAGGAAAAGAGTTGAGGATTGAGGTATTAATTTCCTTGACGAATAGTAGTCAATGCGACATATATAAAATTGCCATTATAACAGGTGTACTATTGAATAACGCCGCACCATCCATTAGTGTGGCGTCCGTGTGGTAATTGATACTCAATGGAGACACATCGTGAGCAGAACAGTGATTGCCGGTTTCGGCTCGGCCGGGTACGCGGCACTTGTTACTATTAAACGTAGCAATCCCAAAGCTGATATAATAATAGTTGATCCCAAGGAGCACGACCTTACCCATCCCTGTGGTCTGCCGTATGCACTTGAAAACAAGGTTCCCGAACATGAGCTGCAGCAGGATATAAATCTTCCCCGCATGGGTGTGGAGAAGATCTCAGCGTATGCAACCGGTATCAACGTTGATGAGAAGAAACTTCATTATTCGAATGGAAATGAAGAAGGTGCCCTGTCATATGATAACCTGTTGATATGTACGGGGTCAGTGCCTTTTGTCCCCCCCATTGAGGGTGTTTCTTCTTTTCTTAACAATGGTGTGTATACCCTTACATCAATTGCCGGCCTTCGAAAGATCAAGGAGGCGGCAGGGGGGGCAGCGGGGGCTGTTGTCATCGGGGCGGGCGCCATCGGGCTTGAGAGCGCGCTTGCGCTCAAAAAGCTTGGCGTGAACACTACTGTTATCGAAATGCAGAATAACGTCCTTCCGGGTGTTCTTGATCCTGACATGGCAAAAGTGGTAGAACTTTACCTTGAAGAAACCGGCATAGACCTGGTAACCGGCACCACGGTTGATGCAATTGAGGGTAGTGACCGTGTTTCCCGGGTAATCGCGGGTGATCTGCGTATTGATACCGGCATGGTGGTACTGGCATCCGGCTTCAGGCCCAATACCACCTGGCTTGAAGGACTTCCCGTGAAATTGGACAGGATGGGAAACATACAGGTGAACGATCTTCTTGAAACCGGTTTACCCGGAGTATACGCTGCGGGTGACTGCATCCTGTCATGGTCAAAAATTGATAGAAAACCCGTGGGAGCGAAACTGGCAACCTCGGCCTATAAACAGGGCATAATAGCCGGAACAAGCATGTCCGGCGGGAAGGGTGAATACCTGGGAACAGCGGGTACTTTCGTGACCAAGATCGGGCAGCTTGAAGTAGCGGGTACCGGCTTTACCATGGAGACCGCGAAGGAGAGGGGATTCTCGCCGGTGCAGGGGAAAATCACTTCTTACGTGCTTCCTGACTACTTTCCCGGCGGGCATGATATAACCGTAAAGATTATCTGTGACAATGATTCAGGGGCGGTGCTGGGAGGTCAGGCAATTGGTATATCCGGGGCCGCTGAACGGGTGAACATTATCAGCATGGCCATAGAATACGGAACCAGCATTGAAAACCTGGCTCGACTTGAAATGGCATACTGCCCGCCGGTAAGTGAAGTTCATGATCCATTAATGCGGGCGGTTGAATTTGCCATAAGGAGACGAAAATAAATGAAAAAGACAGCACTTTATGATCAGCATATAGCTCGTGAAGCGAAGATGGTAGAATTTGCGGGTTGGGCAATGCCGCTGCTCTACAATTCCATAATTGACGAACACCAGGATACCCGCTATTACGCGGGCCTGTTTGACGTATCACACATGGGTGAGGTAATCGTACGGGGGCCAGGGGCCGAAAACTTTCTTGAAGGCCTGATCCCTACCAGCCTGGAGAAGCTTTACCCGGGTAAAAGTATGTATACCTGTTTTCCCAACGAAAAGGGCGGGGTGATTGATGACCTGTTTGTATTCATGCGGGATGAACACGATTACTACCTGGTGGTTAACGCGGGCACAACAGATAAAGACCTTAAATGGATGCATGATCATAAGATTGATAATGTGGAAATAATTGATGTATCAGAACAAACCACCAAGATTGATATACAGGGACCCCGGGCAAAAGAGATATGCCTTGATATACTGCAGTTTGACCAGATAGCTGATCTCAAGAGGTTTCACTTCACCACGGTTCCCTATAAGGGCACCACGGTGATGGTTTCCCAGACCGGCTATACAGGTGAATTCGGTTACGAGATATTTGTTGATAACAGCCAGGCGGTCAACATGTGGCTTGCCCTGATTATCGCGGGTCTGCCTTTTAAGCTTGCAACGGTTGGTCTTGGCGCCCGGGATACCCTTCGCCTGGAGGCATGTTACTCACTGTACGGACATGAACTAAGCGATACTATTACCCCTGTTGAGGCTGGCCTTGGGTGGCTGGTAAATTCTGAGAAAAACTATATCGGTAGTGACGTATTGAAAAAGCAGAAGACAGAGGGTGCGCCCCGCACATTAATAACCCTTGAAATGCTTGAAAAGAGTATACCCCGTGAAGGATGCAGGATAGAAAGTGACTGCAGGGTTATCGGCGAAGTAACCAGCGGTGGATTCGCGCCATACCTGAAAAGGGGTATTGCCATGGCACTGGTTGAAACAGGTGAAGTAAGCATTGGCGATGAGATCGACGTGGTTATCCGTGAGAAACGGATGCCCGCGAAAGTAGTAAAACGTCCCTTTTACAAGTACCAGGGGTAACGTTGTAATTGATATATTGATATTTATTTAAAAGATTACCGCAAAGACGCAGTGTACGCGAAGATCGCAAAGATTTTGTAAAAAATACTCTGCGATCTTTGCCTCCTTCGCGTCTCTGCGTTTTCCGTAAAGGAATACATATAACAAGTAATAAAAAGGAGGAATGTTGATGAGTGCAATTCCAGATGACCTGAGATACACAAAAACCCATGAATGGGTTCGAACAGACGAAAATGACATGAACGCTGAGTGCGGGATTACTGATCACGCGCAGGAAATGTTAACTGATATCGTATTCGTTGAATTACCTGACGTTGACATGACGGTAAATGCCGGAGACCAGGTAGCGGTTGTTGAGTCGGTGAAAGCTGTTTCAGATGTATACGCCCCGGTATCAGGACGTATTGTTGAAGTGAATACAGAACTTGAAGACAGCCCCGAAAACGTGAATAACGATCCGTATGGAAATGGCTGGATATTCAAGATAGAGATCAAGAATGCCGGTGAGCTTGAAGAACTCATGGATGCTGTATCCTACAATGAACACGTGGAGTCCGGAGAATAATTATGAGTTTCGTGTTGAACACACCCGATGATGTCCGCGTAATGCTTGAAACCATAGGTGTTTCCAGCATCGATCAACTTTTTCTGGACATACCTGAAGACATGCGGCTTGAAAAAATATCAGGCATGCCCGGCCGCCTCACCGAGTCGCAGGCTTTTCGCCATCTAGGCCAACTGGCTTCAAAAAACAATGAGCCGCCATCATTCGTAGGCGCGGGAGCATACAATCATTACATACCCGCCGCGGTTGATCACCTGGCATCCAGATCTGAATTTTATACTGCCTATACCCCCTACCAGGCAGAGGTGAGCCAGGGTACGTTAACAGCAATTTTTGAGTTTCAAACCATGATATGCAGACTTACCGGTATGGATATTGCCAATGCCAGCATGTACGATGGTGCCACCTCACTGGCCGAGGCAGTATTAATGTCATCAAGAACCAGCAGAAAAAATAAAATCGTCGTAAGTGAAACCGTGCATCCCCATTATCGACAGGTGCTGAACACCTATGCCTGGGCGAATGATCTGAGTATTCTCGAGGTTCCCACATCCGGGGGGGTGTCTGATATCAGCGGGATAAAACAGGCCTTAACCGATGAGGTGGGAGCTGTTGTGGTGCAGAACCCAGCTTTCTTCGGGTGTATTGAAGACGTGAAGTCATGCGCCGAGGCGGCACATCAACATGGTGCCCACCTTATAGTTGTGGTCACCGAGGCCATGAGCCTTGGCCTGTTAAAGCCGCCCGGTGAACTGGGTGCGGATATCGTGTGCGGAGAAGGCCAGTCATTCGGTAATCCAATCGGGTTTGGCGGCCCCATGCTTGGTCTCCTGGCTGCCGGTAAAACGTTCATGCGAAGCATGCCGGGCAGGCTTATTGGCAAAACCGTGGATCACGACGGGAAAGAAGCCTATACCATGACCCTGCAAACAAGGGAGCAGCATATACGCAGGGACAGGGCCACTTCCAATATATGCACAAACGAAGGCCTGTGCGCGCTGCGGGCTGCAATGTATCTCAGCCTCGTGGGAACCAGCTTACAGAAGCTTGCCAGGCTGAACCATACAGCTGCCAGTTATCTTATGAAACGCCTTACAGATGAAGGGTATGCACGGGTTTTTGACATGCCGTTTTTCAACGAGTTTGTGATCAGGCTGGACAATGCCCGTGACATCGTGCGGCGGATGGAGCAGGAAGGCTTCCTGATGGGACTTACCCTTGAGCAGTATTACCCGGACATGGAAGACTGCGTATTAATGGCCGTAACAGAATGTACAACAAAAACTGATATTGATAATCTTGTCACAACACTGAAAAATACCGTGTAGATAAACAGGTGTAATAATGAGTACCATATTTGATAAAAGCAAAGAAGGAAAGAATCGCTACAGTATTCCAGAATGGGATGGTGAGTTTTATGATCCCATACCGGAAACCATGTGCAGGGAGAACGTTTCCATGCCTGATGTGGGCGAGGTGGACGTGGTTCGTCATTATAACAGCCTGTCCAGAATGAACTTCGGCGTGGATACCGGTATGTATCCCCTTGGCAGCTGTACTATGAAACATAACCCGAAAATAAATGACAGGGTTGCCGCGCTTTACGGCTTCACCGATCAGCATCCACTTGCCGGTGACGAACTATCACAGGGATCACTTGAGATCATGTATGAACTGAGCAGCATGTTGTGCCAGGTTACCGGCATGTCTGCCTTCTCGCTGATGCCTGCCGCCGGGGCCCACGGTGAACTTGCCAGTGTCATGATCATACGAAAGTACTTCGAAAAGAAGGGAGAAAAACGGAACGTTATTCTCATACCCGACTCGGCCCACGGCACAAACCCGGCGTCGGTAATGATGTGCGGGTTTACCGTCAGGGAGGTCCCATCCACGTCAGAAGGTGACGTAGACGTAGAAGAACTAAAAAAGATGGTGGACGGGGACGTGGCTGCCATGATGCTCACCAGTCCCAGCACCCTGGGTCTTTTTGATCGGAATGTACATGTAATAGCTGACATTCTGCACAGGGCCGGGGCCCTGTTCTATTGTGACGGGGCAAACCTGAATGCCGTTGTGGGAAGAGCCTCTGTAAGCCGCATGGGATTTGATATTATGCATGTAAACCTGCATAAAACCTTTTCCACACCACATGGCGGCGGGGGTCCGGGATCAGGCCCTATCGGTGTTGTGGCAGAACTTGAGCCATTTCTACCGGTGCCCGTGGTTGAACGAAGCGAAGACGGATATGTACTGAGCAGCGACCGGCCCCACAGCATTGGACGGATCCACTCATTCTATGGAAATTTCCTGGTGATGGTGCGGGCCTATACCTACATGCGCATGCTTGGTGCAGAAGGATTGCGGGAAGTGGCAGATAACGCCGTGCTGAATGCCAATTACCTGCGGGTAAAGCTGAAACAGCATTACAACCTGCCTGTTGATAGAATCTGCATGCATGAATTTGTGATAAACGATGAGGGCATGCCTAATCATGTGACCACCAATGATATCGCCAAGCGCCTGCTTGATTACGGGTATCACGCTCCCACGGTCTATTTTCCCCTTATCATCCCGGGTGCCATGATGATCGAACCAACCGAAACAGAAGACAAGACGGCCCTTGATGAGTTTATCGAAGCCATGATTGCCATAAAAAAAGAATCAGAAGAAAGCCCGCAGTTGGTACTTGACGCGCCACAGACAACACCGGTGAAACGTGTGGACGCGGTAACCGCGGCCAGAAAACCAGTATTGCAATGGGAAGAGTAAAACGAAATATACCCGACTGGATCAGGTTCAAGATCCCTTCAGGTGCCGCCTACAGGAAGGTGGCATCAACAGTAAAGGCACACTCACTGCACACGGTATGCGTAGAAGCGGGATGTCCCAATGTGGGTGAGTGCTTTGCCTGCAAAACTGCCACCTTCATGATCATGGGGGATACATGTACAAGAAACTGCCGCTATTGCGCGGTGGGTCAGGGTACGCCAAAACCCGTAGTTGGTGATGAACCTTATCATGTGGCAGAAGCCGTGGCTGAGCTTGGCTTGAAATACGCGGTAGTCACTTCCGTTACAAGGGATGACATTGCCGACGGGGGTGCCTCACTGTTCGCTGATACGGTAGAATGCATCAGAATAAAAAGCCCCCGGTGCAGGGTGGAGTTGCTGGTGCCCGACTTCAAACCTGATATGCCCCGGTCTCTTCAGAGGGTAATTGACGCCCAGCCCGAAGTCATCAATCATAATATCGAAGTGGTGAAGGGGTTCTATGATAAACTGCGCCCTCTTGGAAATTACAACCTTTCCCTTGAACTGCTGAAACTTGTGGCAGGCTCAAACATCCCGGCCAAGTCAGGACTCATGATCGGTTTTGGAGAATCCATGGATGACATTCGAAATACACTGGAAGACCTGGTACACGCCGGCTGCCGCATGCTTACCGTGGGACAATACCTTCAGTCCCGAAGGGACGGGTTTCCCGTCGTGAAATACTATCATCCAGACGAATTTAATCAGATTAGCGAAATGGCATACAACCTGGGATTTGACCAGGTGATGTCCGGTCCCCTTGTCCGAAGTTCATATCATGCCGCCGAGATGGCAGGTGAGTGAGATGAGTGAAAGGAATAAAGAAAAGAAAGCTATATTGAAAAATCCCGGCGAGAAGTTGCTTCGCGTAACGGTATATCCGGATGGTGAACGTATCGGGGATATACAACTGGCAGGAGATTTTTTCATATACCCCGAAGAGACCATTTTTGATATTCAATCATGCCTTGTTACGTTAAAACCTGAACCCCGTGCTATAATTGAAGCGGTAGAACAGGTTGTACATCACAAAAACATCCAGATGGTTGGGATTTCACCCGCAACCATAGCCGAGGGTGTCTGCAGGGCGATGGAGGAGAAATAATGGCGGTTGCCAGAAGTGAAACATGGAGACTAATAATAGATACGCAGCTGCCCGGCGCAAGAAACATGGCCATTGATCACGCCATAATGAAAGCAGTGGCAGACGGGAAGGCATTGCCAACCCTGAGATTGTATGGATGGGACAGTCCAACCATTACCGTAGGATATTTTCAGAACGTAGAAGATGAAGTATATATTGATAAATGCAGGAAGGACGGGATAGACGTGATCCGACGGATAACCGGCGGCGGCACCGTCTACCATGATAACGAAGTAACCTACAGCGTGTCAATCCCCCTTGCCAGTGCAATCACCTACGGCACAATACTGGAGTCTTATCAGCGTATCGGCATACCCATTGTGCACGCGCTGTCCGATTTTGGCCTGCATGCGGAGTACCAGCCGATAAACGATATTACTGTATATGGAAAAAAAATATCCGGCAGTGCCCAGACTCGAAAGATGGGAACACTATTGCAGCATGGAACCATCATGGTTGAAACGAACATTGATGAAATGTTCAGGTATATACGGGTTGCCGATGAAAAGAACGCGGGGAGAGAACTGGCAGCCGTAAAAGACCGGGTTGTAACCATGTGCAGCCTGATGGCCCCCAACCTGCGATGTGATCACCTGTACCAGCACATCGCCGCGGCAGTTGCCCGTGGCTTCACGAAAGAATTCGGCATCACGTTTAGGGAAGAATCCCTCACCGAGTACGAGCTGGAACTTGCCGAAAACTACCAGGAAAAGATGTTCAGCAACCCCGACTGGAATCTGCACCGTAAGGTTGATGCGATATAACTATCTGTATACAGGAAGCATTTCTTGAAAGTATGAAACCGCCCGCTTCGCTCAATACACGCAGATTCACGCAGATTATCGTACCTATATGATAATTATAATCATCTGTGTTCATCTTTATAGATTTTGGTCATTACGAACTGTTTTCCATTTTTTAAGAATCCGGAAAGTATGTTATAATTGGAATTGCACAAGTCGAATACAGGAGCTGTTTGCACTATATGATACACCCTTCACGCATACATCAGCTCAACGATAAACTGAAACGAACAGGTCCCGTCATCTACTGGATGAGCCGTGACCAGCGGGCCCGTGATAACTGGGCCCTGCTCTATGCTGCAGTCAGTGCGGCTGAAATGGGAACTCCCCTCGTGGTTGTGTTCTGCCTGCTGCCAGATTTCATGGGCGCCGGTTTGAGGCAATATGCTTTTATGCTGCGGGGACTGCGTGAAGTAGAAAAAACTTTAACTGATCAGAATATTCCTTTCAAGGTGATCGCCGGTGACCCGGTGAAGAACATCAGTGAGCTTATAAGAGAATTTGACGCGGGCCTCCTGGTTGCCGACTTTGACCCACTCAGGGTGAAGCGGCACTGGCATTATGCCGTGGCAAACATGGCAGAAGTGCGGTGCGTGGAGGTAGATGCCCACAACATCATCCCCTGCAGGCATGTGTCACAAAAACAGGAGTACGCCGCATATACAATCCGTCCGAAAATTGAAAAGATGTTGTATGAGTTCCTGCATGAATTTCCAGAAATAGAAGCGTCAGGACAAAACATAAATGCCGCCCCCAATAACTGGGATGCTCTTTACAAAAGCATCAGGGTTGATGATACCGTAAGAGAGGTAACCTGGATTCATCCAGGTGAGAAGGCTGCCGCTGCCATGCTTGATGATTTCATCGAAACCCGTCTTCCCCGGTATCACCTGGATAGAAATGATCCCAACCAGGATGTGGTATCTATGATGTCCCCCTATCTTCATTTCGGGCAGATATCCCCGCAACGGGTTGCACTTGCGGTGCGTGAGTCAGCATCCCCGCAGGAAGCGAAGAATGCCTACCTGGAGGAGCTCATCGTGCGCCGTGAACTCTCGGACAACTTCTGCCTGTATAACAACAATTATGATAAAGTAGAGGGATTTCCCAGCTGGGCTTTGAAGACGCTGAACGAACACCGCCATGATACTCGGGAATACACCTATTCGCTGGAAGAACTGGAAAGGGGTCAGAGCCACGAACCCCTGTGGAATGCCGCCCAGCTGCAGATGGTACACACGGGCAGGATGCACGGCTACATGCGCATGTACTGGGCCAAGAAAATACTGGAGTGGACAGAGACCCCCGAACAGGCCATGGAATACGCCATCTACCTGAACGACCGCTACCAGCTTGATGGCCGTGACCCCAACGGCTACACCGGCATCGCCTGGTCAATGGGGGGAGTGCACGACCGTGCCTGGAAAGAACGCCCAATTTTCGGCAAGATACGCTACATGAACGAAAAGGGCTGCAGACGCAAATTCAATGTGGATGCCTACATCAATCGTTACAGTAGATAATTTCCGTAAAATTAATAAATATCACCACAGAGGCTCAAAGGGCACAGAGAAAGAAGTATTTTTTACCGCAAAGGCAGAAGAGGCGAAGGGTTCAGAGAAAGGAAATATTATTTATGAAGAACAAGGGGCTTAAGCCCCTTGTTCTATATTTGCCATTACAACTTTTAATTTTTCTTTGCGCACTTAGCGTTCTTAGCGACTTAGCGGTAATCCTTGTAGATAACACCTCTGTACCTCTGGGCCTCTGTGGTTCTACTTACCGTTTCGGCTTAACGTTCCAGCTGAATGACAGCAGGATGATGGACATGAGGGTACATCCAAGGATGGCGTAGATTACCAGTTCCCACGCGAATTCTTTCCCATACAGGGGGGTGAAGTAATCGGCCATCCAGCCGAAGCCCTTGGCCTGTACGGTTCTTCCCATGTAGCCGAACATGCCGATGAAACCGGCGGCGGTGCCCACGGCCTTTTTGCTGGTAAAGTCAAGACCCATAACCCCCAGCATCATCACCGGCGGGTAGACAAAGAATCCCACGATGGCCAGCATGGTCATGTCAAACCACAGGTTCCCCGCGGGGTTCACCAGGATACCCCAGAATGCCCCAAGTATGGGGATCATGCACAAGAGGCTCACCATGGCGCGGCGGCCTTCAAGCTTGTCTGAAAGCCAGCCAAAAAGAAGGGTAGAGGGTATACCCCCAAATTCAAGTATAAGAATGGCAAGGCCCCCACCTTCAAGGGTGGCGCCTTTAATCTCCCTCAGGTATACCGGTCCCCAGTCAAGCATGCTGTAACGGGCGATGTATACGAAGAAGTTGGCCATTGCCGCCAGCCAGAGCAGCTTGTTCTTGAAAATGTTGTCGATAAAAAGCTCTTTTGTGGAGAGTTCTTTTTCGCTCAGGCCATGTTCCCGTTCATATTCGGTAAAATCGTCCTTGTATTCTTCTATTGGCGGCAGTCCCACTGACTGTGGAGTGTCCCGAAGACGCCAGAACAGGTATATGGCGCATATAACGGCAAGCACACCGGGTACGTAAAAAGCAGACTGCCAGCCCCACCTGGCTGCCGCATTGGCGGCGATGATTCCCGCAAGACCACCGCCGATGTTATGGGCGATATTCCATATGGCGAACACTGTACCCCGTTCACGAACACTATACCAGTGACCAATTGATCGGCCGCATGGAGGCCACCCCATTCCCTGGATGAATCCGTTTAATGCCCAGAGTGCCAGGTGAACCGGGTAGCTGACGATACCGCCGAAAGCGAAGTTGCATGCGGCAGTTAAGAGCAGGCCAAATGGCATGAATCGCCGAACGTTGCTGCGATCTGAGAGGGATCCCATCAGGAACTTTCCGATACCATAGGTTATGGCACTGATAGCAAGGATATTACCTATCATGGAGTAGTCATAGGAAAGGACATGCTCCATATCCTTTGCCACCGTTGACAGGTTGTTGCGGACAATGTAAAAGGTGGCATACCCGATAAAGGTAGATTCAAGAATATTCCATCTGAATTTCGGGTATAACTTATTAACCTTTTCTTCAGACAACCGCTCAACGGGTGGAGGCGGGGCGAAAAAAGATTTTATCCTGTCAAGTATCATCACTCAGCTGCCTTTCTTGATTTGTTTACACGAATATTATATTTTTTCGAAGATATCCATGGAAAATCTTCAGGAGGTACGTCACGAATGTCAATGGTAAGCCAGTTATGTTTCTTCGCGTAATCGGCCATGCTCATGTCCTGGTCGGGGGCTACGTGCCGGTCTGGGTTTACCATGATCTTCAGACCGCTGCTGTACTCGATCATCTCCTTGTCACCCCGGCTGTTGCCGGCAACAAGCTGCGGCCTGTCCTGCACGAATGTTTCGATGGCGTACATCTTCCCGTGATCCTGTGGAACAGGTTGTACCATCCGGCCGGTGATAACCCCGTTCTTAATAACAGACTTAACACCAACCACGTGGGTGACAGGTATGCCCAGTTCCCGGCTTAAGAATTTCTGGTACAGGGCCTCGGGTGAAGCGGTTACCACCCATACCTCGAATCCGTTTTTCATGAGAATGCCAATGAGCTTTTTCATGGGGGGGTAGATCTTGTTGCTGTAATATTTCTTGAAACATTCATCACCAAGGTTTCTCACTTCTTCAAGGGTGAGCCCGGAGAGGTAATGCACCCTGTTCTGCACGTAGGGAAGTGACACGTTGGACTGGGTTTTCATCTTATCAATAATACCGGGTTTGCGTTTGGGATGATCGGCGGCGTACATGTACAGGCATTCATCAGCAAGGTAATGAGGCGCCTGTCCAAACACGGTACCGTCACCATCAAAGACTGCCAGCTTACGGTCCTGGTAATCTTTCATCTTCACCAGGAATTCCTTTATCTGGCTGTTGGCTTCATCACTGAACCCGTCGATGGGAGTGAATGTAATTCCCCCTGAGCACGATACCAGCAGGATTAAAAAAAAGAGGATAACGGTATAAACAATATTTCGAAAAAAAGTATGTACAGCGTTCATCAGGGCCCCCTCGTGTAGAAGAATGTGGGCAATAATAGAAAAATTATTACAATCATGCAATGTTTTTTTAAAACAGATTTTAATTGACAAACAAGCATACATATATACTATGATCAAAAGTAAGACGTACTACTTCTTGCAGGCGGTGATAACCGTTTCCAACCATTAGACGACCTATCTGGTGTACACCGGAAACTTATTACATTCGGGGGTCTTCTGTTATGAAAACAACGGGACAGATGTTTTGCGATATCCTTGAAGAAGCGGGTATTGATCACGTGTTCGGATTGCCCGGGGGGGCAACACCACTGCTGCTTGATGCGCTTGCAGACAGGAAAGATACAATTCAACCGGTACTGGCTCGCCACGAGGGAGGTGCCGCGTGTATGGCGGACATGTATGCACGTCTTACCGGAAAGCCGGGTGTGCTGGTTGGCCAGGGTATATGGATTGCCACAAGTGGAGGGTATGGGATCGTGGAGTCCTTCCTGTCAGGTGTCCCCCTTGTTATTGTTACCGACATTACCGATTATGGTTCATTGCCCCAGTTTGGCCCGTACCAGGACGGCAGTGGTGATTACGGTTCGGTTGACCTCCCCGCCATGATGCGTGCAATGACAAAGTTCACCACCTTTGTGTCCAACCCCTCCGAGTTCGTACACGGTCTTCGGCTTGCCATAAAACATGCCACTACCGGAAGGCCGGGACCTGCATGCGTTATAATGAAATTTGATGTATCGTACGCAGCCTTTGATCCTGAAACCATAAACCCCAAACTATATCCCCTTGCGGGAATGCTTTCAACGTCGCCTCCCTGTATCTCGGCTGATGATGCACAGAAGGCAGCCAGGATGCTGGCAGGTGCGAAAAATCCGGTTATTATTGCAGGTCGGGGAGTGCATGACGGGCGAGCCTATGATGAACTGCGCACGCTGGCCGAGTTTGCTGGTATCCCGGTAGCCACCAGTTACATGGGAAAGAGCAGTATTCCTGAGACCCATTCGTTGGCAGTTGGTACCATCGGAGCCATAGGCCAGAAGATTGCCAATGACCTGGTGACCGGGGCCGATGTTATACTTGCAGTGGGCACCTGCCTTGCCCCGGATAACACGAAGATGATGTCTGCTGACTTTATCCGCCCTGATAAACAGAAGATAATACAGGTAGATATCGATTCCCGCAATGCAGGGTGGACTTACCCGGTTGCCATGGGTATCACCTCTGATGCAGGGCTGGCACTTGCCGGAATTGTCGAAGCCATGAAGGAGATGAAACTGAAGGGTGATCCAAAGAAGAAGGCAGAAGAAATTGCCGCGAAGAAAAAAGAATACAGGACATTTGACGAAGAGCCCATGTATTCAGATGAAACACCCATAGCCCCAGAGCGGGTGGTGAAAGAGCTGAATGCCGTAATGAAAGAAGATGACCTGCTGGTCCTTGACGGTGGGAACAATCGCATGTGGTTTGCCCATCACTTCATGTCGAAGAAGGAGGGACAGGTCATCGCTCCCGGCGGGGCAGCCGGGGTTGGTTATGCGCCGCCCGCATCGGTTGCCGCGCAACTGCTGCAGCCGAAGAGAAGGGTGGTGTGTGTTTCAGGTGATGGGGGTCTTATGATGCAGCTGTACACCCTGGAAATGGTACGGCAGTACCAGGTGCCCCTCACCATGTTGGTGCTGAACAACTCCTGCCTGGGCAACGTGATGGATTTTCAGGCGCCGGATAGACGGGTGATGACAGAGTATCCCACGCCGGGCTTTGCTGCCATCGCCTCCACTTTCGACATCGACAGTACACGGGTGGAAAAACCCGAAGATATACACCCCGCGCTTGAAAAAGCCATGTCGTCAAAAAAAGCGTCACTCGTAGAGGTGCTGGTCCAGGATTGTGCCCACTTCAAGCTGAGTTCATAAGGCCGGTTACACCTTTACATATAAAAGATATGGGAGGTTACTTATGGCTGATAACGCGAACGTGAAACGTTTCCAGGTATCCAGGGGATATGCAAACTATGTCTTTGTACTGCTTTTTCTTTTGTACATGTTCGATTTTGCTGACCGGTACGTTCTTTCATCGCTGTTCCCCTACATAAAAGAAGATTGGGGTATCACGGATACCCAGTGCGGGTTGCTGATGTCCACAGTCACGTGGGCGGTGCTGGTGCTTACCCTGCCGCTTGCTGTGCTGGTTGACCGGTGGAGCAGGAAAAACAGTATAAGTATCATGGCAGCCATATGGAGCCTTGCCTGCGGTGCATGTGCGTTTGCCAGGAACTTTGGACAGCTTTTCGTGGCACGAACCGTACTGGGGATTGGGGAAGCCGGGTATACACCTGCAGGCTATGCCATGATATCAGCGTATTATTCCGAGGAGAAACGGTCCACCATGAACGGCATCTGGAACGGTGCCTACCCGCTGGGTGCTGCCCTCGGTGTGTTCGCGGGAGGAGTGATCGCCGTAAAATGGGGCTGGCGGCATGCCCTGGGTATCATGGCCATACCCGGGCTTTTGCTAGCCATATTGTTTTTCTTTGTAAAGGATTACAAGACAGTTGAACTTGTTAGATCGGATGAAGAGAAGAAACAGGACCTGCCATCGGTGAAGATGGGAACCAGGGAGATCATACTGAGGATCATCAAAACACCTTCACTTGTATTTACTTACCTGGGGTATGCAGGCAACATATTTTTCATAGTGGGACTTATTACCTGGCTGCCCACCTACTATAACCGTGTTGACGGCATTCCAATGGACAAGGCAGGGATGAAGGCATCCATAATCATGCTTCTGGCAGTAGTGGGATCACCGCTGGGTGGGGTGATAACGGATATGCTCAGGAAAAAGAAGCTGAACGCGCGAATGAGCGTACCAGCTGTTACATCGCTTTTAAATGCACTGGTAATGGGAGCAGCATTTATATTTTTTGATGGCACCATGCAGTACGCGCTGTTGCTTGTGGTGGGACTGCTTGCTGCCATGTTCGTACCGGGTGCTTCGGCTGTCACACAGGACGTGGTGCACCCGGGGCTGAGGGCCATATCATACAGCGTGGCAGTTCTTTCGCAAAGTCTGCTGGGTTCATCTTTAGCACCGTTGTTTATTGGTGCAATATCAGACAGCTATGACCTGCATACAGCTTTCCTTATGCTGCCGCTGTTTGCTGCACTGAGCGGTATATTGTTCGTAGCCGGGTCTTTCTTCTACGAGAAGGATCTTGCCAGTGTTGAACGGGTAACAATTGAAGAAGAACGTTGAGAAGCCAGGAGTGAGAATACTTCATTGTGCCGGGTGCAGGCCAACATGTAACCGGCTTCAACTGGAGTTGGAAATAAGAAAGGCACTTGATTTACATGGATTCGTAATTGATGATCGTGATTTCGATGTTGCACTGATGATCAAGGCATGTGCTGCCAGGTGCATGGAAGATAACATGAGGAGTGGGATATATATTGTGGAGTCTGTAGAGGATGCTCTTGACAAAATAGATGAGGTATTGCTACTGTTGCACCTTCATTTTAATAGAAAGGAACCCGTGTAATGAGCAATACATCAGGAAACAACAGTAAAGAAAAAGCATTGAAATATCATTCTGGCGAGAAAAAAGGGAAAATAGAGGTGATTAGTTCTAAGCCATGTGCCACCCAGGAGGACCTGTCGCTGGCGTATACTCCAGGTGTTGCATGGCCTGTTAGGGAGATAGCCGAAAATCCTTCAGCCGCCTATGAATACACTGCAAAGGGTAACCTTGTCGCAGTAGTTTCCAACGGTTCGGCGGTGCTGGGCCTTGGAAAGATGGGCGCCCTGGCATCAAAGCCCGTAATGGAGGGGAAAGGTGTACTTTTTAAGCGATTTGCTGATATAGACGTCTTCGATATTGAACTTGATACTACCGATCCCAAAGAGATCATCAGGGCATGCCGGCTTATGCAGCCAACCTTCGGCGGTATAAACCTGGAGGACATAAAAGCTCCCGAATGTTTTTATATTGAACGTGAATTGAAGCGAAGCCTGGATATACCGGTATTCCACGATGATCAGCATGGAACTGCCATTATCAGCGGTGCCGGTATTGTCAATGCGCTGATGATCGCAGAGAAGAATATTGAGGATATACGAATTGTAGTCAACGGTGCCGGGGCAGCAGGCGTGGCATGCGCGCATTTTGCCATACTGCTTGGCGCAAAGCGGGAGAACGTGATGATGTGTGATTCCCGTGGCGTCATATACAATGGCAGAACAGAGGGAATGACAGAAGAGAAGGAATACTTCGCAGTTGATACCCGGAGGCGTACACTGGCTGATGCAATGGAAGGGGCTGACCTCTTCCTTGGAGTATCGGTGGCCGACGCGGTAACCGACAGCATGCTGGAATCAATGGCTCCGTTCCCCATCGTCTTTGCAATGGCAAATCCCGATCCCGAGATTCCCTACGACAGGGCAATCGGGGTGCGTGATGATGTTATCATGGCCACCGGGCGTTCAGATTTCCCCAACCAGGTAAACAACGTGCTGGGATTTCCGTTTATATTTCGAGGGGCACTTGATGTTCGCGCGTCTGCCATCAATGACGAGATGAAACTGGCATGTGCGGATGCCCTGGCACGACTGGCTCGTGAAGAGGTACCCGAAGAAGTAGGGAAAGCGTACGGGGACGTGAACCTTGAGTTCGGACGGGATTACATTATACCAAAACCATTTGATCCGAGACTGCTCTACGAGGTGGCACCAGCCATCGCTGAAGCTGCCATGAAAACCGGGGTAGCCGGCATCAAGATTGACCTGGAGGAGTACCGAAACAGCCTGAAAAATCGTGCCGCCGGCATGGTGCCGTAAATATACACACGCATAAAGCCATCGGCTGCCAATGATCTCCTGCCCTGCATGATACCATATAGGAAACAGGCAAGGAGGAGTCGTGAAAGATGAAACCGGTGTAACAAATGCAGGTAAACTGCGCTGGTCGCTGTCGGCCGTACTGCTCATCTCCGTCATCATCGCTTTCTTCGACAGGATGAACATAACCTATGCTATTCCCAAGATAGCTCAGGATTATGGCTGGACCGCAAAACAGGTAGGCACCTACGGGGGCCTTCTCATGAGCATCTTTTACGTGGCATACGGGTTTGCAAATATCTTTCTAAGTCCCCTTGGTGAAAAGTGGGGCCCGCGGAAAAGCCTTATGCTCATAGTTGTATTATTCTCACTTTTCACTGCCATCCAGTCCCCCCTGGGACTTATACTGCCGGCCTTTATCGCTGCAAGGGTTGGGCTGGGTCTCTCTGAGGGGATCCACTTCCCCATGAACAATACCATAACCAAGAAATGGTTTCCAACTCATGAGCGTTCAAGGGCAAACAGTATATGGATCAGCGGTTTGTTCCTTTCCATGATACTTGCCCCCTTCGTAGTAGTTCCCATTATTGAACACTGGGGCTGGCAGACCATGTTCCTTGTTCTGGGCATAATGGGTATGCTTATAACACTGCCGCTGTTGTATTTCTTTATTTATGATACGCCTGAACAGCATCCACGGGCAAGCAGGGAGGAAATTGAATACATTAACGCGGGAGTTGAGCAGGACGAGGAGATTGAAGAGAAATTCTGGAAAAGCGTGAAGTCCTTCATGAAAAAGGACACCTTCTGGCTGGCACTCCTGGGAGGTATCTTTAACAACATGGTTGCCTATGGACTGTTAAGCTGGCTTCCCACCTTCTTTACCGAGGGGAAGGGACTGGAGTTTTCAAACCTCATGTACGCCACGTCCATCCCCTATGTCTTCTCCATATTCGGGATAGCCCTGTGGTCATACGTGGGTGACAAAACCAACCGCCGGGCCACCCTTGCCGGGATCGGTTTTATCATTACGGGTATCATCGCGTATTTCGCAACCACTGCTGAAACGGTTGTGATGGCGGTGGCCCTTTTCTCGGTCACAATTTTCGTGAAGGTGTCATATGCTTCAAACGAGTTCGCCATCGTGCAGCGTATAGTCCCCCGCAACAGGATAGCCACGGGGGTGGGATTTTACAACGGTGTTGCCATGATTCTTGGCGGTGGCCTGGGCCCGGTTGTTGTGGGCAGCGTAGTGTCAGCAACAGGGGATTATACCATGGGACTGCTGTCACTGGTGGTCCTCAGTTTCGTGGCAGGTGCTATATTACTGGTACTTGGCTGGAGATTGAAATATTGATAAGTGGAAACAAAGGAGCGTATGTGTATGAGTAATAACCCGAATTATAATGAAATAATGAAAAGGCGCCAGGAATTAACTTCCGGCCCGTTGTACCAGCTGCCAGATGTAGCGGTTAAAGCTGCAATTGACAGTATAAGGAAAAAAACGCCGAAATCTGAACAACTTTATTCCCGTGCACTGGAATGCATGCCAGGTGGGGCTGAGCACATGCTGGTGAACAAGAACCCATATCCAATCACGGTTGCCTCGGCAAGGGGTACCAGTATTCATGACGTTGACGGTAACCGGTACCTTGATTATTTCATGATGGCAGGCCCCGTCATTCTTGGTCATAACTACAAGCCGCTTTTAAAAAAGATCAAGAAGGTGCTGGACAGGGAAGGGGTTGGTACAGGGTGGACAACGGAATACGAGATTAAGGCCATTGAGCTCATTAAGAAGCATTTTAAAAACGTTGAGTTGTTCAGGTACTTCCAGTCTGGCACCGAGGCCAATATGGCAGCAGCCCGGGCCGCGCGTGTGTACACTGGCAAAAAAAAGATAATGAAGCTGGGGGGAACCTACCAGGGATGGGGCGATCAGTTTGCCTACGAGATGCATATCCCATTTTCCGGCGGCTTTGAATCAGCAGGTATCCCTGAAGAATTCTTTCAGCAGCTGGTGTGCGTGCCCCCAAACGACATTGATGCCCTTGGAAAGGCATTTGAGGAAGCGAAAAAGGATGGTGGTATCGCGGCCGTGTTTATTGAGCCACTGGGGGGAGAATCCGGCGCCACCCCGATGGACCCGGAATACCCGAGAATACTCAGGGAAATGTGTGACAGGTACCAGTCACTCCTGGTTTTCGACGAGGTGGTGACTGCCTTCAGGTTAGGCATGGGTGGGGCCCAGGAACTCTATGGTGTGGATGCGGACATGACCATCTTCGGCAAGATATTGACACACGGGTTTCCTTCTTCCGGTGGTGTTGGCGGAAAAAAAGATATCATTGAATGTTTCGTTGCAGGATTGCAGCCGGGTAAGGGGCATGCCTTTGTTGGCGGTACCATGGGAGCCAATCCTGTCAGCACAGCGGCAACCTATTACGGGCTTTCGTTGATAGAAGAGAAGGGGGCAATCGAGAAGGCCGCAGCCATGGGTGATGCACTCAGGTCCGGGCTTAACGAATTGTTTGAGAAGATGGGCTTCCCGTTTTTTGCCTATAACTATAAATCCATCGTTCATTTCGAAACGGCTGCCCCTATTGCCGTTGACATCCGGGAACCGGATGGTATCCCTAACGCGCTGAACCGTAAGCAGGCGGTAGACAACCTGGGAGTGGCTCTTCTTGCCGAAAATATAATTACCAAGTACGGAAACAGGGCTTTTACCTGCATGGCGCATACTGAAAAGGACATTCAGGTTACCCTGGCAGCATTTGCGAAGATACTGGGTATGATGGAGAAAGCTGCTTGACTTGTTCGCAATCCTGTTGAAGTGTACATGACTATCTGGTACTACTTGTACACGCGGATCGGGTGATGGCAGCAAAGAAAAACAAGAAGCTTTTAAAAATCAGCGAGGTGGCCCAAAGAGCGGGGGTATCCACGTCCACAATAAAACATTACGTCAACGAAGGCCTGCTTGAGAAGCCGGTGAAAACAAGTCCTAACATGGCCTATTACGATGAATCTACAATCGAGAAGATCAGGCTGATCAAGAAAATACAGAAAGAGAAATTTCTACCGCTGGACGTAATAAAGAGGATCATCCAGACCGGTGAGTCCTACGATGAAGAGCTGGAATTCAGCAAGGCCATCATGAAATCAGGAAGAATCCTGGATGATTCGCCTGATGTGCCCGAGAGCCGCATAGAAAAACTTATCGGGTATTCTCTTGATAAGATCAGGGTACTGGAAGAAGAGAAGGTGATTTTCCCTTCGGTGTCCGGTGACAGGCGGTACTATGACAGCGTGGACCGTCGCATTATCGAAATAATTAAATACCGTGAAGACATGGGGCTTCCCCTTGATTATTCCATACAGACAATCAGGATATACAGGGATGCTATTGCCCGTGCAGTTGAAGAGGATATACGCCTTTTCGCAAAGACTTACATTGGGGACATACCCATTTCCAGGGCTATTAAGTATATGACCGAGGCTGACAGCACCCTGGACGAGTTTATCGTGATGTACCGATTCAGGATGCTGAACAGGTATAGTGAATCAGCCATTCGCGAAATAAACAATATGATGGTAAATCTCCGTTCCCTTAATGTTTTCCCAATGGAGGGAAGAGAATTACCACAGGAGTTACCTGCTAGTATACTGGAGAAGGTGGTGTATTATATTATTAAGGGTGAATATGATGCACTGGCTGAAGCGTTGGTGGTGGCAACCGGTGAGACTCCCCGTCCTGACCTGATGGCGTTTCTTGCTTTTTCGAAACTGTTGAAAGGGAATTACCGCGAGGCACTGAAACTGGTCAATACTCATATCTCAAGTCCAACATCACGGGCGATAGAGAATATCGTTGCGGCAGTGGTCTACCTGTATACCATGGACGAGTCTTCCGGGATTTCCGGACCCATGTATAATGTGAAAAGAATGCTTTCATATCTTGGACGAATCGAGTCAGAGGAGGATCCCAACGGGTTTGTCCAGGTCTTCGCCAATTACGTGTGTGGAGCAATTTACGTAATGCTTCCTGATGTGATAGATACCTGCAACCGGGGTATATTTATGCTTTCGGAAACACTTGAGCCGGTAAGTGAAAAGACCATTCCCCTGGAAGATATACCGGAATGGATGGAAAGATGTATACAGTATGAAATATACCCGGTTCTTGAAATAAGGTTAAACCGTTTTCTTGCCCACGGGTACATGAAAAAGGGCAGGACTGCAGAAGCCCTCTCATGTGTCCAGAGGATCATAGAGCTCGCCCACCCTGGCAGTAATGACTCTGAGTGGGCACGGATACAAAAGATCGAACTATCAAGGTAAAACTATTGTAACAATTCTTTGGAAATAACTACCCAGTGTTAGTATAATTAATATCCCCTGGTAATTTTAGAAAACAAAAATTTTACTTAATAAAACTACAATCGATCAACAAGGAGTAGAACAATGACTACACGAAAATTTGAAACCGAGGTAAACCAGTTACTGCACCTCATCATCCATTCCCTGTATTCTCACAAGGAGATATTTCTCAGGGAGCTGGTATCCAACTCTTCAGATGCCCTTGACAAGTTGAAATATCTCAACTTTACCGATGATGCGTTCAAGGACTATCCCTTCGATCCACGAATCGACATTTCATTTGATGAAGAGAATGGAACATTCACGGTAAGTGATACAGGCATAGGCATGAACGAGGCAGACCTGGTTGAGCATCTTGGCACCATAGCCCGCTCAGGAACCCGTTCATTCATAGAGCAGATGAGCGGTGACAGCAAGAAAGATTCTAACCTTATCGGGCAATTCGGGGTGGGTTTTTATTCATCTTTCATGGTTGCTGATAAGGTTGAAGTTATCAGCAGAAAAGCCGGAGAAGAAGAGGCCTTCAAGTGGACCAGTGACGGCCGTGGTGAATATGAAATAGAACCGGCCCAGAGGGATACCGGCGGTACAACCGTGATCGTCTACCTGTCTGAAGATGGAAAAGAATTTGCCAACCGATGGCGTGTAGAAAGCATCATTAAAAAATATTCCAATCACATACCATTTCCCATATACCTGCACTTTGAAGAAACGGTTTTCGAGGGAGAGGGTGACGACAGGAAAGAAAAAAAAGAACAGAAAACCGAGCAGATAAACGCCGCATCTGCCATGTGGAAGCAGTCCAAGCGTGACCTCACCGACGAGGATTACAAGGAATTTTACAGGACCATAGCCCATGATACCGGCGATCCCCTCATGTGGGTGCACACACAGGCCGAAGGCACACTGGAGTATACAACCCTGTTTTACGTGCCCGAAAAGGCGCCATTTGACATGTATTACGCCGATTACCAGCCCGGTGTAAAGCTTTACGTGAAGCGTGTGTTTATTACCGATGATGAGCGTGAGCTTATGCCCACCTACCTGCGGTTCGTGAAGGGTGTTATCGATTCAGAAGACCTGCCCCTTAACGTGAGCCGTGAGATTTTACAGCAGAACAGGGTGCTTGCGAAAATCAAGTCCTCCTCGGTGAAAAAACTGCTTGAAGAATTTCAGAACCTGGCCAAAAACGATCCGGAAAAATACACCAGTTTCATCCAGGAATACAACAGGCCAATGAAAGAAGGGCTCTATCAGGATTTTGCCAACAGGGAAACACTTCTTGAACTGGTTCGATTCAAGTCAACAAAGGCCGAGAAATTCACCAGCCTTGAAGAATACAAGTCGCGCATGCAGCCCGACCAGAATGCCATATTTTACATAACCGGTGAAAAAGAAGAAAACCTTCGAAATTCACCCCTGCTTGAGATGTATAAGAAGAAAGACATTGAGGTTCTCATCATGGATGATGAGCTTGATGACATTATCTTCTCACAGGTGGGTACCTACGGTGAGACACCGCTAAAATCCGTCAACAGAACCGATTCAGCCGAAGATCTGAAAACTGATGAAGACCGGGAAGAAGAAAAAGAGGTAGAACCAGTAATCACCAGGCTCAAAGAACTTCTCAAAGAAGAGGTGAAGGACGTGAAAGCCAGCTCCCGTCTTGAAGATTCACCATCATGCATCGTCTTTGATCAACAGGATCCAACCCTGCAGATGCAGCATATCCTCAAGGCCATGGGACAGGGCGAAATGGGAGACGTAAAGCCCGTGCTGGAGATAAATCCCTCGCATAAGATCGTCACCTTCATGAAAACAATTGAAGATGACGCAATGTTTGAAAACGTGGGACGGCTGCTTCTTGAACAGGCATTGCTGGTTGAAGGGGTAGAGATCAAGAACCCCGCCAGTTTTGTAAAGCGGTTGAATTCTATAATGGAAAAAGCCCTGGGGTAGGGGATACCTGCATGTGGACAAACAAAAAAGCTCCTGTTTACAGGAGCTTTTTTTCTACCAGCTTGGTGCGGATTGTTTTGATCTGCCTGGGGTCATTCAATATCTTCACCATCTGGCGTGATACATCCTGTGAGAGGTCAACTTCAACCGGGGAGTCGTAGAACCGGGCCTGCAGCTGTTGTTTCTGGCGTTCAAACTTGCAGAACACGATTACCCGGGGCTTCATCAGGTCGTTGATGCCGAAATCTTTAATGAGGGCAAGTTCCTGTGTGCTCAGCTCACAGATATCGTTCTGGGCATAGAAGGCATGGGTATTGTTCAGTATGGGGCCAAGCCTGTTGATGAAGAAACTTACCAGGTTGTAGTCAAAGTGCTGATTCGTTGAGTTGACAATAGCAGTCAGGGCCGAAGAGGGATCAATGGCTTCCCTGAAAGGCCGTTTTGATGTGAGGGCGTCGTATATGTCACAAATTGAAAGTATCTTTGGATAAGACGGGAGGTTCTCGTAAGGAAGCCCGTAGTATCCATTGTTGTTGTGCTTCTCATGATGGAAGAGAACAGATTGCAGCACGATGGGATGTGCCTTGTTCAGCGTTTTCAACGTTTCATATCCAAGCTGGGGATGCCTTTTGATCTTCTGAATCTCGGATACATTAAATTTTCCTTCCTTGTTCAGAAGCTGTTTGTCAAGCTGCATTTCGCCGATATCGTGTAGATACGCACCAAGGGTAAGATACTTTATCTCTTCCTCGCTGACATTCCCTATCATACGGGCCAGCATGGCACTGAGAACTCCCACGTTAACAGAATGATTATACAGGTATTCTTCGTAAGACTTCAGGTCTTTTAAAAGATTGAGGGCTGCCATCTCAGTGAGGCTGAGATCGCTGATAATCTCATCCACAACCTTCTCGGCTTCACGAAAAGCCATTTTGCTGAGTTTACCGGTTTGTGATACCTCGTCCATCAATTCACGTGATTTGTTTTTAGCGATGTTCATACGGTAGGACGGGATAACCGCAAGTTCACCCATGTCATCATAGTAGAGAGTGGGGCCAAACTGATCTATGATTTTCTTAATGCGATCCCTGGTAAGAACTACCCTTGCTTCAAGTACCTTCTCGCCGGTTTCGGCGTATAATGGATATATAAAACTGTTATTCGGCCTGATATAGTTGAGGTCAATTTTAATTCGCTTACCTGCCATGTAATGGCCCTGTCACGTATATATTTATGTGTAACGAATGCTATACCGTATGCTTTTGTGTCTACAAATATACTAACTAATATTAAATGCAGCAATGAAATAATTATTATAAATGATAATATTTTGATTAATTGTGTACCATATTATAAATGAATGGGTATTATTTCAATGATTTTTCAAACCAGTAGTTGGAATTAATTAAGAGGTGAAATAATTCAAATTCTAAATATTCGTTGAAATTATCCCCTTTATATAATAGTCTTTCTGATCGTGGGGTTGACTGGTAATGTTAAAACGTTTAAACCAACCAATAGTTATTCTTCTCATGATTAACCTGGTTGCGGGAGCCGCCCTTATGTGGTGGGTGGCTAACCATACCGATAAGGCAATGCGTGATGAGCTGCTTGTCCAGGCGAGACTGGTTTCGCGTGCTATTGACATGAAAAAGATACTATCCCTATCAGGTTCAGAAATAGACCTGAATACCCCTCAATACCTGCGCATCAAGAACAAGCTGGCGTCCATGCGGGGGGTAAATCCACGATGCAAATTTCTCTATCTTATAAAACAGCGTACTGATGGCAGGGTTATTTTCCTGGTTGATTCACTTGAAAAAGATTCACATGACTATGCTCCTCCCGGACTTGTATATGAAGAAGTGCCGAACTCAATTTTGACGGCGTTCAGTTCAGAAGAGGCAGTAGTGACTGGTCCCGTCACCGACCGATGGGGAACCCTTGTTACTGCGGCGGTTCCAATAATGGATGGGCAAACCGGAGCCCTGGTTGCCATCCTGGGCATGGATATACTGGCTGATGACTGGAACAAGGAGATATTACTACGCAGTTCCGTTCCTTTTGTTGTTATGTTGCTTTTTGGAGCTCTGCTGCTTTTTACCGAACGGAAGCGAACAGAAAACGAACTCAGGGAAAGCAGAAACAGGCTCAGGGAAAACGAGGAACGCCTGGATATGGCCATGTCCGTCAAGAACGAAGGGATGTGGGACTGGGACTTGAAAACAGATACCATGTATTATGATCAGCGGTATTTCAAGATGTCTGGATACCAGGTTGACGAGTTTCCTCATAACCTGGAAGAATTTGAAAAGCGGGTACATCCTGATGATATAGAATATGTTAGAGAACAAATTCAACAATACCTGGAGAACAAAACTGGCGAATACGCGGTTGAGTTCAGGTTTAAACGAAAAGACGGTGACTGGATGTGGATACTGGGCAGGGCAAAGATTGTCGAAAGGGACAAAAACGGAAAGCCAACTCGTTTCATGGGAACCCACAGTGACATCACTGAACGTAAACTGGCAGAGAACGAAATTAAGAATTTCAAGAAGGCCATGGACGCTTCATCTGATGCAATCGGAATGGCAACTGCCGATGGTGAACATTATTATCAGAACAGCAGGTTTGACGAACTTTTTGGAGACGTTGGTACAGATCCACCATCTACATTGTATGTTGATGAAAAGATGGGACGAGAGGTATTTAACACGATTTTGAGTGGTAATGAGTGGATTGGTGAAGTTGCCATGTACGGGCGGGATAAAAGTGTGCTGGATATCCTTCTTCGGGCCTATCCCGTAAAAAAGGATGGGAGGGTCACCGCGGTTGTGGGGATGCATACAAATATAACTGAACTCAAGAAGGCTGAAGAAGAGCTCAAAAAAATGGACAGGTTGAAAAGCGTGGGAACACTGGCTGGCGGAATCGCCCATGATTTCAATAATATTCTTTCAGGGGTGTTTGGGAATATCTCCATAGCCAGGATACATCTTGACAGGACCCATCCTTCGTACAACTTCCTGGAGGAAGCAGAGAAATCAATGGAGCGGGCAACCCTGCTTACCAGGCAGCTGCTGACGTTCTCAAGGGGAGGTGATCCCATAAAGGAGGACGTGAGTATTGAAAGGCTGGTTCGAGAGGTTGTTCGTTTTGATCTTTCGGGCAGCAATGTTAAGCCGGTATTCCAGGTTGATGACGACCTGTGGATGGCAAAAGTTGATACGGGCCAGATGCAGCAGGTGTTCTCTAATCTTACCATAAATGCCGACCAGGCGATGCCGGAGGGCGGGCATCTTTACGTTGTCCTTGAGAACGTAGAAATTGAAGATCCCGCGTTGACCCTGGCACCGGGAAAATACGTAAGGGCCACAATACGTGATGAAGGATCGGGAATTGACAGGGAGCATCTTGATAAAATCTTCGACCCATACTTTACCACCAGGCAAACGGGCAGCGGCCTTGGGCTTGCCACCGTATATTCAATAATCAATAAACACGGGGGTCACATAAGCGTTTCATCAACGCCTGGCAGTGGATCAACGTTCACACTTTACCTGCCTGTACATCAATCAATAACCCGTATCGAAAAGCAGCATCCCGATAACATTAAATCAGCTATTGATTATCCTGCAAGAATACTGGTGATGGATGATGAACAGATGATACGTGAAATAGCGTTAAAAATGCTGCAAGTTGCCGGGTGCCAGGTAGAAACCGCTACTGATGGAAAAGAAGCCATTGAAAAATATAAAAAGTCCATGCATTCGGATAATCCCTTTGATCTTGTGATAATGGACATGACTGTTCCAGGTGGGATGGGGGGTGAGGAAGCGATAAAAGAACTGCTGGCTCTCGATCCGAATGCTAAGGCAATTGTCTCAAGCGGTTATTCCCATGGATCGTTGCAGTCAAGTTATGCTGAATATGGATTTGTGGGGATGATTTCAAAGCCGTATAACATGGAAGCATTACTTGAGGTGGTGCAGCGGGTACTTACGGGATGAGAGGGGGCAGAAAAGCTTGAACATTTGGCATTATGAATAATGATGGAATATGGCGGTGGTAACATTAAAAAAATGCTGTTTTTTCTAAAAAAGCAGCATTTTTCTTGACAATAATTTAATGATTGGAATATATTGACTGATTGACAAATCAATCAGTCAATATATCAATAGCGAGAAAAGAATACTTATGACAATGATGGAAGAACAAACTGAGAAAAAACGAAAACTTCTTCTTAATTCAGCAATTACTGTCTTCGCACTAAATGGATATTACAAGAGCAGGATATCGGATATCGTGAAAGAAGCTAACGTTGCGTATGGTCTTTTCTATCACTATTTTCCGAGTAAAGATGATATTCTTGTCAAGATTTTCCAGACATCATGGTTAAACCTGGTAAACAAGATTGATGAAGTGAACAAATCGGTGAAAGATCCCCTGGAGCGAATATACAAGGTGGTTGAATACATGTATATGAATTATCATCGCAATCCTGACCTGATGAAGGTACTCATCATGGATGTGCCAAGACTGGAAAGGTTTTATGATGAGGATAATCAGCAAATCTACAAAAAGTTTTTTTCAAAGTTAGAGACAATAATAATTGAAGGTCAAAATTCTGGTAAGATTAGCAATGCGTGTGATCCTGCCATTTGTTCGTTCATGGTACATGGTGTTGTTGACGCAGTTATACGTCAGTACGTGTATAACCCCAATTTCAACGTTAGTGCAATGCCCATAAAGAAGGTAGTGGATCAAACTATGAAGGTTTTAACAAAAGGCTTTATATCATAACAGGATGTTATATCCTGTATCCAGGAGGTGAAATAATGAAAATTCAAAAGGTGACAGTGCTTGGTTCGGGAACGATGGGTCATGGCATTGCGCAGGTTTCTGCCATGAAGGGATTCAATGTTACGCTATATGACATTGATGATGGTATGCTTAAAAAAGCCATGGCTATCATTGAAAAGAACATTGAAAAGCATTTCGTGGCAAAGGAGAAGATAACGAAGGAAGAGGGAGACGCAATAATAAAGCGTCTGAACACATCAACGGACCTGAAGGAAGCGGTAAAGGATACTGATCTCGTTATAGAAGCAATCCCGGAGAACATGGAATTGAAAAAGAAAGTGTTTGCCGAGATGGATTCGTATTGCCCGGAAAAAACAATCTTCGCTTCCAATACCTCGGTACTCCCTGTAACAGCCATTGCCGGTGCGACTAACAGGAAGGATAAATGCGTAGGTTTGCATTTTTTTAACCCGGCTGTAGTGATGAAGCTGGTGGAAGTGGTAAAACCAATTGGTATATCTGAAGAGACGTTGAACATCGTGGTAGATTTCTGCAAGCAGCTTGGCAAGGTGCCAGTGAAGGTAAAAGATGTTCCCGGCTTTATAGTCAATCGTCTTTTGGGGCTTCTTTACCATGAAGCAGCGCAGATCGTTCTTGAAGGGACAGCAACAGCGGAAGAAGTAGACACGGCCATGAAACTTGGTGCCGGGCATCCAATGGGTCCGTGTGAGCTGGCTGATTTCGGTGGTTTTGATATAATTGTAAACGCAGGTGATGCCGTGTATCAGTATACTCATGCTGAAAAAGATGCGGTGAATATCCTTTACCGGAAAATGGTTGAGGCAGGCCGCCTTGGGAAAAAAAATGGCAAGGGGTTCTATGATTACAATGAAGATGGCACAAAAAGCCAGGCAAAACTTTTTGATTGATAAAATTGATTGACAAGTCAATCTACAAAAAGGAATGAATGATGAATTACAAAGATATAATTGTAACTAAAAAAGAAGGTGTGGCGACCATCACTATTGACCGTCCAAAAGTGATGAATGCCATACGGCACCAGACTATGCTCGAAATACGTGATGTACTTGAAAGCGACCTGGCACGTGATGAGGAAGTGAAGGTGGTGGTACTTACCGGTTCAGGTGATAAGGCATTTATATCGGGTGGTGATATTTCCATCATGCAGAAAAGTTCAGGATACGTGGAAACTGTGTACGAGGTTCCAACGGGACAGGCTATTTGCGGGGAGATCGAAAATTTCAGAAAGCCAATTATTGCACGAATTAACGGACTTGCGCTTGGTGGGGGAACAGAAGTGGCACTGTCGTGTGATATACGGATAGCTTCAAGTAATGCAAAGTTCGGTCTTCCAGAGATAAAACTTGGCATTATTCCCGGTTACGGCGGTACACAGCGGCTCACGCGTCTTGTGGGAATGGGGAAGGCCAAGGAGCTGATATTTACCGGTGATCACATCAGCGCTCAGGAAGCTTATAATATTGGCATGCTGAATCACGTTGTTGAACCCGGTGAACTTGACGTTAAGGTTGACGAAATTTCCCGAAAGATAGCTGAAAGGGGATCATTTGCCCTCTATATGGCAAAGACTGCGATTAACAATGGTGCGCAGGCTGATCTAAAAACGGGTATTGCCATGGAAGCCATGTGTTTCGGCCTGGTTATGGGAAGTGAGGATAAGCAGGAGGGAATGACGGCATTTCTTGAGAAGAGAAAACCTTCATTCAAGGGAAAATGAAATGTATATTTACATAACTATTGACTGATGAATCAGTCGAATTGTTGATGACCGAGGTGATCAAAATGAAAGAAGTAGTAATTGTAGATGGAGTAAGAACGCCGATTGGAAGGATGGGAGGTGCATTGTCATCTTTCCGGCCCGAAGAGCTGGCAGCTTTTGCCATGGAGGGGTTGCGTGAGAGAATGAACTTTGATCCAGCCATAATTGATGATGTGCTGGTTGGACATGCCTGCACTAATAATGCCGCGGTAAATATTGGCAGGTGGGCAACCTTGAAGGCAGGCTTTCCCGATTCAGTGCCGGCCCAGACTGTTGAGCGTCAGTGTGGATCATCATTGCAGACCATCAATACTGCGGCTGCATATATTATGGCAGGCTTCGGTAATGTGTATATTGCGGCAGGGTGCGAATCATGGAGCAGGCAGCCATACATGATGAAGAGGCAGGAGTCTCCCTTTTCGCTGGCACCTCCCGCGTGGATAACCCGTGAAACGGGTCCTGACGATGAAACAAACGTGTCAATGGGTATAATCGCGGAGATACTTGCCGAAGAGTTTGAAGTATCACGGGAAGAGCAGGATAAGTTTGGCCTTCGCAGCCAGCAGCTTGCCCGTGAAGCAATAACAACGGGGATTTTCAAGGATGAGATCGTTCCAGTTGAAATACCGCAGCGCAAGGGTGATCCGGTAATTTTTGATACTGACGAACATCCCCGTGATACCAGCATGGAAAAACTGGGAAAACTGCGGCCCGCTTTCAAAAAAGACGGGAGCGTGACCGCCGGAAACTCATCGGGAATGAATGACGGTGGCGTTGCTGTGCTGGTGATGTCACGTGAGAAAGCGGATGAGCTGGGTCTCACCCCGAAAGCCAGGTTCGTGGCATCCGCGCTGGGTGCCAGGGAACCGAAGTATATGGGGATTGCCCCGGTGATTGCCTGTGAACGTGTTTTGAAGGATGCGGGGTTGAAGCTTGAAGACATGGATGTAGTTGAATGTAACGAGGCATTTGCGTCGCAGACACTTGCTGTGATGAAGATACTGGAGAAGAACGGGCACAGTGTAATTCCGGAAAGGTGGAATCCCCATGGTGGTGCTATTGCCTTTGGTCATCCGAACGGTATGTCAGGTGGAAGGCTCGCGATAGGGGTGGTAAATGAATTGCACCGTACCGGTGGCAGGTATGGGCTGGCCACCCTGTGCATAGGTGGCGGACAGGGCGTGGCGACCATTTTTGAGAAAATATAGGAGGCATCTATGGCTGACAGGGTTGCAATAGTAGCGGCGGCGAAAACGGGTTTCAGTCCATCCAGGTCGGATGCGAATTACTCAGAGCTGGCATACGAGGTTATAGAAAAGGTCCTCACGGAGACAGGGCTGACCATCGGTGATGATATCGATAACAGTATCAGCTGTTCCCACGATATATGGGATGGGCAAACCATATCTAATATTGGTATAACAGATGTCATTGGTGGACACCTGAGGAACGAAGAGAAAATGGCAATGGACGGTTCAACGGCCGTGTATTACGGTACAATAGCGATTCTCTCAGGAGAGTATAACCTGACACTGCTTCTTGCCCATACCAAGATGTCTCAGACCAACAGGAATATCGTGAATAACGATGCCTTCGAGCCGATTTTTTCCAGAAAACTGGGGCTGGATTATACCTCTGCCGGTGCCCTGCAGGCAACCCGGTACATGCACGTGCATGGAATACAACGGGACCAGGTGGCGAAGGTGGCGGTAAAGAACCTTGGCAATGCTTCTCGAAATGAAACGGCACATAACTTTGGCTTTTACAGCGTAGAAGAAATTATAGAGTCGCCGGTTTTGGCAACGCCAATTACCGAGATGGAAATGGCACCGGATACAGACGGTGCCGTGGCCATGATACTTGCTTCCGAGAAGGCCGCGAAGAAGATTACCAGTAACCCCGTATGGGTGAACGGTATTGGCACAAGTTATGACACCCATTACCTGGGTGACTGGGAACTGGCAAAATGCCGGGCCCTGGAACAGGCGACCGGCAGGGCGTATGCCATGGCCGGTATAAAGGATCCCGTGAAAGACGTAGATGTCTTCGAGGTTGGCGAGGAATTTGCTCACCAGGAGCTGATGTGGTACGAGGGTCTGGGCCTTTGCGAAGCCGGTAAAGGTGGAGAATTGATCGATTCCGGGAGAACTCTGTTCGAGGGTGATATCCCGGTGAACCCGTCCGGGGGACTGCTTGGCGGCGTTCCCGCCAACGTGGCCGGGCTGCACAGCGTGGCGGAGGCTTTCCTGCAGTTGCGGTCAGAAGCGGGCAGGCGCCAGGTGAAGGATGCGAAGGTAGCGGTAGTACAGGGGCAGAGTGGTCATTGTGGCCAGCATCACTGTGTAATAGTCCTGGGCAGGGATTAAGATGGAGGTTTCTAATGAAGCGTAATGTGGCAATTGTAGGCGGTGGGCAGACGTATCATGCCGCGCGAAGGCAAGATGTTAGCCAGCCGGAAATGGTGAACGAGGCGGTACTGGCTGCCCTGAAAGACGCCAACATGACGATGGACGATATAGATGCCGTTTTGATAGGCAACATGGAATTTTTTGAAGGACAGCACATGACCGATTGCTGGCTGGCAGACAGCATTGGTGCCTTTGGTAAACCCGGTTTGAAAATTACCACCGGGGGTACGGTTGGGGCCACCATAATCGCTGCCGGGGTGCATCACGTGGCAAGCGGCTTGTTTGACAGGGTGTTATGTATTGGGTTTGAGAAGCAGGAAGAGGGGGACACTAACGCCATTCTGAGTGGTGTTGCACATCCACTCTTCGGACGATCAATGGCGGGGGCGGCGATGGGCTTTTTCGCCATGCTTGGTTCTTCGTACATGGCAAACTACGGCGCAACGGAAGAACATTCGGCCATGGTGGCAGTAAAGGCACGCCAGAATGCCAGGAAGAACGAGTATGCTCACCTTAAGCTGAACATCAAGATCGAGGACGTCATGAACTCCAGGATGCTGGCATACCCCATACGCATGCTGGACATGTGTCCCGCTTCAAACGGTGCCTGTGCCATGGTACTGGCAGATGAAAAAACGGCGAAGGACCGCTGTAAAAAACCGGTATGGCTTCGGGCCATGGAAACCGCGCATAACGAGCAGTTCGTACTGGAATGGCGGGATACCTCTTCAACAGCCCCAAAGTTCTCGGATGTTGCCGCAACCAGGGTGTACAAAAAGCTTGGCGTAAAAGATCCGGCAAGCTATTATGATGTCTTTGAAATTTACGAGCCTGCGACCTGGGCGGAGATACTCTGGTACGAGGATCTTCACCTGTGTAAGAAGGGTGAGGGCTTTAAGCTGATCGAGAAAGGAATAACCGAAATTGACGGGAGTATACCGGTGAACCCCTCGGGCGGGGTATTGTCCACCAACTGTATTGGCGCGTCCGCCATGTTGCGTATATGGGAAGCAGCCCTGCAGATCAGGGGTGATGCCGGCGGGCACCAGGTGCCGCGTGATGTGCACAGGGCACTTGCCACCGGTTATGGTGGAACATGCTGGACCGTGGTGACATCGCTTTCGGACAGCCTGGAAGACTGAGAGAGGAGGAATTTATCATGAGCGAACAAACGGTTGATCAGGAATACATACATATCCCAATACTTGTGGACGTTCCCTACAGGTTTGACGCGGGCAAATACATGACACGTTTCCTGGTGGAATTACGTGATAACGAAAAGATATATGGCATAAAGTGCCCTTCGTGCAAACGGGTGATGATACCACCGCGAATAGTCTGTGCCAGGTGTCACGTGAAATGTGATGAATGGGTCGAACTTTCTAACGAGGGAACCCTGGAGGCATTTACCATCATGTACTTTCCCATGACAGACCCTACAACAGGAAAGCCGCATGACCCACCTTTCAGTTACGGTTCAGTGAAGCTTGATGGTTGTGACGCTCCCATTGACCACATACTTAACATAGAACCTGACATGAGTAAGATCAAGGTGGGGATGCGTTTCAGGGTGAAATTCAGACCCCGGGAAGAACGCAGGGGTGACCTTGCTGACATAGAATACTTTGATCCCATTGAATGACGGTAACCGCATTTTCATTTGAAGGAGAGAAAAATGACTGATAACGCGCTCTGGCCTTTCGAGGTTGAACAACATATAACTGCGATGAGTAAATACTACGCCGGGAAGATCGGCAGCAGGTTTTATATAGTCTTGCGTGACGAAGGTAAAATAATGGCGGTAAAATGTCCCCGGTGTGGGAAGGTGTACATGCCACCCAGGGAGACATGCGGTCCATGCTTTTATAACATGGAAGTTGATGACATGGTAGAAGTGGGTCCCGAAGGAGTAGTGGAAACATTTACGCAGGTACATTATAACGAACCTGTAATACCAAGGGAAGCTCCATTCGTATATGCCGTCATTAAGCTGGATGGCGCGGATACCGGTATTACTCATTACCTGGGTGACGTAGATTACGAGAATATTTCTATCGGCATGAAGGTGACACCGGTACTTGAAAACGAGAGGCAAGGAAATATTCTCGATATAAAGCATTTTAAACCGGTGTGAGATTATTCTGGAAGGGTAACAAGATATGCAGGAAAAGGAAATTAAAAACTACCTGGCCTATTTCAGGGGAATACGGGGAGCCGAAAGGAACCCGTCAAACTTTCAACGAAGGGATGACGCCTCGCACAAGTACGAAGATTCCACTGAAGAATACTATGAGTGGTGGTACTTCGATGCCTCTTTCAGCAACGGGTATCACATGGTTATTACCTTTCATTACAGGAACATGTTCCTGAAACCAATGGTACCATCCCTGCAGTTTTTCATTTACGCGCCGGATGGGACAAGGATTGACAGGTACGAGTTGAGCGAACCATCAACGGTGTGGGCCAACCCTGATTACTGTGATGTTGCCATGGGTAAGAGCTGGGTGAAAGACATGGGTGATCATTACGAGCTGTATCTCAATATCAATGATGACGGGGCAAGGCTGACATTTACCAATAACGTCCCACCATGGAAACCCGGTACTGGCTACAACTACAAGAGCGAAGAGAAGGGCATGGTGGCAGGATGGGTGGTACCCGTACCAAACGGTAACGTGAAGGGAGAATTGTTTTTCAAGGATGGATCCACCATTCCAGTTGAAGGACAGGGCTACCATGACCATAACTGGGGAAATTACCGCTGCCACAAGACATTCAGCGCATGGTACTGGGGAAGAGTACATAACGAGAAATATACCGTTGATTACGGGTGGGTACTTCCAAGCCGGGATGATGGCATGGTGGTATCTCCACTTCTTATTGCCCGGGACAACAAGATCGTTTTATCAACTGACATGGTTAACGTGGATCTTGAGGATTTCAGGACTGATGAAAGCCTGGGTAAGTCGTACGCGGGGAAGATCATTTTGAGTGCTGACACCCTTGGAGTTAAATTCAGGCTTGAAATTGATACAACCAGGGTAATTGAAACCATGAAATTGCCAAAAGTGGTTGACTGGGGACAGTACTATTTTCGTTTCCTGGCGGATTACAACATGTACGTGAGCATTGATGGCGTGGAAGATTCCGTGTCAGGGGAGATGCTGCACGAATACGTACTACTTACGGATAACGAGGAGGGACAGAATGGCTGATCAAAAACACTTTGATGACATAGTTATCGGGGCAGGCGTTGGCGGACTGGCGGTTGCTACCCTGCTTGCGAAAGAAGGACATAAAGTATTGTTGCTTGAACAGACCGACAGGGTCGGCGGCAGGGCAATGTCAATAAAGGGAGAAGAAATCGCGGATAAGGGATTGCAATGGTACAAGGATATACTGGCAACCCAGTATACCTACATCGCGGGGTCAGAGCCCGGGATCGAGACCATCATCGATAAGAGGATGCTTGACGATTACACGCTTGATATCGGGTACCATGCCATCAGTGCCAACGGGGCCGGCTACATGCTTGATTTCGAAGAACTTATCGGTGGCGTCAACGGTGTGAACAAACATGGAGCGCAGTGGGGCTCGTATTATAAGGGTAACATTTACACCGACATTGCCGGTAAAAACAAGGACCCGGAGCTGGTACGAATCGCGAAAGAAGAAGGGATTCCTTACCTGGACTATTACGCTGAAGGCTACCTGTTGCCGGACGAAGAAATTGATAAGCTTGAAAAGGTTTCTTTCCAGGAGTGGGCAGAAAAGAAGGGGATAACAAAAAATGATATTATATTTAACCATCTTCACACGGTAAGTACGCTTTTTTCCACCATTAACAATCCCCGTGACATTTCAATGGGAGACATTTTCAGATATTTCAAGAACGCCTTCGGGCCCAAGCTCAGCAGCGGCATTCTGGGGTACGTGGGTGGTTTCGTTGAACATGGCACCATGGAGTGGTCGATAGCCGTTGCCAAAAAGTTTGAATTCTTCGGTGGTGATATCATGTTGAACATGAAGGTAAAGGAGATTGAAGTCAATGACGGCAAGGTAACGGGTGTAAAGGCAATTGATAAAAACAGACAGGAGTGGCAGTGGGACGCCCGGAGGGTGATCAGTAACGTTCCTGCACAGCATACCTTCAGGCTGATAGACGAGAAATATTTTCCGCCCGAATGGGTGAAGAAAACAAAGAGCATGTACGGGTACGGGAGCTACGTTCCCTACATGGGATTGAATAAACTGGTGATGCCCGCGAAAGACTCGAAGATGGGTCTAAAGAATACCTGCGTATTGCCAAAAGAAGAAGGCTTCGATTACGACGTTTACATATGCTGGAACATCCAGTCCGCGGTTGATCCCTCGGTGGCACCAGAAGGGAAGTACCTCTACACGGCATATCTCCCCATAATGGAGAAGGAAGCACTTGATAAGAAGCTGGTGAATAAATTGATGAAGAGACTCCCGGATTTCATGGAAGAGATATACCCGGGCTTTAAAGAAAGTATCGACTGGAAACTGGACCTTGTCTGCTGGAAGCTTGAAGGGGTTGCTAAGAGTATATCCCAGGCAGGCACACAGAAGGTCTCCGTGTCATCCCCCCACGTAAATGGGCTTCATTTTGCGGGAGATACGGCCAGGGGGTACGGGGTTGCCATGGACTGTGCGATAGCATCCGGCGTCATTTGTGCCGGCGAAATACTGAACAAAGATTACGGTATCCGGTGAACACCGGCCATAGACAATAGGAGGAATAGTAAGCCATGACCTACAGTAAAAATCCAGATGATGTTGTTATAGTAAGTGCGGTGAGAAGCCCGTTTGGCAGGTTTGACGGGGTAATGAAGTCGATGTTGAGTTTCGATATTGCCATACCGGTATTGAAAGAGGTGACTTCACGGATACAGCTTGATCCCGCCGAGGTAGATGAGATCTATTACGGCACCTGTATACCGGCAGAGTATGCCATTTATACTAACGTACCTGCCCGGCAGATCACGCTGGCCGCGGGATTCCCGGACGATTCAATTTCACTAACCATTGACAGGGCATGCTGTTCGTCGATGACGGCACTCAGGCTGGGTTACCAGTCAATAAAGTCCGGCAGCGCCGATATCGTTGTTGCATCGGGAGCGGAGAATATGGGGAATGTGCCGCTTATTGCCCTTGCCGAAAAGTCACGCTGGGGTAACAGGCTGGGACACATGCAGCTTGAAGACGTTTTGTTCGAACTCGGGTACAGCCGCAGGGGGTTCGCCCCGGTAGCTACTGATGCCGGACACGTGGCTGTTGAATACGACGTCAGCCGTGAAGAGCAGGACAACTGGGCACTTGGAAGCCATCAGAAATGGTTTGAAGCCTATAACCAGGGGAAATTCAAGGTTGGCGAAGAGGTCATGCCCGTGGAAGTTCCCCAGAGAAAGGGTGATTCCATGGTGCTGGATAAGGACGAGTCACCAAGGGAGAATTCCTCCATAGAAAAACTGTCAAAACTGAAACCGGTATATGGCAGTCCCACGGTAACCGCGGGTAATGCCCCGGGGATGAATTCCGGCGCCTCGGCCATGGTGATCATGTCCAGGAAGAAGGCCGAGGAGAAGGGGCTGAAAATACTGGGTGTTATCGACGCGGTACAGGCCGCCGCGGGAGAGCCGAAGTACATGGCATGCGTGCCAGCACAGGCCATTGAAAAGATGATGAAACGGAACGATATCACGGTAGATAACCTGGATCTTATAGAGATCAACGAGGCATTCGCAGCAGTTACCCTGGTATCATTGAAGATGCTTGCCGGTAATGATGAGAAGAAATGGCGAGAGCTGATGGAAAAAACCAACGTGAACGGCGGCGCCATAGCTATTGGTCATCCCGTGGGAGCCAGTGGTGCACGGATTACCATGACATTGATGTACGAGTTAATGCGGCGTGGTGGTGGCACGGGAGCCGCAGCCATATGTGGTGGGCTTTCACAGGGTGAAGCTATACTGGTGCACGTGGAGTAACATGACAGGGGGAATACATGGAGAATTGGAAAGATACGGTTGAAATAATAACCCAGGAGGGACAGATAGCTGTCCCATATACCTGGTGGGTTGGTGATACCGGCAGCAGGTTCCTGATGGCATTACGTGATGAGAAGAAGATACTGGCAAACAGGTGCAGTGAATGTGGAAAGGTGTATGTTCCTCCCAGGAAAAACTGCGGCCAGTGCTTTGTTGACATTGATGATTGGACGGAAGTTGGCCCGGAGGGAACGGTTGAAACATTTACCATAGTTCATTTCAACTATCCTGTACAACCGGTAAAGGCTTCCTTCGCCTACGTTCTGGTAAAACTGGATGGTGCTGATGTAAGTCTTTTACACCTGGTAAAAAATGATATCGAAAAGCTGGGAAAGGGTAGCCGGGTGGTTGCAAGATTCAGCGAAAACAGGACCGGGAGCATACTTGATATAGATTCATTCCAGGTAATAGAGGGGAAGTGATATGAATGATGTTGCGATAGCAGGTGTGGCGCAGACAAGGCACGAGTCCCGCAAGGACAACATGATATATGCCGACATGGTATTTGACGTGGTTACCAGTGCACTGGAAGATGCGGGGCTTACCCTTGATGATATTGACAGCGTGGTAACCGTGTCTAACGACTTCCTGGATGGAAGAACCATCTCCGGTATGGCGGTTGGCGATGCCTCGGGTGGGCAGGATAAGAATATCTCTACTGTTGAAGGGGACGGTACCTTCGGAGCTTTCTACGGGCTGATGCGTGTCCTGTCAGGTTACGGGGCTTCTATCGTGGTTGCACATTCCAAGGGAAGCGAGGGTGATATACGGTATGTAACCAACGGCATGTTTGATCCCATATACCAGCGTTTGCTGGGGATTGAAGCCATCAGTGCCTCGGCAATGCAGGCAAGAGAGTATATGCAAAGGTACGGGGTTTCAGAAGAACAGCTTGCATCTGTTTCGGTGAAGAACCATGGCAACGCCAGGAATAACCCGTATGCCCACCTGCCAATGGATATATCTATTGATGATGTTATGAAATCGAGACCAGTCGCAGATCCGTTGAAAAAACTTGATTGCGGTCCTGTTAGTGATGGCGCCGCGGCAATTATTATTGCCAGCCCTGAAATTGCGGCAAAGGCAACATCCACCCCTGTGTGGGTGAAGGGTGTAGCACATTGTGCGGAAGATTACATGATAGGGGACAGGGACCTTGCGGTTCCCGTAGCACTTAAGGATGCGGCACGACGAGCGTATGACATGGCTGGCATAAAGAACCCGGCTGAAGAACTTGACCTGGTGGAACTCTACGATGCCTTCTCCTACATGGAGCCATTGTGGCTTGAAGGGCTGGGCCTGGCAGAAGCCGGGAAGGGCATGTCCTTACTGGAAAAGGGTGTATCCACCATGGAAGGGAGTCTCCCGGTAAACCCGTCGGGTGGCGTACTCTCCTCGCACCCGGTGCTGGTTGCGGGGCTGGTGCGGATAATAGAAAGCGTGCTGCAGCTGCGCGGTCAGGCCGGTGAGCGGCAGGTAAAGAATGCCACAAGCGCCCTGGCGCATGGGATAAACGGTCCATGCGGCCAGAGTCATTGTGTATGGATACTAAACAAGGATAAGTAGGGGGAGCTATGAGTCGTCCTGTTGGGATAGTGGGTACTGGCCAGACGGATCACAAGAGCCACAGGCCCGATGTTAATGGAAGAGAGATGATACGGGAGGCGGTTACCCGTGCTTTGGAAGACGCGGAACTGTCCATTAAGGATATTGATGCAATAGTCATCGGAAACATGGATCACTTTGAGTCCATAAACTATGTGGATACCTGGAGTGTTGAAGGCTCTGGCGGTGTGATGAAACCAATAATGAAGATCACCACCGGTGGTACCACCGGCGCGACAGTTGCTCTCGCGGCGTATTACCACGTCGCGTCGGGGCTTTTCGACAGGGTTCTGGCTATAGGCTGGGAAAAGAACTCTGAGAGTGATACCACCGCCGCAATTATTACATGCTCTGACCCCATCTGGGACAGGTTTTCCTATTCCGGCGCAATACCAAGCCTGGCAACCGAGGCAACCGCCTACATGAAGCAGTACGATGCCACGCAGGAGGACGCTGCCCTTATCGCGGTACGGGACAGGAACAACGCGTTGAACAATCACCACGCGCACCTGCAGCGGCCCGTCACTGTTGACGACGTGATGAATTCACCGATGCTGGCCTATCCCATCAAGCTGCTTGACGTGTGTCCACGAACCGATGGCGCGTGTGCCGTGGTATTCGCGGCGGACGGTGTTGCCCAGAAATTAACTAAACAGCCGGCATGGGTAAAGGCCGGTTCGGTACGGCATACCTACACATGGTTTGGTGACTCCACCGATTATGACAGGGGGTTGGTGTCCCTGCAGCGGGCATCTGCCGAGGCATATAAACATGCGGGTATTACCAAACCAGCCGAGGAGATAGACGTGGCGGAGTTGTACCTGCCCTATACCTATGCTGGCTTGAAATGGATAGAAGATCTTGGTTTCTGCGGAAAGGGAGAAGGCGCAAAGTTCGTACGCGAAGGCAATACCGATATGAATGGGAAGATCCCGGTGAACCCGTCTGGCGGCGTTATCAGTACTAACTGTATTGGTGCAACGGCACTATTACGGGTTGCAGAGGCGGCAATACAGGTGATGGGGAAAGGTGGTGATCGCCAGGTCGATGGGGCGAAAACAGCCCTTGCTACAGGATTCGGCGGCTGCTTCTGGTCTGACGTGGTGATCCTTGGCGCGCAAAAACCATGAAATATGGAGATGAGGTATATGAGTACTGAACGAAATTATGATGAACAATTAACAGTGAAGTTTACATACCCGATGCCATACAGGTGGTCGGTTGGAGAACATGGGAGCGTATTCTTCAACGAGATAAAGAAGAACAGGCGTTTCGTGGGTGTACGTTGTCCCTCGTGCGGGAAGGTGTACGTGCCGCCGCGCAGGGTGTGCGGGCCATGTTTCCGTGAACTAGATGAAATAGTCCCGTTGACAGACGAGGGTACAATCGTTGCTTTTTCAACGGTAAATTACCCCTTCCTCGACCCGGCAACCGGTGTACAGAGACCCATTCCGTATACATATGGGTACATACGGCTGGATGGTGCTGATAACATTTTTTCACACATAATCAACGAGACTGACGTAAGCAAGATACAGGTGGGAATGAAGGTAAAGGCAGTATTTCGTGAGCCTGGCCAGATGCAGGGGAATATACAGGATATTAAGCATTTTGATATTATTGGTTAGCAGGAGTTGGGGTAATGGGTAACAACTTTTTCAGAAGAGACGACAGGGATGTTCATTTTGTGTTAAAAGAACACCTCAACGTTGAAAGGATACTGGGTTTCGAGAAGTATGCTGATTTTACCATGGACGATTTTGACATGGTGCTGGATCTTGCTAAAACAATAGCAGAGAACGAGATAGCACCAACCTTCCAGGATACAGACCGCGAGGATGCCGCCCGTTTCGAGAATGGTAAGGCATACGCACCCGGATGTTTTCATCATCTCTGGGACGTGTTTCGTGAAAGCGGACTTTTTGCACTCAGCCAGAACCCCGAGTTTGGAGGACAGGGATTGCCGCTGGTTATAGCCGAGGCGGCAACCGAGTTTTTCATGAGTGCTAACTTTGCCTTTGGCACCTATTCAGGCATGGGGCCGGGCCAGGGCGAAATGATAGAGAATTTCGGTTCAGAAAAGCAGAAAGAATTGTTCTGCCAGAAATTATACGATGGAACATGGGGTGGCGCCATGGCGCTTACCGAGCCAGACGTGGGGTCAGACGCGCACATGGTGGGCGCGAAAGCGGTGAAGGACGGGGATTATTACAGGATAACCGGTTCCAAGGTATTCATTACCTCTGGCGACCACGATCTAACCGAGAACATCATTCATCTTATACTTGCCCGTATAGAAGGGGCGCCGCAGGGAGCGAAGGGAGTATCTCTTTTCGCGGTACCGAAAATATGGGTGAACGAGGACGGCACCCTTAGCGAGCCCAACGATGTGCATTGCGTGGGTATCGAACACAAGATGGGACTGCACGGATCCGCCACCTGTCAGATGAGTTACGGGGATGATGGAAAATGCCTTGGACACCTGATCGGAGAGCCCGGAATGGGGTTGGCCTATATGTTCCAGATGGTGAACGTGGCCAGGATGGCGGTAGGACTTGAAACGGCGGCATTTGGTGCCAACATCTATGCCAACGTGCGTGAATACGCCGATCAGCGGGTACAGGGAACCCGGTACGGCGATAAAAGCGGCAAAAGGGTGCGCCTGCTGGAACACCCTGACATTCGAAGGATGCTGTTAACCATAAAGGCATTGCAGGAGGGAGTCAGGGTGCTGGTATACAGCGGCTACCTCATGGAAGATATAGCGAATGCCAGTGACAGCGAGGAAGAAAGAAAACTTGCGAAGAAGAAGCTGGATTTCTTTACGCCAATTATCAAGGGATACAGCTCTGAAAGGATCTGGGACATATGTACCATGGGTATACAGATTCTAGGGGGCTACGGTTATACCTCGGAGTACCCGGTTGAACAGTACGCACGTGACTGCAAGATATTTTCCATATGGGACGGAACCACGTATATACAGGCAATGGACCTGCTTGGACGGAAGCTGAGAGGCGGTGAAGGAGAAGCCTATGTGGCCTGGATACAGGAAATACAAGAGTTTATCAGCAGCAAGAAGATAATTGAAGAAATCAGCAGAGACCTTTCACTGCTGGAAGAGGCAGTAGCCGATATAAAATCACTTGTGCAATTATACAATAAATCCAGGGAAAATAATAATGACCTGGTACCGCTTACCGCAACTGCCTTTCTTGATTGTTGTGGCGAGGTGGCAGTGGCATATCTTCTTTTGCAGCAGGCTGATATTGCCCTGCAGAAGGTAGAGGGTCTTTCAGAAGATCATCGTGATTACCAGTTTTACATGGGCAAGGTTGCAACGGCTCAGTTTTTTGCCAGGAATTTTCTGCCAGCCATAAAGGGACGCATGAGGGTGGTAGAGGTTGGAGACCTTACGGCCGCCACTGTTAACGAAGAATGGATTTAAGGAGTGCATGATGGAAAAGGTATACATGGAAGACTACTCGGTGGGTGAACGTTTCGTTTCACCGGCAAGAACAATGCTGGAATCTGATATACACGCCTTTGCCAGCTTGACTGGCGACTGGCACCCGGTACATACCGATGTAGAATTTGCGAAAAAGACACCCTTCGGTGAAAGGATCGCCCATGGCATGTTGACATTATGCGTGGGTAGCGCACTCATCTTCAGGCTGGGTCAGTACATAACGCTACCGAAGACATTTATCGCCTTTTACGGTATGGAATCTGTACGTTTTGTTAACCCGGTTAAGATAGGCGATACTATACACTGTGAGGTTGAAATAGAAGCACTGGAAACGAAGGACGAGAAAAGGGGCATTATTGTTTCAAGAAATACTATTAAGAATCAACGAGATGAAGACGTATGTGTGTATACCACAAGGGCGCTGGTTGGAAGAAAACCATTATAAGGATGCTGTTTTGATTGATGAATCAGTCATAAATATGAAACGGAAATGCATGGAATATCACAGGGTTGGGTTGTCAGCATGTGTGTGCCCGGGTCAGGGAGCCGGGATGATGGGTGATGCTGTCCTTGTTGACGTGGGGAAGAGATTCTACGCGGTGGCAGATAGTCCTGACCGTTCACCATCTTCGGCCATTACTTTGCTCACCATGATTGCCCGGTCATTGGAGAATCAGAATGTTACCGATGATGGTGAAGATATTACTGCAGTTCTTAATCGTTCAAGGGTACTTGTCGAAAAAACCTTTGAATTAATTGAACCGGGAAATGTGTGCACCTTTACCGGGATACAACTGACAGGGAGTGGACATCAAACCGGTTGCGTGTTCATGCATACTGGAGATAGCATGATGTATCATTTCAACAGGGGTGAAGGACGGGTGCAGAACATTACGGTGAAAAATTTCTGGCTGGCAGGCAGGGTGAAACAGTTATACCAGTGTGGTTCTATTATGCTGGAACCGGGAGATCTGCTCATGCTGGTTACCGACGGGTTCGAGGAAATATATTCTTCGGCAGAAGCCAGATCATATATTGAAACTGCTTTTTGCCGGGAAAGAGATGTCAAGCGTATAATGCAGAATATATTACAAAGGGATAACAATGGAATAGAGCTATGGGATGATATTGGTATAGTGCTGTTGGATCCCTTTATTCCAAGGGATACGGGTTTTGTTATTCTCGGTGAGGGAAATGATAACATCAATGTAATACGGGGAGATAATTAGTCATGGCCAATAACCTGGTAAATAAGAGAGATGTTGATTTTGTTCTTTACGAGCAGATTAGTATCATGGATCTGACTAAAAAGGAGCTGTACTCGATTTATTCAAAAGATGAATTTGACATGGTGATAGAACAGGCCATCAAGTTTGCAGAAAATGAACTCGAGCCTTGTAATGTCGATGGGGACAGGATAGGTGCAAGCTGGAAGGATGGTGAAGTTACGTTGCCTGCATCTTTTTATAATCCTTTAAAAATGTTTGGTGAACAGGGGTGGGTGGCAGCCTGCGAAGATCTGGAACTGGGTGGACAGGGATTGCCGCACGTTGTGTTCACCGCATGTAATGAAGTGTTTCACGCTGCCAATACCGCCATAAACCTGTACCCCAGCCTTGCTCATGGAACCTTCACCATGGTTAACAAATACGGTACAGAGGACCAGAAGAGAAAGTACCTGGAAAAGCTTTTATCCTACGAGTGGGCAGGAACCATGAACCTCACCGAGCCCGGAGCGGGAAGTTCGCTTGCGCACATACAAACGAAGGCTGAAAAGATCGATGATATCCATTACAGGATCAAGGGACAGAAGATATTTATCACCGGCGGTGAGCATGATGCCCATCCAAATATAATACACCCGGTACTGGCCAGGATAGAAGGAGATCCTCCCGGTATAAAGGGGATATCAATATTCCTGGTACCCAAGTATCACGTGCAGGATGATGAGACCATTGGTGATAGAAACGATATAACCTGCGCGGGCATAGAGCATAAGATGGGCCTGCGGGGTTCGGCAACATGCCAGATGAGTTTCGGTGACAACGATAATTGTATCGGTGAAATACTGGGTAAGCCCGGCCAGGGTGTTCAAATCATGTTCCTTATCATGAACGAAGAGCGACTTAACGTTGGCGTACAGAGCGTGGGACTCGCTTCGACTGCGTACTTGAATGCCCTGCAGTATGCGAAAGAACGCCTTCAGGGTGTTGACATTCGCAAAAAAGGATCATCAAGCGAGCAGGTAGCCATCATAAATCATCCCGATGTACGCAGGAATCTTCTTGATATGAAATCAAGATTGGAAGGCCTCCGTGCCCTGATTTACTACACGGCTTACCTGCTTGATCTTGAAAAGGCAGAGACAAACGAGGATAAAAAACGGGATTGTTTCAACATGGTGGAATTTTTTACCCCCATATGTAAGGCGTACTCATCAGAGGTTGCCGCTGGTATATGTAGTAATGCTGTAAACGTGTTTGGCGGTTACGGGTATTGCCAGGATTATCCTGTTGAGCAGTATTTCAGGGACCAGAAGATAACAGCCCTGTACGAGGGAACAAACGCAATTCATGCCAATGATCTGCTGACAAGAAAAATGCTTCTTGGCAAAGGGAAGGTGCTCAGGGATGTGCTGGCGGAAATTGATGTGGCGGTAAAAACCGCTTCGGAGATAGAGGAACTGAAACAAATGGCGGACATGGTTGGTGTAGCACGGAAACATTTTGAGCAGGCAGCTAACTTTTTGCTTGAGCAGATGTCAGGGGAGAAAGCCATGGAGTCATTTCAAAAAGCACTGCCCATGCTGATGATAACCGGTGACGTGATATTGGGATGGATGCACCTGTGGCAGTGCACAGTTGCATATACAAGTCTTACTAAGATATTCAAGGACGGGGGCGTTGTAACCGGGGATGAGAAGGTAGAAGTGATACGCGACAACCAGGACGCGGCATTTTACCAGGGCAAGATAGTATCGTCCTCATATTACATAAATGAAAACATGAAAACCATTGAATCAAGGGTGCAGATAATCATGTCAGGGAATGATGCACCCCTGAGAATGTTTGAGGAGTCATTCTAACATGAGTGGCCGCTACGCCATAAGAACCTTCTGTATTGCAGGAACGTCACGTACAGTGGCGGTGCGGTATTCCGGTGTCCTGTCGAGTATGCCGGAATGCCGCACACCTGCACCTTTTTTTAAGGTATGGAATGTGAATAATAATATTATTGGAGGAGACGTATATGAAAGATCTCAAGAACAAAAATGTTGTAATAACGGGGGCTGCGGCCGGTATCGGCAGGTTGATGGCCCACGAGTTTGCAAAGAATGGAAGCAACCTTGCATTGATAGATATTGATAAAAAACTGCTGACCAGGACTGAAAATGAGCTTCGCCAGTTTGGGACCAGGGTTATTAAGTATGTCTGTGACATTTCAAATGAGCAAAGTGTGAAAGATACGACAAAGCAGATTAAATTGGATTTTTCACATATTGATGTGCTTGTTAACAATGCAGGGATTGTCAACGGTAAGGAGTTCTCAGATTTATCCGTCAAGGATATCAAGAGGACAATGGATGTCAATTTTATGGGTACCGTGATGATGACAAAGCAGTTTTATGGTGACATGGTGACTCAACAACAGGGCAACATAGTAAACATAGCCTCATCGGCGGGACTGATGGGAATGGCTAAGATGACGGATTATTGCGCCAGCAAATTTGCGGACGTTGGATTTTCGGACTCGTTGAGAATGGAGCTTAAAGTAAAAAAGGTAAAAGGGGTGAATATCACAATTGTTTGCCCATACGTGATAAGCACAGGTATGTTTGATGGATTTAAACCATTATTATTTAATCCTGTTATCAAACCTGAGTATGTTGCAAGGAAAGTGGTAAAAGCGGTGAAGAAGAATAAGACATATCTTTATCTTCCACCAGTTGGTGTATATCAAATACGTGTCATGCTGCTGCTTCCTAAAAAGCTGGTAGACTGGTTGATTCTTTTGCTTGGTGGAGGCAGGGCAATGTCATCCTTCAAGGGAAGCGTGAAGAAATAAACGGTGATTACAATGACATCAGTATTTTTTACAGAAGAACACGAGATTTTCAGGAATGCCATCAGGGAATTCGTTAAACGGGAAATAAAACCCTATGTGGACGAATGGGAAGAGAATGAGACCTTTCCCAGGGAACTGTATAACAGGGCCGGCGAAGCAGGTTTTATCGGTATTGGTTATCCTGAAGAATACGGTGGTACACCATGTGATATCTTTTTCGAGGTGGTATGGACCGAGGAGATCATAAGATGCGGATCAGTCGGTCTTGCCTCCAGCCTTGGCTGCAGTGGTATAGGATTGCCCCCCATACGTGCTCTGGGTACAGATGAACAGAAGAGAAAGTATATTCCACCCGTATTAAGTGGAGAAAAGATTATCGTTCTCGGTGTTACCGAACCATCCGGTGGTTCGGATGTGGCCAACTTGCTAACCACAGCTGTCAAAAAGGGTGACAGGTATATTGTGAATGGAACAAAGACATTCATAACTGGAGGTACCAGGGCTGACTATGTGACAACAGCGGTGCGAACCGGTGGACCTGGTGCGGGAGGCATAAGTCTTCTGGTTATAGAAACGGATACACCCGGGTTTAGCGTATCTAAGAATATCAGGAAAATGGGATGGCACGCATCGGACACTGCTGAACTATCCTTCATGGATTGCGAGGTTCCCGCTGAGAACCTGCTTGGAGAAGAAAATCAGGGCTTTAAGGGGGTTATGGTAAATTTTCAAAAGGAACGCTTATACCTGGCCCTTGAAGCACAAACGGTAGCACAAATGGCCCTGGAAGAATCAATAAAATATGCCTCTGAACGTGAAGCGTTTGGAAAAAACCTTAACCAGTTCCAGGTAATACGGCACAAAATTGCTGAAATGGCTACACAGGTTGAAGCTGCCCGAAGGTTCAATTACAGCGTTGCTGATATGATTGGACGTGGTGAAAATGCCTACAAGGAAGTATGTATGGCCAAGAATTTCAGTACCAGTGTATGTGACAGGGTTGTTTACGATGCTGTGCAGATACACGGTGGTTATGGTTACACGCGGGAGTACCTTGTGGAACGGTTGTACAGGGATTCACGGTTGTTGTCCATTGGCGGGGGCACGTATGAGATCATGAATGAAGTAATATGTAAGCAGATGGAGTTATGAGAATTGATGGAACTTGACCTTCACATTCATACTAACCGGTATTCCGGCTGTAGTAACATAGACCCGGTGGATTTGCTGAAGGTGGCAAAAGATGCCGGTCTTGATGTCATAGGGTTGACTGAGCACGGTATTCGCTGGCCCGATGAAGAGATCTTGGAGATTATCAACGAATCGGGAGTGAGAGACCTGCTGGTGTTTCCCGGTCAGGAAGTGGCATGCTACAGCATGAAGGGGGCGTTCCAGGGTGAATTCCTGATATACGGGTATCCAAAAAGTCTTGGTTCAAATAAGACAGTTGAACAGGTAATCTCTATGGTACATGAGATTGGTGGCGTGGTTATTGCCGCGCATCCTTTCAAGGTTGCCGATGGTGGTTACTGGTACTACGGTGCCGGTGAAACAACCTGTGACCTTCCACTGGACGCACTTGAGATAGAGCATCCCTCGTATGGGGAAGAATCCAGGAAGAAGGCAAAAGACTGTATGGTAAATATGGGAATAAACGGTCTTGGTTCCAGTGACGCGCATGACCTGAAGGACGTAGGAGTTTGTAGAACGATCATCGATACGACAATTACCACAATGGATGATCTTTGCCGGGTTATTCGTACCGGGAAATTGAATCCTGTACGAAATAGTAAGGTGCGTCACATATGAGTATCAACGTGGTTAAAAATACCTGTACCAGGTTCTTGTTATTTTCCGATACCCATGGCAGCACCGGTCCACTCCACCAGGTGTTACAGATGGAAAGCCCATGTGATGGAATATTGCATTGCGGTGATGGACTGGCCGACCTTGAGGGTATACATGAAAAATATAATATACCGGTGTACCGGGTAGCGGGTAACGAAGATTTTATGTATACCGATGTTCCCGACCGTCATCTGCTTGTAACTGATAATTGCGTGATGCTTATGGTGCATGGTCACCAGTGGGATCTGAATCCATATTACGATAAAGAATTTATGTATAAGAAGTACTCTGCAATGGCAGAAGCCGCCAGTTATGATGGGGCCAGGATACTCATCTTTGGACATACTCATAAAACAGCGATAGTCTGTATCAATGGAATCTGGCTTATAAATCCAGGTTCAATGTATAACGATGGCAGGTCAGCCATGAATTACATGGTAATGATAGCAGAAAATGAACTTATAACACTGCACCTAAAAAAATTTACCGGGTCTGCCTGTATTACCAGGGATGCGGTAAAGATTCATTGTAAAACAGAAAGAGGTAGTAAGAGCAAAAAAAAGATTGATCAATCAATCAACTAAAACCTGTCCGGGGGAAAATTACAAAATGGGGGTACATATGAGTACTTTAACCAACAAGAGTGAGAATACAATTAATAAAGTGTTCAAGGCAAGGGTTGAAAAATACGGTGACCGGTTTTGTGTAGAGAAAAAACTGGATGGAGTCTGGGAGAGTGTCACATGGAACGAGTACTATGAAAGGGCAAGGAGTACAGGCCTTGGATTGTATGAAATGGGTCTCCGTAAAGGTCAGAGTGTAGCTATCTTATCGCAGAACAGGCTTGAATGGATATTCACTGACATGGGTACACTTGGCATCGGGGGGTTTGTAGCTCCCATATACAATACTGTCAAGGCTGAAGAGGTTGAATTCATTCTGAATAACTCGGAAGCTAAAATGGTTGTTGTGGAAAATGCTGAACAGCTTAATAAGGTTCGCGAGGTCATTACTAATTGTCCCAACCTTTCCATGGTAATTGTTATAGATCCAGCCGGATGTACCCTGACCGAGGGAAAAGAAATGACCTTTAATCAGTTGATTGAAAAGGGCAGGATGAAATACCAGGAAGCCCCTGAATTGTTTGATACACTTGCAATGGCGGTTACACCTGACGATATAGCCACGTTGCAGTATACATCAGGTACTACCGGGCTGCCAAAGGGAGCAGTACATACCCATGGAACACTGATGGCAGAGATATGGGCTCTTGACGCGGTTGAACCAAAGTACGGGTATGAAACCGACCATGTAGTGGGTTTCCTGCCATTGAGCCACATCTTTGAGCGTGTGCCGGTACACTTTTACGTTATGTATCGGGGTATTACCAAGTCGTACGCAGAATCTATTGACACCGTGGCCGATGATATCAAGGAGAAAAGCCCTACCATCCTCTTTGCCGTACCAAGGGTTCTGGAAAAAATTTATCAGAAAATGCTTCTTACTATTCGGGAAAAGCCTCCTGTTGTACAAAAACTATTTGCCTGGGCACAGGGAGTTGGAGACAGGGTAAGCGAATGCAACGAGAAAAAGGAACCGGTGCCCTTTGGCCTGAGGATGAAGCACAAGATCGCGTATGCGCTGGTATTCAAGAAATTACAGGAAGCCCTTGGGGGACAGATCAGGTGGATGTGTGCGGCAGGTGCACCAATAGCCCGTGAGATTGTTAACTTCTTCAACGGTGCGGGGATTTTCGTTCTCGAGGGCTATGGCATGTCAGAAGTTGCCGGTGGCGCAACTCTCAGTAACCTCAATGATTTCAGGCCAGGGTCAGTGGGAAGGCCGTTGCCCGGTATTGATATCAAGATAGCCGATGACGGTGAGATGCTGATGAAAGGAGATATGCTGTTCAGGGGATACTGGAAACTTGAACAGGAAACAAAAGAAGCTTTCGACAAGAACGGATATTTCTATACTGGCGATATCGGCATGTTCGATGAAAAAGGTTTCCTCTTCATTACCGACAGGAAAAAAGACATAATCATTACTTCCGGCGGAAAGAACGTGGCTCCACAGAAGATAGAAACATTGTTAAAAGAAAACCCATTGTTCGCGCAGGCCGTTGTGGTTGGAGACAAGAGAAAGTATCTAACGTTGCTACTTAATCTTAACTACGAGGTGGCAGGACAGTTGGCAAATGATAATAACATTTCATTCAATGATCCGGAAGAGCTTCGTTACAATGAAAATTTCCTGAAGATGATAGATAGTTACATTGAAGACGTAAACAAGGATCTTGCACAGTATGAGACAATTAAAAGATACAAGATCCTTGAGGACGACCTGACACAGGAAGCTGGTGAACTCACAGTTTCGTTGAAGGTTAAGAGGAATGTAGTTCAGAAGCATTACCAGAATGTTATCGATGAAATGTATAAAGATGAAATTGCATAGAATAGTTGATCAAATATTGCAACAATATTGACTGACAAATCAATCAATATGGCTGAGAGGTGAAGTTCTATGTCAAGAAAAGTCATTATAACCTGTGCCCTTGTTGGTTCTGCAACCCGCAAGGAGCAAAACCAGGCCGTGCCATATACTCCTGCCGAACTGGCAGAGGCGGCGCATGAGGCATATAGTGCAGGGGCCGCCATGGTTCACATGCACGCCCGTGAAGATGATGGTCAAAATTCGGTTCGAGTTGAGCGTGTAAAGGAAAGCTACCTTGCCATCAGTGAAAAGACTCCTGATCTTATCGTAAACCTGACATCGGCCCTTGGTATGGGTGCAACATATGAGCAGCGTATCGGGCAGATCGTGGAAATCAAGCCGGAGATGGCATCCCTTAACATGGCAACTATGAATTTCGCAGCTGTTAACAGGAAAACCGGGGATATCATTGCTGATTATACATTCGAGAACAGTCTGGAGAAGGTCAAGGAATTCTCGAGGTTAATGTATGATGCGAAAGTAAAACCAGAACTTGAATGTTACTCTATGGCAGGTCTTGAAAATTACTATTACCTGGAAAATACAGGGTATTATACCAGGCCGGTTAATTTCAACTTTGTATGGGGGGTGTGCGGCGGTGTTTCCTTCAGGCCGGGTACTTTCGTTGATATGGTGGCAAACCTGCCTGCTGATGCAAACTTTACCGCTTGTGGGGTGGGAAACCAGGAATGGCCAGCTATTACCCAGTCCATAATTTGCGGAGGTCATGTTCGGGTTGGACTTGAAGATAACGTGCGCATGCCCGATGGCAGCATTGCCCGGAGTAATGCTGCACTTGTTTCACATGCCGCGAATATCATTGAGTTACTTGGACATAAGGTTGCAACGCCGGATGAAGCACGGGAAATACTGGGCATACGATCATGACATCCAGGAGTAAGGAGAAAGATACAATGCAGACAATAGAATTTAAGTCGGGAAGAAATGAACTATTCACTGATCCTGATCCTGATCACGCAAGGGAGTTTTTCAGGAACAAGTCACGGGCGTTAAAACCCAAGCTTTCCACTGTAAGTAAGGTGGTACGTGATATGATCAGTGATGGCGATTATATTGCAATAGGTGGTTTCGGTGCTATACGGGTGCCCAATGCTATCGTGCACGAGATAGTTCGGCAGGGAAAGAAAAACCTGGGTTTTGCAGGGCATACAAGCACCCATGATTTCCAGGTGCTTGTTGGAGGCAACTGTATCAGCAAGTGTGACATTGCTTACATTGTTGGACTGGAAGCACGTGGTTTGTCCCCCAATGCAAGGCGTGCGGTGCAAAACGGAGAAATACAGCTTACCGAGTGGACCAATGCTACTCTTTCATGGAGACTGAAGGCTGCAGCCATGGGATTATCCTTCCTGCCTGCAAGGAACATACTTGGTACCGATACCTTCAATTACAGTGCAGCAAAAGAGATAGAATGTCCCTATACCGGAAAGAAATTCGCGGCTTATCCGGCATTATACCCTGATTTTGCCGCTATACATGTGCATGAGGCGGATGAATACGGTAACTGCAGGGTAAGGGGTGCAACAGTATCTGATCAGGATCTTGCACGCGCTTCAAAACGGGTGGTCATTACCACCGAGAGACTTGTGCCTACCGAAGAGATCAGAAATAATCCCGAAGGAACCTTTATCCCATTCTGGTGTGTTGATGCAGTAATTGAGGTGCCCTATGGAAGTTACCCCGGAAACATGCCCTATGAATACTTCTCTGATGAAGCGCATATTAAGGAATGGCTCACCGTGGAGAAGGATCCGCAGGTTTTCAAGGATTTTCTAAAGAAACAGGTGTATGACACTAAGGATTTTTATGAATACCTGGCATTAAATGGTGGTATTGAAAAGATGTCACAACTGCGCAGGGAAGAATTTCTTATAAACGGCAACGGGGGAGGTGAATGAAATGAGTGATTACAATGACATGGAACTGATGATATGTGTTGCGGCACGGAATCTTGAAGACGGAGCTACTGTTGTTGTAGGTACTGGTGCCCCCTGTGCCGCTTCCATGCTGGCCCAAAAAACTCACTCACCCAACCTTTGTATCATGTTTGAGGCTGGTGGGGTAGCACCTATATTGCCGTCAATGCCCATATCAGTGGGTGATTCACGAACTTTCCACAGGGCTTTACTGGCAAGTTCAATGCCTGACATAATGGAAACATGTCAGCGAGGCATGGTGGATTACACGTTCCTGGGAGGTGCCCAGATAGACATGTTCGGGAATATCAACTCAACCATGATAGGGGACGATCACGCTAAACCGGATGTGCGTTTCCCCGGGTCAGGTGGCGCTAATGATCTGGCATCACTGTGTTGGAATGTGATGATGATGACAGTACAGGATTCCAAGCGGTTTACCGAGAAACTGGATTTTATCACTTCTCCAGGATATCTGAGTGGTGGTAACAGCAGGTACGAGGCCGGTTTGCCAGAAGGAAGCGGTCCGTTCAAGATCGTGACTAACATGGCTGTGATGGGGTTCGATGAAGAGACCAAGCGCATGAAGGTACTTTCCATCAATCCGGGCTATACCAGGCAGGATATACAGGACAATTGCGGGTTCGAGCTATTGTGGGCGGACAAGCTGGAGGATACCGATCCCCCACACGAGGACGAGTTGAGAATACTGAGGGAAGAGGTCGATCCCCACAAGTACATCATAGGCAGGTAGAACTATGCGGCATGAGGCACTTGGTAGAGTCAATGACAGGATAGAAATTGTCGGTCACCATGTATATCCGGGTTACCTGGTTAGAGGATCGGAGATGACGGTCATGATAGAGGCCGGTATAAACCTCCTGGGTCCCGCCTATTACGAGGGTATTACCGGGATATTGGGGTCTTTTCATGATCTTGAGGCGGTACTGGTTACACACGGTCATTATGATCATCTTGGTGCATTGCCGTATCTAAAGAAAAAATCACCTGGTTTAAAAGCCGGTGGATTCCATACTGTTGAAGCGTTATTGCAGAAAGAGAAGGTTATCAAAAACATGAATTTTCTCAGTGCACAACTTGTGGATTATTTTCCCCAACTGGTACGTGAAGACATTTCTCCAGAGGAACTTGCCATAGAAGCGGTTACATTGGAGTGCAGCATGGAAGAAGGTGACAGTATTGATCTTGGTAATCTCACAATTCAGGTATACGAAACACCCGGGCACACCGGGGATCACCTCTCGTTTTTTATCCCTGAAATGGGTCTGCTTTTCCCCGGTGAAGCACTTGGGAATCCAATAAGTGACCTACCGGGTGAAGTGAAAGTGGAGTTTCTGTCATCATTTACACAATACCTGAACTCAATTGAAAAACTGATGAGGCTGCGTGGTGACGTAACAATGATGGCAATGTCCCACCTGTATTATTATGAAGGCGAGGATATACAGGGATTCTTCGACAAGACATACAATTCTACAATTCGCTACGGGAATTTGATCGAAGAGTATCTTGATCGGGCTGATGGAGATATTGAAAGAGCCTGTTCATTAATGGTCAAACGAGAATACGACGAAAAAGGGACGGTTTATCAGGAAAGGAACGCGTACATATCCAACGTAATGGCACAGGTGAATGCAGTTGCGATGAGTCGTGATTACTAGCAAAAAGTGTTTTGGTTTTATTACAATAATAAAGGAGTGAGAGAATGATTACATTTAGCGAGAAACAACTAAAAACTCCAAAAATGATGAGACCGGTTTACCTGGTAACAGCGGGGCAGTCTAAGTTTGACCGTGCCCAGCCGGATAAGCGGACCGAGGAGTTGTGTGTTGACGCGTTGACGCAGGCTGCCGAGTTGATTGAGATGACACCGGCAGAACTGAAGAGCCACATACACACCTGTTATTACGGTCATTTCGCCGATCATTTTGGAGACCAGCTGCTGGGTGAAGCTGTTATTCATGACAGGCTTGGCCTTGATCCACTTGGCAACATTGGTATCAAGACGGGAGGAGCTACCGGCGGGTCTACACTGTGGGAAGCCGCCAAGGCGGTAGCGTCGGGGTATTCCGATTGCGTTCTTGCCATGGGATGGGAACGAATGGACGAGGTACCCACGGATGAGGGGAACTTTCTCATATCATGTGCCGCCGACAAGGACTGGGAGTCGCCTCTTGGTCATATATATACGGGGTATTACGCTGTTATGGCACAGAAGTACTGGCAGGTTTTTGGGAAGCAAGAAGACTCATTCAGGAAAACATTAGCGGAGATATCGGTGAAACACCATGGCTATGCTCGTTTTAATCCGTATGCGCAGGCGCCGATGAAGATCACGGTTGATGATGTTCTGAATTCACCGGTTGTCGCGCATCCATTGCTTGCCCTTGATGCGTGTGTTATGAGTGTTGGTGCGGCATGTGCCATTATATGCGACGAGGCTACCGCCATGGAGCTTTCGAAAAACAGCAAGCACAAGCCACTGAGAATTTGGGTAACCGCGGCTTCGCATACCCTCAGACCCGCGGATAGGCGTGACATGGAAATTCCCCTGCTGCCCAACGAAAAAGCAGACCAGTACAAGGATCTCGGGAAACGGTTTCCCGGTGGTGACAGGTACCCCGGTTTCACCGGTTTCCTGGCAGCACGTATGGCAGCCTACTATGCCTATAACATGACCGGCGTAAAAGATCCTACCGAGGACTTCGACGTGATAGAGCTGCATGACGCCTTTACCATCAGTGACGTGCAGACATACGAGGACGTTGGAATTCGTCCCTATGGAGAGGGCAGGGATTACGTTGAGTCTGGAGACTGCTATCATACCAATCCTAAAACGGGGAAACCTGGCAAGCTGCCGTCCAACCTTTCGGGTGGTCTTATCGGCTGCATGCACGCCGTAGGTGCAACCGGTATAATGCAGGTTTTCGAGATAGCCACGCACCTCTGGGACAGGTGGGGTGAGATTCACGGTGACGAAAAACGATGGAAGGAGTTCAACAGGGAGAAACCTTCAGACTGGACCAATCTCCAGGTGGAAGGGGCAAATCGAGCAATGGCCATTAGCCATGCCGGCGTAGGGTCTCACGTAACGGCCACAATCCTGATGGATCCCGATAACCTGATAAAAGAAGATGCCTAAAAGGAGAGTTAACTATGAGTATGTTCGGACAGGTATACGTAAAAAATAACCAGTACAAGATAAAAGGTGATTTTCATCACCTTACCCATAACATTCCCATTCGTAGCGCGGATGAAAACTGGAAGTTGCTTGGTGTAACCAATCCACGTGACATGACCTACATTCATACTTACGGGGGGGAGGCAATATTTTTCGAGTCCCTTTCAAAAGGGAAATTAATGGCATCACGGTGCGATAATGACAAGTGCGAATTCAAGGGAACGGTGTACCAGCCATTCCGGATCCACTGCCCCGATTGCCTGGGAAAAAACACGATAATAGATATGACCGACCTTGCTAAGAAGACGGCAACGGTACATACCTTCATGGTATGTGAACGGTCTGGTGCGTTTAACATTCTCGATAAGCCAATAAAGTTTATCAACGTTGAGTTCGAAGGGGTGTCAACCATCCTCATGGGGTACCTCTCTGTTGGTGAACCAAAAATTGGCATGAAGGTAACACCAATATTCAACACACTGGATCCCACTTACACCATACTTGATCTTTCATGGGTGCCTGAAAGAACCCCTGAAAAAGATTTACCCCGCGGATTCAGCTTCTAGGCGGGATTCATGGTTTATGCTCTTTATAATGCGGCACAGGATACTTCAAAAAACCCTCGGACCGCCTGTGTCGCATCTTTTTATATAAAATGGTAATGAAGGGTAACAGGAGGTGTGGAAATGGCGACTAAATACAAGGGCTATACTGGCAGGGTAGCAAAGGTTGACCTGACCAGTGGCAAGATCACTGATTACAAAGTATCAGACGAGGACAGGGAACTGTATCTCGGGGGACGATATCTATCAACGAAGATACTGATGGACGAACTTGCACCAGGCATAGATCCACTTTCCGAAGACAATATCCTTATCGTAATGACGGCCCCGTTAACGGGCACCAATGCCCCCAGTTCAAGCAGGTATGACATTTCGGCCAAGAGCCCGTCAACGGGCATGATTGGTCATTCCAACAGTGGGGGGAATTTTGGTATATACTTAAAACGCTGTGGCTTTGACGCGTTGATGGTGACAGGAAAAGCTGCGGCCCCGGTCTACCTGTACTTGTCGGAGGATAAAATCGAGATAAAAAAGGCGGGAGACCTCTGGGGAATGAACACGGAGGAAGCCCAGGAGAAAATGATATCGCTGCATGGCAAGGGTGGCACTATGTCAATTGGCCCCGCTGGTGAGAACCTGGTAAAATATGCCACCATTGCGTCCCAGGAGCGAATGCATGGAAGAACCGGCATGGGTACTGTTATGGGCTCCAAGAAATTGAAGGGAATGATAGCAGTGGGTAACAAGACGATTGAGCTGGCACAGCCAGAGGAATATAAATCATACATTAAGAAATGGATACAGCAGTTAAAAAAACATCCTGCCACTGGTGAGATGGCACCACGACTTGGGACTGCGGGGTTTCTAACGGCATTGTCTATGAAAAATGCCCTTCCCACCAAAAACTTCAGCAGCGGTACCTTCAAGGACGCCTACATGATCGGCGGTGAGCGGTTGGCCGATGAATTTCTGAAGAAAAACAGTGGCTGTCTCTCATGCCCAATACGCTGTGGCCGGGTGGTAGAATTAGATGGGAAGGATATTAAAGGACCTGAATACGAGATACTCTGCCTGCTTGGTTCCAACATGCTCATAAACGACATGGAAGCTATCATACGATGGAACTACGAAACGGACTTGCTGGGGGTTGATGCAATTTCTGTTGGAACCGTAATAGGTTTCGCGGCGGAGTTGAACGAAAAGGGGTTATGGAATAATGGAATAGAATTTGGCAAGAAAGACAACATTTCAGATGTTATTCGGAGCATCGCCTACAGGGAAGGTATAGGTAATGACCTTGCCGAAGGTGTACGTTTTCTTAAAAACAAGTATGGCGGTAAAGATTTTGCACCAGAAGTAAAGGGACTGGAAATACCCGCTTACGAACCCCGGGGCGCGGTAGGCCATGCGCTTGGATACGCAACCGCAAACAGGGGGGCATGTCATCTTGACGGTGGCTACATGATATACTTTGAGGCATCGGGACCCGTAGTTCTCAACCAGTATCACTGGCGTTCTAAACCATCATGGGTGGTTCTTGACCAGAACCTTCTCTCGGCGATAAGCGCGGGCGGGAACTGCCTGTTCACCGCATGGACATTTGTTCCTGGTGTTGCCTACAAGGTCCCGGGCAGCAAGGTCATGTCTTCAATGCTTACCGGGATATTAACCCATACGTGGTACCTTATAAGCCTGACGGTGCGGGCTCCCGCCTGGCTGCTGAAGTTTCACCTCCCATTACTGCCACACACAAAGGCAATAAAGATGGCCACTGGGATGAAGTTTGACTACGGGAAATACATGGCCGTGGGAGCACGGGGGTATACCCTGGAACGACTTTTTAATATAAGGGAAGGACTTACGAAGGAGCAGGATTCACTACCGGAACGTTTTACCCGGGAGTTGCAAAATCCCGGGAACAAGAAATCCAGGGTGCCATTACAGAAAATGTTACCCGGTTACTACAAGTTGCGTGGATGGGACCGAAATGGAGTTCCCACCAGGCGAACATTGAAAAAGTTGAAAATTAACGTATCCAGCCAGGCCAGGGAATAAACAGGGTATGAGACAGAGATTAATTGAGCGAATCTTCAACTCGGTACATCTTGGGGTTTCATTTGGTTTTGCTATTGTACTGTTTACCCTTCTCTCCGCGTGGGTAGCGGCTGGATACGCGTATACCTTCATCTATGCCACCATCGAATTTACCAGCAGTGAAGCCGTATACATGGTAAACGTGCTTGGCATTGGACTGGTAGCAGCAACAGTGGTTCATGCTCTCCACTTCGGGTTGCTGCACAGGCTGGGGCTTTCAGGGTTTTCCAGGAGTATCCGGCTGTTAAATGGTAAGCTGGAAGATGTAAGAGACCTGGATGATGAAAATGAACTGGAACATATAATAGACGCACTGTATTCCATTACAAAGCAGAACTTTCTGTTCTCCAGTGTATACTCATTCTTGTTTGTTATCACGGCATTCGCGCTCTACATGCAGTTTTCACACAAAGTAATGGAAAGCATTCTTATGCTGGTGAGTGGGCTGGCTGCCTGCCTCATATACGGGTATTTTACATTTGTGATTTCGGAATACCTCACCGGACCCCTGCGAGTAAGACTGGAATTTGATCTTTACGAAAAAACGGGACTATGGAAAAACAAGTATTTCTTCAGCATACGGATAAAGACAATCTTTGTCATATTGCTGGTTCTTCTGAGCATGGTGTTGCTTGTTATCACTATCAACAGGACACACGATACCTTCAGAATGGCGTTGTTCATCGGTGAGAGCGTGTTCACCATCGGTATCATAATTGCCATACTGGGAAGTATGCTAACATTATCATTGAGGCGAATTAACCACGCAACTGCTAATCTCGCGGATGGTCAGAAAGGTTTTTTCTTACCTTATTTTACATCTCGTGAAATAATCGAATTCTCCCACTTATACAATATTGCTGCCAGAGAAATCTTTGAACTTAGAACCGAGCTGCAACAGAAGGTAGAAGAACGAACGGAAGAGTTACGTGCCGCACTTGAAGAGATGGAAGCGGTGAACGAAAACCTTCTCAACACGAATAATGCCCTGGAGAATGCACGCAGGCAGGCTGATCTTGATATGAAGATTGCTGCAAATCTCCAAATGGCATTGTTTCCCCTGCGGGCTCCCCGGGTGAAGGGCTGGGACATCGCATTTACATTCATGCCGAAATCAGGTGTATCAGGTGACCTTTTCGATTTTTATTCAGATGGTGAACAGTTACGTGGTGTCATCCTTTTCGATGTTTCAGGACACGGTATTGCGTCAGGACTTATTACCATGATAGCAAGAACGGTTATACGACGCAATTTCAACCAGGGATGGGATCATAGTCTTAGCAGTGTATTGAAGAATATAAATGGTGATCTTATAGAAGAGATTGGAAGTTCTGACTTTTATTTAACAGGGGTAATTCTTCGTTTTAAACACGACATGGTCGAGTATGTAAATGCATCTCATCCGGATATATATTTAAAAGGAGGAAATGCAATTAAACGTTTAAATCCCAAAGGGAATAGCGTAGATTTTAAAAGTTATTTTCTTGGATGCAAGGATATGGTCACTGATGCGAAAGTAATAAAATTCAAATATAAAAAAGAATACACCCTTGTTATCAATACCGATTGCATTAATGAGGGTAGAAATGCTGGCGGAGAACAGTATGATGATTCACGCCTTGAAAAATCGTTGCGGAATGCGCCGGATGGAAGTTCAGCAGAGATACTCAAATATGTGGTTCAAGATTTTCAGGATTTTATCGGTTCATCTAGTTTCGATGATGATCTTACAGTAATAGTGATTAAGAGAGAGTAACCTGATGGGAACCATGATAAACATAACGCAGCGAGGTTTGTAAATATGAAGTCAATTTTCAGTTTCTTTTTTCACTTAACGTCCCGACAGGAAGCAACCAACTACCTTATTGGTGTACCACTTGCGGTTTACATAGTTATCTTTTGCGGTGATATGCATGGTGACATGCTGCATGGCCTGTTGATGGGGGTAGTAGTGGCTGCCATGGTTGTCACACCGCCGGGTGTGCTTCACAATTACCTGCGAACAAGGAAAATATTGAAACCCCTTTACGATGATTCAACCGATGTTGAAACACTGAAAAAGGTGAAGGAAGAGCTTTTCCGCGAACCTTTCCGGCACGGGATTTCGGTAGTACTTCGATGGTTTGGAGCCATAAGCGTGGCTTTCATGGTAGGTCATTATCTCACCGGATTTAACGCTTTTCACGTGGTGGTCCTTGTCATGATATTATCGGTTACCATGCCATCGGGCTTTGTCTACACCTATTTCATCACCGAGAAAAACCTTGCGCACTTGTTGCGCGATAAAAGGCTGTCAAGTATCACCGATTTTAACCGTAAACAATTTTCCATGCTGAAAAAGATAACCATGAGCCTGGTCATAGTGATATGGTATCCTTCGGTAATACTTTCCTTTATCGTGTACGAGATATCTTCGGGAATTATTACTTTTACCAGCATCGGGAACCATATCACATTCATACTTCTGCTACTCTTCGTAATACTGGTAATGATTATTTTCATGCTGACAAGCTCACTGAAAGCCACACTGAAGGATTCCGAGAATGGATTACAGATGATGGCAGAGGGCAAGCTGAACGTGTTGATACCCGAAACTACCGCAGATGAGCTTGGTTCAATGGCCGGAAAAATCAATGAACTAGCCAGCAGGTTCAGGCAGGTAGTATCAGCTTCTACTGATGTTGCACATAACGTAAAATCGGGTTCCGATGAGCTTTCGGAATACATGAACAGCGTATCGGTTGGAAGTATGGACGTGGCATCCTCAATCGAAGAAGCTTCTGCTGCCATGGAAGAGCTTGGTTCTTCAAGCGCAAGTATTGAGGATAATTCCAAGAAACATACTGAGTTAACCACGGATATAGGTGAGGAGATTAAAACGCTTCTTGAAAGCGTGGAGGATTTCAGCAAAAAATCTGAAGACGTATTCAATGCCGCGGAAGAATCCAACGAATGTATTACCAGTGCAGGCTCGGTACTCCAGGATGCGCAGGGCACAATCAACCAGATCAGTGTTATAAGCGAAACTGTGAACCAGGCCATAGATACTATAAAGGACATTGCTGACCAGGTGAACCTGTTGGCCCTGAATGCGTCAATCGAGGCGGCACGTGCTGGAGAGTATGGTAAGGGGTTCAGTGTAGTTGCCGACGAAATATCTAAGCTGGCAGATAATACACAGCTCAATGCTGATTCAATCATTAATACTATTCGTGAAATAGCAGTAAACGTGAAGAAAGGTATAACGTCCATGGAAATGCTGCAATCATCTTTTAGTGATATCCAGTTCAGGGTGAACAATACCATAACGTTAATGACGGCCATCTCTGAACAATCCAGTGAGCAGAAGCAATTGACTTATCGCATGCGGCAAAGGGTGGATGACCTGGGCATGATGGCAGCCTCAAACCTTACAGCAACAGAAGAGCAGACAAGGGCCCATAACGAGATAATGCTGAGCCTTGAGAATGTATCCGAGACCATGAACAGGTTTACTGAAAAAACATCATTGGTGTTGGAAAAGTCTATTTCCCTGGCGTCTAACGCGGATGAACTTGCCGGTACAATAGATTTTTTTGATATAAATGGTAAAGAGCGCGAATAGTGAATACAGTTGTTACTTGCATACTGAACCTGTTATTGCTGTCAGCTATTTCATGTAATTCGAGTACCATGAAAGATGGAATAACGGAGCACAATGCGGGCAGGGACAGTGTATCACTCGTCGATTACCTGGAGGACAGCAGTAGCACATTAACTATTGAAGATGTTATTAATTGTGAATCGAACTGGACACGGTATCGAAATGATACGGGTACCAGTAATTTTGGATATACCTCCTCTACATTTTGGTTTAGGATCAGGATAACACCAACTGCCGACATACGCAACCTGTTTGTGGAAATCGGATATCCAATGCTTGATGAACTGTGTTTTTATTGGCAAGAGTCAGGAAAATGGGACGAGGTTATTACCGGTTCAGATTACCCGTTTCATACAAGGCCATTTGATCATGAGCACTTTGTCTTCAGGGTGCCGGTTAGTGGTAAAGCCATAACATGTTACCTGAGGGTGAGAACTGGAAGTGCTGTGCATGTTCCTATCGGGGTGATTGATGAGCTTACATATCAAAGGAATAATGTTGATTATCATAACGGGATAAGCTTTTTCTATGGCATTTTACTGGCCATATTGATGTACAACCTGATAATTCTCTTTCTTGTCAGGGACAGGGAATACGTTTTTTATGTTTTGTTTCTTGGAAGCCTTATCTTAATGCTGGGTACTTTTGATAGTGTAGCATTCAGGTACCTGTGGCCTGAAACCCCTTCTATCAGTAACCAGTTTTTCTGGATATTCATGGTTGATATCTTCGTGTTGCTTTTTACCCGTAATTATTTCCCGCGGCTCAAGGCCAACGTGTTGTTTTACAACGTTTACAATATCATGATTATATTATGCGGATTAATGGCACTGACCAGTTACTATTATACCATGATGGCCATGCATGCAACCCTAGCTACCCTGGTTACCGGTATAATCACTATTGCGTCAATATTGTATATTATTGTTAAAAGGGAAGAACATATTACCATATTTGCCATATCCTGGATGATCTTTATGTCTGCTGCAATGATACGGGGAATGATGGGAGCGGGGGTGCTGTCATTTACCCCGGAGAATGAATTATTCTTCAGGGGGGCGGTAGTTGCGCAGGCCATCCTTTTCTCGGTGGCCCTGGCCGGTCGTATCAACAAGATGAAAAACAAGATGGAAAGAGAAATAGAACTGAGAAAGAAGTCCCAGCTGGATGTTGAGAATAAAAACATTGAGCTGGGCCAGGTAAACGAGGAATTGCAGTCAACAATTGAAGAGCTTGAGGCCACCAATGAGGTATGCAGCACACAGAACGAGGAACTTGAAACATCATATCACCTGTTGCGGGAAAGCGAGGAAAAATTTCGCACCTATACCGAGTGTGCCCCCATGGGCCTTATGATTTATAATGAGGATTCCAGATGGACATACGCCAATCAAGTGGCTTCCGGAGTAACCGGGTTCTCTTCTGAAGAATTATGTGGGATGTACATCTGGGAGATATTTCATCACGACTACTCTGAAATGATAAGGGAAAGGGGTAACAGCAGGATACGGGGGTTGAATCCGCCTCAGAACTATACTGCAAAGATCGTGCACAGGCATGAGGGGGAAAAATGGGTGAAACTTTTCACGCAGCCAATTGTTCACGAGGGGAAAAAATCCGTACTCGTATCCATTCTCGACGTAACCAGGGAAATAGAGGCAGAAGAAAACCTGCGCAACTCGGAAGACAGGTTCCACAAGGCATTTAAAAATTCACCGGCAATAATTGGCATCGCACGCCTGGAAGATGGAATAATGGTTGAGGTAAACAACTCTTTTGAACGTATAACGGAATTCAACAGAGATGAGGTGATCGGGAAATCACCGGTAGAAATTGGCCTGGTGAATGCACATGACCAGGAACTTATTCTTCGCAGGATCGAAAAAGAGAAGGCTGTATATGGTATCCGTGGTGTGTATTACACAAAATATGGTTTGAAAAGAAAAGGAATACTTTCATGTGAGATAATAAACGTTAACAATACTCCGTGTGTAATAAGCGTGTTCGATGATATTACCGATCTTCTCAGGGCAGAAGAGGCATTGCGGGAGGAACATGAACGCCTGGAGGTGACTCTCAAGAGCATACAGGACGCCGTCATTGCCACGAACATTGAGAACGAGATCATTTTAATGAATGACAGTGCCGAGCAGATAACCGGCTGGAACAGGGCTGACTGCATGGGCATGCAGCTTAACAGGGTCTTAACCATTTATGATTCGTCAACGAAAAACGGTATATATAATAGTCCGGGGGAAGATAACAGGTACAGCAGTTTTAATTCGACATTTAAAAATAGGAACGGGGATTTACTATTCATCGGGTACAGCAGTTCGCCAATTCATGATCGTGACAACACGGTTATAGGCAGGGTTATTGTTTTCAGAGATGTGACCGACAACATAAGGATTCAGGAAGAATTATTAAAAATACAGAAGATAGAGTCAGTTGGCGTTCTGGCCGCGGGGATTGCCCATGATTTCAATAACATGCTTTCGGTGGTCATCGGCAACACGGCGTTGGCGAAAATGGATGAAACCATCAACGCTGATCTGTCCGAAATACTTGATGAAATTGAAATCGCCGCAAGGTACGCCAGTAAAGTGACTGCCCAGTTGTTGAGTTTCTCCAAGGGCTGGTCCCCGGTAAAGGAGTGGTCATCAATTGCAGAATTGCTGCAGGAATATATTTCCTTCTCACTGCGGGGGTCTAACGTCAGGTATAAGCTCGATCTTGTCACTGACCTATGGCCGGTCAATATTGACCGTGCACAGGTGGGCCAGGTGTTACAGAATATTATTATTAATGCTGACCAGGCCATGTGTGATGGCGGTGAGATAGTAGTTACATGTACCAACGAAATTGTTGAAAGTGTGAATAATCAGCATAGCCTGGTACCAGGAAAGTATATAAGTATCAGTATATCAGATACCGGGCCGGGAATAGAACCTGATGTACTACCAAGAATATTTGATCCATTTTTTACTACCAAGGAAAAAGGTAATGGACTGGGGCTTTCAACTGCCTATGGTATTATTCAAAAGCATAACGGCATTATTGATGTGACGTCAGAACCCGGCAAGGGTACACGTTTTACCATTTTCCTACCGGCCGAACCGGATCTTGAAATTGCTGGTGAAGATTTAGTAGCGGATGATGAGTCGTTTCATGGTAAATCGGTACTGGTAATGGATGATGACGATGGACTATTAAAGGTACTTGGTATGATGCTTTCGAGCATGGGATTAAAGGTGTACAGGGCACATGACGGGGAAGAGGCCATTACGATGTTCAAAGATATGCTGGCAAAAGGGATACAACTGGATATTGTCATTCTGGACCTGACCATACCGGGCAGCATTGGAGGAGCACAGGTAATCCGGGAATTAAATTCAATGAGTGCCGAATTGTCATCTATTGTCATGAGTGGCTATTCGGAAAGTACCGTTCTCTCCAATTACACCGATCATGGTTTCTCAGGGAGACTGCTGAAACCTTTCACTATTGATGAACTTAGAAAAGAGATACGACAAATTATGGCTTATCGTGTACAGTAGCAGCAATGTGCCGTTTCCCAGGAACGCGTCCCCGCAGAAAGAATAGAATGTTATCAGTGTAAGAAAAGATAGGTCACGCAGGGAAGGTGACAGTGGTGTTGGTGCCGCTGTCCATTTTAATCTCAAGATTTCCATGTATCTGGCTGGTCAGCAGTTTCACCATCTGAAGTCCAAACCCATCGGGATTTTCAATATCAAACGAGGAGGGCATGCCAATACCGTTGTCCTGCACGGAAACAGATACATTTTTCCCCGTCTCCCGTACGGTTACCTGGATAACTGGATTCTCAATATCGGCGAAAGCGTATTTCATGGAGTTGGTGATGAGTTCGTTGATAATTATACCAACGCTGGAAAGAGTTTTTGATGACAGGGAAAGATCTGAAGCCGGTACCGTTGTCTTTGCCTGGATAGTGGTTCCGAACATGGCAGTTATGTCAGAAACAAGCGGAGGGAGGAATTCCTGTATATTGATATTCTGGTTGGCGCCGTATCTGTATAACCTGTCATATAGGATCATCATGCCGTGAACACGGCTGGCAGCATCATTGAGAATAGTACCTGCCGCATCACCTTCATGCTCTCCCGCCTGTAGCGAGAGCATGCTTTTTAGGGTATACATGTTATTTCGTACACGGTGGTGGGTCTCACGTAAAAGAAGGTCTTTTTCTTCCAGCAGGCTGTTTATCATGTCCTGCGCCATTTTCCGTTCACTTATATCTGAAAAGATTACCACATTAAATTCACCTGTTGTTGCCATGCGAAATTCTGTATGTCGTATGGATCCATCCCTGCATGTCACCGGGTATTCAAGTGGCTTCATATCTGAACCTGTTGCTAATGCCTCGCCAAAAGCATCTTTCCATTCCCGCTTTGCCCGCTCACGCAATTCCTCGTCAGGATAGGCCATAGGCCACCACATATCAACGGTTGGCATGTCATCAATGGTATACCCGAATAGATCTGTGAATTTATGGTTCACGTACATGGTTTTTTCATTCTCATCTGAAATGAGTATGCCCACCGGGGCCAGCTTCGCGATCAACTGGAAACGAGAATCACTTTCCTTGAGCTTTTCCGCGGACTGTTTAAGCATGGTTATATCCCTTACCCACTCCATGAACAGTTCAACTTCATGGTTTGCGTTCAGCATCGGAATAACCCGAATGTCAACCCATCTGCCGTCGGGGAGCAGTGCTTCTTCCTGCATGGGTTCCTGTGTGACCAGCACTGTTTTTGCCAGGCAGTCAGGACATATATCATCAAAACCGCGGTATGTTTTGTAACACTTTGTGTGCAGTACCCTTCTCAATTCCGGGATATTCGCGAATCCCCGCCAGTTACTGTATACTATGTTCATCTCCGGATCATGAATAGATATCATGTCCGGTACCAGTCCCAGCATCCGTTCAAATCTTTGTTCGCTTTGATTCAGCTCTTCTTGCTTCTTTTTCTCCCTTGTTCTTGCTTCAAAAAGCCGAAATGCCATTTTAATAGAAGCCAGCAAAACCGTTTCCCCGCTGTTTTTCACCACGTAGCCGTACGAAGTGATCTTCTCGGTCTTTTGTACAATTTCCGGTTCCGTGTGAGATGAAAGGAACAATACTGGAATATCACGCTTTTTCAGTATTTCACTCGCTGCGTCAGTACCGTCTATGCCTGAACCCAGGTTTATATCCATGAGTACAAGGTCGATACCGGGATTTTCTTCAACCATCTGAATGGCACCTTCACCGTTATGGCACATGTGTACAGCATACCCATTGCGTTCAAGCAGGGATTTCTCATCCATGGCAATGAGTATTTCGTCTTCAACCAGGAGAATGTTTTTCGAATATTTGCCTGACATGTTCTATACCTTGTCCATAAAATAGAGGATATATAACATGAAGTCAATATACAAGAAAAATACTTTTAATCGCTGCAAACTGAATATCGCAGCTGATGGTAGCAACACAGTCCGGTTGTTGAGTTTCTTTAGTGACTGGTTACCGGTAAAGAAGTGGTCGTCAATTACAGAATTGCTGCAGGAATATTTTACTCCTCACAATGGGGCAAACGTCAGGTTCAATCTCAATCTTACCAATGTTTTCCCGGCAGGATTTTGAAGCCATTTTTTCAGGGTGAGCCGGGTAAGGGAATGCCAGCTGTTATTTATCAAGGTATTGTCCATATATTAGCGGTTGAGAGATGATTAATCAGACGGAACACAGGTATACTGTTGTATTACAAAAAAATCTTGACTTACAAAAAAGACACCCTGATATTTACCAGTTAACTGTTATAAGAATGAGATCTGTAATATTTAATAGGCCGCTTTAATGGGATTTTGAAGTTAAAAACTTGCGGATTGTGCAACATACTGATGGGAATGGCTGTATGAAATTTTCTAAACCATAAAATACAGGAGAGAATATACCATGGCAAATAAGCTGGTAAACAAGAGAGACGTATATTTTGTACTCCATGAACAGATAGGCATAATGGAGCTCACCAAAAAAGAACTCTATTCACAATACTCAAAAGATGAATTTGACATGGTGGTGGAACAGGCCATCAAGTTTGCCGAAAATGAGCTTGAGCCCTGCTACATTGATGGAGACAGAACAGGGGCCATCTGGAAAGATGGAAAAGTAACCCTTCCACAGTCCTTCTATAATCCAATCAGGATGTTCGGAGAACAGGGGTGGGTAGCAGCATGTGAAGATCCTGAACTTGGGGGACAGGGCCTGCCCTATGCCGTGTTCACCGCGTGTAATGAAATTTTTCACGCGGGCAATACTGCGCTCAATTTATACCCGGGCCTTGCCCATGGTACGTTTACCATGATCAACAAGTACGGAACTGAAGCTCAGAAAAAGAAATACCTGGATAAGCTTTTAAATTATGAATGGGCGGGAACCATGAATCTTACGGAGCCCGGTGCGGGAAGTTCACTGGCCCACATACAGACAAAGGCTGAAAAGATTGATGATGTGTATTACAAAATAAAGGGGCAGAAGATATTCATTACCGGGGGCGATCACGACGCGCAACCTAATATAATTAACCCGGTACTTGCAAGAATAGAAGGAGATCCGCCGGGGATAAAGGGTATTTCAATATTCCTGGTTCCGAAATATCTCGTACACGATGACGGAACTATTGGTGAGCCGAATGACATAACCTGTGCCGGTATAGAACACAAGATGGGAATCAGGGGTTCAGCTACATGCCAGATGAGCTATGGAGACAATGATAACTGTATAGGTGAGATACTGGGAAAGCCCGGACAGGGTTTGCAGATCATGTTTCTTATTATGAATGAAGAGAGACTTAACGTTGGTATTCAGAGTGTTGGCCTTGCGTCGGCAGCCTACCTGAATGCCCTGCAATACGCGAAAGAAAGGCTGCAGGGGGTAGACCTGCGTAAAAAAGGATCTTCTAACGAGCAGGTTGCCATCATAAACCATCCTGACATACGACGGAATCTCATGGATATGAAATCACGGCTTGAAGGCATACGGGCATTGAATTACTATACCGGCTATTTGCTTGACCTTGAAAAGGCTGAAAATGACGAAGAGACGAAGAAAGATTGTTTCAACATGGTAGAGTTTTTCACCCCTCTCTGCAAAGCATATTCATCGGAAGTTGCTTCAGGTATATGCAGCAATGCCATCAACGTGTTCGGGGGATACGGGTATTGCCAGGATTACCCTGTTGAGCAGTATTTCAGGGATCAGAAAATAACCGCCCTCTACGAGGGCACCAACGCTATTCATGCAAATGACCTGCTTACGCGAAAAATGAAACTGGGAAAAGGAAAAGTGCTCAGGGATGTGTTGAAAGAAATAGATGCTGCGGTGAAATCAGCCTCTGAAATAGATGAGCTTGAACCACTGGCTGAACTGGTAGACAGGGGGGCGAAGCAATTCGAAACAACTGCGACATTCCTGGTTGAACAGCTTTCAGGAGAGAATGCCATGGATGCGTTTCAGAACGCACTGCCTATGCTAATGCTGACCGGCGACGTGATTACCGGGTGGATGCACCTCTGGCAGTGTACGGTAGCTTACCGGAAACTTGAAGAGATATTTAAAAGAAGACAAGCGGTAACTAAGGATGAGAAGGACAGGATTACAGGTGACGACCTTGAAGCTTCTTTTTACCAGGGGAAAATATTTTCGTCCACCTATTATATACAGGACGTGATGAATACCATTGAGTCTCGTGGTAAAATAATTATGGAAAGCCATAATGCCCCTTTGCGGGTGCATGAAAATTCATTCTGAGGTTGCTATGAAAAAAATAATTATCTTTACCCTGATAATGGGTTTCGCCTGTACTATCCTTGCGAATGAGTCAACGTTTAAAAATGAAATATTGAAACAGCATAACCAGTATAGAGAAAAGCATGGCGTTGCGAAACTTGAATGGAATGACTCCATTGCCAGTTACGCCCAGCAATGGGCCCACACCCTGGCAAGGGAGAACAGGATGCGTCACCGAAGCCAGCGAAAATATGGTGAAAATATTTACTGGAGATCTGGTGGTTCAGTGAATGGGAAAATGCCGGTTGATTCATGGTACAGCGAGATCAATTATTATAATTTCAAAAGGCAGGGCTTCAGCAGTAAAACCGGCCACTTCACACAGGTTGTCTGGAAAAATACTACTGAAATAGGATGCGGCAAGTCAGTTTCTTCCAGCGGGGGAATATTCGTGGTATGTAATTACAATCCCCCGGGTAATTTCATGGGTAGATTTGAAAAGAATGTCCTTCCTCCGAAAAAATGAATTCGGCATAAGAAGGTTATTCAGCTTATAAATTTTCCGCCTGTCTCTTCCGGTTGATTATGGGGGTGAGGGTACGTACAAGGTAAAATAAGGCTATTATACCAGCAACTGAACCCCCGAATAGTAAGGGATTGTATTCCATGGCTGCCCCCCCAAGCACCACGAATGGCATCACCAGCAGAAATGTCAGTGGTAGTGATACCGCCATATATATCCTGAATGGTATACCGGTTATGGCAAGCCCATATTGCTTGAGCGCATAGCTGATTCCCGGAAAGATGACTACAGCGATGGCATACAGGTGATGATGCTTTTGTGGAAGCGTGGGTAAGGTAAACTTTGTATTTCGAAAAAGCCAGTTCACCCCGTTACGGGCCGGGTATCGTCCCAGGTAATACATCAATACCAGCTGAAAGGGGAGTATTAATGCCAGTAGAAGAACTCCGAAAAGTGCACCAAACTTGATTCCTACCAGTATCATAATATAGGTAAGAGGTATCCCCGATAACGGCAATACCAGGGTTAGGGCGATAAACACGAACGTGGGAGTATAGCTTAAATATTGCCGCAAATTATCCATCATTGCTGAAATGTCATATATGTTCAACAGGGCTATGATAAGTGCCGCAATGGCAAGCAGCATGATCAAACCCGGGGTTTGCCGATTTAGTATTCCTCTTTCAGAATTATTTTTTTTGATCTTCATATGTATAAGTATAGCGCAATAATGTCTTATCCCTAATGACAGTTATCACGCTATAAAGTTGCAACAGGTGCTGCTTTTAAGAAATAATTCGTTTATGAAGAGGAATGAACCTGTTAAGAGTGACCTATCTCTTTTTAACCATGCTGATAATCCACAGCAGCAGTAATGCTCCCACCAGTGCCGCGATGATGGACCCTAAGAGTCCGTGAAAGTATATACCCAGCTGGTTGAAGATGAATCCACCAATAAACGAGCCGATCACACCGATGACAGTGTTCCAGAGCAGCCCAAAACCACCACCTTTCCATATAAGTCCGGCCAGGTATCCCGCCACAAGACCAACCAATAGTAAAACCAGGATTGCTGTAAGTGACATATGTCTTTCCTCCTTGTTTGATATAATTTGTTTGTAAATAGATGATACCAGATTGGTACAACTAAATCAATAGTTAAAAATATTTAATAATGTGTTCTATGTTACAAGCCATGTGTCTGCTGAAGCCGGAATGAACCTGTTTGCCTGTTTCCGCTTTACTTGTAACAGGAATTCTGTTACCATAATAAATGGCACATGACTAAAAAATGAAAAATAATTCATGACGTCATATTTATAAGAAAAAAAATTGAAGGAGGAGTGAAATGACTATTTCTGTTCAATCTCTTTTGGGAAAAGAAGCAGACGACCTGCTCACCTATAAGGCAAAGTATTCGGCCGAAAACCTGCACCTGCCGGGGCCCGATTTCGTTGACCGGGTATGGCGTGACACCGATCGCAGCGCAGTGGTATTGCGCAACATGCAGACCCTCTTCAACCATGGACGCCTTGGTGGCACCGGTTATCTTTCCGTCCTCCCCGTTGACCAGGGCATTGAGCACACGGCTGGCGCATCGTTTGCTCCAAACCCAATGTATTTTGACCCTGTGAACATCGTGAAACTGGCCCACGAGGCGGGCTGCAACGCCGTGGCCTCAACCGTCGGGGTGCTGGGGGCGGTGGCACGCAAATATGCCCACAAGATCCCCTTTATCGTGAAGATCAACCACAACGAGCTGCTCACCTATCCCAACACCTACGACCAGATACTCTTTGGCAGCGTTGACCAGGCATTCGAGATGGGGGCAGTTGCCGTTGGGGCTACAATCTATTTCGGTTCCGATGAGAGCGACAGGCAGATACAGGAGATCAGCGAGGCATTCGACTATGCCCACGAGCTTGGCCTTGTAACAGTGCTGTGGTGCTACCTGCGCAATTCAGCCTTTAAGACAAAGGACGACGATTACCACACCGCCGCTGACATGACCGGCCAGGCCAACCACCTGGGGGTGACCATACAGGCCGACATCATTAAGCAGAAACAGCCTACAACTGATGGCGGGTTCAAGGCCCTGGATTTTGCCAAGACCGATGAGAAGGTATACACCGAGCTCAGCGGTGACCATCCCATAGACCGGACACGTTACCAGGTTATCTGCAATTTTGCAGGACGGTCAGGCCTCATCAATTCCGGCGGCGCGTCAAAGGGCAAGGGCGACCTTGAAGCGGCCGTCCGTACAGCCGTTATCAACAAGCGTGCCGGCGGCATGGGACTTATCTCAGGCAGGAAGGCCTTTCAGCGCCCCATGAAAGAAGGCATTGATGTGCTGCATGCAATACAGGATGTCTACCTGGATAAGGATGTGACTGTTGCATGATGGCCCGGTGAGGAAGGGCAGGTATGGTGCAACAGGTTGAACTATCTTGTTATTTGCTGGACATGATGGGGAATTCCAGGTATTGTTATTGTCGATGCCGCGCATCTGCGGCCTGACATAAAACAAGAGGTGGAGCCATGCGATATGTTCTGGTATTTGCAGTCATGATTATGATCACCGCCTGTTCGTCAACGCCATCCATGAAGACCGTCGACCGGGTCGACCTGGAAAGGTTTATGGGGAAGTGGTATGTTATCGGCAACATCCCCACCTTTATAGAGAAAGAGGCCTATAATGCTGTAGAGATATACCGTCTTGATGAAGACGGTACCATCGACACCACGTTCATTTTTCAAAAGGGGGGATTTGACGGCCCCAAAAAGACCTACAATCCCCGGGGTTTCATCCGTAACCGTAAGACCAACGCCCACTGGGGTATGCAGTTTATCTGGCCATTCAAGGCGGAATACCTCATTGTGTATCTCAATGAGGATTATACCCATACCGTAATCGGCAGGAGCAACATGGATTATCTCTGGATCATGGCACGCACCCCTGCAATCCCGGATGAGGATTACCGTATCATCCTTGATCGAATTGCCAGGCTGGGGTACGATATATCGAAAATAAGAAAGGTCCCGCAAAAATGGGACCGGTAACAGGGCTTATTGCCATAAGTCTGTCGCCAGCCCGTAAGGGCGATCTATTTCGTAAATAATCCAGGAGGCTCATCATGTCAGATAGATTGGGCAGGTGGATCAAGCGTATTGCCATAACGGTGGTACTACTTGTCATTGCGGGCATGGTTGCGTTCCAGGTATTTTTTCGCCTTTCCATTCCCAACTATACCGGTACCATCAACATAAAAGGGTTGAATAAACCCGTTGAGGTGCGGACGGACGATCACGGTGTACCGCATATCTTTGCCGAGAATGATGAGGACCTATTCTTCGCTCAGGGGTATATCACTGCCCGTGAACGGATGTTCCAGATGGACCTGACCCGCCTCGCGGGGAGGGGTGAGCTCTCAACCGTGTTCGGTGACAAGACAGTTAAAACCGACCGGTATTTCAAGACTCTGGGATTCTACCGTGCCGCCAGCGCCGCGTACGGTGAACTTTCACCTGCTTCGAAGCTTGCGGTGGACGCATATACCCGCGGGGTCAATGCATACCTGTCCAGCGGGGAAAGCCTCCCCCGGGAGTACGTGATCCTTGGAACCAGGCCGGTTCCCTGGGAACCGGCCGATTCCCTGGTGGGGGCACTGCTGATGTCATACCGGCTGAACGCACCGAGGGGGATTAAACCCCTGCTGCACCAGGTAAACGTCAACGCGGGACCGGAAATATTGAGACAGCTTCTGCCATGGGTACCGGCGGGTGCCCCCATGCTCTCGGGGCCCGGCAATAAAAAACCCATAGCCACTGACGGTAACATCCCTGCTCCCCGCGGTGTAAAGAAGGAGTACACCGCGGTTGAAGACTTCTACAGCCCCATCATACTTCGTATGCGGGCCAGCAACTGGATGGTATTTGACGGGTCACGCACCACCACGGGAAAACCGGTGTTCACCGGCAGCCCCGACCTTGAAGCGGCCATACCATCGCTTTTTTACCTGGTACATATGAAAGGCTCCTCCTACGACGTTATCGGCGGTTCAATCCCCGGCCTGCCTGGAGTACATGCGCTTGGGTTTAACGGAAAATTTGCCTGGAGCATCACCGTTGGGAACGCTGACAACCTGGACTTTTTCATAGAAAAAACGGATTCCGGGAATCCCGATCGCTATCTCACCGAAACCGGGTACCGGGATTTCAAGATCATCCATGAAACCATAAAAATCAAGGATGGTGACGAATATAAAGAAGAGAAGTTGAAAATAAAAATTTCACGGCACGGGCCTGTTGTCTCAGACGTCATGGAAGGGCTCCCGGAAAACTGCACCATGCTCTGGCCGGGTCTCATGGGGAAAGACGGTACCCTTGATGGTCTGCTGCGCGTTAACCGGGCCCGTAACTTTCGACAGTTTCGAGAGGCACTGGGAGTTGTAAGAGGTGCAAGTGTCCATATCGGTTACGCCGACGTTGACGGCAACATAGGGTACCAGTATATGTCAACACTTCCCGTACGAAAGTCCGGCAACAACCCCGTCCCGGTGCCGGGAGAGAAGGGTGCCTATGACTGGTCCGGCTTCATCCCCTATGAGAAGCACCCGAACGCCCTGAATCCCGCGAAGGGTTACGTTGCCTCTTTCAACCAGATGCCGGTGCTGACCGACTATTACGGCAGCGCCTACTTCATTTTCGAGCGTCCTTTCCGGTTCGAGGAAATGGTGCAGGAAAAAGAGAAGTTCAGCCCGGAAGAGATCGCCGCTATGCAGAACGATACGGGTTCCTATACGGCCAGGCGTTTCATCCCGCTGATCACGTCCGTCTACGCTGATACCAGTAAACTGGAACCGTATGTTACCATGCTGGAAAATTGGGACTGCTTTGTAGACCGTGAGAGTCCCGAGGCTACGCTGTTCAATTCGTTTCTTACCCACCTGATCAGGAACACCTTCCAGGACCAGCTTGGAGGGCCTGTGGTGGAGGAGTTTTACAAGGATTTTCATGTTACCATACCGGTACAGTGGCTCATACGCTACCTGGATAATCCCACGCACCTGTTCTGGGACGACGTTGCAAGCAAAGATCGCCGCGAGACGCGGGATGACATGATCAGGTTGAGCATACAGAACGCCGTGGATGAACTCGAAAACCGCTACGGGGACAACCCGGACAACTGGTCATGGGGAAAGGTACACAGGATGACCATTCGGCATCCACTTGGCGGCGTGTTGCCATTTCTTAACCTGGGGCCATATACCTACGACGGGGACGGCCTCACAATTCACGCCGGGTGGTGGGACCGTGAAAATCCATTCGAAATGGTGAGCGGCGCTGCCATTCGGATCGTGGTAGACATGGCAGACCTCTCATCCATGACCTTCATAAGCCCGCCGGGACAGTCGGGTCATTACCTGAGCCCCTACTACGACGACCAGGCAGACACATGGTCAAATGGCGGCCAGGTCCCCGCCCATTACACCAATGCCAGGTCACTGGAAAAGGTACTGATGCTACAACCGGTGGAGTGACTGGGTGACGGGTAACCACAGAGATCACGTGAGAGAAACAGAGGGCACGGAGAGTTTTTTTGGTGTTGATGTATCGTGCTTACGGTCACGTTTTATCTGGCAGTAACGGGTGTTCAGGGATTAGGTTTTATCCTTTTTCTATCATAATAAATAAAGGTTTAACCGGGGTGAATTTTCCAGCCATAAGCAAAACAATACCCCCTCAACGAGACTATTTATAATTCCAAATGAATAGTATCTTTAAAAAGCAGTTACAGAGAAACACTCTCCGTTTCTCTGCGTCTCTGTGGTTTTATTATTTTTTGCAGGCAAGAGAAAGAAGTAAATTCGGGGCGAGAGGATTTGAACCTCCGACCCCATGACCCCCAGTCATGTGCGCTAACCGGACTGCGCCATATCCCCTGAAAAAATCAGAGCTTATAAAATTAACCGGGTTTTTAAAACGTCAAATTGACGTAAAATTGACTAAAATCAAATAAATAGATTATATTGCCTTTTTGTGCAAAGGAATGATATTAGAGATTTTATTAGCTGTATCACGTGATACTGTTTTAGATACATTAGCATATCTCTGTTCTGTCATTCTTACACTGGAATGTCCAAGTAATGATTTTATATCACTAATTGACACTCCGGCTTCTAATAAACTCACAGCGTATACATGGCGCAAATCATGAAAACATAGTTGTAATTGTTTTCCACTTTCAATATCTTCAATATTTTTGAATGATAATTCTTCCTTGAATCTACGCCATGATGTTTTTAAACCTTCTCGTGAGTTCCAATACTCAAAAACATCTCTTGTATCAGGTTCTTTCTTCCTTAATTCTCGTAAATGATTAATGAGTACATCTGGAGCCTGAACAATTCTTCCCTTTCCCCCTTTAGCATTTTTAGAACTAATACGAATAATATATTCATCAAAATCTATATCATTCCATGAAAGAGTAAATATCTCTTCCCTGCGTAATCCAGTAAATACGGCTAATAAAACAGCTGTATATAGATGTCCTTTTTTTTCAGCCTTTTCAAATAATTCTTGAAATTGATTTTCGGTTAGTTTTATTCGCCTATGATTATCTTCTTTCAATTTCATACGTTGTGCTGGATTTTGATGACAATAATATTCTCTGTCTATGCAGTAGTAGAAAAAGTGAGAAAGTATCGATATGTCCCTGTTTATAGTCGCATTGGTTACACGAGAAACATATTGTGAAGGGCTGTATTCACGTCTCCATATTATAAAATCCTCTATATGATAGCGTTTAATCTCTTTTACTATCATATTACCAAAGAACAGATTTAATCTTTCCTTGGCTTTTACTCTTACCACATAAGCAGGACGTGAACTATCCCCTACACAATGATATTTTAGATAATGTTCTAAATACCAGTCATAAATTTCAAAGAACGGATAATTATGTTCCAATCGTTTCTGGACGGTATAATAACAATCTTTTTCCCATTCCCAATACAGCTTCCTAACGTCAGATTTGTAACATGTAATTTGTTTTCTAAATCGTTCGTTTTTTATGTGACAATCAAATCTATATCGGGTCTTCCCTCCAGAAACTCCATTTTGATTTGGATGTTTTTTATACACGGTTATTCCCCCTATCGATTCTGTTTTAGCGGTAGTAGGAACAACCTGTAACCAATATTTAATACATATTTTAAATTACAAGTTGTCCATTGTCAATTAATTAACTGTTAATGGTTGGATTTTGTTTGATAGTTTTTTCAATCTCTCTTAGATCAAAAAAATATCTTTTACCGAACCTATAGGCAGGAAATCTTTTCTCTCGTATATATTCACACAGTGTATATTCTGGTATATCAATCAACTGTGATAATTGTTTGACTGAGACTAAATTAAAATTTTCATTGTTATATAAAATATTTTCCATTTTTTCCATAATATAATATTCCCTTTTTTAATGTAATTTTTCATAAATTATGCTCCTTATATTAAATTTGTTTTGTTGCTTATTCTTGATTCCTTATAAGTTAAGTATTGTTTCATTCAATTAATTTTATCACCTCCATTTATTATTAGTAATATTTTGGAAACGTTGAATTATTAGTATTCTAATATATTCGATCTATTTATCATGAAGATTGACAAATTGCGCTCCAACAATTGGTAACCTGCTGAAAAGTTTTACTGTGCATTTTTCGCGAGATAAACGAGCTCTCCCAACCGCTTGAACTATTTCTTTCTCAATTAATGAAAGTTGAAGCTTTACCAAGTTTTCATTAATTGAGCATGTGAAAAAATCAAATTCAAATCCATTGTATTGAACTCTTCTCAATTTGAATTCGATCTCATCATCATTATAATGAATATTTAATAAATGTGCATGAAATAAATATGTGTCTATGTGATAATGGGGTGTCCCTACAACACACAAATCTTTGCCACCATGATTATCTAAACCAGAAGTAGCGCCAAATGTTGCAATTGTATTCTTGAATGTATTTCTATTCTTTTTAAAAGTTATTACTGGGACTTTCCCAATAATTTCTTTTATTTCAGAAGTATGTTCAGGGTTTTTATTTAATTGGTATCTTGAGTATGATCTTGAAGTATCTTGCAATAAAATTCCTGATAGTTCAATATTGTCAATTTGATAAAAATTTACTCGATCACCAAAAAGATTCTTATAAAAAAAATTATTCACTGTTGCTGAAAGAATAATAATTTTAGAATTTTTGGGTAGGTCATTCTTTATGCAATATTTAAAATATTTTTTCCTTTTTAGTTTTCTCCGTATAATAAAAAATGCTGAATTAACAAATTCAATTACATTACTTTTTATGCCTGCATCAAATAAACGCTGCTCAATATCATCAACAGAATCAATGAGAGTTGTTAATATATTTGAATCATTTTTTATAATGCGTTCTTCTTCTTGTGATAAATAGTTTTCAATAGACTTATCTATTAAAGCTTTCTTCTCTGGAAAATTTTTCTTTAATAAATCACCAAGAATTACAAGATCATTATAATCAATGGTATCTTCTCTTATTAAGATATCAATGGGATCTTCATCAAAGATAATGGTATTTTTTGCACTATTGATATTTGTATCAAATATAGCTCTATGGTGGGTGGTGATTACTGTACCTTCATATTCTTGAGATACTTTTAGTTTATAAATATATTCTTCTGCTTGTTCAAATCCTGAGTAAGCCAATTCTTCCAATTTAGCGTAAGCTTTTTTATAGTTACCAGTTCTATACATTCGCGCCAATTGATTATCAATATCCTCTCCAAATGATGGAACCTCGGGAGTCGAAATTTTATAGGGGTATTTAATTCTATTCTCTATTTCATCTTTGAGTTTATGAGTTGGTACAGCTATCAATATATTAGATATTGAAGTATATAATTCTGTTTTACCTATACCTGTTGGTGCGTTTATTATATAGATATCTGTATCATCATAACTCAAGATATCTTTGAATAAAAGATCCATTCTATGATATTCGGTTTTTGCATCAGAAAAGTGGTGCTTCTCAATTTCCTTAATTCGATTTTTGGTTTTATCAAAGAAACCTAAGATGTTTAATGGGTGTTTACAATTGGTAGCATATGGGCAGTAATTTTCACATCTAGCTGGAAAATATCCGAGTCGATGAATTCTTTCATAATCTTTTTCAAAATGAGACAACTTGTCTTTATACTTCTCATTACAATACTCTGGTCTACTTCTTAAGCCATTAAAGAATTGCTTTTTACCACCTTCAACCCAATGAAGATTTGTTAATATTTTAAAAAGTTCATCGTGATATAGCCATCTTTTACCGGTAATAAATTCATTAAACAACTTACAACGATTTGATAGTTCATTAAAATTAATATTCCCTATCTGTTTATTCTGCGATTTGTAACTTTCCCCCTTATATGAAGAGTTTGTTAGATTTATTAAAGGCAAAAAGTAATATTTTAAGGAATCCCCTTTTCCACTATAATAATTATATAGGATTAAGGGGGATTCCTTAATTTTTGATTGTTGGGATTTCCATAGTTCAGTTATTTCTTCTTCACTATCGGCTTCCAATATGAGTGGAAAATTTTTAATAAGAATTAAGCCTGTTTTTTTTGCTAATTGTTTGAGGTGTGTTACATGATTTCTGCTATCTTTATCTTTAAGAAAATTATATGTATTGATTATAAGTTCATCAATAGTTATATATGATTCATAATTTTCATATATTATCTCCTTACCTCCAAAAAATATACGTGACTTATCTTTACATGCTTTATCTGACTCTGGAAATATTTTCAACAGTAGATGTACAATAAGAGTTTGTATTTCTGGTGTGTTAATAGTGTGATCAAGTAGAAATACTATTCTGAATTTACTATTATTCACAGAGCTGAATGTTGAATAGGCAAAGACAGGAATAATATTGTATTCTTTGCATCGTTTGATTACTTTTTGAAAATCAATCACACCGTCGAAATCTAATGCAAAATATTGCTGCGAGATCCAAGATGAATTACTTCTTTCTCCGTTAAATATGGCAGGACACCATGTTTTCGCATCAGGTAACACGACTTCTTTAGCGAGTAATTCTGGCGAAATATTTATGCTATTGGTTGCAATCCTTTTAGAAATTAGTGCAATTTCAGATCCTTGGGGTTTATTGTTAAAACCAAGAGTATCGAGACTGATAGTTTGTTTATTATTGTTTCTTGTTTCCTTTTTCATATTTATTAGCAAGAAAAAGGAAAACACGAAAAATAAGTTGATCATCGATTACAATATGATACAATGATTAACAATTTGAAGAAACAAGAGAAAAAATAACATGCAGAAGATATTTTTGAGATTAGTTAGATTGAATGGATGATGATCAGAAACACAGATATAAATTAGTATATCTTAGTTATAAGGTAGGTGTTAGCTCCACTAGTAGGGAATATGGAGTTAGCAGGCAAAATATATATAAATGGCGGAGAAGATTTGAGGAACAGGGTATTGATGGATTGAAAACTCTTTCAAAGGCTCGTAAATCATATCCAGATAGAATATCAATTAAGGAAAGAACAGAAATTATTAAGTTCATAAAGTTAAATCCTAATATGACATTTAAACAAATGAAGGCAGGGTTAGAAGAAAAAGGTATTAATCGGCACTGGATGACTATATATAAAATTGCTTGCAAAGAAGGTTTTCCCAAAAAGGAACTAAAAAAAGATAAATATCAAATCATAAATGGTTCCATACCAATACAAGACGATATCAATAAAACAAAAAAAACAAAAGCCAAAAAGGGTATAAGTAAAAAGGAGAAGATAAAAAAACAGAAAGTCGAGATACAAGTGCTGTTTATGAATTGGATTGATAAAAAGAATTATATACACTCAAAAAGTGAAATGAAAAAGGTTTTCTACCGAAATATTAATTTCAGTTCTCTACCCTCTGAAGTTAAAGACTATGTGGAACAATTGATTAATGAGGAATTTGAAAATATTTAATTTTAATAACTCACTGCTGCCTGACAGGGTTACACTGTAGTTAATTTGACGCTTACTTTATTCTGAGCGGATTCTAATGATTGGTCTCCAATTTTACCCATTCCGGTATAGTGGAGGATATCTTCATCCCAACGATCCTCATATAATCCTTTGAATGGATCAGAGATTAAAACTAATGAATTAGTTGTTTTACTTCGTCTCATTCCACCCATATTTCCACATCTAAATGTAGATGAGACTTGGCTATTGGATAATGTCATACCCGGTTTTAAATCATTGATTTCCATAAAGAATTCTGAATACTACATTGGTGCATTAAGTTCGGTACTAATTTCATCTCCAAGCTGATACCATTCTACCCATTCTTTTGGGTCTTCACTCACGCCTTCTTCTATTGAATAAGTATATATTCTTTTTTGAAAAGAACCTGTATCTTCCCATGATACTATTCTACCTTGATCATCATAAGTATAAATCATAGTATGAGCATATGTACCTGAAGTTTCATCCCCTTCAATTGCATTAGCATAAATTTCTTTTTCGACCGTATACCCATCAGGATAATTATATTCTGCTCGTCTTGGGTAAGGACTTACTGGAACATGATGATAATTAGGAGCTACATTTGGGTTTGAATATCTGGTTTGGTATGCTCTTATTATTCTATCAGTATCTCCTTCATATTCATATACCCATCGTTCCTTTAAATATTCAGTAAATCCAACTGTAGCAGAATCTACGTACCATTCACATACTATAAGTCTTTGAAAAGCATCATAATCATATGTATGAGTACGAGTAGTATTAGTAGTATTTTCTTCACTTACATAAGTTTCAATATTACCACTACCATTATAAGAGTATGTTGTTGTACTGGTTATAATTGAATCTACATCATAAAATTTACGTTCACTTAACTTATCTTCAGCATTAAAGGTATATTCCCAATACCCTTCATATGTTCCACTATTCCATCTTTCAACCTTACGTACCTGATTATCTTCATTATAAATAGCTTTATGGAATGAAGATGTATCAGCATACAGTTTTTTAGGTGAAAATAAATTGTATAGATTAAAAGATGTATCAATCGTGCTATTATGATTGAACCTATACACACGCTTAGGAGAAGAATCTCCTTCATCTCCTGCTCCACTACATCCTATTGCTATGGAAAGCAATGCGATGGTTAAAATTAAAAAAGAAAGCTTAATTGATTTCATAAATTAATCTCCTATTGAATGAATAGTTTACCATTATAATTTATCTAATAGATCAGTATCAATATTGTCATAATCAGGGAAGTTTTTAAAACTATTTGCAAGTATTGCAAATCCTTGTTCCCAGTTACGTGGATTCACTCGAAAGCCAGCCTTATATCTGACAAGAGTTATATTTCCCTTGTAGGGTTTAAACGTAAAATAGTTTTTCACACCATTATTATTGATTATGAAATCAAACTTGCCACTTTTCCATTTCAAATTAAAATCCATCTTTTGCCCAGATTTTGGGTTAATAGCAAGTACGGGGATTCGAAGTATCTGGTAGAATTTATAAGACTTTGTACCATCTTTGTAGTAGATAGTGCTATCAACATATTTATAAAAAGAGCGATGATATTTCTTAACATATCTTTTTACTTTTTTGTCTAATAGATCATGCAACAAAGATTTAGCTTCTTTTATATTAGGAATTTCTTTATCTTTTTCAAATACTTCTTTTTGCTTTTTGATATAAGTTAATACTGATTTGTAATTATCTTTATCAGTGTTATCCCACATTACATTCGCTCTTGATTTTTTTAAAAACTCAAGATTGCGACCACCTATTGCACATGGATATTTCGTTTGTTTTTTTGATTGATCTGCTAAAATGTCAGTATGAATAATCATCATTGAAGCATATTTGTTGTTCGCGTATTCTTCTGGTTGACCTGAATAGGAATCTTTAAATTCAAAATATCCTTTAAGCCATTTACCTTTTTTATAATTAAAATAAATTTTGTTATCTTCAAAATACCAATTTGCATCGGTTACACCATCTGGTAAAAATAAGGCATGATTGCCATAGAAATATATTGAACCATCATTATTTAATAAAATCTGACTTTCTACTTTGCCAAAATACTCCTTGCTAAGTGCTGAGATTGGTACATCGATTACTTTGTTATATAATTCAACATTTTGTTTTTTGACTTTTTCTCCCGGTGTGGTTGAGCAACCTGATAATACTATAGTTAAACTACTGATAATTATTAGAGGTAATAAGATTTTTTTCATGAGCCACTCCATTTCGATAATTAATGCATATTCAGACTATTGGGTATATGATATGAAAATATCATTCCCAACTCAGAAATAAAAATGATAAGCAGATAAACGGCATAACCTTTTCCATTATAGAAACATAATAATGGACTGGTTATGAATAATTGTCTGCAATATACTCAATTGTAATTGATTGATAGATTATTGGCTTTGGAAAAGTAGAGTATATCCCGCTTATGCTAAATGTGAAACGCCACCTGATTTGTTTTTATATATGTGGAAAGACAATTCTAATATTACCTATACAAAATATTTTGTCAAGAATTTTTATAACTATTTATAGATGATACAATTGTTAATTATATAAAGGTAGACCTTTATGGTTGACCTTAATCATAATATTTTCTTAGCAGTATTTGGTAGTGAAATATTCTTACACTTTTTCATAATATTATTACTAATAAATAGTAGTGAAGAAATGAACATAATGATGATATTTCATTTGCAAAATATATTGGCAATAAGCATTCTTTAACAGAAGGAATATTTGATATTATAAATAGGATTTAATGACTATTAGTAGGAGCAAATGAAAGGTCGATCAAGTTCTATTCAGTAAATTTATTGAATAGTTGTATTGAGGTTGGGAGATATACACTAAAGGTTTAGGTTGAACAGATTATAAATGATATCATTGTAGCATAGTAATATTTGATCCGTTGAACGCGCCGATTTGAAGCACAGCTTGCGGGCGCGGTAAAAATCCGGCTAAAGCGTGACAAATTCATTAAGTAATGTGTCCCGCTCTAGCCAAAGCGGGTTTTTTATTGCCCGCGATTTCCTGGAGGAGAATATGCCAGAACAAAATGTACAAATTATTAAAAAAGAAATGCCCCTGCCTGAACGAAGTAGTGATGAACAACGAGAGGACTTCAGGTTGTTCTGTGATCACTTTGATCTCATCAAAGAAAATGCAAAAATGATCATTGAAGATGCGAAACTTTTCTATTGCAAATTCCATTTTGCAATGGTAGGTAATTACATAATGGGAGTACGGTATTTGCCGGTTGGAGTTTTGCTGCTTTTATGGGAAGAAGAGAGTATGACAGATTACTGTCTGGAATGTGGAAATAAAATATATATAATTGGTGCAGGTGGTAGTCCATTATCAGGAACAAATAGTTACTGGGGATACTGTCCTTGCTGTAAAAAAGAAGTAAGAGGTTCATATAAACCTTTTCATGCCTTGTGGAGACCAGCAATAAAGATGTTAAGAGGATATCGTAATATAACTGTTATTGAGCGTAGAAAGACTCAATATTTTTCTTGGAAACATGGAATCATTGGAGAGGAAACCCCGGATAAAATTATCAAAGAAGGGGTAAGGGGAGTAACCCTTCAGGAACTTATTTATACTATAACTCAATAACCCCAAGGAGAATAGAATTGGAAATACATAATAATCAAAAACATAAAATCCTATCATATAAAGGATATAGTGTTTGTGATATAGGGCATTCATTTAAACGTTATACGGATTTAGTAAGTGATGAAAAATCACTTTATACAGAATTGTTCAATAGCGCAATTCAATGGATGATTGATAATATGAAGGTTAATATTGAAGACAGGTATATATTTAGATCATCCAAGTATGGTTTTGGTATTCAAATGGATTGGATTATTTCTATGCAAGATAAAAATTCATCTTATGGATATACCTGTACTGCTTTCACAAAAGAGGAAATGGATAGAATTATTAAGATTGATAAAGAAGCATTTGTTGATAATTTCGTATATCATGGAGAACAATTAGAGAATAGCAGAAATATTGTTGAAAAAGGATATGGAAGATTTACCTTCAATCAGGAATTGCAAGATGAGTTAAATCTAATTGGAATGGATGTATTTATTCAGGACGGGTTGGTTCATTATACATATGAAATGATACAACTATAGGAGAAAAGGCTATTTCCATTTCATAGTGTATTCATAATGCTGATCGTAATTTGAAATATTTTTAGAGGGTGTCAGATTTTTTGTGTAAATAGCCTTTTTGAAACATGTTAAATCTGAACCATGCCATCGAATATTGATTTTGAAAATATATTTTCTGATGAAGAAAATAGAATAATATTTTCTATCATATTTGTTTCAATTGCTATATCTTCTATTTCTGTACTATTTTTAATAGAATTGTTTAAAGATAACTTTATTACTAATTTTCGGTAGTATATCAATTGCATAGAAACTGTTTATCATCCCCACGAACAGCAAAATAAGTTCACACATGGATACGGAAAGCTGACGATCATTTTAATAATAAATTCAATTCCGATTCTATCAATGGTAAATCTTTATTTATGAATCTTGTAAATTCTTTTATAAATAGATTAATAAGTTCTTCAAATGGATATTTATTGTAGTCATTATCTGATAAAATCTTTTTTTGATAAATTCTATTTGAATATTGACTTTCATTATATATGTGAAAGAATTCTGAAGTTTTTAACTTTGGGAACAAAACATTATGAAAATCTGATTTGGTATAAGTCTCAATAGATATATAATTATTGGTTAAATTTATAAAGCATGAATGTTTATAGCCATTTTTGTAGAAAATATTTTCAAGGGATTCTATTGTAATATTTAACCATTTATATTTCTCAGATGCATGCTGGAAAATATTTAAATTAAATTGGTCTTTAATAATGGTTTCAATCTTTTTCAAGAATTTAATTTTTATTCCTGATTGATTAACAATTATATAGTCAATGGCATTTAATTCTTCGTCTGATAATTTATCATTGATTAGTGATAATGAATTATTTTCCTTTAATTCTTCAATATATTGAAATACCTTTTTATGCTTGTGATAGAGTTTACAAGAGTCATCTGTCCAGTCATAATAATTTATCATATTCCTTTTGATGTGATAAGTATATTGTCTAATAAAATCAATTATTCGAAAATTATTAATAACAGTTATGGTCTTTTCATTTAGTACATATAATTCTATTATATTTACTATCTCTTTATAACTAAGTGGTACCCAGTATTTTCTATCCTCAACTTTTAAAGGGGGGGTACCGTCTATTGTTAGGAACACAAAGATTCTTGAATATTCTGCATCATCAAAGTATTTATCAATTATTCTTGTTTTATAATCAGATAATTGACCAGGGGTTTCAATACCAGGTTTATTTTCAATTACAACAATAAATTTTTCTGTGTCAATATTTACAAGAATATCAATGTAGTTCCATTCTCTTTTTACAGAAATGTTTGCATCTTTAAAATTAATGCATTTATTATTTTTCTTAATTATGATATTATTCTTATTATCGAGATTGTAATAGTTCGATAATACATTTTTGTTATCTTTATACTTGAATAGATGTATTAAGAAATATAAAAGAAAATTTGAACCAAGATTATGTTTTTCATGTGTATCTAATAGCCATGCTAATGTATTACTATGACGAATTTCATAGTCAGCCATTTGAATAACATCATAAAAAGTAAATTCTTGTGGATCCATTTTATTTAAAAGTTCAATGAATCTTTTATCATTTAATAATTTTTTAATTTCCATAATATCATGCATACTATTATAAAGCGGTGGTTTATATACCACCGCTTTACATATTTACTTCTAATTTTTATTCTTTTACTTCTTCTGAATGAACTCGTGCGCCGAAATCAAATTGTTCAACAACAATACTGTTATCATAAACGGTATTTCCATTTTCATTATCATAGCGATATTGTTCAAGTCTACCAGTAATGAATAATTCGGCACCTGTTTTAGCATTCTCTGCAATTATTTTACCAAGATTACCCCAGGCAGTACATTTAAAAAAACCTGTCTTCTTATTACCACCAAACCAAATATCATTTGCGATGAAAAAGGTGCATAGTGAATTGTTGTTTTCGAGGGATTTTAAATCGGGTTCTTTAATTAAACGGCCATTGATACATACTTTATTCATGGGTTTTACCTCCCATACTTGAGATATATTTCATATAGTACCCCTGTAGAAAACAGGTATGACTATATTCATTTGAGTTGAGCCTAATATTAACAGATTTTATTGTCAATGCCTTTCTAAATATTCAATATGTATTTTTAATACTTATTTTTTGTACTAATCTCGTTACCCATCCAAAAATTTATTTATTGCATGGTTTTATTCTATTAATGTAGTATGCCAATTGATCTTGAGTTATTGGAAGTACATTTTTTATCATTAAAAAGATAATGAGAATGAAATATGATTCTGAAATCAGATAATACAATAGGCCCTTACTGGAATTTACCTTTAAAAAGTTCTGGTGGTAGAGATCATCTTGGTATGCAATCTACATCAATTGCTACTTATGCGTTTTTACTACCCGGATTATCTAACCTTACACAAAGATTAAGATACTATTCATTCTATTGCTGGGTTGTTGAGCAATATGCTTCAAACATAAAAGATACAAGCAGAAGAACATTTAATTCATTTATGAGAAAAGCTGAACTTCTATTTTCATTTGTTGCTATCCTTTATAATGATAATCAATTCGCAGTAATGGGAAGTGATTTTACAAAAAAGTATCTCAGAGATAATGATTTTTCAAATGGTGATATAATAATTGATTTAGATAACGAAGCAAACCCTATAGATAATAATAAAAAAACATATTGGAAACATTCTGGAGGGGCATTTGCTCAGTATTACCAGGGGCCATTGTATACAATTAAAGTTTTAGGCAAGTCACCAAACCATGATCTACCTGTTGTAACTGATTATGGTAGGAAATTATATGAAGCCTTTGAAGATGTTTTGGAATCTGAAAATTCTAAATTATTATTAGATTGTATAATTGAAGGTCAGATTAAAGTAAAGGACATGAAATCTTTGGGATCATTATTATCTCCTGAAAATATTAAAATCGGAAGCAATGAACATGAACTTTTACTAAATCTAATAATGTCAGGGGATACCCATCATGGTGCAAACATGAGAGTCGAAACATTTCGATTGTTATTCCAATATTTAGAAGATAAAAAAGTTTTAACCAACTGGAGAGACATCACTCAGTATATTTATTATCATTCAGACTTTAATAACATGAGTGAAATAAATGTGAATGCATGGAGATTATATCAAATAAATGAATACATGCATTTCTCACTTGAAACTCTATTTAATTATCTTTTAGAAAAAGCAAGGCATATAAATCAATGGATATCAATTAATATGTTATCTGAAGATATGAAAGATGATTTTATAAAGAATATTGATCAATATAAAGAAATAAAAGAAACAGATACAATTTCACATTTCGTTGAACTTCTTAAGAAAGATAATCAAAAAAAGAAAGATCAGAAAGGAAGCCCTGCTTGGTATATTGACCAGATAAAAAAGCAAGAAGGAAATGAAATGAACATTGTCAATGCCTTTCTTTGTATCTTTTCATTGTTAAGTAGACATAGTAATGATTATGTTGAATTGTATAGATTTGGTGAGAAGCATGATATAATTCGATTTGGCTCATTCCTTGATATTTTATCATTTTATAATAATAATTATAAATTATCTATCTCTGCTTTTATAAAAAAAATCATCTATCAGAAAATAATAAATAGGCATCTTGAAGTTGCTTATAAGAAACTTGCAGTTGAGAAAATTGATACTTTAAAATTTGCTTATGATAATAATTATATTTTGGGATTGAATAAAATTGATGCAGCTTGGAATACTCCAAGATTACGATCCGCAATCAATTTTATTAAAGACCTATCAATCATTGATGATAATGGTAAAATTACTATATATGGTAACAAAATAATAAAGAAATATATTTAATGGGAAAAAATAATAAATACAATATTCTTGATGTAATTGGTAATAGTAAGTATCATTCTTGTGTTATTCTTGGTTATTCTTTTGATCCAATCTACTTTGATAGAGTTATTTATCCTGCCTTAAAGAAAAAAGGCATCAGTAATATAATAGTCTTTGTTGATAGTTCAGTTTTAACGAGAGCTCTTGGGACAGTCGTAAGTTATGATTTTATGAAATCCGAAGGATATACAACATCTCCCATAAAAAGTGCAGGAGCTTTTCATCCCAAGATAATACAACTTTTTGGGGAGAAAGAAGGTCTTTTATCGATTGGTTCTGGTAATCCAACATATAGTGGATATAGCTCTAATCTTGAAACATGGTTATCATTTTATATAAAAGATGAAGAAAGTCAGAATTTATATCTATTCAATAAAGTATGGAAATATATAACAAGAATTTCTGAATTCTCCATTGGTCTTGTGTCTCAAAAATTTCAATGGATTCAAGAATATTGTTCATTGGTAAATATACCTCAGTCTGAGATTATAAATGGTTCAAGTATAGAGGTACTTGATAACTATCAAACAACAATATACCAAAAGGTCTTAAATTATTTAGAAAACGAAAAAGTAACGAGAATAAATATAATTTCCCCTTTTTTTGATTCAAAGTTAAAAGTTATCAATAAGCTTATTGACGATTATCAACCAGAATCAATACATGTTTTTGTTCAACCTGAAATGACTTCAATGGATAAAAACAGTATTGCAAACCTACCGGATATGGTAATATTTCATGATTTCTATAAATCTTATAATGAAAATACTAATTACTCACACTCAAAAATAATAGAATTTATATCAACACAGAAAACATATTACCTTTTAGGTAGTGGTAATCTTTCAGTAGCTGCACTTGGGACTAAAATAGAAAAATCACATAATGAAGAAATAATGGTCTTCAAAGAAGAAAAATCTAATTATTCGGTTCTAAATGAACTTAATATTATCGATGAAGTTTCAACGATTATTAACAAGGATGATTTATTTTCAAGATTAAAAGAAGAAAATAATTATTTTGAACATAATGAAGGGAATACTATTTATTATATTTCAGAAATCGATCAGACAAGAAAAGGTTTCAATATTTATGTAGATAAAAAACCATCATATGATATAAAATTTATCTCACATGATTTATCTAATGAAATAATATCTGAATATGAAATAATAAAATTTGAAAAACTCAATAATATTTATAGAATAGAAGTTCCATTAAAAGATAGGAAAATTGAATATTCTATTGGATATTTTATAAATTCAAATAATGAAGAGATAATTAGTAATCGAGCAGTAATACACAATGTTGAACTGCAATTAAAAAACAATCCGAATCCGATGCATAGAAAATTACAAGCTACTTTGGCTGGGATAGAAATGGGGGATTCGAACCTGTGGGATATGTTTAAACTTCTTGACCCTGATAAATATCAAAGGGAATCATATGCACCAAAGGGATTACATAAATTTGAAACAAGTGTTCAAGATAAGAATTCCTATGAAGATGACTCAAAAATTTTATCTTATGATGACTTTGTCGCACTTGAAACTCAAATACAAGATTATTCACACGAATACTTTATTCATAAAGCTACGTTATCAAACATTATGCAAATTCTTCAAGGAATTTTAGGTTTAACCGAGAAGCTAAAAGAGGAATCATCTTACTCAACAGAAATCGACAGTGAAGAGTCACTTGATCAATTTTCGAAAGGCGTTGAAATTGAAGATTTAACTAATACAGTTGAATCATATACTTTATCATCTTTTAAACAGCATCAAAAGCATGCAATAAGGTATTTCAAAAAATATAACAAGGTATTAACAAAATTTTATAACGAAAAGTATAATGGAAATGAATTGAGGTTTGCTCTTCAAGCAATATCATCTTATCTTTTAGTTCATTATACATTACAGCCAATTCAGATTGAAAATTCCAAACAGAAAGAATATTTGTTTAATCTATTTGATAAAACTGATGATAATTTCATAAGTATAGGGCTACGTTTAGTGGGTTGTTTTTACAACAGAGCTATTCGAAAAAGTGTTTATAGCCCAGATATAGTTGAAAATGATTATTTACTGGGTAATTCTATTGAGTATGCAGCAATAAATAGCATGATAATTACTGTTCTTATATCATATAGTTTAAAGAATGACGTAGAGTCTCCATTGTGTGATTATAACACATGCAAAATTCTTTATAATAATATCATTGATATTACTAATTTAAATACAATTTCATTGGAATATGAGAGGGTTGTTAAATACATTGAGAGACTATTCAAAGTATTACAGGTAGATCTCATTACTCTTGAGGAGTTTTTTCATGAATTTAATTTTTATTGGAATTATTATTTAAACCATAGAAAAGATACAAGGATTAGAACAAGTAATGAAATTGATGCTGATGCGATTGTTTTTTCAAATTATATTGGATATACTCAAATAAGAAATATTGATTCAAAAAAATGTTTTTTAAGAGAGCCTGGTTGTATATGGTGCAAAGATGCTAATGATTTTATAACGAAAAAGAAATTTTATATAGAAGCTGCAAACTTGTATCTCGTAGAAACACAATAAATTAAATAATTAAGGTAAAAACACATAATATTATATTCACGTACAGTGATGATATATCTTTACCTTTGTGTCAACATAGTTGTCGCCTGAAAATTTTACATTGAGAAGAACGACATCAAGAGCAAATGATTTATACCTAATAAAATAATATGTAAAAACTACTAAATTTTCAAAACACAAATTAAATTAATCATTTGACCTCTACAAATCATGACGGTAAAAGATATACAAGCATACGCATGGTGGGATAGATGGACAAAAAGAAATATTCTGAATCCGATATCTGCGCAAAATATATAACACCGGCATTACTGCTGAATAACAAATGGCACGAAAACCAGATTCGGCGCGAGGTGACCTTTACTGATGGACGAATACAGGTACGGGGCAAGCTGTGGTCTCGTGGGAAAAGAAAAAGAGCAGATTACATCCTTTACTATAAAGCGAATATTCCACTGGCAGTTATCGAAGCAAAGGATAATAATCATGCAGTTGGCGCTGGTATGCAGCAGGCGTTGGAATATGCACGGATGCTGGATATTCCATTTGTATATTCTTCTAACGGCGATGGATTCCTTGAACATGACAAAACAGTATCAGAAGGCGTTGTAGAGAAAGAATTAGCATTAGACGATTTCCCATCAGTAGATGAATTATGGAATAGATATAAGCGATATAAAGGTATTACAGATCAGGAAGAACCAATAGTCGCACAGGATTATTACTTTGAACAGGATGGGTATTCTCCAAGGTATTATCAGCGTATTGCTATAAATAGAACAATAGAAGCCATTGCCAAAGGGCAGGACAGAATACTCTTAGTCATGGCAACTGGTACTGGAAAAACGTATACAGCATTTCAAATCGCATATCGCTTATGGAAATCTGGCACGAAAAAGAGAATTCTTTTTCTTGCAGATCGAAATGTACTCGTGGATCAGGCTAAGTCAAATGACTTTCGCCATTTTAATGATAAGATGATCAGGGTACAGAATCGCAAGGTCAGCAAGGCTCATGAAATATATCTTGCATTGTATCAAGGGATATCAGGAAATGAAGAAGAGAAGAATATCTATAAGCAATTTTCCCCCGATTTCTTTGACTTGATCATAATTGATGAATGTCATCGGGGATCAGCAAAAGAAGATTCTGCATGGCATGAAATACTTTTATATTTTAAAAACGCTACCCATATTGGACTTACTGCAACTCCAAAAGAAACAAAAGAAGTTTCAAACATAGAATACTTTGGTGAACCCCTTTATACATATTCATTAAAGCAGGGTATAGAAGATGGGTTTCTCGCGCCATATAAGGTCATCAGGGTAACCCTTGACAGAGATGCAGAAGGCTATAGACCAGAAGCTGGTAAACTGGATAAGTACGGTAATGAGATTGAGGACAGGGAATACAACCTGAAAGATTATGATAAAAGCCTGATACTTGAGGAACGAGCAAAGACTGTTGCAAAAATGGTATCCGATTACCTGAAAAAGAATAATACTCGTATGGCTAAGAGTATATTCTTTTGTGTTGATATTGACCATGCTGAAAGAATGCGTCAGGCACTGGTGAATGAGAATGCTGATCTTGTTAATGAGAATGAGAAATATGTGATGCGAATTACAGGGGATAACCCTGAAGGAAAAGCAGAGCTTGATAATTTCATTTATCCAGACAGTACCTATCCTGTACTTGTGACAACCAGCAAGCTCTTAACTACCGGTGTTGATGCAAAGACATGTAAATATATCATATTAGATTCCAATATAAATTCCATGACAGAGTTTAAACAGATCATTGGGCGCGGAACCCGTATTCGTGAAGATTTCGATAAGATGTACTTCACCATAATTGATTTCCGAAATGTGACACGATTATTTGCTGATAAGGATTTTGATGGAGAACCGGTTGTAATAAAGACACCAACACCAGATGGTGAAATACTACCCGAAGATGAAGAACCGGTTGATGAAATGCCTGATATTGATATACCACCTGATGTTAGCGAATGGGACAGTGATGAAGGTGATATCGCAGCTGAGCAGGGTCGACAGAAGAAATACTATGTTGACGATGTAGAAGTTAAAGTAATTGGTGAGCGTATTCAGTATCTTGATGCCAGTGGTAAACTTATTACCGAATCCATCAAGGACTACACCAAAAAGACAATTAAAAAACATTATGCATCCCTTGATGAGTTTCTGAGAACTTGGAATTCAGCTGAAAAGAAACAAGCCATTATAGATGAGCTTGCAGAACAGGGTGTAATTTTTGAAGCATTACAAGAAGAAGTTGGCACTGAGATGGATGCGTTCGATCTGATCTGTCATACTGTGTTTGATATGCCCCCATTAACAAGACAAGAGCGTGCCAACAATGTGAAGAAACGAAACTATTTTACCAAATACGGTGAAAAGGCAAGAGAGGTATTAGAAAATCTTCTGTCGAAGTATGAAGATGAAGGACTGAAAAACCTTGAGGATATAAACATACTAAAGGTGGCACCATTTGATTCGTATGGTTCCCCGGTTGAGATCGTGAAGAATATATTCGGTGGTAAAGACAAGTATGAACAGGCTGTTGCAGAGCTTGAGAAAGAACTTTATAGTGCGTAAGGTATTGCTATGAGTGTATCAGGAATAATTAAAGTAGTTCAAGACATTATGCGTCAGGACGCAGGAGTTGATGGCGATGCCCAGAGAATATCACAGCTGGTATGGATGATCTTCATCAAGATATTTGACGCGAAGGAAGAAGAGTGGGAGTTACTCGAAAAGGACTACACATCTGTCATACCTGAAAAACTGAGGTGGAGAAACTGGGCAATTGATGATGAAGGTATTACCGGTGATGAGTTAATGAATTTTATCAATAACGAACTATTCCCCCAGTTGAAAGACCTGCCCATAGATGAAACATCTGATAGAAGAAAAATGATAGTCCGTGCAGTGTTTGAGGATTCCTATAATTACATGAAGTCTGGAACACTTATGAGACAGGTTATAAATAAGCTAAACCAGATAGATTTTCAGACACAAAAGGAAAGACATCTATTTAATGATATCTATGAAAAGATTTTACGGGATTTGCAAAGTGCCGGTAATGCAGGTGAATATTACACGCCAAGACCTGTCACACAGTTTATTGTTGATATTGTAAATCCACAAATTGGGGAGACAGTATTAGACCCTGCATGTGGTACGGGTGGGTTCTTAATATGCGCGCTTGAAAATATGCGTAAGCAGGTTAAGAATGTAGACGATGAGAACAGGCTGCAAAAGTCAATCATCGGAATAGAGAAAAAGCCAATGCCTCATATGCTGGCAATGACTAATATGATACTGCACGATATAGATGCTCCCAGAGTGCGGCACGATAATTCTCTTGCAAAGAATGTGCGGGAATACAAACCTGCTGACAGGGTTGACGTAATAGTAACTAATCCTCCTTTTGGTGGTATCGAAGAAGATGGTATTGAACTCAATGTGCCAGTTGGATTCAGGACAAGAGAAACAGCTGATCTTTTTCTTGTGCTTATGATGCACCTGTTAAAAGACAGGGGGAGGGCAGGACTTGTTTTGCCAGATGGTTTCCTGTTTGGTGAAGGTGTAAAAACAAATATCAAGAAAGAGCTTCTTGAGAACTTCAATCTTCATACTATAGTACGTCTTCCAAATGGTGTATTTGAACCCTACACCGGAATTAAAACGAATCTTCTTTTCTTTGATAAGAAAGGGACGACTAAGGAAATCTGGTATTATGAACATCCACTACCTGAAGGGTATAAGAAATACACGAAAACAAAACCAATTCGCCATGAAGAGTTTAAGCCTGAAAAGGAATGGTGGGACAACAGGGTTGAGAATGATTATGCATGGAAGGTTTCAATAGACGAGATAAAAAAGAGAAACTATAACCTTGATATAAAGAATCCAATTGTTGAAGACCTTTCATATGGAGACCCTGAAGAACTTCTTGAGATGTATAATAAACATCAGTCAGAACTTCAAGAATATCGTAATCAACTAAAAGAAGAATTACAGAAGGAACTTGTAAGATAATGAGTACAGTTATGGCGCGCCATATGTCAGATTTAGATTACCTAATACAATATTTCGATATCATCTTCGATTCTGAAGAGAGCTTTGATAAACTGAATGACCTTATCCTTTCTCTTGCAGTACAGGGCAAGCTTGTAGAACAAAACACGAATGAGGAGCCAGCATCTGTGTTGCTGGAGAAGATGAAGGCAGAGAAAGAGAAACTTATACAGGAAGGGAAGATTAAAAGGCAGAAGGAATTGCCTCCTATTGAGCCGGATGAGATACCATATGAAATTCCTGAAAGTTGGGTATGGGTTAGGTTAGGGGAAGTTGGTCACATAATTGGAGGAGGAACTCCAAAAACGAATCAACCTGAGTATTGGTCTAGAAATGGAATACCTTGGTTAACACCTGCAGATTTATATAAACTTAAGAGTATGTATATATCTAAAGGTAAAAGAGATATTTCAATTGCTGGACTTAAAAAAAGTTCGGCACAATTATTACCTAAAGGAAGTGTTCTTTTCTCAAGTAGAGCTCCTATAGGTTATGTAGCAATAAATGATTGTGAACTTGCAACAAATCAGGGATTTAAATCAATTGTTCCTTTTCTTGCTGATGTGAATGTATATATATATTATTATTTAAAAGTTTCTTCTAAAAGAATAGACAACGAAGCTTCTGGGACTACTTTTCGTGAGATTTCAGGGACTAAACTTGCAATTGAGTTGTTTCCACTCCCACCCCTCAACGAACAAAAACGCATTGTAGAAAAGATAGAAAGTCTTCAGGCAAAAGTACAAGCCATGAAAGATTCATGGAAGCAGAAAGATACCCGTCTTGTTGCTATGAATAGCTCTATCCTTAATCAAATAGTTACAGCTGAATCACAGAAAGAATTCAAGAAGTCTACAAATTTCCTTTTTGATAATTTTGATATCTTATATAGTGATCCAAGAAATGTGAAAGAACTCCGGCAAGCCATATTACAGTTAGCAGTACAGGGGAAGCTTGTAGAGCAAGACCCTAATGATGAGCCAGCATCTGTGTTGTTGGAAAAGATAAAAGCAGAGAAAGAGAAACTCATACAGGAAGGGAAGATTAAAAGGCAGAAGGAATTGCCGCCAATTGAGCCGGATGAGATACCATATGAGATACCATATGAGATACCAGAAGGTTGGGACTGGGTTAGGTTAGGAGAAATATGTTATTTAATTACTGATGGTACTCATACAACCCCAAGTTATGTTAACCATGGTGTTCCATTTCTATCAGTCAAGGACATTGCACACGGTTTTATTAATTTTTCAAATACTAAATATATTTCTTACAAGGAGCATCAAGAACTATCGAAACGTTGCAAACCAGAATATGATGATATTTTGCTAACTAAAGTTGGTACTACTGGTATAGCAAAAGTAGTAGATACAAAAAAGGAATTTAGCATATTTGTAAGTGTAGCTTTATTGAAACATTTTAATTACTTTACTTATCCATTATATCTTGAAAATATTATAAATTCACCTTTAATAAAAAGTGAATCAAAAAAGTATACTATGGGAGTTGGTAATAAAAACTTAGTTCTTAAGTATATAAAAAAATTTTTGATACCACTTCCACCCCTCAACGAACAAAAACGCATTGTAGAAAAGATAGAACAGCTAATGTCTATATGCGATTCAATAGAAAAGGAAACTGAGAAACTATCAAAAGTTAAATCTAATCTATTGCTTTCAGTTTTAAACGGATCAGCATGAATATTCATCATTACAAAGTACGAATTATTAAAAATAGTATTAAACCATACTGGTATAATGGAAAAGATGTTACCACCTTTGTATCCCCAGTGACTAAGAATAAAGTACAAAAACTATATGTAATAAAGCATAACAATGAAATGATATATGCTGGTATCACCTCACAGTCTGTTTCGAATCGATTGCGTTATGGCATTACTGCCAATGGGAATAAAGGTTATCATGGATATATGTGGAAAGATTTGAACAAAGGTGAAAGCCTTGATATTCTCATCTGGCTATTTGAAGACATGAAAAGAATTGAAGTAGAATCAATAGAAGCTGAACTGGTGTATCTGTATAGAAAAGAAAAAGGCAGATGGCTAGAGTACCAGCAGGAAATACACTTTCATAATTCCGGTGAGGATGTACAGGGAACAGCAGAGGATATTTTTAAGATTATAAACAAGAATGATGGGTCTTCATGATAATAATGTTATATGAATTTAACCCTTACCAAAAACAGTATAATTTATGTTAATCATCGAAAAAATTAAACCTATAAATAGTCAAATTGTGAAATAGGGTTAGTCCTGAAAATATAAAAGTATTATGATATAATCCTGTGAGTCGTGTTAACCTGTTAATAGACTTTTAGCTTGAGGTGTAATTTACATTAAATTAAATACTTGCAAATATAAATCCATTATTGTAGTGAATGATTTGGGTTGAAAACTTTGCGAATCCCTGTAATAGAACAATAGGTTATCTATATGTTTAACATTGATTTAGCAAATAAAGAATTAAATAAGATTGATTCAACAGTTTTAAAAAATGAGAACCTTTTTGAAAGGCATGATCTCCAACAGTTTATATACAATTCTTGGGAATCTTTTAAAAACGAAATAGGACTACCTACAGCAATTTTGATCGGTCAAGAAATAAAACCACATGAGTCTGTAAATGATTCAATAGATTTATTAGCTTATGATCAAGATGACTCATCGTTAATAATAATAGAATTAAAACGAGATAAAAACAAATTTCAATTGTTGCAAGCATTAAGTTATGCAGCAATGGTTGCTACTTGGGATTCTGAAAAATTACTTAAAATTGTGGAACGAGACAACACCAATATTACAAATGAAGCAATCGATTTGATAAAAAATACAGAATTAAGTAATGACATAAAAATTGTATTAATATCGGAGTATTTTGACCCAGAAGTAATAATAACCTCTAATTGGTTATCAAGCAATTATGGACTCAATATTACAGCTTTTTCAATTGGTTTACATAGAATTGATAATCAGCTACTTTTAGAAATTGATCAGAAGTATCCATTACCGGAACTTTCAGAAGCATATAAATCAAGACGTAAAAGGATATCTGATAATAGAAACAATGATATTACTTGGGAAGAGGTAATTCCAAATTTGAAGTACGATTTTGCAAGAAGAGGAATTGAAATATGTAAAAAGATTAAAGGAGACGGCAATCCAAAAAGTAGAAGGTTCGGTGATATAGTAAAAAATTATGACGGTTTCAATTGGATAAGCTTAAATTTTCGGGAAAAATATATAAATGTATATACAGGTTGTGATGACAAACAAGCGTCAACTATAAAAATAAATGAATTATTTGGTGAAGAAATGATAGTAAATAAATGGAGGGACGGCATCAGTTTTAATATTTCAGAAAAAAAAGATTTCGAGATTCTGTTGGAATGGCTTAATTTAGAATAAAGTGTAAATATGTGCATCCGAGATTTGATGTACACGGCACTTACTTAATTCTGCATATCCTCAAATATAAATAATAAGGCTACTTTTCGAACATAACCTTTCTGATCAATAATGGCTATTTACAATATATCATTTCCCTTCAATAGAAATAAAGAAATAGAAGGAATTATATGATGGATAAAGAAATATTAGCTGAAACATTATCAACAATTACAATTATAATAATATCTATATTGTTAGGTATCTTCATTCACTGGATCACTGGTTTTGGATTATTTTTATTAGTGGGAAGTTATCAACTAATTCAATGGTGGGCTTTTTTTGCTGTTAAGAAAATCAATTAATATGAATATGTTAAAAAAATAAAATATTTTTGGGGGATATGATGAGATGCATAATTGTTGTTACAATGATATTACTTTTAACAATTATTTCAGGTTATTCTACTGAGAGTATAGGATACAACCATATTAAACTAGGTATGTCTAAAAGTGAGTTCCTGAAAGTTTTTAGCCGTCATTATAAAGGTTCATTTAAAATTAATACGATTATGATGAGATTAGATAAAATAGTAAGAGGTTATTGGTTAATAAAAAAAGAACCTTCGCCAAGTATAGAATTTGATATAATGGTGTATATGACAGAAGGATTGAATGGTAAAGTTGCGAAAATAACAATTAATGAAAGATGGTATAGTGAGTATTCTGCAAACAGAAAATTTAATAACCTTCTTCAAATATTAAATAGAAAATATGGAGAAGGAACTCATAGCCCTAACTTTAAGGAACCAATGAAATATGTAGAATGGGAAATAGATAAAAACAAAAAAATAATACTACAAAAGGATATTTATGATTTTGTTAAATTAGTGTATACAAATACAATATATGAAGATAGGGCCGTAAGGTATTATTTGAATAAGAAAAAAGAAATTGAGAACCAACAATATTAGTTTTTTAAATCAATGATTCCTTAGAGGTAATCATAATGATAAGTGTAAATAAATTTCAGAAACAAATCATTGATGATATATTGAATGGTGAAGTAAAAAATGTTTTAGATTTTATTGTAAAATATACTGCTGCAAACTATAACAATAAAGGTAAATTAGTCGTCGCTCATGATCTTGTAGAACATACAAAATATTTTATTCTTGAATTTGATATGTTATATGAAAAACTCTTAAAAGAGAATTATATAAAAGTAATATACGAAGATAGAAATGAAAACATTTTTTTAATGGCAAATAATATTTTAGAATTAGATAATAATGATGGAGCTTTCCAGAAATTATATAGTATAGATATAATACCTTTACCAGAACTACAAGAATTTAAAGATAGAGGATATAAATCTTTTGAACAGTATATATGGGAAAAAGAGACAAATCAGAAATGGAAACTAACATTAGCTGCAATTATTATACCAGCATTCTTAAATATCATATTAGCAGGCATTAACATCTTCTTATTCACCACTGAAAGAAATGTAATAATAAAAAATAAAGATGCCTTCCCAAAACAATTAAATGTGAAAGTAGATGATTTAGATAAACTAAAAATACAGAAGACACCTGATGGTGGTTATCTAATTAAATATAAAGAGATAGTGAAGTAACATGTCAAACAAATCACGGGAAAAACATAGAAGAATGTTGATTGAAATTAGAGATACCCTTAACGGTGGTAATAACTGGATAATGAAAAAACCTAATGACAATACAGAAAATGATGATTTCAATACTTACTTGTATTTATTAAAAAATGGTTATCTAATACCAGCACAAAGACCAGCAGTTGATAATATGCAGATTTATTATGCAAGTGTAAGAGGAATTGCAAATTACATAACTGATAAAGGAAAAGAACTAATTGAATATCACGAATTAGAAAAAGATCAGTACAAAGCAGAAACTAAAAATCCAGAAGTATTAAAAATAGAAATATTACAAAAAGTTGAAAGTGGCTTAGATAATATAAGAGATATAATAAAATCTTATGATGAAATAGAATTTGATATGATTCAAAAAGAACCATCACCTGTTAAGTGTGATTTGGGTAGGGATATAATAGATATAACGTGTGAGATGATTAATGATGATTTAATTAAAGGTAGAATTATAAAAAATCCACCTTTCAATTGGTTTAAAGGTCAGATTAATAATACAACGGATATTTTAGACATTGAAATAACAAGAAAGGGTGAACAATATATAAAAGATCATAGTGGGTTTAAAAAGATATGGAATATTATAAAAGATAAAGGTAGTAGTCTTTTACACATATCAGTAGAAGAGATTCTAAGATTAGTTATTGTTTCTGTTGTAGCTTTTGTAATTGGTAAAATTTCGTGTTAGCAGATTATTGAGTCAATAAATTTCATAAATTGACGGAAAGTTGCCTAAAAGTTGCCCAAAACAAGAAAAACGAACACAAGCAAACACAATAAATAAAGGTTACAGGTTGTTCCACACTAAGATTATAGACATTTTGAAGTGATTTGTAACAAAAATGAAGGCAATATAAGACAATTTAAGGATGGAAAGAAGTAAATTCGGGGCGAGAGGATTTGAACCTCCGACCCCATGACCCCCAGTCATGTGCGCTAACCGGACTGCGCCACGCCCCGAATACATGATTACGAAAAACCGTAAATCAATGATAATATTCATATGATTCACGGTTTTTCTGTCAACGTTTTTTATCAGTCCTTGCCATGTTTTTTATGTTCCGAGATGTGATACCCGGTGATCATACCCTTCAGCAGGTAGCTAACCCTGTCCCCGGTGGTAGAAAGGTACACGTGAATGATGAGAAATATCACGAAAAGAATGGATGTGATATAGTGCACCAGCGCGATAGGATAAATACCCGGATATTTGAACATTTCTTCCGGTGCAATTGAAGGGAAAAACATCACAATACCGCTGACAATAAGAACCGGGAAAAGTATAAACATGACCACGATATAGGTAGCCTTTTGCAACGGGTTGAACTTGTTACCTTTTTCAGGCGGGTAAGGATGCGGCCGACCCAGGAAAATATCGTACAGGTAGAAACGGGTCTGCCGGTACAGCCTGGTGAAAATCTCCCCGAAGTTGGGCATATAATTCTTGATGTTGCCATTGATAATACTGGTAACCAGGTAGAAAAGATAACCCACGATCAATAGTAACGCGGATATATTATGCAGTTCAACTGACAGGTCAAAAGGAAGTATAGAGTCATCTATATCGGCAAAATGCATGTTAAATCCGGTCACCACCAGTATAAGAAACAATATCGCGTTTACCCAGTGCCATATCCTGGTGTGTAAAGAATACAGGTATTCTGTTTCCACATTACCGGCCTGGAACGGCCTCAGCCTGTCTGCAACAAACCTGATACCGCCATGAATAAGCACCCCGATGGCTGAAAGAAGTATCACGATAAGTGCAACGTAATCTATAAAGGTGTTACGGGTTGCACCGATCACGTAGGCATTATCGAACAGGTACTTGTTCAGGATGTTTCCCTCTTCGCCGGGAGTCCTTGCTTCTTGCTCTTCTTTTTCCTGCTCCTCTATTATTTGTGCTATGTTAATGCCTGCGTTCTTGTACCGTTTTTTCAGCTCAGATGCACTAAAGAAACCTGTATTAATAAATTTAAAATCATTGAAAATCCGGGGTTCCATGTACAGCTTTTCAGAAAGCATGGATTTTGCAGTATGGCATTCAATACAGTTGAATTTGGATTTGTCCCTCTCAAGAATGTTGTGGTACTCGATCTTGTCCATGGGTGTATGGCAGTCGATGCAGCGTACCGAATCCCAGTGCAGCTCCGCATTGGGTAAAAATGAATGTGACTGGTGAATGTCCGGCATCTCCTCGTCTTCTTTCTTGAACAGTGAGTATCTCTCCTCGTTTGTATGGCAATTGAGACATTGATTATTGTCAGAGCGTATTCGTTCCATAACATCATAGAAGACCACGTTCTGCTCGGTAAGGGTGGGGGTCATGGTATGCTGATCGTGACAGGACGTGCAGTTAAACTTTTCCCCGATCTCTGTATAATGTACGCTCTTTTTGTATTCCTCTTCCTCTTTGTGAAAATACTTTTTGTGACACTCCTCGCAGTCGCGCTGCTCTATCTTTGCCGTTTCCTCAACAGGACGTTCATAGTACTCGGGACAGTCACGGTTATTATGACACTCTATACAGTAAAATTCCTGGTGGGCTCCTTCAGAATACAATTCTTTGTCAACATATAATAGCAGCTTTTTACCACGATCTGACTTCGCTTCTATGGAACTGTCTCCATGACATTCAAAGCATTTATCATTGGATGCGTCTTTCTTTTTATTTTGTGAAAAACCTGCTGTGACAAGAATACCAGATATAAGTACAAGTACGATGATATAAAATAATCTATTGAAAGTATTCATAGTATCTCCTCGCTGATTAAAGGGCATATCATTGGACCTCGTAGCCGAATTCATGGCACTGGGCGCAAAACAGTTCTGACTTCTTATGCTGATGATGACATTGTGTACATTCAAGATCCGGACCGTAATGTGGGGAATCATGCGGGTTTGGATCCATGTCCTTTGTGAATTCAACCAGCAGTTTCGGATCTCCATGACACCATGAACAGCTTTTAGAACTTGCCCTGGTCTTTGGCTTCACTGCCTTGTGACATAGCTCGCAGGTGACGTTGTTTTTCTTGTGGAATTTACGGGGTTCGTAATCAGAGTAGTCGAATGTGTTAATGTTTATATCAAGTTCTTTCTCCTGCTTTTTCAGTTCAGCCTTCCCGGGCTCTTTTTTCCCCTTTTTGACAGTTATCCCAAGAAGAGTAGATGCTACCAGTATAACGACAATAGCTGGTACCGCGTATCGATGAAAAGTATGTATATTCATGGTTAACCTCGTTGCTGTGTAAATATTTGAAATATATTTGCATAAACAATATTAAACGGGGAGCAGATGAATGCTCCCCGTTTATAAGTTTACTGTTTATCCCCATGAATCATTTTTAGCGGCACTCTTACCGGCTATCCTGCCAAACACCAGGCAATCGGTTATGGCACAGCTGCCAAGACGGCTGGCTCCATGTGGTCCGCCAACAGCTTCACCGGCAGCGAAAAGACCCTTGATTATATCATCTGAGTTCATCTTCAAAACTTCCGCATTGGTGTTTATCTGTACACCTCCCATGGTGTGATGAACTTTGGGCCATCCCCGAAGTGCATAAAACGGGGCTTTCTCTATCTTTTTCTGATCATCAGGTATTGGCTTACCGAAATCGGGATCATTCTTCATACCCTTGGCTACTGCCGCATTGTAGGCGTCTATGGATTTTTGCAGGCCATTTAAAGGCACGCCGTAATTGCTGGCCAGTGCCTTCAGCGAATCGAATTTCTTTACAACACCTGTTTCTAAGGCCTTGTCAAGCTTGGAGGCATGAGAAGCACCGTTGCTGTCAGTTACAATGATGGGATATACCGGGTTACCCTTTTTATCGGTATGGGCAAGCATCGCGTCTGCACGGGTTTTTCTGTCGGCAAGCTCATTGACGAAACGTTTACCTGTATTCTTCTCAACCATTATACCATAAGGGAAACCAGCATCGATGTTAAAGGGTGAACCATAGCCAAATCCCTTTTCATCCGGGCATGCCCATGGGCCAAGCTGAATTCGGGATACGTGAATTGGAGTTGCACCTGCGTTTAGAGCATAGGAAAGGGCTTCGGCAGTTGCACCTTTCTGATTGGTACTGTCAATTGTTCCACCAAGACGAGGGTCTTGTGCTGATCTGAATCTCTCATCCTGGCTGAAGCCACCGCTTCCAAGAATAACACCCTTGTTTGCTTTGAATTTACGGATCTTGCCGCTTCCTTCATTACCGAAGGTATAACCTGTTCGTGTCACAACACCCACAACCCTGCCGTCCTTTGCAGTTATGAGCCCTTCCATTTTTGTTTTCTTCATAAGTTTAACGCCTTCTTTTTCGGCGGTTTTCTGCAGTGGTTTGACAATTCCAGCACCAGAACCGATCTTGGTATAATAAGAACGTGCAACGGAATGGCCACCAAGATGACTTAGCTTGGGTTTATACTCAGCGCCGCAATCAACGGTGAAATCGTAGGCGGCTTTTGCTTCTTTGGCGATTGTTCGTATAAGTTTTTCGTGATTGAGTCCCCGCCCGGCTGCTAAAAGATCCTTTACGAAAAGATCTACCGAGTCTTTTATTCCTTCTTTCTTCTGCAGGTCGGAGTTGGGCACAGCCAGGTATCCACCGTTGATAACCGAGTTACCGCCATAAGTGGACATCTTTTCAAGCACTACCACGGAAGCACCGGCGCGTTTAGCTTCAATGGCGGCTGAAAGGCCGGCAAAACCGCTGCCGATTACAACAACATCAAATTCAGCATCCCACTTGTCGGGTATGCTGGTATCGGCAGAGTAATCGGCACCACCGCACCCGGTTAAACCACTGATACCGGCGGCGGTTGCAGCGAATACCCCGGCACCCACCGCGCTGGCCTTGAGAAAAGATCTTCGTGATGATTTCATTTCTTCCAGTGAATCAGGAATAATACCATTTTTCTCTTTTTTACCCATTATAAAGCCTCCTTGTAATAGGATTTGAAAAATTTCCTGCAACAAATAAATGCAGATTAAAATGATCAAAAATATTGTAATGTTTAATCATTTGATGTAAATTATATGACAGTTTTGAATATATGCATATTCCTGAAAGACATTAATATTTGGTAGTGGATTGTATTAGTTTATATAGTGTTATATATGAGGGGATTTGCCTGCTTATTACCTGTTTTCAAGTATTATCAGGCCGGCAATTCGCGCTGCTTTTCCCGCGGGGATTGCGCATTTCTTTCCGGCTCCTGAAGCCGAGAACTCTGCTACTTCTTCCATGTTCTGAAGGTTGTAAGTTCTGCCGAAAAGATGCTGCTGCACTTCCCGGCAGTTGTAGCCTCCGAATTCCTTCTTGAACTCGGCGCACAGGCGATCGGCGGCCACGTAGGTGTTGAAGGCCTCGTCGTCCTGGCCGGGCTTTTCCCGTCCCATGGCAAGACCCAGGGCCATCAGGGCACCAATCACCGCGCCGCAGGTTTCACCACGCAGTGCGATGCCGGGCATGGCTGTTGCCGCTTTCAGGGTATGAACGTCCCCCAGCCCGAACTGTTCCTGTAACGCCAGCAGGGTGCCCTGTGCACAGCTGCTGAAAGCTTCTTCGTACATGCCAGCCTTTGCTTCGAGGTTGTCAAGAATGGTGTTGTTGTCTTCCATGTGCGTTCCTTTTTTAGGGGGATGTCGATTTGCGAGCCCCCTAAATCCCCCCGAGGTGGACTTTGTAACTTGTTTTTAATAATGAACTAATAATATCCTAAATTTATTATCAATAATACCCGCGTACTGGATAGTGAAATTTGAAATGGCTTTTTGCTTTATTACAATTTTGTATCATAAGCATTTATACTGAATAAAGTATTATTTGTAAATTATTTTTCAAGTCCCCCGCGGGGGGATTTAGGGGGTGTTGAGCAGGTTGATTATATTTTGCAATGCAATTATCAATAGATTTTTGTCAGGTAATACTGTAAAGTATACAAACACTATTCATATTTTTCCAAGTTGTCATTGTCGGTTATCGAGCGAAGCCGAGAGTGGGTGGCTCTGTGGTGATCCCTGTTAAGCACCATGAAAACAATATTACATTTGCAATACAGGAAGAGTTTTATACTATCGCCCATATACCCGTCCGAGGGGTATGATGGATATTATAACTGTTATAACGAAGGGGTAGACAAATGGAATACACAAAGATAACGGTAGAAAGAAAGGGCAGGGTGCTGCTCATGGGACTGAACAGGCCCGAGAAGATGAACGCTTTTGACCTGGACATGTACATGGAACTGGCCCGGGCGTACGGTGAACTGAGCAATGACGATGAGCTCTTCTGCGGGGTACTCTTTGCACACGGTGAGCATTTTACCTCGGGGCTTGAGCTTGACAAGTGGGCACCGGTGTTCTCCGGTGACGGTTTTAACGTGCCCGAGGGAGCCATACACCCGCTGGGGCTTGACCCTGACAACATGTGTAAGAAGCCTGTAGTAATGGCTGTGCGGGGACGATGCTACACCATCGGCTTTGAACTGCTGCTGGCACAGGACGTGCGTGTCTGCGCGTCCGATGCGCGAATCGCCCTCCTTGAAGTGAAGCGGGGCATTTACCCGGTTGGGGGGGGCACCGTGCGACTTTTTGAAGAAATAGGCTGGGGCAACGCAATGCGCTATCTTCTCACCGGCGACGAGGTGACCGCCGATGAGGCCTACCGGCTTGGCCTGGTGCAGGAAGTGGTGCAGCCCGGAGAAGAAGTTGAAAAGGCCATCGAGCTTGCCGAAACCATCGCAAAACGTGCCCCGCTGGGCGTGATGGCAGCCTTGAGATCTGCACGCATATCAAGGGTTGATGGACATCGCGAGGCCCTGAAACGACTTATCCCCGATATCATACCCATCCTTGGCAGTGAAGACGCCAAAGAAGGTATCATGTCATTCTTAGAAAGACGCGAAGCGGTGTATAAGGGGCGGTAACGGGTGACGAGTAACGAGTAACGGGTACAGGCTGGCATGAAACCCGTCACCCGTCACCCGTCACTGTCACCCAATATGCTCCTGGACGATCTTGAACATCCTTCTTACCGGCTCTGCGGCGCCCCATAGCAGCTGGTCGCCCACTGAGAAGCAGGTGAGGTATTCAGGACCGAGGTTCATCTTGCGTATCCTGCCAACGGGGACATCAAGGGTGCCGGTGATCTTTGCCGGGGTGAGGTCTTTTATGGTTGCTTCTTTAGTATTGGGCACAACCGGTGACCACTGGCTTGAGTTGGCAATGATCTGCTCGATCTCTTTAACAGCAACGTCTTTCTTCAATTTAACGGTGAATGCCTGGCTGTGGCATCTCATGGAACCGATACGTACACATATCCCGTCAATGGGTATGGGATTGTCTTCACGTCCCAGGATCTTGTTTGTTTCGGCGTAGCCCTTCCATTCTTCGCGTGACTGGCCGTTCTCCATGGCCCGGTCAATCCAGGGGATGAGGCTAGCTGCCAGGGGCACGTCAAAGTTGTCCACCGGAAAAGCAGACGAGCGTATGGTGTCGGTAACGTTCTGGTCAAGATCAAGAATTGCTTTCGCCGGATCGTCCATTACCGGGGCAGCCTTGTCGCCGATCAGCTTCATCTGTGACACCAGTTCCTGCATGTTCTTGGCACCCGCACCGGATGCGGCCTGGTAGGTCATTGATGAAATCCATTCAACCAGTCCTTCACGAAAGAGTCCTCCCAGTCCCATAAGCATAAGAGACACGGTGCAGTTTCCGCCGATATAGTTCTTAATGCCGTTTGCAAGTCCTTTATCGATCACGTCCCGGTTCACCGGGTCAAGCACGATAATGCTGTCTTTCTCCATGCGCAGGGTAGAGGCGGCATCAATCCAGAAACCGTCCCAACCTGATTTTCGAAGATCGCCGTACACCTTGCCGGTATAATCACCGCCCTGGCAGGTAACGATCACGTCAAGTGATTTCAGTATATCAAGATCAAACGCGTCCTGAAGTGGAGGAGTGTTGATACCTACATCAGGAGCATCCTGTCCCACCTGCGAAGTGGAAAAGAATAGGGGCTCAAACCCGTTAAAATCGTTTTCTTCCCGCATGCGCTGCATAAGAACCGACCCAACCATGCCGCGCCATCCAATAAAACCTGCTTTAATCATTGTGACCTCTTTTTTCGTAGTATATATTTCCCTTGTGTCGGGATTAATTACTGTTTTGTTGCCTTTTCGAAATCTGTAAAAATCAACACAGAGACACGGAAACGCAGAGTTAAAAGAAAGACGTAGAAAAAAAGATATATGTCCTTCTTTGCGAACTTAGCGTCCTTACCGACTTGGCGGTAAATCCTCTCACTTAATCGACGCAATAAATAAAAAAAACTCCGTGTCTCTGGGCCTCCGTGGTTGCCGTTCCACTAAACATCAGAAAACATGAAAAACCCGTCAACGATAATTTACTTGAAGATAAACCCCCGAGCCCTGTACCACAACACGAAGTCAAGGTGGTCCATGGGGATGCCCGTTTCACCTGCAAATGCGGCCAGCAGTTTCTCATACTCCAGGTATCGCCGGGGAGTCAGCGTCTTCGGTTCGTCATAGATGATCCCCAGCCATGCCATGCCCCGTAAAATATGCCGGTCAAGTATAGCCAGTTCGGCCCCCAGCCCGACGTTTCTCAGGAAGTGACTAGCTTCTTTATACCCCAGGCCTTTCACCGAATCAACAAGGAAGCCCCTTTTTTCGCTGTCGGACGTGAAAGCTGAGAGCACACCCCGCACATCCATTGTACCCTTTCTGGTGAAAAGCTCACGGGCAGCGGCCAGGTACTTTCCTTTATTGTATCGAAACCGTATGGGATTCAGCGCTTCACCAAGCTCTTCCGCGGAGCCTTTCATAAGCATTCCCGAGCAGGATATCTCCTCAACCTTATCCCAGCATCTCCCCGCGCTTGATTGCGGGGTCAGCAGGCAAAATGCAAGCTCACAGAAAAGCTCCTCTTCGGTGGCACTCTCCCAGAGTTTTCTGAATGACACCAGCCGCTCCACTATTTCATCCCTGATGGATGTATGAAGGGCCAGTACCTGGTTAACATTATCTTTATTATATCGATTTGACATGCGAAGATCAAGTGTGCTTTTTATACGAATATACCACGGAGGCACGGAGAAACAGAGTTTTATTATATTCTTTAAATTCTCTGTTTCTCTGTGCTTCCGTGGTTGCTACTGTTAAGCGTCTATCAGCATTTTACCGTATTCCTTCAAGCTCTCCGCCCGGCGCAGCATGGTGTCGATGTAGGGGTCGTTGGGGTACTTCGCGTACAGGGTCATCATCTGCGAGAAGTACTTCTTTATAAGGTTATACAACTGCTTCAAATGATCTTCATTATCGTACCCGGATTCCATGATCTGTTCAACAAGCTCTTCGATAGATATGTTCAGCGATTCCAGGGACTGAATCCGTTCAGCATCCTTTATGAAGTCCCTGCACATGAGGACAAAGGAACTGTACTTATTTTGTTTTTTCGTGGTTTCATCACCGCTCATAGCAGTTTTCCGAAGAGAGGAGGCTATTCTTCGTTTTTCATGTTCTTGATATAATGGTATCCTCTGTGGGTAAGAATGAGCTTCCCGGGATACTTTTCTTCAAGCATCTCAACGAATTCCAGGTCTCGCAGCAATTCGTTCAGTACCTTCGTACGCTCGCTGGAAGGTATCACGTCATGCATTACCGCAAATGGCATAAGGGCACCCGGCCGTGGATCCCCTTTCGTGTGCTCGTTAAATGCCTGCATCACCATCTTTGCATGATAACTAAGTTCTTCTCTCATAGGGTAATCCTGTAGTTAATATCATAAACCAGCTCCCTCTTGAAGGGGAGAAAGAGAGGGGGTGTGCGTTCAGTCCCCGTGATTAAATATGGTAAACCGGGAAACGGGGTAATGTCAAGGGATAAAGGGATATCAAAAAGCCACCCGTGATGTTGGGTGGCTTTTTGATATATACCGCACAGTAATATCTTTCGTTACACGTCCTCGTTCATCTCCCTTAAGAGCTGTTTCTCCCTGTAGCGCATGAAGAAAAGCCCGGCAAACAGGCACAGGCCGAATCCCACGAAACCGCTGATGCGGATTCCCAGGTCGTCGCCGGGGTCCTTGCCCAGCGAGGTGAGTGCGGCAAATATGAGCACGCCGAAGGTCTGTCCAAACTTCTGCATGAGGGTACGGGCGGCGTAGAACATCCCTTCCTGCTTTACCCCGGTTTTTATGGCGTCGTGCTCCGCGATATCGGCAAGTACCGCGTTGGGCAGAATACCCAGGAAGGCGATTGGAATTGCATAGAACACAACCACCAGCCAGGCCTGCAGGGTGTTGTCCAGGGGAAGACGGCCAAGAAAGTATATAAAGAAGAAAATAATACTCATGAAAAGGAACGACCCTGAAACCAGGGGCTTCTTGCCAACCTTCTTGGCAAGAATGTTCACAAAGGGATAGAAGATAAATGACACGATAACCATCACCGGCATCAGCTGGCTTACCATGTCCTTGCTGAGACCGAGCAATACGGTGATGTAGTACATGAGACCGGTCATCACGATCATCAGGGCGGTAAAATACGAGAAGTCGGCGGCCACGTAGTACACGAAGTTCTTATTTCTGAATGTCTTCTTTATTGCCTCCATCATGGGGATGTCCGTGGGTATGGCGTCGCAGTACCGTTTCTCATCTATGGTAAGTACGGGAACCATCATGAAGAGTATTGATATAAATGATAGAAATCCGATGGCAAGCTGCAGTTGAGTAACGGTATCGGTGATCCCTGTCATGTTACCTATGATCCCACCAAAAAGAGGAACCTGTGCGGCAACCATGATACCCAGCGCGTAGGTAATGGAGATCCAGGTGGACAGGTTCAGCCGTTCGTCCGCCGTATGCCCAAGTTCCGGGATAAGGGCGAAAAACGGGGTGACGTATACTGTCAGAAAAAGGTAGAAGAATGTCTGCATGGCAAACAGCCAGGCAACGTTCCAGCCGCTCTGGCCCATCACAATGGGAACGAACATGAGCGTACAGAATAACGCAGCAGGCACCGCGCCGGCTGCAAGAAAGGGGATTCGTCGTCCCCGCTTGCCCTTCCAGCGGTCACTCAGACTGGCGATAAGGGGGTCGGTAATTGCATCCCAGAGACGTCCCCCGGCGGCGATCATTGTAATAATATTGATGACCATGAGAAAGGTTACCTGTGGTATGAATGTTTCAATTCCGGATCCCTCAGGTGGAATATAGAAATATACAAGCTGTAGTCCGATAATGTTGATAAGGGTTGACCAGCCAAGCTGGCCAATAGCGTATCCCCATTGTTTACCCAGGGGTAGTGATTCTTTTGTAGTATTCATAAGCCCTGCCCGTTATAATTTGTAGTGTAATCATCGGAAACGATTTAATGTTGATTATTACCAAACCCCTGCAGTTTTGCAAGAATTTTATGGTAAATTATGAAAAATTGTACAAGGTTTGAGTGACGGCTGATCACTTTTCACTTCTCACTCTTCACTGCCTTAGCATTATGTCCCTAAAAAAATACTTATTAAATTTTCAAATTTACCGAATGTAATAATGAGGACCATTCTCAGCATTGATAGAGAGGAAATGAAAATGGCAGTAGATAGTTATAATACCACAACATACCTCCTGGAGAGGGCATTAGACGGGGAGTCACTTCGAAGAAAGGTTATCGCCAATAACATAGCCAATGTAGACGTGCCCCATTTTAAAAGAAGCGAAGTGAATTTTGAAAGCGAATTGAAGCGGGCAATCAGGCAAAACGAAGATCCCATGCGTAATTATGACGCGTTAAAGACAGACTCCAGGCATTTTGATTTCTTCACCCCCAGGGATGTGCGTGAAGTGAGTCCCAGGGTAAACCTGGATTATTCAACTACCTACAGGAACGATGGAAACAATGTTGATATTGAGAAGGAAATGGTTGATGCCGCGAAGAACCAGATGCGGTATAACTCGCTGATTGCAAGTCTTAACCATAAGTTCAGAAGCATGAAACTTGTGTTAAGGGCGTAATGGAGGAATTGTAAATGGGAATGTTTAATAGTTTTAATATAGCATCAACAGGGCTTACGGCACAGCGACTCAGGATGGACCTGATAAGCAGTAACATAGCCAACTCCACAACCACGCGGACACCAGAGGGCGGGGCTTACAGGCGTAAGAGGGCAATTTTCGCGCCGGTAAATATCAGGCCATTTTACAAGTCTCCCCTTGTCCCCGGCAGGGTGGGGCATGGTGAAGGTAAAGGTGTGCGGGTGGTAAAGATAGAAGAGGACAAAGAACCTTTCAGGCTGGTGTATGATCCTACTCATCCTGATGCTATAAATACCGGGCCGAAGAAGGGATACGTAGAGATGCCCAATGTGAACGTGGTAATGGAGATGACAGACATGGTCTCCGCCTCGCGATCATACGAGGCAAATGTAACCATGATTAATAATACAAAATCCATGTTTAGCAAGGCCCTTGAAATCGGAAGGGCATAATAAGGAGGAATGATCATGTTCAGGGAAAAAGGATTTCCAACAGATATACATATTACACATGAACTTTCGCAAAAAACACCTATGAGAAGAAAAAGTCCGCTGCAGCCGCTGGTGCAGAAATCGTTCGGTGAAACTGTTATCGAAAAAAGAGATTACGGAAAGGGGAATGTAGCATGATATCACTATTGAATATGCAGTCTGGCGTACAGGGTATCGAGAAAAGCGTGGAAAACGTGGTTATGAGAACCACCGACTCCAGGCATTACGGCAATCAGAAAGCGCACAAGCTGGATGATGACGTGACCGGGTCTTTTGAGAATGCGCTGAAAGAAGCGGTACAAAAGGTGAATAATCTCCAGGTTGACTCTGATGCATTATCAAAGAAAATGATATATGAGCCCGAGTCTGTTGATATTCACAATGTCATGATCGCACAGCAGAAAGCCGAGATATCCCTGAGCCTTGCCAAAACTGTTCGGGACGAGGCTATAAGGGCATACAGGGAACTGGTTAACATGCGCTAAGAGGATTCTATGAAAAGAGACATAATAAAAAACAGGTATTCAAACAGGAAATTAATTGACTTTTTAGAACATTTTTTTTACTGTGTATGGATAATATTATGTCTCTTTAGAAATACTCTGAAAAATCTACCGTTTCGCATGATATTGCCATATGCATTTTGTCTGCGAGGGGGGAGGAGCGCGTTATGATTGAATTCCTGCAAAACCTTTACACACAGTTAAAGGAAATATATACAAAGCTTGATACTACCAAGCGGATTATCATCGGGGTGGTGGCAGGTGTGCTGGTTGTTTCCTTTATTGTGCTGTTCTCGGTTTCTACCGAAAAGGCCAACGTGGTGCTGTTTTCTGATCTGCCTGCCGAAGAATTCGGCAAGGTGACCAAGCAGCTTGAGGAAATGGGGTACACATATACTACCGATGGTACAACCACGATTTTAGTTGATCCTGGTAAACGTGAAGTGATTATGACCAGGCTGGCACAGGAAGATATGATACCAAAGGGTATTCCGGGGTGGAAGTTATTTGATATATCCAAATGGACGGAAACCGACCGAGAGCTGGATGTTAAATATATGCGGGCCCTTCGTGATGAGATCAAGCGGCACATTCAGTCACTGCGCAATATAGAAAAAGCCGATGTCGAAATCGCCATGACCGAAGATGAGCTTTTTACCCAGGATGAGACCCCCTATACCGCTGCGGTTACCGTGTACCTGGCTCCCGGGTATGATTCGTTGAGCAAGAAAGAGATCAAGGGTATCACCCACCTTGTTGCACGGGCCGTTGGTAAATTGAAACCTGAAAATGTAACCGTTACCGATGAATACGGTAAGATAATATCAGACTTTGATGATGATTTTGACAGGGCAAAAGCTGAATATAAAATGATGGAGTATCGCAGGAAAATCGAAGAACAGGCCAGGGTGAACATGCTCAGGGATATCAGGAAGGGGCTGGAGAAGATCTATTCTTCAGACCGGATCCAGATTGTGCGCCTGAACATGAACTTTAACTGGGACAAGATAAGCGAAGAACAGGAAGAGTATACTCCTATTGTAATGGAAAAAGACAATCCCGAAACTCCGTATTCTGAGCGAAAGGTGAAAGATTCACTTACTATATCGGAGAAATCAACAGAAGAGAATTTCCAGGGACATGGCTGGAACCCTGAAGGACCTGCCGGTACCGAGGGAAATACCCCTCCGGGCTACAAGGCAAGTGATGATCAGTACGCAAAGTATGATAAGAAAGAAAATATTAAGAATCATGCGGTAAATAAGACGATAAGAAAGATAGACAGGGACCCATACGAGATGTCAGGTGTATCGGTTGCCATCGCTATTGACGGTTACCAGGATCTGCCCCGGCAGCCTGATGGGAGTTATGATCTTGACCCGTCGAAGGATCTTGTGCAGGTGCCACTGTCTGACGAAGAATTGAAACAGGCCGAAAATATAGTTAAGAAGTCTATCAATTATCAACAGGCGAGGGGAGACCAGGTTGCAGTCGAGAACATCATGTTTGATCGCTCAAAACAATGGGAAGAACTGCGTGGTGAATACAGGCGTAAAGAGCAGCTCAAGCGAATGCTTCTTGCCGCACTTGTTGGTGTATTTGCGCTGTTTCTCGGTGTAATACTTTTCAGGGCTATATCCAGGGAACTTGCAAGAAGACGAAGAATAAAGGAAGAACAGCTTGCCCTGGAACAGCAGCGTATGCGTGAAGCGGCACTCAGGGCCGCCGAAGAAGAAGGCGTTGATGTTGAATTGTCACTGGAAGACAAGGCGAGGATGGAACTGCAGGAAAATGCCGCTAACCTCGCCAGGGAAAGGCCAGATGACGTGGCCGCGCTATTGAGAACATGGCTGGCTGAAGAATAATATTATTGTCGACTTTGCGCGGGGTGCATATATTATGTACAGGGAATGATGAATTCTTAAGAGGGTATTTATATGCTTCAATCTAAAAAGGCACAATTAACCGGAAGGCAGAAGGCGGCCATTTTCCTGGTATCGCTTGGTTCCGATGTGTCCTCTGAGATTTTTAAACATCTCCGCGAAGACGAGATTGAACAGCTGACATTCGAGATAGCACGGCTTGACAAGGTTGAACCGGATGATAAGGACAAGGTGCTGATGGAGTTCCAGGAGCTGATGATGGCCCAGGATTTTATCAGCTCAGGTGGTATAGACTACGCCCGTGAAGTGCTGGAAAGGGCCCTTGGAACTCAGAAAGCCATAGATATAGTTAACAGGCTCACTTCTTCTTTGCAGGTGCGTCCTTTTGACTTTATACGGCGAACTGATCCAAGTCATCTTCTAAACTTTATACAGGGCGAGCATCCACAGACAATAGCGCTGATCCTCGCCTATCTCGATCCGCAGAAAGGGGCGCAGATACTTTCAGGACTTAATCATCAGATACAGGCCGATGTGGCAAAGCGAATAGCCATAATGGACAGGACATCACCCGATGTACTGCGGGAAGTAGAACGGGTGCTTGAGCGAAAACTGTCCACACTTGCCAGTGAAGATTATACTTCTGCCGGTGGTATTGATGCCATTGTGGAAGTGCTCAACAATGTTGACCGTGGTACTGAAAAGATTATCATCGAGGCACTTGAAGAGGAAGATCCCGAACTTGCAGAAGAGATCAAGAAGCGTATGTTCATCTTTGAAGATATCGTACTTCTTGATGACCGTTCTATCCAGAAAGTACTTCGTGAAGTTGATACACAAGACCTGGCCAAGGCACTCAAGGGTGTTGACGCCGAGGTGCAGGAAAAGATATTTAGAAACATGTCAAAACGTGCGGCATCACTTCTTCGTGAAGACATGGATTTTATGGGACCAATACGACTGCGTGATGTTGAAGAGGCGCAGCAGAAAATAGTGAACATTATACGTAAACTTGAAGAAGCCGGTGATATTATCGTTGCCCGTGCCGGCGAGGAGGAGCTCGTTGTCTAGACTGGTTTTTAAACCCGGTGAAGTGTCATACAGGCCTGCACCAAAACAGGTGGAATTGCCTGAGAAGTATCAGCGTAACGTGATGACCGACGAGGAATACACCGAGTTCGAGGTGGACGCGGAGGGGCATCCTCTTGATGTATACCAGGGTCCGTCTATTGAAGAGATGGAGGCTGAGCTTGAACGGTATCGTCGCGAAACCGAAGAAGAAGTTCGAAAGATGCTTGATGATGCCAAAGAACGGGCATCCAAAATAGAAGAAGACGGAAAGGCCGTGGCCTTCAAAGAACTCCAGGAAGCCCGTGAGCAGATAAAAAGCGAGATGGAAAAGCTTCGTGCCGATTCAGAGAAGGAGATCGAACGGGGAAAATTCGAAGCCGAGAAAATGATAAAAGAGGCCGAGCTGAAAGTTTCTGAAATTGAGCATGAGGCCTATAAAAAAGGATACGAGGCAGGACGTGAAGAGGGTTACAAGGAAGGACAGGCCGAGGTGATGCGATTGATCGACCGTCTTGGAACTATCGTGTCAACAGCGGTGGATATCCGGGATGATATTATCCGTTCATCTGAAAAGCTTATGACCGAGATGATACTGATGATCTCACGAAAGGTTATCAAGGATGAGATCGTTGAACGGCGTGAAGTTGTTATCAATAATATTAAGTCCGCGTTGCAGCGTGTGAAGGACAGGGACAGGATTGATGTTCGGGTGAACTTTGCCGACCTTGATATGACCACCGCCCACAAGGATGAACTGATCAAGATGATGGAATCACTGAAGAAAGTGAATATTTACGAGGATTCACGGGTAGAACGTGGTGGCTGTATAATCGAAACAGATGTGGGAGCGGTGGACGCCAGGGTATCTACGCAGCTTGATACCATTGAAGAGGCAATTCGAAACGCCAGTCCGTTGTAAAGGGATACTAGATGATACAGATACTTCAGCATGAAAAGGTAGACATCCTTTCAAAGTACAAGAGCATAATAGAAGAAGTAGACACTATACAGTTTACAGGTAAGGTTGAAAGGATTGTAGGTCTCACCATCGAATCACATGGGCCGGAGGTGCAGTACGGCGAGTTGTGTAAGATCAAGATTGGTGAGGGCGAATACCTGTGGGCTGAGGTGGTTGGATTCAATAAGAACAAGGTTATTCTAATGCCCATAGGCGAAATGAAAGGTGTTGTTCCCGGGGCCGAGGTTTTCGCTGCGGGTACCTCCCTTATGGTGCCGGTTAGCAACAAGTTGCTGGGCAGGGTGCTTGATGGAACCGGAAAACCGTTAGACGGTAAGCCGGAGATGTACTCAACAGAAAAATACCCTGTTAACGGGGTACCCCTTAAACCATTAGAAAGGGGGATTATTGACAAGCCCCTTTCAACCGGTATACGGGCCATTGACGGCTTGAATACAATAGGGAAAGGACAGCGAATCGGTATTTTTTCAGGTTCAGGTGTGGGTAAATCCACGGTAATTGCCATGATAGCTCGAAATACGGCAGCCGATGTGAATGTAATTGCCCTCATCGGTGAGCGTGGCCGTGAAGCCAAGGATTTTGTGGAACGTGAACTTGGAGAAGAAGGACTAAAAAAGTCAGTAGTGATAATTGCCACCTCGGATCAGCCCCCGATGCTTCGTATGCGGGGTGCTTTTCTAGCACATTCGGTAGCAGAGTATTTCAGGGACCAGGGGCTTCACGTGAATCTTTTGATGGATTCAGTTACCAGGTTTGCCATGGCACAGCGTGAGATTGGAATTGCCGCCGGTGAACCCGCGTCAACAAGAGGGTACCCGGCTTCTGTTTTTTCAATTCTTCCTCGAATGCTTGAGAGAGCGGGCAACAAGGAAGGATCGGGCAGTATAACCGGTTTTTATTCTATCCTGGTTGAAGCTGATGACATGAATGAACCAATAGCTGATGCGGTTCGGGGTATACTGGATGGTCACGTGGTGTTGAACAGGAAACTTGCACACAGGGGGCATTATCCTGCAATTGACGTGTTAGAGTCAATTTCAAGGTGTATGAAAGATGTAATAGACGATGAGCATAAGCAGGCTGCCGTGGATTTCAGGGAACTGCTTGCGGCATATGCTAACGTGGAAGACCTGATTACGCTGGATGCCTATGTCAGGGGGACCAACCCGGTAGCAGACAGGGCCATTGACATGAAACCTCAAATGGACGCCTATTTAAAACAGGGAATATACGAGGATGACAGTTTCCAGAATATACGTAACAGGCTGGTGCAGTTGATGGGTCTGGGTGAGCAAACCCAGGTAGTGAAACAGGATTATGTCACCCCCGCACCGTATTTTGCACGGAGACGATAGGATTGCCCATAAGATATGAAGAAATTTAATTTTAAATTACAACGATTGCTTGATCTGCGGGAAATGAAAGAAGAGCAGGTAAAGAATGAACTGGCAAAACTGGTTGCCATTCAAAATATTGAACGTTCGAAACAACAGGAATTCAGGGAAAAAATACGGGAAAATTATATACACCTTTCAAACCGAATGCGGCAGGGGAATTTTTCATATAAAGAAGCCATGATGTGCGAACGGTATGTTGATGTTGCCCACAGGGCAATAGAAAAATCCCAGGATATAATAGAACAAATGGAACCAGAGATACAGAAAGTTCGTGAACGTCTCATTGAAGCGTCACGAGAACGGAAAGTGGTGGAGAAGTTAAAGGAACGCAAGTGGGAAGATTACCTGTATGAATATAACAGGGAAATGGCAAAAGAAATTGATGACATGAATCAGCAATTACACCAGAGACAGAGAATGATGGAGCATCGATAAGTAATCATGGAGGAGCCCATATGGATGGAATGACAAGGATAATGCAGCGTATACAGGATATAGAAAAAAGATTTGGACTTATGAGACATAATCAGGAAAGCGTGCCGAATGCGGGCGATCCACAAAAAGTTCAGAATTTCGACGACAGTGTAAAACAGGCCATGAAAAGCGACAAAATGCAACCTGTACAGACAGATCAAACCGCCATACGGCAGGGTGTAAACGCGGCTGAAGGTGTAATGAACACTCTATCAAATGGAATGAATAACGAGATGCTTCCCGGAAACATGTTAAACGGGAATCAATCAGGTTTATCCGGTTTGATGAAATTGCTTCCCAACATAACAAGGCACTTGCAGGGTGAAAATGTGGACAAGGGAAGTGGCAAGAATTCAACCATACCGGGAAGAGAGGCAGCTTCACGGTATAACAGCAACTATATTCCTGTTGAATAGGCCTGTGTAATCACAGGGTAACAAGGAGATGTACCATGAAAAGCATATCAGACACAACGAAAATGATATATCTAATAATATTGATAGTATTCATCGTTGTTGTAGGTGTATTCTGGTTGGATTATATCGGGATGATCAATATGGGAAAAACCATAAGCAGGTATTATACTACGGAAGCTCCTTCTGTAGTTGATGCTACGGATGACGAACCTTCCTTGATAGAAAGGGAAGAGTTTGAAAAAGAAAAAAACAGGCTGCAGGAAAGAATTGAAGAGCTTGATACCCGTGAAGCTAAAATTGTCGAAGCTGAAAAAGAAATCCAGGAAGAGCGGTTGAAGCTGAAGGAGATTAAACAGGGTCTAGAACTTGAAAAAAAGAACATTGAAATGGATAAAAAGAGGTATTCAGGGTATAAAAAAAATGTTCAGGACCTTGCTGGAAAAATACAAAGTATGCCCCCTGATGAGGCGGTGAGTATAATGGTTCAATGGGAAGATCCCCTCATTATTGACGTGTTACGTCAGATTGACCAGGATGCCGCCGAAGCGGGTACTGCCAGTATATCGTCATACTTGATCTCATTGATGCCAAGGGAAAAGGCAGGCCGAATTATGTACCTGATGACTCAGTTGTGATATACGTTCAGTAGTTAAAAGAATTGACATTTGTAATTATTTATTCAATTATAAGCGTATGTATAAACTATTATTTAATATAGTACTGGTATTCTTTCTTTCATGCATTGTTGTAATGGTGTCATGTGCCATACCTTCTAGGCAGGGTGGGCGGTCGATGTATGAGGACACGAAAGAATCTGCTTCAGGTTTTGAACGTCCTGCCTCCCGAATGAAAAAGATGGCTGACAGGGATGAAAGTGAAATGCCACGGGATTCTTCTACTCCCGGGGAAAAAGAAGACGCACCCGGCCAGCGGATGATAATATATAATGCCGAACTTGACCTGGAAGTTGACAGAATAAAGGATACTCTGGAGATTATTGAACGTAAAACAAAAAAATATGAAGGGTTTATCGAATCTGTTGTGACATCTGATACATACAAAAAAGCTACGGTTGTTGTGCGTGTACCGGTAACGGATTTCGAAAAAGCAGTGAATGAACTGGCAAAAACAGGTACGGTTACCGGACGAAAGGTTTCTGCCAGTGACATCACGATGGAATTCCAGGATATTACACTGAGGCTGCAGACAAATAAAAAGATACGAAAACGCCTGTACCTGCTGTTGAAAAACACTAAAGACCCCGAACAAAAAGTTAAAATATTACGAGAAATAGAGAAGCTTGATAAAAAAATTGAAACACTCAGGGCAACAATAGAATATCTTCGCTCCAAAGCTGAGTTTTCAACAATAACTATGCATCTTACTGCCAGGGTGAGGGAAGTAGTTCACCGGTATCTTCCATCTCCTTTCCCATGGGTTGCCGGTATTAACGCGGATAAACGTACAATTTTTAATGATAGCGTTTCGGTACAATACAGTAAACCCGATGGTTTCTTTGATCTTTCAAAGACATTTTTCGATTCTAATGAGGAATATTTATTCAAAACTCCACGGGGTGAATGTGGTATCCGGATAGGTTCAGTTGAAAACTACCCTCACGCAGATACCGGGTTCTGGAAAGAAGCAATATTATATGAATTTGAAAACAGGTATTATAAGAATGTAAAGACTGAAAAAGATTTAAATATTAATGAATTTTCCAGGATAGATGTAGAATTAAAAGATGGCACATGGTATACATTATTCCTGAGGGTAATAGATGATACCATTCTCATGGTTGAAGTGAAAGCTCTCAGTAAGGAAGTTTTCGAAAAACATAAGAAAGAAATATTGGGTTTTATTGAGTCAATCAATGATAAATAATATCATGAAAAAAGGAATTATCACGATAATTACAACCCTGTTCGCGGTAAGCGGATTGTGTAGTGCTGCGAATAATGAAATGGATATTCTACGCAGTGTATATCACGTTGGTGTATATAACACTGTACATTTTACCAGTGAGACAAAGATATTTACAAGGGAACAGGGAGGGTATGTACAATATTACAGTGATGATCGTATTGTTATTCGTCTTCCTGTGACAAAATTGAATTCTTTCAGAAATTTCGTAGCTAACAAGGCATATATCAATGATGAGCAGCAGGTACGTGAAAATGTTGGTCTTAAGGTTATAAATACAAAGGTTACATTACAGGCGAAAGAAAAACTTCTGAAAGATCTTTTCAAGGTTATGGGTTCATCGGGTTTCAGTCACACCGTGGAGATTGAAAAGGAAATATCGAAGGTGATTATCGAAATTGAGAAATTAAAGGGAAGATTGAGATATCTTAAGGACAGAATGAATAACGCAGAAATTACTGTATACATAAACGAGCAGGCAGTTCAAAAAACAGGGGACAGGATTTATTCGTCAGAATGGGATTGGATTAGAGAACTTGGAATTGAACAATTGATTAATTCATTCTGAAAATGAACAAGCAGGAAAACATACTTTGAAGAATATTGAAACAAAAAAAAGGTTCATACTTTTATTCCTGGCAGGCTTGCTTGTTATATTATTTACTGGCGGTTGTGCTACCGAATACATGTTGAACCTGCCTGATTCGTTTGCAGTCTATGAGAGGGAAAATAAGGAGTATAAGGCTATAACAGCAGGCGGGGTGAAGGTACGATCTTTTCAGGTTAAGAACGATCCAGAAGGCAGTGTTGAAATGTGGTTTTCGGCCATAGATATTCACTTAAAGTCCGGCGGATACCAGGTGGTAAGAAGTGAAGACTTTACATCACCTCAAAATTTTGATGGCAGGATAACAGAATACAGGTACTTGTATAATGGCAAAGATTATACCTATCTTATTGCCATCCTTATTAACCAGGACAATATTTACATAATCGAGTCAGGTGGTTTGCAGAAACGGGTTTCAAAATATAAAAAAGAAATTATCTCTGCAATGAAGCAATTTTCTACCGGGAATACTCGCTGATAAGTTTCGCAATATCTTTCTTTCCTTCACCACTTTTTACTGATGAATAAAACAATGATTCCTGGGATATATCAAGGCTTTGCAGTATTTTTTTTGTGTTCTGGGCTCTCTGATTCTTTGACAGTTTATCACACTTGGTGGCAATAATGGCAACTGGTATATTATTGCCGGTAACAAGTGAAATCATTTCTTTCTCAAAATCTCCGGGTACCCGCCTGATGTCAATAAGTAGAAAAACCAGTTTAAGCCGGTCCCTGTTTGAAAAGTAAAGCTTTATCATAGGATAAAACTGTTTTTTAAGCTCCATGGGTACCCTGGCGTATCCATAGCCAGGAAGGTCAGCGATACATACCGTATCATTGATGGAGAAAAAATTGATTGTTTTGGTGACACCCGGTTTGCTCCCGACTTTTACAAGGCGGCTGTTTCCCGTTACCATGTTAATAAGGGATGATTTACCCACATTGGATCTGCCGGCGAAAGCAAATTCAGGGTAGGGCAATTGCGGATATTGCTCAGGTTTTACGGCACTCTTGATAAATTCAGCTTTATTTATCTTCATCTGCAGGTAATCTCTTCTCCATTAAAATAGCATGATCGGTTTTATAATAATCTTTACGAAAACCCGTGGTGATAAACCCTAGTTTGCGGTAGAACAGTTGGGCTTCGGCATTACTTTCTCTAACTTCAAGAAAAACCCGCGCAACCGGCGGGTTTGATATCTCAATAATCTTCTCCAGTAATCTTTTACCAATACCCAGCCTCTTGTAATTTCTTTTTACGGCGATCTTGTTCAGTTGTATTTCATCCTGAACCTGCCAGGCAATGACATATCCTGCTATAGTTTCATCAATGCATGCCACTATGAATATTGAAAACTGTAAATTGAGTTCATGGAGAATATTCTTATAGTTCCATGGTGAATCAAATGATTCTTTCTCAATATTGTACACATCTTCAATGTCATCAACACCTGCATTACGTATAATTATTGTTTTTTCGGTCATTTTAAGAAAATGAGATTAGTATGACAGAATTACCTGTCCTGGATTTTTGGTTCACGCTTGTTGAGAAAGGCGTCAATTCCTTCTTCTTTATCCGCTGTTTCACAGAGTTTTCCAAATTCTTCCCGCTCAAACGTCAAGGCTTCTTTCATTTCCAAGTGCAGGCCCTCAGAAATAGCACGCATGGCTGCCTGTATGGCAAGCCTTCCTCGTGCGGCAATTGCACCCGCGAGTTCTTTCGCTTCGGTTAAGACAGACCCAGCTTCAGTGGCCCTGTTGATGACACCATACATTTCAGCCTGTCTAGCATTAATAAAATTACCTGAAAGTATAAGTTCGAATGCCCTTGACTTGCCGAATATCCTGGGACTTCTCTGTGTACCGCCGTAACCGGGTATTATACCCAGTTTTATCTCGGGTAGGCCAAGCTGTGCTTTCTCGTCAGCAAGGCGGATATGGCAGGCAAGGGCAAGCTCAAGTCCTCCCCCAAGACAATAGCCGTTAATTGCTGCTATGAATGGTTTGTGGGCGTTTTCAATAGTGTTATATAATTCCTGGCCGATAATTAGAAAATCCGCGCCGTCCTTTTCTGTTTTCTGTTTCTGTATTTCAGTAATATCAGCTCCCGCTACAAATGCCTTACCTGCACCGGTAATAATGATAACACGAACAGCATTGTCCTCGAGGGCACCATGAATCGAGTCCTTCATATCAGCAAGCACAGCAGGACTGAGCGCGTTCATGGGAGGATTATCAATTGTCATCAAGGCAACACCTTTCCCGTCAATTTCATAATAACATTTTTTTCCGTTGTTTGAATTATCCATAATCTCACCTCTTTTTTCTATTAGAAAAATAGTACATGTAGTATTTGTCAAACAGTTTATCAGTGTCAGTTGTTTTCCAATGCTTTCACAAGGTAATACATCGAAGTGTTCCATGGGGTAGGTATCTTATTCAGCTCGCCATATTCGATTATTTTTCCATTAATACTGTCAATTTCGGTTTTGCGCTGTGCCCGGATATCCTGAAGCATTGAACAGTGGTTTATTGCGGTAGTAAGGCAAACCTGTTTTGTCCGTTCAATCATGATTTCACCTGAAATGTTAAGTTTCATGGCACCTGCCACGCGTGATCCCTCAAGAACCAGTTGCTCCTGTATGGTACTGGAATATTCATTTTCTATTATTTTCCCATTTGGAATATTGAGTACCGCTCCCAGTGGGTTTATTCCCGCGTTTATTATTGCTTTTTCCCATATAACCTGCAGGGGATTACCAGTTTCCCGGGTAGTAAATCCCGCATCAGTAAGCAGGGAGAATATAACAGCGTTTGATTTCTTATCACGTCCGCCAATAATAATTTCACCTTCTCCACCGGGTACCAGGGCACCAGATGAATCAAGTGCGGCTCCATACGTGGCAGTTCCCAGTACCAGTGGATTTTGGGGGAAGTGATAAGAAATTATTTCAGAAATTCCGAGTCCATTCTGAAGGGTAACAATTATTGTGTCTGCATTGATGGAGGTTTGGATGTCCCGGCAGGCATCACCTGTGGCGTAACTTTTCACAAAAATAAATATAATATCACACCTGGAAATATCTGATGGAGAAGAGGATATCGGCATACGATCATTAAGGTAGTTTTTTCGGTTTTCATCTTTTTCGTATACATAATAGTCTATACCGGTACGTGATATATATTCTGAAAATAGTGTTCCCATCGCTCCCGCGCCAATTATGCCAATACGCATATAAATACCTTTCCATTGAAAAAATAGCCTGATTGTGCTGATGCTTCATTCCTTAAAGTATACCTCCATGATACATAAGGCGTCAATTACATTGTATTAGTTTACAATTTGGGCACTAAAATTTAGATAAATTTTCAATGTGAAGTACATTTATTAAGAAAGAACCTGAAGCGGGACTATAAAGTGTAGCGTGACATATGGATAACCAGGCAAGAACCGATTACAAAAGTTTGCTGGAAGCATTCCCTTCCCCGGTAATTGTAATTGATGCGACAAAGAACATCATTGATGTAAATGAACTGGCGAAACGACTTTTCCATTCATCTGACCTGATTGGCAGAAAATGCAATGAAGTATTTCCTGAATGTGAAAAACGTGACAACGGGTGCCCCATTGACGCCCTTGATTACAGGATACAGACTCAACTTGAAAAAATTAAACAAAATGTACAAATAGAAGACCTTAACGAAGAGGTTCAGACTAATGTTCTGCCTGTTCAACAGGGAGAAGAACCATTAGAATATGTGTACTTTCATATCCTTCAGGACCATGATCTATTTTCAAGAAGAAATCTTACCGAACTGGAAAAGAACATGACCATCTCAACCCTGGCTTCCGGTATAGCTCATGAGTTTAATAACATGAACGCCGGTATTCAGGGTATTGTTGAGTTAATGTTATCACAGGAAAAGATCAATGACCGGTCTTCACATGATCTGAATACAATTCTAAAAATTGTCAAAAGGGCAACCAACCTTATTGACCAGTTGTTGATTTTTTCTTATAGAAAACCTTCTAAAAAGGTGCTTACCAATCTTGAATCTATCATTGATGACTGTATAAAGATTTTACGACCAGAGATGAATGATAGTAATGTATCTATTGAGGTTGTGCGAAAAAGCAAAATTGACGACATGTTTCTTGATGCCAACAAGGTAAGCCTTGCCATAAGTAATATACTGCTCAATTCACGTGACGCAATGCTATACAGTGATAACCGGCAGCTTTTAATCGAAACGGGACAGGTGAACGGATCAGGATATGTGAAGATATCAGACAGTGGATCTGGAATCGAAGGTGAGCACATTGATCGCATTTTTGAACCTTTCTTTACAACCAAGGGATCCCTGGGTCACTCTCTCATTCCTGGCACCGGGCTGGGGCTTTCCGTAGCTAACCAGGTGATCATGAATCATAATGGAAGCATTTCTGTTGAGAGTCAAAAAAACAAGGGAACCGTATTTACCATAACACTACCGGTTAATACACGGGAGATCCTTGAAGAAGAGATCAGGCGAAACCATAAAGACTATAACTTTGAAGATATTGATGTACTTCTCATTGATGATGACCAGGAGTTTAATTCAATCCTTGAAAGGGCATTGGAAAACAAGATGGCGAGGGTGCGAACGTCCGTTACCGGGGCACAGGGCCTTGCGCATCTTGAAATGAATAAGGTCGACCTGCTCGTGTTGAATATGCATATTCCTGATATGAATGGCTGGGATATATTGCGGCAGATAAAATATCTTGATGAAAAGCCAAAAATCATTATAATATCTGATAATTACCTGTCCATGGAAAACGAAGACAGGGCATTAATAGATTATGTATTAATGAAACCTTTCGATCTTGAAGAGCTTTACAGTGCGGTAAGAGATTCCTTGATTTCTTAAAAACATACTTGATTTTTTACATGGATTAACAAACTCTGCATTATCTATAATATTAATTTAACACTTGATCCACGTATACCGGTCTAAAAACCGGTATTTTATATTTGTTATGATTATACTGTTGATATTACAATTAAATAATGAGGTGTATTTATGGGTATGACAATTTCTCAAAAAATTCTGGCAGCACATGCTGACAGGGATGAAGTAACAGCTGGAGATTTGATAGAAGCAAGGGTTGACCTGGTGCTTGGCAATGATATTACGGCTCCCATAGCAATAAAAGAATTTACCGACCTGAATATTAAGAGTGTATTTGATCCAGAAAAGGTGGCACTGATTCCAGATCATTTTACACCTAATAAAGACATCAAGTCGGCAGAACAGGTAAAGATTTTGCGCGAGTTCTCAAAGGCGCAGGGAATAAAACATTTTTATGATGTTGGACGAGTTGGTGTTGAACATGCTCTTTTACCGGAGCTTGGACTTACCCGGCCGGGAATGTTGATTATTGGTGCTGATTCACACACATGTACATATGGCGCGATGGGGGCATTTTCAACTGGTGTAGGTTCAACTGATATGGCAGCGGCTATGGCCGTGGGAAAAACCTGGTTCAAGGTTCCCGAAGCCATGAAGTTTATATATGAAGGAAACCTGCGTCCCTACGTATCGGGAAAGGATCTCATATTGCATACAATAGGTGATATCGGGGTTGATGGTGCCCTGTACAGGTCGATGGAATTTACCGGTACCGTTATAAGCAATCTCTCCATTGAAGGTAGAATGACAATGGCTAATATGGCCATCGAGGCTGGTGGTAAAAATGGTATAATTGAACCCGACGATATTACGCTGGAATATATCCGTTCACGAAGCAGAGAGGAATTTACGGTTTATTCCAGTGATAAGGATGCTGAATACGCTGACGTGCGGGAATACGATGTATCGAAGATTGAACCGTTAGTGGCATATCCTCACCTGCCGGAAAACGTAAGGCCGGCCCGTGAAAGCGGTGTAAAAATTGACCAGGTGGTAATCGGTTCATGCACAAATGGAAGAATTGAAGACCTTAGGGTGGCTGCCGAGGTATTACGGGGCAGAAAGGTACATGCTGATGTACGGCTCCTGGTAATTCCGGCAACCCAGGAGATTTACAGGAAAGCGATGGACGAAGGACTTTTCGATGTATTTCTCGAAGCCGAGGGAATAGTCTCTGCTCCCACATGCGGCCCCTGTCTTGGCGGTCACATGGGTATACTGGCAGAAGGTGAAAAATGTGTTGCCACAACAAACAGGAACTTTGTAGGACGAATGGGGCACCCCAAAAGTGAGGTGTACCTGTCCAATCCTGCCGTGGCTGCTGCTTCTGCGGTGATGGGGAAAATCTGCCATCCTGACGAACTGAAGTAATGTAATAATCTTGTATCTCAACTACAAAGGAGTTTTAGCATGAAGGCACATGGAAAAGCATGGAAATTCGGAAATGATATAAATACGGACGAGATTGTACCGGCACGATACCTTAATACCTCGGATCCGGACGAATTGGCAAAACACTGCATGGAAGATGCAGACGATAAATTTATGGAGAAGATGGCACCCGGTGACATCATCGTTGCCGGTTCAAATTTTGGATGCGGATCATCCAGGGAGCACGCTCCAATAGCCATTAAGGCAGCCAAAGTATCCTGCGTAATCGCTGATTCATTTGCCAGGATATTTTTCAGAAACAGCATTAATATTGGCTTGCCCATTATCGAATCACCGGAAGCTGCCGCGGAAATTAACGAGGGTGATGAAATTGAGATTGATTTTGACAGCGGTACTATTGAAAATAAAACTTCGGGAAAGACATACCAGGCGAAACCGTTTCCACCGTTTATGCAGGACATTATCAAAAAGGGTGGCTTGATGAATAAGGTGAGAAGCGAGTTATCGTAAACGTTTAATGTTTTTACCTTTGGTTATATCCTTCCCCTTTGCCTCGAAAGGAATTACATACCACCTGCCCTGTTTATACTGACTTAATTGAAGCAGGGCAGGGTTTGGAAGGTCTTTTATGAAATCAGGGGTAAACTCGAGATCAATTTTAATATTACTTTCAGCTACCTTGTTGAAAAATCCATCTACCTTGAGACGAATGTCAGGGGCGTTAAATATAAAGGAATTAATATAATAATTTGGCCCCATAATGTTGAAGTTGCCGTATATCTTTGAGAATTCAAGATCTTTCAGCTTATATTTGAGTTCAGCTAGCCATATCCCAAGTCCATCCTGAATACCAGTGTTAACCAGTTTTCCCTTATCAATGGTAAATTCCAGTTTTCCCATAAGTGCGTTCAGGAATGGCACATTGCTGTCATACGCGAATTCAAGGTTAATTGTACCGTCCGCAATACCATAAAACCTGTTGTCAAATCGGGGATCAATAGCAGCCAGCTCCTGCACTTTAATATTTGTGAAACGGGAATCAATGTCAAAGTGTGGTGATTTTTCCGCGAAAGAAATTGTCCCCCGTCCTTTTATACTCCCTTCGGCAAAACTTGACTGAAATGAATATAATGACAGTGTGTTACCTGTAAAACGGTAATTTACCTGGATGTTTTGTACCTTGAGATTCTCCGTTTGTAGAACACCACATTGGATTTTTCCAGATATCTCTACAGGCAGGTTCAGTTGTAATGAACCAATCGGTTTATTGTCATCGCCCGGAATAGAATCGATTGAAAAAGTATCGAAACTAACATTCACAACGAATCGATTGAACTTTTTATCTATGGTTGCAACAGATAAAGTAGCAGGTTGTCCAAGTAGACGAACAGGGATCCCCTGCTTCTTAAACTGGTTGTTCTCAATGACAAGATGAGTGGAAAGACCTGATACAATATTATTTTTCCCGTTATAGCCGGCATCAGAAAGATGAATATCAGCGTTAATCTTATTGCTTGAGTATTTGAGATTCCCCTTGAGGGATCCGGATAATGGAAGTGTGATACCAGGTATAACTGAAAAGATATCCTCTATTGACACATCAGCGTCTGTAACATCAAGTTTCTTCAAGTCACCATCTAAGTTAAAGAGTAGTTCGTTTAGTTTAAAAGAAGAAGAATTGATGGACCCGTCAACGTTAGATATAAAAATCGTTTTACCCTTCAGGTTTACCCTGGCTAAACCATCAACTTTAACCCTTCTTGAATCAGAAAGTAGTGATGTACCTTTCACAAATCCTTCAACCATGTTACCGCTAATTGACAGTTTACGTATGGTGCCGGTAAATGATTTGTATGGAAGGGTGGTGTTGCTTTTTATCCACTTGTATACCCAGAGAAGTGAACATTTTTGCAGGGTTACATCACCTAGCAGTGAAAAGTCTCCATTACCAATAGATAGCAGTATATCCGTTTCAATATTCCCCCTGCCTTCTGGCAGTGTGATATACACATCCGAGAATTTTACCTTGTGTGTTTCAGGAAAGGCTATTATGGCGTCGCAGGTATATGAACCGTTAAGAGGCTTAAGTGAATCAGGGGCATCTTTTAAGAGCACATTCGTGTTGTTTAACGCAATAGTTGTGATGGATGATGATATTGATGATTTATCATCCTTTTCGCCATCTGTGGATTCGGAAATGTGTCGAATGAGTTTTTCTATGTTAGAAATTCCGTCAGAATAGATGATGTTAATTTTACCATCATTGAGTGAGATATGATTTATCGTAAATTTCTTATCCAGTAAAGATAGTAATGAAAAACGTATATGCGCGTTACGAGCCGACGCGATAAAACCTTTTTGCCCTGTAATATCATTATATATTTTAAAATCATTGATGATGATTCCACTGAAACCATATTGAATATTTGAGATAGCAACTTTTCTATTCGTTGCGTTCTCAATGCTTGTAGTTATAATCTTAAGAAGCTTTTCCCTGGGATATAGATACACAAAAAGGGCTGCGCTTCCTCCTGCCAGGATAAGTAAAGATACAAGGACTATGGCTATATATTTAAATGTTCTTACTGGCTTCACGTTTTCTTTCTAATGCAGATTTTTTCTTGTAAAAGTGTACTGTTTTTTCCAGTTCTTCAAGGTTCGTACACATTATCTTGCCTTCTTCAAGCTTAATGTGTTTATCTTCAAGTAGTTCAACTATAAGTGCTTCACCTTTTTCAGGGGGAAGTCCCACCATGTTAACAAGTTCCTTGGCTCCAAAGTCAAATGTATGGGTTTCCTTCGGTGATATCCTTATTTTCTGCTTATCAATTTGTATAAGCAGCATGTCGTATATGCGGCCTATAGGATCCCTTACTAACAGGTTAGCAAGTTGCCTGTACGCTGTCCAGATTCTTTCGCTGAGAAGTTGAATTAACCTGGAGGCAAGTTGCGGCTGTTGACGTACCATTGTTTCAAAGTTTGACTTGTTAATTGCCAGGAGGGACGTTTCCCCGAATGTAATGGCTGAAGCGCTCCTGGGGCGATTTTCAAGCAGTGCCATTTCACCAAAAATATCACCGGGTTTCAGAACTGCAAGAAGCACTTCTTCATCTACGATTTTTGTTATCTTGACTTTACCTGATTGAATGATATATAGTTCATCGCCTGGTTCATTTTCGCAAAATATCATATTATTATCTTTGAAAGTGCGATTAAGGTTATGCTTCTGTGGACTTTCGGGTACTTTCAATGGTGCTTTAAGGGCTTTAAGATTATGTATGGCATTGTCCCTGTTTGGGCCATTGGGACAATACTGTATATATCGCTGCAACGCGTATGCCGCGTGATTATACTGCTTTTTCTTCAAATAGTATTCCCCGATTTTATAGAGATGTTCGGGATCTTCCTCTACAACGTTTGAGAATGTTAACCGGGTAATTGCCTGGTCAAATTCTCTCAGTTTTTTGCTGAAGAAACGGATTATCTTCATTGCAACCGCGGGGTTTTTCTGGATCAATATTCCAAATTGTTCCCTGTCAACAGATATAAGTGAGACGTTGGTGATGGCTATGGCACTTTCAATTCTTGCGTGGGCGCTCATGCATGAAATTACCCCGAAAAAATCCCCCGGCCCAAGAATAACGTTTGGATCTTCTCCAATAACCGGGTTTTCCCTGGCAATCTTGACATTACCATTTCGAACTATAAAAAAATTATCAGCATTCCTCTTCCCCTCAACAGTTATAAAGGAATTAGAAAGATAATTCATTACCTTGAATTGTTCAGAAACCATTGTTCACCTTTAAAGGATTACAATCCTCAAATACTCAATCAATACAATAATAATATTGATACTGTCTTTTTAAGAGTCGGATATATTACCATTATTTTCAAGAACTTTCTAATCCTGAATAGATATATTTTATATTGATGGTCAGCAGTTCTTTTTCGGGAAATTACACTTTTAAGTTTTGAAGTCTTTCCAGGCGTAGATTCTGTACCTGCTTTGCAAGTGAGACATCAGAGGGCTTGTAGTATTTTGCCTTCTCATACGCGGAGATAGCAGCACGGGTGTTATCAAGTTTTTCAAATGTTTTACCACGATGAGAATGAAAGATGCTCTGCCTGTTCAGTAATGCCCTGAAGGCGCCCCGGGGATTCTCAGGAAGCTGGGGTAAACGAACCTGCTTTTTAAAACGTTTCATGGGCTCCAGGGGCTTTTTGTGTATGGTGGCCCTGAAAGAAGGAATACTCCTTGTGGAAAAAGATGATATTTCTTTTAAACCCATGATTTTCATAATTTTGTAATTTAACCAGGTATAATTTACTGAATACAATTTATTCAATTATTTTCTTATAGTCAAGCCTAATTCCAGGTTACAAACGGTCATTTCAAAAATGACTATTGTACATGAAATTAGATTCCGATCATGGAAGTGGTCAATGATTTTCACTTTAAGGAGTAAATAAATGGAAATATTAATGAATGAAGCGGTTATTCCAGTGATTAATTCCAGCCAGATTGATGTGGATCGGATTAAAGCGCTTGTTTCGATAAAAGAGATGATAGACAGGTTGGCTGCTGCAGATTATCTTCACCCTGACGATATCAACAGGTTAGAGAGGAAGTATGGTACGAAACCAACTGTATGTACATGGGGTGATTATTTCCAGGCAGAGCTGGCAACCCGGTTTTCTGGAAGTTCTGATGTAGATTTCTACCGGGCTATTGACACGGTGCGCTTCGATATTATTTCAAGTATCATGATTTTCAGTAATAAAGATGAAACTTTCATGAACTGGGTTGAGGCGCGCTTTAATGAGGTTAAAGATGCCAGTGGAGATGATACAAGCAAGATGACCGAAGATGAAAAAGAAATCTATCACTTAAAAATATTGATGGATTACTATACTTCCATGCAATTGACGGATGCCCTTAGTGATGCAGATACAAAATGGTTTACCATGTATAGTGAAGCCCGGGCGGTCTAGTTAGTCAGATGTAAGGTATTTTTCCAGGTATTCTATGAGATCGTTTGTATTTTTGCGAATCATTGACTTGAATTCGGGTGGTATATTCTGATTCATCACTACCTTGTAATAGTTTATCGCGTCACGTACATGCCGTTTCTTAATATATTCTTCAGCCTTTTCCAGCATGGGTTTGAATTTGTAAAATGAATATTCAAGGATGTTTTTCTCTCTTGAAAGGCTGAATTCATCCGGCAATTTCGAAAAATCATATGTTACTTTCAGGATGGGAAGTTCTTTCTTTTTTCGCTTATTGTGTTGTAGAAATTTTTCATAGAATTTTTCTTCTTCCCTTAGTTTTGATTCCTGTTCCCTGTCAGTTACACTGTATTCAACATCAGTTTCATCATGCTGATCGCCCAGAATTTCAATCTCGTCCCGTTTTCCTCTTTGTTTACTGTCTTCTTCAAGTATTTTCTCAAATATATCTTCATCTGTTAGTTGTTCAGTGCTGTCAGTTTCTTTCAGGTAATCGCTGAGAAGTTCCCAGTCATCCGACTGGTCTTCAACTTCCTTTTTTTCAACGGTTTCTTTCCTGGTATCTTCAATTGTCTTACCCTCTGGCGTTTGCGTACCTGGCTTGTCAGAGGGACCTTTCATCCTTTTTGGTTCAGGTGCTTTCAGGTTGGGAATTCTCTCAAGAATTTCAAGTATAGGACCAGGGTCTATTGTTACGGGTAATTGTCCTTCATATTTCACACGGGATATTTCAGGTTTCCTGTCAGTCTCCGTAATGCTACCTTGAATCTTCCGGAGCTCATCAATCTCCTGTTGCGTCTTTCTTTTATCTTCATTAAGCTCAGTTACCCTGTTTTGCAGACCATGCACATCTGATCGCAGCTGAGAAAATTCTTCATTATCCCTGCCTGGAAAATCTTTATTGTTCTGGTATATTTCACGTGCTACTTCTTCAGCAATTTTCTTAACATCAAGTTGGGGCTGGGGCGGACTGGTTAAACCTATTTGAATTTTATCTGGTATGGAAAATGGACCATCCATTGAAAACCTGATTTCACTGGGTTTTCTGGAGGGAAACGCATCTTCCTGCCTGGCCCTTTGTTCCTGTTTTGCTTCCTGATGTTTCTTGTAATTGTTGAGATAGTTAATATTTGCTTCAATTTTTTCGTTTGTTTCAGCATCATTTATGCGGGCGTTTACCCCTTCGTATAAAGAAGTTGCGGTATTGAAATCACCTTTTTTCGCGTATATTTCCGCGTTCAGCAGTGTTCGCCTGTAAATTCTAAATCGAGAATATTCAGGAATGATTTCATCAACCTGAAATGGCAGGGCGAAATCATCTTCTACTTCGGGAAGCTCATCGCTTATGTCAGTTTTACGACGGGATCTTTCCCTGTCGTCTGGAAACTTTTCCTCAATTTCAGCATCTGCGGCCCTTCGCCTGTACATTTTCTCAGGGGCATCGTCTTTTTCAGAATAGCCGTTTCTGGATCTTTCAGGTGTTAATAACGCCCAAAGAAAGATGGCAACTATAATGATAAGTGATGATATGAGGATTATATTCATTCTTGTAACCGTATATTCAGGTGTTTGAATCTACTTATACTATCGACATTATTCAGTGGATATCAGTACCCTTGATGATAGTTTTTTTACCCTTATTTCTTTCTCTTCAATCAATGAAGCATCTGTTTCATCAAGTATATCATAGGGAGATTCCCTGGATGTGTCAATAATATCTATCCATTTGCTGCCATTAAAAGGACGGGGGATCTGAAATGTCAGTGTATACAGGGAAGCATTAAATACCATGTATATGTCACGGTCATTCCTTTCGTGGGTAAGCCTGGTGTAGCGTCCATTGAGCTGTAAAGCTATGGAATGACTATGGTCATTCCAATCCGGTTTGCCCGGTTGTATCCCATGCCATTGACAATCGGGGGCGTTAAAACCAGTTGCCGTGTCACCGGTGGTGAAACGTGCCTGCCGCAAAACGGGATGTTGTTTTCGGAAACGTATAAGCATTTTGAGGAAACGGACAATATCCGAATGGGTGTCCATAAGTTCCCAGTTCAGCCATGATATCTCGTTGTCCTGGCAATAGGCATTATTGTTCCCCTGTTGCGTGCGCCTGAATTCATCTCCGGCAAGGATCATAGGTACACCCTGCGACATGAAGAGCGTGGTCATAAAATTCTTAATCTGCCTGTTTCTCAATGAATGAATGAGGGGGGTGGCATCATTGCCCTCAATACCAAGATTGAAACTTAAATTATTGTTCTCACCATCCCTGTTGTGCTCTCCATTGGCTATATTATGCTTGGTAGTATACGACACAAGGTCGTTCATTGTAAATCCGTCGTGACAGGTGATGAAATTAATACTGTTGAGAGGATTTTTATTCAGGCTGCCATAAAGATCATAACTTCCGGTTAATCTCGTGGCGAAATTTCTAACAGTACCAGTATCTCTTTTCCAGAAACTGCGTACGTCATCCCTGTAAGCCCCGTTCCATTCAGCCCACCTGCCGGGGAAGGCACCTACCTGGTATGCTCCTCCCGCGTCCCAGGCTTCGGCGATTATCTTTGTATTTCTAAGGATGGGATCTTCAGATATGCGTTCAAGGAGGGGGGGGTTGCTGAGTATATTTCCCTTCTGGTCTCTACCCAGTATGGAAGCGAGATCGAATCGAAAACCATCAACATACATTTCAACCACCCAGTACCTCAGGCAGTCCAGGATATAATCACGTACCAGGGGATGATTGCAATTCAGGGTATTGCCGCATCCAGAGAAGTTGTGATAAAATCTTTTATCATTCTTAAGAATATAATATATTGAGTTGTCTATTCCGCGGAAATTGATAGTTGGGCCAAGGTGATCACCTTCAGCGGTATGGTTGAAAACTATATCAAGGATAACCTCGATGCCGGAATTATGAAACTGTTTTACCATTTCTCTGAACTCCCACACCTGTTCACCCATTTTCCCGGTATGAGAATATTTTGCTTTTGGCGCGAAAAATGAAATGGTGCTGTAACCCCAGAAATTTTTTAACTTTTCACCGGTGAGGGGATTGACGTTTACGTTCTCGAATTCATCAAACTCCTGTACAGGCATGAGTTCAACAGCGGTGATTCCCAGTTCTTTCAGGTAGGGGATCTTTTCAGCCAGTCCCCTGTAGGTTCCGGGTGCCGTAGTTCCTGATGTAGAACTGAAAGTGAACCCTTTAACATGCAGTTCATAAATTATTGTTTCATCCATGGGTATTGTAAGGGGACGGGGGGTGCTGTCATTGTCCGTATGCAGCCCGGTAACAATGCACTTCGGTGAATGCTGAACATTGTCAGTTCTGGAAAATGAAAGATCCTCGTTCTCAGAACGGGGGTCGTATCCAACCGCCATGGTGAAATCCCAGGTGTGGTTGCCGCTTACTGCTTTCGCGTATGGATCAAGAACCAGCTTGTTGGGATTAAACCTGTGTCCATGTACCGGTTCATAGGGACCATCAATTCGATATCCATATAGCTGACCCTCTTTTATATCAGAGATCCAGATATGCCAGATATCACCAGTACGGTTTATTGCAGGGTCAAGGATGTATTCCATGTAGGCGGTATCATCTTCCGAGTTTTCGAACAGAAGAAGTGTAACTCCGGTAGCGTGACGGCTGAGTATTGAGAACTGTGCACCGTCACTATCCAGCTTCACACCGGGGGGGACGGGAAGACCGGGTTTGGCTGCATGTAATTGAGAGTTTCGCAAAATAAATAATCCTCTGCATGGTACTTGAATTTTTTATTGATATTGTGCCGGCAATTAGATAGTATACATGAGAATTAAATTATTTCAACATAATATTCACGTGGTGAAGGAGCGTATATAACTAATTCTATTTTTTTATTTTTACTTCATCTAAATAATATCTTTATTAAAACTTCATATTTGTGTTATATCAGGGGTTCTAAGGTGTAGTATATTAGTTTGTAATCCCGGAGATCCTGTAATGTTGTTTAAAAGACATAAAAGTGTTATCTATGACCTCATGCTGCAACGTGCTTTCCTGGTAGTAGCCTTTGCCAGTGTTATGGTGCTATTTCTAATAATGCTTTTCCTGTTCAAAGAAGGAATACCAGTATTTGAAGTTATTTCTGTCAACGACTTTCTCCTGGGAACAGAATGGTATCCCACCAGCGAACCCGCGCGCTTTGGTGCCTTTCCCCTGATAATTGCTTCGTTGTTTGTTACAATGATTGCATGCGTGGTGGCAATTCCCCTCAGTCTTTCAATAGCCATATACCTGTCTGAACTTGCACAACCGGTATTGAGGGAGATAATAAAGCCTACTATTGAGATAATTGCCTCTATACCATCAGTTGTTATCGGGTTTTTCGGCATGGTAGTTGTAGCACCTTTTTTGCAAAACCAGTTTAATCTTGACACTGGTTTAAACGCGTTCAATGCGTCAATTATGCTGGCTTTTATGGCAGTACCAACCATTGCCAGTATATCGGAAGATGCCATTTCATCAGTGCCGATGGCATTAAAGGAAGCTTCTTACGCGCTGGGAGCAAACAAGTGGCAAACCATATTCCACATAACACTGCCCGCATCCCTCTCGGGTATCTGGACGGCAATTATTCTTGGAATCTCACGTGTTATCGGGGAAACCATGGTAGTACTCATGGTTGCCGGTGGCGCAACCACGTTACCATCGTCAATATTCGATCCCGTGAGACCCCTGACCGCCAACATCGCCGCGGAGATGGCCGAAGCACCATATCAAAGTGATCATTATCATGCACTGTTTGCAATTGGTATAATACTTTTTGTAATTACCTTCATGTTCAATATACTGGCTGATTACCTGTCAAATAAGTACAAGTTTAAGGAAAACTAAACATGATATTATACTTCAATGGAAGAATATCTGGAGAATGGATTTTATGAAGAATCAGGCCGCTCTGATAGAAAAAACGATTTTTGTTTTATTACGGGTGCTCTCATTTACCGTAATAGGTTTCCTACTTCTAATTCTTGGTTTTATTTTTTACAAGGGAGCTTCTGCTATTTCATGGGATTTCCTTACCCAAATGCCTTCAAACGAAATGCGTTCGGGGGGTATCTTTCCAGCTATCGTTGGTACATTTTACCTGATGCTTGGTTCGGCTCTAATATCAATTCCAATTGGTATAATAACCGCCATATACCTTAATGAATATGCAAATAATCCAAGGGTTGTGAAAATAATCCGTCTGGGTATCAATAACCTGGCGGGTGTACCCTCGGTTGTGTTTGGTTTATTCGGATTAAGCCTTTTTGTAGTATTCATGGATTTTGGATCCTCCATAATTGCAGGTTCCCTGACCCTTGGTGTGTTAAACCTGCCCGTGATAATCAGGTCTACCGAAGAAGCATTGATGACGGTACCCGGTACATTCAGAGAGGCGTCCCTTTCCCTGGGAGCTACCAGGTGGCAGACAATATACAAGATTGTTCTTCCAAGTTCGCTTCCCGGAATCTTAACCGGTATTATGCTTTCACTTGGGAGGGCAGCCGGTGAAACAGCTCCCATTATGTTTACGGTAGCAACGTATTATACACCGGGACTGCCTTCTTCAATATTCCACGAGGTTATGGCCCTGCCATACCACATATATGTTCTGGCAACAGCCGGAACCCATATACAGGAAACCCGGCATATCCAGTATGGAACAGTTATAGTTCTTATTATGCTGGTACTGTTGCTTAATCTTACCGGTGTAATTCTAAGATACAGGTTTCGAAAGCGGCTTAGCTCATAATTTTAACCGCAATTACACTTCGATGAATCCAGATTAACGCGGATTAATAATGAAATAGTGCAAACCATATCATATAACGTAATACTCTTCATCGGTACACAATAGTTATCACGCGGAGGTGCAGAGACGCTGAGGAAGAATAAGAAATTCTCCGCGTTCCCCGCGCCTCCGCGTGATAACTATTATTTTTATTTTCAGGATTTCGAAAATTTCATACTTCACTTTTCAATAAAAACTGGTCACAAATCATCTGGGTTCATTTAGCGAGTCGGGCGGTTTCATATTTTTAGAGTCTTATGATATTATAAGACCATCTATTTCGCCGCGAATGTGGTAAAGGGAATGGTTACGATAAAGGTTGTTCCTCTGCCGATTTCAGATTCAACGGAAACTTCCCACTTCAGCAATTCGGCCGCGTGTTTCACTATAGAAAGTCCAAGTCCCGTGCCGCCGCTGTTTCTTGAACGGCTTTTGTCAACCCTGTAAAACCGTTCGAATATCCTGCCGATGGATTCAGAAGGGATGCCTACTCCAGTATCGCTTATCAAGATATGTAAATTATTTTCGTTCTCTCTAGAAGAAATAAATATTTCACCATTTTCGATATTATAATTCAACGCATTATCAATCAGGTTGAAAAATATTTCTTCACACAGGAATTTAGTAGCTTCTACCTCGGGGAGAGGGGTATCATATTTTCTGCGGACGTGGATGTTCTTCGCAGACGATTTTGGAGAAAGTATATTTATACAGTTGATAATTACTTCATCCAGTTCCACTTTTTCAAGCTGAAAGTATGGTGTGGTCTCCAGCATGTTCAGTTTTAGCATGTCATTGATGATGTAATTCTGTCTTTCAAGATTGGTAAGAGCATTATGGATAAAATCACTGCACATTTCCTTATTACCAAGATTTTCACGAATAGTTTCAAGATAGCCCTTTTGAATGGCAATAGGAGTTTTTAATTCATGTGAAAGGTTACCCACAAGTTCTGTCTTAAGAGTTTCAATTTTTTTTCGTTCGGTTATATCGTGAAGTACAAGCAGTATGCCCTGCGAAGCTTCGCTATTTACATGAGAGGTTTCTTCGTTGATTGGTGTAATATATACTTCGTAGCTGGAATTGTTAATATCCTCTTCGAAGAAAGTGCCCGACTCATTATTAAGTATATAGTCAATTTTCGCGTTCAGAGAGCTGTTGCGGATAATTGTAAAATACACACGATCCTCAACGGGCTGTCCCATTCCCCAGAGCTTCTTAAAGGAGTCATTTGCGATAACTATTCTTTTATCATTATTAATTACCGCGATAGCATCATGATTGTTTTCAATAACAGTTTTTAACTTGTTCTGCTCAATCAGCATGTTGTTAATTTCAAGCTGCAGGTTGTCAGCCAGCTTGTTCAATGCTCGTTGGAGACTGCCGATCTCGTCATCATTATAATCTTTTATTCTTGATGAGAAATCACCATTTGAAAAATTATCGGCAAAATCGATTGCTGTTGATATGGGACGGGTAATATACCGGGAAATTAGTATGTTTATAATCAGGGCGATTGCCAGCAGAATGGCACCTGTAATAATAATAGTTCTTTGTGTTTTTAAAACAGACGCATCAATCTCGTAAAGGGGTTTAGCTAATCGAATAATAAAGTCGTTTTGTTTTTCCGCGTAATATAGCATGTGCGTTCGTAGTGTATTACTGTATCGTATGCTGTCCCCTTTACCTTCTTCAATCGCCTCCATGATCTCTACCCGGTATCGATGATTATCCATTCGATCAGGTTCGGCGGATGTATCAGCATATACATCACCATTCATATTTACCAGGGTAATCCTGAGATTGATGAGGTCAGCAAGATTATGTACCCTTGTCTCAAAGTGTTTTGAATGGAACTGGCGAATCGTATTATTGTCAGATATATCACGAATGATAAAATCAATTTTCTCAGCCATCTCACGCTCAAGTATGTCGAGATTGATGTCACGTATGAGATTGCTGAAGTAGATCAAGAAAAATGTGGTGAGGACAAGGATGAGAAAAGAATAGAATATTATAATCCTGGAGCTGATTTTTTTAAACATTGCAGGTAATCCATCCGGTTATTCTTTAAATCCATAGCCGATACCGGAAAATGTTTTGATGATATTTTTATAATGTCCCATTTTCTTTCTAAGATTCATTATGTGCACATCTATTGTCCGGTCAATAACATATACATCATCGCCCCTGATGCTGTCTATTATGTTATCCCGTGTAAATATTTTTCCAGGGTATTTGAGAAAAAGCTGTAATATCAGGAATTCTGTTTTTGTTAAATTGATGTCCTTCCCGTCAATTAGCACCTGGTATTTATCGGGATATAACTCAAGTCCCTCATAAGCCAGCTTATTGTCCTGGTTTGTTCCTGGCTCGGAAATACTTTCTGTTCGTCTTAATAATGCCTTTACCCTTGATGTTAACTCTTTAATACCAAAGGGTTTTGTTATATAATCATCACCGCCAAGTTCCAGGCCCAGAACCTTGTCGAATTCTTCACTCCTGGCGGACAGGAATATGATGGGTATGGTCCTGTATTCATCACGGGAGCGGAGGTGTTTACAGAAATCATATCCATCCATTCCGTCCATCATAATATCGAGAATGATAAGATCAGGTATTGTTTTTTTAAGACCCTCAAGTGCCTTTTCGGCTGAAGAGTATGAATTTACATTATACCCGTTATTGCGGAGATTTACTTCAAGTATATTCTGTATGTCTTTTTCGTCATCAATGACAAAGATGGTTTTACTCATGCTGTTCTTTACTCCTGGTGCCGGATATCTTCACCTTCAATATAATAGATGGCCCTTTCGGCAAGATTCGTCGCGTGGTCACCAATTCGTTCCAGTGCCTTGGAAACTGATATAAGCCCCAGGGCCTGTGAAATGGTGGACGGATTTTCAGCCATGAATGAGAACAGTTCCCTGTAAACCTGCATGTTCAAATCGTCAATCTGCCTATCCAGTTCTATGCAGTCACGGGCAAGGTCTGCGTTCCTTTCAGTAAAAGAACGAAATGCCAGCTTTATCATGCTGATAGCCATTTCTGACATGCGTGGAATATCAACGAGGGGTTTTAAAGGAGAACGGCCATCAAGCCGAATAGTCTCTTTTGCGATACTGGTTGACAGGTCACCGATCCTCTCAAGGTCGGTATTCGCTTTCAGTATGGCCAGCACCAGGCGTAAATCAGCGGCTGCCGGTTGCTTGGTTACCAGTACCCGTATGCAGTCTTCATCAATGCTGATTTCCAACTGGTCAAGTTTCGTATCTTTTTGAATAACAGATTCAGCCAGTGCCGTGTCCACGTTTTTCAATGACGTTACGGCATTTTGTATGGATTCAATGGCCAGGTCTGCCATTTGGAAAATCTTCTGTGATATGTTTTCCAGTTCCTGTTGAAGATGAGTGGTCATATAAATACTCCTTAACCGAATTTACCAGTTATATAGTTTTCCGTCATCTCTTTTTCAGGGTTTGTAAATATTGTATCGGTTTTATTGACTTCGATCAGCTTTCCCATGTAGAAAAATGCGGTATAATCACTTACCCTGGCTGCCTGCTGCATGTTATGTGTTACAATAACAATAGTAAACTGTGTCTTAAGGTTTTGTATTAATTCTTCAATTTTCTGAGTTGAGATTGGATCAAGTGCTGATGCCGGTTCGTCCATCAGGATGATGTCGGGCTGTATGGCGATAGTGCGGGCGATGCAAAGGCGTTGCTGCTGCCCGCCAGATAACCCCATGGCTGAATCGTTAAGACGGTCCTTTACTTCGTTCCACAGGGCAGTCTTTTTGAGTGATTCCTCCACGGTCCTTTCGATACTGTACTTGTCCTTAATGCCGTTTATTTTCAACCCATAGGCGATATTCTCGAATATAGTCTTTGGAAATGGATTGGATTTTTGAAACACCATGCCTACGCGACGACGAAGATTGGTAACATCAAATTTCTGATCATATATGTCTTGATCATCCACATTGATTTTTCCTTCTACACGGGTAAAAGGAATGATGTCATTCATGCGATTGATACATCGTAAAAAAGTTGATTTACCACAGCCTGATGGTCCTATCAGTGCCATAACAGTGTTTGTCTGAATCTTCAGGTTTATGTCAACCAGGGCTGGGGTGTCACCATAGTAAAATGAGAGATCTTCAACAACTATTTTGTCATCCATATGTAACCCGTAATACTTTTTATAAGTTAATGCCTGTTTTGAACAGGTTACGCATCTTTGACCGGTTTCGTAAGCTTTTATGAATTTTACCATTTAAAAGCTAATTTGTGGTAACCAGGGTGCGTATTCCTGATACAGGAAGATACTTCATGATAAAAATCAAGATATAATAAACATATTATAAAGATGTTGTAAAGTAATGAACTAATTATGCATTACCTTCTATTTTTAAACGAATCATGAAATATATTTAGCAGTGATACGGTTTGATCAGCAATTTTTTGCATATTCCCCAGGATTCCGTAAAAAAGTATACTGAGTCTCGTTTTTGAAGTCCCATCCTGTATACGTTCTATCTGGTTTTTGTCAAAATGCTGGATTTTACTTTTTATTTTATCCAGGTCATTCTGAAGATTGGTAGTCTCCATCGAGTGTTCCTGCATCAATATCTCAGATATGGAAGTCAGCATGCCGGATAAAATATTTTCAACTTCACGGATTTCACGAATCTGCACATCAAGCAGCCCCTTATGATGATTGCTTATATGTAAATAAGATCGAATCACGATGTCCCGGTGGCTTTCTGCTATTTCCTGCAGGGCGCTTATGGTTTTAGAATACTCGTGGGTTAAATGCAGTTCATCCTTCTGGAGAATTCTGAGAGTTTTAAATATATTTGCGATTATAATATTAGCCCAGAGTTGAATTTTCTTTGTGTCACGCCGTGAATCTTTTAACTGGAGTCGGTTTTCAGAAACCAGCGCGTGTATGCATTTGCGGATGCTCTTGTTGACTTCACCTAACAATATGCTGGTGTGTTCAAAGGTGTTCTGAATGGCATATTCACTGTCAGTAACTTTCCTGAGATTGAAAACATCTATCTCTTCTTTTTCTTTATGCCTTGTTTTGTGCAGGTGATGATTGCGCCATATTAAATATAATGACAATCCAAGAATAACAATCACCCCTGGTGCTTCGAAATAGTATATGGCGAATGCGAAGGCCAGAGATATCGTGAAGGCACTAAATGCGGTAAAGAACCATCCACCAATTACCGCCAGTACACCTGCTACCCGGTAGACGGCGCTCTCTCGGCCCCATGCCTGGTCTGAAAGAGATGTGCCCATTGCCACCATAAATGTAACATATGTAGTTGACAGGGGGAGCTTCATGGATGTGGCAAAAGAGACTACAGCGCTTGCAACCATCAGGTTAACAGAGGCCCGCAACAGGTCAAACTGGGGTTTCTCGTCTGCCTGTGTTAATTGCGTATCAACTGATTTAAACCTGCCAGCAATAGCTGAATTGACTTTTGCGGGTATGAGTATATTTATCCCTTCAAAAACTGATGAGAACATGCGAACTGTTGCACGTGAAAGGGGAGTGGAGCCGAAACGTTCGTATCCTTCATCCTGTCGTCCAAGGCTTACCTCGGTTTCGGTGACTGTCCTGGATTTTTTTGAAAACCACAGGGTGATAACCATTATTACTCCAGCTATCAGCAGAAGCCAGGTTTTCGTTTTCATGGGTTGCTGAAGAGCCTCCATCATGACAGTCAGGGGGTTTGTAGATGTGTGAGCGATAGTATACGCGTTTAAACCGGCAATGGGAACACCGATGAAGTTTACAAGGTCATTAGACGCAAAAGCCATGGCCAGGGCAAATGTACCCACAAGTACAATAATCTTAAGAATGTTTACCCTTGTCGCAATGAGTAGTAATTGAAGAAATACAAAAGATACAATAAATGTAGACCCGGTGATAATGAGAGTATGTGTTTTAATCCATGCTACATTGTCTTCAGTTAAAAATGAGGCACCTTTTGCTCCCTTGACAATAATAAAATATATAATCATGGTGAGGGCTACACCCCCCCATGCCGCTCCATAGCGTTTCAACCTTGCCTGGTAATTGAAAGTAAAGATGAGTCTTGATACAAACTGGGCAAATGCCCCGCATATAAAGGCGATTACCACCGAAAGCAATATACCAGAAATGATGGCAAGGGCCTTACTTGAATTAATATAATCTCCCAAGTGGGCAAGGTTACCGGCGGTAGTGTGTAGCTTGATAATTGAAACGGCTACAGCAGCACCCAGAAGTTCGAAAACAATTGAAACCGTGGTTGAGGTGGGAAGCCCGAATGTATTGAAAAGATCAAGTAATAAAATGTCTGTAAGCATTACGGCCAGGAATATTATCATAAGCTCGGGCATCATGAACATCTTTGGATGGAAGATGCCTTTTCTGGCAACCTCCATCATTCCGCTTGAGAAGGTAACCCCCGCCAGTATTCCCAGGCTGGCAATAATCATGATAACATAACGTGGCGCCACATGTGAACCGATAGATGAATTAAGAAAGTTTACGGCATCATTACTGACACCAACCACCAGGTCTGTAACCGCAAGAATAACTAGTAAAACTACCGCCATAAGAAAAATATCCATACAACCTCGCACTTCTTTATATTTTTTTTATATTATATTGATCAATCCTTGAATACATGTATTATTATATATATACCGGTATTATTCAAGCAGGTTTATCGAGACTTGCATGTTAATAAATTGTTAAGAAATTATGAAGATAATATAAATATAATGTTAAGAAAAGCAACATCGTGTTTTTCATATATTATTAAGCATTTCTTAATAATATATTAACATGGAACAATTATTTAAGTATATACATTAGTTTATAAATGTTAGGAAGTTAATATCATCCAAGGAGGCACATCTCGATATGAGAAAAAGTATTTTTAACACAATCATCGTTCTTATCGCGGCTATGGCAATCGGTTTCATGTTTTCAGGATGTTCAAAGGATTCCAGCAGCAAGGTTACGGTAAAGGGATCAACAACCGTTCTTCCTATTACCCAGAAAGCAGCAGAAGTGTTTTATGACAAACACAAGATTGGTGTATCAATATCAGGTAGCGGTTCAGGAAACGGCATCAAGGCTCTTCTTGATGGAAGCACCGATATTGCCAACGCGTCAAGGGCGATGAAAGGCAAGGAACTTAAACTTGCAAAAGAAAAAGGTATCAAGGTTAAAGAAATAGCGGTTGCCCTTGATATGATAGTTCCTGTTGTACATCCGGATAATCCAGTCAAAAAAGTCAGTATGGACCAGTTGAAAGCTATCTATGATGGTTCAATATCTAACTGGAAGAAACTTGGTGGAAAAGACGAGAAAATAGTTGTTATCTCGAGGGACACCAGTTCAGGTACCTATGAAGTATGGGGAGAAATGGTTCTGAAAGGAGCTGACGTAAGAAATGACGCTCTTCTCCAGGCATCCAACGGAGCTGTTGCTTCAGCAGTATCGAAAAACCCCAAGGCAATCGGATATGTTGGATACGGTTATCTCGATGAAAGCCTGCAGGCAATCAACGTGAACGGCGTCGAAGCCACTATCGAAAACGGTAAGTCCGGTAAATTCCCAATCTCACGAAAGCTGTATATGTACATTAACGAAGAAACAATCTCAGCTGACGCAAAGAAATTCATTGACTTCCTTATGTCAGACGAGGGACAGGAAATCGTGAAAGAAATTGGTTTCCTTCCTGTAAATTAAGTAATCTTTCGCATAACCAGAAAGAAGGTTCCCTTTTGAAAAAGGGGGCCTTTTTTTTGTCTATGCTCTTCAGCAGGATAAGGCAAAAGAGCTTTCATCTTGACAATGGAGCAGGTTACCAGTAATACTATAAATTCAATACAAATCAGAATAAGGAATAATTTATGAAAAGTATATATCCATTATGCCTGGTGATGGCGATTGTAATTTCTATTTCTGGTTGCACGAAAAAAAGTTCTGAACCAGTCATCATTCATGGCTCTACAACCATAGAGCCGGTTTTGATTACACTGGCCCGGTCTTTTGAGAAACAGCATAACATTCCTTTTGAGATTGAAGCAAATGGATCCCGTGATGGGATAAGGGATCTTATTGAAGGGAAATGTGATATTGCTGATTCTTCATACCATGTCACACCTTCCCAGGTTATGGAAGCGGAGAAAAAGGGAGTACAGTTACGGGAGTTTCACATCGCCTTTGATATGATTGTTCCAATTGTACACACAGAAAATGGATTGTCCTCTATTTCCATGAAGCATTTGCGGCAGATCTATACTGGTGAGGTAACAACGTGGAAAGATGTGGGCTGGAAAGATAATCCCATTATGGTGGTGAGTCGTGATGCCAGTTCCGGTACCTATCATGTTTGGAATAAACTGGTCACCGGCGGTAATGATTTCAAGCCGGAACATGTTGAAACGCTTTCTTCCAACTCTGCCGTGGTTGCCCGGGTAGCTGATAATTTTAATGCTATAGGATATATAAGTAAAACATTTGTAAATAACGAGATAAAGGTGCTGGCGGTTGATGGAATCCAGCCTGAAGAAAAGAAAAATGGAAATGCTGATTATCCCATTCGAAGAAAATTGTATGTATACGTGGACATGAATAATCTTAATCAAAATACACGAAGATTTTTATTATACATACTGAGCAGGCAGGGTCATGAAGTGATTCAGAAAGAAGGATTTATCCCTGCAGGCATCTACAACCAGGGTGAAGATAAAATCAGGACATTATTATCGGGAGAGAAATAATATAATGACTATACGTAATATCCAGGTTTTCGCTGGAAGTAATGCCATGAAAATTATTCAGGAGGAGGGGATTCGTCCCGAAAGGGTATCCTTTCTTGCCGGGGCAGCCGGTGGTCCCAAGTGGATAGTGCTCTATGGCATAGACAGGATACTGCCTGAGATGCTGATCAACGGCAGAAAAGAACCCCTGTATCTTGTCGCGTCTTCTATCGCCTCCTGGCGGTTCGCCGCACTGGCACAGCAAAACCCGCTTAAGGCGCATGATCTTTTCCGGGAGGCGTATTTCTCGCAGAGATATTCCAGTCGTCCCCTCCCCGAAGAGGTTACGTCTGAATCCACAATAATTATGAACCGTTATGTGAATGATACGTCAATACACCATATACTCAATCACCCGGTAATTCGTTTTTCACTGTTCTCTGTTTTATCAAGGCACCTGTGTAATTCGGACAACAGGTTCACCCTCGGGCTTGGCATGGCCGCAACCGGTCTTGCCAACCTTGTCAGCAGAAGGCTGATCGGGGGTTTTTTTCAACGCGTATTGTTTCATGACAGCAGATCCGTCCCCCCTCTTGTTGATCTTGAGGGGTTCATTACTCACAAGGTTCCACTTACCACGGATAACTTCAGGGACGCGATGCTTGCCTCCGGGTCAATTCCAATGGTGATGTCGGGGGTACGGGACATTCCTGGTGCGCCCAGGGGTACATACCGGGATGGAGGGGTCATCGATTATCACATGGATCTCAATTTCGGTGATGATGACAGGCTGGTGCTGTTTCCCCATTATACAGCCAGGATAATACCGGGCTGGTTTGATAAACCCCTGAAATGGAGAAAACCACGTGCAGGGAATATGAAGAACGTGGTAATGATCGCACCGTCAGATGAATTTGTCTCACGGCTTCCATACGGAAAAATTCCCGATAGAAATGACTTTTACAGGTTTGCAGGTGACGATGACGGGAGGCTCAAATACTGGAACACGGTAATTGACGAGAGCAGGCGGCTGGGAGATGAATTTCATGAGTCGGTACAGAAGGGAACCGTAAAAAATATTGTGAAACCATTGTAATTTATTGTTTACACTTAGATAACATTAAAAATAAAGTGTCAAAGATAACAGTGTAATTTTCTTAGAGATTACTCAAATTTGAGTTATAATTTCAAGAGAATACTTACTGGCACTCTTGGTTTCCACGTAATAGTAAGTATTAGTGGGCGCCATGTTTTTTTATAAAATTTACATGCTCTTCGCCAGGAGGGCTTATTACATGTTGAAGGAGTATGCCATGATTCTTCTTAATCCGAAGAAATACGAATCCATTTTTTCTGACGATGAGTCACGTGAAATAATGGAAAAGACTATCAAGTTTTTCGAAGACAAGGGTCTTGCAAAGATCAAGGATGACGACCATCATTATGTATGGTACGAAGATTTTCTTAACTTTCAGAAAGAGAACCAGATTTTCGCGAAATTGTTTACCCCGAAAGGATATGGTGACGACAACTCACGCTGGGATTCCTGGCGTATCGTAAATTTTGCCGAAATACTGGGATTCTACGGCCTCTGCTACTGGTACACCTTCCAGGTGTCCGCCCTTGGCCTTGGACCAATCTGGATTGGTAAAAACGAAGAGGTAAAGAACAAGGCGGCCCAGTATCTTAAAGATGGAGAAATTTTTGCCTTCGGTCTTTCCGAGAAAGAACACGGGGCCGATATCTATTCTTCAGATATGATGCTGTATCCCCAGGAAGACGGAACCTACAAGGCAAACGGGGACAAGTATTATATTGGAAATGCCAATGAAGCGAAGATGGTATCCACCTTCGGCAAAATGGCTGATTCTGATGATTACGTGTTTTTCGTTGTTGATTCACAGCATGAAAAATACGAATGCGTGAAGAATGTCATTCAGAACCAGTCTTACGTTGCTGAATATGCACTGCATGATTATCCCATAACAGAAGCGGATATTACTGACAAGGGACGTGATGCCTGGGACGCGTCGCTTAATACTATCAACGTGTGCAAGTTCAACCTTGGCTGGGGTTCTATCGGTATATGTACCCATGCGTTTTACGAGGCATTGAATCACGCTTCACACAGAAACCTGTTTGGAAACTATGTAACCGACTTCCCCCATATCAAGCAGCTTTTCACCGATGCCTACGCAAGGCTGGTTGCCATGAAGTTATTCGCCATGAGGGCCACTGACTACATGCGCTCCGCAAACGAAAATGACAAGCGATACCTGCTCTACAATCCCATGGTAAAGATGAAAGTGACCACGCAGGGTGAAGAAGTGATCAACAACCTGTGGGACATCATTGCCGCGAAAGGATTCGAGAAGGACATGTACTTCGAGATGGCAGCCCGTGATATCAGGGCCCTTCCCAAGCTTGAAGGAACGGTTCACGTGAACATGGCCCTTATTATCAAGTTCATGGCCAACTATTTCTTTAATCCCGGAGAATTCCCGGAAGTACCACAGCGGATTGATGCCACAAATGATGATTTTCTTTTCAACCAGGGACCAACAAAGGGACTGGGCAAGATACAGTTTCACGATTACAATATTGCCTATAACAGTGTTGACCTTCCCAACGTAAATGTCTTCAAGGAACAGATCGAGGTGCTTAAGCAGTTCCTGGCAACCGCCACACCGGATGCCGAGCAGGCCAAGGATCTAGACTTCCTGTTGACTCTTGGTGAACTCTTTACGCTGGTTGCTTATGGACAGCTGATTCTTGAAAACAAGAAGATTTACGAAGTGGACGATGATCTTACAGATCAGATCTTCGATTTCATGGTACGGGATTTCTCGAAGTACGCGCTGCAGATATACTCAAAGACAAGCAGCACCGACAAGCAGCAGGAACTCTGCCAGCAGATGATCAAAAAACCTGCAGTTGATAAGGATCGATTTGAAAGAGTACTGGAAAAACACGTGTACGCGTTGAAAGACCAGTATTTTATGAACGAATAAAAATATTCACAAAGAAGTGATCAAGGAAACGGGTCTTCCATGCGGGCGGCCCGTTTTTTTGTTTGTCCTCTTAAGGATATATACTGTTGTGATTCCTGCGAATGCAGGAATCATGTAGAAAAAGCTGTTATGACATTCCGGCACTTCGGCCGGAATGTCGGCTCAGGGGTATATATAAAGCTGAATTGTATGGCCTGTGAATAAATATAGCAATTAAACTAAACGGCCCCCTAAATCCCCCATTGGGGGACTGTTAAAGGATGCATAATAACTAATGATTTTCCCAGCGAAGTGGGTGGCTAAAAAAATCGTAATAGGTAAAATCAGTAGTTGTATAATAGAAGTCGTGAAGTCCCCCATAGGGGGATTTAGGGGGCTTTGGGATTTATGATACATCATTTTTACTTCAGACAGTATAAAAAAAGTAATTTACATGACGTGTTTGCTGGTCTACTCTATCTCATGACAAAAAGAGGTTGCGTATGATCAAACCTGTAACACGAAAATTCAAAATGGAAGAAGTGGATGACGATGCCGAAACCGTTGAGTACTGGCTGAGCAGAAGTTCGGCAGAGAGAATGGAGGCCATGGGGTACCTGCATAAACAGATGCTGATAATCCAGGGCTATAAAGAGATACCACGCATACAAAAAACTACCCGAAAAATTAAGAATATCAAATGAACCTGCATGAAGATTTTGTAGACTTTATCAAGAACCTGTTAGATAACCAGGTTGAATTTGTCATTGTTGGAGCCCACGCAATGGGATTTTATGGTATGCCCAGGGCTACCGGGGACATTGATATCTGGATACAAAAATCCGAAAGAAATGCCGGCAGGGTTCTCAAGGCAATAGAAGATTTTTTTGGAACAACAATGGGGTATACCATAGAAGACTTTATGGATGATGATACCATACAGTTCGGTGTTCAGCCCGTCAGAATTGATATGCTTAAAAAGCTTACAGGAGTATCAAATACCGAAATATGGGAAACGAGGGTGAAAGGTACATTCGCAGATTGTGATGTCTATTTTATAAACAGGGGTCTTTTTATAAAAAATAAAAAAACCACAGGTAGAAAAAAAGACCTGCTTGATGCTGAGATACTGCTGGATATTGACAACATGAATAATGGAAAAGTTACATAACCACGTAACATCATAAACAATACTGCAAGATTTCAGCTTGACATGAAACTCACCGTATAGAGAATTACTAACCTGTAAACAGCCGCACAATCTCTTCGCGCCCCCTGCGGGTTTTGCGTGAGATCCCGTTTGTTGTGTATATCAAAGAACGAATTACATGATCAAGAAGGAATACTGTTATGAGAATGTCAAGGTACCTCGTACCCACGTTAAAAGAAACACCCTCCGACGCGGTGGTGGTCAGCCATCGGCTGATGCTGCGGGCGGGTCTTATCCGAAAAGAAGCTGCCGGCATGTATGCCTACCTGCCGCTGGGACTTAAGGTGCTGCAGAAGATAACCGCTATAGTGCGGGAGGAGATGAACCGGGCGGGGGCACTTGAATTTCTTATGCCCGAACTTACCTTTGCCGACCTGTGGAAGGAATCAGGACGATGGGACACCATGGGACCCGAGATGTTTCGCATAAAGGACCGCAACAACATGGAATATGCCCTGGCGCCAACCCACGAGGAAGCCTTTACGGCGGTGGTGCGGTCTATTATCTCTTCATACAAGGACCTTCCACTGAACGTGTACCAGGTGAACACAAAGTTTCGTGACGAGATACGGCCCCGGTTCGGCGTCATCCGCAGCAAGGAGTTCATCATGAAGGACGCCTACTCCTTTGACATAAATGAAAAGGGACTTGAAGAATCATACCAGGCCATGCGGGTTGCCTATCGAAACGTGTTTAACAGGTGCGGACTTGAGACCATTCCGGTAGAGGCTGATACCGGTGCCATGGGGGGAAGTGACTCAGAGGAGTTCATGGTGGCCTCCGAGGTTGGCGAGGAGCTCTTGCTTATTTGCAAATCGTGCGGCTACAGGGCCAACCAGGAAAGGGCTGAGTTCAAGACTGCCGATAACGCCGACGATCAGCAACCCGAAGAGATGAAACCGGTTGATACACCCGGCGTAAAAACCATTGATGACCTGGTTCAGTTTTTTGATATCGATGCCCGTAAGTTCATGAAAAGTATTATTTATATGGCGGACGAAAAACCTGTCATGGTGGTTGTTCCCGGGGACAGGGACATAAATGATGTGAAACTGAAAAACTTTCTTGGTGTGGTTGAACTTGAACTGGCACCGGATGGAGTGGTTGAGGAGGTTACCGGCGCTCCTGTTGGATTTGCCGGTCCCGTTAATATGAAAAATGTACGCATCGTGTATGACAGGGAGATTAAGAATATCAGGAATGGTATTACCGGTGCAAATAAGCTGGATACCCATTATTCAGGTGTGAACCCCGGAAGGGATTTTACTGTAGAAGAAGAAAGTGACTTCACCCTGGCGGTAGAGGGGGATGCCTGTCCTCATTGCGGTAAGCCCATGATCACCCGAAAGGGCATAGAAGTGGGACACATATTCAAGCTCGGCTATAAGTACACAAAGTCAATGGACCTGACCGTGCTTGACCAGAACGGAAAAGCGGTGCATCCCATCATGGGCTGCTATGGAATCGGGGTAAACCGAACCATGGCTGCGGTTGTTGAGCAGCATAATGATGACCGTGGTATTATCTGGCCCATAACGGTTGCTCCCTTTCATGTTGAGGTGGTGGGACTTACGAAAACAGAAGAAGAGATGGCTGCCGCAGATGAAATATACCAGGTCATAAGTGATGCCGGGATTGAGGTGCTCTACGATGACCGCAAAGCCAGCCCCGGATTCAAGTTTGGTGACGCAGATCTCATCGGTATACCTCTCAGGGTAACGGTGGGCAAAAGTTTCTTCGCCGAAGGGCAGGTTGAAGTGAAATCACGCGCTACCGGTGAGATGGTGAAGATGCCAAAGGAAGAACTTGTGGAGTACCTGCAGAAACAGGTAGCCGGGCTTTTGGCTGAATTGTCTTGAAAACTATATCACGTGGAGACGCAGAGAACGCGAAGAGTTTTTCAATACATTTCAGTATAACTTCTTATTCAAGTTAGTGTATTGTTGTTGTGTTATGGATTATATAATTTTTACATGTTGAGAAATACATATATGTAGCCACAAAGCTATGTATAACCCCTTACTAAAAACCTGAATGAATTGAGATACCCTAAAATTATGATGAAAATGAAATATAACGGAACTCTTCGCGTTCTCCGCGCCTCCACGTGAAAACCCAAAAAAATATTGACACCGTATATACTGCGATATAGTTTGTCTATCCATTACGGGGCGTGGCGCAGTCCGGTTAGCGCGCGTGGTTTGGGACCACGAAGTCGGAGGTTCGAATCCTCTCGCCCCGAATAACATATTTTGCGCCAGTAGCTCAGCTGGATAGAGCAACGGCCTTCTAAGCCGTAGGTCACAGGTTCGAGCCCTGTCTGGCGTACATCTATCAAGAAATAATACAGAAAAGATGGTTGATGCCATCTTTTTTTAAGTTTTACTTCTTTCCTGCTAAATTTTCACTGCTATCTATCATCTTTATAGTTGCATAAAAAAATAATTTATACTAATATCTGTAGTTGCTATTACAGCAGTATATTCGTTGAATATATACCCTTTGATATGTATATGGTACCAGTCCGGGAAGCTAATGAACGAACAAACGCGAAATACTGAAAAAAAGAAAATATTGCTGGTTGAAGATGAAGCTATTATTGCCATGGACCAGTCCAGAACCATTGAACAGTTTGGATACGAGGTGGTAACTGCTGTTACCGGTAAAGAGGCAGTTGAGACTGTTGAGTCTGATATCGAGATTCAGCTTGTTCTTATGGATATTGACCTGGGAAGGGGAATGGATGGTACTGAAGCAGCCCGCCGTATACTGGAAATTCGCAGGCTGCCCATAGTCTTTCTTACCAGTCATGCTGAAAAGGAGATGGTTGACCGGGTGAAAGATATTACCCGTTACGGTTACGTGTTAAAAAACTCTGGTAAATTCGTATTGAATGAAGCCATAACAATGGCTTTTGAGCTTTTTGATGCCCATCGTAACGCACAGCGGCACCGGGAAGAAATTGAAGTAACCAACGAGGAGCTGCGGGCAGCCATAGAAGAACTTGAAGCCACCAACGAGGAATTTGAAGCGGCTAATGAAGAATTACTGAATTCAGAAGGGGAGCTCTGGGAGAGCAGAGAAATATTTCGTGAATTGTTCGAGAATATGGGAAACGGGGTGGTGATATATGAGGCGTTAAATAATGGGGCTGACTTTGTTATTCGAAATTTTAACAAGGCAGCTGAAAGAATTGAAAACATACAGAGGGAAGAAGTAATTGGCAAAAGTGTGCAGGATGCCTTCCCGGGTGTCAAAGATTTCGGATTGTTTGAAGTGTTTCAGCGGGTATGGAAGTCGGGGCAACCTGAAGGGTTTCCAGTCTCACAATACAGGGATGGTCGAATTACCGGCTGGAGGGATAATTATGTATACAGGCTGCCTTCAGGAGAATTAGTTGCGGTATATGAGGATGTGACCCCAAGAAAACAGGCCGAAGAACAGCTTGTTCATCAACAACAGATGACTGAGCATGTAATGGAGATTAGCCCGGTACCCATTACTGTTATAGATGCTGAAGGTAATATCATCTACGCAAACAATCGGGCAGAAAAAGTGCTTGGACTTGAAAAATCAGAGATAACTTCACGCAGTTATAATTCTCCACAATGGAACATAACCGAACTCGACGGGAATCCTTTCCCTGTTAATCAACTTCCTTTCAATGTTGTAAAGAGTACGGAAAAACCAGTAAACGGCATACGGCATGCAATACAATGGCCTGATGGTAAAACTACCTTGTTGTCAATTAATGCGGTGCCGCTGTATACCGCCACCGGTGACTTCAAAGGCATGGTTGCATCCCTTGAAGACATAACCGAACGAAAAGGTGCCGAAGAAATTCTCCACAATAAAGAAAGAATCAATGAAAAATTATTATTGGCATCAAGATACGTACTTGAGATAGAGGATTTTGCACTCGCAGCCCGTCATGTATTTGACGCAAGTTGTCAGATCACCGGTGCTACATCGGGATACGTTGCCTTGATGGATGATACCGGTACAGAAAATGAATTATTATTCCTGGAAAGTGGTGGAACCGAATGCTCGGTTGATCCTGAACTTCCGATGCCCATAAGGGGATTAAGGGCGAAGGCCTATGAAACGGGACGGGCAGTATATCATAACGATTTCATGTCAAGTGAATACATGAAATTCATGCCCGACGGTCATTCACCTTTGTATAATGTGTTGTTCGCCCCCCTCAATGTATATGGTAAAACTGTGGGTATCATGGGAATTGCCAACAAGCCTTCATCCTTCACTGACGAAGACGCGAAAATCGTGGCAGCATTCAGCGATCTGGCTGCCCTTGCCTTACGAAACAGCAGGGTGATGAATGAATTGAAACAAAGTGAAAAGCGATTCCGTGATATGGCCAGGCTGATGCCTGAGATATTATTTGAAACTGGTATAGACGGTACACTGACTTTTGTAAACCAGGCCGCATTTGAAATGACCGGGTTTGATCTGGATGATATTAAGGATGGCTTGAATGCCTTTGAGATGTTCATTCCCGAAGAACGTGAAGTTGCAGTTAACAGGTTCAACCAGATTGTAGAACAACAGAAGGGCTTATCCAGGGAGTATACCGCGTTAAAGAAGGATGGTACGAAATTTCCTGTGAAGGTACACAGCGTACCAATAGTCACGGATGCAGGGGTGACAGGTATTCGAGGGGTAATTGTTGATATCACCCATCAGAAACGGATGCAGGAGGAGAAAGAGCAGCTTGTTGAACAAAAAGAGCTGCTGCTCCGCGAGGTTCATCACCGGATTAAGAATGATATGAACGTACTGCGAAGTCTGCTCTCGCTGCAGTCAAGGCATACTAAGAATACCGAGGTATCTGATACGTTAAAAGAAGCAACAAACCGTATATATATTATGTCCAGTATCTACAATACACTATATCGTGGTGAGGATGTCAATAGTCTCAGTCTGAAGCCCTTTGTGAATGACATACTGGAAGCAATACGCCAGGTATATACCCTGTCAACCAGCGTGACGATAGAACAAAACATTCAGGATATAACCATATCGGCAAATGAGTCTTTCACTATCGGGATAATTGTTAATGAACTGATTACCAATGCCTTCAAGTACGCTTTCCAGGGGTATGACAGGGGTGAACTGCATGTAACCATACAAAATGACCGGGGGAATCATCTATGCATAGAAGTTGCGGATAATGGAGCAGGAATTCCAGTGGAACTGCTGGATAACCGGGAATTCGGGTTTGGCCTTACCCTTGTTGACGCGCTGGTTAGTCAACAGGGTGGAAGCCTGAGGATTAAAAATAAAAATGGTGGGGTAGTACAGGCTGTCATCCCATTATCCGGCTAAATCGGAGAAACTGTATATGGATGCGAAAAAGAAAATATTGCTGGTAGAAGATGAACCTGTGGTTGCCCTTGACCAGTCAGGTATACTGAAAAATAACGGATACCTGGTAAACATGGTGTATAACGCCGAAGATGCTATCACCAGGGTTAGAGAAGACAACTCTATTGATCTTGTATTGATGGATATAAACCTCGGTACAGGTATGGATGGGACTGATGCGGCCAGGAAGATAATGGCTATTCGCGATATTCCTATCGTCTTTCTTACCAGTCATATGGAAAAAGATGTGGTTGAGAGGGTAAAAGGTATAACCAGGTATGGATATGTTCTAAAAGGGTCTGGTGAATTTGTGATGCTGGAATCGATGCATATGGCCTTTGAACTTTTTGAAGCACATCGCAGGGAAAAGGAGAGCAGTGAGCGGTACCAGGAACAGGCAAAGCAACTTCGTGAAAGGGTAAAAGAACTGAATTGCCTGTATGATATCGCGAAACTTATAGAAACCCCGGGAATAAAAATCGAGCAGGTATTACAGGGAACCGTGAAGGTGATGCCACAGGCATGGCAGTACCCGGAGATTACATGTGCCCGGGTTATTCATGATAATCATGAATATCTTTCCGATGATTTTATTGAAACAGAATGGAAACAAAGTGCTCCCCTTATTGTAAATGGAAAAACAACAGGAAAAATAGAAGTTTTCTATAAAGAGAAGAAACCTGAAGAAGATGATGGGCCTTTTCTAAAAGAAGAGAGAAGACTCATATATGCGATTACAGAGCGAATTGGACGTGTCATAGAGCGTTTCAGCTTTTACAAAGAGTTACGAGAAAGTGAAGAAAGACTGTATAATATTGTGGAACACATGCCCGTCATGATGGACGCTCTCAACGAGAATGGTGTAATTGTTGCATGGAACAGCGAATCTGAAAGGATTACCGGGTATAGTGCCGATGAGATGATGGGTAATCCAGATGCCATGAAGCTTTTATACCCGGATGACACATATCGCACACAGATGATGAATGAAATGGTGGCCCTTGGAAATGATTTCAGGGATGAGGATACTGTGATCACCTGTAAGGATGGAAGAAAACGTGTAATTTCATGGTCAAACATATCCGGTCAACACCCAATCCCCGGCTGGTATAGCTGGGCTGTGGGTGTTGATGTGACTGAACGAAATATTGCAATGGAGCATTTGGAAAAGTCACGAGATGAAAATGAACTGAGGCAAAGAATTGCTAATGTGCTTCTTACATTCCCCGAGGAAGAAGTTTATTCTGGTGTGCTTGATATACTTTTGGATATTACAGGGAGTGTATATGGATATTTCGGATACATTGATGACCATGGTAACCTTGTAAGTCCTACATTGACAAGAGATATATGGGATAAATGCCAGGTGCCGGGTAAGGATATAGTTTTCCCACGGGAGTCCTGGGGAGGGTTGTGGGGTAAATCCCTCATTGAGAAGAGAACTATACTGAGCAATGAAACTTTAAATGTACCAGAAGGGCACATCTCACTTAGTAATGCCATATGTGTCCCCATTGTCAGTGCTGATGAACTTGTCGGGCAGATAGTGCTGGCCAACAAAGAAGATGGATACACCGAAGAAGACAGGAAGACCCTTGAGTCATTATCTGAATACCTGGCTCCTATTATACGTGGCTGGGTAGAGAAATCACGCAGGGATGAAGAAATACACAGGCTTCTCGACGAGAAGGAGATTCTTTTGCGAGAGGTTCATCATCGTATAAAAAATGACATGAGTTCTATAAGCAGTCTCTTGTCGCTGCAGTCATCCTCAATTGATAACCCGGAGGCTTCAAGTACACTGCTTGAGGCCAGGGACCGGATTTCAGTAATGGGAACAATATATGATTCACTGTACATGGGCCGGGGCTTCTCGTCCATTAATATTAAGACTTTTATTAGCGATCTATTACGCTCATTACAACAGACGTATTCAAGTGATGCATCGGTATCAATTTCAAGTGATATTGAAGATATCATAATAGCAGTAAAGCAGTCGTTTTATGTTGGTATTATAGTGAATGAACTTGTTACCAACTGTTACAAGTACGCCTTCAAAGGGAAAGGGAAGGGGGAAATCAGGGTAGAGGTTGGAACGCATGACGAGAGAACACTTAGAATACTTGTACAAGATACAGGAAAGGGATTACCCCGAAAGATTATTGAAAATGAAACCTATGGTTTTGGCCTGAAACTTGTAAACCTCTTTGTACAGCAAAACAGGGGGAATGTTGAAATCACTACAGAAATCGGTACATCAGTTGAAATCTTCTTCCCATTGTTGCCCATTGAAGAGGAGAGTTAAACATTTTATCTGAATTACAGCTTGATGCAATACATTCCCTCCCTGATCCGCTGGGTGGCATTGTCAAAAGAGTCACGTACTATATGGATTCTCCTGCGTAATGAACTTGATCCACGAAAGGTTTGCTTGTTCAGCATGATGGATGTAATAGACAACGCATCATAAATAGCGTCATTACTCATATGTATTAAATTTGCAAGGTGGCGGGCATGTTGAAGAGATATGTAATGGCGTACTACACCTGTAAGTACACATTCAAGCTGGTTCTGGGGCTTTGAAGATTCAATAATAGCCTCCTCGTATACATAAATAAAATTTTCTGCCAGCTTTAAAGAATCAATCATGGGTTTCCATTTGCTACTATTAGAAATGTAAGACTTCTCTTTTTTAAATTCCCTTTGGAGCCATGAAATAATTGAAATAAGTGAATTAATATAATAATCAGAAACAACTTTAAGACTGATCTTAAAAGAACCGGGTATATGGAAAAGAAAACGTTTTTGCATAAGAACTTTCATGGGGCATTTAGAGGGTTTGACCTGCCCGGGAGATAATATACTGTTATAATTAAACCATTCCAGAAGCTCAATAAATTTCGTGATATACAACATGTAATTATCACCCGCTTCTTTTAATTCCTTTTTTACATCCGGGGATTCACCAGGTTTGACAGGGGTACTTTTTATATTGAAAGAAATGGTAGCATCTTCAACAATATCATGCAGTTGGTTAATGTTGATATTCTGAGAAGTCAGGGGATGGATAAATCCCATGCTGCCAAGGGTATCCATCATGAAAGTAGTGGTGTTAATCGTGTAAAAGGATTCAGGATATATCTTTTTATAAAGCCAGAGGAAATTGCTTATATGGGTTTTCAGTTTTAGAATTCGGGAATCTACTTCTAATCGATCGGTACTCCTGTTTGTCTCTTCAAGTATTTTTTTAATATTCAAAAAGAATAGAATAGTGTTAATGTTGTTAAGAAAATCACGCAAAAGTGGATCAATAAAATAATGAATATGTGATTCAATCTGGTATAACCGTTTTTTTAGAGGAACAAGAAAAGTATTTCTTTTTCTCTTGTGTGAAGCTCGCAGCGGTGCTGGTTTTTTATCATTATTAATATTCTCATGCTGGATTATTTCAGTCTTGACCAAATTGATGCAGGACAACAGAATTGATGAATCAAGGTAATATTTTTCAAAAAAAAATTTTATATCCTCTAAAACCCTGACATCACCGTTCATCCCGATGGTGAAGTATTTGATCATGTCATGATATTGTTGAATCGTTTCCCTGACGTCGTGCAGCAGCTTGCGTATGAAATAATCGCTTTCCCTCGAACCTCTTTCGTACGATATATTTTTCAATTCGGACATTTCACGCACAAGAAGGTGCTTCTTATTGTCAGTATCCCGCAGCATCATCTGGAGATAGGATGGATTATACAGGTTTTTCTGGTATCGTACTGCCATTATGCTGTCCGGTACAACTATTAGATATTTTATAGCCTTCAGCTGTTATTTAATACAAATAAATAAACACTATTACATTACTATTCAGGTATCAACGATACATATAATTCATACAAAGAGATGATCACATGTAAAAATGTTTTATGTACCTACACAAGGTTAAGAAAATACACAATTCCCAGGATACCCAGTAAACCAAGAACTATCAATGAAGCACTGTAGGTGTCATACTTGCGTTTATGACGGCTTGCATTGGCGATAAGGCCGATGATACAGATAAGCACCAGTGGATACATGAGAAAATACGCGTATTGAACAAGCATCATGTTCCAGGATTGTTGAAAGGTTATATCATACTGCCGGTCAAAGAACCCTCGAACAGGAGGCCTCGCAAAACCCAGAAGTACGAATATACCAAATCCCAAAAACCAGGACAGCACCGCGGATACGTTTTTCAGCTTTACAACGAAGTCAGATCTTGTCCGCTCGTTCATTCCTTTTTTCGCCATTGCTCATCCCCCTGATGATAATTAAAAAATAGTATACTTTGGTGTAATATGCAATCATTTTTATTAAGATTAATTTACTAAAAATGACCATTCCATCCAGCATGAGAACATGAGAATGTATATCCTGGATAATTTAGCCGCAGATACACGTTTATTTATTTACACCTGAAGGTATATAATTATAGTATAGCTATTATTCGGCTTAAACTGACAGTACAAGGTGCACATATGGAATTTGAAAAAATAATCAAAACACTTCAACAGAACAGCAGGTTTTTTAATACTTTCTCGGACGCGGAAATGATGCAGATACTGAAGCATTGTACCAGCAAGTCATATAAAGAGGGGCAGATAGTTTTCCAGGAACGCTCACTTGGAGAGCAGATGTATATTGTGCTTACCGGCGCCGTTCGTATTAAAAAACAGGGAAAAATAATTGACCTGGTACGCAAAGGGGAGTGTTTTGGCGAGATGGGTGCCGTATCAGGAGATGAGCGGTCAGCAACCGCTGAAGCATCAAGTGACGTGTTATTACTTGAGATAGCCGAGAAGAAGGTGGAATCATTACCGGATGAGTTGCAGGTAAAGTTATATAAAAATATAATGCTCATTCTTTCCGACAGGTTGCGTAAACGAATAGAAGAAAAGAGTCACTAAGCCATGGATTACAAGTATATTCTTGAAGTTGAGGGCCTGGTAAAACAGTATCCCGAGGTTCGAGCGGTAGACGATATCAGTTTTGCCATTGAACCCGGAATCTGTTTCGGCCTTCTCGGGCCAAACGGTGCAGGTAAAACAACATCCATTGAAGTAATTGAAGGTATCGTAAAACCAACACAGGGTAAAATTCTTTACAAGGGACGTTCACGCACTTCCACCTTTCACGAAGAAGCGGGTATTCAGCTGCAAAGCACCGAATTGCCCCAGTTTCTTACGGTCAAAGAGACACTGCAGATGTACCGCAACCTCTACAGGGTAAAGGCCGATATGGACTACCTGGTAGAAACATGCCGCCTTGAAGATATTCTCAAACGTGATAATAGAAAAATTTCGGGGGGACAAAAGCAGCGCTTGCTGCTTGCAATAGCCCTGGCTAACGATCCCGACCTGGTATTCCTCGATGAGCCCACCACCGGACTTGATCCACAGGCACGGCGGCATCTCTGGGATATCGTGACGAGAATACAGCAGGGTGGTAAGACAATCATTCTTACCACTCATTACATGGAAGAGGCCGAGATTCTGTGTGATCGTATCGCCATAATGGACCACGGAAAGATCATCGCCATGGATTCTCCCGAATCGTTGCTGAACAGGTATACCACGGGAACAACGATTGTGCTTGAATCTGACGTGGAACAGAGTTTTTTGGACAGCATGCCCTGCAAATGGTATCGAATGCAGGATCACATAGAGATACAGACAGAATCTCCCGATCAGTGCATACAGCAATTAATGCAGGAGGGAGTGACACTTTCAGGTATGAGTGTTCGTTCCCCCAACCTTGAAGACCTTTTTTTGAAACTTACGGGGCATGATCTAAGGGCATGACAGTTACGTAAAAAATGATAATACCCGGGATGAGATAGAATATGCTACGACGAATATGGACATTGTTTTCTGCGCGAAACCGTGAATTTTACCGTGACAAATCAACATTGGGCTGGAACGTATTTTTTCCGCTTTTTATAATTGTGGGTTTCAGCGTGCTTTTCAGCAGCGATACCCAGAACCTGTACAAGGTGGGTATCGTTCGTAACGATGAAGTTGCTACTCAACAGATTGCCTCCCAGTTGAAAAAATTCAGGGAAATGCAGTATCTTGAATTTATAGAATTTAAAGATCGTGACGATGCACTGTATAAACTGAACCACCACAGGATTGACCTGCTGGTAGACCCCACAACCGCGGAGTACTGGGTTAGTAAAACATCCCCCAAGGGATACGTGGTGGAGAAGATACTCCAGGCTGCCTCCCTGCAGGGTAACACAACAGCCTTTAAAAAGCAGAGTGTAATCGGAAGGGAGGTTACCTACATAGAATGGCTTTTTCCCGGCATACTTGGCATGAATATCATGTTCAGTTCACTTTTCGGTGTTGGATACGTGGTTGTCAGGTATCGCAAGAACGGCGTGTTGAAACGCATGAGCGTTACACCCGTACGTCCATACGAGTTCATGACCGCGCAGATCATGTCACGTATCTTCGTGCTGCTAACCACTACCGCCATCGTGTACACGGGAACGGTGCTGATATTTGGCTTCGAAAACCATGGTTCTTATCTTGCACTGTTGATCGTCTTTGCACTAGGTGGATTCACCATGACATCACTGGGACTGCTGGTGGCATCCCGTATCGCCAGCGAAGAACTTGCCGAGGGATTCCTCAATATAATCACCTGGCCCATGATGTTCCTTTCCGAGGTGTGGTTCTCTCTTGAGGGTGCCCGGCCATGGGTAAAGAATGTCTCGGGCGTATTGCCGCTTACCCACCTGGTAGACTGTGCCCGAAAGGTGATCAATGACGGGGCAAGCATCTATGACCTGCGCTACCAGCTGTTATCACTGGCTGTCATGGCACTGGTCTTTCTTACCATGGGATCACTGCTTTTCAAGTGGCAGCGGGGGTAATTCTACCGTCCCTCCGCCCATGACTCTTCACGTTCGTCAGCGCCGCCTGTCAGCATACCCGTTTCCGGGTCACACATGATGGCACACACGGCACTGAAGTAGAAATCAAATCGTTCGCCTTCCTTAACGGAATACCCCATATCTTCCATTGCGTTGGCATGCTTGCCATATAGTGGCTGCTCAAGCACGATGGTGCCGGGTTCATAGGGATGGGGGGAGAATGAACCCGGAAAATTCAGTGACCTGAATCGGGGCTCATCAATAGCATCCTGAATATTCATCCCCCATACTACAAGGTTGAGAAATACCTGCACCTGGGCCTGTGTCTGCATGTCACCACCTGGGGTGCCGAAGGTCATGAAGAATTTCCCGTCCTGCATTACCATTGAAGCGTTGGGGGTGATCCTGGGGCGTTTTCCCGGAACCAGTGCGGCAGGGTGATCAGGGTCAAGCCTGAACTGTGTCATACGGTTCCCCAGCGTGAGACCCGTGCCGGGCACCATAGGTGTTTTTGGAAAATCGCTTGGGGTGAGGGACACGGCGTTGCCCTCACCGTCAACAATGCATATGTAACTGGTATCGTGAATATAACTTGTGTCAGCAAGTGCGTAATTTCGATGGGCAGCCTGCACAGTATGTGCTGATTTCTTTGTTGCAACCGGCCCTGGCAACGGCATCTTTTCAAAGGCCTTACCCGGGGTCATCTGCTGTTTCCGTTTTATAGCGAAGTCTTTGGACAACAGGATATCCACCGGTACATCCACGTAATCGGGGTCGCCGAAGTAGGCTTCCCTGTCAGCCATGGCAAGTTCGATGGCCTGCAGCACCGTGTGCATGTACTGGGGTGAGTTATGCTTCATGGATTTCAGGTCGATGCCTTCAAGTATCTGCAGTACCATTGGGGTGACGGCTCCCTGGCACCATGTGCGGTTGGTGTAAATGGTGTAGTCCCTGTATGTGCCGGTGAGGGGTTTTTCCCAGTACCCGTGGTAACCCGAGAGGTCATCACGGGTGAACAGGCCGCCTTCTTCACGGTGAAACTGCACGATTGTATCGGCGATGGGCCCGTCATAGAAGTAATCACGAACCGCCTGCAGTCCGGCATCCCTGTTGCCGGTTTGGTTAAGCACAAGTTTTTCAGCATCAGCCAATGACTGCAGGGTGGCCGCCAGGTCGGGCCTGGTAAACCGTTCTTTATGGTGAAGGGGACGCCACCATTGCCCATCCAGGTACACTTTCACGTTGTAAGGCATGAGCAGGTTAAAGCCAAACCTTTCAACAAGGTTCAGTCCCAGGTTATTTAACATCATGTGATGGACGGGAAAACCTTCCCGGGCAATTGTGATGGCATAAGCGCTCAGCTGGTTGAATGACATGGTTCCGTAGCGTTTCAGCAGCTCTATTATCATGTCGGGTGAGGCGGGGATGAGTTGAGACCGGATATCATTCACCGGTACCGTCTCGTGTCCATCGTTACGGAAAAGGTCTATGGTTGCCTTACCGGGGGCGGTACCGGCACCGCAGTAACTCATTACCCTGTTCATGCCGGCGTGATAGATGATCAAGGGTGACACACCGGGAAAGCTGGCTGCTTCTCCATACGTAACATTCAGCACGAGCAGAGAAGCAACCGCCGCGTCAAAGGCGTTGCCCCCACGCTCCAATACATCGATGGCGGTTCGGGTGGTCCATGGATTACCCGTGGATGCCATGTGTTTGAAACCTTTGACTGAGACCCGCTCAACCCTGTAGGGGTCTTCAAATTCCATGCGTTCACGCGGGCCGGTCGGCAGTATGATCCATGCCAGCAGTATCATTACTGTTATAAGCGATAGTAGAATTCCGATGATTTTAAATAATTTCTTTTTCATGGTAATCACGTCCCCGTTTTTAATAAAAATTATGTACCACCTTCAGACTATGTGGTATATTGTAGTTTCATTCAAGAAAATTATTGTCATTTAGAGAAATACGGTTGACAACAACTTTTAGTTCAAAATAATGTCGAGCCGTATCATGAAAAAACCATGGTGGATGTAGTTCAGCGGTAGAGCCCTGGATTGTGGATCCAGTTGTCGCGGGTTCAAATCCCGTCATCCACCCAGATAAAAGGGACACGTTTCGGCGTGTCCCTTTTTGTATAAATGCGAAATGAAATACAATCCCGACATACATAACCGTAAATCCATTCGTTTAGCCGGATATGATTATTCAACCCCCGGCGCGTATTTTATTACCATATGCACCCATCAACGTGAATTGTTATTGGGGAACGTGCGAAATAGTATTATGGAATTAAACGAATTCGGCCGCATTGCCCGCGATGAATGGATGAAAACGTCGGAAATGCGTTCGAATATCAAATTGGACGAATTTGTCATTATGCCGAACCATGTTCATGGTATTATCATTATTGATGATATTAACGATGACCGTGGGGAAACCGATGGATGTAGGGGCACGATGCATCGTGCCCCTACGGAACCCAATAAAACAACGAATACAATACAAACCATTGAACAATTCGGAAAACCGACGTCGAATACAATTCCAACGATAATACGCGGATATAAATCATCCGTAACGAAACAAATCAAAATATTGAATGAAAACCCGCGATTGCGTATATGGCAACGTAATTATTACGAACACATCATTCGCGATGATCAGGCGTATTATCGTATTCGTGAATACATCAGAAACAACCCCATGAAATGGATTCACGATTAAAACAACCCGGAATTTTAAATTGGAAGAATGACATAACGTGTATTGTAATTGACCAATCTAAAAACATCGTATACCGTTACATAAAAATACAGCACGTACCTGGTTGTCCACCCGGGTCACGCAGCATGACGTACCATCGGCGTATAACCTTTACCAGTTCTGCAATTACCAGAGTATAAATTACGGGTTATGCAGGAAAGACAGCCATGATGTGAAAAAGATGACATACCCCTGGTTCGTAAAATATTTGGAAGCGGGGGTAAACCACCTTAAAATACGGGTACCTATCTCTGGAAACCCGTGAAGGATGCAAAAATCCTTGTTGAGATTAAGGGTGAACGGGTGAAAAGTAAACAGACAATGCATGAGGAGGAAATGTGTAATGAAATCAAGTGTATGGCGTACCTGCCTTTGTGTTATAGGCATGATATCTTTCGTTTTTGCTGCCGGGCTGGTATATGGGGAAGACTTTACCGGCACATGGATACGACAGAAAATTTTTACACAGGGGGCCCGGGTCCCGTCCCAACCTGCAACACTTGTTTTAACCACTGATTCATTTACAAGCTCAACGGAAAGATGTAATGTCAGCGGTACTTTACGTGTTACGGGTGATAACATGATAATGAAAACCAGGAAAACAACATGTCCCAATCACATGCCCCAAACGGTCACAAAATTTACCTACGAAGTATCTGATGGCGGTCAGAAAATGACCCTGAGAATTGTACAGGCTGGAATAGAGGTGAAGGAAGTGTACAGAAGAAAGTAGGGATATGAAAATAACTATTGATATTGATGAAAGCATTATAAAGAAAGCCATGAAACTTTCTGGTGAAAAACATATAAATTCCCTGATCGTTAAAAGACTTGAGTATTTTGTAGCTTCAGAAAGCGCGAAGAAATTATCTAAACTGGGCGGTACTGAGCGTAATATAAAAAATGTAAAACGAAGACGCTAACAGGCTTTCACCTCTCCAAAAAACTCCTGATAGCCTCTGCCGACGTGTACCTTGGCCTGAATCCCAGTTCTTTCCTGATCTTGTCTGCCTTCATGGAAAGGGGATACTGTATGTATGAAAGCTGTGCCGGGCCAAAGGGCATGAGTCTTAATGTATACAATAAGCTCACCAGTGGTTTCATGAATCCCGCCGGCAGGCGCACCAGTTTCTTACTCGCAACTTCGGCCATTTTATCATAGGGCAGCCCCTCGTCGGCAGCCAGGTTGAAGGCGCCGCTCACGTCCTTTGTTAATGCAAGGTAGAAGGCCTCTGCCACGTCGTCTTCGTGCACGTACTGCATGATGGGATTGCATCCACTGAGGCCTATGATAACGGGGCCCTCAAGCGATTTGGCCACGGCGCTCTTGCAGTTTGGCCCCATGACGATACAGGGTCTAAAAATGACCACGGAGGTTTCGGGGTTGTCAGCGGCGTAGTTTTGCACCATTTTTTCAATTATTGTCTTGTTGATGGCGTAGGTAAAACCGGGAGTTGGCCTCAGCGGGGCCTCCTCCGGAAGATGATCAGGGGTGCCCGGAAAGAAGCCGTAGGCGCAGTCTGAGCTGGCAATGACGAACTTCCCGGCGCTGCATGCCTTTGCGGCGTTAATGACGTTTTCTGACCCCTTCACATCGATCTGGTACTCAAGGTCAAGGTCGCGGGTTGGGTTGGAGAGGTAGGCAAGGTGAACCACGTCGGTCACCCCTTCGCCGGTGAATATTTCTTTCAGTGTGTCCCCGTCCCTGATGTCACACTTCCGGTAGACGTAATTACCGGGCAGCTTCATGGCTGGTTCAAGCACGTCGGTGAGTACTACTTTACTGTAAAAATCGGACTGTTGTAAACGATTGACCAGGCGTGAACCGATAAAGCCGAACGCGCCGGTGATGGCAAGAACGCGGTTGCCGGGAGCCATATTAACCTCCGTTGAATAAAGAATTATATGTAATACATATTATATATGAAATAAGGTCAATTATTTTGTAAAAATATTTTTTAACCGCAGATATACGCAGATTAACGCAGATAGGTGCAGAGTGAGCAGTGATGAGTGAACAGGTGAATCTGAATAAATCCGCATCTATTTACGTGTATCAAGTGAAGCGGGCGGTTTCATATATTTTGGGCCGAAGGATGTTGAATTAGTTATTCAAAGATAGATAATTTTATTTGTAATTGATCAGCACCCAGCAGAAAAAGAATTGTAAAAATGGAACCTCCTGCCGCAGAATGGGGTCTTACGTAGAGTAGCGGATTACCATGTCCCGCATATCACCCGTATACCGGATCTATTTGCATGAAAGAGATAATACGTTTTTTTGCCGAAAAGCACCTGTTTGCCAACTTCTTCTTTCTCGCCATCCTGGTTGGAGGCGTGGTTTTCTGGGGTATTTTACCCAGGGAAGAGCTGCCCGAGATGACCCTGGATTTTGTGCAGGTACGGGTGATCTATCCCGGTGCGTCCGCCGAGGAAGTGGAACATTTTGTTACCTGGCCCATTGAAGAGGAACTGCGCTCTGTAAACGGGATAGAGGAAATACGCAGTACCAGCAGCGAAGGGACAAGCAGTATTACCCTGGAACTTGAAAAAGACATCGAAGAACGGGCCACCGTTATCGGGGACATCCGTAACTCCGTACTGAGCGTGGACCTGCCTTCCGAAATACGTGACACCCCCATCATACGTGAGTTCAAGTCTTCAAGAAAGGCCATCATAGATGTTGCCGTCTATCTCGAAAACAAAGAATTTTTGCGGGACAAAGACCGGAAAATCCTGCAGACCTATGCACATGCACTTGAGAACAGACTGCTGGGCCTTGAGCAGGTAAACAGCATCACCATGCACGGCTACCTTACCGAGGAACTGCAGGTGCGGGTCAATCCTGCCCGCCTTGAGCGTTACAGGCTTCCCCTCAGCACCCTGAGCAACGAGATACAGGATTCAAGTGTGAGGCGCCCGGCTGGTTCCTTAAAGAACGTGGATAAAGAACGGGTGATCATTGATGCCGAGATCGACGCGGCCAGGGAGATGCGCTCCCTTCCCATACAGGGAAATTTTGAGGGTAACCTTGTAAGGGTGGGTGACGTATCCGACGTGGTGAATACCTTCGAGGAGAACAACGACATCCTGAAGGCAAACGGCCGAGAAGCAGTAATAATGAATATTAGGAAGAACAGTTCTTATGGTATTATCGATTCGGTTGATGCAGTAAAAAAAGAGGTGGGCAGCTTCAGAAGTGCAGTATTGAAGGATAACAACGTAAAGGTAGTTCTGCTTGACGACGAGTCACGGGACGTGCGAAACCGTATTTCCATAATTGGTTCCAACGGCCTTATCGGGTTTATCTGCATCCTTGTGCTGCTTTTTATATTCCTGAACCTGCAGTCAGGGTTCTGGGTAGCCATGGGTATACCGTTTACCTTCTCTTTCACCATGATTATAGCCGGCATGTACGGGTATACCATCAACAACATGACCCTGGCGGCCGTGATTATCGTGATGGGGATGATCGTGGATGATGCCATCATTGTCTCTGAAAACATCATGCGGCTGCGAAGTCAGGGGGTGCCCATGAAAGAGGCGGCGGTGGAAGGTACCGCCTACGTGATGCTGCCAATAACCGCCAGCGTACTGACAACCTGCGCCGCCTTTCTGCCACTGCTGGCATTTGAAGGCCGTCTTTCCCTTTTGACTGACGTCATCCCGCCGGTGGTCAGTCTCATGCTGCTTGCCAGCCTCATCGAATCTGTCATTGTGCTTCCGGCACACCTGTCGATGAAGGTGCCCCGATGGATCAGGGTGGTTTCTTCACTTGGTTTCATATTACTGGTAGAGAAATACTTGAAGAAGAGGGAAACCGTCGGTACCCATGATGAGGATACTCCAAGAGAGCACTGGTTCCACGAAATCGAACGACGGTACAGCCGATTGCTGGCCCGTCTTTTACATCACAGGTGGGTAATACTCCTCATTTTCATTGTACTGCTGACGACATCTGTACTGCTGATGAAAGAAAAAATGCATTTTGCCATCTTCCCCAGGGAAGAAACTACTGAAATAATGCTGATTGTTGAAGCTCCTGAAGGAACCCCGCAGGAAGAGACGGCACGTCTTGCGGGAAAGGCTGAAGAGGTGTTCCGCCAGTACCTGGGGAAAGAGGTGATCGGGTTCAGGACCAATATCGGCCAGACCATGCACAGGGCATCGGCCCGGGAGAACATGTTCCGCATGCGGGTGGAACTGGTGCAGCCTGATGAACGTGAAAAACCGCTGGAGTTGTTAAAAAAGGAATGGAAGGGAAAGCTGGATAAGATCGGCACATTCAAATCATTCCGTTTCGCGGCCGGAAGGTTCGGCACCGAAAGCGGAAGCCCACTTGAGGTAGTGGTGATCGAGAATGATAACAGGAAACGTCGTGAGATTGCCGGCAGGCTGTCAGAGACGCTGCGGGCCATGCCGGAACTGAAGAACGTGGAGATAGGTGAGCCATACCATAGTCCCGAGTACAGGCTGTCAATAAAGCGTGACCTGGTTAAGCGTATCGGTGTTGACGCTTCCGAGATAGGGCAGACGGTTCGTACCATACTTGAAGGTACCATTCTTTACGAACTCATACAGGGGGACGAGGAGAAGAACGTGCGGGTAACCATGCCCGATTACATGAAACAGAACATGTCCGCGGTCATGAAAATGCCGGTGGTGAATGATGCCGGCTACCTGCTTCCCCTGGGAGACGTGGTGCACATGGAGAAGACTTCACGTCCGTCAGAGATACAGCGGCTTGATCATCAGAGAACTGTTATGGTGTATGCCGACCTGGCACAGGACACAAACCGCACCCCCATAGAAATGGCTGAACTGCTTGAACAGCAGGTGTTTCCGAAATTTACGGCGGAAAGTCCATCAACCAGCTTCAGGTTTGATGGTGAAGTGAAGTTTACAAGGGAGTCGTCCCGGTTCTTCCCGGTGGCGGTCATCATGACGCTGATGCTCATTTATATTATTCTTGCATTGCAGTTTAACTCCGTGTATCGTCCGTTAACGGTGATGCTTACCATACCGCCCGCGGCGGCGTCAGTGGTGTTCGTATACTGGTTCCATGGGATGGACACGTTTGGTTTCTTTGGGGTGATCGGGATACTGGGCCTGGCCGGGGTTGTGGTGAACGATGCCATTGTGCTGTTGAAAAAGCTTGATGATGAATTCAATAACGGCAATGAGAGGGCAGCACGCGACGGTCTTATAGCGGACATAGCCTCAACAAGGGTGCGGGCGGTGCTGTTGACCACAATAACTACGGTGGCGGGTCTGTTTCCCACGGCGTATGGTATTGCCGGCTATGACTCCATGCTTGCCGAGATGATGCTGGCACTTGCCTGGGGCCTGATTTTCGGCACATTGATCACGCTGGTGCTGGTGCCGGCCATGTACAGCCTGGAAAAACAGGTGGTATATCATTTCAGAAATGATAACAGGAAATAGCGGAATAGATATGAAACGGTTACTCTACTGTATATTACTGGTTATGGCATCTGCCGGATGGGTCCTCGCTGAAGAAGCTCCTGAAAGACATTCTATGGAAGAATTCGTAAGAAGGGCTACCGCGAACGATCCGTATTTCCAGGTGATCCTTGCCGATGAGCTGTACCTTGCTTACCAGAAAGACCTGGAACTCCCCGCATCGGACATTGTTCTGGATGTGACGGCCCAGTATAACCTGAACCTGCAAAAGCAGGCCAACACTGATGATAACGAGTACGAAGGGAGCATATCCCTTTCAAGACTGTTCCCAAAAACCGGTACTACCCTTACTGCGGGGTATTCGGCCCAGCAGTACACGGTGCGTGACGAACTCCTCATGCGCACCACCTTCAACGCGCAGGTGAGCCAGGACATCGCACGCAACGCGTTCGGCAAAACCACCAGGCTCAAAGAGAAAGAGATTGAAGTATCAAGCAGGCTTGCGCGCTACCAGGTGATTGAGGCATACGAGGATTACATGGCCTCGCTGATCACCCTCTACATGGACTGGTACGCATCATATGAGAACCTGAAGGCCGTGAAAGAGATAGTGCGTTACAACAGCACATTACTGCAGACCATTCAGCGAAAGCGCCGGTACCGTGTGGCACGGCCTGAAGATGTTGATAAGATGCAGCTGGAACTTGAATCCGCCCGGCAGGACCTGATCACCATGAATGACCGCTATATGAGAAATTCCATACGGGTGTACTCTGCAGCGGGTATTGATGAAAATGACAAAGTGGTTCCAGAAAAGCCGGCTGACCTGTCATACGAAGGTGATACGCTGGAAAAACCTGGTATACCGGAATCAAGCCGCACCATGTTGATGATGAAATTGCTTGAACGGAAGGGTGTGCTGGCAAAAGATATGGCGAAGGACAACCTGCTGCCGTCAGCACAGCTCTTTGCCGGGTACCGGAGATATGGAACAGACTATACCATGAATGATCCCCAGTACCGGGTGTACGGCGGCATCTCGTCAAGCGTGAACTTTGGTAGACAGCAACAAAAGGCTGCCAGCAAGACCGCGAAGATCGACCTGTATAAAACACGGATGCAGAACAATAGCAGCATGATTACCTTCAAGAGTGATATCGATGCGCTGAAACGGGAGATCAACAGGGAGAAGGAACTCATAGAGGTGACCGACCGCAAGCTGGAACTGGTTGAACGGGTACTGCGTGCTGAACGGCAGAACTACCTTATCGGCAAAACATCCCTGAACGATCTCATCATGCACATGAATAATGCCGCCCAGATTCGGTATGACGCCATATACCACAGGGTGCTGTATCGGCAGCTGGTTGTTGAATGGAAGCGGCTTACTGATGTGCTGGTATCAAAAAGCGACCTTCAATAATGATCAGTAAGGAAGCAGTGATACGTTAGTGTAATCACTACGATATGACACGGCAGCATAAATGTAATGATCGATGACATCCTTGTCGGTAGAGGGTGAGCGTTCTGCCCTTGTATAGTAATGAATATACCCCAGCCTGAAGGATGTGCCGCTCACCGGCTTGAATAACAGTCCTGTCCAGACCGCGTTTCGATAGAATACCTGTTCACCTTCATCACCTGCTGTATGCAGCAAGAATACCTCGTCCCAGAGATAGAGATCAAGCCAGTCCAGCACGTGGAAGGCGCATTGCAGCATGTGGCGGCTGAAAAACTCGGCGTCACCGTGATAGTCCACCTCCACTTTCTTGTAGTCATACGGGAAAAGGTGCCAGAATACCAGCCTGTAGCCCAGTGTGACAGACTGGTGGGTATACGAGAACTGGGTTGGCCAGAATATGGTGTGCTTGTAATACCCTTCCGGGTCAGCTGTTGAAGGGTCAGTTCGATCTGTCTTCTTTTCATCAAGGTAAAAACCCTGCACCCTGTACTGTGGGCCCGTGGATATTTTCATTTTTCGGGAAGGTTTTAATACAAATTCGGGACCAACAAAAAGTTCATTCAGCCATAACCCCTGTGTTGTCTCATCGGCAACAGTTCCATCCAACTTCTTTTCGTAACTGAGGTTATAACGGGCGCTGTACTTGACGAAAAGCCCCGAGCCGCTGTTGTGCATCTGCGCACGATATATAAAAGCTCCCCACAACTGGGAGCGAGTGATGTCAACGTCAGTAGCAGCAAACAGGTTTGAAGTAGAAAACAGGATTGCAATAAGAGTAAAAGATAGTTTTTTCATGGTATACCCGCCTTTTTTGTATAACTGCGTGATACATAGTAGATGGCAGGTATATGTGCAAGGATAAAATTAGAAAATAAAGATCCCCTCCGGGATGGAGGGGATTTGACATTACTTAGTAAAGTCAGTGCTGTACGTGATTGCCGTGTATATATAATGATCGTTTACGGTGATCTCGTTTACATCTGAGTCTTCCTTGAAAGTATAGTAGTTGGTATAGCCAAGGGTGAATTTAAAGGATTTGGAGGGCTTGATGTCAAAGCCTGTCCAGACGGCATTTCTCCAGAAGGTATTTTCACCTTCATCACCCGCGGTATGCAGTATGAATACTTCTTCTGCAAGATAGAATGAAAGCATTTTATGCAGGGGGATGTCAACGCCTGCATAATGCCTGGTGAGAAACTCGTTGTCTGTTTCATCTTCAACTCCATTCTGGGTGTATTCATACGGAAACCGGTTCCAGAGAATAAGCCTGTACTTTACGGTAAGAAAACCGAAGTTATAGGCCAGGGTGGTTGGCCAGTGAAGGGTGTGTTCATAATAAGCTTCAGGGTCTGCAGGTGTTGAGTCCTTTTTCTTTTCATCAAGATAGAATCCCATTACCCTGTACTGCGGGCTGGTTACCAGTTTCAGCTTTGGAGTAAGCTTTGTGGTATAAGATGGGCCGATAAAGAGTTCATTCAGCCACGACCCCTGTGTTTCATCGTCAACAACCGTATCATTTTTATCTTTTTCAAAGTCAACATTGTAGCGGCTGCTGTACCTGGTAAATATTCCAAGCCCGCTTTTGGTGACTTTACCCTTGAAAATAAGGTTTCCCCAGAGTTGTGTCCTGGTGACATCAATGTCATTTTGTGCCGCGAATGCAGATGATACCGCGAACAAGATAATAGTAATTGCGAATAAGGCTTGCTTCATTCACAACCTCCATTTTTTATTATTGATTTTGGTGAAAATGTATACTGTATAATATATATCAAGGCAGGCAGGCGAGCAAGTTAAAATTAAAGAGTATTCTAAAATAGGTAGATAGTTGAATAGATGTTTTTTTATATGGAAAGTCCGGAATGTTTTACTTGACAGATTTTAGAGCATCATTATCAATTGTGTATCCTGCGTAAAAGCGGGATACCTGCATACGCGCCCGTAGCTCAGCTGGATAGAGCGTCGGACTTCGAATCCGCAGGTCGCAGGTTCGAATCCTGCCGGGCGTACGTTAGTGCTATAAGGAAGAGGTCAAGAGCCTCTTCCTTTTTTATTATAATAAATGAATTTTTGCAACAGGGTTACATTCCCATACCATTTCCACTCCTGGCGCACACTCCACCTGGACGCCGAGAACCGGCTGGTGAAAACCATTGACAATGACATGGCTACCAACTATTATTTAGATGCCGAAGTGACGTGGGTGAGGGGACCTGCGTTGATTGGGTGTAGCGATAATACATGAGATTCGACTGGTTTTTTCAAACAAAACTGGTAGATTTAAATTGTAGACAATCTTCATCAATTCATGTGCACTGAATATAACTAATATAACGGGAATATCAATGAAAGACAGTTTTTACAAAGAGTTTATTGAGCATTCGGCGATTGGGTATGCCCTTCACCGGATAGTTCTTGATGATGATGGTAAACCTGTTGATTACCAGTTTATAGATGTGAACCGTGAGTTTGAGAGAATGACGGGGCTTAAGGGTGACAACATACTGAACAAGAAGGTAAGTGACGTGTTACCCGGTATACATGATGATAAATTCGACTGGATATACGTATATGGTGATATCGCATTACACGGTGGTGAACGGGAGTTTGAACAATACTCGGAGCCACTGAACAGGCATTACCGGGTAAAGGCCTATTCTCCGGAAAAATATTTTTTTACCACCATATTTGAAGATATCACCGTTATGACCCTCCTTACAAATGCGTCGCGTGATTTTCTCCGATTGAAAGACGAAAAAATTAATTACAAGAGAATTACTGATGACCTGCTTGTAATATCAGGTGCCAGGTATTTGACGTTCAATCTTCTTGATGATAACGGGCTGGATTTTAACACCGTGGCAGTATCGGGTATGCGAAATAACGTGATAAAAGCTTCTGAACTGCTGGGGTTCCATATAAAAGGAAAAAAATGGAGACACGATCCTGCCCGGGCAGAAATGATCAGAAAGAGTACAACAACTGTTTTTAACAGCATACGGGATATTTCCACCACAGCCCTTCCGGCGGCACTGGTAAAGACACTTGAAAAAACATTTGATCTGGGCCAGGTAGCAGTTGTCAAAATAATGAATGACGAAGAAATGCTGGGTATTCTCATAATTATAATGGGTACGGGAGAATCTCTGAAAAACAGCAATATGGTAGAGGCATACGCGCAGATGGTAGGCCTGGCCATGGACCGGCAGGAGGCAAGACAGCGGCAGGCTGAAAATGAGCAACGGTACCGTGAACTGGTTCAAGAATCGGGCAGTATACTGTTACGACTTGATACGGAAGGAAACATTTTGTTCTGTAATGAATTCGCGGAAGCGTTTTTCGGCTATGAACCAGCTGAGTTGATAGGAAGAAACGTGGTAGGAACTATTGTTCCGCAAACCGAGTCTTCCGGGAGAGATCTCGGGGAGATGATGGAAGAACTTACTCGCAATCCTGAACTGTTCAGGAGTAATGAAAATGAGAACATGAAAGCCAACGGTGAAAGGGTATGGATACGGTGGTCTAATCGCCCGGTATTTGATGATACGGGTAAACTGGCAAGCATACTATGCGTAGGCCAGAACATTAGTGAAAAGAAACAGCTGGAAGATGAACTCCGTAAAAGCGAGGAGCGTTATCGCATGATCGCGGAAAATTCGTCAGATATACTGTGGACCACCAACATGAACCTGGAGACCACCTATGTAAGCCCCTCTGTTGAACGTCTTATGGGTGAGCCAGTTGAGGTTCATATGAAGCGGACTATGGAAGATAAGTTTCCCGAAGAATCCATGAGTAAGCTAGCTTCACTACTTGAGGAAGAACTAGAATGTGAAAAAGATCCTGACTGTGATAAAAGAAGGTATCGTACCGTAGAAGTTGAGCATTATCGTGCCGATGGCAGCCTGGTGCCAATCGAGATATCCATGTCGTTTCAGAGAGACGAGAATGGCAATGTTACAGGGATACATGGTATCAGCCGTGATATAACCGAGAGGGTAAAAGCGCGGGAACAGCTTGTACAGAGTGAAAGAAAGTACCGGGTGCTCATGGAGAGTTCACTCTTCCCGGTTGTAGTAACTTCTATTGAAGATAATAGTATACTCTATGCCAACGAGTTTGCGTCAAGCTTCTTTGATGTTTCACCGGACAAAGTGATTGGACAGTCGGTGTTATCGTTCTGGAATAATCCAGGTGACAGGGAGGGGTTTATTGCAGAGATCAGAACACATGGAACGATTTTCGCTAAAGAGTTTTGCCTGAAGACAAGTACAGGAAAAGAGCGCATTGTGCTTATATCGGCGGGTAAGATTGAATTTGAAGGTGTTTCTGCCATTATTTCCGTTTTCAGTGATATTACTGAACGAAAAATGCTGGAGCAGGAAATCAGGTCGCTTCTTGATGACAGGGAGCTTCTTCTCAAAGAGGTGCACCACCGTATCAAGAACGACATGACTACCATAAGCAGCCTTCTTACAATGCAGTCCATGCGTTCGGATAGCCTGGAGGTGAAATCTTCGCTTGATGAAGCAAGAGACAGGATCATACTGATGGGAGATATTTACAACACCCTTTATCGCCGGGATGACGTGCAGCATATAAGTCTTTTATCATTTCTACCGGGGATTATTGAATCTGCCCAGACTGCACAAACCACCTCAATTCCTATTGATATAGAAACGAAAATTGAAGATATAACCATTTCCTCAAAGCAGTCATTTCCTGTGGGGATAATCGTGAATGAACTTATTAATAATTGCTACAAGTATGCATTTACCGGCATGAAGTCTGGAAGAATAATGGTGACTGTTTCACGCCATGCAAATGATATCATGGAGATACTTGTAGCTGATAATGGCGGTAGAATTCCCGCCAGTGTAATTGACGGGAATTCCCATGGATTCGGTCTCACACTTGTAAAAGCCTACGCCAGTCAATACAACGGAGATCTTGACATTTGCTGTGACCCAGGTACAACTGTGAAAGTGCTGATGAAAATTGAGGAATGAGTTAAATTTCCCCGTGATATTCCTGTATTGACTTCACCTGCAGTTGCCCCTTTTTCTTTGCCTCGATGCCCTTTACCGTGGCCATGGCAGCCGACATGGTGGTGATGTAAGGAATACGGTTTGATATGGCCGACTTGCGGATGTATGAATCATCATGCTCGCTCTGCCAGCCGTTGGGAGAATTGATGATTACCTGGATATCCCCGTTTTTAATACGGTCTATGATATTGGGACGTCCCTGGTAGAGCTTGAGAACAGGTTCATTGCTGATGCCGTTCTCGTCAAGAAAACGGGCGGTACCCTCGGTGGCCATGATGGAAAATCCCAGGTTTTGCATGCCCCGTGCAACCTCAAGGGCCTGTTCCCTGTCTTTACGGTTGACGGTTATCAGGGCCATTCCTTCCATTGGCAGCACCTGGTTGGCTGCCCGTTGTGACTTGTAGAATGCCAGGCCGAAGTTGTCGGCCAGCCCCAGCACTTCCCCTGTTGAACGCATCTCTGGTCCAAGAACGGGATCAACTTCCGGGAACATGTTGAATGGGAACACCGATTCCTTCACACCGAAATGCTTTATGGGGCGCCGTTTCAGTCCAAGGTCTTGAAGTTTTTCACCCAGCATAACACGGGTGGCCAGCTTCGCCATGGAGATGTTGCACACCTTTGACACCAGCGGAACCGTCCGTGAGGCCCTTGGATTTGCTTCAAGGACGTACACGTCGTCCCCTGAGATGGCATACTGCATATTCATGAGCCCTACCACGTTCAGTTCGATGGCTATCTTGCGGGTGTATTCCTCTATACGCTGTACGTGTTTTTCAGATATGTTCACCGGTGGTATAACGCATGCCGAATCGCCCGAATGTACCCCCGCAAGCTCGATGTGCTCCATTACGGCGGGCACAAAGGCATCGGTGCCGTCGCAAATGGCGTCAGCCTCGGCCTCGATGGCGTTTTCAAGAAACCTGTCAATAAGGATAGGGCGTTCCGGTGATATTTCCACCGCCGCGTCCATGTACTGCTTCAGCATCTCACGGTGATGCACCACTTCCATGGCACGTCCTCCCAGCACGTATGAAGGCCGTACGATGAGGGGATAGCCGATACGTTCGCCGATCTCAAGGGCCTGTTCAAGTGTACTGGCCATGTCAGATTCGGGAACAGGTATTCCAAGTCGCACCATGATCTTTCTGAACAGGTCGCGGTCTTCGGCTATGTCTATTGATTCGGGTGATGTGCCGATGATCTTCACTCCCGCTTTCATGAGGGGGCGGGCAATGTTCAGCGGGGTCTGCCCGCCGTACTGCACGATAACACCGTCGGGTTTTTCCTTGCGGTATATGCTCAGAACGTCTTCAACTGTGAGCGGTTCGAAGTAGAGCTTGTTTGAGGTGTCGTAGTCGGTAGACACGGTTTCAGGGTTACAGTTAACCATGATAGACTCATATCCCATATCCCTCAGGGTAAAGGCGGCATGTACACAGCAATAGTCGAATTCGATTCCCTGGCCGATACGGTTGGGGCCGCCCCCGAGCACCATTATCTTTTTATTGGTGGTCACCGGTACGGTATCTTCGCAATTGTATGATGAATAATAGTAGGCGGCATCCTCAACGCCGCTTACGGGAATGCTGTCCCAGTGTTCTTCCATGCCCAGCGAAAGGCGCTGTTTCCTGATGTCTGTTTCTTTCGTGTCAAGAATTCTCGCAAGGTATTGGTCAGAGAACCCGTCCTTCTTTGCCTGCTTCAGAAGCTCATCGGGGAGCACCCTGCCTTTATATTCAAGCAGCTGGTTTTCAAGGTCAACAAGCTCTTTCATCTGCTGAATGAACCATGACTTTATGTGGGTTCGCTGGTGCAGCAGTTCAACGGTGGCTCCCTTCCTCAGCGCCTCGTACATGATGAACTGGCGCTCGCTTGTGGGATAGCTGAGCAGCGCCATGAGTTCTTCAAGGCTCTTGCTGTTGAAGTTCTTGCCAAATCCCAGTCCGAACCTGCCGGTTTCCATGGAGCGTATGGCCTTGAGAAAGGCCTCCTTGTAATTCTTGCCGATGCTCATGGCTTCACCAACAGAACGCATCTGGGTGCCAAGCTTGTCCTCTACCTTTTCGAATTTCTCAAATCCCCATCGTGGGAACTTTACCACCACGTAATCACCGGAGGGGGTGTACTTATCAAGGGTACCGTCACGCCAGTAAGGTATCTCGTCAAGGGTGAGTCCGCATGCCAGCATGGACGAGATGAGGGCAATGGGAAAACCGGTGGCCTTTGATGCCAGGGCCGATGAGCGTGAGGTGCGGGGGTTTATCTCGATGACCACCACCCGTCCCGTTTCGGGATCGTGGGCGAACTGCACGTTAGTGCCGCCGATCACCTCGATTGACTCAACGATGGCGTAAGCGTAATCCTGCAGCTTTTTCTGCAGGGATTCTTCTATGGTAAGCATGGGAGCAGTACAGAAGGAGTCTCCCGTATGTATACCCATGGGGTCAACATTCTCTATAAAGCACACGGTTATCATCTTGTTGCTGGTGTCCCGAACTACCTCCAGTTCAAGCTCTTCCCATCCAAGAACTGACTCTTCGATGAGCACCTGACCAACCATGCTTGCTGCAAGACCCCGGGCCGCCACCTCGCGAAACTCTTCCATGTTGTAAACAAGTCCGCCCCCGGTGCCGCCCATGGTATAGGCGGGACGTATCACCACGGGAAACCCGATGTCAGTAGCGATTTTTTCCGCTTCCTGGAGGGAGTAGGCGGGTTCACTCCGGGGAAGAGGGATATCCAGGCGGTTCATCGCGTCCTTAAAGGCTATCCTGTCCTCCCCCCTTTCTATTGCGTCTGCCTGAACACCGATTATCTGTACACCATACTTTTCAAGGATACCATTTTTGTGTAATTCTGAAGAAAGGTTCAGTGCCGTTTGTCCACCAAGATTGGGAAGCAGGGCGTCGGGACGTTCTTTCTCTATTATCAGTTCCATCGATTCCAGGTTCAGTGGTTCTATATAGGTGACATCCGCCATTTCGGGGTCGGTCATGATGGTGGCGGGGTTTGAATTAACCAGCACGATCTCGTATCCAAGCTGCCGAAGGGCCTTGCATGCCTGTGTGCCCGAGTAGTCGAATTCGCAGGCCTGGCCGATTATGATTGGTCCGGATCCGATAATGAGTATTTTATGAATGTCATCGCGTTTGGGCATGGTAACCTCTTCAGTTTCATTAAAATAATATATTAGTATAGCTAAAGTTTTTAATATGTCGCCTTATAGTGTCAATAGAAAATTGCCTGTATTTTCTCTTGACCGGGTAAATAAATAGTTTTCTAATGCTGCCTGGAGGAATCTCATGGATATAGAACGCTGTTACCTGGAACCGACAGAAACCATAGACTCGGATAATCCCGACGTCATCGAATATGCCCGAAAGGCAGTTGGTAATGAAGAGGATGACGTGCAGAAGGCTGTAAAACTATACTACTCGGTGCGTGATCCCATAAGATATGATCCCTATTCCCCATTCTATAAGCCGGTGCACTATACAGGGACTTTCGTTCTCGGGCGGGGACGGGGATACTGCGTGTCAAAGGCATCCCTGTTGTGTGCCCTGGGCCGGGCAGCGGGTATTCCGTCAAGGGTGGGTTTTGCCACCGTGAAGAACCATATCGCCACCCGTGAACTGATAGAGATGCTGGGTTCAAACAGGTTCGTCTATCATGGTTTCACCGAGTTCTTCCTTGAGGGAAAATGGGTGAAGGCCACTCCAGCCTTTAACAGTGAATTGTGTGCCATCCACCGGGTGCATCCCCTTGAGTTCAACGGCCGGGAAGACTCCATTTTTTACCAGTATACCCTTGATGAGAACAGGTACATGGAATATCTTGAATATCTTGGTTCATACGCTGATGTACCCGTAAATACACTGATTGAGGCATGGAAAAATGAATACGGCAAAGATCGTGTTGAGATGTGGATCGAAGCCTTTGAGAGCGGTGCCATGAAAACCCATTCCAGGTTTGAAGATGAAGAGGTATATGAGACATGAGTGATATACAAACATCGAATGAAAGGCAATGGCAGGAGAAAGTTGTCATCGCATTCGGTTTTGTAAAAGCCATTTTAGTTTTGTCTTTCAATATGTTGATGGTAAAACTGGCATACGAGGGTTTCAAGGCTGGCGAGATGGGGATTATGGTAGGGATCCTGGTGTCAGTAATGGTTTTATTTATTTTACCGGTTACAGTTCTTCTTATTGTTATGTTTTTAAAAATTATCCAGAGAAAACGCTGGGCCCTGATTGTATCAATTATTTTTACTGTGGTTCTCTTTTTTATAAATATAGTGTACCTGGGGGTTAGTTTTGGGGTATTCTTTCCTATTGTTATTACTATTGTATTTTTACTTGTTCTTGAAATAAGATTACTTCCTTACTTCTCTTGATCTCTTCGTATTTCCTGTTTATACTTACTATAACATAAATTAAAGGAACGGAGGGTCACACAGGGTATGGAAGATATACACACACTAAGGGAAAAGCAGAAAGCATTCTTCGCGACGGGTAAGACAGGGGACCTGAAATTCAGAATACAACAGCTTAAAACACTCAGAAAGGCGCTGGTGGCATACGAAAACAGGATTATCGGCGCCCTAATGAAGGATTTCAGAAAACCTCCCTTTGAAACCATCACCACTGAGATCGGTGTTACCGTCGAAGAGATAGACTATGTCGTGAAACATCTTAAAAAATGGACAAAACCGAAGAAAGTACCAACCCCCATTCTGCACATGTTTTCTAAAAGCCGCCTCTACCCCGAGCCCTATGGTGTTTCACTGGTGGTTGGCACCTGGAATTACCCGGTGCAGCTGGTTATCGCCCCCGTGGTGGGGTCTATGGCGGGTGGAAACTGTACCATCATAAAACCGTCATTTTCAGCAGGTGCCACTGCCGACGTACTTTACGATATGATCAACGAATATTTTTCTCCGGAATACCTGGCGGTTGTGAAAAAAACTCCCGGGGTGTATGACCAGGTGCTTTCCGAACAGTTCGATTATATATTCTTTACCGGCAGTATCGGTGTGGGTAAAACAATCATGGAGGCTGCCTCAAGGCACCTCACCCCGGTTACCCTTGAACTGGGAGGGAAGAGCCCCTGCGTGGTAGATGAAAATGTACACCTGAAGACAACCGCCCGTCGAATTCTCTGGGGCAAGTTTCTCAACGCCGGACAGACCTGTATTGCCCCCGACTACCTGGTGGTGCATAAGAACATAAAGGACGAGTTGATGACCGCTCTCGGGGACGAGCTGAAAACATTTTATGGCACTGACCCCTCAAAAAGCGCGGATTACTGCAGAATTGTCAACCAGCGGCAGTTTGACAAGCTCGTGGAGATGCTTGGTGACTCAGAGAATGTGGCAATTGGTGGTGAATACGACCGGGAAACCCTGTATTTTGCTCCCACCGTTCTGCATAACGTGAACTGGGAGCATCCCTCCATGAAAGACGAGATATTCGGCCCCATATTGCCGGTGCTCACCTATGAAACACTGGATGAAGCCATTGACATGGTGAAAAATTATACCAAACCCCTTGCCCTGTACGTGTTTACCCGGAATAAAAAGACGTGGAAAAGAATTATCAACGAAACTTCCTTCGGCGGCGGCTGTGTGAATGAAACATTGTCCCATATAGTTTCGCCCCATCTTCCTTTCGGGGGTGTAGGACACAGCGGCATGGGAAGGTATCATGGTAAATCCAGTTTTGATACATTTACAAATTATAAGAGTGTGCTTAAAAAACCCTGGTTCCCAGACCTTTTCCTGCGATACCCGCCGTATAAAAAATACAGGTTTGGCTTGCTGAAAAAGTATTTCAGGATATAATATCATACGCAATTGGGGTCACGCGGAGCCGCGGAGTCGCTGAGGAAGGGCACTAACTCTCCGCGTTCCCCGCGTCTCTGCGTGATACATTATTAACAGTTTTTCATTCCCGGGGATCAGGAAAGAGAGCAAAAAAAATTATCGTGTGATTTATATACCCGCATCGATATAATTAATATACGCATAAACTGCGCTATATTTATATTATTAATTTGCATAAAAATAATTAATATATTATAAATATTGCTTGTTTGTTATTAAAGGTAGATGTGCACTATCTTTTCGGGTAAGGGTTGATTACATAAATAATGTCTGACAGCGTATTGATAAGTTCTGATTCAATTGAAGCATATGTTGAGCACCGTAAGGATTTTCTTGTGGTGACTGACAGGAAGCTTACGATCCTTCATGCAAACCTGTGGTTTTGCCAGTTGGTTCAAATGGATAAGGATTCACTGCGTGGAAAGCATGTATCAGCAGTATTGCCTGCTTCGTGGTGTGATCGCTTTTCAGAGGCGGTGGATATACTCAAAAATCGTTCCCATGTACATCTTGATGATCTTCATGATTCTTCCGGCAAACTGATAATTCAAACCAGTGCTGACATATTCAGAAATGAGAAATCCAAAAATGATTCATTGCTGATAATTATTCAAAACCACCGCACAACACGAACCTACCTTGATGTGCTTCAGATATTACAGAATCCATCCCGATCGTTCAATGAAAAAAAAGAATATCGTGATGCCCTGAATTTCATCATTGAAACAGCAATAAAGATTTCAGGAATGGATGCAGGCGGCCTGTACGTGTATGATAATGAAATTGATTCTTACCGTCTACTCTATACGTATGGTCTTTCTGATGCATTTGTAAAAAAAGCCGAAATCTTTACTTCGGATACACCCAATTATAATTTTCTCCAGGCAGGAGATCCGGTAGTGCTTAAGTATGCTGATATGAATCTACCAGCTGATGATTTCAGAATGAAAGAAGGGCTTACTGCTACCGTGTCAATACCCATCAGGGTGCGTGGGGTGATCACGGGAGCATTAAATATTGCATCCCATGAAAAAAAAGATGTATCAGGTGCTGATGTAATTTCCCTGAAAGCCATGGGTGAGCATATCGCCGCCCTGCTTGACCGCATGCGGGTGGAATACGAGCGCAGGGCAACGGAAATAAGGTATAAAGACCTGGTTGAGAACCTGCAGGAAGCAATATACACCATTACGGCAGAAGGGGTGCTCACGTACGTAAGCCCTGTTATCAGCACAATTATCGGGTATACAGCTGAAGAGATAACAGGACATCATTTTTCAGAGTTTATTTATGATGATGATATCATAAAGGTGCATGAGAGTTTTGTGCGAACCGTGAATGGTGTATATGAACCAATGGAGTACCGGCTGGTTACAAAAGGCGGTGATTACCGCTACGTAAGAACCCTCACCCGTGTTGTACCCGGAAGCAGCAGCATGGAACTGACGGGGATTCTCACCGATATCCACGATCGCAAAAAGACCGAGCTGGCACTGCTGGAAAGTGAAGAAAAATTCAGGGCAGTAGCGGAGACCACCACGGCTGCCATATTTCTGATACAGGACAAGGAATTCAAGTATGTAAACCCGGCTTTCGTTGATGTAACCGGGTATACTTTTGATGATGTTAAAACAGAAGATTTCTGGTTCGTGGTTCATCCCGATCACAGGGAATTAACCCGCCAAAGGGGACAGGCCAGGCAGCGGGGTGAGAATGTACCCACCCGGTATGAGTTCAAGATCAATCACAAAAGTGGTGAAGTGCGATGGGTTGATTTCTCGGCTACGCAGATACTTTTTAACAATAAACCGGGTATGCTGGGATCGGCTTTTGATATAACGGAAAGAAAAGAGTATGAGAAACAGTTGTTGATCTCAGAAGAGAAATTTTACAAGGCGTTTAACAGCAATCCTGCCGCCATGACAATGAACAGGTTCTCCGATGGCCGTTACGTAGATTTTAACGAGGCCGCGGAGAAACTTGCTGGCTATTCAAAAGAGGAAGCACTGGGAAACACAATATTTGACCTCAACATATTCGCGGATGAACAGGAATACAGGAAGTTTGTAGACATGCTTATGCAGCATGGGAAATGCAGGGACCTGGAATACCGCATTCGGAAAAAAGACGGTTCAATTCGTAATGGGCTGATCTCAGCGGAAATATTCATGTGGGGGAATGAGAAAACCGTGATAACATCCACGGTTGATATTACCGAAAGGAAAGAAGCAGAGCAGACCATCCGCGGGCAGTACGAGAAGATACAGGCCCAGTACGAAGAACTTGAAGAGATGGCAGAAGAACTCGAAACTAACCATCATGAAATAATGGATATAAATAACCGCCTGTTCAACGAGACTGAAAAGCTTGAAACAACACTGCGTTCAATAGCTGACGGGGTCATTACAACCGACCTTGATGGTAATATTGACATGTGCAACAGGATGGCGGTAGAAATATTACAGCAAGGGGCTGATTCACTGAATGGCAAAAATATTGAATCGGTGTTCACTCTTGTAAGGGATAAAAACGGCATCCCGGTTGAACACATGCTTGAACCTGTAATCAAAAACCAGGAGGTTGTTTCATATTCTGACGTAAAGTTACTGGTGGACGAAGGAACATGGTATGACGTAGAACTGGTTGCTTCTCCCATAACTGGAATCAGTACCGGTGTGACAGGTGTTGTCATCGTTATCCGTGATGTTACATCCAGGAAAAAGATGGAACTTGAGTTGATCAAGTCTTCCAGGATAGAGTCACTGGGTGTATTCGCCGGCGGCATAGCGCATGATTTCAATAATCTTCTTACTGCCATACTTGGAAACATCTCGCTGGCGAAAATGGTTTACTCCGAAGATGAGAAGCTGGGGGATATACTGGCAGATGCAGAGAAAGCTTCAGCCAGAGCAAAGACACTTACCCAGCAGTTATTGACTTTCTCACGCGGCGGGGCGCCCATTAAGCGTTTAATATCCCTGCAGGACATATTGAAAGAAACTGTTGCCTTTGTGCTCAGCGGATCGGCAGTCCATTGTGAGTACAATACAGACGAAAACCTGAGATATATCAACGCCGATGAAGGTCAGATCAGCCAGGTTATTCAAAATATCGTCATCAATGCCCGCCAGGCCACAAATGATGCAGGTTCTATTTACATAGAAGCGCGTAATGCAGAAGATATGCCTGCATCATTACCGGAGAACACGGGAGGGTATGTCAGGGTCTCGATACATGATAACGGTCCCGGCATAAAAAAAGGGATACAGGAAAAAATATTTGATCCATATTTCACTACGAGGGAGCGGGGCAGTGGTCTTGGTTTGTCGGTGGCCTATTCAATCGTAAATAATCATGGCGGGAAAATAATGGTGGATTCAAAAGAGGGTAGTGGAACCACATTTACCCTGTACCTGCCGTCATCTGAGAAAGAATCATTAGAGAATGTGAAATACAACAATTCCGTAGTTAATGGAAGCGGAAGAGTGCTGTTGATGGATGATGAAACTGATATCCTGTCTGTTCTGTCTGCTATTCTCCATTCTGCCGGCTATGATGTAACCACAACAGAGAGTGGAGAGGAGGCCCTGAAGGAATTTTCCAGTGCACGAACGAATGGGAACCCTTATGATTGCGTGATTCTCGACCTTACAGTTCCAGGGCACCGGGGAGGGGCGGACATCATTGATGACATTCGTGAAATTGATTCACAGGTAAAGGCCATTGTTTCAAGCGGCTATGCCAACAACAGGGTAATGGCGTCACATAAAGATTTCGGTTTTGACGGTGTACTTACCAAGCCCTATACTCACTCCGAGGTTGTTTCACTTCTCAAAGATGTGATGGGATAGTCCCCGTTTTTTTCACCTGTTGAACAAACATCTCTCCATCTTTTTTACCAAGATCGTAAGCATCCTGCATTCCGGCAGGACTAGTATAATCCCACTTGGATATTCTAATGGGAACTGAGGGTTGAACATAAACCCTGTTGCCCGTTGCCGGTATATTCTCCATGGGATATTGACGGGTAAGAAGTACAAGTATGTTGTCGTTTCCTTCGTCAATGGCCTTTACCGGAACATTATCTATAAGTCCACCGTCAAGTACCGGCTTATCGTTCCTATAACACAATGGGGTGAATGGTGGAGTACAGGATGACTGGATCAGGGTGTCGATGAGTTCTTCGGGTGTTTTACAATCGCGCGCTCGAACAATTTCAGGTGTAAAGCCCAGCCTTGATGCCAGTTCGGGGTGTACAGGATTTTTCATAATCTTTTCAATGGAATATGCGCCAAGTCCCAGTAAAGTTGCCAGCCTTGGACCGCTCCATGCGGGGGGATGACTCATAAGTATCCTGATATCAGGTCCTTCATGTATTGTCTTCAGGGTTTCATTAGTAATCCCGAAGGCAAGGCCGTCCCTGTACATTCCTTCATGCGGAAAAACAGGTTTACCTCGAAAAATATTTGAGAAGTAGGTATTCTTTTTGTTAGCGGATGTTCGTTCAATAAAATAATTGAAAGTTTCATCTGTACGGCCAGAGAAAATCAGGCATGCCATGGAGGCACCGGCGCTCACACCTGCCACTGTTTCTGGCTGTATCTTCAGTTCTGGTGCAGCAACAGACCAGAAACCCACCTGCCAGAGACACCTGTTGCCGCCCCCGGCAAATACGACAGTTGAAAAGGGAGAGTTGTTGTCCATGATCTTCAGTCCTTTTACCGCTTGAAATGTATCCTCATAATAGATATCATATTACTAAATCAATGTATATACCATTATAATTATAATGTCTATATTTTTTAAAGTATCGGAGGGAGAATGCTCAATGATTGATATTACAACAATAGATTACAGTAAAATGGACAGACCTGAGATACTGGAGTTTCTATTCTATCCGAGGATCGAATCAAGCATAAAAACTGAAGAGGAAAAATTCAGAGAAATTCTTATACCGGTGGAAGATTCTGTTAATATCGGCAGTCGCCTGTATCATGCAGGAAATGACAGGCCATTCATGCTTTTCTTTCATGGCAACGGTGAGATCGTTGCTGACTATGATGATATTGCGGTAGTTTACAACCAGCTGGGTATCAATTTTATGCCTGTTGATTACCGTGGTTATGGTAAATCAGGCGGAAATCCTGCAATCACTTCAATGATGAGGGATTGTCATGTTATTTTCGATTATGTACAAAAATTCATGGATGAAGAAGGATATACTGGTCCACTGGTGGTGATGGGACGGTCACTGGGAAGCGCTTCGGCTCTTGAGCTGGTATATCATTATGACAAGGATATCGATGGTCTTGTAATTGAAAGTGGCTTTGCCTATGCCATTCCCCTCATGGAATTACTGGGAATTAATGTAACAAAAATAGGGATTTCAGAGCAGGACGGGTTCAACAATGTTGATAAAATACGGGATTATTCAGGGCCCACACTTATCATACATGCCGAACACGATCACATCATCCCCTTTAGCGATGCCGAGGCCCTTTACGCCGCAAGCAGGGCCGAATACAAGCGGTTCCTGGCCATACCCGGTGCCAATCACAACACCATACTGGCATACGGGTTGTCTGATTACATGCGGGCCATACAGGAAATGATGCTTTTCCTTGCCGAATGAAATATTTGCATAGAAAAAAACTTGACAGTATCTTTTATGCTGGAATATTGTTCCTACCATTGAAGCTGATCTTTTATATTTCAACGTATAGAGAGGGTTGCTAGCTCAATTGGCAGAGCACCTGACTCTTAATCAGTAGGTTCCGAGTTCGATTCTCGGGCAACCCAGATTTCGCCACGAGAATATTGAAAAAATTCGCTTGCAATTTAGCTCTTTTTTCCGATATTGGTACAGAAATCGCGAGCGTGGCGGAACTGGTAGACGCGCCAGACTTAGGATCTGGTGTCGCAAGGCGTGGGGGTTCAAGTCCCTCCGCTCGCAAAACAACGCGGGAATAACTCAGTGGTAGAGTGCAACCTTGCCAAGGTTGACGTCGCGGGTTCGAATCCCGTTTCCCGCTCATCTAAATGCTGGAAACTCCAGGAGAAGGCCGACACGGTGCATGTGTCGGCTTTTTGTATGGGTTTGAAGTTGATAGTTACCACGTGACAGAACGCCGGGAACAGGCTGGTAAAAAACCATGGGTATATTTTACTATTATTGCAATTATTGCAATACCCGGCGAATTGCTTCTTGACATACACGTTTTTTCATTATTAAATACCAGTCATCTTGTATCCAGGAGCGTGTCATGGAATTTATAAGTATCCCAACCGAACAGACCACGGCAATTACCGATGCTATCATGGGCGTGCTGGCAGTTGCCTGTATTTATTACATTGGCATGTTCAAGGAGCGTAATGCATATAAAACCGGTATCTGGCAGTGGGTTTTCATCTTTCTTGCTGTTTCTGCATTTATCGGTGCAGTTGCCCATGGCTTTGAGATGTCAAAGGGTACCAACGAGCTATTCTGGAAACCCATCACCCTGTTCTTCGGTATGATGGTTGCACTCTTTGTCGTGGGTGTAATTTACGATCTGAAAGGAGAAGCAGCTGCAAAAAAATTTCTTCCAATCATGGTGGCCATTGGTGTTATTTTCTTTGTAATCGTGCAGGTACTGTCAAGGTACATCGAACATTATTTTATCGTGTTCATTGCCTACGAGGCAATCGCCATGCTCTTCTCGGTATCGGCCTACGCGTGGCTTTACATTGCGAAAAGGAAAACCGGAACAGGCTGGATGACACTGGGTATCCTGCTCACTATAATCGGGGCAGTGCTGCAGGCAAGCGGGGCTATTCATTTTACTCTTATATGGGAATTCGATCACAACAGCGTGTACCATTTCGTGCAGATGGTAGCGGTACTTTTCCTGGTAAGGGGAATTAAAAAATCAGTGACCTCTGAATAATTCATGAAAGTGATATCATAACCGGGAAGGCAGTGAAACCCTGGTGAACTATCACGTAAGCTCCGGAAGCACAAATTTAAAACTGGTTCCGCTGGAAGTGTCAATTTCCATGGTTGCGTTTAGTTGTTTGGCAAGTGACCCAATCAGCATAAGCCCCATGGTGCCTGTTTTTTTATGATCAATGCCACCTGGTATTCCTCTTCCATTATCGGATATGATGAGTATGCTTTGAGTGTTATGCCTTGTCAGTTCCAGGCGGATAATGCCGTGTGAGTCTTCTGGAAAAGCGTGTTTTATGGCGTTGGTGACAACCTCGGTGATGATCAAACCGATAGTGGCAGCGTTTCTTGTGTTTGACTGAATGTTTTCTGTTTCAGTAATAAATTCAACCTTATCGGTCAGACCTGCCATGGGAGAGGTGATTTTTTTACAGTATTCACCGAGATCCACAAGTCCGGGTGTTCCTGTATCATAGAGCATAGAATACAGTTCCGCTATGGCGTGAACACGAACGCGAAGTTCTTCAATCGTATTTTTAGCATCGGGGTTTGATAACGCATTTGATTTCAGCCGCATCAGGCTTTCAATCGTAGCAAAGCTGTTCTTTGCCCGGTGCTGAAGCTCACGCAGAAGTTCTTTTTTTTCGTTGTAGGCATTCTTAAGCGAGTCTTCTGCCTTCTTGCGCCGGGTAACGTCCTGCACTATCCCTATCACACGGATATCCCCGGTATCAGCGTTTTTTTCGGTAATACCTCCAACATCGTGAAAAAATTTGTAGATACCCTCGGCTGTCCTTATACGATATTCCACGTCATACACCTCAACGTTCCCGTAGAGGTAATCCCGCATGGCCTGCATGGCGATTTCAATATCATCAGGATGCAGCAGTCTGGTAAAATCTTCAAATGTTGTGAATCTTTCCGGTGCAAAGCCCAGCATCTCGGCTTTCATGTCATCAAAAATAACTTTTCCCGAAGGTAAGTGCATTTCCCACCATGCGAGGTTTCCTATTCGTAACCCGGCATTAACTCGATGGGTTAAGTTTATGTTATCATGTTGAGCCCTCACCTGGGAATCAACATCAACGTACACGCCAACCGCACGTGTTGCCTTCCCGTTGCTGTTGAATTCACAGGGCTTACCACGGCTGGAAATCCATTTCCATGAGCCGTCTTTGTGTTTCAGGCGGATATTCTTTGAGAATGTCTCTCCATTAGCAATACACTTTCTTATGGCGGGGAGAGTGGTCTCCTCATCATGGGGGTGTAAAATATTTTTCCAGTTTTCATGATTACCTGTTAAATCGCCGGGTTCATAACCCAGCATCCTGTAATAATTGGGACTGAAGTAGATTGTGTCATTTTCGATGTTCCAGTCCCAGTATCCATGTTCACTGGCGTCCATCGCCCGAAACAGCCGTTCTTCACTTTTCTGCAGCGTTTCTTTCTCTACTTTCAATTCTTTCATGGTTCTAAATAGTCCGAGTGCAGACTTGATGCCGGCATCAAAAACACTCATGCCCGAATCTTTGACAATATACCCGTAAGAGGGGATTCCCCCCGTCTTCTCGAACACATCAGTCTCAGAACTTGCAACAAGGAAAAGAACTGGCACATCCTTGTTTTGTAGAATTGTGTTCCCGGCCTTTGTGTGGTCCATATAGCTGCCGTGATTGATGTTCATGAGAATGAGATCAATATCATGCCTGCTGCTAACGGTTTTAACGGCCTCTTCACCGGAGTGGGCGATAATGACGTTATATCCAAAATTCTCAAGCTTATCCTTGCGTGACCTGGCTTCGCTTTTGTCGCTTTCAACAAGAAGAATTGTGCTGCCTTCAGATCGTGTTGTCATGAAGTTTCCCTTTATAATGTAAATGCCTGATAAGGCAGTATATCATACTACATGTGAATGAAAAGGAAAAATAAGGGGGAGTGGGACAGTCATGCTCAACCTTTTACTTCTCTTCTACTGGAATGCTTACAGTGAAAGTGGTGGTATCACCCGATTGGAATGTGAAATTACCGCCCAGTTGTTTTGCCAGCATTTCCACAAGCTGTAAGCCCGAGCCGCTTGAAATTGTTGTGTCAAATGTATCAGGCAGACCCACACCGTCATCTTTTACAGACAGAACTATGCCTGTGGGTGAGGCGTTCAGTTCAATCCATATATTGCCCGGCTTATCATCGGGGAAGGCATATTTGCACGCATTGGTTACAAGTTCATTGACGATGAGACCGAGGGGAGCAGCGTTTTTTGCGTCAAAGTCAACCGGGTCGTATTGCTGGTGAATTGTTATGTTGTGTAAAGACATAGTGTAAGTGGTTTGCAGTGACGAGATGATGGATGACAGGTATACCTGAAGGTTTATAGTGCCGATAGTACCGCTGCTGTAAAGGATATTGTAGAGGTTTCCCAGTGATTGAATCTGGCCCTGGATTTTTTCCAGTACAGTGCGGGCATCTTCTGTTCCGGCACGGCCAAGTTCCATGTTCACCAGGCTTGTCATCATCTGCATGCTGTTCTTCACACGGTGCTGCAGTTCGCTAAAGAGCTGGTCCTTTTCCTGTATGGCCCGCGTCAGGTCAGCTTCGGCTTTCTTTCGCTCTGTAATATCTTTTGCCAGTCCCAGGATGTAGGTGCCATCCTGCAGTTTGATCTTATTCAGGGTAATCTCAACCGGGTAGATGGAACCATCCTTTCGTGAATGCCTGCCCTGGAATGATATAACATTATCATTACCAAGGGTATCCCAGAATTTACCGGGGTCATCACGTTCTTCAGAGTCCGGGTCAATATCTGAAACTTTCATATGTAAGAGTTCTTCCCGTGTATACCCGGTAACAGTGCTGGCCGAGGTATTCACGTCCACAATGTTTCCCTGGAGATCGTGAAGAAAGAGCATGTCCGCGGCCTGGTCAACAAGGTTGCGGTACTTGTGCTCGCTGTAATACAACGCCTCGTGAATGAGCTTGCTGTCAGTAATGTCCTGAATCATGCCAACAGAACGAATGATAGCACCCTCACGGTTTCGCTGGTGTTCACACTTTTCAAGGACATACCGTATCTCACCCGTGTGTTTCTGAATAATTCTATGCTCAATCTCGTAGTGATCCTGGTTATTGTTAATGGACTCCTGGTATGCCTGGTCAGCCATGTCACGATCATCCGGATGAACCAGTTTCAGAAAGTCGTTATAATCGGGTTGATCCTCGTCAGGTGTCAAACCGCAAATACGATATACTTCGTCTGACCATGTGAGGCGGTCATCAGCAAGGTTGTATTCCCAGGTTCCCACATGGGCGATGGCCTCTGACCTGTTTAGCAGGTCCTCTTTTCGGGTAAGCTCTGATTCAATATGGCATAACTCGGTTACATCAATTAGTTTATTGTTTCTGTTCTGTGCCCGGTGGAGCCTGAGTGACATCCTTATTGATGCGTCCAGCATAGTTATGCTGCTGTCACGTAACAGGTATATATACGGGCAGCTGGAGATGATAGTTTCAGGAATCATGTCATCAGTGCTTTCGTTTATAATAAGAAGGGGAGTGTTGTTCCAAATGGAAAGATGTTTGAAATTATTGATGGTATTCACACTGCCTGTATCCGCAAGTACCAGGTCGACGGGATGATCGCCGGACAATAAACCAGCTTCCAGGTCATCAAATGGAGTAGTGATAACGCTGTACCCGCAGTCTTCCAGGTTCGCGGCCATCTCGTTTGCGGTTTGGCCCCGGGGTTGAATAAGCAGTATAACCTTTCCCAATACATCATGCACCAGAATACCTCGCTGCCTTTTTGACCTGGCGTAGGTGTTAAATGGTGTAAATACTTACAAACGAACATATTGTAATACAGCAAAGGCAAAAGGCAAGAACCTTTATACAATTGGTATGGAAATAACGAAGCTGGTTGTTTTATTCTGATTAGCAGAAAATGTTCCTTTCAGCTGCTTAGCCAGCATGGAGACCAGTTTCATGCCGGTGCCGCCGGATTCATCAGGATTAAAATCCGAGGGAAGACTTACACCGTCATCAGATACAGCGAGAGTTATGCTGTCACTATCTTCCCGTAATTCAACATAGATGGTGCCATGTAATTCACCCGGAAATGCGTGTTTCAACGCGTTAGTTACCAGTTCGTTTACAATAAGCCCAAGTGAAGTAGCCTTCTTGGCATCAAATGCTATCGGGGCGTACTTTTCGTTAAATGTAACCTTATTGTTCTGCGCGGTATATGTGGATTTCAGTGAATTGACAATGGATAAAAAATAGACATCGAGTTTCACCGTGTGTATGCTGCCGGTATCATAGAGCAGTGTGTACAGGCTGCTCAGTGACTGAATCTGGCCGTGAATTGTTTCAAGGCTGTTTCTGGTATCAACCTGTTGTGTGTTACCCAGTTCAATATTTACCAGGCTGGACATTAACTGCATGCTGTTCTTTACACGATGCTGCAGTTCATTCAGGAGATCGCTTTTTTGCTGCAGCAGGTCATGAATTGCCATCTCGCTCTCTTTGTGGGCTGTGATGTCACGGGCAATTCCCCTGAAACCGGTGGGTTCACCGTTTTCGTTCTTTATAAGTGAAACAGAGGCTTCGATATATTTTTTTTCACCCGCGGTTGTAAATAATACCCATGATGATTCCCTTGTGGGTTTACCTGACCTGTAGACACTGTTGAATGCCTCAAAAATCTTTCTGCTGTTTTCTTCATCCGCGTATTCCCTGAAGTGTATACCCGTGAGTTCACCGGGCCCGTATCCAAGCATGCGGCACATGGAATCATTGAAAGAAACGAAACGCCCGGCTAGATCAACCTCGTAGTATCCATCTTCAATCTCCTCGAGAATTCGACGGTACCTTTCTTCGCTTTCCCGAAGTTCATTCTCTGTTTGCTTCCGTTCGGTAATATCTTCGATGATCATAATGCCGCCGTTTATTTCACCGTTATCCAGGATAACAGGCGCGAAGATAATGCGAATGGGGGTCACCTTGTCTGCCGTTACCGACGAATACGTGATTTCAATAGAGGTGGTCTTCTTTTCTTCGAACATTTTCTGAATTGAACCAGTAACTCTTGTATCGGGTAATTGAAGCATGTTCAGGCCGATAAGCTTTTCCCTGGATGAACCAATGATGCTGACAAATATATCGTTACATTCGGTGATCACGCCTTTATTATCGAAACGAAGCAGTCCAAGTGGTGCGTTGTTGAATATAAGCCGGTATTTCTGTTCCTTTTCAAGTAACGTGTTTTCAGCCATTTTGCGTTCAGTAATGTCCTGGTTTACTATGATGGCTCCCTGTATGTTGTTATTGTCATCAAGCACCGGGGCGGTATAGTTCAGTATGATTTTTTTCTTTCCGTCAAGGGTGTCGATCTCCAGTAACTCATCCTTTATGGTTACACCTTCATTGACGCTGTGTGCCAGTGCCCAGTCATAAGGCTGTATTTCTTCTCCGGAGGGGAGCCTGCGGGCCTTGAACACACCGTATTCATCCTGTCCCACATGGGGCTCGTCCCCCCATATTCGCACCCCCGCGGGATTTCCCTTTTGAAGGGTGCCATTCTCGTCTGCTATCCACAGCCCTATTGGAAGAATTTCAAATATTTTCCTTAAAAAGGCCTCGTTCTTTTTTATCTCATTCTGATGTTCTTTGAGACTGGTAAAGGCGTCAAAGAGTTCAAATGCCATTTCGATGGAAGACTGTAACACGAAATCACCGGAATTCTTAAGAATGTACCTGTAGCGGGTAATCTGTTTTACCCGGTCCACGTATTCTTTCTCCGTGTGTGAGGTGAGAAAAACTATGGGGATTTCCCGATTTTCCAGTATCCGGGTTGCCGCTTCGGTGCCGTCCATGCCGGAGCCCAGGTCTATATCCATGAGCACAAGGTGGATGTTCGTGTTTTCCTGGCAGAGATCTACTGCTTCTTCCCCCGAGTGGGAGGTGATGACGTCATACCCGAATCGCTCGATCCTTTTTGTCTCGTCCATGGCAATTACTGCCTGGTCTTCAACCAGGAGAATCGTTCTTCGTGATGCCTCATCGCTCATGCATTTCTCCCCCTGTGTTGAAATACCATTATCATAAAGATGTTAATAAGTATATCATAATACATGTTGAATAATATAAATAATAATAATTGATAGTCAATAAGGTTTCATCTTCAGGATGCCCGGTCTATCTGCATGCAATAGTTGACATTTTCTCAATCATGATTGAGAAATAAATATAGAAAATTGTTTGACGATTAAACGCTTTCATTGGATGTTCGTACGAGTGTTGCTACATTTATACCATGATCCCACATAATCAACTCTTACAAGTTATAATGATGATCTATTGGTACAACCAGATATTTTATATATACAGGGAGAAACAAATTGGACGTTAAAGATAAGAAACTGGAAAATGCGAAGATGGAGCTTCAGGTAGAGGTTCCGCAGGACAAGGTGGAAGAAGAATACAAGAAAGTTTTCAAGTCTATACAGCAGAAAGCTAAAATTGACGGGTTCAGGCAGGGGAAGGTGCCCATCAACATTATTGAGCAGCGCTTCCATGATATCGCGGACAACGAAGCTGCCGAAAACCTGTTGAAGGCGGCATATTTTGATGTGCTCAACGAGAAGGGGTATACTCCCATAGGTCCTCCCGAGTTTGATTTTGATTCAATTGATCGCAATAAACCATTCACGTGTACTATCACCTTTGAAGTCCCCCCCACTGTTGAGCTTCATGATTACAAGGGGCTTTCGGCTGAACAGCAGAATGCGAAAGTGACCGATCAGGACATTCAGCGCGAAGTTGAAGAACTGCGGGACAAGCATGCAACAATCTCAAAGAAAGAAGATGACGGGGTGGTAGAGAAGGGCGACCAGGTTGCCGTGCAGATGAAACGCATCGATAACGTTGATAAAGAGGAAGTTGACTCTGTAGAGTACCGGCCCTTTACCCTCGTGGTAGGGAAGAGCAAAGAAGATTACGCTATCGATAAAGATCTTCCCGGCATGAAGGTTGGTGATGAAAAAGAGATCAAGGTGAAATATCCGAAAGATTATTCCGTTGACGAACTCAAGGGACAGAAAGTTACCTACCTTGTAAAAATAGACGAAATAAACAAAAGGGATCTTCCTGAGCTTGACGACGAATTTGCCAAAGACCTTGGTGAGTATGAAACACTTGATGAAATGAAGTCAAAGATTAGGGAAAACCTTGAAAAGTATGTTGAAGAGAAATCAAAAGCGGATGTAAAGTCAAAACTGCTTCGTGAAATTGTAGAGAACAGTACTTTCGATATACCCGAGACCATGATATCCAAGGAGATGGAGTCAATTTTTCAGCGTGTGCAGCAAAGGGTAGGGTATTTTGCCCAGGACATCAATGAGTTCGCCTCTGTACTCAACATGGATGTGAATGAATTGTCAGAGAAGATACGTGAAGAAGCGGTAAACAGTATTAAAACAACCCTGGTGCTGGCCGAGATCGCGAAAAAAGAAGAGCTGCAGGCATCTGAAGAAGAGTACAAAAAGGTGATACAGCAGATAGCCGAAAAGAATGAAAGGCCGGTTGAAGAGATCGAAGAGCTGGTAAAAGAGAAAGGGTCGCGTGAAAATATTGAAAACGAGCTGGTTCTTGACTCAGCCCTTGACTATATCTACGACAACGCGCAGGTAAAGCAGAAGAAACCTGTGTCAGTTGAGGAGTTTATGAAGCAGGAATAAATTTTTGAATATTGTTCAATACTCGCTATGTTTAATACTGACAGTAATACTAAAAGAATGTTTACCGTAATGGTAAACATTTTTTCTAAAAAAGATATGATGTAACATCAAATCTGATGCCGACACATAGAATATACGCATCATATCTGCTAAAATGCTTGAATTTTAGAAGTGTTTTAGTATCTTATAAAAAAATACATTTTTCATCAAGGAGATATTTCATATGAGTCTTGTTCCTATAGTAGTAGAACAAACATCAAGGGGCGAACGTTCTTACGATATCTATTCACGCCTGTTAAAAGACAGGATAATATTTCTTGGAGAACCAATCGACGACCATATATCAAGTCTTATTATCGCGCAGATGCTTTTTCTTGAAGCGGAAGATCCTGATAAGGATATATTTCTATATATTAATTCACCTGGTGGTGTGGTAACATCGGGAATGGCAATTTACGATACAATGCAGTATATTAAACCTGACGTGGCAACAATATGTATTGGACAGGCGGCATCCATGGGTTCATTGCTGCTGGCGGCCGGGGCAAAGGGGAAGCGATCCACCCTGCCAAATTCAAGGATAATGATTCATCAGCCTTCAGGCGGCTACCAGGGGCAGGCTTCGGACATCGAGATACATGCCCGTGAGATCATGAAAATCAGGAAACGGTTGAACGATATATACGTGTTTCATACCGGTCAGCCACTCGAACAGATTGAGAAGGATATAGACCGGGACTTTTTCATGGATGCCGAAGAAGCCGTTAAATACGGTATAATTGATAAGGTAATAGTCAAGGAAGAGAACAAGGACAAGAAGTAATTATAGTAACAGATTCAAAGTGAAGAGGTAAGCATGTCAACAAAAAAGAAAGATCCCAGGGACGAAAAGAAAAACCTGTACTGCTCTTTTTGCGGTAAAAGCCAGGACATCGTTAAAAAACTGGTAGCAGGGCCGGATGTATATATATGCGATGAATGCATTGATTTGTGTAACGAGATAATTGATGAAGAATGGGGACTGGAAAACGGTGCCGAAGTGCTTACCAACCTCCCCAGGCCAAAAGAGATCAAGGAAATCCTGGATGAGTATGTAGTAGGACAGGAGTATGCCAAGAAGATGCTTTCTGTGGCTGTATATAATCATTACAAGAGAATAAACAGTAACTTTAACCTGCGAAAGGGTGATGTTGAACTTGAAAAAAGTAATATTCTCCTTATCGGTCCAACTGGTTCAGGAAAAACCCTTCTGGCCCAGACACTGGCAAAAATACTAAAAGTTCCTTTTGCCATAGCTGATGCCACGTCATTAACAGAAGCCGGCTACGTGGGTGAAGACGTTGAAAACATCCTGCTCAAACTGATACAGAATTCTGACGGTGATGTGAAACGGGCCGAACTGGGTATCATCTATATAGATGAGATCGACAAGGTTACCCGAAAATCAGACAATCCGTCCATTACCCGCGATGTATCGGGTGAAGGTGTTCAGCAGGCATTGCTGAAGATAATAGAAGGAACCACGGCCAATGTGCCGCCACAGGGTGGACGAAAGCATCCCCACCAGGAATTTATTTCCATCGATACTCGAAATATCCTGTTTATTTGCGGTGGTGCCTTTGTGGGTCTTGATAAGATCGTGAGTGCCCGGGTAGGTAATAAAACCATGGGATTCGGGGCCGAGATAAAATCTGTAAAAGATGTGCAGGATTTCAACGTGCTAGAAAAAATGCATACCGAAGATCTCATAAAGTATGGTCTTATACCCGAGTTTGTAGGACGGCTGCCCATCAATGCTGTGCTTCATGAACTTGACAATGAAGCAATGAAGAGAATTTTAACTGAGCCTAAAAATGCTCTAATCAAGCAGTATGAAAAGATGTTTTCGTTCGAAGATGTTGAGTTGGAATTCGAAGACGAAGCTATTACCGAGATTGCCAACATTGCCATCGAAAGAGAGTCGGGGGCCAGGGGACTCAGGGCCGTGCTTGAAAAGGTCATGATGGATCTCATGTACGAGATTCCGTCAAAGGAATCAATACGCAAGGTGGTTATTAACCGGGATACCGTGTGTGATAGCAAGGATCCTGTAATCGAGTATAAAAGCGAGGAAAAAAGCGCCTGAAAAAGGTGACAACATTCCGAGGTCATAACATATGAAAAACATTGATTATAATAAAGAGTATCCCTTATTACCACTACGCGATGTAGTGGTTTTTCCTCATATGGTAATCCCTCTATTTGTGGGGAGAGAAATGTCAATTAATGCTCTTGACGCGGCTATGCAGGGAGACCGGCTGATTGTGCTGGCAACCCAGACAGACGCGCAGGTTACCAACCCGGTAAAAGACGATGTATACGAAGTTGGCACAGTATCTGAAATTCTGCAGCTGTTGAAACTTCCCGATGGCACAATAAAGGTGCTTGTTGAAGGCCTTTCAAGATCATATATATCTGAATTTGATGACAGCGGAGAGGATTATTACCGTGTAAATATTCGGAACATTGAGAGAATAGGCGAACCTGAAGACGATGTTGAAGGGCTCAGGCGCAGTCTGCTTGAAACATTTGAGAAGTATATAAAGGTTAACAAGAAAGTTCCACAGGAAGCATTGACAACGGTAAACCAGATAGACGAGCTTTCCCACCTGACGGACGTGGTAGCCTCATACGTAAACATGCGGGTTGAGTTCAAGCAGGCACTGCTGGAAACGGGAAATCCCGCCGAACGCCTCGAGAAGCTCATCGAGTTCATCAACGGTGAAATAGAGGTAATGTATATCGAAAAGAAGATACAGGGAAAAGTTCGTAAGCAGATGGAGAAAACCCAGAAAGAGTATTACCTGAACGAACAGATGAAGGTTATCAAAAAAGAACTGGGACAGGGTGAAGATGGTGTTGATGAGATTGAAGAACTGAGAAAATCTATCGAAGAAACCAGGATGACAGAAGAAGCACGAAGTAAGGCATTAAAAGAGATCAAGCGCCTTGAAAAGATGCCCCCCATGTCGGCGGAATCTTCGGTTGTACGTACATACATAGAGTGGTTACGTGATGTTCCGTGGAGTAAAAAAACCAAGGACAATCGTGATATCGATCATGCCATGGAAGTGCTTGAAGAAGATCACTACGGTCTTGAAGACGTCAAAGACCGCATTATTGAGTTTATAGCGGTACGTCATCTCTCAAAAAAACTGAAAGGACCCATACTTTGTTTCGTGGGACCTCCCGGTGTGGGGAAAACCTCACTGGGCAGGTCTGTTGCCCGTGCCCTTGGAAGGGAATTTGTGAGAATGTCCCTTGGCGGTGTGCGTGACGAGGCTGAAATTCGGGGCCATCGGCGAACATATGTGGGTGCCCTGCCGGGCCGTATTATTCAGCAAATGAAAAAAGCAAATACAGTCAACCCGGTATTTCTGCTGGATGAGATTGACAAGATGTCTACAGATTTCAGGGGAGATCCGTCTTCAGCGCTGCTTGAAGTGCTTGACCCGGAACAGAATGATAATTTTGTAGATCATTACATGGAAGTTTCATATAATCTTTCCGATGTAATGTTTATTACTACTGCAAACGTGCAGCATAGAATACCCGCTCCACTGCAGGACAGGATGGAGATCATTGATATCTCCAGTTATACCGAACCTGAGAAACTGAATATCGGCCTCAAATTCCTGCTTCCCAAGCAGATAATTGAGAACGGGCTCAAGCCGGAAAATATTTTAATGAACGAAGAAATGATGTTGTATATCATACGGCATTATACACGCGAAGCCGGTGTACGAAGCCTTGAGCGTGTTCTGGCAAAGGTATGCAGAAAGGTTGCCCGTGAAGTGGTGAAGCACGGAAAGGATTACCAGCGTGAGATAACAAGAGAGATTATACACGAGTATCTTGGACCAACGAAGTTCAAGTATGGTGAGACTGAACATAAAAGCGAGATTGGCCTTGTAAACGGTCTTGCGTGGACAGAAGTTGGCGGCGACGTTATGCAGGTAGAAGCATCCATGGTAAAAGGCAAGGGAAACCTTATGCTTACCGGGAAGCTTGGTGAAGTTATGCAGGAATCAGCGCAGGCTGCCTTTACCTACGTTCGTGCCAACCAGCAGTACTATGACATACCTGATGATATCACCAGGAAACATGACATACATCTTCACGTACCTGAGGGTGCCATACCCAAGGACGGGCCATCCGCGGGTATAACCATGGGTGTGGTAATGGCATCGCTTTTCAGCCAGATTCCCGTTCGTTGTGACGTGGCCATGACTGGAGAAATAACCCTGCGCGGTAAGGTGCTGCCCATTGGCGGCCTCAAGGAAAAAATTCTTGCTGCCCACAGGGGTGAAGTGAAGCATATAATCATTCCCCGGGATAACGTAAAAGACCTTGAAAAAATACCCGAATACGTGATGAAAGAGTTAGTCATTCACCCGGTGAGTAACATGGAAGAGGTGTTTTTCCTGGCCCTTGAAGACCCGGATAAGTTTTTCAAGGACATGGCAAGAAAGAAGATACTGTATGACAGGTGGAAAGAATCATTGCGTGATGATCACGTGATCACCCGTGATGATTCGTCTGATGAAGGTGTGGATACGGATACTGCCAAGAATTGATTACGAATAAATGGTAAATAGGCTATTCTTTAACAAAATGGATCAGTATCCTGTTTGAAAAGTCCGTGTACGGCTCTTTACGGGAATTAGCGTACATGGACTTAATGGTAAAACCGTTATCCTTTATAAATCGTGTGATCTCATTACGATTAAAAGCCCGCATGGTATGTTTGTCCCTTACTTCGTGTTCCTGTCCATCCTCAATTACCCTGTACCGGTAATTAACCTGCACTATGGTTCGTGCGGGGTAATTAAGCAGGTTGAAACCTCTTTCACGCTGTATCTCGGTATTCATGTAGTTCGTTCTTGAAACCACGTCCATATCTTTTTCTTTGATTTCCCGTATGGGTATGGCGTTCCATATTTCAAAGAGGCCCTGTCCCCCCGGCTTCAGCGCCCGCCAGGTGTTCCAGAAGACATTGTCCACCTGGCTGTCTTCCAGCATGTAATTGAATGATCCGAAAAGCGAGATTACCATGTCAAATTCTTCAAAATAATCGAAATCGGTCATTGACCCTTCCACGTATTCCGCTGTTCCGGGAAACCGCAGACCTGCATGGGTAAGCATATCTTTGCTGTTATCAAGGCCTGTGCAGTTAATTCCCCTTCTGTACAGCTCACTTAGATGTTCACCTGTGCCGCAGCCGAGGTCGAGAAGAGAGGGATTAGTTTTATTGGCAAGAAGTTCCAGTATAAGCTGGAGGTCATCCTGTATGTTTCGATGGTTTTCCTCAATGGAGAAATAGTATTCGGACAATTCGTGGTATAATTTCATTTTTACACTCTTTCCGGATTCCTGGGAATGGAAAACAGTTCTTTATAACAAAAATCTATGAAATCGCAATTTACACAATTTTTTTAACCGCAGATAAACGGAATTAAGTGAAAAGTGAAAGGTGAAAAGTTTGTAGTGACGAGTGATCAGTTCACTTCTCACGGCTCACTATTCACTAATCATCTACGTTTATCGAGCGAAGCGGGCGGTTTAATATACGTAAAGCTCTATGATATCATAAGCTCCTTTTTGTGTGACGAAAGTGTCAGTATATCATGTTAGGAAATTTTTCCTTTACCCGTTCAAGCATTGTCGTTTCAATATCATAAGTATTTTCCATCTTCATCAATTCATCGACGAGAGTTTCACATTCTTCAATGGTTACAGCCCGTACAATTCTCTTTATCTGGTACATGAAGGCGGAACTCATGGATAAGTGCCTGTAGCCAAGCCCCAGGAGCAGCATGGTATACTTCGGTTCTCCCGCCATTTCACCGCAAATTGACAGCTCTACATTGTTTTCAATGGCTACCTGTGAAATGTGCTTCAACATGCGTAACACCGAAAGATTAAGGGGATTATACAGGTAGGCAATTTTTTCGCTGATTCGGTCGACCGCAAGAAGATACTGAACCAGATCGTTCGTACCAACGGAAAAGAAATCTACGTACTTGGCGAAAATGTCCGAGTTAATGGCAGCTGAGGGTACTTCTATCATAATCCCAATAGGCATTTCCCTGTCATAGGGAATTCCCTCCTTGTCAAGCTGGTGTTTTACATCTTCAAGAATCTCTTTTGCCTTGAATATCTCTTCCACCGTGGTGATCATGGGGAACATAAGTTTGACATTACCATAACTGGATACCCTTAAAATTGCACGTAATTGTGTTCTTAACAGGTGCTCGTTTTCCAGGCTGAAACGTATTGCCCTGCATCCAAGAAAAGGGTTTCTCTCCTTGTAATGTTTGGTAAAGGCGTATATTTTGTCACCACCCACATCCAGTGTGCGAATGGTAACCGGAAGTGGATTATAAAATTCAACAACACGCCTGTATTCTTCAAATTGCTTCTCTTCATCCGGCAGGTGCCTGTCCATGAAAAGAAATTCAGACCTGAACAGGCCAATACCCTGTGCCCCGTGATCCTTTATGATGGACATCTCTTCGGGTATTTCAATATTACCATAGATAAAGATGTTTTCTTTATCCAGCGTGTGGGAGGGAAGTTCTGTAATTTTTGAAAGTTCAAGCTCCAGCTCTTTCAGGTCATCCTGGTATTTTCTGAACTCGGTTATTTCATCCTTAGAGGGGTTGATGATAACTTTACCGTGTACAGCATCCACGATAACCATGTCCCCGTCTTGTATCATGGATGTGGATGAAATAGTACCTACTAATGCGGGGATCTCCATTGCCCGTGCCATAATGGCAGTATGCGATGTTCTGCCCCCCCTGTCGGTTACGAAGGCCAGAACATACTTCCTGTTCATGATGGCAGTGTCAGATGGTGTGAGGTCGGATGCTATAACGATAACTTCTTCTTCAAGATCGGCAAGAGAAACCATGTCAGATTTCTGCAGGTTGTTGATCATACGCTTACTGATGTCGGATATATCGACAATACGTTCACGTAGATATTCATCTTCTATTGAACTGAGGCTTTGAATCAATTCCAGTGATATATCGTTGAGTACCCATTCTGCATTGCGTTTTTCCCTGGCGATAGTGTCTCGGACCTTCTGGTCGAAAATGGGATCTTCAAGTACCATCAGGTGACTTTTGAATATATCAGCAGTGTCATCTGATAGACTGCTTGCAATCTGAACCTGTATTGCCTTTATATCTTCCTTGGTCTTTGCCAGGGATTCATCAAATCGCTCTATTTCCCCTTCGATTCTATCTTTCGGAATAGTATATTTGGGTATGATAATATTATCACCCTTGTATATATATGCCTTCCCTATGGAAATACCGGGAGATGCGATTGTACCTTCTACTGATTTTGACATAAGATGTTGTTTACCCGTTTTGTTTTTATATTCAAAGTGTAAAATTATTGTAATTCAAGTTAAGTATTATCCGCTATATTCTGGTATTGTAACGCAAATGGTGTTCTATTAGAATAGCGTAAAAATTACATGTTTATAGAAAAAGTGTATATAAACAATGCGAAGTGCCAAGGTTTATGTATTAACCGTTACTATTTTTAAATGTCAAGTGAATTTCATAAGATAACCAGACGGAATTTGCATCATCTCCCTGTCATTCCCGTCACATCTCTCCTTGTCATTCCCGCGAAGGCGGGAATCCAGTGACAAACAGCATACAGTATAAAGTAAAAGATATTGTTTATTATGAACAGACAAATGATGTTAACGAAGCTATTATTCGTGAAAAGCAGTTGAAAAAGTGTAACCTTTAGTGGAAAAAAATTTAATTGAAAAAGAGAATCTTGGCTGGCTTGATATATTTACAGGTTAGTGTAACAGAGTGGATTCCCGACTTCGCGGGAATGACATTGTTGAATGACTGGGGATGACATTGTTGTCCAGCCCGTGCGCCCCGTGTCTCCGTGAGCTCCCCCGTTTTAATCAATCCCCGAATTTAAGGCTTGTTTACGGGTAAAATGGATAGTATATTATTAATAAATACCAGGTATACATACTACTGAAATCGAGGTGAATTGGCGATGATGTCATCACCGGTTAAAAAGATACTACTTATCACCGCGGGAGCTGCTTTTTTGTTTTGTTGCGACTGTGGTGCAGCCGGAGGGAAAACCGTGGAACAACTGCGTGAACAGATGGTAAAAAGACAGATAGCCGACAGGGGTGTTCAAGACCAGCGGGTGCTGGACGCCATCGGCAGAGTTGAACGGCACAAGTTCGTTCCTGAGAAGGATGTGACTTCGGCATACGGAGATTATCCCCTGCCTATCGGGCATGGGCAAACCATTTCCCAACCCTATATCGTGGCCCTGATGACCGAGCTCTGTGAACTTGAGGGGAACGAGAAGGTGCTTGAAATTGGCACCGGTTCAGGATACCAGGCGGCTGTATTGGGACTTCTTGCTAAAGAGGTGTATACTATTGAGATAGTGGAATACCTTGGAAAGCAGGCCAGAAACAGGCTGAAAAACATGAATTATGACAATATACATGTTCGCATAGGTGATGGATACAGGGGGTGGCCTGAAGAAGCACCATTCGATGTTATTATCGTGACCGCTGCTCCACCAGAGATCCCGCAGGCCCTGGTTGAGCAGCTGGATGACGGTGGTATCATGGTAGTGCCGGTTGGCGAGTTTAACCAGGAACTGGTTAAACTTGAAAAGCGGGGTGACAGTCTTGAAAAGAAGACCGTCACCTACGTGCGTTTTGTACCCATGGTACACGGTAAAGAAGAATAATGATTCTATGGATAGAAGGGTGGATACCTCAATCCGTCAGTTTCGTCAAATCCCATCATGATGTTGGCACACTGGATGGCGTTGCCCGACTGTCCCTTCAGAAGGTTGTCGATTACCGATGTAACCAGGAGCATGCCGCTGCGATGATCAACCATGGGTCGGATTACACACATGTTTGATCCGCGGACATGGGCGGTATGTGGGGATGCGGCGGTAACAGATACAAACGGCTTATCGCTGTAATATTTTTCATACACGTTCTGCAGGTCTTCCGTGTTCACCTGTTCAGTGGGTTGGGCGTAAAGATTCATAAGTATTCCCCTGTTAAGTGGAACCACCTGGGGAATAAAGAAAATTTTCTTCGAGTTGTTACCCACACGCTGTATAATGTTTTCAACCTCAACGGTATGCTGATGATGTCCTTCGCGGTAAGTGTTCACGTCTTCATGACGCTGGGGGTAGAAGTTTGCCTCACCCGGATTCTTGCCGGCACCGGATACCCCGGTTTTTCCGTCACAAATAATAGTATCAGAGGCGATGAGTCCCTTCTCTACAAGGGGAAGTAAGCCCAGTATCATGGAAATGGCATAACAGCCCGGGTTGCCTACAATTTTCGCGCTTTTAATTTTATCTGCATACTTCTCCGGAAGGCCGTATACTGCCTCGGTGAGGATAGATGGAGAATGATGCTTTGTTTCCATTCCCTTGTTAGCAGCATATATGGTGTAATCGTCCACCGTGTTGAACCTGAAATCACCACTGAAGTCGATTACCGGTATATTTCGCGAATGAAATTCTTCAATCATGGTCATTCCCGCCCTGTCGGGTGTGGAAAAGAATGCCAGGTCGATGTTATCCAGGTTCATGTGGTCGGGTGACTCAACAAGCAGGTCGCAAAACCCCCTGAGATGGGGAAACACGTCACTCATGCGCTTTCCAACGTCCTTACGTGCCACGATCTGTGCGATCTCAAACTGTTCATGGCGCAGTAAAATCTCGATTAATCCAAGCCCGCCAAACCCGGTAGCCCCAACGATGAGTACTTTTTTCATACATCTCCCCTGTTACGTGTAAATATCAATAAACGTATACAGCAAGCAAAGCACCCTTGTCAACAGTATATTTTCATCCATAAGTATTCACCGCAAAGGCGCAAAGTACGCTAAGATCGCAAAGAAGTATATATTTTTTCTTTGCGACTTTCTTTATTTCTTCGCGTCTTTGCGTTGATCTTTTTAGATATTTTATAGCGAATATGGAAATTACCTGAAACTTAGCGCCCTTTGCGCCTTAGCGGTGAAAATGAACCGAATGACGGTTTAAATATCATGATGAGGGATGGTAATATAAACAAGTCACCCATGAGGGCGAAGAGCATGGAGAGGGCGGTGAGTACGCCAAATGCCCTGGTGGGGTTGATGGATCCCAGCACCAGCACGAAGAAGCCCATGAATAGCACAACGGTGGTGATGAAGATGGGTTTTCCCACGTCCTTCAGTGTCTGCACGATGGCATCGGCGTGGGACATTCCCTGTTGTATGTTTCTTCTGAACCAGACAATGAAATGAATGGTGTCATCGATGGCAATACCGATGGTCACATTGGCTATCATGATGGTTGAAACATCCAGGGGGATATTCTGCCAGCCCATGATGCCAAGGGTAACCACGATGGGGAACAGGTTAGGTATCATGCAGATCAAAGCTATTTTCAGGTTGCGGGTAATGCCCAGCATCATGAGAAAGATGATGCCAAATGCGATGAGAAAGCTCCTTTTCTGACTCAAACGAAGGTTTGCTTCCATGTGCAGGTATAACGATGAAAGACCGGTGATATTGAATGTATAGTTGTCTCCAAGTTTTTCTGACAGGTAAGAGTGAATGTAATTGCTTAACTGGTTTGCAGTTTCGTTTGAATCCCACGTGGATTGAAATGAAAGACGGGTCTCCATGTGATCGAATGATATGATGCGGTTCAGTACTTCCGGGTCACCGATCTCAAGGTAATCCTGTATGTCAACCTGGCGGTGAGGTATCCTGAAGTATTCTTCGCTTCCACCGTTGAATGCCCTGTTGATCTCTTTCATGTAATCAGCTATAGAAAATGAAGTGGAAAACTGTTTCACCTTTTGCATCAGGTTCTGTTGTATCTCGTCGATCATTTCAAGGCTTTCGGGGTGGGTGAAGTCATGTTGGGGAGATTTGCTTTCTATGATGAACACAAAAGGGATCACCCCGCCGAGCCTGTCTTCTATAACACCTATATCCTCACGGAGATTGTTCGTTTCAGGGAGGTAGTTCATGGTGTTTGTTTCAAATCGTAAATGGTGAAGTCCCCAGACGGAAAATAGTACTACCACCAGAAGAAGCATAGGAACAAGTATGTAATGCCTTGTGGAAATATTGCCGGCACCGGTGAGAATGTATTCGAGAAACCTGTTAGTCTTTTTCTCTTCTTTGGTTTTAATTGCAAGCTTTTGGACCTTCTTTTCAGAAAGCAAAACCATGGAAGGCAAAAGTGTCATGGTCAATACAAGAGCAAAGAAAATACCGATAGCTGTATATATGCCAAGTGTTTTTGTGGGACGAACAGTACCTGAGATAAACGACAGGAAGCTGACAGCCGTGGTAAGGGTAGTAAATAGACATGGTATCCACACATGTCCCATTGAAGAGCGAACGGCGTCTTTGAACGACATGCCGGGCTTACCCATCTCGTCCCGAAACTGCGAGAGAAAGTGTATGGAATCGGCTACCGCGATGGCCAGCAGAACCGCGCCCATAACCACGGTTACCATGTTTAGAGACTCACCGGTCATAACAAAAAATCCGATTGCCCATACCAGGGCTACCAGCAGGTTTACCTGGCAGAGTATAGAGAGGGTTGTATTCCTGAGAAGCAGTGAAACAAAAATGAAGATGAGAATGAACACCACCGGCGTAAAGGTCATGAAATCACGTTTTGAGAGTACATTCATCTCTGCTTCTACGAAGGGAACACCTGCAAAGTAGAGGTTGTACCGTGAATCAGAGATATCTCTGGCTGTTTTTCGAATACGCTGAAGCGCGTTATATTTCTCTATGTTTTTCAGCGATTCAATTTCGATTAAGATGGCCGCGGTCTTCCCGTTCTCAGATACCTGCTGATTTACGATGGTGGGGTGGGACAGTGCGCGCTTCCTGGCTTCTGTCACTTTCTCGGGTGTTAATTCACCCTCTGGTATAATGGGGCGGAAAGTAACCGTATTCCCCTTACCAACTGCTTCTTCTGATTCGGCCAGGCTGAACACCCGCTGCACCCCGTCAAGCCTCTTCAGCTTATCAGAAAGAGTGCGAATGAAGGTAAGAGTCTCTTTCGTGAATATGGTATCACGGGTAAAGACTATGGCCGCCAGCTCTTCGTTTCCATAGCGCTTCTGGAATTCCTTGTAGAATACCAGGTTGGGATTGTCCTTCTCGAAGTAGATGTCCACGTGGTTTTCGTGTTCCTGGTGGATGAAGAACCATCCCAGCGGGATGGTAAGCAGCAGGCAGGTTGCCAGCACCTGCCTGGGATGATGGGTGATCCATGTGAATAAAGAGTAGATTTTTTTCATGATATGGAATCGTTATCCTTTTTGAAAATCCCCCTCCCTCGATGGGAGGGGGATTTTTTAGATCATGGATACGTATCGCCAAAAAAAGTGACGTCTTTGTCTAATGGGTTTACATCGTTTTCGTCAAGATCTGTAGTAATTGGCTTGTTATTAATAGGAATGAATGAAAGTGTAATTGTACCATAATAAAAACCAACAAGGTCCCCGCTGTCTGGTTGACCGCTGTCATTCGTATCATGAATTGCAAATACATATATATTGTTAATGCTAAAAGGATTACCAACTGGTAATTCATAGTAAACAGCAGGTAATACAGGTAATAAGTATTGATTCCCATTTGAATATGATGTTTTCAGCATGGCAATTACGTAGTCAAGATTAGTTACTGCAAAGGTTGGAGGATCCAAAATTGTGCCTTCATTGTCCACACCATCTTGATGAACCGCAACCAGGAAGATAGAATCACCTTCATATATAGCCTCCGTCCCTTTATTAATGTTAAATGAGATACTAGCATTATGCTCATAATAATCCCGGTTCGGCGCAAACTCAACATAAGTACTCCCACTATTCAACGTAACCGTGGTTGCAAAGCTCGACTCGTCAATGTACATTCCGAACAAATCACCCGCGTCGGGCATGGGGATGCCCCCGTTGTAATTGTTGTCAGCGAAGGCGAAAACCGTAACGGTGTCACCTGCTTTCAGTGATGTTTCTGACAGGTCGATGTTGAAACGATAATCAAGTGTTTCCACCGGTACCATGATGGCAACCGCGTCCTGCGGATTGGCCATAATGTATTCAAGGTCATCGGTGTTGGCCACTCCCACGATTACCGGACCATGTATGTCGTTTTCCACTCCCGTAACGTCCAGTTTGCCTTTTAATACAAGTTCTGTATCACTGTATTCGCAACCCGTGAGGGGCAGCAGTAAAATTAACAGCACAGGTAAAAGCCGTATAATCCTGTTAAAACGCATATTGTACCCCCAGCTTGACGAAGTCATTGTCCTGGTAGTAATTAAAAAGCGAATCGTTATTGCCCTGTATATGCTGATACGCAAGGCTCACCTTGAACCCGTTCCTGAAATCATAGCCTAGCTGGGGCCAGAGTATGAAGGCGCTTTGCTTTACGTCCATTATGCAGGTAAACTTGAAATCTATCCTGTTGTCCCAGTACTGGTCTTCAAATCTCATGGTCAGTATATCAGAGAAAAGCGGTGCCATCAAGGAGGTGTCGGTGTATTTGGACTGGGCCCACTCAACGGTGAACAGGGTATTCCCCGCGTGGTCTTCAAGCAGCCAGTCCATTGGAACGAAATAGTTGAATCCAACTGAATAAGCGTAATGGGGTGAGCGCTTTACCTGGAAGGGAAGTTCCACGTTCTGGTCAAATTCCTGTTCAACCACGCCGGGCTTGTCCGCGGTGAAGGCGGCTTCTCCCTGGATGGTAAACCTGCCCCAGGTGAACACGACGTCCATCCCGCCGGCGTTGATTATCCTTGTTTCGGGCTGTACCAGCACGGTCACCGGCTCATTGGGCAGAACTTCCGTTTCGATTGGACGCAAAAAAGGTTCGCGGTCAGGCCCATGGTACCCACTTGCGGATACGTCCACCCCCTTTATATTTTTTGTAAGGCGGATACCGTAGCCAATGTTTTCAGGGGTTACATCCATTTCCTGCATTTGTGTCACTTCTACCGGAAAGGGTTCTTCCATGTATTCGATGGCCCAGAAATTATCACGAACCGGGAATGCGGAGCCAACGTGAACAGGAACGATAACACCCTCCAAATTGAACCAGTCAAGAAACAGCATACCCGAAACCGCAGGTACACCAAGTTTCAACTCGTCGTCATCTTTAAAAAGCAGTTCACGAAGGTCGAAGGGATTAAAGTAGGCAGTTGGGTTGAATACGTCGGCGGTACCCCACGCGAACACCTGGTTGCCGGCCCGCAGGCGGTATTTCCCGGAGGCATAATTCACGTACAGTTCCCGAAGGTTCACCTCGAAGGCATCGTTGGATATACTGCCGTTTCGCATGACGCGGAATTCGTTAGAATACCTGTATTCATCGTAGAGGTCATCATCGACAAAGGTGGGCAGTATGTACACGTTGGTTACAGACTTTACGTAGAAGGTGTCGGTACCGTATTTCATGTCAAGTTTTGTACGTATTTCGTTTTTCTTGTTAAAGTCAGAAGTTTCCTGGTCTGGATAGGTGCTGACAAAATTTTCAAGTTCGGTAAAACCGGTAAAGGTAAAGGTTGGCGGGAAAGACGTATCGAAATCGGAAAAGTCATCCATGCTTTCTTCCTGCGTGTCCGTCGACTTGCTTTCCTTCTTCTTCAACGATTCGGCCAGCGCCTGGGGATACACCGGCGACAGGGCAACCGGCATCAGTAAGAGTATTATTGTACAATAGCGCATCATTTTTCCACTCATCGCTTCAAACCGTTCAGCATTACATTTGATAACATGGAGGCGATGTCCTGGTCGCTGTATTCTGTAACCTTCAGGGATGGCAGCAGCCTGGAGCTGGCGAAGAAAGAGATGAGGGCCACCATGAAATACCTTGAATAGAATTCAACATCAATTGCCCTGATCTGCCCGTCGGCGGCTTTTTTTTCAAGGGTGTCCCTGAAATATGACTTCCCGAAATCCTTGAAATACCGCAGCATCCTGTCGGTGTTTACCCCGCCGAATTCAATCAGGTCGATAAAGGTAAGGGTGTAGAGGGCTGAGTTTTCATCCACCGCCTTTTTTATGGACAGGATCAGCTGGTCAAGGTTATCGGGAAAGTCCTGTGATATCAATTCAAACGAATTGGATAGTGACCTGGCGATCTCAGACGGATCGAAAATACTTGTGAAAATCTCTTCCTTGTTCTTGAAGTGATTGTATATATTGCCCAGTGAAACACCCGCATGCCGGGCTATCTCCCTCAGACCGGTACCTGAGAATCCCTTTTCTGAGAAAAGTTCAGTAGCGGCCTGTAGTATCTGTTTTTTTCTTTTTTCAAGGGATGTTTCAGTAGCGACAGTCATTACCAACCTCGGTGAACAAACGTTCGTTCTTATTGGTAATATAATAATAACACCCCGCCGGTGTCAAGTCATAGCGGTGTTTTTTTCATGATTGTTTCATTAAACTGAACGGGGGTTCTCCAAAAAAGCAATTCATTTGAAAAATTGTTCTTGCAATGAAGAGGGTATATCCTGCTAAATATCGTCCTGAACCTTCATGTCGGGTGTAAGAATACAAACAACAATTCCGCATTGCCATCACGGGGTACTTGCCTTGCATGGTACCTGTACATGAAGTGTGACCCGGTAAATGATATAATAATAGAATATAATCCTGAAAAACGCGAGAAGTTTGCAATATGCACCTTAAATCAATTGAAATGTTCGGCTTCAAATCTTTTGCCGATAAAACAAAGATACAGTTTGAGAAGGGACTCACCGTGGTGGTGGGGCCCAACGGATGCGGCAAATCCAACGTGGTGGATGCTGTAAAATGGGTACTGGGTGAAAAACAGGCCCGCAACATTCGCGGTGAAAAGATGGAAGACGTGATTTTTACCGGTACCGATCAGCGAAAACCCCTTTCACTGTCAGAAGTTTCGCTGGTGCTTGACAACTCCGGCCACATACTTGATTTTGATTCTGACAATGTCATTGTAACCCGCCGCGTGTTCCGTGACGGAGAATCCGAATACCTCATCAACAAGTCGCCTGTTCGCCTCAAGGACATCGAACAGCTTTTCATGGACACCGGTATCGGCAAGGCAGCCTATTCCGTTATGGAGCAGGGAAAGATCGACCTTATTCTCTCAACCAGGGCCGAAGAGCGGCGCTACGTTTTCGAAGAGGCGGCCGGTATATCCCGTTACAAGGTGCAGAAAAAAGAGTCACTGAAGAAACTGCATGATACCAGCGAAAATCTCGAGAGAATCAACGATATCATAAAAGAGATCGAACGGGAAAAAGACCTGAAATCCAGGCAGGCTGATAAAACCAAGGAGTATTTCAATCTCAAGGAAAAACTCAAACGCTATGATATACAGTTAAACCTCCACAAGTACCGTGAGCTTACAAAAAGAAATGAAAAGCTGGCCCACGACAATGATCGCCTCGTACGTGAAAGGGAGGAGCTTTCAAAGAAGGTATCCATGATATCTTCTGAGAATGAGCGTGACGAGAAACGAAAGAATGACATTCAGCTGCAGCTTTTTGAGTGGGACAAAAAGCTGCACACCTACCGCATAAAGGTTGAGGACATCGACAGCAAGACCGATAAAAACCGGTCTATGATCGACGAACACAAGAAGCGTACAGAATCCCTGCACAAAAACATTCACGAGCTGAATGCTAACATTGAAAGGCTTGGGGCAGAGCGGGAAAAGAACATCCAATCGGGAAATGATATTCAGCATAGAATCCAGGAAGACAAAAAACGGCTTGAAGAATTTTACGCCAGCCGCAAGCGAAAGATTGAGAACATACACGGCGCCAGGGACAAGATTGAGCAGAACAAGAAAAATATAAAAGAGAATGAAAACCGGCTGAGAGAATTGCGAAACGCCCTCGAGGTGGTAATCAAGCGGCTGGTTGACGCAATAGAAAAGAGAAAAGCCGAACTTGAAGGATCAGAAAATGAACGCCAGGAAGTTCGGGGGCATATATATCACCAATTGAAAGAGATCGAATACGGGGTGCAGCAGTCCATACGGCACCTGAAGGTATCCATGCATGAAGATGCCCTCAAGGTGCTTTCATCCCTTGACGTATCGGTATTGCGTGATTATATTGAAAAGTTTGAAAGCTACGAAGACGGTTTCAGGTCTATCCTGTTTGATAAAACGGGTGTTCACGCCGAGAAAGAAGACCTCGACAGAAAGATACACACAGTTTCACAGGACATCGACTCCCTGCGGGGAGAGATAAATATGCTGGAAGAGCATATCCGTAATGAACAGGAAGAACTCGAGGGAATCAACGGCATGATTACCCGCGTGGAAAAAGACCTCTCGCGTAATGAGAACGAGAAAGACTGGATAGAGAAACATGTGCAGTCGCTTGACAGGCAGATACAGGACATTGAGAAACAGGTATCTCATTTTCAGACCGACCTTGAGAGAACAGCCCTTACCATCAAAGAACTTGAAAACGAGATAGACGAGCTGGAAGGGAGACTGGTTGAGTTCAACGAAAAGAGCGAAGACCTGCGTTCCAGAATAGCCGACCTGTCCGATAAAAGAAGCGAGATCGAAGAAAAGATAGTGGGCAGAAAAAACGTATCCAGGAAAGACACCGAGCAGCTGCAAAGGCTGGTAGAGAGAATCAGTTCACTGGATAAGTCACTTATCGAGGTGCAGTTCAGGATAAACGCTGTGGAAGAATATCTCTGGACCGAATACGAGGTAAAGATCGGTGATGTGAAGGAACATCCAATTGACGAGTCTCAGTCTAACCAGGTGTCGCAGGACCTGCAGAACGTCAAGAAGCAGATACAGGAGCTTGGCCCCATTAACAACCTTGCTATAGAAGAATACAAGGATCTTAAGAAAAGATTTGAATACTATATAAATCAGAAAAAAGACATCGAGAAAGCACGAGAAGACATCATATCCGTTATCGGCGAGATCAACCAGCAATCCATTGATATGTTTCTGCAGACATTCAAAGAAATTGAGAAGAATTTTTCAGAAATTTTCAGGCAATTGTTCAACGGGGGCAATGCCACTATCGAGTTGACCGATGTGGATAACGTGCTTGAAAGCGGTATAGACATTATCGTTCGACCTCCTGGAAAGAAGAACAAGAATATCAACGTGCTTTCAGGGGGAGAACGCTCACTTATCGCCGTTTCCCTCCTGTTTGCCATTTACATGGTAAAAGCGTCTCCATTCTGTTTTCTTGATGAGATAGATGCTGCCCTCGACGAAGAGAACATAGGCCGGTTCATTCGCCTGCTGCAGCGGTTCTCACGCACCACACAGTTCATCATAGTTTCCCACAACAAGAAAACCATGAGCGTGGGAGACACCCTCTACGGCGTCACCATGGAGGAACCCGGCGTATCAAAGGTAATCTCATTCAAAATGGACAAAGGCGAAAAAGACCAACCCGTCGCCGCTACCAGCGGAACTGAATAATTTTTTGTTTTACCGCAGAGGTACAGAGAAGAAGTGGTGACGGGTGACGGGTAACGGGTAATGGGTCGCACAGCGGCACCGCGGATGTTACCTGAATACTTAATTATTCATCGAGCTGAAATGGATGTTTCGCACTGATACTCTCACCCGTCACCCGTTACTGTAACTCTGTGCCTTTGCGTTGAAGACTTATAACTAAAGCGTTCATGAACACTTACCGATATATTATTATGTCTCATGATAAATTAGTGTTTGACTGTATTAATGCCTGCGGGTAGTATTGATCTATTGGGATTTATATTGTCGGAACCCGTCAGGAGGCCAGGGTTATAGATAAGCAAAGGAGGGTGATTACCAATGAAAATATCTGTTGAATCCATACTGGGTTCCGCCCAGAGAATAAACAATCAGAAGAACGTAGATGAGCGATCATCACAGAACCGTAACAAAGAAGTAAAAACCGATAGTGTAGCCATAGAGAAAAAGGTGATGTCACGTCTTGATTCCATACAGAATAAGCTGAAAGACACCCAGACATCACTGACAAGAAATCAAACCATACATGATGGAATGAACCAGCTTCGGGAAGACCTTGCAAAAGGAGCACCCCGGCAGCAGGATATACTGAGCAGTGTGCGCTTCGAAGGGAACGCGGTGCTTCGTGAATTCGTTGGCGAGCAGGTGAGCGGCGGCATTCTTGACGCCAAGACTGAACAGCTTGATGGTCTTATGCGGGAAAATATTAACGCTATTTCAAGATTGCAGATTGAAGCGGAAAATATACTGGCATCAGACATGATTGACGGGGCAGCGGCGCAAAAGCAGATGGAAAGCATTCAGGCTGTTATGCCTGAAAATCCCCGGTCAGCAATGGGTGCCTTTCACAACCTGGATGCCGACGCGGTGATGCGGCTGATCAGGTAAGGGGTTTTATTCGTCGTCATCCTTCTTCTTTAACTCGCCTTTTACTACAAAACGCTTGATGGTGTCTTCGGTGAATTCATCATCAAGAAGCACTTCGGAGTTTTTCTTTACAGTATACCGGTCAACCTTCATGGACACGTGATAACTGCTGATGCCAAGTCGTCCGCTGTTCACGGCGTTTTTGAAGGTGTAGTCCATAACTTTCTCTCCGTTGATCAGGAGTTCAACCGTTTTATCACTGGTAAACACAAGCCGAACCCGTACCGGGTTGTTGTACGATACATCGATCTTCGCTGAGGTGTGCTCTGCAATTTCAAAATTCCATTTCTCTGAGCGTGGACGTGTGGTGTCCTTCGTTCGAGACTGAATAAAGGCGGCCCTGTTCAGGTTGTTTGCCGTTCCCGACAACCGCACCCCGTAAAGATTACGGTAATCTTCGATAGCGAAGGGTATCATCACGTACTGTCCCTCATGGTAGGGCAGTACTGGTGTGAATACTGCCTCAATCTCTGTGTACCCGTCAAAAACCTCTCCACTGATGATGGTATTGGCGTTGATAAGTGGATTGTATCCCCACTGGTAGGCTTTCTGCTTATGCTGCACCATGTATGAGGTGTGCAGGTCACGCTCTACACTCCAGCGCCCGGTGATGCGAACCCAGTTAACCTCATCTGCGTGGGCAAGTATTATAGTGGAAAGGAAAATACATGATGCTACTAAGATTAGTTTTTTCATAATTATGGTGTATCCAAGTAGTAATTTAAAATATACTCTCCCCTCTGTGGTGAAGCAAGAAGGGAGTAAAATTATGATTATCTTTTACTTAATTACGTGGTGAAGCCCGCAATGTGTAGATGGCTGATTCTCCTGGATTTAATGATAAAGATTGGGAATTAGTTTCTTCAATAAGCACAATTGCTGTAACTGGATCTGGGTCGATTCCATTGTAAACTAAGCATTCAACCATGCCATTTAATTCATTCACTTCCTTTGTCCCGGTTCTTTCACCTTCCACATATCCATCTGTTTTAGACCACACTTTGTCACCATCTGCCCATAAAATATTATTAATTGCATTTGTGGAGTTCTCACTATTCTCCCACCCCAGCTCGGTAGGGGCATCTCCGCAGGATGGTAAGGCGAACATAACCATTGCTATAGCGATTATGAACAGTGCATGTAACCCTTTCATACAATTGCTCCTGAAATTCAAAATTAGAATGTCTATAACATACCCCTGACTGAAGTACATGTCAACATAATATTTTCAGCACTGAATTTCATTCCTCCTGACTTACTATTCTTCATCAATAATCAACGAGGGATCACGCGGAGGCGCGGAGACGCCGGGGAACGACACGAAAATCTCCGCGTTCCCCGCGTCTCCGCGTGATACCATTATTAAGAGTTCTGCATTCCCAGAAGTCCGGAAAGAGAAAAAAGCAAAATCCCAGCATTCCACAATAAGTCAAAAATATTAAATATTATTCTTGAACTCAACACCAACGTGGCGCATTATACCGGCTGTGAGATATACAATTTCCCTTCCTGAAAGAAGGGGCCGGAAAGGGTGAGGGCAACATGGCTGCGACACGACCGGGAATATCCAGTAAAATCATCATGGTACTGTGTGTCATGATAGTATCAATTGCGGTAACCACCGCGAAAGAGAAAACGAGTAAAACTGAACAGGACACACCTTTCCTGCGAGTATACCAGATGGGGAAAAACGCTGATAAAGCCATGTCAGACTTTGTTTCTCCACTGACATACGAAGAGCTGGTAGAGTGGTCGAAAATCAGGCACATCGAGGTGAACGAAGACAATCCCCCGGTGAAAGACAATGTGGCGTGGTTTACTTCGAAATATGGGTCACAGCTCAATATAACCGGTCTTCACATGCATAAGGATTATTACCTGTGGATTGATTTTGTAACCTTTGTCTTTCCCGAAGATGCCGGTATACCTGCCATCCTGGAGATATCAGCCGATGGTAAAAAGCTGAAGAGAATACGGTTCAACGACCTGTCAGCAGCCGGACAGATCGTTCGTATCAGGATACCACGGGAAACAACGGTAGACGGAGAAGTAAAAATACTTTTCGTAGAATATTCCGGAGCAGGGGGCTTCTTCGGAATGTGGGATATCATTGTCACAGACACAATTGACATGCCCCCCCAGGTGGAAGAAGAGCAGAAAAAAATAAAAAAAGAAAAACCACGGCTTCAAGAGAAAAAGATGAAACTTTTAAAACCGGATACACAGGGCAGTATAGAAGTCAAAAAACTTAACATTCCAGCGTAAAGTGTTAAAAATATCTACAATGTACCCCGTGAAGTATACATTTTTTTACCGCTAGTTTATATTTTTTATTGACCTATTGGGGGTTTATTTTTCAGGTGTAACAAAGAGCAATTAATTATTTGTAAGTGCGAGACTTGTTATTTACCTTGATGAACAGTATAACTTGACTTTCATTATTTTTGAGTTACACTTTACATTGACACTTTTCAACAGGGTGGCGTTATCATGAACGAATTTGAAAAAGACTTTGATGATGAAGTTTACGAAGACGAATTCTACGAAGACAACATCGAAGAAGAACTGGTGGATGAAGACGAGAAGGAAATTTTTGAAGAGGAAGATGAACTCTTCGAAGAGGCCGAGAAGAAGCTTGAGGTGAGTCTTGCCTGTGAAGACTGCGATTACAGGTGGGAAGATGTTGTGGTAAAGCCCAAGGATATTGATCTTGACGATATCGAAATTGTATGTCCCATGTGCGGATCTATCAATGTTACACAGATATGAACAAAAAGACTATCCGTATCAGGGGTGCCAGGGAGCATAACCTCAAGGACATTTCCCTGGACATTCCCCGAGATGAATTTATAGTTATTACGGGACTTTCCGGATCTGGGAAGTCCTCACTTGCGTTTGACACTATCTATGCTGAAGGCCAGCGCAGGTATGTTGAGTCATTGTCAGCATACGCCCGGCAGTTTCTTGGCCAGATGGAGAAGCCTGATGTTGACCTGATTGAAGGCCTGTCACCTGCTATCTCGATAGAACAAAAAACCACCCATAGAAACCCCCGTTCCACGGTGGGAACTGTAACGGAAATACATGATTACCTGAGGCTGCTGTTCGCACGGGTTGGGGTGCCATACTGCCACAACTGCGGTAAGCGCATCACTTCCCAGTCAATTGACCAGATAGTGGATAACGTGCTCACCATGGACAATGGCACAAAGCTGCAGGTGCTGGCACCCGTGGTGCGTGGTAGAAAAGGCACACAGGCAGACGAACTGGATTCCATTCGTAAAAAAGGCTTCGTGCGGGCCCGTATCGATGGTGAGATTCGCCAGCTTGACGAAGAAATTACCCTCGAAAAGAACAAGAAGCACACCGTTGAAGTGGTGGTTGACCGAATCGTGCTGAAAGAAGGGATACGTCCCCGCCTTGCCGAGTCTATTGAATCTGCAATCGACCTGGCCGATGGCCTTGTCCTGCTGATCACCGGTGAGAAGGAGCGTCTGGTATCAACAAGCCTTACATGTCCTGACTGCGGTATATCCATGCCTGAACTGTCCCCCCGCATGTTTTCGTTTAACAGTCCTTACGGGGCCTGTGAACGATGCGGCGGCCTGGGTGTGCTTATGCGATTCTCACCTGATCTTATCATCGCTGATCCCGAAAAACCCCTGTCAAACGGGGCCCTCGAGGTATGGGGCAAGTCGAACAGCTACTGGTACCGCGAGCAGATAGAAACACTGGCAAGAAACCTTGAATTTGACCCAGCTACCCCATGGAAAGATCTTCCCGAAAAGGTTAAAACCGTGGTGCTTTACGGATCAGGTTCGGTAAAGATACAATTCAATATCAATCGTGATGACGCGGTATACAAATTCAAGAAGCCCTTTGAAGGAGTAATACCCAACCTGGAAAGGCGCTACCGTGAAACACAGTCCCAGGGTATTCGCGACTGGCTTGAAGGTTTTATGTCCAACCAGGTATGTGATGCCTGCGGGGGACACAGGCTTCGACCTGAAAGCATGGCGGTTAAGGTGGGTGACCACAACATCGGTGAAATAAACACCATGTCCATCAAGGCTGCCGATATATTTTTTCAAAACATAAAACTGACTGAAACGGAAATGCTCATTGCCCGCCAGGTGATGAAGGAGATTCGGGCCAGGCTTAAGTTTCTCATTGATGTGGGCATCGATTATCTCACCCTGGACAGGGCGGCGGGCACACTATCGGGCGGGGAGGCGCAGCGAATACGTCTTGCCACACAGATTGGCTCAAGCCTCACCGGGGTGCTCTACATACTGGATGAACCCAGCATCGGCCTGCATCAGCGTGATAACCGCAAGCTGCTGGATACCCTGCGCGAACTGCGTGACCTTGGCAACACCGTTATAGTGGTGGAGCACGATGAAGAGACCATCATGGACGCCGATTACGTTGTAGACCTGGGGCCGGGGGCGGGACTTGACGGGGGCTACGTGGTGGCAGAAGGCACGCCGCAGCAGATAATAAAAAACAGCAAGTCGCTGACCGGGCAGTATCTCTCTGGAAAAAAGAAGATACCCGTGCCGGGCACAAGAAGGAAGCCTTCGGGATTTATCGATATACTCAACGCCACCGAGCATAATCTGAAACACATAGACGTGCGGTTTCCCCTGGGTGTATTTACATGTGTTACCGGGGTGTCCGGGTCGGGGAAATCTACCCTGGTGGTTGAGATACTCTACAGGGCGCTGGCCCACCTGGTGATGCGGTCGAAGGTGTATCCCGGAGCCTTTGAGACCATAAAGGGGCTTGATAACATTGACAAGGTGATTGATGTAGACCAGTCTCCCATTGGCCGAACACCCCGTTCGAACCCGGCTACCTACACGGGGACGTTCACGCCAATCCGTGAACTTTTCTCTAAACTGCCCGATTCGAAGATTCGCGGGTACAAGCCGGGAAGGTTTTCCTTCAATGTGCCGGGAGGGCGATGTGAGGCATGCGAAGGTGACGGAATAAAAAAAATAGAAATGCATTTTCTGCCGGACATTTACATAACCTGCGAGGTCTGCAAGGGAAAACGGTACAACCATGAAACACTGGAAATTCGTTACAGGGGTAGAAACATACATGAAGTGCTGGACATGACGGTTGACGAGGCACGCGAGCTGTTTGAAAATATCCCGTCGGTAAAAAACAGGCTGGCAACCCTGCAGCAGGTGGGGCTGGGGTATATCAAGCTTGGCCAGCCGGCCACAACACTTTCGGGTGGTGAAGCGCAGAGAATCAAGCTTGCAACTGAACTTTCAAAGCGGTCAACCGGCAGAACCCTGTACATCCTGGATGAGCCCACAACGGGGCTTCATTTCGCCGACATCCAGAAACTGCTTGATGTACTTAATTCACTGGTTGACAGGGGCAACACTGTTATCGTAATCGAACACAACCTCGATGTAATAAAGACCGCCGACTGGATAATCGATCTCGGCCCCGAAGGCGGAGATACCGGCGGAGAACTGGTGGTTGAGGGTTCACCCGAAACCGTGGCCAGGCACAAAAAGTCATACACCGCATCCTTCCTGCGGGAAGCACTGAAATCTGTAAAATAATTAATATTCATATAATATATTTTGATGGTTTTTCCCAACATTCCGGAATGAGCCTTCTTTTTTTATTTGAATCTTTGCGAACCTTGCGAACTTAGCATCTTAGCGGTTATTCTTTCAGGACTGTAGCACCACGAAAAACTGCCAAAATATATCAATATCTGATTGACTATTTACCCCTGCTGGCCGATAATCATACTAATATGACATAATGCTGGATATTCACCAACCTTGAAGCCGGTACATTTTAATAATGAAGAATCTCGTTAAGAGAACAAGCATAATAATACTCTGTATGATCATGATCGTGCCCGTTCTAGCGCAGCAGGATACCCCTGCCGTGTTTGAAACAGCCAAAGGTCACTTCAAGAAGGGTATCTATCACTTCAACCAGATGCATTACCTCGCCGCGGTGGAATTTTTCAGAAAAGCCGTTGCCAAATACCCCGATTACTATACCGCACGTGAATACCTTGCCCGGTCGTACAAACTGGCTGGGTTTACCAATGAAGCGTTAAATGAATGGGAACTGCTATCTGACATGTCTTCTGACAATGTTATGATAAGAACCAAGATTGATACACTGCGCCTCAGGGCAGCTGATGTAGCAGCTCCCGATTATCCATTTGAATTCGTGATGGCCGATAAGTATACATCAACCAACCTGGGACGCTATCACTTTAAAGACCCGGTGGATATCGCAATCGATACAGCCAGAAATCTTTATATAAGTTCTTTCTCATCGGGTAAAATAATTAAGCTTGATCCCAATGGCAATGGTGAAAATGTAATAAACATGGGCCTTGACAGCAATATCTACGGTATTGATTGTTACGATGATCGCCTTGCCGTCACTGATTTTAAAAGTAACAGGGTAATTATTACCCGTATTGACGGACGAGTACTCAGGGAATTTGGGAAAACCGGTAACAATGAAGCCGAGTTTCACGGGCCGCAGGGTGTTTGCTGGGAGAATGGGAAGTACCTGTATGCTGTTGACTCGGGTAATAACAGGGTACAGAAATTCAACGATTCAGGAAAGTTTATTCTGTCATTCGGCAAAAAAGGCAGGTATGAAGGCGAACTTGATAATCCAACCGGTGTGGCCATGCACAACGGCCATGTGTATGTAACGGATACCGGTAACCGTCGTGTGGCCAGTTTTGATGATTCCGGGAATTTTATCAAAAACATAGTGAACCCGGGCTTTCAAATGCCCCGGGGCATCAGTTTTCATGGCAGTGTCATGTCAATCAGTGATGAGAAAAAAGGCCTTTTCGTGTATGATATGGATTCTGGAAAGAGCCAGTGGATGTATGAATGGGATGACGATAATTATTTTAGAAAGCTGATGTCTTCACGTTTCGATGCTGACGGATTTCTGTATTGTTGTGATACTGCTTCTGAAGAAGTATATATTTTTTCACCCCTGCAAAGCAGGTACACCAACCTCGAAGTTGAAGTAACATCTATAGATACCAATAAGTTTCCGATGGTGGCTTTTTATATCAATGTGCGCAACAGGTGGGGAAATCCCGTGTACGGGCTTACCAGTGATAACTTTGTTATAACCGAGGACAGCGCACGTATACCGGCTGTAAGCGTGGAATACCTGAAGAACAGGCCTGCTTCTGCCAGCATGGTGCTGTGTGTTGACCGTTCAAATGCTGACACCGGTTATCATAACGAGATACCCTGGGTATCCGAGTTTATTCTCAAGAAGATGAAGAAGAATGACCGTCTGAAAGTACTCAACTTCAATGATGATTACTGGACTGGCAATGATTTCGACTGGAGCAGAAGAAGGGCACTCAGGGCCCTGCGGGAACGTGAGTACGGCAATGGAAAAAATTTCGGCCGTGTTCTGTATAATGCAATCGGCGATCTTGTTCCCAAATTATCAAGACGGGGGGTGGTGGTGATAACAGACGGTTCTGTCTCGGATGATTCATTTACCACGTATACCGATGATAATGTCATTGATTTTGCCCGGTCACATTTCATTCCTGTCTATTTTATAACCTTTCGTGACGCTGACCCGGTTCTCAAAAAAATTGCCGATGCTACCGGTGGGGCAGTGTACAGGGCCAGTCAGCTTGACGGCCTGAGATCCATATATGACAGCATACGTGAAAGCGAGGAGTACAGGTACATACTGGTCTATTCTACCTTTAAGATGAAGTCATTAAAAGGCTGGTGGTCAGACACCACCTTGAACGTAGAGTACAAGGGACAGAAAGGGGTTGAGTGGGGAGGCTATTTTGTACCGTAATGATGAAGGAGACCGTTTTCAACGGGCAACGGGGCTCATGATCCAGTCTCTTCGTTCGGGTGGCATCTATTCGACCTCTCTTTTACAGGCTTTCGCCAGCATTCCCCGGCACCTGTTCGTTTCTGAGGCTTTGCGGTACAGGGCATACGAAGATACATCACTGCCTATCGGTTTCGGGCAGACCATTTCCAGGCCATCAACCATTGCCCGGATGCTGCAGGTATGTGATATTAGAAGCAGCTCCCGGGTTCTTGAAGTGGGCACCGGTTCGGGATACCAGGCTGCCCTTCTTTCGGTGTTATGCGACAGGGTTGTTACGTGTGAACGTATTCATGATCTGTACACAAGGGCACGACAGGTATTATTTCAGCTGGGACTGAATAACGTGCAGTGTGTGTATAATGATAATGGTGGTTTTGATAATGTACATGGTGAATATGATGTAATCGTGGTGGCTGCAGTGGCAGAGGCGACTCCTCCCAGCCTGTTTGAGCTTATGGCCCCCGGTGGGGTAATGGTGGTGCCTGTTCATTCAGAATCCGGCCAGGTGCTGCGCAGGTATGCCAGGGAAGAGAGCGGCAGGGTTATCGAAGAAGATATTGGAGACGCTAATTTTGTTCCCCTCGTTGTATAACCTTAACCCTACTCAGCAGGGAGCACTTCTTTTAACCATTGGACTGATTTGACAAACTGGTCTTTCCCGCCCGCGACATGACCCTGGTCGGGATATACTTCCATGGTTTTGTTACATTGAAAATGATTAAAAAGGGCAAAAACACTTTCGGGGGGTGCTATTGTATCCTTGAAACCCACGGTTGATAAAACCGGGCAGCTTATGTTATCAGAGAAATTCAAGGCATCAACATAAGACAGGTTCTTTTTTAATGACTTCTTTTTGGACTTGTGTTGTGCAATGAAGTTGTTTATCTCGTTTGCGGCATCACCCACTGAAAGATTCTGGCTTAGCTCAAGATAGGTAAGAGAAGGTGTTTCAAGAACAAGGGCTTTCACACGATCAGAAAAAGCGGCGGTAAAGACAGATGCGGCGGCACCAATACCTTTCCCCATCATGGCAATCCTGCTGCAATTAATACTGTTATTAAGTCTCAGGGCATCAATTGACCGCAGCGTGTCAAGATATACGGCAGTTACGTAATACTGCTGTATATCCAGAATGTTCTCGACGAGAAATCCGGGTGTTGCCTGGTTTTCCTCTTTCACCACGTTCAGCATTGAATGTCCACGCATAACCAGTACAAGGTAGGCAAATTGCTCGTCTAAGGGGAAATCCATGTAGTATTGGGGATCGTTATAATCATGCAACAGGATAACTACATTGGGGCGGTTTACCCTGTCTGGAATATATAATAGACCATTTTGTTGAGATCTCTGAAATCCATTGAAAACCAGGTCATATGCGGTAAATTTTCCTGTTGATCGTCTTTTATTCAGGTTATACGAGGCTTCCATGGGCTGTTTTTTTTGTTCGCTTATGGCATGGGCCCAGAAGTTGTTGAAATCGGCTTCCCTTACCAGTGGAGGCAGGTGCAGAAAATATTTATCAAAGTCGTTTACAAGGGCCATAACGTTCCGGGATTAATGCAGAATTTGATATAATAAGAGGTGGTTTCCATGGAATAATATGTATAAAAAACCAACCAGTAAAAAGAACATAAAAAGTACAGCAAGGAAAATGAGAAAATACCAGCCAGGGCGTCCTATGAAATGCCTGGCAATAGAACCGGGGGTAAACCCTTTCCTCTTGAGGGATACCATCCGGTATAATAGCGCATACACCACCATTAGTATAACCCCGGCAATGGAGAATATTTTCACCAGGCTGGTAAAAAGCTCCTTGTTATTTACCGCGAACATTATTACCGGGAATAATACGAGGTCAATAAATACGATGATAATAAAAGCGGATACCGCTATGGATAAAAATAATAGCAGTACCTGTTTTGGTACAACGAAGTGATTTGTGCTGTTTTCATTTTTCATTATCATCTTTTTTATCTTCAACACCCATCTCTTCTAGTGCATCTTTGGCGGCCTTTTGTACTTTTGGACTGGGATCATATTCCATTTTGTATTTTAAAATGTCAATCGTTCTTTTGTTCTTCAGTTCCTGTATCAACTTGATGGCACGCAGACGAACTACCGCGTTGTCGCTTTGCAGCGCGTCTTCAAGACGGGGAACAGCACTCTCATCACCAAGTTTTGCCAGCGCGGCCACACAGTAAATGTGAAGGTTGTAGAAAGTCTTTCTTTTGTTGAATGGGTAGGTTTCAATTTCGTCAATGACATTATTGAGATGAGTTGCCACCGAGGGGTCACCGATGCGTGCGAGTGAGCTTGCGGCGTATGCCCTGATTCCCTTGTCCTCATCTGAATCTTTAAGAAGCTGCACCAGGAAATCTTTTGATGTCGCTGATTTCACGTTTCCGAGGAACAGTACCAGCAGCTGGCGATTACTATTTGTTGTCTGGGTATCCTTGATGGATTCTATAACGTAACTTGTGATCTCTGGTGCACCCAGTTCGCCAAGTGTATGGATGAGGGCCTCGGTAAGATTACTCTCTTCGCTTAATTCCTGCTCCTTGAATTTCTTTATAAGTGTATCCTTCGCGGCGGTGTATTTCATTCTTTTTATGGCATACACGGCTGCAATTTGAACATCCTCAGATTGATCATTAATGGAATCAATAATCCATGGCATGGCACTGGTATCGCCGATTTCCGCCACTGTTGTTATGGCTGTCTTCTTTACTTCAATGTTCTCTTCCGTTTTCATCTGATCATTTAAGATCTTTACAAGGTGTTTTTTGCTTGAATCTTTTTTAAGAGAAAGAATCATTTTAATGGCATGTGCCCTGTTTTTGTGAATGCCGTATTTTAATGTTTTTTCTATCATTTTGACATGCTTGTCTTCGGCGTTGTCAATCTCTTCAGCATTCTCATCCTTGTTATTCTTATCTTCTTTTTTAATTTCTTCGGGCTTGTCCCCTGCTGCTTTCTCAACCGGCACAGGATTTTCAGCAGCTTTTTCTGTGGATTCGCCGGCTGGTTTCTGCTTCTTCGTTTTCTCAGCGGGGGTATTGTTGTCTACCTGTGAATACACTAACATAGTGGTACAGAATACCAGTGCAAAGGCCAAAAGAATTGTCAGCGAAATATTCATAATAATTCTGTGTACATGTATACTGTTGTTATCCATATCTGTATCCGTTTGTGGTAAAAAATTTTTCAGCTTCATTGGTACTTACCATTCTTATCGGTGTAAATGATACACAGCTGAATATGTACATTACACTTGACATGATACTGAAGTATTACTATTATTTAGAATCTGATAAATATGTCTATATTTAATTACCTGGAGAATTATTTCATGAAAAAAACTGCCTTTGTCCCTCTTATGCTGGCATTTATTTTCGCAGCCGGCAATGTTTCACTTCATGCCGAAGGTACTTATTCTATAATAAAGCTTGATGGATCTGTTAATCCAATCATAGCAGACCATGTTATAAATTCAATACAAAAGGCCAACAATGAGAGGGCACAGTTTATAGTGCTGCAGATGGATACACCAGGGGGACTCATGTCGTCGATGCGGGATATTATCAAGGAAGTTCTTGCATCTAAGATACCAGTAATCGTGTATACTTATCCCCGTGGGGCGCAGGCTGCTTCGGCAGGAGCGTATATAATGCTGGCGTCGCACTACGCGGTAATGGCTCCCGGAACCGAAATAGGTGCCATGCATCCGGTGAGCCCCATGCTGGATTTCAGCCAGGAGAAGAAAGAAAAAGGCGATAACATCATGGAAAAGAAGGTGCTGAATGACACCATCGCCTATGCCAGGAGCCTGGCCCAGATGCGTGGACGTAACGTGGACTGGACGGTAAAAGCGGTAAAAGACGCGATTTCCAGTACCAACGTGGAAGCCTATAAGCTTGGTGTAATTGACATGATAGCTACGGATATGAACGATCTTATGGCTAAGCTGGATGGTAAAAAGATATCAATTAATAATGAAAAAGTAACACTCTTTACTGCCGGACTCAGTGTTCAGGAGTATCCCATGAACTGGCAGCAGAAAATGCTGAATTATTTTGCTGATCCACAGGTGGTATTCCTTCTTTTTATCATTGGAGTGGCAGGTTTAGGGTTCGAGTTGAAAAATCCAGGTATGATATTTCCCGGAGTTGCCGGTGCCGTGTCACTTTTTATCTTTCTCATGGCAGTTCGGGTTTTGCCCATTAATATCGCGGGTATCGTACTTATTCTGCTTGCAATTGTACTATTTATCCTTGAACTTCAAATAGTCAGTTACGGGTTGCTTACTATTGCCGGGATGGTTGCATTTGTAATTGGATCAACTATCCTGTTTGACTCACCACTTCCCGGGGGAAGGGTTCCGATGACTCAGATAATTGCCGTTCTTGGATTTGTACTGTTATTCGTATTTGTGCTGGTACGGGCTGTATTGAACGTGCATTCAGAACGTGTTACAACCGGTACAGAAGGTATGGTGGGAGAGAAGGGGATGGCCCTGAAAGATTTCGCTCCCGGCGGCAAGGTTCAGGTGCATGGTGAAATATGGAACGCTGAATCAGATGATGAAATCCACAAGGGTGACCGTGTAATTGTGGAGAAGGTGGAGGGCATGCTGGTTCACGTGAAAAAGTTATCTTAATTTATATGGTATCTTAGATACATCAAAAAAATAGAGTAGGAGGAATCAAGATGTTAAACGCATTACCAACCCTGTTAATTCTGCTGGCGCTATTGCTGGTATCTTCAATCAAGATTATACGGGAATACGAACGTGCGGTAATCTTTCGACTGGGAAGATTACTTGGAGAACCAAAGGGGCCAAAGGGTCCGGGTCTTGTCATTGTTATACCGTTTATTGACAAGATGGTTCGAGTGCCTCTGAGAATAGTGACCATGGATGTTCCATCACAGGATGTTATTACCAAGGACAACGTGTCCATCAAGGTGAATGCAGTTGTATACTTCAGGGTTATGGACTCCAACAAGGCTGTAAACGAGGTTGAAGACTACCTGTACGCAACATCACAGCTGGCACAGACCACACTTCGAAGTATTCTCGGTATGGTTGAACTTGACGAGGTACTCAGTGACCGTGAACGGATTAACGAAGAGATTCAGAGTATACTTGATGTGCAGACTGACCCATGGGGTATTAAGGTAACTACTGTTGAGGTCAAGCATGTTGACCTGCCGCAGGAAATGCAGCGGGCAATGGCAAGACAGGCAGAAGCCGAGCGTGATCGACGGGCCAAGGTTATCAGTGCCGAGGGTGAGTTTCAGGCTGCGGCGAAGATGGTTGAAGCTGCAAAGCTCATGGAAGTGCATCCCATCTCTGTTCAGCTTCGTTACCTGCAGACCCTTACCGAGATAGCAACAGAGAACAATTCTACTACCGTGTTTCCCATACCCCTGGATATGATTGACATGTTTAAAGTAGCGAAGAAGTAGATATGCAGACATGTAGCCCCCTTGCATGCAAGGGGGCTACATGTCGATCCGCAAGGGGGTTACATGTCGATCAATTTTTTCAGCCGATGCAGTTCATTTATGGCATCGATGGGTGTAAGCCTGTCGATGTCTACCTGGCTGATTGCCTGCACCACCCGGTGATTGGCGGCATTGAATATGTCAAGCTGTTGTGAGCTTGAATCCTCTTTCTCAAGAACTTCAGTCTTCCTGTTCTTTTCCATCTTTTCAAGGATTTTACCCGCACTTGATGTGACCCGGGCAGGTACACCGGCCAGTTGTGCCACGTGTATGCCGTATGATTTGTCAGCTGCTCCCGGCACAACCTTGTGAAGAAACTCGATACCATTAATCGAGTCTTTCACCATAACGTTATAATTTTTTATACCTTTTCTATTGCCCAGCTTTGTCAGTTCGTGGTAATGGGTGGCAAAAAGTGTTTTCGCCTTCAGGTAGCGTTGTATATACTCAACAACCGCCCATGCTATTGACATACCGTCGTAGGTGCTGGTTCCCCGGCCTATTTCGTCCATGATGATAAGGCTCCTGTCGGTGGCGTTGTTCAGTATAAGGGCGGTTTCGTTCATCTCTACAAGGAAGGTTGATTCTCCCCTGGCGATATTGTCTGAAGCACCAATACGGGTAAAGATGCGGTCAGCCAGGCAGATCTCTGCTTCATCAGCCGGAACGAATGAGCCTATCTGCGCCATGAGCTGAATTATTGCGGCCATTCGTATGTATGTTGATTTACCCGACATGTTGGGGCCGGTGATTATCTTAACGGTATTTTCTGTATCATCAAGCATGATGTCGTTGGGTATAAAGACTTCACGGGTATAGTATTTCTCTACTACCGGGTGTCGGCCTCCTGTTATACGGGTAATACCTTCCAGGCTGATCGATGGACGAACGAAACGTTGCTCAATGGCAGCCCGGGCGAAAGAAGTAAAGCAGTCAAGTTTCCCCACGTGTGATGCCAGTTGTTGAAGGGGTTCCCGCAGGGAGATCACCCTTGAATAGAGGGCGTTCATCAGTTCTTTTTCCATCTCTACTATACGGTCAGAGGCGGTGACGATGTCTGATTCAAACTTCTGCAAGCTTTCAGTGGTATACCGTTCAGAGCCTACGAGGGTCTGCTTACGAAAATAGTCACCGGGTACCTTGCCGGACTGCCCCTTGCTGACTTCTATATAGTATCCCAGCACCCTGTTGTAGCGTATTTTAAGGGTGGGGATGCCCAGCTTCTTCTTTTCATCTTCCTGGTATTCAAGTATCCACTGCTTGGCATCCGCCTTCAGTGAATGCAGCCTGTCAAGTTCATCAGATACTCCTTCCCGGATAACCCGCCCCTGCTCGGGAGAAAGTGCGGGTTCATCAACCATGGTGTTTTCAATATCATGGGCAAGTTCAACCAATTTGTGGTCAACCTGCTGAAGCTCAGGCATTATGGATACCGGCTGTTTCTTCAGCAATTGGGCTATAGCAGAGATCGAATGAATGGAATGGGCCAGTGAAAGAAAATCCCGTGGAAAGAATCTTTTGAGAGAAAATCGTGATACAAGACGTTCGATATCATAGATACCGGCCAGGTGTTGCTGCATGGTATCGGTAAGCTGATGATATTCGTGAAAATACTGCACAGAGTCAAGGCGGTCATGAACGCGTTTCATGTCAAGCAGGGGATGCAGAAGGATGTGTTCCAGTGTTCTTCGTCCCATGGCTGTTTTGGTATAGTTTAGTACCGAAAAGAGTGTACGAGACCGGGAGCGTTCCTGCTGGTTCTCAATTATCTCCAGGTTGGTAATGGTCTGGTCATCAAGAACCATGTAATCGCTTGTTACAAGCCTTCTTGGATGCTTGAGATGGCCCAGCGCGCTTCGCTGGGTATCCTGCAGGTAATGGAGAAGGGCACCCGCGGCCAGTATTTCAACCGGGTCTTCAAGGCCCAGTCCTTTCAGGGAAGCGGTGCCGTAAATATCTTTAATGGTATCAGAAAGGTAATCAGTATCGTAATACCATTGATGTGTTCGGGCGAGGGATATACCTTTTTGCTGAAGAAATTCCCTGTAAGGGGTGTCATCACCTTCGTCGTGCTCTCTGAAAAGTATCTCGCGGGGATTAAACCGGGAGATGTTACCGCGAAACATGTCCATTGTTTTACTGGTTGTGGCAATGAAGAAATCCCCGGTGGAAAGGTCGGCAAATCCCATACCAATTGAATCAGGCCCCACCACAACTGAACCAAGAAAGTTGAAGTCGTCAGACTGCAGCAGGTTAGACTCAATGACGGTACCGGGAGTGATGATACGAATGACGTCCCGTCTCACCACCGTACCTGAAGAAGGCACTTGTTCCATCTGTTCGCAGATGGCAACCCGGTAGCCTGCCTTGATAAGGCGGGCGATATAACTTTCTGCGGCGTGATAGGGCAAACCGCACATTGGTATATCGTTCTGCCTGGATGTCAACGCTATGTCCAGAACCTTTGATGCAAGCTTGGCATCCTCGAAAAACATCTCGTAGAAATCACCCATTCGAAAGAACAGAATATCATTCTGATGCTTCTTCTTGATTTCGTGATATTGTTTCATCATTGGAGTCAGCTTGGATTCCATGTGTTCAGTCTCCGTAGATGTAGAATCTTTCATTTTTATATATCATCTGTGCCACGTTGCCGTTCATGCCCAGCTCTTCGGCCAGCCGTATCTTCATGCGTATGGCAGAATCTGAACTGGTGAACCTGCCGGCGTATATCATGTACATGTTTCTTTTCCTGGCGATCTGCACCATGGACAGATCCTTCTTGAGCAGCAGGTGAATCTGTTCGGCCCTTTTCAGGTTATAAAAGGGGCCAAGGGCGATAGTAAAGTATTCATCGGCTGCCTGTTCCTTCTGGTCACTCATATCCCGTTCTGGTTGTATGTCAATTACATCACTTCCCGTGATGAGGGATTTATCAGGCATGAAGTTGACTTTTTTCGGGTTCATTTTTTCAATGAGCGCGATCTTCCTGCGTGAATACCCGGCTTCCGGTGACCTGGGGTATGCCGTGGAGACATGAAGATACGTAGAATAGGCGTGATCTATCATTTTACGATTTTCGTAAAAGTTTCCAAGAAGCAGCAGTATTGTGGGATACACATCCGAATTTTTGTATCCATGTGCCAGCTCTGAAAGTGAAGAGATATAGTTTCGTGAGTATCCCCAGGTATGACGTGTGATGGAAGATTTTAACAGCAGTGTGTGTGCCAGCGTATCATACGCATGGGAGGACGAAAGTGCCCTGCTGGTTGCCACGTCCCCCTCTTCGTACCTGTTCATCACAATATATGATTTCACCAGGTAAAGCTGAAAATCACCGGTGTACCTGCTATCCGGGAAATTCTTTACGGCGAAAGCGGCTTCTTTGCTTAATTCTCCCCAACGTGAGAGCAGGTACAAAATAGTGCATATTCGGTACTGGGCGTGATCGCGTTTACGGTAATAACGGTAATACTTGATAATCTTTTTGTATTGATCAATTGCATCGTCGGGATCATTTTCATTATCAGCCACGAGCAACCTGATGTCAGCCACGTAGTCGCTGCGCGGATAAAGCTTGTAAAATTTATTCACAAGTGCATGTGCTTTTTCCATTTGATTCTGATGAAACGCACGGTTTATTTCAAGATAAAGGCTCTTCTCGGTTACAGCGTGCGCGGGGAGCGTGCTGATGCAGGTTACCACGAGGGTAATGAGCAGTAGTGTGGTTACATTATGCAATCCTTTTCCCATACAGGGTTGAACCTTTAATGCCGGTAATAGTTACCCGCAGTTTCTTTCCGATATCGTCTGAGCTGCCCGGTATTACAACCGGATGATTGAGGAAGGTTTTCCCCATAACTTCATTGGGCGACTTCTTGCTTATCTTTTCAATGATAAGGTCTTCACGGCTGTTTATTCTTGATCTAAGCTTTTCCGCTGATATGGCACGCTGAACCTGTATCAGGCCGCCCAGGCGTTCCATCTTTTCTTCATTTGTTATTGTCTCAACTTCATTGTACGCCGCGGTCCCTTCGCGGGGAGAATAGGCGTATGTAAACGCATCATCGTATCGTATGGTTTTCACCGCGTCAAGGGTTTTGCGATAGTCTTCATTAGTTTCGCCGGGGTATCCCACAATAAGGTCAGTGGACATGGAGTGATAGTCAAGTTCTCGTTGGGCGGTTTCAACTATTTTCATATAATGGGCCATCGTGTAATGACGGTTCATTTTTGCAAGTATCCTGTCGGAACCGCTCTGCAGGGGTAAATGCAGTGATCGGGATATAACCGGATTGTCCCTGATAACCTTTATGATATCATCGGAGAAATCCATGGGATGGGAGGTGAGAAAATTTACACGTTCAAGCCCGCCTATGGCGGCAACACCTTCAAGCAGACGGTAAAAGGGGATATCGTTACTGTCCTGGCCATACTGGTTGACGTTCTGACCAAGCAGGGAGATTTCGGTAATGCCCTGCTCAGCCAGAAGGCTGCAGTAGCCCAGTATCTGTTCAGAGGGAAAGGATATCAGGGTGCCCCGAACATAGGGTACAATGCAGTATGAGCAGAAATTGGTACAGCCATGGGTAATGGTTACCCACTTGTGCCAGGGTTTTACGTCTGGATGCTGAACAAGGTCGTGATCGATCCTGGTGTGGAAATCGGATGGTTCCTGGGAGAGAAATTCCCGGTGCTTCCTGCCATTGATGTACATGTCCAGGTGCCGGCCGATAGCTGGAGTATTATACGGGCCTACCACCATCTGTACGGTATCATCTTTGAGCAGGTCAGTTCCAAGCCGCTGTGCCATGCAACCGGCCACCACGATTATGGATTGGGGTAACGATGACCGTGCCCTGCGTATGCGTGAAAGTGCACGCTCTTCGGCGTGATTGCGTACACTGCATGTATTGAATATTACTATATCAGCATCACCTTCATCAGCCGCGGGAGAGAAGCCTGAATTGTTCATTGACAGGTCCATCAACTCTGAATCGCTTTTGTTCATCTGGCATCCAAAGGTTTCTATGTAAAATTTCAGTTTCTTCATGTAGTACCTATAGCACCATTTTCTATAAGGGTCATTATTTCTGATTCACTGTAACCAAGGGAGGCAAGAATATCCCTGTTGTGATAACCAGGGGTGCTGCCGGCCATGGCGGCATGGTAATTTCCGGAGGCAAATTTGATGGGGGACGCTGCCTGGCGGAAGGTTGTTCCTGTTTCGTTTGTAATGGATATGATCATGTCCCTCTCCGTGATGGGGGGATTGGCAATTGATTCGGACAGGGAGTATACCGGTTCCACGCAGGCGTCGCAATTACGGAATTTTTCTACCCAGTAACTCAGAGGCCTGGAGGCGATAACTTCTGCAACATCCCTTTTGGATTTCTGCATGGTGTTTTCGTTTGACGCGGCAAGTGAGAGGAGATGCTCACATCCGGTTATCTCACAGAATGACTGGAAGAACTTGGGCTCTATGGGGCCTACCGACAGGTAGCGCTGGTCAGATGTCCGGTAAAAGTCGTATATGGTGCCCCCGTTAAGCATTCCGGTTTCGGCCGAGGGTTCTTCCCCGTCCGCCAGAAAACCTGCTGTTGAAAAAAGCGACATTGAAAAGACACCGTCAGTAATGGATATATCGATAAAATCACCGCGTCCTGTCCGTAATCTTTGAATACAGGCGGCCAACACGCTTATCACCAGGTTCTTTGACCCCCCTGCTATATCGGCTACCTGTATACCTGAGAGTGCCGGCCCAGAGTCTTTTCTGCCGGAAAATGACTCAACGCCGGACAGTGCCATGTAATTGATATCATGTCCCGCCCGAGAACTGTATGAACCGGTTTGCCCGTAACCTGTAAGTGAGCAGTAGATAATTTTTTCATTAATTGCTTTCAGTTGAGGATAGCCAAGACCAAGCTTCTCCATGACACCCGGTCTGAATTGTTCAACTATGATATCATAATCCTTCACCAGCTGAAATACTATATCACGGGCTTCTTTTTTCTTCAGGTTCAGTGTGAGTGATTTTTTTCCCCTGTTGATATGGGCATACGCGGCCGAGATCCCGTCAACATAGGGAGGCACCATTCGCATGAGATCGTGATTGGTGCTGTTTTCTATCTTGATGATATCCGCCCCGAGATCGGCCAGCATCATGGTGCCGAATGGACCTGGCAGCAGGTATGTAAAATCAAGTATTTTGATATCCTGAAGGGGATACTCCATCGTATTCCTCTGATTTTCCCTGAGTTGGTATTCAGTGAACACCAGGTGACCTGTATCGTCAAGTAAAACAGGACCGGGTAACGGAAGTAATCAATGGCTCTCTCGCTAAACGAGGCACTCGAAAAATTCAGGGTGGAGGGTACCTATCAGGCGATACCTGTTTTTTTGAAGATATAATCAATATTGGCAAGATACCTGTCCAGTGAGAATATATCATCAAGTTCACTTTCGCTGATACGCTCCGCTACCCGTTTGTCGTCGGATGCCAGCTGTTTCAATGTTCCTTCACGTTTCCAGACACGCATGGCGTTTTCCTGTACAATGGCATAGGCTTCTTCCCGGCTGTAGCCGGTTTCTACCAGCTTCAAGAGAAGTGACTGGGAAAAGAACAATCCACCGGTTCGGTCAATGTTTTCCTGCATTGATTCAGGGTATACATGAAGATTCCTGATGATGAATGTCATCTTGTCCAGTATGTAGTCGAGGGCGATGGTTGAGTCGGGAAGTATAATTCGTTCCGCTGATGAATGGGAGATGTCCCTTTCATGCCAGAGGGTCATATTATCAAGCGCGGTTTGCAGGTTTGATTTGATCACTCTTGATATCCCGGATACCCGTTCAGACAGGATGGGGTTTCTTTTGTGGGGCATGGCAGAAGAGCCTTTTTGTCCTGTCTGAAAAGGCTCTTCAATTTCCCGAACCTCGGTTCTCTGCAGGTGACGAATTTCGGTTGCAAGCTTGTCAAGCGAGCCTGCAGTTATGGCCAGCACCGCCATGAACTCGGCGTGACGGTCACGCTGGATTATCTGTGTGGAAATGGGATCTGGTTCAAGCCCCAGTGTATGGCATACCATGGTTTCAATTTCAGGCGCAATGCTGCTGAAGGTTCCAACCGCTCCAGATATCTTACCGAAAGAAATATTTTCAATAGCTCTTTCAAGACGGGCGAGGTTTCGCTCAAATTCTTTATAATACAGGGCCATCTTGACGCCGAATGTGGTAGGTTCCGCGTGTACCCCGTGTGAACGTCCCATGCATGGTAGATTCTTGTGTTCAAGTGCCCTGGCACGTAATGCCTCCATGAGTTGGCGTATATCCAGGGCGAGGATTGTTCCCGCCTGTTTCATCTGAATAGAAAGGGCAGTATCACCAATGTCACTTGAAGTAAGACCGAAATGTATGAACCTGCTTGAGGGGCCAACGAACTCGGCAACCGATGTCAAGAAGGCGATGACGTCGTGATGTACCTGGCTTTCAATCTCTTCAATCCTGCTAAGATCGAAGTTTGCCTTTTCTTCGATTATACGCAGGTCTTCTTCGGGAATGGTACCCATGTTGGCATGTGCCTGGCATGCGGCAATTTCTATATCAAGCCAGATCCTGAACTTGTTTTCCAGTGACCAGATCCCGGCAATTTCTTTTCGTGAGTATCGTTCAATCATACTATTTTCCTGTGACCTTAATTTATGAGAAAACACCAATCATGAATACATGTAAAAGTAAATCAAGAAATTTTTTGTAACTACTCAGCTATGATTTAAATAATAATACTACCTGGTAATAAAGTACAATTGAGATAACTGAAAAGAAATATCACTTTTTATAATCAGTGAAAAGCAGTGACTTGGATTTAATTTTTGTATGAAAATAATGTTCTACGAACAGGGATATGGAGAACAGGAAGTGAAGCAAATCAGATTCATTGTACTTTTCATGAGAAATGTCACTGAACTTTTTGCAGAAACTGTCGTTCACGAAACCCAGCATATCCAGTGGAATAGTATTACTTCTGTTGCTTGCCGGGTTTGCCCTGTCACATGAATGGCAAATGGTATTGAAATCATCGATATGTATTCTGAATGATGAAGAGAGAACCCTGCCGCAAAATGAACATCGGTTAATGTCGGGAAGTATCCCCAGGGTATGCAGAAGGTGAAGGGTGAAACAAAGTGTAATGTGAAGGGGGTAGGTTGTGGTTTTCATAGTAGTCAGGGCCGAATAAAGAAGATTGTAAATAGCCTGCGCGGGGTCACCGGAAGCAGAAGTTTTATCTACCATCTCAAGCATGAAGTATACATTCAGTATCTTTCCCAGGTTGTCCCGCACCTGGAGAATATCCTGCAGCAGGGTAAACTCACCGGCAACTGTAACCGGTTTGTTCTCGTGATGGTAATATACAAGTTGAAGTGCTGTACCTGGTTCAACCGCCGACCTGGCCCGCCTTTTACTTTTTCGTAGTCCCTTGAATATGAAGGTGCGTTTGCCGTATTCACCGGTAAAAATTGTCGCGATGGTATCCGCTTCACCCGATGCCCGGGACTGAAGGATAATCCCCTTGCATTTCTGGATTTCCATCAATCATTATCTCTGCCTTGTAATATTGTGACAATTATCCTGTTTATTCGTGTACCTTTTATATCTTTTATCTTGAAAGAAAGATCACCGTAAGATATTTTTTCATTTTTAATTGGTATTTTACCAAAGAGATCAAATACCATGCCGCCAATTGTATCAAACTCGTTTGTGGGCAGTGATGCCCCTGTCTCATTGTTGAAGTCGGTAATGGTCATGCGTGAGTCTACCTCGTATTCGCCTTCATCGATTTTCTGTATTTCGGGTAACTCGTCTTCGTCGAATTCGTCCTTTATTTCACCAACAATCTCTTCAAGCACATCTTCCATGGTGATAATACCGGCAACACCACCGTATTCGTCTACCACGATAGCAAGGTGAAGTTTGCGTAATTTGAATTCGAGCAGCAATTCATCAAGGGGCATTGTTTCAGGTACGAAGTAAGGCTTGTGTAAAAGTTTTTTAATTATAAACTTTCGTTTTTTCTCTACCAGGAAGATGAGCAGGTCTTTCACATATAGTATGCCGGTTATGTTATCGATGGTGCTCTCAAAGACAGGTATTCTTGAATGACCCGCGTCGAAAATAAGTGTAATAACATCTTTTAACTTGCAGTTTGATTCAATAGCGACAATGTCAACCCTGGGTATCATTATCTCACGGGCGATCTTTTCAGAGAGCTGCACCACGCCACGGATCATCTCTTTTTGCGACACTTCGAGGGTATTAATATCAAGGGTGAAGTCTTCAATGTTATTATGTGATGATTGACGGTTATTATGCCTGGATGGATGAAATAATCGTGATAGGAATCCTGATCTTTGCTTACTCTGGCTTTGCGACTCGGGATTATCAGATGTCATAGCTGGCAGTCTTTTCGTCCTCCATTATTTTTATCTTGTTACGCAGATAGCAGCATCATGAAATATATGTCAACAGTTATTTCAGGTTTACTCCCATACCGTGAAATTCTTAATGGTATTTATCAGGGCATTGGCCCCCTGCACCGAATCGTCCTTGGTAAGGTTGCAGTCATTGTATAGTGAATCAGCCATGAATTTTCTCATAGCCATGTATACATCATCTGTTGGGAAAAATATAAATGAAAAATTGTCGCCTTCTTTTGTCAGGATGGTAAAAGAGGTATACAGCATAACGGGTTCACGGGGAATCATTATCTTTTCCTGCTTTTTCCCGGTGAATATATCCAGATCATCAAACCTGTAGGGTATTTTCTTGTTCGCTTCACGGTGAACCGGTTCTTCGTGCTTATGGGTATAGGTGGGCGGTTCAACCAGTATATGTGTCCTGTTGCCGTCAGTCTTGAATGTCAACCCTTCGGCTGTTCTGTATATGTCTTTTACATTGGCGTACGCGGTTATCTCGTAAATTGAATAGACTGATGTAGGGTCAAAAAAAGAAGAGATAATGAAACCACCATTAGCTGGAATTTGCTCACCAAGGTAAGCTTTCAGAAGTCCCATAGCCTTTGCCATCTGCATAACCCTCAGGAAATTTTTATGAACCAAAGTATACTGCAGTCATGATGTTTAATCAATAAAAAAAATTTTTATCCACGTATATTACTGTGCAGATTCCAGGAAAGATCGTAATGCTGACGGGACGTCTTCAGTGTGTACTGTTTGGCTCAACAGGGTGGTATCTACGGAATTATACGTATGCCAGTAGAGTATGGGTTGCGTTGATCCACTAAAACCTTCACACAGGTCGAGAACCGCCGCGAATGTTTTCGAAGTGTATGTGGGATCAAGAGTTATATGCTCCCGCTCTTCCATAAGGTACATAGCGTTCATACATTCAGGGGTAGTACAGCCATACCCGTCACCATAGTAATCATCAATTATAAGCGGTGGTTGAATAGTCATATCGGGGATTTGAGGTGTGAGTCGTTTTAAAAACCTGTGTGTGGTAAAGACAAGATTCATTACGGTTGCAATTGTACATGTCTCAAATGGCCCCAGGTGATTCGGGGTGACCCGAACACCGATGACCGTTGATTTTAGTCCGGCAAGTGCCACGCCAAGGGTGATTCCCGCCAGGGTTCCTCCTGATCCGAGCGGGCACACAATCGATTGCGGTTCAGGCATCTGTCCCTCATCAATTTGCTTTTTCAGTTCAAACACCGCGTTTACAAAACCTGCTGTTCCCACAGGGGTCGAGCCTCCCGCGAACAGGAAAAAGGCACCGGGGTTATACAGCCGTTCAATTGTATAATAGGCCAGGGCGGTAGCAAAGAGTGATTTTCTATATACCTGTTTTGCCCCGTAATGGGTGAACAGCCTGAGATTTGTTTTTACATTTTCTGTAACCGGCTGGTGAAAAAGAAGCAGGCGGCAGTCAATACCAATTTCTTTACAGAAGATGGCAGTTGCAAGTCCATGGTTCGTGCCGATACCTCCCATTGTGACAATCTTCTTCTTTTTTTTTCTGAGAACATCACCCAGTATAAATTCCAGTTTTCGAATCTTGTTTCCGCCATATATGCTGGAAGTTGCATCATCCCTTTTTATCCACAATCTTTTTTTCCCAAGGTTTTGCAGTTTTTCAACGGGTGTGGGGTAATTACCAAGGGCAATCCGAGGCAACGATTTTTCTAAATCAGGATATTCTTTAAAAAGCGGGATCAACCGGTCATTGTTCATCTGCCCATTTCTCCTGGTACAAAAGATCCTCAAGATATATACCTTTTCTCTTGCAGTATTCTTTTCTTGCAAGATAGTAGCCAATACCGGTAAGAATAAAAAAGATAAATCCACCGGTTTTTAATAATGATTTCATGTCTACCATGATTATCAGTCCGAAAAACAATACCATGATAATTCCCGTAATGGCACAGAACCATCTGAAAAAGAGTGGCATTTTGAATGATGACCTGCTGAACTGCAGGGGATAAAGTGCTGGCAGCCTGAGTGAAGCCAGTAGAATGGGAAAGAATATTATCAGTCCACCAAGGGCTGCATACGATGCAAGTGTTTCAAGTGTTACCCCTGAGAATATACCAACGATTGACAGTATCCAAATAATGGTTAGAAGAATATGTGGTGTGGCGTACCTGGGATGTAAGGCGCCAGCCTTTTCAGGCAGTATAGAATCACCTACTATCATGAGCAATGATTTGGTGCCTACTATGAAGAGGGCGTTGAGGGTGGTAACCAGTGCCAGTATGGCCCCCCCGATTATAAAGAAGGCGATACCCCCCCCGGTAAGAAAGGCTTTACATGCGGTAATAAGTGGTTCGGCTGATGAAAGTAGAGGTTCAATGGGCCCGCAGCCAACCGTGGCTAATGCCACAAGCACGTACACAGTAGCAACCACCGGAAATGCAATCATAAATGCCCTGGGGATCACTTTACCGGGGTTTATTATCTCTCCCCCGAGTTCGATTATGCCGTTGGCGCCGAAATACGTAAATGTGAGAAGAGAAGTTCCAAGCAGAAGTGAACCGGTGTTTTGTTCACCAGTTATTGAAAATGATGTCATATCGATTGAGACTATCCCATTTACAGCATAATACACAAGGGAGGATAACAGAATCAGCACAAGAACCGCCTGTACCTGGGCAGCAATTTTAACCCCTCTCAGGTTCACCAGGTAGAGCACGGTAACAATTATCGCGGCCAGGAGATGTATTGATACCCCAGGAATGTATACAGAGATGTACCTGGCACATGAAATGGCATAAAGGGGTATCTGGCCGAAAAAGGATGCCAGTGCGTATACCCATATACCGGTAAATGCCAGTCCCGGAGAGATCATGCGGCTGGGATACATGTAGTTAGCGCCGGTTGTGGGTAATGTGGATCCAAGCATGGCAAGGGGCATCATGCTGATGAACACGGGAATAACGGCAAGGGCGTAAGCCAGTGGAAGGGCACTGCCTACAATTTTCAGAACAATACCGGTAAACACGAAGACCCCTCCACCGATCATAAATCCTATCGCGATAAAGGTTACAGCGGGGAGGGTAAGTACTCGTTGAAGGCCGGTAGAGTTCATAGCATTCTTTTCCCTGATATGTATATTTTGAGGAAGACTATTCATATATTACAGTTGCAAATAAATCAACAAAGTTTTATTATGTATTATTATTAATAAAAGATGCTTTTTTGCTGTGCTCTCATTTCTTTCTGTGTTTCTGTGTCTCTAATTGAGTGAGCTATGAATATTACAGATATACTTGAAAAACTGGCCATACCCCGTCCCAATCACAGTGATACGCTTGATGCGGTGATGGCATCGATTACGCAGTTGCTTTCTTCATGGGATATTTCATTTAACGTCCAGGAATTTACCCTCAGACCGTACGAACATGCGCTGGTTGGCCTGTTCTGTATCCTGTTGTCTATCATTTCCTTCGTATTTATAACCAGGAAGAAACCGATCCTTGCCCTTTTATGCGCGGTACTTATACCTGTTATTGTTATTCTTGAATTCGAGTTTTGCATTCCAGTGGTATCATTGATTATCAGTAAAACGGGACAAAATATAATCATCCCCTTTGACGCGGTAAATCCTGTCAGGGAGATAATCTTCATGGCGCACGTGGATTCAAAGACAGACTTTTTTGATCATATCGAACGTGCCCGCGTCTATAACTGGATACCGGTGGCGGTTATAATGGGATTGTTGCTGCCGGTTATTATGAAGCTGTCAGTTAAAATAAAAATATTTGCACACGAAATAGTTAACAGGGTAATCCGGGGATTGTCGGTATTGTTGATATTATACTGGTGTCTTGTGGGAATCGCATTCGGTGGATTTATTTTCCTGGAAGAGGAAAGCCCCGGGGCTGTAGATAACGGTGGTTCTGTCACAACTCTTTTGAAACTCTCACAAAAAATACACCTGGGCAATGTGAATACCGGTGACAACAGGATCACCATAGTGCTTACTACCGGTGAGGAAGTGGGTTTACAGGGAGCCGATGCGTACCTGGATAAACGATTTAATGGAAAAGACAAAGATGATGTGCCGGTATACCTGGTAAACCTTGAACTGGTGGGCCAGAACGGGAACATGGTATACTGGGAAAAGACAGGTATATTCCTCAACTGGTACGGGGTAAACCCGGAACTGGTTAAAAGACTGAACAGGGCATGGAAAACTGTTTCCGGCAGGGAGATGGAACGGGCAGGCAAGATTACTGATGATACCCAGCGTTTCGCAGCGGTGGATATTCCCTTCATTACCGTAGGCAACTCCGGTGTTCCCGGGTTGGGATTTGGAGGCTTTCATTGCTCCGATGATAACATGGATCGTGTAAATGCTGATAATATACGCTTGATGATCAAGACCCTGTCGGCATTTATAGAGCAGTGGTAAATGGGTCAGCGTAAGGGTTCTATTTCGAGTCCTTTCATGGTATATCGCTTCCTGGAAAACAGCATTGGTGCCTGGTGCCGCAGCACCCCTGCAAGCAGTAACCTTGTTCGCTGCCGTATTCGTCGCTGGGGAATCTCTCCTGCCGCCAGTTGAACAAGCTCCAGGAGATGGTATACCGGCTTGTTGCGCAGGGGATTGACAAGCTGCCCCACGGACAGTTGCTGCATGCATCCCGCGCAGTACACTGCAACAATGTCTGCACCGGGTTTGTGGGATGTTTTCAGTGCCCGGTTGGCGGCAAGGGTAATCTTGAATGGATTATAATTGGAATAGTGACTGAAGCCACCGCCTATTCCGCAGCAGAGTTTTGTATCACGTATATATTCCTGTTCTATCACTGTTACTCCCAGCGCTTCAAGCAATTTGCGGGGCAGGTCCATGTAGTTGTCACCAAATGCCTTGGCATGGCACGAATCATGGATGGTTGCAGTCATCTCCAGCCTGTTTGTGATCTTAAGTTCACCTGACCGTATCTTCTCGTATATCCATGGAAGGATGTGAACAATTTCGAAATTGAACTCTCCGCCGAAACGGGGAAGAATACTGGTGAAAAGGTTCCTCCCTGCAGTACAGGGAATATACATCCTTTTTACTCCCATCTTTTTGAAATGGGCTGTCAGCTTCAATGCCACCTCCCGGAGCTGGTCAAAGCGTCCCATGCGGTAGTACATCTCACCGCAGCACAGGTCAAGTGAACCGCGTATCTCCAGCCCGTCAAGCAGGCCGGTCATGGTGAGATAGGGAACAGTGATGAAGTTACAGCCGGGATAGAATATCTCTTCACAGGGGCTGTCATCTTTCCACCTTTCCACCAGTTCTTTTTCATCCTCAGGCAGGTGATCAAGCACAAAAGTTCTGAAATTAAGATCAGAATGGGGCATGAAGTAACGGGCGTGGGCGGGCATGCCGCTGTTATCGTACTGGCGGTACCATCGCTGCAATATAAGGTTGGCGGGGTTCGCGTTTTCCGGGCAGATTACATTACATGAATGACAACTGGTACATTTCTGGAGGACGTGGGACGTGTCCTCCCCCTTAACCAGGGCCCGTATCTCGGCCCTGGCGGTATCAATGGGCAGCTTCATGACGGGACATTGATGAAAGCATTCACCGCAGAGGGTGCATGCATCCTGGTTGAAGGGTTCTGCAAAATCAAATGGTTCACTCATGTTATGCTCCTTTATTCCCTGTATGGATAATGCTGGCGGTAGAGCCTGTGACGGTGATGGCCCGGTTGCTGTCCCCCCGAATCACGGGGTAGAACGGGGTCCCTGAACATGTGCATGGTAATGGCATCTTCGGGACATACCCCTGCGCAAAGGCCGCAGCCGTAACAATTCTCCGAAGTAATGCTTTTACCTTCAATAATGCGCCTGGCATCGAATGGACAGATACTTACGCATTCTCCGCAGCCTGTGCACCTGTGCCGATGGGTGATTGCCATAAAATATCCGTCGATAAGGGGGTAGTTCAGTTGCCCCAGTTCGCGGTTTATGATGTAGGGAACACACCCGCATGTACAGCAGTTGCATATAACGTACTCGTTGTATTCGTTAACGGGACAGTGCACGAAGACCATGTGAAACATCCCCAGGGAATGGCATTTGCTGATGATCTGTTTTGCTTCTTCTTTGTCGATTTCTCGGTATTGTTCTGGAAATGCCCGCGTCCATGCGTTAAAACCTGTTCGAAAAACCATGTCGGTTTCCAGTGGATGATCACATGCCCGGTGACCCATACGGCATCTGCAGGGTCCCACCGCGATCCTTCCATCAATAGAATCTATTATTCGAAGGGCCTGGGCGAAGGGGACTGGTTTGCCGGTATCCGCAAGGTACCCGAAGGGGCGGGCAAACAATCTGCCCGCCAGCCACTTGACAGGGGCCAGGGTGCCGATGAATTTCCACTTTCCACGTAAAAAGAAGTACGAATATTTCAGAAGGGGGACTTCGATATACCTGGCAAAAATATACAGGAGGGTCTTTCGTATACGGCTTTCCTCGGATGTGATCATGTGCCCCATGATGAATACTGAAAATGTCACCAAAAAGGTGAACGCGGGTGTTGTACTTTTCAGTATCATGTTGTGTGCCCTGCGTGTTCATTCTTACCGGGATACTCAAGCAGATGGGCAATTTTTCTGTAAATATGATATGGAAATCCGGCGGTCATCTGCGACGCACTGTTTTTGCCCCACGCGATACCTCCGGCACAGAAGTTGCTGATATTGACCTTTCCTGTTTTCAGCGGGATAACCGTGCTGTTTCGGCACATGGACATATTGGCAAGATAGCGTGTGATAAATTTGTCAAAGATACGGCTTATGGTTGTACTGGTAAAAAGAAACTCGGTAAATTTCTGCCACCAGGAAAATCGGTTCATGGTATCAAGAAACCGGTTAAACCATTTCAACATCAGCCCGTTTACTCCCCGGGCAGGGTTTCCATGGTAGAAGGACAGGGCGGTTGCGTCACGGTTGTAGTGCGCGGGATCGACGAAGTGCTCTTTACCGAGATATTGAAAGACCTGGTTGAAGTTATAAGGGTTTGTTCTGATGATCACCACATCGGGGGTGATAGAGTTGTCAAACAGGTCTATGGAAGCAAGGTACACTCCGGCCGTAGGGGGCTTGAGGTGCGGGTTAATTGAACGTTCAAAATCATTTTCAGGGGACTTGAAACCCAGCACGATGGGTACCCACTGGCACACATGGATGGATTCGGGTTTAACAATATACTCTTTGCCGCTTCCCGACAGGAGCAGGGCCTGGCAGTATGAAACACCAGAGAAAACCTTCACCCCGCTGAGGGATACCGGAATTTCGGTGAGAATACTTACTCCCACGGGAGGAATGTCAATTTTTACAGGCTCGGTGGTTATCATTTCCATTAATTAATGTCTTTACTGTAATAATCAGAACATAATATAGTATGACATTGTACATGTCGAGAAATATATACTGATCCTGTCAGCATGCCGGGAAAATAGGAGGAGTTGCATGGAACGGCCTGAAACAGTAGCAAAATACGCGAAATATGTGTCCCCGGGAAAAGTAGATACATATACAAAATATGATGTAATGCTGGTTCCGCAAAAGCGCAAGGGCTCATTCATCTACGATGTAAATGGTACACGATATATCAACTGTCACTGTAATGGTGGTGTGTTCAATCTTGGACACCGTAATTCGGCAGTTATAAAGGCGGTGACAGATGCAATGAAAACCTATGATATAGGCAATCATCATCTAGTGAGTGAACCAAGGGCATCCCTGGCAGAGAAGATAGCCCGCAATATGCCTCCTGGTCTAAACCAGGTAGTGTATGGCGTGGGGGGTGGTGAAGCGATTGACCTGGCTATTAAACTTGCTCGTGGAGTCACGGGGCGAAGCCAGGTCATATCGGCAAAAGGTGGATATCATGGACATACCGGCTTCGCACTTGCTACCGGGGATACACGGTACCGCGAAAAGTTTCATCCCCGGCTGCCCGGTTTCAAACAGGTACCCTTTAATGATGTAGATGCCATTGAGAAAGCGGTGAGTGAAGAAACAGCAGCGGTAATATTTGAAACCATACCCGCGACCCTGGGGATCGTAGTGCCGGATAAGGATTACTTTAAAAAAGTCAGAAAGATTTGTGATGATGCGGGTGCCCTTATGATCCAGGATGAAGTACAAACAGGATTCGGCAGAACGGGCAAATTATGGGGATTCCAGCACTTTAATGTTAAACCGGATATAGTGGTGATGGGCAAAGGCATGAGTGGTGGTATATACCCCATAAGCGCCACCATTTATCATGAAAAAATGTCATATTTCTTCAGGGAAGATCCTTTTGTTCACATATCGACTTACGGTGGAAGCGAGATTGGATGCTTCGCCGCTATGAAGGTATTGGATATAAGTAGTGACAGGGAGTTTCTTGCTAATGTGAACACAATGGGAAAATATTTGCGGAAAGAAATTACGGGATTTGCCTCCAGGTATAGTAAGCTGGGATGCAGGGTGCGGGGGATGGGTCTCATGATGGGGCTTGAATTCAAAGATGAAACAACCGCACTTTTTATGATGAAACTGCTTTTTGACAACGGGGTATACCTGGTGTATTCAGGGAATGATCCGCGAATACTTCAGTTTCTGCCAACACTGGTTATAAGTGATACGGAAGCCGGCATGGTGCTGAAAGCCATTGACAAATCCATGAAAGCCCTGAACGGGTGATTGGAGGAAAGCATGAATGAACGGTTTGATGATATACGATCACATCTTCAATTATGCGATACTGTTTACCGGTATAAAAGAAAAAGGCTGGGGTTTATGAAGCGAGCTTCAGTGAGCCGGGAGATGCGGGAATTACGGGACAATTTTGACAGGTTGTGGTTTAGAAGAAAAGGCATGTACAGGCTGAGAACCACCGAATTTTCATCGGCATCTATTGATATAATTTGTGGCTTGTTTGGCGGGTTTGAAGAAGCCGGTATCATTTTACGCGGCAACAAGGACATATTGTCAATTGACAGGGTTGCGTTTAACCAGTTTCTGATGCAACATGTGGCCAGCAGCAGGGCTGTTGAGAACCTTTATTCCATATTTTATGGTGAGAACAATGAATCAATCGAAAATATTGTACGTCTGCAGATTCCATACCTTGAGCGATACCTGCCAGTATTCAACGCGTTTGAATCGGTCAACATGGAGCAGCTTGAGCTGTCAGAGAACGAAGTAGCAGATGTATGGAGTATTGTTGAATTATTTGATACTATACAGGATAACTTTAAAAAAGATATTTTATTGTATAAAAGATTTAAGAAGGACTTTACAAAACTGTACCGGGAGAAAATATCACTTCGCATACTGGGGTATGGTGAAATATCCACCGTTATGCAGCTTGCCAAAGGATCTCATATGGATAGTGAGTATCAGCCGAAGTCAATCGAAGACAGCGGCATGGTATGGAAACGTATGCCACCACTTTCAAATTTAGAAGAGGTGAAGCAGCTTGAAAAGGTGTATTCCCGGTATCATTCCCTGTTGAACGAAAAAATAGGGATCAAGGTACCTGGTCAGCAGTTCAGGTATTTCAAAAACAACGGTATTTATACGATCTATGCCGGGCAGGTGAAGCTGAATCCTGATTTCGTGGGTCACATACTGGTTCGCAGGCTTGATGTGGACAATGCTATCAGGCTTTTCAGCCTGGTGTTGGACCAGCTTGAAAAATGGTACATGTTCAATCATGAGAATAACAATATCAAGGCAGGGCTTGATGGTCAAATATCAAACTGGGTATTGCAGTCATCTGATGGCGCGTTGAATTACGTGAGTGAAAATGATTCACTGATGTATATCGACACAAGTACACCACTTTACAGGATTGATAATGAAGAACAGCTAAACGCGGAGTTATTCCTGAAAAATACGCCGTCCTTTTTGAGGGTAGTTATACGTGTATTTTTTTTGCAGAATGTTCTGGACAGGTATTATGATGTACGTTCAGTAATAATTGATTGTATTGCAAATCTATACAAGGAACAGCGTGAAGACCTTATAATATTTTTTGTGCCCGTTGCCAACATGTTCCTGGAGAGAATTCCAGGACAATTTGAACCATTGACAGAGAGGGAAATAAAAAAATATTACCAGGAAGATGCGTTTATATGGAGATTGTTCCAGTTTTCGAGGAAGGTAGACCGGTTCATTACTGAAAAAATATTTCGAAAACGTTACACGTATAGACTTCCGGGTAAGGTCACACGTTAAAGATAGATGGGAGAATAAATAATGACCAGTGATTTCTTTCGTGAAGGTACCTTGATAATCGGCCACAGGGGGGTGCCGGTTGAATTTCCCGCAAACACCATGCCTTCCTTTAAACGGGCTGAAGAACTTGATGTGGACGTGATCAACACAGAAGTATACCTGTCTGCTGATGGTATACCAGTGATAATTCAAGATGAAAACCTGGAAGAGATTTCAGACGGGAGTGGCAGGGTTTCTGAATATACACTGGAAGACCTTCAGCAGCTTGACGCCGGTTATCATTTTACAACTGATGATGGAAAAACATATCCATTTCGGGGAAAAGGACTCACCTTCCTTTCACTTGAACAGTTGCTGACAGCGTTTACGCACCAGCATTTTATTATGGATATAATGGACAACAATCCACAACTTGTTGACAGGTTTCTGGATTCAATCAGCAGGTGCGGTGCTGAAGATCGTGTGTGCGCAGCTTCAAGGTATGCATCAGCAATGAAGAGGGTCAGAAAGAAGAACCCCAACCTGGCCACTTCATTCAGTCTCTGGGGAGTTCTTGGTTTTTATTTTCTTTTCAGGTCGGGAATCCTTACAATGAAAAAGCATTTCAAGGGGGATGTGCTGCAGATACCCGAATATATTGGCCCCTCACATCTTGCAAATGGCGGACTGGTGAGGGCAGCTCATGCCCGGGAAATCAAGGTATATGTATGGACGGTGAATGACAGGCAGTATATTCGAAGGCTTCTTGATATTGAAGTCGATGGTATCATTACGGATAATCCCGAATTACTAAAAAGCCTTATATGATACATGCCCCGCATGGGGGTGGATTATTTTGCTTGTGTATTTTATTTAAAATGTATATAAACAATATTATAACACATTAAAAAAACGGCAGGCAATATGACCGAAAATCCTGAGAATACTATACCGTTCTATAACCGTTTATCATTTCGAATTTTAATCATCATCATCCTCGTTCTTCTCGCTGGAATTGGATCTACTATCGCGTATTATCTCTCTTCGCAGAACAAAACAATAATCGAGTCCCGTGAAACTGCCATCATGGAAGAGAGCGAAGTGCTGTACATGGCTATAAAAAATAACATGCTTGCGGGAGAAGCTCCACTAGCGGTAGATCTATTCAGGTCTTTCGAACGGTCAGATGTAGTCAAGGCATTGAAGCTGTACAGGAAAAACGGGGTACCGGCTTTTTCTGACAATTCCACATTGAAAGAAGTGAATGATAACCTGGGGGACGTGTTCTTTACACCTAAAACAGATTTCATGAAGGGTAAGGCCATTGATAATCCCGATTTCAAAAAATCTGTGCAGAATATCAATGATGTATTCGTTCGTAACGTTGACAGGCAACCAAGATCAATTGTCATATATAAACCATTGATAAACCAACCTAAATGCTCCCAATGCCATGGACTTGATCACGTGGTACGGGGAGTTATCACCATTTCTTCATCTGTTGATGATGTATACAAGCGGACAGGGGAAAACCTGCTGATATCTGCAGGGATATACGGGCTGGTAGTGGCAGTATTAACCGTTATCCTGATCATCTTTATACACAGGGTTATTATAGTAAAGATATTAAATATTGGAACTGTTGTAGAGTCTGTTGGTCATGGTGATTTCAAAGTACGTGTTTCACTCAAAGGGAACGACGAATTGTCTTCACTGGGAAGCAGGATCAATACCATGATCAAGGGGCTGAATGAAAGATTTAAGCTGAGTAAGTTTGTATCCAGGTCAACACTGGATCACGTCAGCGGGGATGGTGATATTCAGCTGGGAGGAGAGCGGGTGAATATGACGGTACTCTTCTCTGATATACGCGGCTTTACCAGCTTTTCAGAAAACAGGGATCCAGAAGTAGTAATCCGTATATTAAATGATGTGATGAACCTTCAGTCTGAAATCATTGCTGAATTCGACGGTGATATTGATAAGTTTGTGGGTGATGAGATTATGGCAATATTTCAGGGTGATAACATGGCATTGCGGGCCGTTTCTGCTGCTAATAAAATACGAAGCGAACTGGCGGCCCGTTACCGTGATATGGACTCATCAGAACGGATATACGTGGGAATAGGAATCAATACCGGGGAGATGATTGCTGGAAACATGGGATCCGGAACCAGGATGGACAGAACAGTTATCGGTGATGCGGTAAACCTGGGGGCACGATTATGTTCAGTGGCCGGAAAAAATACAATAGTGCTTTCAGAATTCAGTTACGAATATATAAAAGATCGCGTGGATGTACAATCCCATGATCCAATCCAGGTGAAGGGTAAGGCAAAACCGGTGACAATATATACACTGAGGAAAATAATATGAGCTTTAATATACGGGCAATTTCATCTTTGACAGTATTATTACCGGTATTGACTTCTGCAATACTGATGCTGCATTGCGGTAAAAAAACTGCAGATACCTTTACACTTCCTGAAAATTACCGGCAATGGAAGAAGCCGGTGAGCAGGGTGTTGACATACCCGGTACCCGGACATGGAGAAGGTGCCCGGCTTATATTTGCCAACGATAAATCTTTTGAACCCCGGCTGCAAGAGGGGGAGCAGTATGATAGTATAATTATGAAAAACGGGTCCGTGATTATCAAGGAAAGCTATCTATCAAAGGAAGATATCGGCAAATCAGATCCACTGGTCTACGTCATGGTTAAAGACACAGGGGTGAAGGACGCGCAGGACGGGTGGCTGTATTACATGAAGAAGCCGGACGTCAGCATGCAGCGATTCAAAGGCAAGATGTGCCATGAATGTCACGCTGCAGCCAATGAATCACATCCATATTTTGATGGAAATCCCAAAGCGAATTTCAGGGATTACCTGTTCGTTCCTTTTCACAAGTAGTTATAATAACAAAAAATCATTTTTCTTGCGGTATTACCGGAAGAACCAGGTGTGATTGATGCCGTTCATCATGCAATACCTTCAAGTCCGCTTGTACCATGTCTGCTGACATGCCGATGGGCTCCCCAGTATTCAGGTTACGGCTGAACTCCGGAAACCTGGAACTTGACAGTTGAAGGCGAATTCGGTGTCCTTTCCTGAACACGTTGCTTGTTGCCCCCACTTCAAGCTCAATTTTATACACCCTGCCTGGTGTAAGAAAATCTTCCCTGTGAAGACTCTTTCTGAATCGTGCCCTGATACCCCCTGTTTTCAGGTTTATGGACTTCCCGCCGGGATATACATCGGTAAGGGTGGCAAAAAAGTCCGTATCCCTTGTCGAAGAACTGGCATAGAACACCAGCTTTATGGGGCCTGTTACTTCCAGGTCTTCCTGTAATGGCGGTGTGGAATATACAAGCACATCATTACGGGATTCAATTTTTTCCTGGTCAGCTGGTCCCGCAACCGAGTCTCCATATATGGATGTTCCCCCTATTGATGGGACAGGATTTTTTGGATCATAGGTATAGCTGTCGGCAGGCTGGGTACCGGGTTTTTCAGAGGAAAGAAGACCGTCGGTGAGTGTGGTTGCCGCCTTTCCATTGCTGTGAAGATAATAGCGGGTAAACCTGGTTCGTGCAAGGGGCCATTCTTTTTCACTTCGCCACTGGTTTATCCCCATAACGAAAATCTTAATGGGCCCTTCATCGGTAATGCCGTTGTCCATGTCTTTTAACCAGTGATTATACCATCTGAGAATTGTCTTTACGTTCTGCATAAATCCCGACTCTTTGCCGAAATCTACATCATCAAACTTAGAACCGGATGTATGGATCCACGGGCCGATCACCAGCATGGATTCGCGGGCTTTTATACTGCCGGAACGTTTTCTCATCCTGTTATAATCTTCTATGGCATAATCAAGATAATAATCATACCAGCCATCGATGATAAGTGCCGGTGCGGTGATGGATGAAACCCTGTCGTCAACATTCATGGCATCCCAGTATGTGTCAGGAGAAGGATGCAGAAGCCAGTCATTGTAATGGCGAATATCCTGACCCAGGGCGTCATCAGCTTCAATTAAAGGCAGGTGTTTTACCGCCTCCGACCAGTTGATGATATCCGCGTCACGGGATACCCTGGGGGCGTTGGTGTAATGCCAGCATAATATATCATTTATGCGGTAGATGCCGTTGTACACCCAGCGGTTGTATATATTCTGGGATGTGACTATTGGTACCATGGCATTAAAACTGTTCCCTGCCACGGGGGCGGTCAGCCACTGGGTGGACCCCCAGTAAGAGAAACCGTATGTACCTGTTTTACCCGATGACCAGCTTTGCCTGGATGCCCATTTTACTGTATCATAGCCATCAATTGCTTCATTTATATATGGATAGAAGTCACCCTCGGAATTGAATTTACCCCGCACATCCTGGCATAGAAAGACGTATCCCTGTGATGCGAAAAGTTTTCCCGCGAATGAGTACTTATGTTCCGGGTTGTCCTTGCCATAGGGGGTTCGTGTTATTATAAGGGGGTATGATTCGGTAGTGTCAGGACGATAGATATCGGTGGCAAGCAGGGTTCCGTCTCTCATGGGAACCATGATGTCTTTGTTGACAACGACGGAATATTCCGGAGCGGGAATATCCAGGACAAGTGAAACGATATGAAAATAAAAGATTTTAAATGAAATGACTGCCAGTATAATAATTGAAAAAACAGCAATAATCAATATTAACGGTTTTCTTTTCATGATATTATCCATTTATATACAAATATTTTATTCAGAATAGCTGCCGTAAAGCTCTTTTAGGGCATAATAGGACATCTTCGGTTTTCGCTCCCGTGAAACCACACCTTTCAGGTTGTAATTTGGCACGGGATTTGTAGGAAACCATGAGCAGTAGAAGTCAGCAAATATCCATGGCGAGAGTCCCGCAACATAATCTCTTGATGTAATGGTTTTCCAGTAATCCCTGATAAGTTGTTCCTGGTAGTCCTCAGAATAGGTTTTACCATGTTTTACCCGGTCGGCCTTCCACACGCCATCTTTTTCTATTCTTCCAGGGGCTGCAGAGGCACCGAACTCTGAAACAACCATCGGCTTTTCCGGAAAACGTTTATGAAGTGAATCCATCGCGGTACCCGCGTCAGCCGTGGTGCCGTAATACCATCCATAGTACATGTTCAGTGAAATGATGTCAGCATATTCTGATGCCATCTTGTGATCGTCAAAAAAAGGTATGCCATATGATACTTCAACAACACTGGCAGGCCTGGTTGAGTCGAATGCCTTTATCACCTCAATAAGCCACCCGAAGGGTCGGGCTCCCTGTTCGAAGAGTGTGTAGTTTTCATTTCCCGCGCTCCAGAAAATGACAGCCGGATTGTTTCTGCTTCGTTCAATCATTTCCACCAGTTCACGCTGGGCATTGGTTATCAGTTCCCGGTTGTACAACTGCCTGGGCCCGAAGGTTGCAAGGGGAAAGTCAAGGATACCCTTCTCCTCTTCGTTATACCAGGCGGTAAAACCCATACCAGCCTGGTACAGGGCTATCTCCTCGCTTACCATCAATCCCATATCACGTGCCGCGATGAGTTCGTCGGTATCATGTGGATAATGCGCCATGCGCACATAGTTGGCATTCATTTTTTTGATCAACGAAAGGTCGCGTTTTATTATCCTTTCGGTCTGGGTTGCCCCCATCTCGGGATCATCTTCATGCTTGCTGATACCCTTCAAAAATATGGGGATACCATTGAGTAATATATTGTTCCCCTTAACCCCGATGGTCCGTAATCCTGTTTTAAAAGAAACTGTCTCTGAACCGGTATCGCTTTGAAGGGTAAGGCGTATAGTATATAATGCAGGATTCTCGGGTGTCCATTTTACCGGGTTGTCTATGGTAAATACAAACTTGTTGGCAGTGAAGTGGACATTGTTTGAATGTGAGTACTGCCTGCTCTTTGAATAATTCCGTGGACCCGTAACATTGCAACGCAATGTATACCGGGTTCCCGTATCAAAGCTGTGGGTTAAGGCGTGAATGATGAATCTGTCCCCTGAAGGAGACAGTTTTGGTTCAGCCATAACCTTGAAAATATAATGCCGGGGAATTGACTCAAGATATACATCACGGTAAATGCCCCCATAGGTGTGCCAGCCGGGAGTATGGTCCTGTCGGATTTTAGGTGGAATTGAAGTAAATGTATGGCGATTATCGGTTTTGACGACGAGTATGTTTGTGCCTTTTTTCTTTAAAAGTTTTGTGACATTAAAATAGAAGGGTGTGTAACCGCCTTCCCGGTTACCCAGCAACGTACCGTTGATCCAGACCCTGCTTCTAAGAAGCACACCGCGAAATGCAAGGCGAATGAAATTGTCATCTTCCAAAACCAGGCGTGAAGGAAACTCGCAGGCGTACCAGGTTATTCCTTCGTATTCGGTGCGTTCACTGCTATTTGTATTATAATTGGAAGGGACGGTTATGTCTTCCCATGATTCATCAAATTCTTTCAATGAATGCCAGTCGTTCTTCCCGCCGGTATTGCCGGGGTCCAGTTTGAATTTCCAGGTACCGTTTAATGACTGGGTAGAATGACTGGTGCTTTCAAAATCGGTGGGATAGGGAAGGTCATAACTCCATAAAAAAGGAATTCGGTCGATAAGTCTGATCTCAAAATTTTCTCCCGTGGCTCCACCTGCTACCGGAAGACTGCTAAAATCTGTATCAGGATAGACCATGAAGACAGACACGAAAACTATTCCGGCACTAACCAGGATGCATCCGAGAATTATACTGATTGCAGTAATAATTCTCCTTTTATATTTCATAGAAAACCTCTTGTTGTTTACCCTGAAGAATAGTTCATATTCTTTAGCATACCCGGAGTAATCTGGCAAGTGATTTTATAAGAAAACACCGGTGATATTTGAATCACCGGTGCAATGTTTTCAAATGTCGTGTTGGATTACATTATTCAGCTGCAACTGTCTCTTCTTTAGCATCTTCCTTCCTGGGAATATTCAGAAACCTAATTTCATTGCCTACAAGTTTAATTCGTGACTGCATCTTCCCGTCCTTGCCTTCCCAACGGTCCTGCTTAAGCGTACCTATTACCATTAACCTCTTACCCTTGGTTACATGCTCCGCGCAAATGTCCGCTACTTTTTCCCATGTCTCGATATCCATGTAAGATACCCTCGGTTCGGTGTCGGGCGCGGAGTAATGGTTGACCGCTACGGAAAAATTGCATACCGATTTTCCTGTTTTTGTCTGCCTGATAATGGGATCGTGGGTAACATTTCCTTCTACTGTTGCTGATGTGAAATTTCTCATATGACTGCTCCTTGATAATTATAGTTATTTATTCTCTTACTTTCTTATACGAATAAAAATGGCCCCTCAGAAAAAAAAATGAAAGAAATTGAGAAAAATATTCAATTATTGACAGTGCTGGTGAAGAATTATTGACAAAACATTGAAATTTTGAAGATTATTGAGGCTGTAAAGTGAAAAGGTAGAAAGAATGGAGAATTGTAATGGGAACTGATCAGAAGAAAACTAAAAACCAGAAATTACAGGAAAAACTATTTATAAAGAAGGAAAGTGCCTGGCTTGATTATAAGCCTGAAGATCAAAAAAAGATTTTCTCATTTGCCGAAGGCTACAAGGAATTCATACGCAGCAGTAAAACAGAACGATTATGTATATCGAACATGATTTCCATACTGGAAGAAAACGGATTTAAAGATATACGGAAAGTGAAAGATCTCAAACCCGGTGACAGGTTTTACAAGAACTTCAAGGGTAAAACATTACTCGCCTGCAGGGTAGGCGAAAATACTGAAAATATACGCCTGGTGGGAAGTCACGTGGATTCACCAAGACTTGACCTGAAACCATCACCCCTGTATGAGGATGCGGAAATGGCGTTATTGCAGACCCATTATTACGGCGGCATAAAAAAGTATCACTGGGTTAACCAGCCACTTGAACTGCACGGAATAGCATTTACCCGTGACGGGAAAGAAATACCCCTGCACATAGGCGTTGAAGATGATGAACCGAAATTTATAATACCCGACCTTCTGCCACACCTGGCGCAGGAACAAATGAAGAAAAGCGGAACCAAGGTGGTAGAAGGTGAAGAACTAAATATTGTGTTTGGACATATTCCAATCAATGACAGGGACATAAAAGAAAAAATAAAGCTGAATGTGTTAAAGCATCTTAATGAAAAGTACGGCCTTGTTGAAGAGGATTTCAATATCGCTGAACTTGAGTTTGTACCGGCTGTTAAGCCCATGGATATCGGCATTGACCGGGCAATGGTGGGGGCGTATGGCCAGGATGACAGGGTATGCGTATATACGTCATTGAAGGCCCTTATTGATGTTCAGTCCCATCAGGATACCATCATTTCATATTTCTCTGACAAGGAAGAAACAGGTTCAATGGGTGATACAGGGGCAGAGAGTTTCGCCCTTATTACATTTACGAAGGAATATATACGAATGACCGGTATAGACAATTCATGGGAGAAAATGCTTGAAACAGCAAAATCTGTATCTGCAGATGTTACCGGTGCCCTGGATCCAACCTATAAAAGTGTTAACGATCCTGGAAATGTCTCTTACGTGGGAAAAGGGGTCTCCATAGAAAAATATGGAGGACGGGGTGGAAAGTATTCAACCAATGATGCCAGGGCCGAATACATGCAGTATATGCGTTTCCTGGCAGAAAAATATGATATTCCCTGGCAAACAGGAGAGCAGGGTAAGATCGATACGGGAGGCGGTGGTACGATCGCCATGTTCCTGTCACGATATGGCATGGATTGCGTGGATGTGGGCCCCTGTATGCTTGCCATGCATTCAACGTGTGAAGTAACGTCTAAAGCTGATATTTATTCGACATACAGGTTTTACATGGCATTCTTTCAGGATGGGGAGGATGCATAATATCAGCAGTTTTAATCATGTAAATCTTTATACCATAAATTCCCGGCCCATGCCGGCCATTTGATATAATTGATGACAGAATTATAATTGATATAATTAATTATTATGGGTATATTGTAGTAACTAAAGAGAGAAGGAATTTCACATGGTACAAAACATGATAATCACAGCGATATTTATAATTGCAGTTATATACATAGTATTTAAAATCAGGTCTCACGTCGAGGCAAAAGCAGCCTGTGATTGCAGTAGTTGCGATGTACAGGGATGCGATATGCGAGACCGGTAACACCCCGTTTCATTGCGGGTGCTACCGGTGAGACAGCATTACTTTGTAAAGGTAAAATGTTTTTTTCGTGCCTGTTGGCGTAATACTTTAAGAAGTGCGTTATTCAACGTGTTCTCTTCTGATTGTTCACTGTTTTTTGCAGCTATGTATTCACTTCTCTCTCGGTTAAGGGTATTGATCTTTTCCTGTAAAACACTTCTTTTCTTTTTCATTTTCTGAACGTATAGTTCCCTTTCTTTAACACTCATCTTTCTCATGTTGGCCGGCAATTTTTCCCCGGGAATCTCAGACAGCTTCGCATTACCGTTATCAACCGCATCCACCAGGTCCCAGCCTGTGTTGGTGTAATATGAAGAGCTCTTGGCTACCGATCTCTGGACGGCCACTTCTTCGTGAATGGCTCCGGCTTCTTCATCCTGTTTTTTCTGCATAGCTTTTCTCTTGATGCCTTCTGTGCCAAAGGGGATGTAGGTTTCATTAAGTTCTTTTCCCAGGGCCAGTATCTTCTTGTCCTGGGGGGCGCTGATATGTACCAGCTGACGATTCTGGTCGATGTTACTGTAGCTGCCGTCTGCCAGCAATGCCCCATCATTCCACATGGTATTGATACCGTTCTGCAGGTCACCGCAGAAGATGGTATTGACGGTTATCCCCCGTGATATTGCCGACTTGCACGATTTATGGTAGTCAACTGGACCCTGGCTAAAAGGCTCGTTTCCCGCGATGAAGATCAGCTGCAGGTCATTTTTCCCATTCGTCCATTCAAGCTGGTCAACTGCTTCCTGTATAACTGCACCGCAGTATTCACTTCCACCGTTGGTTGTAAGGCCAAAAAGTGCCTGTGAAATTGCATCAAGGTCAGAGGTGAGGGGGGTTACCCTGCGGACATAATTTGATTCTGCTGACAGAGAATCATTCCCGTATTCAAACAGTGCTACTTCAAGCCGGGGAACAGTATTCTGCTTCCTGGCCATGGCCATTTCGTTCACAATACTCCACAGGCGTGACTTCGCCTGGTTTATCAAGCCGTCCATGCTGTTGCTGGTGTCCAAAAGTATTGCAATTTGTATCCTGTGTGTATCCGCCCCCATTACCATGTAATGACTGGATGAATAGATAAGCATAAACAGTAGTGCGATGCACAGAACAAGTATCTTTTTCATTGTACTGCCTCCTGTAAAATAGTTATGCTATTTTGACAGGAAGGACGGGGAAAAGTTCCCTGGTATTCTAATTTATTTTTATTTTGAATATTATTTCTGCGGGTTTTTCATGAACAGGCATAACTGGAGTGTCTTTCAGTGTTCCACGTGTTGAAAGATCACGAATGAATTCGTTTGCCCTGTGGGAAGGTATTGAAACATGAAGGTCAGCACTGCCTGTAGCTTCATTGACCTGTGTATGTAACACTTTTCCCTCAAGCCTGTAAACCATGTCCTTGATATCAGAGATCACGTTGTCAGGGGAGACAGGCTGTTCACTGCGTGGTGTCCCTTCTAACAGCTCTTTTTCACCTGCCACTGATTCTTCCTGCATATCAGCAGCTGCGGCCCTTCTTTTTACAGGTGCTGACATCCTGGCATTTGAAGACGATGAAGAATACAGGTCCATCATCTCCTGTTTATCAGGATGAACAAGAAATGCAAGCTGTATCGTTACCGGTTGAGGTTTATCCGTTTTCTTCTCAGCTTTTTCAGCAGGTGCAGATATTGCAGGGGCCTTCGCCTTCATGTTTTCTGCAACATAGTGTGCATTACCTCTATCTTCTTTTTGAATATGCGGCCTGTCAGTCAATGGATAGTATATTGTGATTATAATAAGTCCAGTTACCAGCAGGGCGGCAGCCTCTACGGGCAATTTAATTTTCCAGGGTAAAAACATGAAGTCAAAGATCTTGCTGAACGAAAAACCTTTGTTTGCTTCATGAATGCGTTTATTAAGCGATTCAATGAAATTATCAGGCGCCCGGTATCCGGGCATGGCTTTAACCTCTTCAAGGTATTTCCTGAGAAAAACATAATGTTCCCGGCACCTGCTGCAGGTTTCCAGGTGAAGCTTCACGATAGATGATTCCCTTCCGGAAAGTTCATCCCTGGCGTATTCCTCCAGCAATTCATGTACCCTTTTACATTTCATCAAGCAAGTCCTCTTTGAGCATCTCTTTGAGCCTTATTCTGGCCCTTGATATCCTTGACTTTATAGTACCCATTTTCATTCCGGTAATACCCGTTATTTCTTCATACGACCTGTTTTCAAAATCCCTGAGTATGATCAGCATTTTCATATCACCGGGAAGGTGCTGAACCGCCTGCATTATCAGGTTTTGTATCTCCTTGTTTTCAAATACAGCTTCAGGGGCTCCCTTACAGTCTGCAATATCCGCATAGTACAATGCATCATTGCCCGATGCTGAAAGGCTCAATGATGTATTCCAGTTTCTGAAAGAACTTTTTGATACGTAATTCTTGCATGAATTAACAACAATGCGGTAAAGCCAGGTAGAAAAAGCTGATTTGAATCTGAAAGTATGAAGGTTGTTATATACCTTAACGAAAATATCCTGTGCGCAATCACTTGCATCATCATGATTTCCGGTATAACGGTAGCATATGGAAAAAACCTTATCCATGTGTCTCACCACCAGGCTGCTAAAGGCATTTTCATCACCTTCCAGGTATGCCTTTATGAGATGATCATCTTCTCCCAGTTGATACAATGCTGATCTCGCTATTCATAATATTTGACAAAATTATACAGTTTTAGTTCCCGTTTTTGGGTTCGATTCGAGCCCAGAAAGAAACGAGTAATGCGGCAGCAATGATGCACCAGATCGTAAAAATAGCCGCGGGTATGGCCACTTCACTGGAAAAATGTTCCAGTGCAAGTATTACACCCAGCCCGGCATTCTGCATCCCGATCTCAATGGACAGGGTCTTTTTCCGCCTGAATGAAAAACCCATGATGTTACCGGCAAAAAAACCTGCTAACATTCCCATAAGATTAATAAAGATAACAGCCATGAAAATGACCAGGGTTGCTTTTCCCAGGTTCTCTTTGTTGGCAGCAACAACGTAAGAACAGATCACAATAATGGCGGTAACAGATATAGCGGGTGGTATCTCACCGATCTTATGAATATTTTCCTTTATGATTTTACGCACGAGAAACCCCGCCAACAGGGGTGCAACAACCGTTAACAGTATGGTGATAAACATATTTACAAAAGGAACCGGCACCATGGTTCCCGCCAGCAACAATGTGATAAGTGGAGTAAGAAGGGGACACAAAAGTGTTGCAACAGCTGTCAGTGATACAGAATATGCCACGTCACCCTTTGAAAGATAGGACAATACATTGCTGGTCATGGCACCGGGTGCCGCGCTGGTGAGAATAATACCTACCGCGATTTCAGTTGGTAATGAAAATAACCAGATGGCCAGTACTCCAAGTGCTGGCATAATGGTGAACTGGCACAGGTTGCCGAAAATTATTTCTTTTGGTGAACGTGCGATATTCTCATAATCCTTTTCAGTGATAACCAGGCCGATACCAAACATGGTAATGGCGAAAAAAATATTTATGAAAGGTTTAAGTATTAAAAAAGGATGGGGGAAGATGAAGGCAATAACAGCAAAAAGCACAACCCATATTGCCAGGTTGGAATTATATATACCGAGTAATCTATTCATGGTCTTGTTGTATTTTTCTGTCCGGGTTTTCTATCTTATCCATAATGGCGTGAACAAGGGCGAGGTATTCTTTCTGGGCATTAATGAATTCCTTAACAAGGGGAAGGTTCTGATTATCCGGGTCAATTGAAATCTCTGTTTCAAGTTCTTCTCCAATCGATGGTTCACCCTGTTGAATCTTTCGGTTAAGATTTTGTCCATAGCTTACAAGGTGCTGCAGCAACACCTGCGCGTTCTGGTTGTCATTCATCTCTCCCAGGAGGGAAAAATAACGTAAAGATATGGGATGCTCTTGTAATTTTTTTGAAAGTTCCCGGGCTTTTTCTAAAATGTCCCCGGTAGAATAATTCTCGTCCATAATAGTGTTGATAACTCCAGATGTATTTATTTCAATATGCTCAACAATGACCTATTGATGCAAGATATTTTTATTCTTTTAAGGCTGAATCATTGGGAGTGAATTAAATTTCGGGTAATAAAAGAAATTTCAATGTCAATTTTGAATAAAGAAGGGCACATCCCTCTTTATCATGTGACCGTACACCGCGAGGCCCCCTATATCCCCCGGCGGGGGACAAAAAATACATATAAATGAAATTTTCAGGTGTTGACATTTAATATAATGAGTCAGGAGTCCCCCTTGGGGGGATTTAGGGGGCTGATAGACTGATTATATCATGGGTCACATGAATGTAACCCGGAATTTAAATCACTCCCGAATCATTTATAAGTAACTACTCAGCTGTCATGATTGAAAGATTCAATTACCGTGAAATGAATAAAAATATAATGGTTCCACCCGCCTTCGGCGAAGGGAACCATCTCTAGATCTGTTCATTATATAGAAGTTGAGTAGTAACATTTATAAAGTCTGGATATAACTTGAAAATAGTTATGGAAATTTCCTTGACGGTAATATAAAATAATCTCAGAAATAGTGTTATACTAGCTTCAGGGAATATTATGGATAATTACGCGAAAGCCGCAAAAATAATTCGAGATTCCTCACTCACTATCGCGTTAACCGGCGCGGGGGTATCTGTAGAAAGCGGTATACCCGATTTCAGAAGTCCAACGGGCCTGTGGGAAAAGTATAATCCCGCTGAATACGCACATATTGACGCGTTCCGGCGTGACCCGCGCAAAATATGGAACATGATATTCGAACTGATGGGAATGACAACCAGCGCACAACCCAATCCCGCCCACCTGGCACTGGCTGAACTTGAGGATATGGGCCTGTTGCATTCAATAATAACCCAGAATATCGATAATCTTCACCAGCGAGCGGGAAGTAAAAACGTGATAGAATTTCACGGTAACGCTGAGTACCTGCACTGCATTTACTGTGGTGCGCAATATTCACCGGAAGAATTTGTGATCGGCACAGAACCCCCGGTATGTAAATCATGTAACGAAATATTAAAACCCAGTGTAATATTTTTCGGGGAAACTATCCCCTATGACGCGTTACTCGAATCTCAGAAACTTGCAAATACTGCCGACGCGGTGCTGGTTGTTGGAACCTCGGCTGTAGTATATCCGGCAAGCAGTATCCCTCATATCGTGAAATCACGGGGAGGCAGTGTAATAGAAATGAACCTTGAGCAGACTGTGCTTACCTCCTCAATTACAGATGTATACCTTCAGGGAAGCGCGGGTGAAACACTGCCCGGGCTTGTTGATCAACTGAAAAAAAGTGAATAAACTTTTGGTTCACTTTCAATTCTGCGGAAACACCACCGGATAATAATGGTACAATGAAATTACTATGAATATAATTCACGTTTTGCCAGAGTCAGTTAAAAGAAAAATAGCTGCTGGAGAGGTAGTAGAGGGGCCATTTTCGGTTATTAAGGAATTACTGGAAAATTCCATTGATGCGGGTGCATCCATTGTTGACGTAGAAGTTGATGACGCCGGTCTCAAGAGAATACTGGTGAAGGATAATGGCAGTGGTATATACAGGGATGATCTGTACCTCTCCATCGAAGAACATGCCACAAGCAAGATTCAAAGTGATATGGATATTGGAAATATCCTCACACTGGGGTTCAGAGGTGAAGCATTATCAAGTATTTCATCGGTATCAAAACTTACAATCTTAAGCAGGTCGGTTGAGGAAACAACCGGGGGCAGGCTGGTTGCAAGTGACAGTGATGTTACAATAACGGATTATGCGGGAGCAGTGGGAACAACCGTTATAGTAGAGAACCTGTTTTTCAATACACCAGCCAGGAAAAACTTTCTGAAAACAGCGTCAACCGAGTTGAGATATATACGGGAAGTAATCTTCAGAATGTCGCTGGTCCATCCCGAAATAACATTTACAATTACAATCGATGGTAAAAGAGTTCATTCATTCCAATCAGTTTCAGGTATTGAAAAGAGAATAGAACAGGTTTACGGTACATATGTCAAAGAAAACCTGGTGTATGAGAAACTGGAAGATTCAGATATCGCCATTGAAGGGTATCTTTCCCTGCCTTCGTATTCCCGTCCGCAGAGGTCACTGCAGCACCTGTACATAAACGGAAGGCCGGTGTTTCACCAGTATCTGGGATACCTGCTACAGAAGTCATATGAAGGGATGCTTAAAAGAGGACAGCATCCGGCTGCCATTTTGATGATTACCACTTCACCGCAATCAGTTGACATTAACGTCCACCCTTCCAAACGGGAAGTTCGGTTTGCTGATCAGAAGCGTATCAATCGCATGATCATGAATTTTGCATCAAAAATCCTGAATACCCGCATACATCAGATGAGAATAGAACATGAAATACCTTCAGCAGCAGCATATGAAGAACAGGGTGATACTCATGATGTTCAGCAAAGATTTTCTAATGGGACAGTGACTCCATCCAGGGGACAACACGGTTATGAAGTTGAAGAAGGTTCATTCACTAATACGTGGAATGATGTTCCCATGGAAAGCAGGATGGGGAATAATTTCATCAGTGATTTTCGTGACCTGTATGTACCGTTGAACGAATGGGGGGATGATGTACATGTTCTTGGAATCGTTTTCGGAACGTATATCCTGGTTGAAGAGAATGAGTCCATCATGATTATCGATTATCATGCTGCCCACGAACGGATGTTGTATGACAGGATAATTGATGATGAACATGATATTGAAATTCAACAACTGGTGTTTCCTAAAGTTATGGAATTGACCCCCGAAATATACGACAACGCAATGGAATCTCTTGAATATTTAAATAAAAATGGATTTGACATAGAAGACTTTTCTGATAATTCTATAATTATCAGGGGTGTGCCATCTTATACGGCACACATGGACCAGGAGAAAATTATACTGGATATCCTTGATGTAGTTGATAGTGAAAACGACATACTGGGAAATATCCGGAAGTCCATTGCCGAAACACTGGCATGTCATTCAGCCAGGAGGGCCAATGAAGATCTTTCACAGGACGAGATAGTACGAATTATACAATTCGTATCCGGCGGCAACGAAGTTATGCGTTGTCCCCACGGACGCCCCATCGCGTATTCACTTACAAAAAATGAGATTGAGAGGTTCTTTAAACGATCATGAAAAAAATAATACTTGGAATAAGTTCGTCAATATCAGCGTATAAAGCGTGTGATCTTTCACGATTATTCGTAAAGGACGGGTATTCGGTGTATTGCGTTCTAACCGAAAACGCCACCCATCTTGTGACCCCGTTAACACTTCAGACCCTTACGGGCAATCCTGTATACACAACCTCTTTTGCCGCACAGTGGAAAGAGATGGGACACATTGAATTGAAACAGGATGCGGTGCTTTACCTGGTTGCCCCGGCAACGGCAAATATAATCGGAAAATTTGCCAACGGTATTGCTGATGACCTGGTAAGTACTACTTACCTGTCTGTGGAATGTCCTGTTATGATGGCACCGGCCATGAACCCCAATATGTGGTCACACGTTGCTGTTCAGGAAAATGTTAAGAGGCTTAAGAAGCGTGGTGTACATTTTGTTGAGCCCGAATCAGGCCTGGTTGCCTGTGGTGATGAGGGAAGCGGACGGCTGGCATCTATAGATGAGATCTACAGGATGGCAAAGGATGTTATTGAAAGATAGAAAGCTGATCGTAACAGGTGGACCTACCAGGGAATGGCTTGACCCCGTTCGTTTCATATCCAATCCCTCTTCCGGAAAGATGGGAATTGCCATAGCCGATGCCGGAGAAAAAGTCTGTCGTGAAGTAGTGTTTATTCATGGGCCTGTACATCCGTCGTTATTAGAGAAAAAAAGATACAGGAAAGTATCAATTGAAAGTACTGGTGATTTACTAGAGAAGGTTATTCACGAACTTGAACCAGGCGCAATCCTGGTTATGGCTGCAGCACCTGCCGATTACACGCCATTAGAAAAATCACACACAAAGATGAAAAAGAAAGACGATGAACTTGTCATTACCCTTACACGTACACCCGACATTTTGAAGAATGTAGCACAGCAAAAAGATGCTGATGAAAAGCTTAAAGATTTAATCGTGGTGGGTTTTGCCGCCGAAACAAATGATGTTGAAAATTATGGACGTAAAAAGCTGATAGACAAGAAGTTAAACATGATATGTATAAATGATGTTGGGCGTAAAGATGCAGGGTTTGCCAATGATAATAATCAGCTGACAATACTTGTTGATAACGGTAACCGTATAGAAATTCCTCTGATGGAGAAAACATCTATTGCATCATGTATATTGAACGAAATTGATAAGTATATACAACAGAAAGAATAACTCTACACCCTTCACACAAAAAACTGGACATTAAACTAATAATCCTGTATCCTTAAAGCAGTATTTATAGATATGGAGGAGTATATGTGGAGAAGAACACCGGGTGTTGCGGGTGCCTTCTATCCGTCTGATGCGGTTAAGTTGAGAAGTGATATCGAAACATATATTGAGAATGTTGAGGATAATGAAATACTTGATAATCTAACCACTATTATAGCACCACATGCGGGATACGTATATTCCGGGCAGGTTGCCGCGTATTCGTATGCACAATTAAAAGACAGGAAGTATGAGCTTGCGGTTGTACTGGCTCCGTCCCATCGGGCACGTTTTGATGGGGCATCAGTATTTCCAGAGGGTATATACGAAACTCCCCTCGGTGATGCGCATGTTGATGATATGATTGGAAACCGGCTTGTAAAGATGTCTGGTTTTGGCTTTATAAAAGAAGTACATCAATATGAGCATTCACTGGAAGTACAGGTACCATTTTTGCAGGTTGTAAGTGAAGATATAAAAATAGTTCCCATTATCATTGGATGCACCGATCTGGACACATGCAGGAGCATAGGTGAATCCATTGCCGAAATTCTGGAAAATGAAAAGAGAAAATGGGTAATGGTTATTTCAACCGATCTTTCCCATTATCACTCCTACGATGAGGCAAAATCAATCGATTCAATGTTTATTGACTCGTTAACCGGCTTCGATGAAAAATCTTTTTACGCTACTCTTCAATCCAACAGGGCACAGGCCTGTGGTGAAGGTCCTGTTTTAACGGGAATGATAGCTTCACGTCAACTTGGAGCTTCAAAAGTTAAAATACTGAAATATGCCAATTCAGGAGATTCTGCCGGTCCCAGGGATCAGGTGGTAGGTTATCTTTCAGCGGCATTTGTTAAATGATAAAATTATAACGAAATTTTGCGTCAATGTTCTGATAAACTTATTGGCGTGTTACGTGATGCGGGTGATAAAACCCGGTATATCAATGAATACATAAGATGATCAGAATTGTGATACCTGCTGTATTTTAAATGGAGGATTATGTGACTGAACTCAACAAAGAACAACAGAAAAAACTGCTGTCCATTGCACGAAAGACCATACGCGAATACATTGATAACGGGCAATTACCCGAACCTGATCTTGAAAATGAATTTACAGATGAAATATTTAAAGAGAAACGTGGTGCATTTGTGACAATTCATAAAAATGGAAAATTGAGGGGTTGTATCGGATATATACGTGGTATAAAAAATATTCCTGAAACAATAGTTGAAATGAGCAGGGCCGCGGGTTTTAACGATCCCAGGTTTCCAGCGCTTAGAAGGAATGAAGTGGATGAGATTGATATTGAAATATCAATTCTTTCGCCGATTGTAAAAGTTGAAAACGTTGATGAGATTCAAGTAGGCAGGGATGGACTGATAATATCAAACAGCTTCAGAACAGGTCTTCTTTTGCCCCAGGTGGCCAGCGAGTATGGATGGAGCGAAAACCAGTTTCTGGAGAATACCTGTTATAAGGCAGGATTACCAGGTGACGCGTGGAAATGGAATGATACTACAATAGAAAGGTTCTCTGCACAGGTTTTTAGTGAAGAAGATCTTGGGTAAACTGGTTTTTATCAATGTGTAAGTTGCATTGTCGATATATCGTTTAAACAGCTGAGGATCTGGGAAAGATTAAAAGGTTTATCAATCCAGGCATGTACAGAAGATTCGAGATTCTTCTTTTTCTGCGGAGAAGAATCCCAGCCGCTGATGAAAACTATCTTTGAAGAGGGTGAATGTTCTTTTATAACAGGAATTAGCTTATCTCCGTTCATTTCGGGAAGCACATAATCCAGAAAGATTACATCATAATTATCAGCCTTGCACTGAGTTAATCCCTCTTCGGCGTTCTTCGCAAGTGTCACCATGATATCCATATCAGTTAATGCGCGAAATAGCATTTCACGAATAGGCATTTCATCATCAATAACCAGTACCTTGAGTGGATTCCGTGATTCAAAAGAGGGTATCCCTGTTAACTGGGCCTGCATATCCGGTTTGGTAACTTTTTTCACGGGTTTGTATGGTAATTTAATTGTAAATTTTGATCCCTTTCCATGTGTACTTGAAACTTCAATAGTACCACCGTGTTTATGTATTATTGACCGGGATACAGCCAGGCCTAAACCCGTTCCCTTTATCTTGTAATTTGATACTGATTTACCAATAACACCTTTGCTTGTGTAAAAAGGATCGAAAATTCTTCTGACATTATCCGGGTCAATCCCGATACCGGTATCAGATATGTGAAATTGAATTTCTTCATCAACAAGTGATAATGAAATATGTATCGACCCACTGCCTTTTGGCATTATGGCATGCCGTGCGTTAATAACAAGGTTTAATAATACCTGTTGTAATTGAAATTTATCAACGAGTACCGAGGGAAGATCCTGGAGGTTTGTTGATATTTCAATTCCTTCACTGGTAAGATAATTATGCTGTAATGAAAGAACCGTATCAACTATGTCTGTCAGCATCACTGGTTCAGGGTTGATTTTAGTACTTGAAGAATAATAATTCATATTCTTACAGAGTTCAGCACCCCTTTGTGATTCCGATTCTATTATGGAAAAGGCCTTGTCCAGCATTTCACTGTTGGTATAATCTTTTCTGGCCAATTGCGAATAACCTTTAATTCCCGTAAGCACATTATTAAATTCATGTACGATACCGGCAGCAAATGTACCAATAGAAGCCAGCTTTTGAAGATGTGCAATCTTTTCAATGTACTTTTCGGTTTCTGACAGATCACGGGCAATAATCATGCAGTATTCATTGGTATCGACATGGATAGGAGAAAATGATAACAAAACGGGAACAGTAATATCATCACTGGAAATGGAATATTCGATATTCTCAGAAGGTGTGCCAGAAATGCTCTGTTGTATATATGTGATTATACTGGTTTGATCACCTGGTTGATTGAAAATCTTTTCAATAGATTTACTTCTGTACGCTGTTGATTTCTCCATGGTAATTGTTTGAAACGCAAAGTTCGCATATCGCAAAAGGCCTTTATTGTCAGAAATTGCCAGGGGAAAGGGCACTATATCTGCGATGGTTGCTAATTGAGTAAAGTTTATATTGTGCTGAGGTGAAACATTATCCTGGTTTGACGGATGCCTTTTCTTCTGCAAATATGGTTTAATCGAGTATCTGTACAATAGTGTTATCGTAATCAGCAATAAAAAGAAATTGCTGATAAGTATAAGCAGAAGCATACTATTCTTTAACAGTTCCACCATGCCTTGTTACCGTATTTTTTTTATATTTATATAAGCCTGAAAAAGTTGAACTGAGCTGGTTGCAGCTTGACGTAATATACAGATAAATCAAATTTTGTTGTATTATAAATACTACAATCCAATTAAAATATAATCCAATTATAATGTCAAATGTTTTTATTGAATGCTTTTCACTGCCTGGCGCAGTTTGTTATACATGTTGAGCGGGAATTAAGTTGTTTTTAAATTGGTGTACTCAGTTTTTGTGAAAATGCGTATGTACCTGTGGCAAAAATAAAAAATATAATTTACATTATTATAGTTTACTGATGTAACATACCAGTACTTATGTATACTATATAAAAAAGGAAGTTCTTTATGAAAGTAAGATATATAAAAGTATTATCCGCTATTATTGCCATCATCATGTTTTCTGGTTGTACAGAAAAAAAAGATTTCAGTGAACCGGCTGGCGTAATCAATAACTGGGCTGATGCAATAAAAAAACTGGATTATACAACATATAGTCGAATTGAGGCATTTCCCAAGTCTGAACGATCGTTCAAGAAGATGTATGATGAATACTTTATTGAAAACATTACTGTTACTGAAGTCGATCCTGTTAATGGCGTACAAAATGGTAAAGATCATAACAATACACAGATTGAATTCAAAAATGTACAATTTATGGCCAATGCGGTGAATAGAAGTACTGGAAAAACGTATCAGTCAGTTATGGGACAGGTCAAAATGATAAGATATCCCGAAGGGAAAAAGTCCGAACGGGGATGGATGCTGTCAAACAGGACACTGGTTCGCATTAATCAATAGTGGAATATAATGATCTGGTTTAGAAACAACAGGGCAAAGGGTAAGCGATATTTTTGTATTGTAATGGTGTGCGTATTGTTCCTTCTGACGGGTAATGTCACCGTTGTCCACCCCCAGAGTATCAAGCAAATAGATGCCCGTGCTGAAAAGTATTACTCACAACGGGAGTTAAGCAAGGCTATTGCTGAATGGTTGAAAATACTTGAAATAGATCCTGACAATGAAGAAATACAACGAAAAATTGAAAGGGTGTACGAAGAAAAACACAGGAAAGACATGGCTTTCCAGAGATCGAAACTGCACTTGAAACTTGCAAAACGGACCCTCTATGATAACCTGGAGGTGGGGGTTTCAAACGCGGAAATAGCGATTTCAAATTACTTTACAGCCTATCGTATTGATCCACAGGACCCTGAAATACAGGCCCTGAAAGACGATATGAGGGAACTGGACAAAGAAGTTAAACTTGAACAGGCCAAGAAAAGACTATCAGAGGAATTGAGGAAAAAGTATTTCGCGTTGTTGCCGATTGCCCGGGAACATATGGATAATGAACGTTATCGGGAAGCCCTGCAGGTATGGGAAGAAATATTAAGTTTTGTCCCAATCGATAAAACTGCGAAAGAAGGAAAGCGTCAGGCTGAGCTTGCAATACAAAACCGGTTGAAGTTTGAAAAGATTAAAGGACTTCTTGTCGCCGGAACAACTCTTTTTAACCAGGAAAAATATAACGAGGCAAAGCAGGAATTTGAGCAGGTGTTAAACCTGGATCCTGAAAATGATGATGCGGAAGAATACCTTTCACAAATACGGGACATACAGGAAGAAAAACGGAATTATGAGCAGCGAAGATTACAGGCAGAACAGTTTTACCTCGCGGGTTTATCAAGCATAAACGCCTACCAGTTTGACCAGGCAGAAGAAAACCTTGAAAATGCACTTGCCCTTATTGACGGGTATAAAGACGCCCGTGCCAGGCTTGACTCGCTTCCGCGGTTGAGGAAGCAATACCAGGAACAGCAGAGACGATTGCGGTTACAAAACATCGACAGGACATTTCAGAACGGCCTTGTAGCTTTATCCAACAACATGTACAGGGACGCGATCGCTTCATTTGAAGCCACACTTTCTCTAGATCCTAAAAATGAACTTGCAAAAAGATACTTGGAAACCGCACAAGACGCCCTCAGGCAGCAGCAGGAAGAAGTAGTTGATGAAAATTCACCTTACTATGATGTTGTTGAGGCCCTTATTGAGTCTGGTAAGCGTTTATATGATAAAGAGGAATTCATGGAATCCCGGAAAAGGTGGGAAAAAATATTACGGCTGTTCCCGCAAAACAGGATAGCCACTGAATTTCTTTTAAAGTGTGATTTGAAATTGAACCCGGCATCGTATGAACGTTTTTCCTCTGAAACGATCAATGAAGGAAAAAAATTGTTAAATGATAAGAAATATAAGGAGGCCCTGCGAAAATTTGAATTGATTTATTCAATCTCACCTGATTATTCTGGTATTGAATCCCTGATAAACCAGGCAAAAAGAGGGATGAGAAGCGCTCCCGAGGGAGTTAGCGAGGGCGAGATTAGAAGAAGATATCGACAGGGACTTAACTATTATCAGCGTGGTGGCAAGGAAAATCTTGAAAGGGCACTCGAGGAATTCCAATGGATCGTTGCAAGAGATCCAGGCAATACACGGGCTCTTATTAACATTAATAAAATCCAGTCGCAGCTTCGCCAGGGTGGTAGCGTAACCGCGCAGCAATCCCGGCTCACTGAGAGGCAAAAGGAGCTGGTTCGGGAATACTATTTCAGGGGAATCAACTATTATTCTCAGAATGAATTCGCGAGGGCCATTACAGAATGGCGCAAAGTACTGGCAATTGATCCCAATCATGAAAAAGCGAGAAATAATATAAGAAAATCTCTCGTATTACTTGGCAGGTAACAGATGGTTCTTGGTAAAAAAAACACCAAACAGGATGATGACAAAAAAGAAGCTGTAAAACGAAAAGTAAAATTCGGCCTTCGCTTAAAGTTTTCCCTGTCGATAATATTGCTTGTCAGCATTATCATCGGTATAATGACATTTTATTTTATACAGGAAGAAGCTACACTGCTTAAAAATCAGATTATGCAATTCGCTGAACGTGAAACTGAGCACCTGGCTACAATTGCACGTGAATCTATCAGTCAGAAAGATGAATTACCCCTTGTCGCAGCTATAAGGGATTTAAATGAAGTTGATTTTATAGCATACGCCTATGTTTTTGATCCACAGGGACAAATAATACAAAATTTTGAACCCGAATTAAACGGCAAGCTATTGGAAGATGAAATCACTAAAAAAAGCATGGAATACTCCCAAAAGGATGAGCCGTTAATACAGTCCTACCCGGACAAGCAGTACGGTGGAAGTGTCATATATGATATTTCCATACCTCTTTTCCATACAGTTTTTAAACAGCGTATCGGCACTGTTCGTGTTGGATTCTCCAACATTATTATCCAGAAACAGGTTGCAAAGATGACAAGAACTATTTCTTTAATTGGACTGGTGTTTCTTGGCCTGTCAATTATTGGATCAATTATGCTGGCCAGTGTAATTATTAAACCATTAAAAAAACTTACAACAGGTGCGGCAACAATAGGTACTGGTAATCTTGACTATAAAATTGATATAACCACCACAGACGAACTGGGTTTGCTTGCCAACGAGTTTAATGACATGACCGACCAGTTGAAGAAAGCCAGGGAGATGGAGATCGAATCACGTATTATGGAAGAACAGCTTGAACTTGCCCGTGAAATTCAGGAAGGGCTGAATCCAATGGGTTTTTACAATAAAGAAGGTGTCCAGATAAAAGGATTCACACGGGCGGCAAAAGGGGTGGGTGGTGATTACTTTGATTACATTGACATTGACAGTAATAAGGTTGGAGCACTTATCAGTGACGTGTCAGGTAAAGGGGTTCCGGCTTCACTTGTTATGGTTATGATCAGAACCGTTTTTACTTCGTATGTCAGCAGGGATGATGTGCAATGCGGCGGGGTAGTGCGGGCTATAAATGATTCCCTGAGTGCCGACTTTGCAATCGATAAGTTTGCCACACTGTTTTTCATGATATACGACCGGGCACACCATGAACTATCATTTTCAAACGCGGGTCATGGACCGCTTTTCTGTTACAGGGCTTCATTGAAAGGGTGCACAATAACAAAGCTTGACAATGTACCCATTGGTATCATGGAAGATGTTGAGTATAGTCAGGCCAGGGTTAAAATGGAACAGGGTGACGTGGTGGTAATGTATACGGATGGTATCACTGAAATGCGTAACGCTGAAAAAGAAGAATATGGTTTGCTGAGATTGCAGAAATTAATTATGAAACATAACGATAAAGATGCAAATGAACTTGTAGAAATAATAGTTGATGATGTTGAGAATTTCAGGGGAGATGTACCTCCCCATGATGATATGACCCTGCTTGTCTTGAAAAGATCCGCGTAAATCTAAATCAGGTCTTCGTCGGATTCGTAGATTGTAAAAAATTTATCCAGTGTTGCCAGTTTGAGAATGTTCAATACATCTTCATGAATATTCATAAGGGCAAATTTTCCGGTATGTGCTTTCATTTTTTTCTGACCAGCAACCAGTGCACCAATACCAGAAGAGTCCATGTAATTCACGTTTCTCATATCCACGATAACACTGGGATTGCTACCATCAGTAACGCTAAAAAGAGCTTTCTTCAGTTCACTTACGTTATAGAGATCGACTTCCCCACTCACTTCAACGATTTTATGTTCACCATGATCTCTGAATTCAATATCCATTAAGGCCTCCAAAAAATTACTACAGATGGTAAGTGCTAATAATACACAACAATGATTAAAATTAGATTATTGCAAACCAAGCTATATTTTGCTATTTATAACTATAATAAAATATCTGATTGTGTATTGTGTCAATAAAATACTTTAAATTTCAAGAAATTAAATAAATATTAGTTCTATTTTTATAATAATTAATAATATTAATAATTAAAATAAAAGTGATGTATGAATTAATACATCACTTCAGCTAATAAACCGCATACTTTTTACTTAATTAGATAGAGATATAGTTTACTGGTAAAAAATCAACAATATTTTTCAAAAAATATGCGTGCGCATCATTGATTATTTATCTATGCGTGGTAATGAGAAATAAAAGGTTACCCATTCATTATGTTTCGATTCTGCCCAAACCGTACCTTTATGTTTTTCAATTATCTTTCTGCAAATGTACAGGCCAAGTCCTGATCCCTTGATGCCTTCTGTACCTTTTTGTTTCAATCTTGAGAATTTGTTAAAAAGTTTATTCATGTTGTCTTCGGGTATACCAACACCCTCATTATATACTGAGAAAATATACGAATCCTTTTCCTGGTAAAGTCGAATGGTAACGGTTGTGTCAGGGCGGCCATATTTTATGGCATTGTTAAGATAATTAGTGACTACAATTTTCAGAAGATTCTTGTCCCCGTATACTTCCGGTTCCACTTCAAACTTGGTATCTACTGATATGTTTTTATTATTATTTACGTGTTCAGGAATTTCGATGATGGGCTGTATTACATCGGTTAACAGGTTTATACGTTTCTGAAAAGACTTTAAGTCATCCAGCTCCATCTTTGAAAGATCGATATAATTTCTTATTATATCTTCCAGGTATTCACAGTTTCTAAGTATAGTTTGAATAGTTTTTTGCTGTTGAGGGTCAAGATTACCGAAATATCCCTTGTAAAGTGTTTCAGCTGTTGTATGTACCACCGAAACAGGACTTTTCAGTTCATGAGAAACTATAGCCATCAAGTCAAGCATTTGGGTGTCGGATTCTGATTCCCTGGATGTAATAGCGTTATCCACGATATCACGTAATTCTTCAGGAGTAAAGGGTTTGGGGATATAGTCAAATGCTCCATTTGTAAGCGCTTCCCTGGCGGTTTCCACCGTGGCATATCCGGTAAAGATGATAACTGTAATACCCGGCTTTTTCTCTTGTAATGTTTTCAGTACTTCCATACCGCTGATACCAGGCATCTTAAGATCAGTAATTACAATATCATATTCTTCATTATCAGTTCTGTCGAGTCCTTCCTGGCCGGAAGATGCTGTATCTATTTGAAGATCATCCCTTTTGGATAATATTTTTTTACAACTTTTAAGAACAATGTCTTCGTCGTCAATTATCAGCAATTTCACAGGTTGTTGCATATATACCTTCTTGTAACCGTCCTTATCAAATATTTTTGTATTGTGTATATTGTATAAATTAAAATATGCTGGTGTCAAGTGTTATGTACGTTTGTATACTCAAATCTCAACCAGATTTTAATTTTCAACTGGAAGTACTATGGTAAATGTACTTCCTTCATCGGGCTTGCTTTCAACAGAAATTTTACCATTATGACGGTCTACAACACCATACGTAACGGCAAGACCAAGACCGGTACCTTTGCCGGTTTCTTTTGTTGTAAAGAAAGGGTCGAATATCTCGCCCAGTTTTTCTTCAGGGATTCCTTCCCCTGTATCGTTGAATGAAATAATAATAGTATTATTTTCATTATCCATGCGTGTCATTATGGTGAGTACACCACCATTTTTCATGGCATCGGCAGCATTTAGCGCAAGGTTGTTTATAACAGATTTGAACTGGTTGACATCAAGCATGGTATCAGGGATATCTATGGCCAGGTATTTTTTTATTGTAATGTTCTGAAAGGCGACATGTCTCTCAAGAATGGAAATGGTAGAGTTGATTACATCATTGATATTCGCCGGTTGTCTGTCAAGTTGGGTTTCACGGGCAAAATCCAGTACTTCCTTGACGATTTTTCTGCATCTCAATGTCTCGTCAACAATTACCTGGAGATCATCCCGATGTTCCGGATTATCGCAGTCTTCCAGCAGCATTGAACTGTATGTTAGTATTCCAGTGAGCGGGTTGTTAATTTCATGTGCGATACCGGAGGCAAGCCTGCCAAGAGAGGCCATCTTTTCAAGTTGCACAGTTTTACGCTGTGTCTGTTCTTTAAGCTGTCGATCACGTTTCACTATGGCGTCGGTCATGTTGTTGAAGGCATTGCATAGATGGCCAAGTTCATCTTTCGATGAGAAACGTATTTTTCTATCATAATGTCCGTCTGTTACGCTTTTGGAAGCCTGCATGAGATGATTTATCGGAGTTATAATATTTTTAATAAGCCAGACGGCGAGAAAAAGAGACAACAGCAGGGTGCTGAGAATAAGGGCCATATACGTGTAGGTTGCCTCACGCTTGATAATGTTGAATTTTTCTTCCAATATGCCAACATAGAGTATTCCTACCACCGTATCGGCAACATCATAAATTGGTTTATACGCGGATATATACCAGTTGTTAACAACAAACGCCTTATCAAGCCATATTTTACCCTGTACAACAACTTTCCGGTACACCTCTTCTGATACACATGTACCGATTGCCCTTTCTCCGTTCTTTAATGTTACATTGGTGGATATGCGGATGTTATCAAGAAATATGGTTGCTGTTCCATACTCTACACCATCAATTTTCTGTTTATTGAATATCAGATTTTTTATATTGTCTGGAATAGAATAATTGCGGTTAAGAAGTTTCGCGCCGTAGAGTACCCCGGCCAGTCTTCCATTGATATATACGGGGGCAGAAGCCTTTAGCGCAAGGCCACGGCGCAACATGGTGCTTTCAAGGGGACGTGCCTTGCTTGTTGGTACAAGTTCAATTTTTGCCTGTTGGGCAAGCTCATTCCCTTCTTCCTGAAGGGCCTCTGCTGATATAATTCCCGTACCGGTACACCCCTTGCCCGTAGCAAGAGTTTTATTCAGAAGAATATCATCACCCATAGGGGCAGATGATGATGGATTGCTTGATCGTACAAGTATACTGCCATCAGGAAGAATAAAATTCAATATATCAAGACCAGCCTCTTTCTTGACTTCCCTTAGCTTGTTAAGCAGAAGTGATGTATTCCTGTTGGTTATCGCACGTTGCATATACGGCAGAGATGCAACGTGTTCTATATATATCTTAATTTCGTCAATTTGTTTGTCATAAATAAACTGGGCAGCATTCAGGTCACTGCGCACTGATTCGTACGCCTGTCCGATCACGTTGTCATTTATTATCTTGATACCAATAATCGTTGATGAGATGCCAACAACAAGTACCACGGTTATGAGGCTCATTACAAGCTTAATGCGAAGGCTGTTACTGACAATTTCACGTATTGCTTTCAAGCGTAACCGCTTGAATTTTCTTCGATAATTCATCAGTGTGGGTATCCCGGTTTATTTTTCTACGAATAGTTTATCAATGAAATCTGCCAGATCAATAACATTATTCACTTCACGCATCTCGGTACAGTGTGGTTCATACACAGTGGCGATACTGTCGCTCCAGTCCCATAGATGCCGTTTGTCTGGATTAAGCCAAAACAGGTTGCGGGATCGTTCTTTTATGCGAAGGAACGCCTTCATCCCGGGATCCTGGTTGTTATTCCTGGCATCACCAATAACAAGTACTGTAGATTTGTGGGACAGTGAGTCGCTGTAATTTTCCATGAACTGGTTGAAACTGTTGCCATAGTTGCTGCCCCATCCGTATGTGAAATCTGTATCAGAGAATATTGAACTTAATGCCCGTTCAGGATCCATTTCCCTGAAGAGTTCAGTAATCTCAACCATGTTGCTGATGAAGGCGAATGTCCGTACCTTGGAAAAAAGGCTTTGCAGTGTATAGGTAAGCAACAGCATAAACCGGGAATACTGGTTAACAGAACTTGAGATATCACAAAGAACGATCAATTGCGGCCTGTCAATCCTTTTGTCCTTGTAAAAAAGCCTGAAGGGTATACTGCCATACTGCATGTTGGATCTGAAAGTCCTCTTGACATCCAGGCTGCCATGCTTAATTTTTTTCTTTCTCAGTGATATCCGGTTTTTCATTTTTTGACCGAATCTCAGTATAAGTTCACGCATCTCTTTTATTTCTTCAGGGGTCAGCTGGTATATGAACTTATTCAGAAGGTATTCGTCATGCTTTTTCTGCTCTGTTCCGATGGTTTTCTCATTTCTGCGGTTATTGAGCATCTCAAGCATCATCTGGTAGAGATCGTCATCAAGGGTGGCGTTTTCACTGGTTTCTTCGCTCTCTTCTTCTGAAATACCGGGGGAGGACGTGTGCCCACGTGAACTGAAAAGCATGAATCCAAGTCCGCCGCCCCCTGATTCGGAAGACTCTTCCAGGCTTTCAAGGAAAAGGCTTAGCAGTTGTTCAGGTGTTTTTTCAAACAACGATTCGGAAGGCTGGTCATCCAGAAATTGCTCAATTTGTTCCTGGAGCATAATCATCTGTTCATCAGTAATCTTTTGATCATCATGGGATTTCAGCTGATCAATGGATCTCTCGATCAGGGTGTCCAGGAAGTTATCTGAATCACCGGTCTTTTTTTCGAAAAACCGTTCAAAACATCGTTCAAAAACAGGAAGATCGGTATAATCCTTTATCAGTGTGGATGACAGGGCCTGCTTGAAGGCATTTTTATCGTTGAACTCTACATACTGAAGTGCTTCGAACATATCCATTACTTCAACCGTGGATAGCTCTACACCCGCGTCTTTCAGGATGGCAGTAAAGTCGAAAAACTTTTTTTTAACGCGATGCTGTATGTCATTTTCATGTTTCATATGCTGTTCTAATGAATAAATATGTCATCAGATTTTTTCTTAACCAGTTCGATGTCCTTTTCGTATTTTAATATGAAGTTCAGCGTATCAATGGCTGATTCCTTTTTCAACACTTCACATCCAAGCAGTGAAAGGGCCTTTGCCCAGTCGAGGGTTTCACTTATGCTGGGTTCCTTTTTCAATGGCAGTTGACGTATTCTATGTACCGTATCAATCAATTCACTGGTCAGGTATGATCCACATTCGGGAACCTTGATCTGTATTATTTTCTCTTCAAGTTCTTTTGAAGGAAAATCTATGTACAGGTGAAGGCACCTTCTTTTCAACGCGTCCGACATCTCCCTGGCGTTATTGGATGTCAGAAGAACGAATGGTTTATGCTTCGCCACGATGGTGCCAATCTCTGGTATGGTTATCTGGTAGTCAGATAATACTTCAAGAAGAAAGGCTTCAAACTCGGAATCAGATTTGTCTATCTCGTCAATCAGCAGTACCGCCGGTGAAGGACTGGCTACAGCCTTAAGAATGGGCCTTGGGATCAAAAACTTATCAGAGAAGAATACGTCTTCTTCCTCTGAAAGTTTGTTTATCGCGTCGGTAAGGGTCTCCTCGTTGCCAAGCATCTGGCTTAACTTGTCCTTCAGTATCTGTGTATACAAGAGCTGCTTGGCGTATTCCCATTCGTACAATGCCTTGGCCTCGTCAAGTCCTTCGTAGCATTGAAGCCTGATCAGTTCCATGTTCAGTGCCAGTGCTATGCATTTCCCAAGATCGGTTTTCCCCACACCGGCAGGTCCCTCAACCAGAACCGGTTTTTGCATCTTCATGGCAAGGTATATGGTGGTGGCAATATCCCTGGAGCAAATATACTTATGCTTTTCAAGTTGATCAATCACATGCTGCACATTATCAAACATTACAATAGCCCTCTGTTTTACTTCTATAATTAATTATAGCATATGGTAGTCATAAATAATAATAAAACATGTTCGGCAAGAAGTTTACTGAAAAAGTGGATTATTGAACTTTGCCTGCATAAAACTGAACGGGGATTCTCGCGGAGACACGGAGGCACGGGGAATCGAGTTGTTAATTTCTGTTCCTTCAGGTAATATATCGTTCAATCTATTCGGGTTTTTCAGCCAGGGGATATATATGGCTTCTGATTTGAGTTGATTTACTTCTTAGCCTGTGTAAAAACATCTCTAATACTAAACTCAACAACAACCAATTATTTGAATAAGAAACGAAACCAAAATGTATTGACCATCGCACTGTGTCTCCGTGTCTCCGTGAGAACCCCCGTTCAGCATCATGCCATTAAGCAATCATTTCCGGGAATCCGGGAAAGAGTTTTAAAGATCAAACCCTCAGCTTGTTGAAAAGCTGCAGGTCCCTGGCCCGTGCTACTACTTCAGGGGGTAAAGACTGGCTGTTATGTGAAATGTAATGAACAAGTGTCTGGGTTATCCCCAGGATTTTTGCCATGTCGCCGCCGGTTTCAACGAATTCACCGTTCCAGGCATTTTGCATCTGCTGGCGGCTGAAGGATTGGTGAAAATCAATCAGTTCACGAAGATCGTCCAACTGCCTGCAAACCTCTTCTGATTTTGAACAGGCAGATGCAAGATAGTTCATGAATCCGATATAGGCTTCTACGATCAATGTTCTCTCGATCATGCTCCATCTTTTCAGTATTTTTCGTAGCGCCTTGCCCTTAACGGGAAAAAGAAATTCACTTTGGCATTGAAAATTATCCAGGGTCAGTGTTCCATGAGAAATTGTATTGAGTATCTCCAGGTCTTGCGAAAACAGTGAACCTTCAGTAAGCGATTCTGCAGGCATGAATATCATTTTAGTGTACTGTTCGTCTCCGGGGTAGCGGCCGGTTACCAGCAATATATCAGCATCCAGTCCACCGGATATGTATCTTTTTATCCCATTTAATACAACCGATGATTCGTCACGTTTAATGATAAGACGATTATCACGTGGTTCTGTATGTGCCATCGCCCCAATGATGGTATCTTCCAGTGGGCGAACCCTGGAAAAAAGTGGATGATCCTGATCCATCAAACCCAGGGTGTCTTTGATAATGCACCTGAAAAGGGAAAACTGTACAATCCAGAGAATAGCAAGGCCCATATCTCCAGCTTCTTTTGCCAACCGGGTGGAAGGGAAAGTATTGCTGTTGTAATCAAACTCTGCAACAGGGGGAAATTCCGCACACACATTGTTCCATGTATCCCTGAACATGGAGTTGTTCGAGGATCGTTCGACATAGTTTTGTTCAAGTTGCTGGATTAATGATGACATGTTATATTCCCCGGGAGATACTATCTCCTCTTATTTTTTAATAGAGTTTCAATTTTTCCCGGCAGTCCGAACACATTTATAAAGCCCGTGGCATCCTTCTGATCGTACAATTCACTTTCATCGAAGGTTGCTATATCAGGCTCGTATAATGTAACCGGTGAGGTTCTGCCCACCACTGCACAGCTGCCCTTGTATAATTTCATCCTGACTGTACCAGTCACGTTTTTCTGAGTTTCGTTCATGAAGGCATCAAGTGCTTCACGTCGTTTAGCGAACCACTGACCGTTATAGGCCAGTATGGCGTAATCAATAGACAGCTTATCCTTCAAATGCTGTGTGTCCCTGTCAAGGGTTATTGATTCCAGGTCACGGTGTGCCATTAGAAGAACTGTGCCTGCAGGGGTTTCATATACTCCCCGTGACTTTATGCCCACCAGCCTGTTCTCTACTATGTCAATACGTCCGACGCCGTGAGTACCGGCTATCTTGTTCAGTTTTTGCATCAATTCTACAGGGCCGTATGCCTTGTTGTCAAGGGCAACGGGAATGCCTTCCTTGAAATCAATATCAATATACTGTGCCTTGTCCGGGGCCTTCTCGGGAGAAGAGGTAAGTATAAACATATCCTCATCAGGTTCTTTGAAGGGATCTTCCAGTACTCCCCCCTCATATGATATATGCAAAAGGTTCCTGTCCATGCTGTACGGCTTGTCTTTCGTTATAGGCAATGGGATATTATGCTTGCTGGCATAGTCAAAAAGGAGGGAACGTGAATTCAGGTCCCAGATTCTCCATGGTGCAATGATTGATATTTCGGGGGCAAGTGCCTTGAAGGCCAGTTCAAAGCGAACCTGGTCGTTTCCCTTACCCGTGGCACCATGACATACCGCGTCGGCACCTTCTTTCTGGGCGATCTCGATCTGCCTTTTGGCGATGATGGGCCGGGCAAGGCTGGTGCCAAGAAGGTAACGGTTTTCATAAATGGCATTGGCCTTTATGGCGGGATATATATAGTCGGTAACGAATTCTTCTTTCAGGTCTTCAATATAACATTTGCTGGCACCGGTATTGATTGCCTTTTCTTCAAGTCCATCCAGCTCTTCTTCCTGTCCCACATCTGCCGCGTAGCATATAACTTCGCAGCCATAGGTATCAATGAGCCATTTAACAATAACCGAAGTATCCAGTCCCCCGGAGTAAGCCAGAACAACTTTCTTTACACTCATAACATCAAACTCCTTTTCGTTTGCGTATTACCACAGAGGCTCAGAGAAACAGAGAAAGGCAGAGAAAGGATTTTTATGACTGTCTTTATGGTATAATATAGCATTATTGTTAGCTGTTAAACCTTTCGGGTTAAATGATATGCAACCAGACAACCATATTCCCCTCTGTATCTCTGTGCCTCTGTGGTGAATCAGTTCAGTTTATTTTAGTAATGAACAAAGTATTGCTTTCTGCGCGTGCAGCCTGTTTTCAGCCTGGTCGAATATGATGGATCTATCTGATTCCATCACGCTGGCATCGATTTCTTCACCGCGATGAGCGGGAAGACAGTGCATTATTTTGCAGTTAGCAGCGCATTTCTGTACAAGGTTGTCATCAACTTTATATTTTGCAAACGCTTTTCGTCGTTTAGCGGCTTCTTTCTCTCTTCCCATGCTGGTCCAGACATCAGTATACAGGTAATTGGCGTTTTCAACCGCCATTTTGACGTCCGTGGTAATAATCATCTTCGAACCGGATTTTGAAGAAAGCTGAAAAGCGTGTTCGATTATTTTTTTATCAGGTGAATATCCTTTTGGACAGGCTATGGAAAAATCAATACCCAGCAGGGCTGAACCAAGCATGAGAGAGTGTGCCACGTTGTTGCCGTCACCAACATATGCCAGCTTAACTTTTTTGAAGGTGCCGTTGTTTTCAAGGATAGTAAAGAAATCAGCAAGTGCCTGGCATGGATGGTACGAATCAGATAATCCGTTTATCACAGGTATGTCAGCGTTATGGGCCAGTTGAACCGCCTTGTCGTGGGAAAAAGTACGCAACATAATGGCATCAACGTACCGGGAGAGTACACGGGCCGTGTCAGCAATTGTTTCTCCCCTGCCAATCTGAATATCGTCCCTGGAAAGGAACAATGCGTGTCCTCCCAGCTGAAAAACACCTGCCTCAAAAGAGACCCTGGTTCGGGTAGAGCTTTTTTCAAATATCATGGCCAGGGTCTTCCCTTTCAGAAAGCCGTGTGTTTTTCCCTGTTTGGTTTCTTTTTTCAGTTTCATGGTGAAATCAAACAAGGCCATGAGTTCGTTCTTACTGAGATCAGTAATACATAAAAAATCTTTCGAGTTTATGGCTGGTATCTTCACTGTGATGATCCTTCTTCTTTGATAATGTCTTCAAACAATTTCATACCTTCTTTTACTATCGATATCGGTATGGTAAGTGGCGGCATGATTCGAAGTACATTCTGCGCGGTACAGTTTATCACAAGACCTCTTGACAGGGCTTTCTTCACAATGGGTAATCCCGGTCTATCAAGTACAATACCAATGTGTAAACCCAAACCCCTGATCTCTTGAATACATTCACAGGTGTCGTTCATCCTGTGCAGGTAATCGTAGATATACTGTGAGGATCTTGAAATATTGTTCTGTACCGTTTTTTTACTCAATTCTTCAAGGGTAGTGGTTACGGCTGTACATGCAAGGTGATTGCCGCCGAAAGTAGTACCATGGGCTCCGCCGGGTAACACAGATACCAGTGTGTCCTTCGTATGCATTACTCCCACGGGAACGCCGCTTCCCAGTCCCTTGGCAAGGGTGAGAATATCCGGGATTATGGGATAATGCTGGAAAGCATACATCTTCCCGGTTCTGGCGATGCCGGTCTGTACCTCGTCAATTATTACCAGGATTTTATATTTTTTCGCAAGGGCCTTGATCTTTTTCACAAAATTTTGAGAGGCAACGATAATTCCACCTTCACCCTGGATGAGTTCAAGCATTATGGCGCATATGTTTTCATGATTTTTGACAATCTCATTTTCAAGCGTTTTGATATCATTGTATGGAAGATACGTGAAACCTGGAACGATAGGGCCAAATCCGGTTCTAATCTTCTTCTGGGCGGTAGCACTCATGCTGCCGAATGTTCTCCCGTGAAAAGAATTTTCAAAGGTAATTACGCGATATTTTTTCTTTGAAATTGAAAGACCATGTTTGCGTGCCAGCTTGATGGCCGCCTCGTTGGCCTCTGTGCCGCTGTTCGCGAACAGTGTTTTTCCCCTGAAAGCGGTTTCAGATATGAGCTTGGCGGCCTCAACCTGTTCACGGTTGTGAAACCAGTTGGATGTATGTATCAGGGTGTCAACCTGTTCTCTCAGGGCTGCGGTAAGGGCAGGGTGGCCGTGTCCCAGCGCGTTTACCGCAATTCCGGAAAAGAAATCAACGTAACGGTTGTTGTCCTGGTCGAATAGTTCAGATCCTTTACCCCGCGTGAAACATACGGGCAGCCTGTCCCCGTAATTCTGATAGAGGTATTCTTTGTCCATTTGTACGATCTTTTCAAGCTTCTTTGAATTGCTCATATCATTAATGCCTGTGTAACAGTATTATTAAAAAAAATTAAAATCGGGGGCTGCCCGATTTATCAGTAAATTTTACGCTGAAACTATTTATAAATAATGTCAATAAAATTATTTTTTATTTATTTGACCATAAAGCACATGACAAGGCTAGTAATAAAATATGCTTTCAAAGATATGGAACCGCCCGCTTTGCTCGATAAACACAGATAGATAGTAAGTAGTGAAAACCTTATAACTTTCTATTTTGCATCGATACATAATAGATATCACGCGGAGGCGCAGAGACGCTGAGGAAGAGTACGGAACTCTCCGCGTTCCCCGCGCCTCCGCGTGATACAATTATTAACATTCTTCATGATATCGATATTTCCATGCTTCACTTTTTAATCAATTCTGATCACACATCATCTGTGTTCATCTGCAGGCATCTGAAGTTAAAAAAATATGGAAATGGAATTTCATGGCTTGTTTTTAAATAACAGTTTTTTATTACCGGCAGTACGGAATGTTCCTGTTTTCTCAATTGAGATATACAGCCAGGCTGTAATCAAATACTATAGATGATACCGAAAAGAAGAGTTGCCATGTTGAGAGCTTCGTCCTTGTACTGGATTCGCTTGAAGGCAAGACCACCGGTGAGTGTTATGGGATTAAATTCGATGGCACCTCTCACTGATAGTGAAGCGTATGGGTCAAGAGAGTTTTCGCGGTAGTCAGGGCCGACCGGACCATCATCAGTGCCAACAGGTATAATTACCTGTGAAATCGCCACACCACCGGCAAATTCTCCAATCATAGAAAACCTGTCTGAAAGATCATACACGTATCCCATACTCAGGGATGGAATATACACGTTCATATTCGACCTGATGGTTTCTTCCATATACTCGTTGTTAAAGGATAAAAACTCAAAGTGAAGATAACACGCAAGATCCTTTACAAATGAAGAATACTTACCGGCATTGCTGAAATTATAACCGGCAAAGGCGTCCACTATTTCCGTATCATTGTATGTGTCTTTCCATACCCCCATGGGGTAGGCTTTGCCGTAGCTTATTCCAAACTCAATTCCCCGCATCGCCTCATAGGTGCCAATAAAAGGGGACACCGCGATTTTGCTTTTTTCTTCGGAGTATTGTTCCTGCAGTTTTGTATTAATCTCGTTGCTAATATTATCAATAATGACAAACAGCAATGCTCCCAGCTTTTCTTTAGTGGACCGTACGTCCACTATCTTTCCCGTATTAACATTGAAAACCTGTGAACGTATGGATATCTCAAGGTTTTCCACCACGTATGAACCAATTACAATATAATCGGCATTTAGTTTCTTTCCTCTCTGGGTGAGTAAACTGATATCGTCACTTACCAGTGTGGGTGTTTTGTAATTATCAATGTATTCCATGGTAACGGGAAGGGTTTGAACTTCAAATTGATCCTGTTTTTTAAGTTCTATTGCTATGGAATCAGGGATAATATAAGAGTAATACCGGTAATCATCAATCTTAGATTCATCGTTAAAATAATATACCACAACTTTTTGGGTGAACGGTTCCTGGCCCAGCAGAGGAGAACAGAACATGGTAAGGCCGAGGATACACAGCAGTATACATTTATTCATAAGGATGTACCGTTTGCTTTAATAATAATCGACAGATTCCAGTATACCCGCAATAAGTGACAAGTCAATAATAATGTCAATTATTGGTAGTATACCTGGTAACAATTTATTATCGTAACGAACATACAATTAAGTTGAGTATTCGGCATTAATTTTTACATAGTCATAGCTCAGGTCAGAGGTAAGAAAAGAAAAGCTGTGTTCTCCAAGGCCCAGGTTGACTGTGATGACGAATGAATTTCTGGAAAGAATGTCCCGTATGTCCTTATCAGAATACTCAACAGGTACTCCATTTACCAGGAGTGGAATATTCTCAATTTCTATGGTTAATTTTTCTTCCCGCAACCGGGCGCCTGAATAACCGGCCGCGCATGCCACCCGACCCCAGTTTGGATCTTCTCCGAACAACGCTGTTTTTACAAGTAGTGATTCGGCAATACTCCTGGATGCTTTTTTCGCGTCTTCCAGGGAAACTGCCCCCACCACACGGACGGTGACACACTTGGTGGTTCCTTCACCATCCCTTACCAGCATTACCGATAATGCTTCCAGTAATTGCAATAATGCCTGTGAGAAATGCTCAATATCCGGTTCGTTTGTGACAGGGGTTTTGCTGACGGGTGCCAGTATGATGGCGGTATCATTGGTGGAGGTGTCACCGTCAATGGTTATGGCATTCAACGTGCTGTTAATGGATGATCGGAATACGTCATCAAGTTTTTTCCGTTCGATGGGGAAATCTGTGATGATAAACGCAAGAAGGGTAGCCATGTTGGGGGCTATCATTCCTGATCCTTTAACGGTTCCCCCTATGGTAAATGTTCCCGCGCTGCTTTCAAAGGACACGGCGTATTCCTTGGGATGCGTATCGGTTGTCATAATGGCAAGTGAAAGATCATGCCCCCGATCAACTGACAGGCCACGGGAAAGCGAGGGGATACTGTCAGCCATTTTGCTTACGGGAAGCTGCACCCCTATAATTCCTGTTGATGCCATGAGTATGGATTCTTCGGGAACATTCAGCGAGACGGCAGTATTCGCAGTTAACTGCAGGGCGTTTTTATATCCTTCTTCACCGGTGCAGGCGTTTGCGTTAGTTGCATTGATGAGTATACAGTGAATGGGATCGTTGATGCGCTCCCTGCATAGACGCACCGGCGCCGCGCACAGTTTATTCTGTGTAAATACCCCGCAGGCATGACACGGTTCGGCAGAGAAGAGAAGGGCCATGTCCAGCCTGTTTTGATATCGTATGCCGCATTCAATTGCTGAGAATGTAAAACCGGGAACGTTGCCCAACCCGCCTTCAAGTATTTTCATAGAGTATAGATCCTTAATAAAGAGTAAATGCTACACTAGATGATAGCCGCGATTATTGCAATTATTTTTAGCCGTGGTTTGCCAGGCCTGTCGTATAACGTGTTTTTCATTTTTCAAAGGTTATATTATACGTTGTACCTTCCGAGGTGTCAATCTCCATGGTGCCATTCAACTGATTAATAAGCAGGGGGACGAGGGACATGCCCATTGACTGTGTCTTTTCCGGATCAATGCCAGGGGGAAGTCCCACACCGTTGTCGCTGACCTGCAGGTGAATCCTGTCCTCACTTTCTTCCATCGCAATCGTGATACGCGGATCTACAATGGAATCATCAGGAAATGCATGTTTTAACGAGTTGGAAATCAGTTCGTTAATGATAAGACCGCAGGGAATGGCTTTTTCGATGTTCAGGGTGATATCTTCAATGTCAATTACCATCGTTTTCAGGCTTTCATCCATTTGCCTTGAGTAGGCATAGTTCAGTTCGGTAACGATGATGCTTGCGTACTGTTTGAAATCGATACTGGTGAAATTACCTGACTGGTAAAGCTTTTCATGAATAAGAGCCATTGCACGAATTCGCTGCTGTATTTCGTCAACCTTGCTTTTCACCTGGGGATCTTTAATTGACCTTGACTGAAAATTGAGCAGGCTGGTAATCACCTGGAAGTTGTTTTTAACCCGGTGATGGATTTCCTGCAGCAGTGTCTCTTTTTCACGTAATGCCTGCAACACCTGTTGTTCAGCTTTCTTTCGCCCGGTGATGTCCTGCCCAAATTCTACCATCGCTGTTATTTCACCATTTTCATCGAATACAGGAAATCCCCGCAGAAACCATATTCTGCCATCAGGGGTATTGAGTTCAGATTCCTGGGCTTTACCGGTTTTTTTTGCCTTCAATACCGGGCAGTTCTCACATGGGGTTTCCCGGTTGTGCCAGACTCGATAACAGTATAATCCAACCATATTTTCCGGGTTCATGGAAACCGAATTCGCGGCTGCCTGGTTTGCCCACTGGATTTGCAGCTCCTCGTTGTAATAACAATACATCTCATAGGTGGAGTTGAGTATTAATGATTTTTCTTTTTCTGAACGTAAAAGTTCTTTTTCAGCGTTTTTACGGTCTGTTATATCAATTGTAACACCCATTAAGCCCTTCAGGTTGTTTCCATCATCCCTGAGTGCCTTTATATACAGGTCGACCCATATTATATCTCCCTGTTTACTGATGTAACGTTTTTCAACCTGGAAGGAATGACGCTTGCCCGCGATTAATTCTGCCATGTAATCTTTTGTGATATCGGCGTCATCGGGATGTGTAATATCCATGTTGGACTTTTGTAACAACTCTTCGCGGCTGTATCCCAGGAGTGCACATGCCCTGTCGTTAATATCTATCCAGTTGCCTTTCGTATCAGCAATGGCAATACCGGCGTTCATCATGTTAAAGACGGCCCTAAAGCGTTCTTCATTTTCTTTAAGGGATTCCTCCATTTTCTTCTTTTCTGTTATATCCGTGGCTATGCCACAGAGGCCCATCTCATAACCATTTTCATTTAATATTTTCCATACCCTGCTGTCCAGTATAACCCGGTTGTCATTGGCATCATAATTTACAACTTCACCACGCCAGGACCCTTCTTTTTTTACAGTTTGGTATATTTCATCCTGTGTGGCACCCATCGTCGCATCATCGCCATACTGGCTTACAGGTTTTCCTATAAGCTCTTCCCGTGATTTCTGTAACATTCTGCATTCAGCATCGTTTACGAAGGTGATGTTACCATCAAGGTCGGTGGCTGTTACCAGGTCTTGTATCTGGTTTAAGAGCATGGAATGGAACTTGTAGTTTTCCTCAAGGAGTTTTTTTTCTGTTATGTCAATTACAACACCATCGTAATGAGTGATGCTGCCTGCATCGTTGCGTTCAATTGTAGTTCTGTCATCAACCCAGAAGATGTTCCCGTTTTTGCCTACAATCCTGTATTCCTGCTGAAAATGATCATGATCCGCTGAAGAGTAAAGTGCCACCTCTTTCTTAACCCTTTCAATATCATCGGGATGAACCATTGAACTGAAAGGGACTTTCCCGGTCAAAATTTCGTCTGTAGTATACCCAAAACGTGTTACGTTTTCGGTTACAAAAACTGCCGGCCAGTTTTCCTGGTTCTGCCACCTGAAAAGAATAGCGGGGCTGTTCTGTATCAATATTGTGGCATAGTGGAGCTTCTTTTCGGCTTCAATGCGGTCTGTAATATCATGAATTATCGAGTACAGGTATTCTTTCCCTTCCAATAGAATAGGTCCCGTGTATACTTCAACGTCACGAATGCTGCCGTCGGAAAGTTGGTGTCTGAATACAAAATAACTTCGACTTTCAGAAGAGGCTGTTTTCATTTCATGTCGCACTTCATCTTCAGAAAGCAGGTTGATCTGATTGATGTTCATTTTCAGAAGCGTATCCCCATCGTAGCCATAGAATATGGATGCGGCCTCGTTGGCATCTACGATGGAACCGTCATCCGGATCTATGATCATCATGGGGGTTTTGCTGTATCTGAAGAGGCTGCTGTAACGCTGCTGGCTTTCATGAAGCTCCTGGTTGGTGGCGGTCAACTCTTCGTTGGTTGCTTCGAATTCCTCGTTGACTGCTTCCATTTCTTCAATGGTAGACTGCATCTCTTCGTTAGTGGCTTCAAGTTCTTCTGTTTTCTTCAGCAGCAGCGCCTCGATATTCTTTTGCAAAGATATATCCAGCCCATGAACCAGTACCGAATCCGTACTATTGTAGGTGGTATACGTTGTCTTGAAATGCATCCAGTATTCTTCACCGCTATTGCTGATTATACTGGCGTCGTATTCAACCGGTGTGTCTTCCTCGTGATCCAGGGTTGATTGCACCCTGGATTTTACAAGGTCACGATGCTCTGGATGAATAAAATCCCACAGGTTTTTGCCGGTAATAGAGTTCCTGTCCAGGCCAATTATCTTTTCACATTCCTGGTTGACGTAACTGATGCCACGCCCGTCATATACTATAATTGCCGCGGGGGCCGCTTCCATCATGTCCAGCAATTGCTGCTGGCTTTGCTGAAGACGTGACTCCATCTGATGCTTGTACAGGGCGGTATCAATTGCTGAATACAGGTCGCGGTCGCCGAAGGGTTTGTTCAGGTACCCGTAGGGGCCGGTTTCACGTGCCTCTTTAATCGTAGCCATGTCCGCGTTGGCGGTCATGTAGATAACGGGGATATCCTGTTTCTCATGTATAATGCGAACAGTTTCGATGCCGGTCATTTCATCTTTGAGAATAATATCCATGAGAATTATATCAGGACGGGTTTCTTCAGCCAGCCTGATGGCCTCTTCCCCGGAATATGCGATGGCGATTACCTCGTATCCAAGTTTTTCCAGGGTTTTTTTTGTGTCCAGCGCGATTAACGCCTCATCCTCAACCACGAGCACACGTGGGATTTCCATGGGGCCTCCTGTATAGCTGTAGAAAAAAACGGCTGCTTAGTGTACTGTAACAGGTTGAATTACGCAAATTACTTTTTTTAAAAATACAACAATAAGAAAACGCCCGCTTCGCTCGATACACGCGGATGATTAGTGAATACTGAGCCGTGAGAAATGAACTGATCATCCCCGCATCATCTCACTGTCATTCCCGCCGCAGTTTATCCCCGCGCAGGCGGGGGCGGGAATGACATTGTTGGTCCATCGGGAATGACATTTTTAAATACATGAAACCGCCAGCTTCGCTCGATAGGCATAGTGAGTAGTTCATAATATAAATCATATAACTAACTACTCATCATTCATTCACAATAACTATCACGCGGAGGCGCTGAGGAAGAGTACGGAACTCTCCGCGTTCCCCGCGGCTCCGCGTGATACTATTATTCTGGTCACACATTATCTGTGTCTATCGAGCGAAGCGGGCGGTTAAAATTTTTTAAAGCAATATGATATTACAAGTTCATCTATGGTTTTTCCATGGATGCGCAGTGAGCTTACTTTTTTAAAAATGTTACATCCACATGGGTTCCCGTTTCTGATGAGATGGTAATTCGTGCGTTCAACTGGTGTGAAAGAAGATGCAGCAGTGAAAGGCCGAAGTTAACCGGGTTATTGATATCAACATCCCCGTGTATACCAATGCCATTATCCGAAATTGTACAATGTACCATGCGGGTAGTCGATTCTTTCAGGGATATGGTCAATGTCTTATTTGCCTGGCCGGATTCGGGAAAGGCGTGTTTCAGGGTATTTGAAACCGCCTCGTTGAGAATAAGTCCCAGGGGTATAGACTCATCAAGTCCCAGTAAAACTGTATCGAGATCATATTGAACATGCAGACCCCGTGCCCCGGTAACACATGAATGACACAACTCATCGGTAATGGCTCTCGCGAAACGTGAGAAATCGATTGATGAGCTTGATTCTGATGAATAAAACTTTTCATGAATGGTAGCCATGGCGAATATCCTGTTCTGAATGTCACACAGAATATCTTTTATAACCGGGTCGCTGGTTGTATTTACCTGGTAGTTAATGAGGCTTGAGATAATCTGAAAATTATTTTTAACCCGGTGATGAATTTCTTTTAATAAGGCGCTTTTTTCACCAAGGGATTTCTTGATGGTTTCCATGTTCTGGATATGGGATGTAATGTCGGTAAGAATGGCAAAATAGCCCTCTATGGTGCCGTCATCAGAATAATCAGGGATGAGCTTACCGTCCATATAATGGGGGCCCGCATTCTTGTAATCATAATGTTCAAGGTATTCAACATGCTCCCCTTCAAGGGCACGGGTAACGTGTTTTTCGGCTAACTCAAACGCGTTGTCGCCTATTACATCGGGAAGTTTTTTACCCAGGATTGACGTTTCCTGGGTATTAAAGAAGGACTGGTATTGTTTATTGATAAAACGGTATACCAGGTCGCGGTCAGTATATGCCACAAGCTGCGGCAACAGGTCTACAATGTTTTTAAACTTTTCCCTGGTGTTTTCAAGTGAATGCTCCAGCTCTTTTCGCCTGGATATATCCCGGGCGGTACTTATTATTCGCTGGCACCCTTCAAAATTGATAAGGATACTGTGTAGTTCTATCGGGATAGTGTACCCTTCTTTATGTTTGTGACTGGTAGTAAAAAATGAACTTCCCTGGCTGTTCAGTTGTTCAATTCTTTCAGTGATAAGGTGCTGATATTCCGGGGAATCTATGTCCCGGATATTCATGGAGCATAATTCTTCACGGGTGTACCCCAGTTTTTCGCATGCCGCGTCGTTTACCTCTATGAAATTGCCGTCAAAATCATGGATAAACATGGCATCTGCAGCCTTGTGAAACAGCTGGCGATACCGTGCTTCGCTTTCTACCAGTTGCTGTTGTAACGCATGGGTGTTCAGTGCGGTGTGGATGGTGGCCAGGAGATCCAGTTCGTTTACCGGCTTGTTGAGATACCCGTATGGGTTGCTTGATATGGCTTTGTTGAGAGTATCTTTGCTGGTATTGGCGGTCACATATATTATTGCAGGATTTGCGTGTTCACGTAATAGCATGGAGGTCTCGATGCCGTCCATATCCCCTTCAAGCAATATGTCCATGAGTACGAGGTCCGGCTTGTAGTCGGCAGCCATGGCCAGGGCATCGGTTCCGTTTGACGAGATACCAATAACTTCATATCCTTTCTCTTCAAGGGTTTTCTTGATGTCCAGGGCGATTAATGGCTCGTCTTCAACAATAAGTACATTCTGCTTGTCCACGTTCACCTTCTTCGGGCGGCTATAGAAAATGAATTCTTTGCCTGTCTGATATATAAACATATAGGGTTCATGAGGGAAGTCAATAATAAAATGATTTATTGAGGAATGCTATAGATGAATAGTGAATAGTGCAAACCATATAACTTGATATTCTTCATCGACACACAATAACTATCACGCGGAGGCGCTGAGGAATATTACGGAACTCTCCGCGTTCCCCGCGGCTCCGCGTGAGAAATAATTGTTGTGTTTAATTTTAGATGTAGTTTTCACAGACGCATGGATGACAGTGAGCAATCAATTGCGCAAGATAAAACTGTACCCTGTTGAAGGATAAGTAAAAATTGTATTTACATAGTGCCTTGTAATGGTATACTACATACTGGATGATACATAGAACCGGTCATCACCAGGTATGAAACCATGAATACTGATAAAAAAATACTGATCGTTGATGATGAGCAGTCACTTGCCAGTATGCTGCGGCTCATGCTTATAAGCCTGGGATACGATGCCCCTGATATCGTGAATACTTCACAGCAGGCCATACAGCATGTACGAAATCATCACACCGATATAATCCTCATGGACATAATGCTCAATGACAGAATTGACGGCATTCAAACTGCCCATATAATAAAGGCTGATTTCGCCATACCAGTGATATTTATGACAGGACAGCCAAGCGAAGAGATATTTGACAGGGCGAAAGATGTGGGTTCATACGGGTATCTTATAAAGCCTATTCGTGAAGAGGAGTTATGGTCGGTACTAGAGAATGCCTTTTACCGTGTGCAGATCGAGTGTAATTTAGAATATGAACGAAACCTGGCACAACGATATTTTAACGCCGCACCCGCCATTATGATGGTGCTCAATAGTGAAGGTGAGATTGATACCATCAATACCATGGGGTGCCAGGTTCTCGGTTATTCCGCTGAAGATCTGAAGGGGATGAACTGGTTCGAAACCTTTGTGCCGGAAAAAATAAAAAACGATACTGAAGATATATTTAAGAAAATGATGAAAGGTAAAACCGGTATTTTGAGGTTTTATGAAAACGAAATAGTCACCGGGGGTGGCGCACGAAGAATTGTATCATGGCATAATATGCCTCTCAGGAATGACACAGGTGCAATAACCGGCCTGCTTGCATCCGGACAGGATGTAACTGAAAAAAGGATGGCTGAACAGGAAATAAAAGAAAAAGACTACCAGATGAAGGCGGTATTAAAAGCCTCTCCCGTGGGGATCGCCCTGCTTCGTGAACGTACAATCGTATGGTTAAATGAAGCCCTGATGCGGATGACGGGGTATGATGAAAACGAGCTGATCGACCAGCAAGTGGTGAAGTTATACGAATCTGAACAGGAATATGAAAGACTTGGAAAGATTTTGTACTCAGATCTTTCCAGCCATGGTTTTGCCAGGTATGAGACCCGTTGGATCCGGAAAAACGGTAACCTGTTTCCATGCCTTCTGCACGCCTCTCCCCTCGATCCGGAAGACCTCGACAGGGGGGTTATCATCGCTTCTATAGATATGTCAGAGCCCAAGAGAATCGAACGTAACCTTTTAAAAACCAACCAGATGCTACAATTGATCATATATTCATCTCCCCTTGGCATAATTCATGTGGACGTGGAAGGGGTTGTGGTTATGTGGAACAGGGCTGCCGAACGTATATTCGGATGGAGTGAAAAAGAGGTTATGGGAATCGACGTAAATGATGTGATACAGGCAGTCGATATTGATTTGAAGAACGTATTAGCTGATGTAATAAATGGTGCAAAATACATTGGGAATGAAATTGCCGTTAGAACGAACGACGGTACCCACATATACGTAAGTGTTTCTGCCACCCCCCTGCATGACGGGATGGGAGATGTTCTCGGGGTACTGGCACTGGTTGAGGATATAACGGAAAAAAAGAGAAACGAGGCCGAACTTTTTACCAAGAACCAGCTTCTCTCTTCTATTGTCGATTCGGCCCCACTTGCCATTATTGCCGTGGATACAGGTGCCAGGGTTACCCTGTGGAATACCGCTGCTGAAGATTTGTTTCAATGGAAAGAAGGCGAGGTGCAGGGACGTGATATCCCCATTATTCCCGAGTATGAATCAATGAACCTGAAAGAGCATTTTCAGAATATTCAGAAAGCGGGGGGGCTTACCAGCTTCGAGGTGAAGCGCAGAAAAAAGGACGAAAGTCTTGTGGATGTAAATCTGAACGTTGCAATGCTGAGAGATCCCTCGGGCCGGGTTACCGGTGCCCTGACCATCTACGAGGACATTACCGAAAAGAAACGCTCACAGGTATTATTACAGGAGAGTGAAGAGCGGTATCGGGCCATGGTCGAGTCTTTCAATGGTTTTATATACATGTGTTCAGGTGATTATGAAATAATATTCATGAATGAACGATTAAAAGATCATATTGGTGATAAAGAAGAAGCAGGAGAGAAATGTTATCACGCAGTGTTTGGGAAAAAAGATATATGTGAATGGTGTGTACACAATGATGTGCTTAAAGGCAGGGAAGCAGAACAAGAAATATTCAGTCACAGGGACAGGAGATGGTATTACATGGTGAGCACACCGGTATACCATGCCGACGGAAGGGTTTCTTGCCAGGCCATGATGTATGACATTACCGACAGGAAGAACGCCGAGTCTGAGTTGTTGCGGCGTTACAACCAGGTATCAGCATTGTCGTCAATCTACCATACTATGATATCATCAGAGTCTACCATTGAAGACATATCATCTGCCATACTTGAGCAGGCAAAAAACCTGACAAAAAGCAAAGAAGGATACGTATCCGAAATTGAATCAGCGGTCAGAAAGAATGTTATTCATGCTTATTCTAACGGTATCGTAACAAGATACGCGGAAAAAGAAAATGATAAGCTGGTGTTTCCCATGAACGAGAATGGCGGGTACGGGGGGCTGGGGGCTTTGACCCTGGAAGATGAGACATGTTATTTTACCAATGATCTTGCACTTGAATACCAGACAGTGCTGGAAAAGAAGATGAGTTCACATGTAAAAAAATATCTTTCATGCCCCGTTGTTCTTGAAAATGAACTTGTTGGACAGATATGCCTGTTCAATCCCGACGGGGATTATACAGGTGATGACGCCGAAGCTACAGGGCGTCTTGGTGAATATTACGCCCTGGCCATACAGCGAAAACGTTTTGAGACTGAACTGGCAAGAAAGGGGTCAGAGTTATCGGAGTTGTATACCAACCTGAGTGAGATCAGGGAACAGGAACGTACAGAAATTTCCCGTGAGATTCATGACGAGCTTGGGCAGCAGTTGACCGCGTTGAAAATGGATGTGGCATGGCTTAAGAAACGGGTGGACGAGTCAAACAGCGAGATACAAGAGAAAACCAACCAGATGATTTCCCTTATCGATACCACAATTCGTACCGTGCGAAGAATAGTGTCTGAACTGCGGCCTGGAATTCTTGATGACCTTGGACTCATTCCCGCCATAGAATGGTTATGTGAGCAGGCCCGGGAGCGTACAGGGATTGAATTTGATGTGATTTCTGTAAAAGAAGAGTATAATATTGACGATACTGTAACAATAACGGTGTTTCGGATAATACAGGAAGCCATACACAATATTTTGAAACACGCGCGGGCGGCCCATGTGAGTATCAATATTGGCTACGCCGATGGTGACCTTCTTTTACAGGTAAGTGATGACGGTGTGGGATTTGATCCGGATGCTGTACGTGAAAAAAAATCATACGGAATAATCGGGATGAAAGAACGTGTTTTGGCTCTTGGTGGTACAGTTCACTATTACAGCAAACCTGGCGAAGGTACCAGGCTGGACATTCAGATCCCGGTAAATTAAAAGGAAGAAAAACAGAATGAAGCTTAAAATAGGTATCGCGGATGACCATGACATAGTCAGGCAGGGGCTGAAGCAGATTATCTCTGACACAGATAACATGGTGGTGATGGGAGAGGCGTCAAACGGCCAGGAACTTATCGAGATGGTTCGAAAGAAACCTTTTGACGTGCTGCTCCTTGATATTTCAATGCCCGGACGCAGCGGTATTGAAATATTAAAACAATTAAAGATAGAAAAGCCCAATCTCCCCGTTCTCATGCTTAGCATGCATCCCGAAGACCAGTATGCCATTCGTGCACTGAAGGCGGGTGCCTCGGGGTATATCTCGAAAGATAGTGCTTCTGAAGTACTCGTGGAGGCCATAAGGAAGGCCGCGCAGGGACGAAAGTACATCAGCCCCTCACTTGCCGAAAAGCTTGCCGGAACTATATCGCATGATGTGGACGAGAAAGCACACGAATCACTTTCTGACAGGGAGTTCCAGATACTGGTTATGCTGGCCCAGGGAAAGTCGGTGTCGGAAATCGGAAAAGAACTATTTCTCAGCGTGAAGACCATAAGCACCTACCGCCGCAGAATACTGGACAAGATGAACCTGAAAAACAACGCCGAACTTACCCATTATGCCATTGAGCATGAGCTGGTGTAATATCTGTAGGATAATTCTTACAGTGATTATGTTAATTTGCCTATAGTAAAATATAATAATATCTATGCCTAAAAAAAGAAAAACTCTATTGAAGTTTTTAGAATACGTTTCCATTATGAAAAAAGTGTTTTAATTGTAACGGAAAAAATGGGGATGAAAATGAAGATAAGAATTGGTTTTGCCGATGATCATCCACTTGTGCGTGAAGGCCTGAGACAACTGATAGCGGATACAGGGGATATGCAGGTTGCCTTTGAGGCAGCGCATGGACAGGAGATGGTTGAAAAAATCAAGAAGATAGATATTGACGTGGCAATACTGGATATTTCCATGCCAGGAAGATGTGGAATAGATGTACTTAAAGAGATCAAGTTAATTAAACCTGGCCTTCCAGTGTTGGTGTTGAGTATGCATCCCAAGGAAGTATATGCCATGCGGGTATTGAAGAGTGGGGGGGCTGGCTACATCACCAAGGATCATTCTACTGAACTGCTTGTTGACGCGATTCGAACTGTTTACAGGGGAAAAATATTTGTCAGCAGCAAGCTTGAAGACATGCTTGCGGATGAGATTACCGGCGCTATGGATAAATTGCCGCATGAAAATCTTACTGACAGGGAGTTCCACATCATGATGGGTATCGCCATGGGCTTCCCCATCAGGAAGATTGCCTCAGAACTGGTACTCAATGCAAGGACGGTAAGCACCTACAGGTGCAAGATAATGGATAAAATGGGAATGAAAAATAATGCCGACCTGGTACAGTACGCAAGAGAGCATAGCCTCCTGAAAACCTACTCCATGTAAGAAGAATCCTACAGGAACACGATCTGACAGCTTACAAAAAGAAACAACTCTCCACAAAGTAAAAATTAACAAATACCTATAGTAATACTAATATTATGCATTAGAATTACTATTAAGTAATTAATTCTATTTCTCATGTGATAAAGAATACTATGAAAATATTTATTGTAGAAGATTCGGCAATAATGCGTGGACGGTTAATTGAGTTGCTGTCAACGCTTCGAGAAGTGGAAATAACGGGATTTTCAGGTATAGCGTATGAGGCCATAGAAATGATACGGGCAATACGTCCTGACGTGGTTGTGCTTGATATACAGTTGTACGGTGGTTCTGGTATAGATGTTTTGAAAAAGGTAAAAGAAGAGTTCCCATGGATGCACGTAATGGTGCTTACCAACTTTCCCGAAGAAGTTATCCGATCACAATGCGGTGAGCTTGGAGCAGACTATTTTCTGGATAAGTCGTTTGAATTTGATGTAATTTTGGATGCCATGCTCAGCATGGAAGGGAACGTACGGGAAAAAAAGAAACAGGCGTATAATACCCCGCATGATTTTCACTGAATTAATAGAAGTGACGGGGGTGTAGAAATATGAAACAAACATGGAGGAGTAAAATATGAAGTGGTTTAATAATCTAAAAGTTGCGGTTAAGGTGGCTATAGGTTGTGGCATATTTATCGTGTTGATCGTGATAATAACACTTATGAGCTATTATATGCTGAACGTGACAGAGGAGAATTTCAACACGTTCTATGCGGACAGGTTTATCCCGGTGAAAGATCTTAACCAGATCCAGAAGAATCTTTTGCAGATGCGGATCAACATGCTGCAGGAGCAGATTGCCGCTGAGAAGGGTGACTGGAAAGAGTTGAATGAACGTATTGAGTATTCCGGCCGTCTTGGTAAGGAATACAATGAGCTCTGGGATGCCTACATGAAGACAAAGCTTACTGAAAAGGAAGAAAAGCTTGCAAAGCAGTTTCAAGAGAAGTCCGGTGCTGCAGCAGGCATTCGGCATGATTTCGCAAGTGCGGTGAAGGCAGGCAGGCTGGATGAAAGTCTTCGTCTTTCTGATAAGTGGCTGGAGGGATACAAGGAAGTACGTGATACCATGGCCCAATTGATTGGCCTGCAGGTTGAAATTGCTAAACAACTGAAAGAAGATGCAGCATTACTGGCAGCAACGCTCGTAAATGTGCTTTTCATTGTTCTGGGACTATCTCTTCTTTTTGGTGCCGTAATAACTTTATTACTTGCTAATGCCATAAAAAAGCCTGTACAAAAAGGGCTGGAATTTGCAAAGCGTATTGCCGACGGTGACTTCACAGAGCGGATCGATCTTGACCAGGATGATGAGCTTGGCCAGCTGGGAAATGCATTGAACAAGGCTGCCGACAACCTCGAGACCCTGGTGTCAGATGTGGTGGTGTCTTCCCAGAACCTGGCCCAGGCGGTAGACCAGATATCAAGTGGTAATCAGAACCTATCGCAGCGAACTTCAGAACAGGCCTCATCACTTGAAGAGATAGCTTCTACAATAGAAGAGGCTACGTCAACCATAAAGCAGAATGGTGACAATGCCAAGGAGGCCAATGACCTGGCAGATACCTCTTCGAAGAAGGCAAACGATGGCGGTCAGCTGGTGAAAGACGCGGTAGTGTCCATTAACGAGATCAATGCCTCAAGTAAGCGAATCGAGGAGATTATCAACGTTATCAACGAGATTGCCTTCCAGACCAACCTGCTTGCCTTAAACGCAGCTGTTGAGGCTGCCCGTGCCGGCGACCAGGGTCGTGGATTTGCGGTTGTTGCCGGTGAAGTGCGTAACCTGGCACAGCGTTCAGGCAACGCGGCCAAGGAAATCGGCGAGCTTATCAAGGACTCTGTTGACAAGATTGACAATGGAACCGACCTGGTGAACAGGAGCGGCGAGTCTCTCAACGAGATAATCGACGCGGTAAAACGGGTTGGCGGTATGATCAACGAGATCGCTGCCGCAAGTGACGAGCAGAACAGGGGCATGGACCAGATCAACGTGGCCATATCCGACATGGATAACATGACCCAGCAGAATGCCGCCCTTGTAGAAGAAACCGCATCGGCAAGTGAAGAGATGTCCAACCAGGCACAGGAACTGCTCACCATGATGGAGAAATTCAAGGTGCGCAATGAAAACCTTGAAAAAGGATCAGGAAGGAAGAAAATGCATATCAAGGCAGCTGAGAAACCCGTAACCAAAAGCAATGACGGAAATGGCAGGGACAGGGAGGAAGTGCAGACCCATGAAGCCATGGCCGCGCAGGCACGTGAGAAAAACCAGGATGTGAAAAGCATGATGACTGATGAAGGTTTTGAAGAGTTCTAATAAAGAATTTCTTTCAGAATCGGGAGAATATAAAAATGTACAACCCTGTGACATCTACCATGACCGCTGAAAGAGATTCAGGCGGTCATGGTAAGCAGGTTTACCCATAGTTGCAAAACACACACACCTGCCAGCCTGATAATTTAATACAAATTATCACAGAAAATTCACCAGGTGTAGGATTTTTCCTACATTACGGCACTCTAATATCCTAATAAAAAATAAGACAGACTCCAGTAAATAATAGGAATAATGCCTATAGCGCCAGGCTGATTCTATACTATATTTATATCATCACACTGAAGCAGTATCAAAAGGGAAGTGTAATGAAGATATTCATAGTGGAAGATTCGGCAATAATGCGTGGGCGGCTGATCGAATTATTATCCACGTTGCGTGAAGCTGAGATAACCGGCTTCTCGGGTATGCCCGATGAGGCAGTAGAGATGATACGGGCCATTCGGCCTGACGTGATTATCCTCGATATACAGTTATATGGCGGCTCGGGTATTGACGTGCTGCAGAAGGTGAAGAGTGAACTGCCGTGGATACACGTGATGGTGCTTACCAATTTCCCTGAAGACGTGATACGAAGCCAGTGCAAACAACTGGGTGCAGACTATTTTCTGGATAAGTCGTTTGAATTTGACGTGATCCTGGATGCCATACTCAGTATGGAAGGGAATGTACGGGAAGAAAAGAAGCAGGCGTATAATACCCCGTCTGATTATCACTGAATAAATTGAAATAAGGGGGTGTAGATATATGAAACAAACATGGAGGTATGGAATATGAAGTGGTTTAATAATCTAAGGGTTGCAGTTAAGGTAGCCATCGGGTGCGGCCTTTTCATTGTGCTTATCGTTGTGATTACAATTTTGAGCAATTATATGCTGAATGTAACCACAAAGAATTTCAACAGCTTTTATGCTGATCGGTTTATCCCTCTTAAAGACCTCAACCAGATCCAGAAAAACCTGCTGCAGATGCGTATCAACATGGTGCAGGAACAGATCGCTGCTGAACATGGCGACTGGAAAACGGTAAACGAGCGTATCGACTTTTCAAAGCGTCTTGGAGAAGAGTACAATAAGCTCTGGGACGGGTACATGGCAACCAAGCTTACCGAAGAAGAGGCGAAACTGGCCAGCCAGTTCAAGGAAAACGCTGCCGCAGCCGCAGCAGTCAGGGGCAGGTTTGCCGAGGCTTTAAAGGCAGGCAACTTTTCGCAAAGTCAGCAATTGCTTGATGAATGGCTGAATGGTTATCAGAAGGTCAGGGACACAATGAAGCAACTGCTGGATCTGCAGGTTCGGGTTGGAGAAGAACTTAAAGCAGAAGCTGAAAATCTTGCATCAATGCTGGTGAAAATATTGTTTGGTGTCCTCGGAGCATCCCTTCTCTTTGGCGGGGTGATTACATTCGTGTTGGCACGCTCCATCAAAAACCCTGTACAGAAGGGACTGGAATTTGCGAAGATGATTGCCGACGGTGATTTCACCAAGAGAATAGATCTTGACCAGGATGACGAACTTGGCCAGCTTGGGAAAGCCCTGAACAAGGCTGCTGACAACCTCGAGACCCTGGTATCAGATGTAGTGATGGCCTCCCAGAACCTGGCGCAGGCGGTTGACCAGATATCAAGCGGTAACCAGAACCTTTCACAGCGAACTGCTGAACAGGCCTCCTCACTTGAAGAGATCGCCTCTACCATTGAAGAAGCAACATCAACCATAAAGCAGAATGGTGATAATGCCAAGGAGGCGAACGAACTGGCTGATACATCTTCGAAGAAGGCTAACGATGGGGGTCAGCTGGTGAAAGACGCGGTGGTGTCTATCAACGAGATCAACGCGTCAAGTAAACGGATAGAAGAGATAATCAACGTTATCAACGAGATTGCCTTTCAGACCAACCTGCTTGCCTTAAACGCCGCGGTTGAAGCTGCCCGTGCCGGCGACCAGGGTCGTGGATTCGCGGTTGTTGCCGGTGAAGTGCGTAACCTTGCACAGCGGTCAGGCAACGCGGCCAAGGAAATCGGCGAGCTTATCAAGGACTCTGTTGACAAGATTGACAATGGAACCGACCTGGTGAACAGGAGCGGTGAGTCACTGAGCGAGATAATCGATGCGGTAAAACGGGTTGGCGGTATGATCAACGAGATCGCCGCAGCAAGTGACGAGCAGAACAGGGGCATGGACCAGATAAACGTGGCCATATCCGACATGGATAACATGACCCAGCAGAATGCCGCCCTTGTAGAAGAAACCGCTTCGGCAAGTGAAGAGATGTCCAACCAGGCACAGGAACTGCTCACCATGATGGAGAAATTCAAGGTGCGCAATGAAAACCTTGAAAAAAAATCCGGCAAAAAGAGGATGCACATCAAAGCAGCTGAGAAACCCGTAACCAAAAGCAATGACGGAAATGGCAGGGACAGGGAAGAAGTGAAGACCCATGAAGCCATGGCCGCTCAGGCACGTGAGAAAAACCAGGATGTAAAAAGCATGATGACTGATGAAGGTTTTGAAGAATTTTAAAAGACACCATTGCATACCCTAAAGATATAAGCCGGCATTATCGTTGTTCTGATGATGCCGGCTTTTTTATTGCGATTAGCAGCTGTCTGCCCTCAGTTCAACCATGTGCCACCTGTCGTTGATCGTCTTGAAATAAAGAGTGAAATATGATGCCTCGTAGCCGTACCAGCACTTTATACGGTCACCCTCAATGGTAAATTTCATCTTGTACATGTAGGGTTCCCTGATGATTATTCTGTCCAGGAAGTTATCGGGGGTGAGTACCATGGATTCACAATTCCCTTCGGCGCAATGTTTTGCCTTGAGGGGAAAGCTTATATTATTTTTTATTGTATTCAATTGCCTGTTGAGAATTGCTTTTTTGAAGCGGTCAAAGAACACATGAAATTTCTCAATCTTTTCACCCGGCACTTTAACAAAACTGCTGAAGATATACCCGGTTTTCCCGGATGAAAGTTGTATTTTGTACCATGTACCGTAATAGGGGCCAATGAATGTGTATTCACGTCCTTTTTCAAGTATGTCGACCTTTGTGCCGGAGCTGATATTTGCCACAATTGATGCAATTGTTTCAGGTTTACTTCGTACGTTTACGTTGTCACCGATGAGTACACCTTTTTGGGCAGCAAAGGAGATGCTCACATATAACAGGATAAGGATAATTAATAGCTTCTTCACGGTATGTCTCCTAGTAGTATAAAAGTAAAGTATTATTAATGATTTGGTTAAAGGTGTCAAGAAATGTTAGATAACACGCGCAGTGAAAAAAAGTAAAAACTTACCAACGTATCCAGTAATACTTCTCTCCATGGGAAGGATTAAGGTCAGGATAATTGCTTACCTGGATGAGTTTTTCAAGGGGTGGTTTCTCGCTGCCGTATCCAAAATAGTCAAGTTGGGACACGCATGCAGTTGAACGGGGCATTATCGTCCATGTTTCATTTTTTAGATCGTTGAGTACATGAACAGGAGGTATTTTATCTGCAAAGATGCCCGTAACTATGAGGAGCTGCTTTTCAGTATCATTAACAACAACAGAGTCACAGTGAGTTTCTATATTTGACTGATCACCGTTCTGAAATACGTATTCGCTGTTAAAGAATGAAATCTTCTCCTGCTTTACAAGGGTATCGCTGTTCTTTTTGATTACCCATACCTTTGCGAAAGGGTATATATCGTCCATGTACGCCCAGAGATATACTGAAGAGAAAAATAAGGCTGCGCTTAGCATGAAAAGTATCATGTTGAATACTATTGATTTATTGAACCTGCTGAAATATATATACAGGTACATGGCAATTGCCATAAGCAATGGTATGGCAGATGCTGTAATAACCAGTTGATGGTATGTTGACGGTTGTAATAGCATGCATATAGTTACCAAGAATAAAATTTATTTATATTATTTAAAAAAGCACAAGCAGAAAACCTGATATTGCATATTTTACATTCTTGTTGACATACCCGGTACCTGTTCTATTCAATATGATAACGGGGGAAATATAATATGACTTCACAAAATATCGTCCGTCAGATCGCCGCCGTACACGACCTTTCTGCTTTTGGAAGAACGTCCCTTTCGGTAGTGATACCCATATTCTCTGCAATGGGAATTAAGGTATGTCCGCTGCCAACGGCGGTATTATCATCTCACAGCCGTTACGAGGGGTACAGGTTTACCGATCTCACCGACCAGATGCAGCCGGTGATCGATCACTGGAAGGAGCTGGGTGTCTCACTGGATGCTATATACAGCGGTTTTTTAGGCTCGCACAAACAGATACGGATAGTGCAGGGGCTTATCGATACCTTCATGAAGGAGAAACTGCTGGTGGTTGTTGATCCCGTGTTGGGCGATAACGGCACCATGTATGGCCCCTTTAGCGATGACATGGTTACCGAGATGAAGTCCCTGGTGAAAAGGGCGGACATCATAACTCCAAACCTCACGGAAGCATCATTGCTGCTGAATAAACCATTCAACCCGGAAATTGAAGAAAGCCAGATCAAGGACTGGATGCTGCAGTTATCAGAGGTTGGCCCTGAAATAGTGGTGGTCACCAGTGTCCCTGACAGGTCGCGGGACAAGACACCGGGAAAACACTTTTCGGTTATCGCCTATAACAGTAAAAGTGAACGCTTCTGGAAAGTGCCAATAGATTATATCCCCGCCGATTTCCCCGGCACAGGCGACTGCTTTACCAGCGTCTTTACCGGTGCCCTGATGCAGGGGGACAGCCTTCCCATCGCGCTGGACAGGGCAGTGAATTTCATCTCGTATGGTGTACGCGCAACATTCGGGTACGAGTATGATCAGAACCAGGGTATACTGCTTGAACGCATACTGGGACGATTGAACGCCCCCATGCCGGTAAGCAGTTACGAGATAATGTGAAGGGCCCGGTTTTTTCGTTGATTGCATTTCTACCTGGTTGTACCATTAATGATAAGCTTTGTGAATTCATAATAATAAAAAGATAATCACCGGGTACACATGACCAGGGTAATACAGTTTTTCGTTTCAAAACACCTTATAACAAATTTCATATTTGTCCTGGTTATCTTCGGGGGGATCGCCTCGTGGTACGATATCCGCAAGGAAGAGCTTCCTGACTACACATTTGACCGTGTTTCCATATCCACTGCTTTCCCCGGTGCGTCGCCAGGGGAGGTTGAGCAGGCCATAACCCTTCCCCTTGAGCATGAACTGGCAAGCCTTGAAGAGATACGACGTATGACCAGTACCAGCAGAAGGGGTACCTCAACAATAGACCTTGAGCTGCGGCGTGATGTTGAAAATACCGAGCTTACCGTGTCAGAGATACAGAACCGCATACTTGCCGTGAAAATGCCTGACGAGGTTGAAGACCCGCCGGTGGTGCGGCACCGTAAAACATCACAGAAGGCCATCATCGATATAGCCCTGCATTTCAAAGATGTATCACTCTTAACTGACAGCCAGAGACGAGAACTGCAGCACCAGACAAGGCTCCTTGAGAACAGGCTGCTGCGACGTGCGGAGATAAGCTCGCTGGAGCGGTCCTCCTACCTTGCAGAAGAGATACACGTAATGCCACGACCAGGTGACCTGTTCCGTTACCATTTAGGCCTTAACCATCTCCGTGCGTCATTGCGTTCCAGTCATACAGACCTTCCCCTTGGCATAATGGAAACACCCTACAGGGAGCAGGTACGGCTTGACGGACGGGTTGAGCGTCCCTCGCAGTTCCCGAACCTGCCGCTGCGTTCATCGTTTTCGGGTAATTCTATTACCGTTGGTGACGTGGCCGACATATATTACGGGTTCGAAGATACCGATACCCTGGTGCGCATCAACGGACATGAGGGTACCGTCCTTAACGTGGTAAAGAGTTCTGCAACCGGCATACTTGACGCCATTGACGTGGTACACGAAGAGCTGGATGCCTTCATGAATTCACGGGATAAGGACAGTGGGCTTGTTGCCGTGCTGCTTGACGATGAGTCCTATGACGTGCGTAACCGGTTGTCCATAATATCAGGGAATGCCCTTATCGGTTTCGCCCTTATCCTGCTGGTACTCAGTGTATTCCTTAACAAGAAGACCGCAATCTGGGTGTCATTCGGGATACCTTTCTCATTTCTGTTTACACTGATCATTGCAAACTTCCTGGATTTTACCGTGAACAACATGACCCTTGCAGGGGTTATCATAGCCATGGGGATGCTTGTTGATGACGCCATAGTGGTGTCTGAGAACATCACCAGGCTGCGTGAACAGGGGGTTGGTTTTTTTGAGTCAGCGATTGAAGGTACACGCCAGGTGTTGACCCCCATAATAGCCAGCATACTTACCACCATGGCCGCCTTTTTGCCGCTGATGACATTTGAAGGAAACCTGGCACTTTTTACCACCAGCATACCCCCAATCGTGATCATGGTGCTTCTTGGAAGTTTCATTGAATCAATTATCATCCTTCCCGGGCATATGACATTGAAAGAAGAGAAACCCGCTGAAACACGGAAGCACTGGTTCAACCGTGTAGAGGGTATTTACATCAGGCACCTTGAGTTTGCGCTGGGACATCGATGGCTTGTCTTTACCGGGTTTTCCGGGTTTGTCCTGGTGGCAATTATCCTGTACATGTATGCTATGAATTTCTCTCTCTTCCCACGTGAGCAGATGAGCAATTTCTTTATCGTTGGTGAAGCCCCGGTGCATTCTGACAGGTATAACACGGCAAAACTTTCCAGGCCCATCGAGGACCTGGTGTTCCCCTACGTGGGGGAAGAGCTTATCGGCGTTCGTACAACGGTTGGCTATCGCCGGTACCGGCCATCCAACGAGGAGAACGTGGTGAGTGTACGGGCTGAATTCGATGAACGTAAAATCGAACCTGGCGAAGCAGTGAAGATGGTTGACATGGTGCAGGAGAAGCTGAAAGAGATAAAGGGATTTGAAACACTGAGGGTGTCAGGGCAGCGATTTGGATCGGATACCGGCAGTGCCCTTGAGATACTTGTGCAGGAAAACAGCGATAATATACGAATGGCTGCAGCTGAAGACCTTGCGGATGCCATGAAAGAATACCCGCAGATCGGGTACGTGGAAATTGACAGGCCCGCCAGTGAATACGAGTACCTGGTACATCCCAAACGAAAGCTGATAAGCCGCCTTGACATTGATCCTCTTGAAGCGGAGTCGGCACTAAGATCGGCATTGTCGGGGATACTGCTTTACAGCTTTTACGAGGACAGCGAAGAGAAGAGGGTGCGTCTGCGTTTTCATACTGAAGCCCGTAGTGATATCGATCGCCTTTTGAAGATACCCGTAAGCAACAGGGAAGGGTACCAGGTGCCGCTGGGGCTCATCATGACTCCCGAGAGAAAGCACAGTATCTCCGAGATCGAGCGGTTCAACCAGAGACGGGTTTTACGGGTGCTTGGCGATATAAAGCCGGATGCCGGGGTGACCCCGCTGGAAATGGCAGTGAAACTTGAGACTACCACCTTCCAGGAACTTGTGAAAAAATACCCGTCCATAACCCTGTTCTTTGACGGTGAAGTTCGTGAAACCAGGGAAACTTCTTCATTCTTCCAGCTGGCTGTAATCGGGGTTTTGCTGCTGGTGTACTTCATTCTCACCATACAGTTTAACTCAATACTTCGTCCGCTGATGGTGATGACATCTATCATTCCCGCATGGTCGGCGGTGGTGTACGTGTTCCTGGTTCACGGCATGTCGGTTTACGGTTTCTTTACCATAGTGGGGGGACTGGGCCTTTCCGGGATTGTGGTAAACAGTGCCATTTTGATCCTGGACAAGATAGACAGGGAAGGGATAACCTCCGGTAACAGGGAGGAGATACGAAGGGGTGTAGCTAGTGCGTCTTCACAGCGGCTTAGGGCGGTGTTTCTTACCACCATCACCACCGTTGCAGGCCTTCTGCCTACAGCCTACGGTGTGGCCGGTTACGATTCCATGCTGGCCGAGATGATGCTTACCATATCCTGGGGGCTTGTGTTCTCCATGAGTGTCACCCTGCTGCTGGTACCTGCCCTGGCATCACTTGAACTGGAATGGAAAAACCGTGCACGTTAGATATTTGGAGAAAATGTTATGTCAATTACAACCATTGTCTTTCTTTCAGCTGTAATTGTATTTGTACTCCTGGCACTGGTGGCCAGGTTTAAGTGGAAAAACCTTTACCTTGATACCCTGCAGATGAATGAAGGTGAAAATGTTCTTTTTAACGATGAGAAGGTAAAGGTGGAATTGCGTGCCGGGACAGGGGTTGACGTTCTTCCAGGTTCGTACGTTCGTGTTACCGACAGCAGGATCATAATAGCACAGAAAGTACTGGGAAGGGAGAAGTATATTATTAAATATGTTATTCACCACACCGGTGAACCTGTCCCGGAAGGACCGGGAGGAGGGTCGTTTAACACAGGATATATCACATACCGTACCATGCGGCAGAAAATATCCATTAATGATGAAGATGGATCGCCCATCGTGAGAATTGAACCCCTGGAAAAGGGGATAGGAATTCCAGCCTGGCTGCATATAAAGACTGCTGATCCCGGTCAATACCGACGGGCCTTGAATATATAGGTTTCACGCTCATGGAATACACGACAGTTTACAGGGTAATTGACCAGTCAATGAAGCTGTACTGGCTTCTTTTTGTTCCCTTTCCCATTATCAGTTTTATTATACTTGTTAACTGGTACAGAAAGGCAGGCACCATATTTTCCAGGTATTCGCTTTTATGGGGAAGTCTATTCATCATTACACTGTTATCACTTTGTATTATTGCCTGCAGGGAGGTCCAGGCATATTACCATGTGCAGAAATTGTATAACCAGGGGGAGTACAATACCATGGAGGGTGAAGTGTCCAGGTTTCGTCCTAAACTGAAGGGGCATAACATGCCCGAGTGTTTCAATGTAAATGACGTGGAATTTTGTTACAATCAATTTGATGAAGAATACCGTTGACAATAGTATTCTGGTTGTATAGTATCAGTTTGTCTTAAATGATCTTATTATTACAATATTGTAGTATAAATATTAAGGAGGAGAATGTTTTGAAATTAAAAGGAACCGTGTTGTCTTATATTTTAATTGTAACCATATCTGTGGTTTTTACCGGTGCTGGTTCAAGTACTGAGGCTGCTCCGAAGCCGGGCCCGAAAGCCAGTGCACCTGCCATTGAGCTGGCGGATGTTGTTCAAAAATGGATCGCTGACAAGAAGAAATCAGGGGAGATCGAAACGATAGTAAATAATGAATTCATTAAAACCTGGCAGCGGGTAAATATCATCGGGGTTGTAAAAGGCACAAAGAAAATACAGGTTCGTCCAAGGCCCGGTCTTTCAAGAAAAGCTGGTAAAACAACCTTGATTCATAAAATGGAATACATCAAGAAGGGTGAGAAAACATTCGAGTTTTATGTTGTTCTGCCGGAAGGTATGGTGTATCGGGATGGCGATATATTGAAGATAACCGATGCATATATTGAGAGTAACCGCGGCTACGGCGTTAAATACGGGGTAAGGCCCGTGCTGATTGGCGGTACCATCGAACAGCTTCCGCCGGATTATTAATAATAAGAATACTGTATAACTTAATTTTATAAAGCATGATGGATTTACAGGCTTAATCACTGATATTGTGATTAAGCCTGTAAACATGTAATTGTTGTGTTTAAAAATACTCACGAGGTTCAAATGAAAAAGAAGATACTGGCGGCGGTCATTGCCGTCATCATATTGTCAGGGTTTATTGTCTATTATGCCTGTCCCGGTACCGTGGTCAGCCTGTCCCAGGCTATTGAACGGGGCAGGGCCGGCCTTGTGCAGAAAGAGGTAACCGTCGCAGATCATACAATGGTGTACCTGGACAGGGAGAATGACGGGGAAGCCATGCTGCTTCTTCACGGATACGGCGGCGACAAGGACAACTGGACCAGGTTCGTAAAAAACATTCCCGAAACGTACCGGGTTGTTGTTCCGGACCTGCCTGGTTTTGGAGAAAGTTCCAAGCTTGAAAACAAGAGTTATGATATAAGATCACAGGCAGAACGGCTTGAAGCGTTTGTTTCAAAGGCAGGACTTACACGCTTTCATATCGCGGGTAATTCCATGGGCGGCAATCTATCAGGGTATTACGCCTATCGATATCCCAGGAGGGTAATAACCCTGGGCCTTTTTGATTCATCAGGAGTTGATGAACCCGTCATGAGCGAAGCCCACAGGGCATTTCAAAAGGGGGAAAACCCGCTGGTGGTTGACAGTGCTGAAGATTTTGACAGGCTCATGGAATACGTAATGGCGGAGCCGCCATTTATTCCAGGTCCGCTAAAAGAATATTTTGCCGAAAGGGCTGTACAAAACCGTTCTTTTTACATGGGAATCATGAAAGACCTGAGGGACAAGCCTGCAAAACTGGGGCCCCTGCTGGGCAAGATTAAGCAACCCACTCTTATACTCTGGGGTGACTCGGACCGTATAATTGACAAGTCATGCGTTGACGTTTTCAAGAAAGGAATTCCAAACAGCAGTGCCGTTATCATGGAAAATACTGGGCACATGCCGATGCTTGAAAAGCCTGAAAAATCGGCAGAGGTATACCTGGAATTTATTGATAAAAGCGGGCAGTAATTTGTAATATTACTAACAGTTGCAATTTATGTATACCTGTTGTATGATATGACGCTTTTTGTCTTGATGAAAATGCGCGTTATTCATGGAGGAGAAGGGAATGGATGATGCAACTGTTTTCTTTTTGGTGTCAGGTATGATCGCCGCCATGGGAGTTCTGTTGCTTGTACCGGGTATTATCAGCCGCAACAATCATAAAAGGTTCCTGTATGATTCTGCAAAGATCAGCGGCATGATAACCGGCAAGTATGCAGGCAACCGCCAGTTCAGGGTGGACGTGAAATTTGAGTATAACGGCAATGACTATACCATCAACGGCAGGCTGAAAGACCTGGACACGTTCAACCTGGTGTCAGAAGGTGATGAAATGCAGGTTGCGGTAAACCGGGATGAACCCGCGCGTTCCTTCCCGTTGCTGCCGGGCAGCCTGCACATGAAGTCATTTACAATTATACTTATTGGTATCGTAATGATACTGACCGGGGCCTGCCTCATGGGTATGGTGCTTATCTTCGAACCGGGATTTTTATCAAAGATCTTCGGTTGATGAAAAAGAATAAAATTTTTTATAATCACACTACTTGTAATCAAGTTTTTCTACACAGTTCCAGTCACCGGGAATGCCGCTTGTTAATAACCGGTTACAGCGTTCAATGTATATAGTATACACGTTATCGGCTCCCTTGCATTCATCTGATAATTGCTGGAATAATGATAAAGCTTCCCGGGTATTTTTCTCACGGTATAGTTTTATCGCTTCAACCAGTTTGCCCTTTAAGCCAAATTTAATATCACAATTGCCGGTGGTATCCCTGTTCAGTATCTCGATCAGCGTGACCGGTTCACTTCTCCCCATGACAATGACGGTATCTAAAATCCTGTAATCATATTTACTCTTATCAGGAAGCTGGTTGAGCAGTCTCCCGCTTATGAGTATGTCAGCACCGTAATACTTTGTCAGGCTTTCAATCCTTGAAGCCAGGTTGACATCATCAGAAATAACGGTCCCTTCCATCCTGTTCTCTTCACCAATAGTGCCCAGCATCAGGTTGCCGGAGTGTATGCCTATCCCGATTGCAATTCCCTCGTATCCTGATTTATTTCGCAGGTTGTTATACTCACGTATATCTGCTTGCATCATCAATGCGGTATCAATGGCATTCTCCGGAGAATCAGCGAATAATGCCATAACCGCGTCACCAATGTACTTGTCAATAAACCCCCCGTTAGAACGGATAATGGGGCCCATTCTCTTCAGGTAGGAGTTAAGAAAATTAAAATTTTCCTGCGGGGTCATCTTTTCCGAGAGGGACGTAAATGAGCGGATATCGGTGAACAGCACCGACATTTGCTTCTGCACCTGGTTGCCCAGTTCAACGTCTATAATGCTTTCCTTGTTTAGATAAGTAAGAAACTCCGTTGGCACAAAGCGTGCAAAGGAATTAGTCATCTTTTTTTGAAGATCAAGGGCTTTCTGCCGGTCTATCAGCAGCCTTGCGTTATCTATTGAAATTGCGGCCTGTGATGAAATCAATTGAAGCAGTTCTATCCGGTCTTTTGTAAAGGCGTTAGAGGTAATATTGTTTTCAAGGTATAATATCCCTGATGTTTTTCCTTTATGTGTAACCAGCGTACAGAGCAGTGATTTTACCCTGTTTTGTTTTATATATAGATCGTCGGTGAAATTACCTTCTTTGCAGGCATTGTTCAATACAACATTCTCACCTGTACGGTTAACGTAATGAACTACGGGTGTGGAAATATCGGAAAAACCTTCCAGGGGAATGGATTCAAGCACGGTTATGTCTTCATCGGCAGTACCCACTGCCTGAATATAGAGACGGTTATCATCTTCATTTTCAAGAATCAAAAAACCTCTCTGTGCCCCCGCGTTCTCAATGGATAAACGCATGACCTCTTTTAAAAGCCTGTGGAGGTCAATTTCACTTGAAAGGGTTTGAGATGTCTTTATAACCGTCGTGAGGTCTATAGAGTCTGTTGAGCCTGTTGACCTGGTTTCGGTTGTTGTGGTGCCAGATGAGGAGGATAATTTCTCCGAATAGGCTGATAATATGTGATGATATTGTTTTTCCATGTGGTCAATTTTTGCCGTTGCACCCCATACACGGTAAATGCTCCGTGCCTCGTTTAAATATAATGCCACTGCCTTTTCTTCTTTCAATTCCAGCCAGAATTTAGCGGTCAGTTCCAGTGAAAGGGCCTCTTCGTGCAGAAAACCGTTTTCACGGGCATGTTGCGCTGCAAGGCCGTAATGCTTTATTGCCTTTCTTTCTTTGCCAAGTACCCTTGCTTTTTCAGCTGCCATGAGATGATATTTATGGCTGTAATTCGATGCACAGTGATCTGCCCACTTTTTCATCTTACGCAGTTTTCGTGAAACAATTGCCATGTCCTTTTTGCGTGTGAATATGTTTTGACCTGGATATAACGCAAGCCGTACCAGCGAATCGTAAAAATGGATTAATGGTACGTATGGCGTTGATATACCTGCTTCAATATATTTAACAGCCAGTTTTGAATATTCATGTGCTTCATCGTATTTCTCAAACAGGTAATTAAGCTGTAAAAGGAAATAGTAAACCGCGTTTAAAGCACTTTCATCTTTTGCGTTTTCATGAACAGGCAGCATCTTTTCCTGGTCATATGAAGATCCGATCAATACACAGGGGTCATCACTTTTCCCCTGCAGGTTTAATACAGCCTGGTGTAAAATTAACTGCAAATTATAAAAGGTGTCCTGGTTCAGTTTACTGATCACATCGGCATACAATGAAGTTTCTTTCTCGACGGTGGAAAGATCTAATCCTGCATAGAACATGTAACAGGAATAGGTGTTCACATGTAATGCGGCAAATTCCAGGTCACCTGTTTCAAGCCCCGCCTGGTAAGCTTCTAGATAGTGTTGAAGTGAATCCCTGATAGGATTCTTCCAGTGGTTTACCATGCACCAGAAAACGAAGAGGGCCTTGAGATTGTTCTTCTTGATATTCAGTTTATCCATCAGCCTGAGTGCAAATGTGCCATACTTGTAGCCGGTTTCAATATCCCCGAGAACAGCACAATGGATCATTCCGTACCCGGCGAAGGTTTCCGGTGTTTTTTTGCTGATACCGTTTTTAACGGAAATTCTTAAAGAGCGTAATATTATAAGGGGTAAAAGATCCGGTGCAGCAATATACGAAGATGAAGCTAATGTCACAAGAAGTCGTAGAACAGCCTGTTTGTGAGGATCTGTCATAAGGGGAATATTCATTAGATCATCTATGGATTTTCCCCTGAGATCGATTTTAGCAAGTAATAGCTCACTTATTATTCGCAGTGGACCCGGGTTTACCGGCAAACTGGTTCCAAGTTTTTTTACTACATCCAGACCTGTGTGGATCCCCTCTAAAAGCTGGTTCCTTGCCGTGCTTGCAAGAAGTAAAGTCTCATATACATTTACTGTATCAAGAACATCTTCAGCATTGCCAGTAACAATGCTGGCAAGTTCATCCATAAGATCATATTCTGCGTTAAGATACGCTGCCATGACAGCCTGCTGGTAAAGATCAAGGGTAAAATCGTAGTCTTCATGCCAGCTGTTCTCATCCAGCAGCGTTATACCTGTCTGCAAATACTTTAACGAAGAGTCGTACGCGCTTGAATCAATGGCCCTTTTCCCGGCAAACAGGTTTAAGTCAGCAAGCCGTCTTTTCTCATCTCTTTCGGTTAGAAGTTCTAAAGCGGAATTTAACTGGTTTACGATATAGAATATCATGTCCGGGAGATCATCTTCCGGGGTATTCTCCAGGACAAGGTTCCCGATAACATGATGATGCGTTATCCTTTCATCATGGGGTAACAGTGAATAGGCGGCTTCAAGAACACGGTCGTGGCTGAACTGGTACAGATCATCCACCCGGTTGATCATACCGTTCTTCATGACCTCGATTATCGATGACAGAATTTCATCATGTGTTTTTTTACTTACCGTTACCAGCATATCAAGATCAAAAGAACTACCAAGACATGCTGCAAGTTTCAATATCTCCTGAGAAACAGGTGGGAGATGAGTTATTTTGCCTGCGACCATGTCTATCACGTTATCGGTTGCCTGCATTTTATCAATTGCAGGCATATCCCAGGACCAGCCGTTTTCAATGGAAAACTCAATGATCCCTTCGTTGTACAATGACTTGATGAACTCGTTAACGAAAAATGGGTTACCGTCAGTTTTCTGTATCAGGGTCTCTGCCAGGTCCCATGTTTCTTCCGGTTTTCTGTTAAGGGTATCCACAAGCAGTCGGTTTACATGTTCAGTATTCAGTGGCTGAAGGAAAATAGAATTAATTTCTGTACCGTTGTTTCTTACCCGGTCAAGTGAAAGCATAAAGGGATGGGACGCGGGGGTTTCGTTGTGCCTGTAGGCACCTAACAGAAGAAAGTTTTTAATATCCGGGTCGGTGATGAACAGTTCCAGCAGGTGCAGGCTTGCAGAGTCCGACCATTGAAGGTCGTCCAGAAACATTACCATCGGGCGTTCACGTGATGTAAGTGCCTTCATGAAATTCTGCAGTACCATGTTAAACCTGTTTTGCGATTCAACCGGACCCAGTTCAGGCATTCCAGGTTGTTCGCCGATTATCAGTTCAAACAGGGGAATAATACCGGTGATGATGCTGCCATTGGGTCCCAGTGCTGTGCTTATTATATCTTTCCACCTGGATATTTCATCTTCACCTTCACCAAGTATCTGCCTTGCAAGTGCGGTAAATGCCTGTACAATTGCACTATAAGGCACATCTCTTTTCAACTGTTCGAATTTTCCGGTGAAGAAGTATCCCCTGTGCTTAACAACAGGTCTCTGTATTTCGTTGATCAAAACAGATTTCCCAATGCCGCTGAAACCGGAAACAAGCATTAGTTCTGCATTTCCTTTACGTGCCCTGTCAAAAGCCTTCATCAGGGTTTCGATCTCGTCCTCACGTCCGTATAACTTCTGTGATATCTTGAACCTGTCAGACACGTCAGATGATGCCAGTTGAAATGCTGGTATACTGCCGTTTTGTTGTAACTTCTCAAGGCAGTATTCCAGGTCAGCCCTGATCCCATGTGCGCTGTGATACCGGTCTTCGGCGTTCTTAGCCATCAACTTCATCACTATACCTGATACGCCAGGGGGAATGCTGGCATTAACATCATGTGGATGATAAGGTTCAATGGCAATATGGCTGTGTACAAGTTTTAGAAGGTTGTCAGATTCAAATGGCAGTTTCCCTGTCAACATCTGGTAAAATGTAATTCCCAGTGAATAGAAGTCGGTACGATAATCAAGTGAGCGGTTCATGCGCCCTGTCTGTTCTGGAGAAATATACGCAAGTGTCCCTTCCAGGATATTGGGGTTCTTGATTGATGTTATTTCCCGGGGGAGTTCAGTTGCAATTCCCAGGTCTATAATCCTGACCTGGTCTGTTTCAAAATTCCATATTATATTGGATGGATTGATGTCCTTGTGGATTATATTATGCGCGTGGATATTGCCGATTATCTCAGTTATCTTTATTGCAAGCTTAAGAAATTCTTCTATGTTGAAACTCATAGAACTGAGATAGCTTTTCAGGGAATGGCCCCCCGTGTCTTCCATAACTATGGCAGGGAATTCATTTATGGTTGTTTTCTCGTATGCACTGATAATACCTTCATTATTGAATAACTGTAACAGGTCATATTCCCTGTAAAACTTAGATATCTCTTCAGCATTTGGATGCCTGTTGTGTAACAACTTGAGAATAACCGGTTTGCCGCCTGCCTTTTCGACGGCACGGTAGATTATTGTCTTTTTACTCCTGCTGATCTCTTCGACATTTATATAATCCTGAAATTGATCCATTAAACCTCATTGCCGGTTGCTGTAATTGTTACTATGAACTACATGACTGTATGTCATGATAGATATGAAAAATCACTATTTAGTCAACAATAAATTCAAAAAGTACATTATTGGTTTGCACTATCCGCTAGTAATCAATTATCTGTGTCCATCTGCGTTTGTGTGGGGCACCGCTCAGCACAGGCCAGGCGGTGTGGGCGGTTTCATGTATTTAGAGCCGTATAGGCCTATTTAATACTCGAAATAAAACCAAAGCGCGAAAAGGATGGTGTAAATTGAAAGGTAAAGCCGGTAAAAGTTTCTGAAACGGATATAGTTTATATCATCGGGATACATGGTTCCCACCAGGGCCCGTGTTTCCTTTATGAAAAAAGGTTTAATGTTTATAAGCCAGCTGTCTGTCTGGTATACTATTTTTCTGAATTTGCTGCGGTAATAACCAAGGGGTATTCCCCAGGCAAAAAATAGTATAAACCATATATTTTCTTTTCCACTGGTTATGATCCAGTTAGAGATATTATTTATGCTTTCCATGTATCACCTCCCATACTCGTAATAGATGTCTACCACCGGGTTTTCGATTTTATTACCAACTTTTCTCTGTAAAAGACTTTTACCATGGATCTCAACAATTCGTTTAGTTTCCAGGTCGTATACGAGGTCAACCGGCTCCACAAAGGCACGGAAAATCAGGTTTGAAATGTTCATCTTAACCACCATGACCCCCGGGCGTGCGTATGGTGATTGTGGATTTTTCTCAAGATAAAACTTTGCAAGGCGCTGCAGGCTCATGGCCGGAAGCATGAAATACACCTTTTCTCCATTTGTAATACGTTTCCATTTTAATTTTACATAATCATTAAGCGTGGGTCCCATTACAATATCATTGGTATAATCAGCGGTGCCATTTTTGCTGCTATCGCCGCGAGTAAAACCGAAGGTAACTTTCTGTCCTTCCCTGTGAAGAACACAACCGCAATTGCCATAGGCCATATCAACGGTATAAGAGTCCAGTGTATCGTTGACATATACTACTTTTTCCTCTGCAGCCATTTTTCCCTCAGGTGTAGTGTAGACATGTTTCATAATGGTTTTGTTGTCTTTTTGGGTTCTATAATTTTTCTGAATAAACAGTAGAACTCCCTTGTTGGTGCCCTGGAGATATACTTTACCGGTAAAAGGTTCTTCAGCCGTGGAAATAGATTTAACCCCTATAAGAACAATGAATGTGAAAATAATTGTGAGAATTGCCGATTTTTTCTTTACTTTTGTCTTCATTTCCCGTATCCTTATATCATATGTATTTAATATAATTATTAGTTAAATATAACAATATTGTGTGATATGAGAAATAAAAAAGCAAACTTATTGCAAAAAATTTTCTATATCCTTTACCAGCCCTATAAGTGGTTATTCTTTCTTCCCTTTTTAATACTCTCTACCTGTTTCTTTGTATTCACAGGTGTAATTATTATACTGTTGTCAAATGACAGGATTGCCAATCGAACAACAGGTGTATGGTGGAGCAGAATCAACAGCTACCTGATTCCCATGTTCGTCACGGTTATCGGCAGGGAGAATGTCCAGAAGAACCAGTCTTTCGTTATTGTGGCAAATCATCAGAGTAACCTGGATATTTTTCTTCTTTTCGGATGGCTGGGTATTGATGTGAAATGGGTTATAAAGAAAGAACTACGCAGGGTTCCTGTTTTTGGCTATGCCGCCGAAAAAGGGGGCAATATTCTAATAGACCGTTCTAATCCAAAGAGTGCCTATCGGTCACTTGAGCGGGCCCGCGAAAAAATACAGGGTGGTACCTCCATTGTCATCCTGCCCGAAGGAACCCGCAGCCCTTCCGGTGAAATGGGCAGTTTTAAACGGGGGCCTTTTCAGATGGCCATAGATCTGAACCTTCCAATGCTGCCGGTAACCATTGCAAACACTAAATATATTCTTCCCGCCGGTACCCTGAACCTTTTTCCGGGACGGGCGATAATGAAGATACACCAGCCTGTTGATCCGTCTCAATACGGGGCTGACAGTATCGAAGAATTTCGAGACCATGTGAAAGCTGTCATCCAGGGCGGTCTTGATACATATCAAAAAAAGGAGTAGACCATGGAAATACTAACACTGGTTGGAGTTGCAGCTGCAGTAGTATTGGCATACATGACCATGTTTTTCATCATCGCCCTGATCACCAAAGACAACAGTATCGCTGATATTGCCTGGGGGCCGGGCTTCATCGTGGTCAGTGCTGCCGTTCTTTTTTACACCGGTACATTCGAACTTCGCCAGCTTATCGTTATGGGACTGGTCACAATATGGGGCCTGCGCCTGGCTGTCCGTATCGGCAGGAGAAATATCGGTCATGGTGAAGACTGGCGATATAAAAAGTGGCGTGAAGAATGGGGAAAGTTCTTTATCCTGAGAAGCTACCTGCAGGTATTCATTCTTCAAGGGGCTATTCTTATCCTTAATATAATGCCGGTGCTGGTAATTCACGCGGGAGGAGGCACGTCCCTTGCCATCCCGGATTATATCGGTATCGGGATCTGGATCACAGGATTTATATTTGAAGCTCTGGGTGATTATCAACTTGATGTGTTTCTTGAAAACCCGGACAATCGGGGTACCATAATAAACAGTGGATTATGGCGTTACACCCGTCATCCAAACTACTTTGGCGAGGCTGTCATGTGGTGGGGGATCTTTGTTATTGCATTGTCAGTGCCGGGGGGATGGATCGGTATTATCGGGCCGCTTACAATTACCCTGATGCTGCGATTTGTTTCAGGAGTGCCCATGACTGAACGGGGCATGGAGGATGTCCCGGGATTTGAAGAATACAGAAAGCGCACCAACGCCTTTATTCCCTGGTTTCCGGGGAAGGGGTAAATTTACACTATGTACAACAGCTTACTTGTTCGAATAAAAACAAGTAAGCTGCACCCACTCACATCTTTGTGGATGCAGGCGGCATCAATTGGGAATTACGAAATGATATACTATTCAGACAGTTTTCGAAGAATTTCTGTAATGTAATCTTTATTCCCATTACCAGATGCCACTCTCATCATCATGGAATACAATTCACCATCAGGATCTTCAAGTGTTATTCCATTGAATTCCAGGAAGACCAAACCAGCAACAAGGGCTACTCTTTTATTTCCATCAATGAATGGATTATTTTGTGAAATATGATAAATATATGCAGAAGACATCTGAAAGAGATCGTGATGTAAATATTCAGCATCAAATGTGGATCGTGGAATGGCAATTGCAGAACTTAGTAAAGCCAGATCTCTTATACCTTCTTCGCCTCCATATAGTTCAAGTTGGTCTCTATGTATTTCCAGGATTTCTGCAAGTGTGAGAAATTGAATATCTGGATCACTCATTTGGCAAGTTTGTGAAGGGTATGGGCGTGTTTCTTGTTGATCTTCTCAAGAGACTTTTTTAGCTTCGATAGACGTTCTTTATCTTTAACCGGTGAAATAATAATATTGGCTCCGTCAGTGGATAACTCCAATGGTGTATCGTAGTCGATTTGAAGTAATTCCATTATGGGTTTATCGATTATTAATGCAGAACTATTTCCGTGTTGGATGAGTTTCTTTATCATATAACACCTCATTTAAGTATACACAATATATATACGACAATAAAGTTCGTCAATAATAATTATTTATTTTCATCCATCACCCATATGGGTGATGATTATTATAAGCAGGTGTTGTATTTTCCGGGTTAATGAAGTTAGCAAATAACCTGATTACAGGAGGATACAATGTCTGAAGAATATGATGTTATAGTTGTTGGTGGTGGTCATAATGGCCTTACCGCGGGGTGTTATCTCCAGAAAGCCGGAGAGAAGGTGCTTGTTCTGGAGCGACTGGGCAAAGCGGGAGGTGGTGTGTGGAGTGAAGAAGCTACCCTGCCGGGTTTTACCCATAATCTTGCTTCAGTGTTTCACGGCATCCTTCACATGGGACCGGTGTACAAGGATCTTGAATTAAAGAAGTATGGTGCTGAATACGTATGGCCCGATGCACAGGTGGGCGGTGTGTTTTCTGATGGCAAATGCCTGATCCTGTACAGGGACCTGGATAAAACCTGCAGGGAAATCGCCCGATTTTCAGAAAAGGACGCGAAGACGTATAGAGAACTGGCATCCTATTTCCAGGTGATTGTTGATAACATGATCTCACCATGGTTTTTCAACCCCCCACAGCCTACATCAGTTGCCGCAATGGCCATGGAAGGTAGTGTTGAAGGACTCAATATGCTGAAGATGCAGCTTTCAAGCACCAAGAACATTATTGAAGAACTCTTCGAATCTAATGAATTAAAATCAACCCTTATGGCTTTTATTAAGGAGTTCGGAGGATCACCGGATACCTATGGTTTTGGGGTCTTTGTACCCATGATGCTGGGAGAAACCCATGAACCACACGGCTGGGCAATCTGCAAGGGTGGTTCCGGAAATCTTGCCAAAGCATTTGTTAATTGTCTTGAAGACCATGGTGGAACTGTAAAAACTAATTCCCACGTAAAACGAATTCTTACCGAAAAGAACCGTGCTGTTGGTGTGGAACTTGAGGATGGCACAATCTACAAGGCTAAAAAAATGGTTCTAACCAACCTGGATCCCAAACAGACCTTTATGGACCTGATTGGTGAGGAGAACCTTGAAGAAAACTTTGTAAAATCTGTTAAGCGGTGCAGGGCAGAAGAAGCAATTCTTTTTCACACACATCTTGCCCTGGATGAGCCTCTGAACTGGAAATGTGCCGAGTTTAATCCTGATATCAATAAGTGCCTTGGTGTATTATTAGTAGACAGCCCACAGGAGCTTTATGATGACTTTGCTGATATCAGCAAACGTGAATTGCCTGATTATCCCCGCATGTTTACCGCGTACCCATCAAATATTGATCCCACACAGGCTCCTGATGGCAAAGGTACTGCTGTGGCATGGCAGTATGTTCCTTATAACCTTCGTGATGGAGGGCCTGAGGCATGGGATGCTGTAAAAGAACAATATGCTGACCGCTGCATGGAGGTCTGGAGTAAATATGTAACAAATTTTGACAAGGCGGTATTGAAGCGTCATGTCATGTCACCACTGGATACAGAACGCCTGTGGACATCCATGACCAATGGTGGTTTCAATCATATTGAAATGAGCCAGGATCAGTTGACGGTTATGAGACCATTTGTTGAATACAAACCTTATCATACCCCATTTGAAAACCTGTATATGTGTGGTGCCAGTACACATCCAAGCGGCAGTGTTGGCGGCGCATGCGGTTATAACGCAGTTCAGGTTATAGCTGAGGATATGAAGATGAAGAAAAAATGGTGGGACAAATAATAATTGACAGGTGATGTTATGAAGTCGAATGTTATATCAGACAAGGGACAACCCATGATGACGATTTCTAAAGTGGGCAGAAAAGGAAGAAAATTAGAAATAACAGGACAATTAATGGGCGCATGGCCATCAAAGATGTATATAACTCCAGGGGAGTTGGCTAAGATGGTTTTTTTAGCTCTTAGACCCGGGGTTTTTCTGTTTATTTTGCTTTACCCATTTTTCTTGATCATGGATTTTATTAAGAAATAGCAGTTACAGTAGAAATAAATGTTGCTGCTATTTTGTATCGCTTGCAATATGATCGGTATGGAATAGCAGCACATTCTTTAAATTTGAAAATGAAAGAGAATTTTGAAATATATAAGGATTTTGAAACCTTGTCCTCTCTCGAGGAGGTTATATTCTCTATATCAAATGTATCTGATTTTGAAGAACTTGAAAGTGAGTATCTTAACTCCATTTCCCACCTGATTCCCGCACATGCCACAGCAATATATCTAATGAAACCGGATAAGCGAAAACCCCAGCGCATTGGTGCCAGGGGGGTTGACCTGGATTTCTTAACCTATTATGAAAAGAGTGGTCGGGATATAGATCCCCTTATGAGATGGATTCAAAGGCAGAAAACGCCAAACCTGTCTCAGCTGCTTCTCGGTTTGTCAGGGTGGAGAGATCATCCTGTGTATAATATAGTTGGAACCGCATCTATTGATTTTGCAATGCAGTCTCCCATCGTATATGATAATAACGTTATCGGTACATTAAACTTTGGCCGTGATACCAGGGAGGGACCTTTTACTGAAGCAGATCTCAAGGTTGTGTCCATCCTCAGTAAATTTTTGAGTATGGCAATCGCTAAATCAACCGGCTGCCAGGACAGCCAGGATAGTCGAAGCATGTTTTGTGATGCTATTGATCATATACCCCAGGGCATTATTATAACTGACTCTGAATATGCAATACAATATGTTAATGCCGCAGCCAGGGAGATTTCACAGCGAAACCTAAACAGTCCTGATCTTCACCAGGATTTAAAAAACCTCATGCGGCATGAGGTTGAAGTAAGGGGCAGGTATGGATTGATCAAGAATGACATACTTACCGCGAAGTACTGCCCTTTCCCTGGTTCGAATTTACAGCAGAATATATTATTCCTCCAGGATGACCTGCCTTCAGCAGTCTCATCCCTTGCAGCACAGTACCTGACAGATAGGGAAATGGACGTTCTTGCCCTTGTTGACAGGGGCATGAAGAATAAAGAGATAGCCCTCGAATTAGATATTTCAGTCAACACAGTGAAACGGCATCTTGATAATATATATGCGAAACTTAACGTTAACTCAAAAGCTGAATTGATATCCAAGATATATAAATTGCAGAATAAGAATTAACTTTTTACAACCAATACCACCAAAAATGCTGCTCAGTCCCAGGGAAACAACCAGTGCCATAAAAATGTATAGAGAGATAGGGTGTTATGTGTCACCAGTTACTATTATATCCAGGTATCAGCTTACCTTCTTCTCGAATTTGAAATCTTTACGAACCATTCGCTGGATTGTTTTACATATAAAAGTACAATAGCGGCAATATCCGTCACACCTATTATCCAGAATGCGATCCCCATTGATTCGTTGACCGTTAAAGAGTAAAATATACCAAATGCGGTTAACACCGTAAGTATCAACCTGCCAGTCACGTATCCCTTTCGGATAATATTGACAAGTAAAAGCTGCAACAGGATAAAGAATGAAGATAACACCAGGAATGGCAGTGGCAAAATAAAAGAATTACTAAACGCGATATAAATACTGTTTATCGCGCCGATAACAATACCTGCCAGCAGTAACATTAATGATACCTTAACAGTTGCCGGCTTCTTCTTGATGATCATAGCTGCTATGTTGTTATGCATATTTTTTTCTCTCCTCACTCTGCAACAATTGTGGCTGGCTGGTTCGATCTGCCCATCATCCAGCGCAACAGCGAATGAACAAGTGCAACCGGAAGGCACAGCGCCCCGCCTGTCAGCATCCAAACTTCATAGACTATTGAACTGTCCTTATAAGGTCTCCCTTTTATACGCGAGATAAATGCGCTATAAGGTATACCGTACATGTTCCCCACCATCATCAGCTGCACAGCCGAAAGAATGATTTCCGCTTTTTCCGCACCATATTCGCGTACGATTTCATCGTAAGTTTCCCTGTCGGGGTAACCCCTGGTGTCAGCAAAGTGCTGGGCAAACATTATGGCCTTTGCTTCTTCAGTCTTGATGACCGTATCATCGCCATTTAAAATGGCGGTAATCTCTTCATTGCTCATGCCTTTGTTCAGGGCCATCCTGGTATGTGCATATGAACAGGCGGCACAGCCGTTCACCTCGGTAACCGCAAGCTGCAGTCGCTCGATGAACTGTTCATCTAGCAGGCCGTTTTTTTTGTTGCGAATCAAACTGGCAATTGCCCGTGGTGCGTACAGGTACGCCCGGTACAGTTCAGCAAGGTTGAATTTTCGCTTATATTCCTTTCTGGATCGTATTGACTGTGGAATAGTTATTTTCATCATAATTATCCTTTAGACTCAATATTTACACATGATTTATCCCAGAGCCACATCAAGTATCATCATGATTGAAAAACCAATCATTGTTGCCATCGTGACTATATCAATATTTTCAATTTTTCTCTGGGATTCCGGGATCAGCTCTTCAACAACAACAAATATCATGGCACCCGCTGCAAAACTGAGGGCGTATGGCAAAATATTTTGCATGTTCAATACAAACAATGCACCAATAACACCCGCGATTGGTTCTACAATACCTGAAGCCTGACCAAAGAAAAAGCTCTTGATTCTTGTCATCCCCTCTCTTCTCAATGGCATCGATACTGCAGTGCCTTCGGGAAAATTCTGAATACCAATGCCAATTGCAAGCGCGATGGCACCGCCAATCGTGGCAGAAGGTAGATTGGCTGCTACAGCCCCGAAGGCAACACCTACAGCAAGACCTTCGGGTATATTGTGAAGGGTAATGGCGAGTACCAGTAGTGTACTTCGCTGCCAGGATGTTTTGATACCTTCGCTTTTATCAACACTAAGACCGGGGTGAAGATGGGGAAGAAATCTGTCGGTAAGTCTCATGAAAATCCCTCCCCCCATAAAACCAATGACTGCTGTTAACCATGGTATCTGCCCCAGTTGAACGGACATCTCGATGCCAGGGGCAAGTAGTGACCAGAAGCTTGCAGCGATCATGACACCGGCTGCAAATCCCAGCATTGAGTCTAAAAGCTTTTGATTGACTGTACTTGTTACAAACACAAGAGATGAACCTGCAGCTGTTACAACCCAGGTGAAAAGTGTTGCTATTAATGCCTGAGCAACTGGATGAAACTGCAATAGAAAATCTACCATACTATTTTCTCCATGACATATTACATCGTTGACAGAGTAGTTTCAGTTACATGAATTATTGAGTACAGTGATGACCTGCCCTTGATATCCCTGTTTATTTGTTGCGTCAAGTAACTAAACATATAATATGCTCACTTCGATTTTATTCTGAAGTTTTTTTCACGTGTATTTTTTAACATTTCTATTGTCTATTACAGCCAAACAATAACAACGGTTATGCAGTCTGCAGGTTAAGAATGACAGTGATGTAATATTTGTTTAAAATGCATTGTTTTTTCTTGACAGATCGATTATCACCATGTAATGGTTTGTAATTATAATTTCATTCAGGAGTTTTTATGCTGGATCTTGTGAGAATGATGTTCCTGTTCCAGGGATTGAATTCTGAGTAGAAAAGTTTTTCCGCAGTAGAATACAATTCCAACCCCGGACAGATTTCGTCTGGTTCTTCTTTCCTTAGAACAGGACATCCCATAATTATTACTTTCTATTATTGAACATGAATAATAATTCATGTAATGCTGTCTCGTGCATTGATTTGCACTGACATGGATTGATATATCCAGAAGAAGATACATCAGCAGGAGTTGAATGATGAAATTACATACACTTGGATGGAACAAGTTCTTTGAAAAGAATTTTGAATATTTTAAAATACAGGGTCTTAAGCCGGGCCGTGTGGTGAAAGAATCAAGGCACCTGTACCGGGTATACTGCGAAGAGGGCCAATTGCAGGCTGAAGTCTCAGGTCATTTCCATTATACGGCGGCGTGTAAGTCTGATTATCCCACGGTTGGCGACTGGGTGGCCCTGCGGATAGTTGATACTACCGCAATGATAGAGAAGGTGCTGCCGCGCAGCAGTGCTTTTTCCCGTAAAGCTGCGGGGGATGAAACCGAAGAGCAGGTGGTGGCCGCCAATATCGATTATCTTTGTATTGTATGCGGCCTTGACGGGGGGCGAAATTTCAACCTTCGGGGTATTGAACGTTACATTGCCATGGCAAGGGAGGGGGGTGCCCAACCGGTGATGGTGCTGAACAAGGTAGACTTGTGCACCCAACGGGAAGAGGCGCTTATCCAGGCAAGGTCTGTTGGGGGTGATATTCCCGTATACCTGGTAAGCGCCCTTGATGGAGAGGGTACAGGTGAACTGGGTAGAAGCTTTGGCACAGGCAGCACCGTTGCCTTTGCCGGCCCATCAGGAGTTGGGAAGTCAGCACTCATAAACAAACTGATGGGGGAGGACGTTCAGGCTACGGGTTCGCAGAGAGACAGTGATCGCAGGGGCCGGCACACAACCACCCATAAGGAGCTCTTTTTCCTTGAAGGGGGCGCCATGGTGATCGATACACCGGGTATGCGGGAGCTGCAGCTCTGGGGTAGTGAAGACGGGCTGGAAAACACCTTCAGCGAGATTTACGAGGCTGCCAGAAACTGCCGCTTCAGGGACTGCACCCACCAGGGTGAACCGGGATGCGGGGTAGTAGAGCTTTTGGCAGAAGGCGGTCTTGATCCTGAACGCTACCAGAATTATCTTGATATGCGTGCCGAACTGAACTACCTGGAAAGCAGGGTAAGCGAGAAAGGCCGGCTTGAACGGAAGAAACGGGAAAAAGAATTATCCCGGATAATTAAGAACCTAAATAAAGAGAGGGATTAGCGAAAAACCATGGGGGCAACAGTAAGCCTCCATGGTTTTTTTTTAAGTTATTTCATTTCACGGAGTTCTTCATGTTCCCCGTCCATCCTGTACTCCTGGTGTGAACCCGTCCGCCAGCCCTGTTGACGTTTTTAATGATATGTATTGATACAATATAGCCAATTGTAATAAGTCTAAGAACATTTTAATTGAATTGACATATGTTGAAAACCGGTAATAAGGTATTACAAAATACAAAATACCATTGCTTTAAAACAAACCCACCAATTATAAAAGGAGGATAATTATGCGTACTATATTAGCCACGCTCCTGGTATTGTTGATGAGTGGAACAGGGTTTGCAAAAACCACTTTAAGTTTCGGATCATCCGGGGAAGCGGAGCAGAAAACCTGGAAATCATCAAAAGGTAAAATATCCTTTGTCTATCCATCTGACTGGGGTCCTGAAAAACCCGTTAAGGATGGTGGAGTAAAACTTTATAAAGCCGGTAACGGCTGGTTTGAACTCAGCATTATAAAGCTTCCTGATGGAGAAACGTTGAAAGGCTTCTCGGAGCATCTCATTAAAAAATCAAAAAGTGATAACTGGGACATACGTTTAAAACAAGACCTGGGTAAAGAAACCATTGGGGACAAGACAGCCTGGGTGCATCAGTACCGGCATAAAAAGAAGAAGAGAACGTATTACGGCTATCATTTTGTTGCAAAGGGGAACATCGGAATTCGTGTGCTGATGGTGAAGATCAGCAAGAAGGGAGGCGACACAATGATGGAGATGTTGAAGTCGCTACGTTACCCGCAATCGGCCGTGTCCAGAACACCAACGCCGACGAAAGACAGTAGTGATGCCAAAAAGGCCTTTGGCACCTACCAGGATGACGGTAACGTGAAGGGGAAAGTCTGGCTAAAAAACATGCGCGACAAGTCGGCATATCCCTGTTACCTGAGTTTCAAGCCGGCAAAGCAGGTGAAAGGACGAAAACGCAGCAGCGACAGGGATGACTATAAGGCAGTGGGAGATCCCGTATTAACGGCTACTGACGACAATGGGAAGTACCATGTGACCCTCGAAAAAGGCACCTACATTGTTGACGTGTACAGCGCTGAGGGAAACAGCTGGAAACTTATCAAGGGAGATGTTCTGCACCTCAGGGGCTCACGGAAGCTTCATAATTGCAAGATCGACAATTGATATCGGGAACAGGTAATATGAAACAGAAAATTTCGCTTTCCGCTCTTAAGCTGAGATTTGAAGAGGATGTGGAAAAACAATTTCTTGAAGATTATTATGAAAAGTCACTCCCCATAATTCGTATTTCTTTCATACTTGCCATTGTACTCTACTGTATTTTTGGAGTGCTGGATATCATTATTGTACCCGAAAGCAAGTATATCGTATGGTTTATACGGTTTGCCATCGTGGTTCCCTTTCTTATTGGTGTGTTCATTGTCTCTTATACGCGTTTCTTCATGAGAAACATGCAGGTAATTCTTCTGGTTACCGGCCTTGTTGTGGGATACGGTATCAACGCCATGATAGGGGTTGCCAATCCGGGTGAACTGGGATATGATTTCTATTTTTCAGGGTTGTTCCTGGTTATTCTATGGATATACGCCCTTTCACGCATGCGAATACTGTACGCGGTGGCCTCTTCAATGCTGGTGTGGCTGGGATATGCCCTTGTTGAAATAATAGCTAACGGCCGTATTTCGGGGGGCATGACCGGTAACGACATGCCCATTTTCATCAATAACAATTTTTTCTTTATTTCGTCAAACCTTGTGGGTATTTTTGCCTGCTACACCATTGAGTTTTACCTGCGAAAAGACTTCATGCAGCGCCTCACCATACAGGAAGACAATGAAAAAACCAGGGGCATACTGGCTACGGTAGACGAAACTGCTGTTGAGCTTCTGACGGGCAGTGAAGAACTAACCGCGTCTACGGTTGAAATTGCCGAGATCGTAAGTGAACATTCAGAGCTGCTTTCTGAAGTGGTGAACCTGTCGGGCAATATTTCAGGCAGCATCAATGATATTCGGGACAAGTCAAATTCACAGTATACCATTGTTGAGGATAATTTTGCCAAGATAAAAGAGATATCAGTGCTGATGGAGGGTATATATAATGACAGTACCCGGCAGAGCAGCAATGCCGAAAAGGCCCTGGAGTCGGCCGCGGTAAACGAGAAGCATATCAATGATACGGTTTTGTCAATAAATGACATGCGTAAAAATTCTCAGAAGATTGAAGAGATATCAAAAACCATCAGCGAAATAGCCGATCAGACCAACCTTCTGTCTCTCAACGCCGCCATCGAATCTGCCCGTGCGGGGGAGCAGGGTAGGGGGTTCGCGGTGGTTGCCGACGAAATTTCAAAGCTTGCCACCATGAGTATCGATTCATCAAAGGAGATTGCCGGCATTATCAGGAATACCGTAAACAATATCGAAACTGTTTCTTCAATGACCGAGAGCCTTGCCGAGTATTTTAATGATACCATCTCTTTTGTCAGGGAAAACTCAGAGTTTATGAAAGGACTGAATGAAAATACGTACAAGGAATTCGAAGAAAGCAAGATACTCTACTCAAGCACTGTTGAAGTAGACGGGGCTGCCAGGGATGTCATTGAGTATACCGAAAAGCTGACCGCCTTCGTGCAGAGAATTGTTGACTGGATGAAGCGAATGCAGGATTCGGGTAACCAGATTCCCGCTAACCTGCAGGATATACAGAATCTATCCAAAAGGCTTGAAGAGCGTTCACGCAATATGAACGACCTGCTGCAGGGACAACGGGGACCGATTTGACCTTAAAAACGGAGACTATGAACCACGCGAAGCAGCCTGGCAGAGAGCTATAGTTCAAATTTTACCACACTTTTCGTTCCATTTTCATTTGTTATACTAAGAGTACCATTTAGCTGGTCGACAAGCATTTTTACTATAGTTAGCCCAAAACCGTGAGATTCTGTTACATCTATTCTTTCGTCAATGCCAATGCCATTATCATGAATGGTGAGGGTTACCTTTTTTTTAGTTTTTTTAATAGAAACTAACACTATGCCGCTATCAGGTTCTTTGAATGCGTATTTAAAAACATTAGTCATCAATTCGTTGATTATCATGCCGACAGAAATAGCCTTATTTGAATCAATCTTAAATTCAGATATCTGTTTTTCTACAGTTACATTCTTATTGTTAGAGAAAACTTCACCAAGTGTAATAATCAGGCCTTCTGTGTAGGCTTTGATTGATACTTCATGATAATCTTCACTTAACAATAATCTATCATAAAGGGCACGCATGCTTTTGACACGCGAGATGGAATCTTTCAGAGCGTTTTTTACTTCAGTATTAGTAGTTGAATGAGCCTGCAGTGATAAAAGACTTTCAATATTGGCTATATTGTTTTTCACCCTGTGGTGGATTTCTTTAAGAAGGATCAATTTATTTAATAATTGCTTCCGCAGTTCCTCCTGCAGTTCCTGCGCTTGTGTAATGTCAACAAAGGTAATCACCGCACCCTCGATAATGTTGTCTAACGTGCGGTATGGTGATATGGTCATCCTGTACCAGTCTCCCTTCACTGTCTTTACTTCAATAGATTTAGGGATCAGGGTGTCTAGTACCGACTGAATATCCGCCTGCAAATTGTCATAATCGGACAGGTTTGTAAGGATGTGGTTCACTGGCCTCCCAATATCATTCTGAATAAGATTGATAAGTTCGCTTGCGGTGGGAGTGAAACGTAAAATTTGCATTTGATGATTTACAAAGACAGTGGCGATACCAGTGCCGGCCAGCAGGTTGTTCATGTCATTGTTTGCCCGTGATAGATCGGTCACTTTTGTTGTCAGTTCGTTGTTCACCGTTGATAATTCTTCATTAACAGACTGAAGTTCCTCTTTCGAAGTTTCAAGCTCCTCATTGGTTGACTGTAGTTCTTCATTGACCGACTGCATCTCTTCATTTGAGGATTTCAGTTCTTCGTTAGCGGTTTCCAGTTCTTCGATTGTGGTTTGAAGGTATTCTTCTTTAGTACGCAGCTCGTCTCTGAGTGTTGCGACAAGACTGTCAAGATTGTTGTGTGTACTGCTATCATCGTCTGCATCGGCAATATCGTCTTGCTGGGAAGTATTCTTACCATCCTGAACAGGCCCCGAGGATTTCACTTCTTCCAGAACAACAAGGTACATTTGGTCCGAAATTGATTTTTTGTCATCAATGGCAGCAGGGCAGACCGTAAGGTTAACAGTTGTAAAGCTACCATTGGTTTTGACACTTAGATTTTGCAAGCTGGTAACTTCCCGGGTCTGCACAGCTTTACGGAGGGTGATAGTTATTCCGTGCCGTAAGCCTTCTCGGGCCATCTTAATGATATTGTAGCCACCCACTTCGCCTTCCACAGGTTCAAGGTACATACCTGTGCGGCCGTGCAGGTAGAAAATGTTGCCCTGACCGTTGACAAGAGCGCTGGGAGGCGCAAGCTGCTTCAGCAGCACCTGTTCGGCCAATTCGCGCATGGAAAATTTATCCTTAATATTCTTTTCAACAGGCACTGAAGTCGCCGCATCAGTATGCGGTACAGGCGGAAAATAATTGCCGCCGGTGACATGACGCGCGCTGAACGTGATATTTTTACGAAGATACAATTTCGATTTGCGGTCGATCAATTGAAACAGGTTGGTAAATTCGCCTACAGATTCTGATGTGCCCAGAAAAAGAAAACCATCAGGATTGAGTGCGTAATGAAAAAGTGGAATAAGTTTTTTCTGCAAGTCGACGCTCAGGTAAATCATAAGATTTCTGCAGCATATAAGGTCAATTTTGGAAAAGGGAGGGTCCTTTATTATGTTTTGCTCGGAGAAAATGAGCATATCGCGGATGTTTTTATTAATGCGATACGTTTGTACCTCCCTACCAGAGCCGCTGGGCTCAGGCGTAAAAAACCGTTCAAGGCGTTCGGGTGTGATATCAGCTGCGATGCTTGACGGATAGATGCCGGCACGGGCATAGGCAATGGCATCAGGATCGATGTCGGTGGCGAATACCTGCGTAACGAAGTTTTGCCTGGTTGATTCAATATACTCCTGCAGGAGGATGGCAATCGAGTAGGCCTCCTCTCCGGTTGAGCATCCGGCCGACCATACCCGCACCAGGCTTCCCGTTTTTTTGCCAGCAAAGAGTTTCGGGATTGAGTTTTCATTCAGCGAGTTGAATGAATCGGTATCACGAAAGAAGTTGGTGACACCTATGATAAGATCTTTGAACAGCGCACCTGTCTCAACGTCTGACTGTTGAAGATATTTTAGATAATCTTCTATGTTGTCGAGTTGATGAACAGCCATTCGCCGCTCAACACGTCGCCGGATGGTGTTGGGCTTGTACGAAGAAAAATCATGTCCGGTATGATCGCGCACTATGATAAATATCTTATTAAGGACGTTCACGAAATTTGTTTCCGTAATGGTGTCATCGGATTTGTTCTTTTTAAAAGCGTGCAATGAATACGCGATAAGCGTTGTTGCCATCTCGATCGGTGGTTGTTCATAATCGGCCAGCCCCGTGGCGATAACACTGCGTGGCATGCCGTCATACTCGGTAGATTCTGGTGTCTGGACCATCACCATGCCGCCACCCCCCTTGATTGCCCGAACTCCCAGGGTGCCATCACTGCCGGTGCCGGAAAGCACAATACCAATTGCTCTTTCACCCTGGTCTTGTGCCAGTGAACGAAAGAAAAAGTCGATAGGCATGCGCTGCCCCCTGGGTGCAAAGGGCTCAAACAATTGCAGGGCTCCATTCAGGAATGCCATGTCATATCCCGGGGGTATTATATACGCGCAGTTAGGTTCAACGATCATCCCGTCTTCAACCTCAAAGACCTGCATGCGGGTGTAGCGCTGTATTAACTCGGCAAGAATGCTCTTGTGGTCGGGAGCCAGGTGTTGCACCAAAACGAAGGTCATGCCAGGTTCAGTGTCCGGTGGCATGCCTGAGAAGAAGGCTTCGAAAGCAGCCAACCCACCGGCAGATGCCCCGATGCCCACAATGGGGAACGATGGCTTTGTCTCAGCTGACGTTCCAGGATGAGAAAATGTATTCGAATTGTTCGGGATTTTCTTTGTATCAAGTGATTTATTCTTTTTCATATTTTATGTGGCCGCCCTTCGGGTCTTTATTCTACTAATGTAAATATAATAAGTAATTCTCAAGATTATGACATACAGGCGATACAAAGTTTTCTAACGGTGCATATAGGATGTATCAAAATTCTCGTTAATGATGAAGGATACAATGTGTGATCAGTATACCCATTGGATAAACTGGAAGATCAGTGCAAGCATGGTTGGATACATAAATGGTAGGTATTCTAACCTTATAGCATTAATTAATTTTTTATATCATACTTTATGTCCATAATATAGAATAAGTATAAACATAAATAAATTCAACTAAAAAATTTCAAAGTTTAATAATAGTCATATCCATGGCTATTATTGTTTTAATATAATTAGTGCAATAATTGTTTTCAATCCAGGTTTCCCAATAAGTTACCCGCCAGGGAAGAATCAGGGAGTATTTCATTCATTTCCTGATCAGAAACATGTATTTCATTGGTTACACAGGCCGGTGTAGCGAATTCAACAAAATCAGACATAGTTTTGCGATCACCATCGGCAGCTTTTTTTTGAATATATCACAGGTTGGATCATCTACTCGAATAGTAATAGTTTTTGCATATTTTGCACCTCTAGTGTATTCGAAAGTATTCAATAATTTCATTAGTTATATTATTTAAAAATTTTTATGTATCCCCCAAATTTTAATAGTATCCCCGTGAAATATGAACTATAATGAAATATTGTATAAAAACGGTTAACCGGGGTCCCTTGACATGAAAATATCAGAATATTTTTTATCTTCATACGAAGATAGTGAATTCATACTCAAACAAAAGTCCCATACCCTTTTCTATTTAAACCTCATACTTACATTAGTGCTTCCCCTTCTGCTTTTAACCTTAAACATTCTTAATGAACGGCAGCTTTTTTCACTGCTCAATATAATGCTTGTTTCGATGACTACCGGTATGGTTTTAAGTCTCTTTTTTTTAAAACAGGGCATGTATACTATTGCGGCTAATGCTACTGTTCTTTTTGCGTTATTTTCATTTACCCTCTATTCATTCTTCGGAAAGATGCAGTTTGACAATGGTGTGGTGTGGGGTATCTATCATTTAATAATCTTTATTGTGTTTGCCTCTCTTTTTTCCGGGAGGCGGTTGACAACCGCCGTATTCATAATAGCCATTGCCGTTGGATTCGGTTCGACATTCTACAGGGATATACTCCCCCCTGATGAAGCCCGGGTTATGCTTGCCAACTTTGCTTTTGTAGCCCTTATTATCTATGTTATGAGTTATCAGCTTCTTTCAATAAATACAAAAACCCTTGTAAAGCTTAAAGAAGAAGCAGATAACCGTGAACAGTATGAACGCATCAAAAACCTTCTTAATTCAATAAAAGAAATATCCTTTGAACTCTCTAGCGCATCGGGAGAGATGGCAGATGTATCATCATCCTTTTCCACAAACGCGCAGCACCAGGCCGCTTCAGCTGAAGAGATAACCGCAACAGTTGAAGAGATATCCGCCGGTGTTGAAAACGTGGCTGACAGCGCGAAATATCAGCTTGACCGGATGAACCTGTTGATGGATACCATAAACCAGCTCTCTGAAAGCATTAAAAACCTCGATGTTGATGTTGACGAAACAACAGCACTGGCAGAACAGGTTAGCCATGAAGCCAGAACCGGTGAGAATGTGATGAAAGAGATGACTGAAAGTATGAATAATATTGGAAGCAGTTCAACACAGATGAGCGGTATAGTTTCGATAATAAACGATATCTCAGACAGGATTAACCTGCTCTCACTTAACGCGTCAATTGAGGCAGCCAGGGCCGGTGATGCCGGAAGAGGCTTCGCGGTTGTTGCTGACGAGATCTCAAAGCTGGCAGACCAGACATCAGAGAGTGTTAAAGAGATTGATTCTCTCATCAAAAAAACCGGTGGGTATATTTCAAGCGGTATGACCAGTGTTCAGGCCACAGTCAAAACTATTTCATCAATTATAGAGGGCATTACCGAAATAAGCGGCAAGATCAACACGGTAATTCATAAGAGCATGCTGGAACAGCTCGAAACAAATAAAAAGGTAAACGATGAATCCATCACGGTAAAAAGCCGTTCTGATGAGATATTCGGAGCAGCAACCGAACAAAAACACGCTGCCAATGAAATTGTCAAATCCATCTCGGTAATAAACGAACTCACCCAGGCAAACGCAACAGGCTCTGAGCAGATAGCGGGTAACTCCCAGCTCATAGCTGATCTTTCCGAAAAGCTCAAGGAAAGAGTTGAATTTTTTGAAGCCGGGTAGTATACAGTATCATATGTATTAAAGTTCGTTACTAACGGGATTTCCGGCACGACTGAAATATTTCTGCGTATTGTACCAGGAGAAACACCCACCGTGAAACATCTGAAATTCACCATACAGTTGATGATCATAATGGCTTCGTTTTTTTTATGTTATCAGTTTATTTTACATTCGATTTCCAACCAGAAATATAAAACCGATTATGCTGAGCTCAACCATGTGAAACACGGTCTGTTAAACGTTGGAGAATGGAAAAAAAAGGTCAGTATCATCCTGGCACAGGAAATAAACACCATCCACATATCGAAAAAGAATGAGCGGGTATTAAAACGTGAAATCGAAGTTCTTTTAAACAGGTTGATTGATGAAGTAGACAATAAGATCAGAAAATCCAACGCCGGTACGGTGAAAGGCTGGATAAAGCAGGGTTTCATAAATACTTTTGTCGACATGAAAGATATAAAAAAAGGCATTCCCCAATATGCTGACGCCCTCATCCAGGAAATGACGGCCTTAAAAACAATGAACAAGGTCAAGGGGCTGATGCACAAGCGGCTGGATACATACCTGGATAAAACCTTCGATATACGGGAAAGTTCCCGTTTAAAACGCATACTGCGGAAAAATGACGCAGACGATATTCAAAGTGCGAAAACCATTCTCCACGATAAAATTTCTACCATGGAAAGTCGAATTCTTACCGAGGGCACACTGCTGGTTGTTCTGTCCGTAATCCTTTTTGCCTGGTCAGGATTTAGCAAAGGGCCCCTTAGCCCCTCACGGTATTTTTTTCTCATCCTGTCTCTCATCATGCTGCTTGCGGCCGGCGTAACCACCCCCATGATAGACATGGAAGCGCAAATCTCCCGGCTCAGCTTTGTATTGATGGGGCACCCAATCCAGTTTGATGAGCAGGTATTGTATTTTCAGAGTAAAAGTATTATCGATGTATTCTGGATCATGGTTAATCATTCAGATTACAAGATGAAACTCGTTGGAATACTGATGATCACCTTCAGTGTTGTTTTCCCGTTGTTGAAAATCATCTCAACTCTGGGACATTATTATAATTTTCACAACGCACGGGAGAACCCGGTAATCAGGTTTTTTGTTTTAAAATCCGGTAAATGGTCTATGGCCGATGTTATGGTGATCGCCATATTCATGGCATATATCGGTTTTAATGGAATTATAACCAGCCAGTTGCGGCAGCTGAGCTGGATAAGCAGGGATGTGTTAATTTCAACCACCAACGGCACATCCCTCCAGCCGGGGTATTACATTTTTATTGTCTACACCCTTCTGGCGTTATTCTTTTCGGGGATTTTGACCAGGAAACCGTACAAGTCGTAGTGAATACCCGCAAGGCCCCTTTTGGTAATATATTCTCACCTGCAATCCTTCATATTTAAGTATTATTAGAAAAGTGTCAATATTTAACCATCTTTGCTTGACACATCAAGCAATAAAGAGTATATTCCATGCATGCTGCTTGGTCTATCAAGCAAATCTATTAATACAATCCATTGGAACTATGATGAAAGAACTTGGACCATTCATAAAAGCCGCCCGCGAGCACCTGGAAATCACCATCAGGGAAGCTGAAGAAATAAGCGGCATCTCAAACGCCTATCTAAGCCAGATAGAGAACGGAAAAATAAAAAAACCTTCCCAGGATACTATCAACAAGCTCAGCCGTCTTTACCAGGTATCATACGAGATGCTCATGCATAAAGCAGGGTATCCGCTTCCCGATTACGGTTACATTATGGGAGAGGACAGTGAGAATATGATTACCGTGCTCATTGTAGATGACAGCTCGCAAGACCGTGAGTTAATCAGGTCCCATCTTATCAACGATACCCCGCTGCATTTCACTATTACCGAGACCGGAAGCGGCGAAGAGGCCCTGCAAGTTGCATCCAAGAATATCCCGGATTGCATACTCCTTGATTATCATCTTCCCGATATGGACGGCCTGGCGGTATTCGAACAGATTAAACTCATCAATGCTCTTAAGTACACATCCGTTATAATCCTGACGGGCAATGGAAGCGAAGAAACGGCAGTGCGCGCCATGAGAATGGGGGCGGTTAACTACCTGAACAAGGATGCCATGACCCGGGAGAATCTCATCAACGCCGTCAGGCACGCAATAAAAAGAAAACATCTCCGTGAGTCCATCTACCTTCGCTCTGAAAAAGCACATCATGACGTGGAAGGTTTCACCAATTCTTTACGGGACATTGCCGAAGAAATAGCAGCTGCCGCAGAAAGGATCATCAAAAAAAACGAAAACCTGGTAAGCGATCCGGATATGAATATAATACTGGGCAAGTCAAAAGAACTTCTGGCCCTGGAAGACGGTCAGGGTGAAACCATGTACACCGGGAAAACCAGCACAGGGAGGATGAAATGAATATCGTACCAGTTAAGATTACCCAGGAAACCGGGGTTTTGCGTATACTCCTGCTGGAAGACAGCGAACTGGATATGAAACTCATTGAAGGGGAGCTTGGGAACTCTGGTATACCCTACCTGTTGCAGCATGTTGTGGACGAGGAATCGTTTAAAGCATCGATGAATTCATTCAGTCCTGATCTTATCCTCTCTGATTTTTGTCTTCCATCCTACGATGGCTTTCTCGCCCTTGATGAAGTGCGGGGACGAGACCTGGAAGTTCCTTTCATATTCGTAAGCGGTGCCATAGGGGAAGACCTTGCTATCGAAGCACTCAGGCGCGGGGCAACGGACTGTGTGAACAAGAGCCACCTGGGCAGGCTCACTTCCGCAGTGCGAAGGGCAGTCGACGAAACACAGGAACGGCACAAGCGCATAAAGGCCGAAGAAGAGATTAAGAATGGTTACGAAAGACTTCAAAAGATATTATTCGAGAGCATCTATGCAATGTCAACTGCACTCGAGTTTCGCGATCCTTATACCGCCGGTCACCAGAAACGGGTTGCGGAACTGGCATCGGCCATGTCCAGCATCCTGGGGCTTTCAGAAGAAAGAACCGACGGCATCTACCTGGCGGGTATGGTGCACGATATAGGTAAAATTTACGTGCCCGCCGAGATTCTCACCCGGCCGGGCAAGCTTTCAGACGCCGAATTCATGATGATGAAGGAGCATCCCGAGACGGGTTACAAGATACTCAAGGATGTAGATTACCCCTGGCCCATAGCCCAGTCGGTATACCAGCATCACGAGCGTATGGACGGTTCCGGGTATCCCAGGCAACTTTCGGGTGATGATATCATCATGGAGGCGAGAATTATCGCCGTGGCAGACGTGGTGGAGGCCATGGCGTCGCACCGGCCTTATCGTCCCGCGCTTGGAGTTGAGGCGGCCCTGGCGGAGATCAATGAAGGAGCCGGGAAGATTTATGATATGAAAGTAGCAAGGTCGTGCCTGTCGCTATTTAAGGGAGGGTTCACTTTTTCGTAGTTATATATACGGCCACCAGTCCTCGGGGGGGGAGGCACGGAAGGGTTGGAGAAAATGATGAAATTACAGGAAAAAATGAGTGGGAGATTCGGATTGCGTTCGCCAACCATGAAAGTATACCGGATGATCATTATTGCCATATGGACACTGAGCATCGGGTTATCGCTGACATGGAATATCTACAACCAGAGAAAGGCCATATTATCACTGGCGCATGCCAAAGCCGATCTTTCCCTTCAAAAGGATGTGCTGTATAGAAAGTGGGTCACGCAAAAGGGAGGCGTTTATGTTCCCATATCAACCACCCCTCCCAATCCCTACCTCAAGGTTGGCCGAAGAGATGTAATCACTACTGAGGGCCAACACTTAACACTGGTAAATCCCGCCTATATGACCCGTCAGGTGAGAGACATAGCAAAAGCGAAGGGGTTTGAGTTTACCAGCATTACAAGCCTCAAGCCATTACGCCCTGAAAACGCGCCCGATCGGTGGGAAAAAGATGCGTTAGTAAAATTTGAGAAAGGTGTTAAAGAAGTTGTCGGTATACATACTGTTTCCGGAAAAGAATACTTTCGCATTATACGGCCTTTTATCGTGGAGAATGGCTGCCTGAAATGCCATGCGGTTCAGGGGTATAAAACGGGTGAGATACGGGGGGGCATAAGCTCCGCAATATCAATGGAACATCTTTATTCGATAGAACGGAGTATTCAGATGCAGCACTTTCTTGCACATGCCCTCATCTGGCTGATGGGAGTTTTCGGTATCGCCTTTGTTTCCAAACGTTTAAATTTGCAGGTGGGGCACATCAGAAATGCAGAACAAAAAGCTGTCATGGAGCATGAAAAGGCGGAGAGCTATCTTAACATCGCGGCTGAAATAATACTTAATATCGACATGGATGGTACAATCTTACTGCTGAACGAAACAGGGTATAAGCTGCTGGGATATGAAAATGGTACCCTCATTGGGAAGAACTGGTGTGACACCTGTATTCCTGAATCATCACGAAGTTTCGCGCTGGAACATTTCGAATCGTTGAAGAACGGTGAAATTGATCAATCATCCTTTGTATTTCCCGTGATTACAAAAGACGAAACAGAAAGGATGATATCCTGGCAGGCTACCATTTACAGGGATGACGCCGGAAACATGTTGGGAACACTTGTCGCGGGACAGGATGTCACCGATCGCAGGCGGGACGAGGAGTCTCTTCGGGCATCCGAAGTCCGGTATCGCAGGCTTTTCGAGGCGGCCCGTGACGGCATACTCATTCTCAATGTGGAGACAGGAATGATCGATGATGTCAATCCCTTCATGATTACACTGCTTGGCTTTTCTCGGGAGCAATTCATCGGGAAAACGATCTGGGATGTGGGGTTATTTAAAGATATTATTCCTAACAGGGATAAATTCCTTGAATTACAGAAAAGTGGCTATGTCCGTTATGAAGATCTTCCGCTGCAAACCGCGGATGGAAGTATCATCGAGGTGGAATTTGTCAGTAATATCTACGAGGCAGGAAACAAAAAGGTTATCCAGTGCAATATCAGGGACATAACCGAACATAAGCGTGCGGAATTACTGCGTAAAACACAGATCGCTGAACTCCAAAGATGGCACAATGTCACCATGGGCCGCGAGGGGCGTATCATTGAGCTCAAGCGTGAAGTGAACGAGCTTCTTGATGCAAACGGCCGGCCCCTGCGTTATCCAGGCGTTGTACCACAAAATGGAAAAGGGATGTGAACCATGAAAAAAAGACAAATAAAGCTTCCCAAGTCACCCACAGGCATACCGGGACTTGACGAGATTACCGGGGGAGGATTTCCCAGGGGCCGGTCAACCCTGATATGCGGCAGTGCGGGATGCGGCAAGACACTTCTTGCAATGGAGTTTTTGGTGCGGGGTGCGACGATATTAAACGAACCGGGGGTCTTCATGGCTTTTGAAGAGCCAGCCAGGGACCTTGTCCAAAACGTTGCGTCCCTGGGGTTTGATTTAGACAAACTGATCGCAGATAAAAAGATTATAATTGATCATGTTTATCTGGAGCGTAAAGAAATAGAAGCGTCGGGAGATTACGACCTTGAAGGATTATTCATCCGTCTCGGCCAGGCCATTGATTCTATCGGAGCCACGCGGGTGGTGCTGGATACCGTTGAGTCGCTTTTTAACATGTTGCCAAATCAGCATATTCTTCGCTCAGAATTACGTCGCCTGTTTGGCTGGCTGAAAGAAAGGGGAGTGACCGCGGTTATTACAGCTGAACGCGGAAATGGGACATTGACACGCCGGGGACTGGAAGAGTATGTCTCTGACTGTGTGATCGATCTTGACCACCGGGTGACCGACCAGGTCTCAATGAGGCTTTTGCGGGTGGTTAAGTACCGTGGATCCACCCATGGAACCAACGAGTATCCCTTCCTGATCGAGGAAGACGGCATTTCCATGCTTCCGGTAACCTCGTTCGGGCTGGAGAACAAGGTATCCAATGAACGTATTCCTACCGGGGTTGACCGTCTGGACACCATGCTGGAGGCCTCGGGCTTTTACCGGGGCTCAAGCGTGCTGGTTTCCGGCTCGGCGGGAACCGGCAAGAGCAGTCTCGCCGCGCACTTTGTTGATGCAGCCTGTCGTCGGGGCGAGCGCGCAGTTTATTTTTCATTTGAAGAATCGCCCAGCCAGATCATCCGTAATATGCGCTCCATCGGGATAGATCTTGAACCGTGGGTGCGCAAAGGCCTGCTGAAGTTCCAGTCGAACCGTCCCACTTTTGCCGGACTGGAAAAGCACCTGACTATAATGCACAAAACAATCAATTCTTTCAAACCCCGGGTGGTGATCGTGGATCCGCTGAGCAGTTTCGTAATACGGGGCCATGAGAATGAAGTCAAGACAATGCTGATGCGGCTGGTAGATTTTTTGAAAATGAGCAAGATTACCGGCATGTTCACCAGCATTACCACCGGTGGCGACGCATTCGAACAGACAGACATAGCCGTGTCGTCACTGATCGACACCTGGATTCTGCTGCGGGATATGGAAATCGCCGGCGAGCGCAATCGTGCCCTGTATATCCTGAAATCACGGGGCATGGCGCACTCCAACCAGATTCGCGAATTTGTACTCACCGATCACGGTGTGGAACTGAGGGATGTGTACGTAGGTCCAAGCGGCGTGCTTACCGGTTCGGCACGGCAGACGCAGGAAGCCGAAGAGCTTACCGCCTTGACGACGCGCAGACAGGAGATCAAACGGCGACAACTTGAACTTGAACGCAGGCGCAAAGCCCTGGAAGCACAGGTTGCAGCCATGCGCGCCGAGTTTGAGGCACAGGAAACCGAGACGATGAATATCATCGCACAGGAACAGGTGCAGGAAGCACAGCTGCAAAAAGAACGGGTAGACATGGGGCTGAGACGTAAAGCTGATTCGAAAAGGAAGCAATAATGTCAGGCAATAAAACGCACAAGGCAGTCAAAGAGATTGGGAAACCAGCCGCCGTTCCACAGGAAACAGCATATGTCTTACAGTTGTTTGTTGCAGGTTTGATGCCGTTGTCACTGCGTGCCATTGAGAGCGTTAAAAAAATCTGCGAAGAGCACCTGAAGGGCCGCTACGAGCTTGAGGTAATAGACCTGTACCAGCAGCCGCACCTTGCCCGGGGCCAGCAAATTATCGCGGTGCCAACACTCATCAGGAAACTGCCCCTTCCATCACGCCGCATCATCGGGGATATGTCAAAGACCGAGCGTGTACTGGCGGGGCTTGATTTGCAGAGGATAGAATAATGCTGAATAAACACACATTCAAAAAGCAGTACCAGCTTTCGCTGGAAGAACTACGGGCACGACTGGCAGAGTCCGAAGAAGCCCTGCGGGCAATACGCAGCGGCGAGGTGGACGCTATTGTAGTACCGGGCCAGTCAGGCGAGCTGGTATTTACTCTCAAAGGTGCAGATCAGACCTTCAGGGTGCTGATCGAGGTTATGAACGAAGGGGCAATGATGTTGACGGCGGAGGGGATAATAATCTATGCCAACCGGCGCCTGGGAGAAATATTCAAGTCGTCCATCGAGAAGATAACTGGTTCATCCATCCGGGAGTGGATCGCGGCGGAGAGTGAAATAACACTTCAAGATCTTCTGCGCAGTGATAACACGCAAATCCGCCGACGGGGTGAAGTCACCATGCTTGCAAGCGACGGCACATTAATGCCGGGATTTTTATCCCTTAACATGCTGCAAGTGGAAGACATGCAGGGATTTTTTTGCATGGTGGCCACGAATTTAACAGAACAAAAAAACATCGATTCAATCAAGGCCGCTGAAGGCCTGGCGCAAAAGCTTCTGGCCGCATCTGAACAATCCCGCCTGGTGCTGCTGAGCATGATCGAAGATCAACAGCGGGTAAGTGATGCCCTGAAAGAAAGTGAACTCCGCTATCGCACCCTGGCTGACTCAGGCCAGGCCCTCATATGGACATCAGGAAGGGACAAAAAATGCGACTATTTCAATAAACCATGGCTGACCTTTACGGGGCGAACAGTGGAACAGGAATTTGGTGACGGTTGGATAGAAGGGGTGCATCAGGACGATCTTGCGCGCTGTATAACTACCTACACTACCGCATTTGATGCACTGGAACCTTTCAGCATTGAGTACCGACTTCGACGCAATGACGGTGAGTACCGCTGGATACTTGACGACGGCATGCCCCGTTATGACACGAAGGGAAATTTTATAGGATATATTGGGCATTGTCTCGACATTACAGAACGAAAGCAGGCGGAGGAAGAACTAAAAACAACTAATCAGCAACTATCAGAACGTGTAAAAGAGATGAGCTGTCTTAATGGTGTTTCCAAAATTGTTGAAATACCCGGTATTTCATTGGAAGAAATATTCCTGAAGACCATTGAATTAATCCCGGCTTCCCTGCAATATCCCGAAATTACTGTTTGCCGAATTATTTTAGATGGTAAAGAATATAAAACACCTGAATTCAAAAAAACCAGATGGAAATTATGCAGCACTATTATGTTTGATGGAAACCATGCCGGAGACATAGAAGTCTATTATCTTGAAAAAAAGCCGGATATCGATGAAGGCCCCTTCCTGAAAGAAGAAAGAATGCTACTTGATATGATAGCTGAGAGATTGGGAATGTTCAATAGTAGAAGGCAAGCTGAAAAAAAATTGAAAAAAAGCGAAGTAAAATTTCGCTCTTATGTAGATAGCGCTCCAGATGGCATATTTATTACGGATGAAAATGGAAAATATGTAGATGTAAATCCAGCTGCCAGTACAATTACAGGTTATTCAAAAAAAGAACTTCTCAATCTCTCAATACCCGACCTTTTACAGCCAGATTTTATTGAAACAGGACTGAAAGGTTTTCAAGATCTGTCCCGGAATGGATTACTAGATGTTGATCTTGGCTTCGTTACAAAATCCAGTGAAAACCGTTTCTGGCGTGTTTCTGCTATCAAACTTTCTAATCAACGTTTCTTGGGATTTACAAAGGACATTACCGAGTACAAGTTGGCCGAAGAGGAACTTGCAAAGCTGAATCGGGAACTTGAGCAGAGGGTCATCGAACGCACCGCTGATATGGAAAAAGCAAACAGGGAGCTTGAGTCATTCTCTTACACCGTGTCCCACGATCTTCGGGCCCCCCTGCGCCATATCAACGGGTTTATCACCATGTTCAGAAATGAGGTGGGGGAGTCCATGAATGAGAAAGCCCGCCATTACATGGATGTTATCAGCGAATCGGCCGACCGCATGGGGCAGCTTATCGACGACCTGCTGTCTTTTTCACGCATGGGACGTACCGAGCTAACCATAGGTACGGTTGATATCGGGAACCTGTCTGATGAAGTGATCGAGGGCTTTTCTGAAGAAAACAGCGAACACAAAATCATTTTCTCACGGGGGGCCATGCCGCTGGTACAGGGCGACGAGGCCATGCTTCGGGTAGTACTAACCAATCTCATTTCAAACGCGGTAAAATTTACGTCCCGAACTGAGAACAGGAAAATTGAGATCGGGTGTGATTCTAAAAACGGTGAGAACATTTGTTACGTTAAGGACAACGGTGCCGGTTTCGATATGCGTTACGTGGACAAGCTTTTCGGCGTGTTCCATCGCCTGCATAATGAACGCGATTTCGAAGGAACCGGTATTGGACTGGCGACCATAAAGAGAATAATAGACCAACACGGCGGCAGGGTCTGGGCCGAGGGAAATGTTGACCATGGTGCACAGTTTTATTTTTCACTGCCTTCTGGAAAACCCGGGCACGTGGGTGTCCGGTCTCATAAAAGGGATGATACACGTTGATAAGAAAGGAAAATGATATGGAACGCAATAAAACGATCTTACTGGTGGAAGACAGCGAAAAGGACTCTGAACTTATTCGCATGTCACTGGGTGAACTTGATTCATCTGTAACCGTTGAGCGCGTCTGTGACGGGGTGGAGGCACTGGAATACATGAATTTAAATAAATATCCTGGAAAAAACATTGTGCTGGTACTCCTTGATATAAAGCTTCCCCGCATGAACGGTATGGAAGTGCTTACTAAACTTAAATCGGATGAGACAACAAGAACAATACCTGTGGTAATGCTCACATCCTCAAGGGAGGAGCGTGACCTTAAAGACTGCTACCGCCTTGGGGCAAACGCCTACGTGGTAAAGCCGGTTGATTTCAAAGAGCTTTTCGAAGCGCTCAGGTTCACCAAAGAGTTCTGGTGCAGGGTAAACGAGATACCCCTATGATGATTGAAACGAAACAAAAAAAAGGACAACTGAAAATACTACTGCTTGAGGATTCGTCGGCCGATGTGGAAATGATCGAAGAACGCCTGCGTATGGACGGCATCGAATTCAGCATGTCCACCGTGGATACCGGCGAAGACTTCAAACGCGAACTTTCAGTGATTCGTCCTGATATAATTTTGTCAGATTATAATTTGCCATTATTTGACGGCCCTGACGCCCTTGAGTTCGCGAAGGAAAAATATCCAGATATTCCTTTCATATTTGTTACCGGGGCTATCGGCGAGGAAAAGGCCGTGAAGACCCTGCAAAACGGCGCCACCGATTTTGTGCTCAAGGTAAACCTTGCCCGGCTGGCCCCCTCAATACTACGTGCCGTCAGGGAAAGCAGGTTTCATCGGGAAAGGCATTCCCTCTTCGCAGCGTTGAAGGACAAGGAAGAAAGATACCGTTCCCTCATGGAATACCTACCCGTGGGTATTTTCCGCTCCACGGCCTCCAAACCGGGACGGCTTCTCCAGGGGAACATGGCACTGGCGCGTATGCTGGGCATTGATTCGGTGGAAGAACTTTTACAGCTCTCACTGGCAGACCTCTATGCTGACTCCAGTGAGCGGTCAAGCCTCCTTAAAAATATTAAAGAGGTTGGTTTTGTGAAGGGGCGGGAGATCAGGTTTAAGACTGTAAGAGGAGAAACATTCTGGGGATCCATGACGGCCGCCGTACATCGCAACGCAGGGGGGGCCGTTGACTGGATAGAGGGGATAATCGAGGACATTACCGCAAAGAAAGAAGCCCATGACAGCCTACAGGCCAATTTCCAATTGTTGGAAACGCTTATCGACACGTTCAGCAGCCCGGTATTTTACAAGGATACCCGTGGGGTATATCTCGGCTGCAACAGTGCCTTCGCGGACATGATAATGGGGCTTCCCCGGGAAAAGATCATCGGCAATACAGTTTTCGACATGCCGGATGGCATACCCCTGGAGCTCGCCGAAAAATATGACGCAAAAGACCGTGAACTCTTTGATAACCCGGGAGTGCAGGTTTACGAATCAAGGGCAAGGTGCGCAGATGGGATTAAGCGCCACTTTCATTTCAGTAAGGCCACTTTTCCCGGTTCCGATGGAAAAATCGCCGGTATCGTTGGGGTAATGCTGGATATTACCGACCGGGTGGAGAACGAAATGGAGATTCGCCGGGTCAACGAGGAACTTGACCTTCTATTAAAATCAATTGGTAACATTATTATCGGCGTGTCCGTTAAAGACCGTATAACCCACTGGAACCCCCTCGCGGAAAAGGTGTTTGGGTACAGCACAGACGAGATGCTGGGAAAACAGCTGGCCGAGTGCGTCATTGAATGGGACTGGAAAAGAATTTACGAAGCAATCAGTAACTGCATAACCGAGGACAGTGTTGTTATTCTGGATGACGTTAAATACATTAAGCAGGACGGGAATGACGGTATTTTGGAACTCACCATTAATCCGCTTAAACGCGGCGGTGATGTGCTTGAAGGTTTCATTATTCTCGGAAGGGATCTCACGGAACGACGGATTTTGGAAAACAAGCTTCAGCAGGGGCGCAAGCTGGAGGCAATCGGTCAGCTTGCCGCCGGCGTAGCGCATGAGATCAATTCTCCCATGCAGTATGTGGGTGACAACCTTGCTTTTATCTCGAAGTCATACGCAGGATACCGGGAACTCCTTCGTAAACATGAGGAACTTATGCTTGTTTCAGAAGACAACCAAAAAGCACGGCAACTTGTCACATCAATAAGGGAACTTGAGAAGAGTATCGATTTACAATATCTCGGGGAAGAGATGCCAAGGGCGATCGCACAATCCATTGAAGGAGTGGAGCGAATCTCAACAATCGTAAAGTCCATGAAAGCATTTGCACATCCCGGGACAGACAAAAAAATGCCGGCCGATATTAACCAGTCCATAGAGAACACTATTACGGTATCTCGAAACGAATGGAAATACGTGGCCGACGTGGAAAGGGATTTCGATGTAAATCTGCCTCCTGTTCCCTGCTTCGAGACGGAACTGAACCAGGTGATTGTAAACATGATCGTAAATGCCGTGGATGCAATAAAGGAAGCCATGGATAAGAAGATAATTGATAAAGGGATACTGCGTATTTCGACGAAGATGATCAACGGGTTTGCAGAGATAAGGGTGACCGATAACGGTGCTGGTATGCCGGTTGAAATACGGCAGAAGGTGTTTGATCCTTTCTTTACCACCAAGGAAGTGGGGGATGGATCAGGCCAGGGATTATCGATAGGATACGCGATAATCGTTAAAAAGCACGGCGGCACACTCAGGTTTGAAACGGAGACGGCTCGGGGAACGACATTTATCATCACCCTGCCTCTATCAGATCCCCAACAAAACGTACAACAACAGGAGAACTCACATGAAAAGTAAAATTCTATTCGTCGACGACGATATAAACCTGCTTGATGGATTTAAGCGATCCCTGAGAGACGCTTTCGAGGTTGTCACTGCCGAAAGTGGTGAGGCGGGTATTGAAATTCTGAAAAATGACGGGCCCTTCACGGTCATCGTATCAGATTACAAGATGCCCGGCATGGACGGGGTGAAGTTTCTTAGCCGGGCAAGAGAATCATCCCCCAGGTCGGTGCGGATGCTGCTGACAGGATATGCCGATATTAACACCGCCATCGAAGCGGTCAACAAGAGCAATATCTTCAGGCTTATCATCAAGCCGTGTCCCACAGAAGAGCTCCTCGAGATACTGAATGACGGTGTCGAATGGCAACGTCTTATGATGGTGGAAAAGGAACTGCTTGAAAAAACTCTAAGCGGCAGCATCAAGGTGCTGACCGATGTGCTCACCCTGGTGAGCCCCAGGGCCTTCAGTCACGCCTCACGCAGCCGCAGGGTAGCTAAACTGATAGCAAATTATATGGGCATCAAGAACACCTGGCTGGTAGAGATAGCGGCAATGCTTTCTCAAATTGGGTGTGTTACCATACCTGACGCCATTATTGAAAAGGTATTCGCGGGAAAACCGCTGTCAGCTGATGAACGGGAGATGTATGATACCTACCCGAAAGTTGGTGCGGATATTATTAAAAATATTCCCCGTCTTGAAAAAGTCGCACAACTGATAGAGCTTTTGCCCCCTTACATCGACGGAAGCGGCAGTATTCACCCCGTGCCGGCACATATTCCTGTTGAGGCGAAGATACTGCAGCTTGCCCTCGATCACGACCTCCTGGTGATGTCCGGGCTTGATCTCGCCTCCGCGCTGGTGGAAATCAACAAGCGTGAAGGACACTACGATGTGAAAGCCGTTAAGGGACTTGAAAAACTGATCTCAGAAGAAAACAAATACGAGATTAAACAGATGCTCATCAAGAACCTGACAGATAATATGATACTCATGGAAGACGTATATACCAGGGATAATGTGCTGGTGGTGGCCAGGGGAGAGGTGGTAACCCGGTCCATGAAATTAAGACTTATGAATTTCATGGCTAATTCGGGAATCAAGGATTATGTGAAAGTGATCGTTACGTAAGATTTCTCAATATATGAAAACCGCACGAAGTGCCGGAATCAAATAACTTTCACCTGTCATTGTGTTTCTTCGCGAAATACCGCTGAATAGTATACGTATTGAATGCGGGATCTATTTAAAGCGCTCCATGGCTTGTTTTACGGAATTTGAAAGAACTGTCCAGCTTGCTTCAACACCTGTTCTCAATTCGTCCCATGACTGTTCACCGGCTTTTTTCAGTTCTTCAATGTTCCTTTTCATTTCATCAGCGTTAGACTCAAGCTCTTTTACCTGCTTTTCGTATTCTATCTTCACGTCTGCCTGCGCCTTCTGTGCTTTGGCGCTTAGCTTATCAATTTCCCCGTTGACCTCCTTCAGCTTTGCTGCCATCTTGTCGATATATTCTTCTCTTTTAGACATGCGGTCCTCCTGTTAAATTTGTTTGTACATGCAATTTAGTTATCATTATATACTACTACAGCATTTAATGCAAGGGGGGAGGTGAATGTCTCCCCGTAAATCGTTTCCTGTAACATTCGAATCAGGATATCCCTTTTTTGAAGTTTTTTGCTGCCTTCTTAATGGACTGCCTTAGCACCTTGAAACTGGCTTTAAATCCCTTTTTCAAAACCTTCCATGAATCACTTCCCGCGCTTGATATATCATCAAGCTTTTTGCGGGTATCAGCCATCCTTTCCCGCAATTCACTCACCTGTTCATTGTACTTGTGCTTTATGCTGTCCTGTGCGTTGGCGGTTTTCAATTCGAGTTTTTCAATCTCCTTGTCCCATTCTTTCAATTTGGCAGTCATCTTGTTAATATATTCTTCTCTTCTTGACATGCTAACCTCCATTCGTTGCATAATTTGATGATTCGTGATAAAATTGTATTGGGTCAGTTCGGTTTTTATTTCCCGTAATTATGAAGTATTGTTATTATTATAAAGTATATTTTAAAACCAGTCAATAAATATATTTTGTAAACCATTTATCCCGTTTCAGACAAATATACTTAAAAAGAATAGTAATCGATCAAAATGAATTGATGTTGTATCATGTAGACACATCTAAAATCAGGAGGTCTACATGGTAAAGAAGCTTCTTATTCTTATAATGGTTGTTACTCCTTTTGTTATCGGCATGATGGCACAGGAGAGCACTTCACAGAGCTGGAAAGAAAAACTGCAGAAAAACATCGAAGAGAAAAACAAGAAGGGGGGCTCAAAGTCAGTGCAGGACGGGTGCCTGTACCGTAAGCTTAAAGTGAAACAATTGAGCATTGGGGGCGGCAAGTGGTCTGATCCGCAGTTCTTACCTGAGCCCGGTTTTACCAACGGTACCTACAGGTTTGCCACCTGCGAAAACTGGAAAGGCAGCACCAGTCTTTCAGATGCAATGACTAAATCGGAAATAAATCTTCGTCAGCTTCGTGTCGGCTGTGGAAAGGCATTTCCACATATTGACAAGTCTGCAGAAATACACGTTCGTACTGCGGACAATGCCGGCTGGAACGTGTTAAAAGAAAAACGTTATCCTCATACTACCTACATGGTAATGCAGATCACCTGTTATTCAAATTCTACATTGAATAACAAGTGTAACTGTAATTAAGCCGGGTTTGATTGATTTTGTTGAAGCACCCCGATATCGTTTCTGCGGGGTGCTGCTGGTTTTTATATTGTAGCTGTTTTGACGCTTACAAAATGCCCCGGAGTTTTTGATTATGTAGAGCCTCCCAGGTTTTGAATTGCAGGCACGAAAAGTCGTTCAAACGAAAATTCAAGTTTGCGTGGGTGTCGTAGGAGATCATTGCATATCGGTTATGAGTTTATCAGCCCATCTAACAGTCTGCGTTGCAAGTTCAACGGCTTCTTTCCACTCGTCCTCGTTGATTTCCTCATAGTTGCCGGGATACCGCATCGCTACCGCATAATCTGTTAAAATTGCAATTTTATCAAATAAATCAATGTTTCCGTGCTCACCGGGTATTTTCTCAGTCAATATCTTTATGTTATGTGTTCTGGGAAATTCAATTTCAAGCTGTATTAAGACAGCCTTTATCGATTTTTCTGCTGCCTGTTGGGCATGAAAACACAACTCTTCGTAGAGTATTTTGGGTGATTCTTTTTTCTTTGAAAGCTCAAGATCGCTCTCGGCATGCCTCATCCAATCATCAGGACTGCCCGGTTCAATTGTTTTATGCTGCATACAGAACTTTACCTTCTTTAAGTGCGGTGCGGTATATCAATCCAGGGGTATCTTTGTATTTTTCAATGTCTGATATCGTCGTTACTACAATATCGAATGGGATATCAACACCGTTAATTGATCTATATATCATCTGTGAGGTTTTCCGCCGATGAGTTCCGTCAGGCATGACGATCAAAAGGTCGATATCATTACAACTCTTTTCATTGTCTCTGGCAAATGATCCGAAAAGTACAATCTGTAATGGATTAACAAGGGTTATGATCTGATTAACGAGTTTTTCCAGTTCTTCATGTATAATCGTTCTTTCCATATTTTTTTATTGCTTTAAATATACCAACTGTCAATCATAATTTAGTTCCAATTGATTTTCAGTTTATTGGTAACCTTCTGTTTCTTTAAAAATGATGTATTTCTCACAGATCAACGCTGTCATTCCGGCCGAAGTGCCGGAATCTCATGAACAGGTAGTATACAGAAAAGAGATTCCTGCGGTTCGCAGGAATAACAGGGGGCTTATTACCTTAAGAACACAAAATTACACGGATGTAATTTTGTGTTCTATTGAAAATGTAATCTTCTTTCTACCAGTGTGTTCTTAAAATTTATAAACTGTAACCGCAAATTATACCTTAATGCGCACCACGGAAATCTTTTTTGCTTTGCCCTTTAATGTGAGGGACGGCCTATTGGTGTAGTCAAACTTTTTGGTTGTCTGGCCTAGCAGCTCCTTTGATACAATGATCTCGCCGGGACCGGCTGCAGAGCACAAACGGGAGGTTAAATTGACCGCATCCCCCACACAGGCAAAATCCATACGGAACTTTGACCCCACATTGCCCACAACAACTTCGCCGCCGTGAATACCGATACCCACTTCAAAGACGGGCAGACCCTTTTTATTGCGCTCGGTATTGGCCTTTTTGACGGCCTTCATTATCTTGATTGCTGTTTCGATTGCTGTGTCGGCCCGCTTTTCACCGCCGTAATGGGACATTATTTCATCACCCACATAGTCGTCAATATCGCCTTTAGCCTTTTTAATGATGTCCGACTGCAGCTCAAGGTAGTAGTTCAGTACCTGGATTACCGTATCGGGATCATTTTTCTCTGAAAACGACGTAAACCCCCGCACATCGGAAAAAATAAAAGCAAAGTTTTTTCTGCCCGTCACACCGAGGTCTACTGACGTGGTTTTTGTCCGACTTTTATTAATCATGTTTTTCGCCGATGTAGACACGAACTTTTCAAGGTGGAATTTCATGACTATTTCATCAAGCATATAGTTGAACACATCACCGAGCCGGCCTATTTCATCGTTGGCCTTTATCTCTATCTTGTTTTCAAGATTCCCTTCGGCCACACCAATGGCCCACGCCTGCAGCTTTTTCAAGTTCCTGATCATAAAGTTCAACACAATCAGAAAGGCCAGCGCGATAATTACAAATATGCTGATTATAAAAGTGGTCACCGTGATTTCAACATTCTTTGACGCTTCTTTTTCCTTTTGCCACGGCATAAGGGGCAGGGGGATAACAATTTTACTGATTATCTTTTGTAACTCGTTCTTTCTTTCGTCCACATTAAAGACTATGGCAAGTACCCCCAGGCGGCGTGATTTTTCCACCTTTTGCGCCATCACGTCAATATTATCTATGATCTTTTGCCGTATCTCGTTTTGTTTTGACAGCAGGTCATTTTCTTTGGCCCTGTTATAGGAGGCCTTTAAATTATAGAGCCACGTGTCATTATAGAACCGCCAGTTCTTCTTGCCAAAATGTCGTTTTCTCGATTGATAAACATGGACAAATAACCTGTGAAAGATAAAGTCAATATCGTTGTAGCGTTCGATTTTGTTTTTATCATTAACCTCTTGTTCTTTTTCAGCCTTTTCTTTTTTTATGGCCGTCCTGTCAAATTTTTCGCCAAGCTCGTCTTTAAACTCACCTGTAAGCTTGTTGATAATCTGTACCTGTTCCTGTTTCTTTTTGGATTCGTGATAATTCTTATAAAGGTTGGAATATTGTTTAAGGATATCCACAGTATCGCCGCTGTTTAAAAATATGGGCGATGTAATGGCAATGTACGAATGGGGCTCTTTCTTTTCGGTTTTTTTATTATAGATCTCTCTTGTAAAGGAGGTGGACTTGAGTTTGTTTTCTTCCTGTTTCAACCCCTGCATTATATAACCGGGTATCAACTTGGGATTTTTTCGCCACTTATAGAATTCTCCGCTGCGGGGATATTGAATTCGCCCCCTCTGGTTCACAAGATATATTTTTTCAATGTCTTTGTTATACGTCATAAAGTTGGACGCTTCTTTTTGAATAACATTGAATTTAAGCTGGTATTCTTTATCTGTTGTTTCCTTATCGCGGTCCAGGTAAAACTCGGCCGGGCCCCGCAGTATTTTGGTAAGGGTCTCGGTGTTCACCTTTTTTTCAACATCAAGTATATGGGACTGGTGAAAATAGAGGATAAGTGAAATCAATCCAATAATAATGACCATCACCAGGGTTAACAGGGTTAGAAAACGAATGCGCAGGCCAAAATACACCTTGCGGATACGGTCATCCTTTTTTTTATTCTTTGAAAACAAACGGGAAAAGAGTCCTTTCTTTTTTTTCATATGATCTGTCCTTGCACGAGGTTTTGGTTTACATATGAATGCTCACATATTGTCGTTGACCTTAATAGAATTGTATATGACCATACAATTCATATTTAACGGATTCAATGATACTTGTCAATCGAAGTAATTGTTCTTAAAAAGCTACCGTATCATCCGCACAGTGAAGCTGCGACTTGAGTTGAAATCGGTTTATGAGCGGGGGAAAAGTGTTTTCCACAACAGGGGGAAATTTACTTGCCATTTACACTTAGAAGAGGGAGCCGAGTATTTTGTGTACGCGGTATTGACAGATGCGGTATTACACGAAGCAACCGTAGTGTCAGAGTCTATTTCAACAAGGGTGGTTGCGGGTAGTTAAAAAATATTTGTTGTGGTGTACCAATACGAAAAACTGACAAAAGGGGTGGGGTGAAATCCACCCCTTTTTCAGTTGATGTAACCAGTTATACAATGTCTGCTGTGAAACGCCAGTATCTTCTGATAATTCTTGAACTGTTGGTGGGTTTGGTTGTAGTAATTCACTTATTGTACTTCTTTTAAATCCTTGTGAGTATCTCATTATCACATCCTGATAGAGGCGACAACTTTCCTGATTATGGGGGGGGATGAGATATGAGTAGTTACAATTATTTTAAAAAAGTGGTGCTGGGTAAAGAAACTGGTTAAAACTCATGGCATAGAGAAGGGTTATTTTATTCCATATAGCAAATCACGAGCACCATGATGAAAATCATTTTTTGACTATCGTGTATCAAAAAAGGGCTTGACTGTTGATTGTGATTTCAGTAATTTTTATTGCTGACAGATGAGGTATGTCTGTCGGAAAATTTTGGCGCGATTTTTCGCGCGAAATTTTAAACATACACTTTTAAAAAGGACTTTTCTCTTTATAGAGATTTTTAGTATAAAAGACAGATCTTTATCAGGAGCTTTTTCCTATAAAAACAATAAATGATGTAAAAGAAACGATCCTGCGGATGCTGCAGGTCTTCGTCCGGGAGATATCATTGATGAGGTTAGCGGAGATCGTGTTGCAAGCATGGATGTACTTGTGGAGCAAATTGAAAAAGTCGGGTCTGCTTCAAAAGTTATGGTTAAAGTTTGGAGAAAGGGCAGGCGAATTAAGTATACGGTTAGAACAGCGAAAAAGCCTACAGCCTTTTATCAATAAAAAATGAAATAAAATTTATTAAAAAAACAAACCGCGTTTCAACGCGGTTTGTTTAATAAAGGAGAATATGAAAAAGATATTTATTGTTATCCTAACTGTTACTATGTTTTCAATGCTTTTTGCGGGAGAGTACACCTTTTCTGATTTTAAAAATTCAGTTAATCTTATCAAAGCCCAGCCGAAGAAACTTGATGAGAAAACTACAATCAAAATTATTCATCCTTTGGTAAAAATAAAGGATATTATTTTCTTGTATTCTTCTCAATTGGATTGGAATGACGAGAAATGTACGAGAACCGTTAAATCTTTTAAGCAGGTTCAGGGCCAGCCAGTAAAAAGGAAAGATGATATTGGTAAGACGTTTCCGTTTTATTATCCTTCTAAAGACTTAGTTGATTTTTTTAATGATTCAAAAATTAAATCGTGGACAAAGGCTTCAAATTTAAAAATTGAAAATAAAACTTTAAACGGTTATAAGTTTAAAGGATTTCATAATGGTAAATGGAAAGATTGTACAATATATATTAATAAAGACGGAGGTATATTTGCATTTGAGCTTGGTTTTAATGATGGAGAAATTAAAAAGGGCGGAACAATAAAGGATCCGGGTATTGGTTGGTTTTTTAAAGGGAAAGGCGAAAATCTTAAGATTGTAAGGATTAAGAAAGGTTATCTTAAAAGAAGTAATGGAATTCCTTCGATTACAATTACTGTTCAGACTTTTTCTGATTTTTAAAATTCATTCTTTTACGCTCAGCGGAATGATAGAGCTTCATGCTTAAAATCCCGCTTAGCATAATTATTTTTCTGAAAAAAGGTTTGTACATAAGCGAAATTTTATGCACACACTGTTAGAAGGGGCATTTTAGTAGAAAAGAGAAAGGAACCTTCTGCAGATGTTCCTAAAACAATAAAATAATAATTGTCATATGATTTTAAAACTTAAAATATCACTTGGAGTTAGTAATGAAAAAAATTGCAATTGTTCTTTTGGTATCGTTTTGGGCTAGTATAACTGTTGCTTCAACACAACAGATACAGGTTATTGAAATAATATTCTCTACCTGGGAAAATAAATTTGCCGCTAATCAAAAATTAAGTAAACAAGCAAATAAGAGCATTAATGTCATCCCACAGGCAGAAATTGCGTATCAGAAAAAACGGATTTTAAAGTTGAAAAAAACAGACCCTGAAAATGGTGATAGGTTACTTGAACGTTTTCTAAAGTTAAAAAAACAAAATGTTGAATGGGCAAAGAAAAAGGAAATTAATAATGAATCCTCCCGGCCATTTCCGCAAGCAAAGATGAAAAACAAATCACTTGAGAATGAAATGAAAAAATTGCTTAAGAATCGGGGAATAAAAGCAATAGACCTTGTCATCACTGATAAAGATTGGTGGGTACAACCAGGTGAATTCAGGTATGTAAACGCTGCGGTGATGTCTAAGGATGGGAAAGGGAAATATTGGGTAAATATAAGTTTTCGTCAAATAAAGACCCTTTCCGGTTACGCTCCCACTGAAATATGGGATTTTAAAGATACCCGTATCCGTTTGCCGTAGTACAGCGATTACTAAAAGATAGGGAGCCGAGTATTTTGTATACGCGGTATTGACTGACGCAGTATTACACGAAGCAACCATAGTATCACAGCCGATTTCAACCAGGGCGGTTGCGGGTAGTTAAAAAATATTTGTTGTGGTTTACCAATACGTAAAACTGAAAAAAGGGGTGGGGTAAAATCCACCCCTAATTAAATACATATCCCGCTGAGATATCCAGTAGATCAAACGATTATCGGGTAAATTTTCTGTATTTAATTCGATGAGGCTGATCAGCTGATTTCCCGAGGCGTTTTTTTCGTTCAGCATCATAATCAGAATAATTTCCCTGTGTCCACCAGACGGTGCCGTCATCCTCAAAGGCCAGGATATGGGTAGCTATGCGGTCGAGAAACCATCTATCATGACTAATAATTGCAGCAGATCCTGCAAAATTTTCCAGGGCCTCTTCGAAGGCACGCATTGTATTGACATCAAGGTCGTTGGTCGGTTCATCCAGAAGCAGTACATTGGCTCCCTCTTTTAACATGCAGGCCAGGTGTACCCTGTTACGTTCACCACCTGATATTGTGCTTACTTTTTTCTGCTGATCAGATCCTGAAAAATTAAACCGGGAAACAAATGCCCGTGAGTTTATATCACGACCGCCAATAGCAATCATATCCTGTCCTCCGGATATGACCTCCCAGATGGTTTTATCCGGATCAAGAGAGTCCCTTTCCTGGTCTACGTATGATAATTTCACGGTATCACCGATAACTATTGAGCCGCTATCCGCGTTTTCTTTGCCTGCAATGATCTTAAAGAGTGTTGTTTTACCAGCACCATTGGGACCGATTATACCAACAATGGCTCCCGGTGGAATACTGAAATTCAGATTCTCAAAAATCAGTCGATCACCATAGGCCTTAAGGGCATCCTTAGCTTCGATTACAATGTCTCCCAGCCTGGGTCCAGCTGGAATAAAGAGTTCCAGTTCTCCTGATCTCTTCTCATAGTCCTGGTTAAGTAATGCCTCATAGGAATTTACACGAGCCTTTGACTTGGTCTGACGGGCTTTGGGGGTCATTCGAATCCATTCAAGCTCTCTTGCAAGGGTCTTCTGGCGATCCGTCTCAGCCTTCTCTGTCTGCTGCAGGCGTATCTGTTTTTGCTCGAGCCATGAAGAGTAGTTTCCCTTCCATGGAATACCACGGCCCTGATCCAGCTCAAGAATCCATCCAGCTACATTATCGAGAAAATACCTGTCATGTGTGACAGCTATTACTGTTCCTTCATAATCTCTAAGATGGCGTTCCAGCCAGGCTACGGTTTGGGCATCCAGGTGGTTGGTAGGCTCATCAAGAAGCAGTATGTCCGGTTTTTCCAGTAAGAGACGGCATAGAGCCACACGGCGTTTTTCTCCACCCGAAATGACCTTTACGGGGGTATCTCCGGGGGGACAGCGAAGGGCATCCATAGCAAGGTCAATTTTACTGTCTACGTCCCATGCATCATTTTTATCTATCTCCTCCTGGAGAAATTCCTGTCGTTCTATGAGGGCATCCAACTCATCATCGGTGAGATCCTCACCGAATCTTTCACTGACTTCATTAAATTCTTTTACAAGGTCTACTGTCTTTTGCATACCCTCTTCGACTACTGCCTTTACAGTTTTCTCAGGATCAAGGGATGGCTCCTGCTCAAGTAATCCCATAGTGAAACCCGGAGATAGAGACAGCTCTCCCTCATACTCTTTATCAATACCGGCCATAATTCTAAGAAGGGTACTCTTTCCTGATCCATTGAGTCCCAGTACTCCGATTTTTGCCCCATAGAAATATGATAATGAAATATCTTTCAATACATGTTTATTTCCATGAACCTTGCCAACACGGTTCATGGAATATATTATTTTTTCACCTTCATTGCTCATTAATAACTCCCTGACGGTTTACTTTATATGCTGATAATTTCATACAAATATTTGTCCTTGATGTGGTCAACATTAAAATTTCTGTAAATTTACGTAAGAGCCATTATTATTCAACACCTTGATTCATTTCACACATAAAGGCCGTCAGGACGCCGGATTATCCAGAATAGGGAACAGTTAATGCGAATATCCCCTTTGATTATAAACCCACATTATAAGCGCCCAGGGCATTGGTAATGAATATCCGATTTTGATACCGGACTGGATATGCACTTAAGTACATCATGTCTTTCTTTTTTCATTTACGCTGATAAAGAGATTAAGAAGCTGGTAAAAACCCATGCGATTATTAAAGGGTTCGAAGCCCTTTTGCGCCTCCTGCGCGGCTTCGACATTAGCTCATCCGTGAGCGTCATATTTCATACCCTGTAATAGGAAAACGCGGCTACCGTAATTGTGAAGGTTGGCTGGTCAAAATGATGAAAATTGAGCTTACGGTACGTATTATGATTGATTTTTTTATAACTACAGGTAAAGTATGGCCAGCTTGATTACGACATATTATCGCTGCTGGCAGGGCAGCATCGTGCTGCCTCTCTGAACGGAAAATTTCGTGCGAATTGCTGACATTATTGAAACATCATGTTTCTTGTCTGCAGGTTTACATCCTATAAGCTATCGGCGCGAAAATTTAACAACTCACTATTAATTCCGACTCATCGTGATCAGAATGAATCCCGACTTGTCGGGATAGAGGGGGTCTTTAATGAAGAAGTTATTGTTTTTAGCAGGGTTTTATTGATTTCGTTTACTTTCTTATCAGCGGAAAGTCCTAAAACAATAAAACAAAAATAGGGTGAATGCCATGAAATATGTCATTAATATCCGAAATGTAATTAATATTCTTATACTTGCGATTATCTCTTCTTTAATGATAAGTTGTATACCTCCATCTATGATAGTACCTAAAACCGAACAGGAACAGTGGAAGGCGCCCGAAAAACGATTGATGCACAAAAATCCGAAAAAAGGTGATTTCGCTGATTACAGGGTAACAACGAGTGACGGAAGAGTGTATCATCGTCATGTTGAGGTCACAAATGTCGTTAATGATACGATTGAAATTACTGAGACTGTGGACCATTTGAATCTTGTGATTGTGATGCAGGTTGACAGGGATGGTAATGTGCTGACTTACAGCGAGAATGGAAAAGAATGGCAGGTGACGAAATCAGATATTGATTATCCCATTAATAAAACAACCATGGTTACGTATAATTCAAAGGAATATACAGTGAAACCGTTTATATATGTGAGGGGCAGAGAACAGGATTCAAGTAGCATGTTTAACAGTATAAATGTGAATTTTCAATATACCTGTGTAGCCTATTCGCACCCGGGTTTTATGTTCAATACTGTGTATCAGAAAAACGAGGTGATGGTTTCAGCCGGATCAAAGGTGAATCCAAAAATGAAGATGTTTACGTATTTGCTGTCACAGTCACAGTATGTATTGAATCCGCAGGCAAGTATAGGCAATCTTCTTTCAGGAGATAATCTTCGGAGTTTACTGGAATCCTATCTTGAATCAACTAGCAAAGAAGCGGTAGATGAGATGGGTAAAAAAATTGGCATGCAGATAGATGGTGATATCTTCTCTGGCGATTTCAGGATGACTTCACGGGCATCAGAGGAACAGACGCTGGTGCGGCAGGGCAACAAGTATCAATAAAACGACCGTTTATTAGTTCACCGGAAAGATGTTTCAAGTACAGGAGGAAGTATTGTCATGAAAAAGGTGTTTGTTATCTTGATCGCGTTATCGGTCCTCGGCGGTTGCAGCTCAATAAGCATGAAAAGAACCGTTAATGATGTATCCCGGGAGCAGGTGAAAAGCAAGATGGGTGATTTCACTATAGTGGTGATGCCCTTGAAGAAAACATACTTTAACTATATAAAGACGCAGGACATGCAATCTCAGGGCAGCAGTGACGAGGTATCTGATAAATTGCAGTCGTTGCAATATCGTGAAAATCAGTTTTTCTTATTCGAGATACGTCATATTGACATGTATGTCATTAAAAAAGGTGACTTTACATTTTCAATGACTGATGTGAATGGTATTAACCAGCTTGATGATATCATGTATTTTGAAGAATTATTTTCCGATACAGTGCTTGGTGAGATGTGGATATTAAAAACAAAAAAGCCAATTACGAAAGAGAATTTCGGAGAGGGTGAATTGCCGGTAACCTTAAACATTCAGTTTCTTGGCCAGGAAATGGAGTATCACATTACTCCATGACGTAAATATTCTCAAATATTATCAGGAATTGAGGAGTATTTAATATGAAGAGATGGTTAATAATAGCTGGATTAGCATTTTTTTCTGTTTCTAACCTGTCATGTCTTACGCTGGCAGAAAAAATGAGTTCAGGGCCTATTCATATCACTATCAATCAGAATGTTGATCAGGCAAAATACAAGCGTATTGCTGTTGTTCCGTATAATGTCGAGGCGTACAGGGGTTTCGGCAGAACTGGAGGGAAACATGGAGGAGAGACCCTTGCTGATATGTATGGATTAGAGCTTATGAAAATCGGGTATGATGTCATTGAACGGGACAGGTTGTCCGCGGTGGTTCAGGAGCTTGAATTGCAGATGTCGGGACTTGTGCATCCGAAGACTACCAGTAAAGTCGGGAAGATACTGGGCGTGCAGGGAATAGTTTTTGGGACTGCAGCAGGCAAACCGGGCGCATGGAACTGTACATCAAGGCTCGTTGACGTGGAAACGGGATCAGTCGTCTGGACCATTTTGACTGAAACAAACCTGCCTAAATATGCTGTTCCCAGTTTAAAGAAGGAACTTGATAAATATTACAGTAAAAGGTAATAGTTTTATACCTGGCATTTACTTCAAAATGTAACCTGGAAAAAAAACCATGAATGGCTGCCAAAATGATTGACAGCATTCGTACTCAAGAAAATTTTAAGCACAAACTGTCAAAAGGGACTTTTCAGAATGAAAAGGACCTTTCTTTCTTTTTATCACATTGGTTTATAAGGTTGCGGATTTTTTAAAAGGAGGATTCACATGAAAAAAAAAGGTGGGTATGGAGTTTTAATTCTATGGATCAGTCTATTAATGCTTACCGCCGGATGTGGAGCCACTACAGAGGGTATTAATAAATATTATCCTCACAGCAAAAAGGAATACTCTGCTGTATCCAACCGGGCCAGGTATACCAAAAAGTCAGATAGTTGGCTGCAGCGGCATGGCTATATACTGGTTGGGGAAATCGGTGTTTTTCAGCACTACAAGCGCTGCCACGAGGACTGTGAAACCTACCGGCACAAACGAAATATATATCAGCTAATGGCTGATTTGGCAGCAGAGAAAGGGGGGCACCTGGTTAAAATTGCCAGTCGACCCAAAAAATACACGGACAAAAAACTGATGAAAACCGGCAACTGTATACGGTGGAAGAAAAAAAAGGTGAGAGTAGAGCATACTACTTATAAGGGCGGAGAAGTGGGTAGTGGAACAGTGAGGGAAAGAACAACACGTTATACCACTGAATACAAAAAGGTCTGCGCTCAGTATGAAAAAATATACCGGATTATTTATTACCGTTGGGGCGCTGTTTTTATCTGGCGCAAGGTAAATTGATGAAGTTACAGTTCTGAGTTGAATATTGTTATTATGTTATATTAGAAAGTGTGCATTTAGGTTAGATAAATTTTAAACACCATACCTTACATAAAAATAATCTATAATAATGGAAAAATAAGATTGTTCAAGATAACAGATCAATTTCAGGCTCCCTGAACAGGGTAGGGTGAAATCCACCCCTAATTAAATACATATCCCGCTGAGATATCCAGTGAGTTTCTTTCACTGAAATTCTTCTGATCAATGGTAGCAGACCAGCTTCCGTTTTCATACTGCTTCTGTTTTCCTTCCGTGTCGACTTTTACGTAATCAAATTGACCCTTGATAAAAATATTATTTTCAAAGAAATAACTGCCTGCGAATGAAAACAGCAGTGAAGATCCTGTGCATTCAGCTTTTGAAATTTTATTTCTCAGCTTATGATTATCCCTGTCATTAACCATGACGTAAGGTGAATAGCCGATATTTGCTTTAAGTAAAATATTTTGATCATAAATGAGTAAAGATGATATTTCCAAATATGGAATATGTGATTTAACATTATATGTTAAACCCACACTGCCATCTCCTTCAAAGTTTAATTGTTGATCGACAGGAACATCATCGCCTCTTAAGTCGTATTGCCTGATAAGCCTGCATTCAAAATCGAATTCCTGGTATAAATAACCTAAACCAGCATAAATCTGGAAATCAGTGTTACAGGATGAAAAATTATTTCTGTAAACTTCATACAGCAAATCAAGATTAAATATGTACAGGGTCATATCTGTTTTACTTTCAGAATAAACATCAAGATGATCAGGGCCATACCAATAATAAACTCCAGACCCTGTAGGCTTTTCCCATGGTATTCCCCAGTCTCTATCCTCCATGTTGCCGGTTCTGTCAGTTATGTTTGTTTTGAATGAAAGGTTGCTGTTAAAGTTCTGGAAAAAGAAGAATGAAGCATCAAGGTTAATAGTATATATTTCAATTGGAAACATAAGTTCGCTTAGAGGGTCATGCAATTCATATGTGCCTGAAGGATCTTTAGTGGTCCCTCCAATCTGGTAGGTTGTATGACCACTCATTTTTCCTATACCGGCTGAAATTAAAGCCTGGAAGTTCTTTATTGGGTTATCAGATTCAGTATTGTGAGAAAATATATTTATGTTGTTATGATCAGAATTGACTTCTTGAGCAGAAATAAAAGAATTAATATTAATAATAAGAAATAATACAAGAAGAGATATTTTAAAATGTTTCACTCTAAGATTCCGGATATAATCTTCCCAGGGCCTGGCATATAAACAATTCAAGCAGAACAATACAACCCACACCCCACCTGTCAAGAAAGATTGTAAGACAACATTGAAATCAATTATCCACACAAAACTTTTCATTCAGCAGCATTTCAGATGTTTTCTGACGAATGATGCACCTCGTACTCGAGCAGAAGCATTCCGCCGGGATAGGCCTGGTGCCCCACGAGAGTTTTCCGTTTGTCATTGCCGTAGAGATGCAATGCATGGCGTCTCTACTCTATGTTAAAACCTGACACACGAACGAAAACCATCCACGAAATCTTGTATCCCGTCAGCATCTCACCAAAACCTGAAAATACAACACATCCCAGCAAATGTCCATACCAATTAACACAAAAAACCCGCTGTTTACCAATAATCCCGGTAAAGAAAGGGGTACCGTTCACTTACGCCTCACTTACGCCTCACTTAGTATTCACGTAGTAGGTAATAAGCCTTCCACGGATACCTCCGTGATATGCCCCAAATACCACACAGCTGAATGTGAAAAATCAACTAAAATCATAAGTTTTTTCTGGCATAAAAGACAACAAAAAGTATCATAAAAAACATGAAAATATGAATAAAGCTCACCACTGTTTCACCCCCGTTCCAGGCAGAACAACCCGTAAAGCCCGGTTGAATGACAACAACACCCCGTACCCGGTGAGCAAAAACAAACACAAATACCAATTGACAATACACACAGGTATTGTAGTAATGTACTGACCGTTCGGTACAGAATAATATATACATAAAACAGGAGGATGCAATGGCAGAAGATATTTACGGCAGCTTAAGGGAAAAGATCGACCAGTATTCAGTGGGGATGGTACCCACTGAAACAGGTAAAGAGATAAAGATACTGCGGCGGCTCTTTACCGAAGACGAGGCAAAGGTGTACATGGGCATGACCCGCAGCCTGGAGTCACCTAAAACAATAGCCGCCCGTGTGGGAATGGAAGAAGATGTCATCAAAAAGCACCTGGATACAATGACCGAAAAGGGGCTCACCTTCCCAAGAACCACAAACGGGATACGATATTACGCGGCAGCCCCCTTTATGCACGGATTCTTTGAACATCAGCTGTTCAGAAAAGAAAAAGACCCCGAGATCCCCCAGCTGTTTGAAGACTACATAATGACGGGGTTTATACCCAGGACCTCAACCATGCGAACGGTACCGGTGATGACCGAAGTAACAGGGGACAAGGATACGGTGCTGCCTTATGACGACGTGAGAAATATAATACAATCTAAGGAAAAAATCGGCCTGTTTGAATGCGCCTGTAATTACCAGACACACCAGGTGGGAAGTGAGTGTTCACGTTCCTCTGAAGTGTGCATTGCCTTTGATTTTTACGCTGAATACATAATAGACGAGATGAAATTCGGCAGGTGGATAACAAGGGAAGAGGCGCTGGAAGTTGTAGAGAGGTCAGAGAAAGAAGGGCTGGTGCATCAGACGGCGGGAAACCTGGCGAACACCGAGGCCATATGCAATTGCTGTCCTGACTGCTGTACCGTACTTCGCAGGGTGAAAATGCTGCCCAAGCCGGCGCTGTTCAAGAATACCAACTACAGGCTGCAGCATGATGAAAAAACCTGTACAACCTGTCTCACCTGCATCGACAGGTGTCCGATGACGGCACTTACTGTTGAGAACGAGAAGATACAGCTTAATCGCGACAGGTGCATCGGCTGCGGACTATGCGTGTCAACATGTCCCTCGGGTTCAATGACCCTGGTAAAAAAAGATGAAGCAGAAATCAAGCCACCGCCCGAAGTCTATGAATTCATGCGGTCAACCCCCGATCTCATGCGGGAGCTGGAAGAAGAAGCAAAACGCGACTGAACCCGCTTTCAGGAACAAAATGATAGTATCACGCGGAGGCGCGGAGGACGCGGAGATTTTGTACCAATCCTCCGCCCTCCCTGCGCCTCAGCGTGATAATAAATATGTATTGATGAAGGGTATTAAGTTATACTGTTTAATCTTTCAGATCACGACACACGACTCGGCCTTGTAGGAATAATCCTACACCAAATTAATCAATTATCTGAGTCAATAATAAGAATAAATCAGACAAAAAATAGGATAAACGCCTATAGCAAAATGCTATATTGGGAGTATGTTTGATAATGTACACTACCATAGAAAGCGGATGGCAGTATTCACACAGGAGGACGCAATGAACAACCAGGTACGGGAAGTATTTCTCGAAGAGGCAAAAGAGATAATAGCCAACCTTGAAACCGATATAGTAAGCCTTGAGGAAGGTGACAGTGAAATAATACATAATATTTTCAGATACGTCCACACCCTGAAAGGAAGTTCGGGTATTGCCGGTTTTGATGATCTATCAGAATTCACCCACAAGCTTGAAAGCCTGCTTGACCGGGTACGCGCGGGTGAGCTTGAGGTAACCGACACCCTGGTTGACCTTATGCTCAACAGTATCGATTTTGTAAAACTGGTGCTGTTCAATGACGGGGGAGCCGATTCAGCGGCAGTAGACCATGTACGGGAGAAGATCGAAGAGGTGATCGAAGCCTATTCGTCAGGACAGGGGGGGCCGACAAGCTACCGGGGAAGTGACGATGACGAAGACGGGGGCAGGCCGGGAACCGGGTATTTCAGGATCGCGGCCGATTTCAAGGAAGATGTGTTTAAAAAGGGAATTGATCCCCTGCTGATCATCGAAGATCTGTTTAAAAGCGGTGAAGTGATACGAAGAAGGGTTGATCGCTCATCGGTGCCCCCTTTCGAAAAGCTTGATCCCGAAAAATGTTACCTTAAATGGGAAGTAATACTGAAGACTACCATGAGCCGCAAAGACCTGGATGATATCTTCATGTTCGTTATGGATGACAATAACATTATCATCGAAGACCTCACCGACCTCTACGTGAATACCATGGAGAATACAGGGTACGGTGAAAAACGGATCGGCGAGATACTGCTTGAGCGCGGACTGATCACCGAAAATGAATTGCAGGATATTTTGGGTGAACAGGAAAACAGGAACATGAAGATCGGCGATATCGCCGTGAGCAAGGGGTATGTTACAGAAGACGATCTCACCGAAGTGCTTGATGTGCAGGACAACATAAGAAAGAAGGTGCAGGCCAATACGGTTCGGGTTGATACTGCCAGGCTTGACAACCTGCTGAATCTACTTGGTGAAATAGTTATAGGACAGGCCTCCCTTCACCGCATAGGTGAAGACCTTGACGAGGACAAAAACTACCGGCTTACCAACGCCCTGTACGCCCTTGACAGAACCACCAGGGAATTCCAGGAGCAGCTGATGTCCATACGCATGATTCCTATTGGTCCCACCTTTGACCAGTTCAGAAGGTTCGTGCGTGACTCGGCCCATTCGGCTGGTAAGGAGATCTCGCTGCAGATACAGGGAAGAGAGACCGAGCTTGATAAAACTGTTATCGAGAAGATCGGTGATCCCCTGAAGCACATGATACGTAACGCCATCGATCATGGAATAGAAACACCTGAAAATCGAATAAAAGCGGGGAAAGGAAGAACAGGTTCCATATCCCTGAAAGCTTTTCACCAGGAAGGCAATATCTATATAGAGATAACCGATGATGGGAAGGGTATCAGCAGGCAAAAGCTGAGAGAAAAAGCTGAGCACCTTGGAATGATAAAACCGGGAGAAGATGTGCCCGATCACCGGCTGCTTGCCCTTATTTTCGCTCCCGGCTTCTCAACTGTTGAGAACGTGGGGGAGATGTCGGGACGCGGCGTGGGCATGGACGTGGTAAAGACCAACATCGACGAATTGCGCGGCAACGTTGAGATTGAAAGCGAAGAAGGGATTGGCACCACCATACGGATAAAGCTGCCCCTCACCCTGGCCATTATTGACGGCATGCTGGTTCGTGTGGGACAGCAGACCTATATTATACCTTTACTGTCAATTCTCGAGTCGATACAACCCAGGGAGGAAGAAGTAAAAACCGTTGAAGGGAAGGGTGAAGTGATCAAGGTGCGTGATGATTACGTGGCCCTGCTGCGACTGTATGATTTTTTCAACCTTGAACCGGAATTTACCAATCCATGGGAATGCCTGGTGGTGATAGTAGAATCAAACGGTGAAAAGGTGGGACTGATGGTGGACGACCTTATAGGTCAGCATCAGACGGTTATCAAGAGTCTTGACAGCCACGCCTCCAGGTCGCGAAGTTTATCCGGGGCGGCCATTCTTGGTGATGGCCGGGTAGCGTTGATTGTGGATATTCACGGCCTGATCGGTGAAGTAAAAGGATACTAGGAGGAATACAATGTCAACATTGCAAATACAGAAGGACACCGGCATTAAGAATATAACCTCACTTTATGAGGATATACAGGGGGCTCTTTCTGAAGGAGAAGAACTGGTGCTGGATTTTGCAGACGTGCAGAGGGTAGATCTCTCGGTTATACAATTGATCATGTCAGCGCAGCAGCATGCCAGGAAGATGGAAAGTGTTATTAAAATAAAAAATGTTTCTGATGATGTGCGTGAACAGCTCTTTATTGGCGGACTGATTAAGTAGAAAGGGGGGATGAAGGTGAAACATATAATGGTAATCGATGATTCAAATACAATACGAATGAGTGTGCAGCATACTCTCAAAGAACTGGGGTATCCCATTACACCGGCAGAGAACGGATTTGACGGACTGAATAAGATCCAGGATATCTGCAGCAAGGGAGAGGATGTGGCAATGTGCATCGTTGACGTGAATATGCCCGAGATGGACGGGATCAGTTTCGTGAAAGAGTTTCGAAAAACGGACCGGTTTACCCCGGTTATAATACTGACAACAGAATCCGGGTCCGCGAAAATAGAAGAAGGTAAAAACGCGGGAGCATCGGGCTGGCTGGTAAAACCATTTGAGCCCTCTGCCCTCAAGACAACAGTACAAAGATTAATTCGTTAAAGGAGGATGACATGAGCGAATCAGTACAGGCAGAAACTGTAGACAAACAGCAGGTATATAACGATTTAAATGACGCGGTTGATACCAACCAGTATGTTACCTTTCTCATAGGAAGTGAAGTATATGGTGTAGAAGTGCTGCGGGTACAGGAGATTATCGGCATGACCAGGGTAACCCAGGTGCCAAACAGTATGCATTTTATGAAAGGTGTGATCAACCTGAGGGGCACCGTGGTTCCCGTTGTTGACATGCGGCTTCGTTTTACCATGGAAGAGAAGGACTATGACAATTTTACCGTTATTCTCATCGTTGAGGTAAAGGGTACCATGATCGGAATGATCGTCGACTCGGTTTCTGACGTGGTGAATATCCCGGTTAAAGATATTCAGGATACTCCCCATTTCAGTGCCAGCATTCGAACCGACTATATCAAGGGAATCGGTAGAATAGAAGAAGACCTGGTGATAGTACTCGACGTGGATAAGATATTAAGTCACGAAGAGATCGAAAAAATCGAACAGGGAACAAAACAGTAATTAAGCGGCAGGCAAAAAATGCTACGAAAAGAAAACAGTAAATACGGGGTCCCCATGTACATGCTGCATCCGGGTGACTATTACGTAACAGATCAGAAGTGCCTGATGGGCTCAATAGCCGGCATCACGGCGGTTGTATGCCTGTATGATCCCGGCCGGCGTATTGGCGGGATGGGTCACTTCATAATACCCGGAACCCAGGGAACCGAGGATATTCTTTTCGATGACATTTCAAAAGAAGGTATATTAAAGATAGAATATATAATGGGAGAAATAGTAAAACTGGGGGGGGACAGGAAAGACTTGAAAGCCAAACTCTTTGGCGCGGGGAGTTACCAGGGCACGGAAAACAACCCTTTGGCCCTTTCAAGAAGTAACATTACATTTCTTCATGAATACTTCAGAAATGAAGGCATACCCGTTATCAAGGAAAGCCTGGGGGGACGTTACCGGCGAAAAGTATTGTTCTCTCCGGTTGACGGAAAGGTCTTTATGAAATTACTTGAGAACAATATGGACGCGTCAAAATTCATAGAACTTGAGAAGCAATACGTTGACCAGGTATTTCGAAGCGGTGATACCTATGGCGATGTAATAATGTTCTGATCCGGGAGGGATACGATGCATGAACAATACAGCCATCACTTTGAGAAAAAAATGGTATCTATCAACGCGGGAGAATACTACGTATCAGATTCAAACGAGATAATAAGTACACTCCTGGGTTCATGTATTGCCATATGCCTGCATGACACAGAGAAGGGGATAGCGGGTATGAATCATTTCATGCTTCCCGGCAGGGTGCTTGTGGGAAACTATAAGCTTAGTAATTCAGACAAGTACGGGATCAATGCCATAGACACCCTCTTAAGCACCATGGAGAAAAGAGGCTCCCTGCGAAAAAATATCACCGCGAAAATATTCGGCGGCGGTTCTGTTATGGAATGTATGAAAGACAGCACAATGAAGATACCATTTGATAATGTCTCACACGCCTTTATGCTTATTGAAATGGAAGATATTCCCATAATCCAGAGTGACACCGGTGGACAGTTCACCCGCAAGGTATACATGGACGTAAAATCAGGCAAGGTGTATCTTAAAAAATCAACATCAGTTGTGGACATCCAGAAGGTGGTCACCGCGGAAATCCAGCACAGGATCACACTACCCGTGTAAGTAGGACATTTCCTACTTACACGTACTACCAATTCCCGGAATTTTTAGCGTAAAAACTGGTGATTGCGTGTACTTGTAAGTATATTTATACCTGTAAGGCGCAGTCATCGGTTTGATATGAAATACTTATAATGATGTGGAGGTTCTATGAGCCAGGTTGATGAGCATATTAAGAAAAGAACGATGAATAATGATAACGATGAGGTTGAAACAAACCAGTACGTTACATTTCTCATAGCCAGAGAAACTTATGGAGTTGAAGTGCTGCGGGTGCAGGAAATCATTGGTATGACGGGAATTACCCATGTTCCTAACAGCATGGAATTCATGAGAGGGGTAATCAATCTACGTGGAACCGTGGTGCCGGTAGTTGATATGCGTCTGCGTTTTGGAATGGAAGAGAAGGATTATGACAACTTTACCGTTATCCTGATCGTAGAAGTAAAGGGCTACATGGTTGGTATGATCGTAGATTCAGTTGCTGATGTAGTAGATATACCCATTAAAAATATTCAGGATACCCCGCATTTCAGTGCCAACATAAGAACAGATTATATTAAGGGAATCGGACGCATCGATGAAGATCTTGTAATTGTTCTCAACGTGGATAAGATACTCAGCACTGAAGAACTTGAAAAAATGGAACTTGCAAAATAAACTGCCCGTATTGGGGGTGAATTAAATATCGGGTAAGGTGCAATGAATTTCAATGTCAATTTTGAATTAAGAAGGGCACATTCCTCTTTGTCATGCGAACGTACACTACGAGGC